>JGI12316J15310_10000006_pt22 | contig 502373 bp, 480 predicted proteins | sample MarCyaLeptolynsp_FD_15310 | JGI IMG/M metagenome (IMG submission 15310) | reverse complement strand
ACGGCGTCGATAGCGACGACAATTCGGGTTGGTCGGTCAGCGGCGCGGGCGACGTCAACGGCGACGGCCTGGCCGACCTGATTGTTGGCGCGCCTTACGCCGATCCGAACGGCGTCAGCGGCGCTGGCGAGAGTTACGTGGTGTTCGGCAAGGCCGACGGCGAGGCGGTGGAGTTGTCGGATATCTCTCAGGGCATCGGCGGTTTCGTCATCGAAGGTATCGACGCCGATGACAATGCCGGCCGCTCGGTGAGCGCGGCGGGCGACGTCAACGACGACGGCTATGACGATCTGATCGTCGGCGCGTGGGACGGCGATCCGAACGGCAGCGCTTCCGGCGAGAGCTACATCATCTACGGACAGGCCTTCACGACTGCCAACGTCCCGCCGGTGGCAGCGGACGATGCGAGAATTGCGATCCAGAACGTGGCTCTCGAGATCGACGTGATGACGAACGACAGCGATGTCGAGGGCGACCCGTTGTTACTTGCCTCGTTCACGTCCGGATCGGACGGCGTCGTGACCCGCAACGACAACGGCACGCCGGGAGATCTCACCGACGACACGTTGACCTATACGCCCGACGCCGGGTTCATCGGGACGGACACGTTCACCTATACGGTCTCCGACGGCAACAGCGGTTCGGATACGGCGACGGTCACGGTGACCGTTATCGCACCCCGTAACTCGATCGTCGGCACGTCGGGCGCGGACACGCTCAACGGCACCACCGGCAACGATGCGATCAGCGGTCTGGCCGGTGGCGACGTGCTGGCCGGTGACGCCGGCTTGGACGAGTTGAATGGCGGCAGCGGGAACGACATTTTGACCGGTGGGGCCGATGCCGACATTTTCGTCTTCAACGATAGCCAAGTGCTTACCTCTATCGACCAGACCGACGAGATTACCGATTTCAGCGCCGGTTCGGATGTCATCCAACTGGTCGGATTCGGCGTGACGTTCGACGATCTGGACACCAACGGCGATGATCTACTGGACGGCAATGACGCGAGCGTGACGGTGGATGGCAGCGGCCTGACGTTCGATCTGACGGCGAGCAGCGGATCGACCCTCTCCATCGAACTCAGCGGCGTCGCGTCGCTTGCGATTGATGACTTCTGCTTCCTGTAAGCGTGTCGGGGCCGGGCCTGTTCCGGCTTGCACGGCGCCGGCCCGCCGGCGGTTCGGGCGCCTTCGCGCCGGGCGGCAGCAAGGGCGTGACCGTCTCCCTAATTGACAGCGTGTCGTCGGGCGGAGGTGCCGTTATCAAGCCCGTCCCTCCTCAAGACCTGGATACCGCCAAGTTATATTGAAGATCGCCAAGTAGTCGAAGTAAATCACGGTGTTGGCCGCCGCGAATCTGTATGCCTGGATCATCTGATACTGGACGACGCCCGCCTGGAGTTGGAGTTCCCCCGGGTTGGCGTCCACCAAACCGGGGGAACTCCAACTCCAGGCTTTGGCTAAGGGGTGTCCTCGCACCTAAGCCATTGCAGGATCACGGTATCGCGGCGGGATTAACCCCATCGCTGAGAATACTGCACAAAGTTGGCTGCGAGCCCCCGCAACCAATCTTTCCCTTCACTATCAACAACTTAGCCCGCATCATGCGGGTGTTTCTGCGCGTTGCGCGGCGGAGCACTGCTGTCACACGGAAAACCAAGTGTTCTCAACGACTTCGGCACGTTCTCACCAGGAGTGCCAATCGTTCGCCCCGCGAGTTCAGAAGTTCCCTCTAACCCGCCTACGTGTCCGGTCAATTAGGGCCAACTCCATATGAAACGTCTCGGGTCTGTTGCCCGTCCGCATCCGATAGCCTCAATCGACTAACCGGAAATCATCTCCGGGCGTGATGTCGACAAACTCAACGCATCGGGCATCAGCTCAACCAGCTCCTTCGCCCGCCAACACGCGGTATGATGACCGGGCGACATTTCTTGCCAGTCCGGTTCATCGGACCGACAGCGATCAATTGCCACCGGGCAACGTGTGTGAAACCGGCACCCCGACGGCGGGTCGGCGGGGCTTGGAATGTCGCCGCTCAAAATGATCCGCTTTCGTTGCCGCTCAACCATTGGATCGGGAACCGGAATCGCGCTCAGCAAGGCGCGCGTGTAAGCATGGCGCGGATTGGCGAACAATTCTGCTTTCGGGGCCACTTCCACGATCTTGCCCAGATACATGACCGCCACCCGGTGCGAGATATGCTTCAGTGCGCCAAGGTCATGCGCAATAAACAGATAGGTCAGCCCGAGACGAGCCTGCAGATCCTCAAGCAAAGCGACGATCTGCGCCTGAATGGATACGTCGAGGGCAGACACCGCTTCGTCGCAAACGATGACATCCGGCTCGCACGCCAGCGCACGGGCAATACCGACCCGCTGCCGCTGCCCCCCTGAAAACTCATGCGGATAACGATGGGCGGCCGATTGAGGCAAACCTACGAGATCGAGCAGTTCGTGCATCCGAGCCGCTACCCCTGCACGTCCCTGCCTTAATCCGTTCAGTCGGACAGGTTCGGCGATAGCGGCCCCTACCGTCATCCTGGGATTGAGGCTGGACGATGGATCTTGAAAGATCATCTGCACGCGCCGATCTCGCGTCATGGGTTTGTTGTCGATCAAAATCGTGCCGCCCGTAGGCTGAGTCAGTCCCACCACAGCACGGCCAAGGGTCGACTTGCCGCAGCCGCTCTCGCCGACCAAACCAAGGGTCTCGCCCCGGGCGATTTCCAGCGTCACGCCGTCCACGGCTTTGATGACGCCACTGGTTCCTGACATGAGCCCCTTATTCACGGGGAAATGCACGGCGAGATCGCGGAGTTCGATGAGCGCGTTCATGCGGCTGGCTGCACAAGAATACAGGCGGCGTGGTGGTCCGGTCCGCAACGAGCAAGGGGCGGCTGACTGAGATGACACCGCGCCTCGACCAGATCGCAACGGGGTGCGAAACTACACCCCTTGGCCAGCCGCATCACATCGGGTGGGCTGCCGCTGATCGGACGCAGCGGCCCCTCGTCGGCCTGGTCCAGACGCGGGACCGAGCGCAACAGGGCGCGCGTATAGGGCATGCCCGTTCGCGAAAAGACGGCTTCCGCCGACCCGGTCTCAACCACACTGCCCGCATACATCACCAGCACGCGGTCCGCGATCCGCGCAACCACGCCCAGATCGTGGGTCACAAGCATAATCGCCATACGCATTTCGGCCTGCAACTCGGCCAATAGCTCAAGGATCTGAGCCTGCACAGTGACGTCAAGCGCGGTCGTCGGCTCATCCGCGATCAGGAGCTTTGGTTTGCAGGCAATGGCCATCGCTATGCCGACACGCTGGCGCATACCCCCTGAAAACTGATGCGGATAATCCTGCAGTCGCGCCTTGGCCTGCGGTATGCCGACTTGATCGAGCAGGTCTGCTGCATGGTTCTGCGCTGTCGCGCGGGTCATGCCCAGATGGACTTCACCAATCTCGGACAATTGCCGGCCAATGGTCAATACCGGATTGAGAGAGGTCATGGGATCTTGGAAGATCATCCCGATATCTTTGCCGCGCATCTCGCGAAGCTGCTCTTCCGACAGCGCCATGAGATCGCGCCCATCAAAGCGAAGGGCGTCAGCCCGCACCGTCGCCGTCCGCTTCGGGAGAAGTCCGAGGATCGCCAACGCCGTGACGGACTTTCCAGAGCCGCTCTCGCCAACGACTGCCAGGGTCTCGCTCTCCTTCAGGGACAGATCTATCCCGTTGACCGCTTTCGCTTCGCCCCGGTCAGTGGAGAAGGCGACGTGCAGACCTTCTAGTTCGAGCAACTGCATCAGCCCATCCGCATCTTTGGATCAAGGGCCGAACGCAATCCGTCGCCGACAAGATTGCAGGCGATCACGACGCTCAGGATCGCCACACCGGGAAAGGTACTGATCCACCAGGCACGTTGCAGCATCTGCCGACCTTCGGCCGACATCAGTCCCCATTCCGGGGTGGGCGGCTGCGCACCCAACCCGAGGAACGACAGGCCTGCCCCGATAAGGATCGCCGAGCCGATCTGCAGGGTCGCCAGCACAACGATTGGGGCATTCACATTGATCAAGATGTGTCGCGCCAAGATCCGCAGATGGCTGTTGCCTACGAGACGCGCCGCCTCGACATAGGGTTGCGATTTGATGGCCAGAACCGTGCCGCGCACCAGGCGGGCATAATCCGGCAGAGTCGCGATGCCGACAGCGATCATCATGTTCTGGATCGACGCCCCCAAAGCCGCGATCACCACCAGCGCCAGCAGGATCGACGGGAATGCGAGCAGCGCGTCCACAAAGCGGGAGATGACCGTGTCCGTCCAGCCTCCGAAATAGCCTGCCAACAAGCCCAGGATCACGCCGGATATGCCCCCGAGCAATACGGCGATAAATCCGATCGAGATCGAGATGCGGGAGCCGTAGATTACACGGCTCAGAACGTCGCGCCCCAGCATGTCAGTGCCAAGCCAGTGGTCGGCGGAGGGGGGCTGGCGGGCCCGCGCGACCAGATCAGCGGGATTATACGGCGCGAGGATTGGGGCAAGTATCGTAACCAGGATCCAGCACACCAGTATGATCAGACCGATGACCGCACCGGGGTGGCTGAAATACCGCCCCAGCGCCAACCGCACGGGTCGTTCGGCCGCCCCGACGTCCAGGGTCTCAGTTGCCATACCGGATTCTTGGATCGAGCAGGGCGTAGGCGAGATCCACCGCGAGGTTCACGAGCAGATACACCACTGCCAGAAACAGGATCGCCCCCTGCACAAGCGGGTAATCCTTGGACAGGATGGAGTCGACGATCAGTCGCCCCAGCCCGGGACGGCTGAACACGGTTTCTGTAACGACTGTGCCCGCCAGAAGCGCCCCAAATTGAAGGCCGATCATCGTGAGCACCGGTATCATCGCGTTTTTCAGACCGTGCCGAAAGATGATCAACCTAGGGAACAGGCCCTTGGCGCGAGCCGTGCGCATATAGTCCTCGGTCGCCACCTCGAGCATCGAAGACCGGATCAAACGCGCAAGCACGCCCGCCGACAACAGGCCGAGTGTGAACGCCGGCAAGATCAGCGCCTCGAATGAGCCGCCGCCTGCCGAGGGGAACCAATGCAGCGTGAAGGAGAAGACAAGGACCAGGAGCAATCCCAACCAATAGACGGGCATCGACGAGCCGATGTAAGACAGCGTCATGCAAAGGGAATCGATCCAGCCGCCCTGGCGCGCGGCGGCAATCATCCCCAGCGGCATCCCGATGGCGATGGCAAGGAACAGGCCGGCGACGGCCAACTCGAAGGTGCTGCCGAACCGATCAAGGATCAGGTCTATTACCGGGACTTGAAACCGGATCGAGCTTCCCAGATCACCCTGCAGCGCACCCAGCACGAAGTTCAAATACTGTGCGGCCAACGGCTCGTTCAGGCCCATCTGCTCGCGCAGTTCGTTCAAACGTTCAGGTGTGATCGCCCCACCCTCGGCGCCCGACAACATCAGCAGCGCCGGATCGCCTGGCAACAGACGCATGACCGCAAAGACGATCAGCGAAACCAGGAACAACACCGGGATCAACTGCAAGAGCCGGCCCAACACATATCGGCGCATCAGGCTTCCTTTTCAGGGGATGGACGGCGGCCGCCCGGCAGGACGGCCGCCGCAGTATCAGTTTTCGATGGACGCGTTTTGCAGGAAGAACCAGTTCCCCTCGGCACCCATCTCGAACCCCTGAACAGAGGCATCCAAACCAACGATGATCGGCTGACTCAGGGTCGGCAGCATCAGGGCGTTCTCCATGATGATTTGCTGCGCGTCACGAGCCAGGTCACAACGTTCATCGTCATCGAACACAGCCCGAAGCTGTTCCAGGATCCCGTCAAGCTCTGGGTTGGCGTATCCCGTCCAGGCCCAGCCACCGGGCTCATCGTAGGCTGAGTTCCAAACCTGATCCAGGATCAGTGGGCTCGGCGACCGCTGCCGCTCATACATCAGCTCAAAATCACGTCGCTGAACCATATCGAGTTGCACGGGGCCGGGAACGACCTCGATCTGCAGGTCGATACCGAGGGGCCGCAGCTGCGCTTGGAACACCTCGCCGATTTCCTGGTGGTGAAGGGTCGAATATCGAACGGTAAGCGGCGTGCCGTCCTCGACGCCCTCAACGCCCTGCGCGACCCGCATGCCGCCGTCGCCGACAACCCAGCCCGCGTCATCCAGCAGGGCTGCAGCCCGCTCCTGGTCGACGGGGTACATATCGCTCGACCCCTCCCAGAAGCACGGATGGATGTTGTTCAGGGGGCCGTCCGACGCCTGATAGAGCCCATCATAGAGGATATCGTTTGCCGCCGCGGAATCAGTCCCAAGGATCAACGCCTGACGGACACGGATATCGTCGAGTGGTGCTGACCGAGTGTTCATCACCATCTGAAGACCTGTGCCCGCCTGCCCCTTGCTAAGCAGCGTGTAGTCAGAATTGCCGACGTAGCGGTCGGAGAACAGGGGCGGAAGCGTATAGACCATGTTGACTTCGCCCGTGGCGAGGACCTCCCCCATCACAGCGCTCTCACCGATGAAACGAATTGTCACCGAGTCGAGATCAACCGGCCCGGGTGCCTCCGATATCGCGGTGACGCCGGCGTAGTCGTCCCATCTTTCCAGCGTAATGTTGTCGTTCTGCACCCAATCAACGAACCTGAACGGGCCAGTCCCGACCAGTATCGCGGACATATCGCCAGGCTCGGCCGCGGCGAGCGCCGCGGGCGACCACAACGGGGTGCGGCGCACCGCATCCAACAGTGTGACCCAAGGCGTGTCGTAGATAATGGTCAATCCAGTTTCGCCGTCGGTCTCAATCGAGGCGATCGGACCAATGTCGCTGGCCATCTGCGCCGACGCCGTCTCTGGTGCCACAATCCGTTCCAGGTTGGCCCTGACGGCTTCGGCATTGAACGGCTCGCCATCATGGAAGGTCACCCCATCGCGCAGGGTAAACGTCCAAGTCGTCCCATCGTCACTGACGGACCAGTCCGTTGCAAGGCCCGGGATGTAGGTCCCATCCGGAGAGAGGATCACCAACGGATCGGTGATCAGCGAGTTGATCAGCCATGTGGACTGATACGGATCTATATGGCCATCCAATGATGCGGGTTCATTGCTGGCGGGCATCGCGATGATCAGATCACTCTCGGCGAATGCCGTACCGACGGACGCGATCAAAGCTAAGGACGCTACACCGCTCCATAAGGCCGCTTTTTTCATTCTGGTCATGTTGGCTCCTCTCTGTTTGGCCGCGCCTTCGATTGGGCTGCGGCTGGATCACTTCTTCAGGCAATCCACTCCCTATGTTCTTCACAAAAAAATGTAATCATGCGCATTGTCGACCGTCAACATTATAACAAGAATAGGAACCCGTTGTTGGACCAAACCTCTCCCGGCGCGTCTCGTTTTGTGCAGAAAAATCGAGGGGTTCGATAATGGTCGACCAGTCCTGTCAAGTTGACATTCCTGGAGGGCAGATCGCTGCTAGCCGCCGGTTCTATGAGCCTTGGCCAACAAACATCGTCTCGAGCCTCGGTTCTATCGGGGAGAGGCTCACAACATGAGACAGCTTTCATGGATTTCTTTGTTCGGGGATTGCATGGGCCGGAGCGGCAAACCAGCGCCCGCTGAATAGACCATCGAGGGCCTGCCTAGACGGAACTTGCAACTTTCGACTGTCGTGCAAGTCGGATCACGTCTCCTAAAGACGGGTGACTCCCGCCAGCCCAAAGTCGCGCCAGAGTTCAGAGCAACCGTCGCTGTTGACAGATGGAACAAAACAGGAACAAAATGAACTCTGGACGATCAGACCTATCAATATGACGGTGGGAAATGGAGCAACTCTTGCTACCGGGGATCGAGCCCGGGCGGAAGATCTTCAAGCGGCGCTCTGTCAGTCACGGGCTGTTTTTCATGGTCTTTCCCGACAACGCTGTCGCAACCGGCATTGCGCGGCTGGCAAGGCAACTGCGCAACAAGCATGGGCTGTCGGGCATGCCATTGAAGACAGAGCGCTTTCACGCATCGCTGCAGGGCTTTGGTCTCCATGCACGATTGCCGCCAAACCTGGTAGAGCGGGCAAAGGCTGTCGGCAACTGCGTGACGGCCGCACCATTTGTCATCACGTTTGATCGCGTTCGCAGCTTCAAACGAACGAAGGGAAAGAACTTCCCATTTGTGTTGACCGGCGGCGATGGCGTGCGGGCGCTAGAGGCGTTCTATAAGACCATTGACGTTCAGCTGCGCCACTTCGGGTTTCCCGGCGGTGTGCAAGACAGGTTTACGCCGCATGCGACCCTGCTCTACGACGACATCTTCGTTCCGGAGCACGGCGTGGAACCGATTTCGTGGTCCATCCGCGAACTTGTCCTTGTGCAAAGCTTGAGAGGCCTAGGCCGCTACATTCGGCTGGCCAAATGGCCATTGCGGGCCTGACAGCGATCGCGGCGGGCTTCACTGACCGAACCAAACCAGCGGGGACATCGACGGTGATGGCGTGGCGACAGGCTTACCTGTTCAGGCCAGGCCGGTGATCATCGAGACGATTTCGTTCTTGTCGGTCTCCACCGTGCGGCGGATGCCAACCTGGCTGCCGCGGCGCAGCACGCAGATGCGGTCGGCCAGGCGGAAGACCTGGTCGAGACTGTGGCTGATGATCAGGATGGCCAGGTTTTGCGTGCGCAGGGTCTTGATGATCTCCTCGACCCGAGCCGTTTCGGCAACGCCGAGCGCGGCCGTCGGTTCGTCCAACAGAACGATGCGCCTGGCCCAGTGAAAGGCCCGCGCGATCGCCACGCCCTGGCGCTGGCCGCCGGACAGGTCGCGGATGGTGGCGGTGACCGACGGGATGCGTACGTCCAGTTGCGACACCAGGGCTTGGGCCTCGTCGATCATGCCGCGCCGGTCGAGCAGCCCCAGCGGCCGCTTGGTCTTCTCGCGGCCCAGGAACAGGTTCATGTAGACCGGCTGTTGGTCGGCGAGCGCCAGATCCTGATAGACCACCTCGACATCGTTGCGGTCGGCGTCGGTCGTCGGTTGGACGATCTTGCCGGCGAACTCGATCGTGCCCGCCGTCGGCGGATGCACGCCGGCGATGATCTTGACCAGGGTCGATTTGCCGGCGCCATTGTCGCCGACCAGCGCCACGATCTCGCCGGCCTCGATTTCCAGCGAACAGTTCTCGATCGCGACCAGGCCTGAAAACTCCTTCCGGATGTCGGTCAGCCTGAGGGCCGGCGCGTTGGATGCGTCGGGCATCGCGCGGCGCCTAGCCCGGCCAGTCCATGGACTGGCCGAAGCCGTTTTCGATGCTTTCGACCTTCGGCTCGCCGGACGTCACTCCGGAAACGCCAACGACGAAGCAGCGGGTCACGAATGCCTGGGCCCTGAAGCCAAAAACCACACTGTCGCCGGGCTTCGGCGAGACCGGCCCGGCACAGCTCACCATGCCGTAATAGTCGATGGCGGACGGTGGTGGTATCTCGACATCCGCCAGCGCCCCCTCGTCGCTGGTGGGCGTGTCGGAGACGATGGCCCTGACCTGATAGTCCGGGAACACCGGGTCGATATAGAGACCGCCACCGAAGCAGTAGGCATCTCCGCCATGCAGGTGCGAGATTTCGCTCAAGTAAAGCGTCGCCGGCAGTTCAGGCAGATCCTCGATCGCGTGCAGCGGCGTCGTGCCGTGAAGCCCATTGCCGGGCTCGCACTGGGTGACACCGGCGTCAGCCAGCGCCTGCAGGGTCACCATCGACGTCGTGCCAGGGGCATTGATCTCGATTGAGCCGCGGCCGGCCCTTGCCAAGGTCTCGGCGGCCTTTTCCAAGGTGCGCAGATTGGGCGTCGGGGCGACACGCCGCTGCTCGGCATCGAACAGCAGTGCCGGAAAGGTCGTGATGCCGGCGAAATGGCCGCCCTCAAGCCGGTCCAGCGCGTCCGCGACGCGGCCGATGTCATCGGCCTCAAAGCCGCCCTCATGGCCCCGATAGAACGTGTCGCCGTCGGCATGGATGCGGGCCAGCAGCGCCTGGTCCCGGCCCAACGCGCGCGCAGCGGCGGCCGCTTCCCCGGCCTTGGTTTCGCTGAACACCGTCCAAAAGCGCGGGCGCAGCGTGGCCCCGGCCGCCGCTTCGAATCTGGGGATCTGGGTCAGGTGTCCCAGATGGCCGATGGCCATGCCCGCGCGGTGGCAGGCGATGGCACAGGCCATGTCGACCGCTACCACCGCGTCGATCCCGCCCCGCTTGACCGCCGCGCAGAAGGACGAAGAACGCCCGACCTGCTTGGTCATCGCGAAGGTCGCCAGGCCCAGCCGATCCGCCTCGACCTTGAACCGTCTTGCGTTCGCCTCGACCGTGTCGAGATCGATCAGAAGCGCGTTGGCCGGCACCCGTCCCGCCTGGTGCAGCGCAATCGCCGTTTCGATGAAGCGCGGATTGCGGCGGCGTAGAACGTCGAGAAACATCGCTTCTTCTCCTAGCGCGCCGGTTCGCGCAGTGAAATCGCGACCGCCGCCAGAATGATCAGGCCGCGCACGATCAGTTGCTGGGAAACCGACAGGCCCATAAGGATCAAGCCGTTGTTCAGCATGCCCATCAACAGCGACCCGAACAGCGCCCCGATGATCGAACCCTTGCCGCCATTCAGCTTGGTGCCGCCGACGATCACGGCGGCGATCACGATCATTAGGTCCGCCTCGCCCAAAGTGTAGCGGGCGCCCTGGATACGGCCGGCATAGAGCAGGCCGGCGAGGGCGGCGCAGGCGCCGCTCAATACCAGCACACTGAGGCGGATACGCGTGACATTGACCCGGCAGGCCCGGGCGGCGGCGGCATTGTCCCCCGTCGCCGCCACATGGGCGCCGAACGTCGTATGCCGATAGACGAGATGCCCTAACGCCACCACCGCCAAGGTCCACAAGACCAGCGATGGGATGCCGAATAGCGAGCCCGAGCCGAAGAAGCCGGCAAAGGCCTCGTTGGTGATGGGGATCGAGCGCAGGTCGGTCAGTGTCCGGGCAACGCCAGCGAACAGGCCCATCGTCGCCAGCGTGACCAGGAAGGACGGCAGCCTGAGAAAGGCGACGAAGGCGCCGTTGATGGCGCCGATGGCACAGCCGGCCGCCAGGGCCGCGGCGATGCCGACCAGGGCCGAGGCCTCCTGCATGACCACCGCGCCAATCAGCGCCGCGACCGCGACGATCGACCCGAAGGACAGGTCGATCTCGCCGGCCGATAACACGAAGACGAGACCGACGGCCATGACGGTCGCGGGCGCCGTTTGCAAGACGATGTTGATCAGGTTGCGCGAGGACAGAAAGCCCGTGTCCCACAGCGTCACGGAAAAGAACAGAAAGATGACCAGAAAGCCGACATAGACGACGTTCTGGCGAACGTCGACCCGGTCGAGCAGCCTGTGAACACCATCCATCGTCGGGTCCTTCGGATCGATCGGACGGCCGCGCCGGCACGTGTGGCCGGCGCGGCCCCTTGCCGCTATTGGGCGGCGTTCAGAACGCTTTCCGGCGCATCGCGGTGCAGCGAGATGTTCCAGCCCTCGGCCACATTGTCCGCCGTCACGGTGATGGCGGGTGCCACGATGAAGGGCGGCATGGCGTTGCCCAAGAGGTCGTTGGCGCCGACCGCCGCCATGGCCCGACCCAGCTCGTAGGCTTCGTCGGCGACGATCGCCGCTACGTTGCCGCCCTGCACCATGTCCAGGGCCACCGGCTCGCTGAGATCAAGCGTCACGACGCGTGTGTGGTCGTTGCCGTTGGCCCGAAGCGCGGCGATCACGCCCTCCGCCGGCTGCGCCCAGGTGACGTAGATGCCGTCAAGATCCGGGTAGCGCAGCAAGAGGGCGTTGGCGATCTCTTCCGCCCGGGCCGGGTCGGCCAGGCCTTCTTCCGCAACGACCTCGATGTTCGGATAGTCGTTGATGATGGTGGTCATGAACGCGTTGTCGCGCTGGTTGGTCACGTAATAGTCGGCGTCGTGATAGATCCAGGCGACCTGGCCTTCTTCGCCCATCGCGGCGGCCAGGGCATCGGCGGCCTGCTTACCCATTTGGAACAGATCGTCGGTCACGATCGCGGCATAGTCCTCGCCATGGACATAGCCGCTGGGCAGGTTGGACAGGAACACCAGGCTGACGCCGGCTTCCGCCGCCTCGCTGAACGCCTCGGCAGAGGTGACGGGGTCAAGGGGTAGGGCGATGATGATGTCCGGTTCCAAGGTCAGCGCGGTCTCGATGTTACTGCGCTGCCGGGCGGCGTCGAAGCCTGCGTCGGTGGTCGCGACCACCTCGATGCCGAGCCGTTCGAATTCGTCGGTCGCGCCCGCCGTCACGGCATTCACGAAATCGGCCGAGGTGTGCCACAGCAGGGCCGCCGTCGCCCCGCGCTCGCGCAGGGTCGCGGCATCCGCGTCCGAGACCGTGATGGTTGCCGACGGCGTCGCCTCCTCGCCGCCGGGGCCGACGGTTTCGGCGCTCGCGAACCCGCTCAAGCACACCAGGGCGGTCGCGATGGCGGTTGTCAGTCGTAAGATCATGATGGATCTCCCCTTCCATTGACGTGGTTGATGGCAACGGTGCCGCAGAAATCGGCGATGAAGGCGGCGAAGGCGACGATGCCGGCCAGGTACTCCTCGACCGACACGTGTTCTTCCAGCGTGTGGCAGTTGCGAATGTCGCCGGGCGCGCAATAGACGGTCGGCACGCCCAGCCGATCGACCAGGAAGGGCGCCTCGGACCAGTAGGGCGCACCGTCGATCGAGCCCCGGCCGGGCAAGGCTTCGTCCAGCCGTCTTCTTAGGGCGGCGATGGCCGGCAGATCGGCGTCGGTTTCCGTCGGTGACCCGCCCAGCGGGTGGTCGCGACCGGCCGGGAAATCGACAGAGACCGCGATTTCGGGGTCCGTCACAGCGTCGCGGACGGTTTGCTCGATCTCACCGGCTGCGGCGTCCAGGCTTTCGCCCGGCCGCAACTTGCGGATCAATGACAGCGAGCACTCGCCGGGCACGGCGATATAGCCGCCGGATTTGATTTCGGTAACGAGCAGAAAGGACCGGCCGATCAAAGGGTGGGTGCCCCGTTTGGCCAACTCATCGGAGTGTCGCCACAGGGCGGACAGGACGCCATGGGCGGCTTTCAGCGCGTCCTTGCCCAGTTTCGGCACACCGAAATAGGCGGACTTGCCGGTGACGGTGATGTCGGCGATCAGGAAGCCCATCTGCACGGGGTAGACCGCAAGCTGCGTGGGTTCGACATAGATCGCGAAGTCGGGCCTTTTGATCCCGCCGCTTTCGCACAAGGCGACGTAATCCTTGGCGCCCTCGCTGCGACCCATCCCCGGCTCGCCGCTTTCCTCGTCGCCAATGAAGGCAAAGCCAACATCGCCGGATAGCTCGACACCGGAGGCGTCGAGCAGGCGCAGCGCCGAGAGGCTGGCGCAGATGCCGGCCTTCAGATCGCCGGAACCGCGTCCCCACAGCGCGCCGTCAACAATGGCGCCGCCGAACGGGTCCTCGCGTTCGGTCCCTTTCCAATGCTCGCGCCAGCCACGCACATGGACCGTGTCCGTATGGCCCATGAACAGCAGTTTTGGGCCGTCACCCTCGCCCTTTCGCTCGCCCCAGACATTGGGCCGGCCAGGCGCGAAATCTCGACGCCCCGTCGCAACACCGAGATCGCGCAGCTCCGCTACCAACAGATCGGCGAAATTGGCCTCATTGCCGGTGATGCTTTCGCGCGCGACCGCGCGCCGCCACAGGTCGATTGCCGCAGCCTCGTCGAGGGACGCGCGTAGCTCGGCGGCGGAGATCTGTCCACGTCGGATCATTCGGCCACGCCCGCGATCACCTGATCGGCCGGCGGCAGAGAGATGCCGGTCGAAGCGACAGGCGCGCCGAACAGGGATTTGTGCAGAAGACCCAGCCCGATCGCCGTGGCGCCGACGATGGTCGCGTTGGCGCCCAGTTGGCCGGCCTCGACCTCCGGCGGTCGTGCCATGCAACTCGGAAGGACCTCGCGCACGCGGGAGACGATCTCTTCGCGTCCGCCAATGCCGCCACCCAACAGGACCCGCACCGGGTCGACGATGGCGCAAATGGCCGCGACCGCTCGGGCCATCACGGTCGCGGTGTCGTCAAGAACCGCGCGGGCCGAGGCGTCGCCGGCCTCGGCAAGATCGAAGATGCGAGGAACCGATGCAGCATGCCCGGCCAGTTCGCGAAAGCGCCGTTCGATGCCGACCATGCCGACGCGCCGTTCCAGCGCGCCAACGCGCCTTGCTTCGGCGCTGAAAGGGTCGCTGCCAAACGGCAGATAGCCCAGTTCGCCGGCCGCGCCGGTCGCACCCCGCACCAGGTCGCCGCCGATCATGATCCCAGCACCCAGGCCAGTGCCGAGTGCGATGTAGACCAGATCGTCGACGTTGCGCCCGGCGCCGAGCCAGTGTTCGCCGAACGCGGCCAGGTTGACGTCGTTTTCCAGAACGACTTCGACCCCCAACCGGGCGCTGATCGCCTGGCCGATGTCGATTTCCTCGAAGCCCGGGATGTTGGGCGCCAGAACCACGTGGCCAGAGCCTGGCCGTGGCGCGCCCGGGACGGCCACAACCGCCAACCGGATGCGGTCTGAATCGACAGCCGCCGTCTTGGTCGTCAGGCGCGCCAGACCGACGATTTGCTCGACGACATGCAGTTTGCCGCGCTTGTCCGTTGGTGCCACCTCCTCGGCCAGCGTGCGGCAGGCGAGATCGCAGAGGGCGACGCGCAGCTTGGTGCCGCCTAGGTCGACCGCGATGATGAACGCCGCGCGCTGATTGACCTCGTAGGTGATCGCCGTTCGGCCGATATGGCCACTGGTTCGGCCGGTCTCGGTGACGAACCCATCGTCTTCGAGTTGGCCAACTATTTCGGAGATCGTCTGTTTGGACAGCCCCGTCTGCTTGGCGAGGCTGGCGCGCGAGATCGGCGCGCAGCGCAAGATGGCCGCCATGACGGCTTGCTTTGACAGTTGACGCGAGAGGGTCACGCTAGGACACGCCTCCGAGCTGGTCTATTAGTTCGGCATCAGAACGAACTAATTGGCCTCTGTCAATATGGTCTTGCCGGCTGGCCGCTTGGCGTGGCTTTTCACGGAGGCAGTCGTAGATCGCGGCGAACCCAGGGGCAGCCATGCGGACCAGCAAAGTCATTCATGTCATCTCGGCCCATGCCGAGGGCGAGGTCGGCGACGTAATCGTCGGCGGTGTGGCGCCGCCACCGGGTGACACGTTGTGGGATCAGCGCAGCTTCATCGCCGAAGACGGCGCGCTGCGCAACTTCGTCCTGAACGAGCCGAGGGGCGGTGTCTTTCGCCACGTCAATCTGCTCGTGCCGCCGAAGCATCCCGACGCGCAGATGGGCTTCATCATCATGGAGCCTGAGGACACGCCGCCCATGTCCGGCTCCAACGCGATCTGCGTCGCGACGGTTTTGCTTGATGCCGGCATAGTGACCATGCAGGAGCCCGTTACGGAGATGAGCCTGGAGGCCCCCGGCGGTCTGGTGCGGGTGAAGGCCGACTGCCGAAACGGCAAAGCGGAGCGCATCACCGTCAGGAACATGCCATCCTTTGTTGACAGGCTCGACGCGACGCTGGAGGTGGCGGGGCTCGGTCCGCTGACGGTCGACACCGCCTTTGGTGGCGACAGTTTCGTGATCGTGAACGCCGATGAAATCGGCTTTAAGATTGTGCCGGACGAGGCGTGCGACATCGCCCGCCTAGGCGTCGAGGTGACCAGGGCCGCCAACGACCAAATCGGCTTTGCGCACCCAGACAATCCCGACTGGGACCATATCTCCTTCTGCCTGTTCGCCGGGCCCCTGGAGAAAACGGACGGCGGCTTCACCGCACGGTCGGCCGTCTCGGTTCGGCCGGGCAAGGTCGATCGCTCGCCGACCGGGACGGGCGTGTCGGCGCGCATGGCGGTTCTGAACGCACGTGGCGTGATGCAGGTCGACCAGACTCTCACCGCCCGATCGATCCTCGACTCCGCCTTTGCCGGCCGCATCGCTGAGATGACCATGGTCGGTGGTCGCGCGGCCATCGTTCCCGAAATCTCGGGCCGAGGGTGGATTACGGGCATCCATCAGCACATGCTGGACCCCGACGACCCTTGGCCATCTGGCTATCGGCTCAGCGACACGTGGGGTGGGGAGGCCGGCTGACGCCGCTTCGTTTGAGCCTTTCAAGTCGATGGCGGTGTTTGCGTTGGCTATTGCCGATCGCCGCCGCTCAATGTGGATAGTAACGACACCACCTCGGCAACAAGTATTGGGCTGAGCAGAGGTAAGGCCTGAGAAATAAATGATCGCCAATTAAATGTTCCAATTTTTTTATCGCCTTCTAACTTGCTTGGGCTATACTGACTTGTCACGAACATCGGCAAGACAAAAATACTCGCAAGCATGACGGATCCAACAATTGCAAAATGAGTGGTGACCATGCTCGCCAATGCTTCCGCACTGACGATCAACGATTCGTCGTTTAGGCCAGCCCAGGACTCTGCCGCAACAGAAATATAAAAATAGACCGTTAGTATCGACAAAACTATACCTACGGATGATATTGTGAGCAATGCAGCTAGTTTTTTTGATATCACACGATAGTTGTCAGCGTTTACTCTTACAACGATGTCGGCATTTGCGATGGAAAGCAATAGGAACGAAAGAACCAACACACCAATCACGGGTATCGTCGTCTCCTTGATATTCGAGAACAGACTTCTGAACCCGATGCCAGAGACGTGCGAGCCGTCTTGTTGAAGATGAAGTATGCTGTTGAGAGGCTGAGACAGTTCGGAGAATGTACAGCTGAATATCCCGGTCATGGACCAGCTGTTGACCCAGTCTACCATCGGCGACCGATAAACTAGTTCTGGAAGAAGGCCGGATGTATACAGAACGAAACCGATAAATATCGCGACCACGATCATTCTCAGCACGTATGGTGCGATCAATCGTTTGTCGCGAGGCATACTCAAGCGGTGCAGCCAAGCATGCTTGCCCTGAACTTCGGATGTCGGCCGATGGGTCTGCGGAGAGACCGGCCAGACTGTAAGGGTGCATCCAACCACCAGGCAAACAAGCACCAAGAAGATCGACCACGAAAATAAATACAGATTTGCGGCCATCGAGTGTGTGAAATACTCCAGCTCATCTACACTCTTCTCGCCGACTAATATTACATCCTCGATTGCCTCACATGGTACGATACCTCTTATCATGCTGTTTGCAGATACAAGAATTACGATAGGTACAAATATTTGAAAAGCGTACACTATCCAGTAATTGCGCAGGAATCGCTCATGAAAGGAGAATTCAGTTGCCATTTCGCATTCCGGTGCTGACCTGTATCTCCTGCCCATGCGACCGACAAGGAATCGAGAAATCCTGCTGGTTGCTGAGCTGTTTTGGCTTTGCTAACAGCAATGAGGCGTGATGATTCTGCCCGTATCTAGTGCGAAGAACTGTGTGTTTTGCCACATTTGGATGCCTAAACTGGTCCCCAAAGTACAGTTGTGACGGGCTGATCTTGCGGGCGCGGCAAGCGGCCCTGGTCAGGTTGCCATGCCGTCGGCGTTCAAGAATGAAGCCACCTGGTCGAGCCCCTGGCGCATGTGGTCTTCCAGATGGTGCAGCATGGCGTCGAGATCGTCGCCGGTGGCCAGTTCGACATAGCGATCGTTGCCCCGTTTCAGGGGCAGCAGGTCGGCATTGGCCCGATGGTGCCAGGTGAAGTAGGTCTGCAGCCTCGGGCGCATGCGCTGCCAGATCTCAAACAGCAGGGCATGGTCGGCGTACTCGAACACCCAGCTATGAATGTCGAGCTCGCGGCGGATCGACAGGGCATCGTCGCCCTCTTCGATGGCGTCATGGAACCGTCGCAAGCGATCCTTCAGGTCGGTCAGGCTGCGCCGGTCGCGGCGGTCCCAGGCCGCGCGGAAGGCAAATGCCTCCAGATTGGCGCGCAGCGAGTACAGTTCCCGCAAGTCACGGCGGGTCAGCCGGCGCACGTAAAGGCCCTTGTAAGGCTGGCTGTCCAGCAACCCGGCCTCCACCAGGTCGCGGATCGCCTCACGCAGGGGCCCGCGGCTGACATCCAGGCGCTTGGCGAGATCCATCTCGGTCAGGCGACGACCGGCCTCCAACTGGCCCGTGATGATCAGATCGCGCAGCCGGTCGACCACTTGGCCGCGCAAGGTGCGCGTACCAATCGGGGCGATCTCGCCCGATCCAGCGACGGGGTCTTCAGGCAAGCCCGCACTCCCGCTTGATCAGATCGGCATAGAGCGACCGGATGCGCTGAGCCATCGGGCCGGGCCAAGACGTGCCGATCTGACGCCCGTCGATTTCGCGCACCGGCGTCTGCGCACCGAAGGTGCCGGTGACGAAAGCCTCGTCCGCGCCATATGTCTCGACCAGCGAGAAGGCACGTTCATGGACCGGGATGCCGTCGTCGCGCGCCAGATCGATCACCTTCTGCCGCGTGATTCCGTTCATGCAATAGTCGCCGGTTGACGTCCAAAGCGCGCCCTTGCGCACGATGAAGAAGTTGGTGGAGTTGGTGGTGTTCACGAAGCCCTGCGGGTCCAGCATCAGCGCCTCGTCAGCGCCGGCCTTCAGTGCGTGAACCAGCGCCAGGATGCAGTTCAGCTTGCTATGCGAGTTCAGCTTCGGGTCCTGGGTCATGGGCAGGCCGCGATGGATCGGCACGGTATGCAGGCTGAGCCCACGCCGGATCGTGTTTTCGTCGGCCACCTTGTATTCGGGAATGACCACGATCGTCGGCCCATAGACGCTGAGCCTCGGGTCCTGAAACGGCGATTTCTTGCGGCCCCGCGTGACCATCAGCCGGACATGGACATCGTCGGTCATGCCGTTGGCGCGCGCGGTCTCGTAGAGCAGGGAGGCGACCTCGTCCTTCGTCTTGCCGATATCGAGATCGATGGCGAGCGCTGCTTCGAACAACCGGTCGAGATGATCGTCCAGGAAGGCAAAGACGCCGTTATAGAGCCGCAGGCCCTCCCACACGCCGTCGCCCAGCATGAAGCCGCTGTCATAGACCGAGACCTTGGCCTCGTCCTTGGGCAGCATCTCGCCGTCGACATAGATCAGAATGTCGGCGTTGCGCGGGTCTTCCTCACTGTCATGGGTGCTGACGGAAGATCGGACTGCGTCGGTTATGTCCATGTCGGTGCTTTCCGCATATGCCGCGAGGGTCTCGTTAGGTGATCGCCAGGTCTGGCAGCTTATAGGTCGCGTGGCCGCGCAGGAAATCCCGTGTGCGCTGCTGTTTCGGCCGCACCAGCACATCGTCCGGCGCGCCTTGCTCCAGGATAACGCCGTCGCTCAGGAACAGAACCTTGCTGGCGACGGAGTAGGCGAAGCCGAGTTCGTGGGTGACGATCAGCATGGTCATGCCTTCGTCCGCCAGCGAGCGGATCGTCTGCAACACCTCGCCGACCAGTTCCGGGTCCAGTGCCGATGTGGCCTCGTCGAACAGCATCAGTTGCGGCTCCATCGCCAGCGCTCGTGCAATCGCGACCCGCTGTTGCTGACCGCCGGAAAGATGGGCCGGATAGCTGTGCATCTTGTCGGCCAGGCCGACCTTGGAAAGGTAGGTTTCGGCCCTCGCCTCGCATTCGCCGCGCGGCAGCTTCAGCACCGTGCGCGGCCCCTCCATGACGTTGCCGAACGCGGTCATGTGGGGGAAGAGGTTGAAGTGCTGAAAGACCATGCCGACCGTGGCGCGGATGCCGATCAATTCCGACTCGCGGTAATCAACCTGGATACGTCCGTCAGCCTGATTGCGCTCCGTTCCGACCGGCTTGCCCGCAATCGCGATGCGGCCGCTGGTCGGGATCTCCATAAAGTTGACGCAGCGCAACAGCGTGCTCTTGCCCGAGCCGCTGGAGCCGAGAATGACGACCGTCTCGCCCTTCTCAACGGTGAGGTCGATGCCCTTCAGCACCTCCAACGCGCCGAACGACTTGCCCAGCTTCTCGATCTTCAACAGTTCGGTCATCGATCGCAGGCCCTATTCATACCGGCTCAACCGGCGTTCCAGCCCGCGCACGGCAATCGCGATGGGCCAGATCATGACGAAGAAGATAAGGCCGACGACCGTGTAGGTCTCGATCGGATTGAACTCGATCGTGCTGATCGTCTTGGCCTGGTGCACCAGTTCGCCGAACGCGATGACGGAAGCCAGGCTGGTCATCTTGGTCAGCTCGATGGCCCGGTTCATGAAGGCCGGGATCATCCGGCGCATGGCCTGGGGCAGGATTACGCGGCGCATCTGCTCGCCGTAACGCATGCCCAGCGCCTTGGCCGCCTCCCACTGGCCGCGATGGATCGACTGGATGCCGGCGCGATAGATCTCGCTGCAAAAGGCGGCCGTGTTCAGCGACAGGCCCAGGGTCGCGGCCGTGAAGCTGTCGATCCGAAACGGCGAAATGATCGGGAAGGCGAAAAAGAACCACATGATCTGAACCAGCGCCGGCGTGTTGCGGAACACTTCCACGAACACGCTGGCTGGCACGTTCAACAGCCGGTTTTTAGAATAGCGCGCCGCGCCGATGAACAGGCCCAGGAACAGGCCGATCGCCAGACAGACAACGGCCAGCAGCACCGTGTTGCCGAGGCCGATCAGCAGCAGGCGCCAATTGGTGAAGACGCTCTCGAAGTCCCAGATATGCTCCATGCTAGTGCACCGTGCCCTCGCCGGTGCGGCCCAGCCTTCGTTCCAACCGCCGGACGAACAGGCTGACCGGAAAGAGGACGGCGAAATACATCGCCGCCGCCACGGTGAAAACCTCCAGCGGCCGGAACGTCGCCTGGGCGATGGTGTTGGCCTCGTAGAGCAGGTCGGCATAGGAGACGGTGGCGACCAGGGTGGTCGTCTTCATCAGCTCGATCACCCGCTCCAAAAAGGCCGGGATCATGCGCTTGACGGCCTGGGGCAGGATGACACGGCGCATGGACTGGCCCCGGTCCATGCCGATGGCCTTGGCCGCCTCCCACTGGCCCTTTTCGATCGAGACGATGCCGCCGCGAAAGACCTCGGCGAAGAAGGCGGAGGATTGAAGCGAAAAGGTCACCACCGAGGCGATGAAGGGCGTGATGTTGATGCCGGTCAGGATCGGCAGGGCGAAGAACAGCCAGAAAAGCTGCACCAGCGGCGGGGTGGAGCGCAGGAACTCGATCACGATCCCCACCGGGATGCGGATCACCCCGTGGCGCGACAGGCGCAAAAGCGCCAACACCAACCCCAGCGGCACGCCGAACAGCAGGGCGAGGCCCGTAACCTTCAGCGTGTTAACGAGGCCCAGCAACAGCAGGTCGAAGTCGCGAAAGACGACGCCGAAATCCCACTCATACCCCATCAGGAACGGTCCTTAGAGCCTGTTTGAGAATTGCTTACGGTCTGCATCGCTGCCAGAGCCGCGAGTGTTAGGAGCGGTGGCGCCCGCGATGCTGGAGGCATCGTCAAGCCGGCGCGACGCGACAACCGTGGCTCTGGCAGCGACCCGAAGGGCCGTCTTATCAAGGCCTTGGGACAGCGTCGACCGTCGCTTGCGATGCGCCCGGCATCGCAGCGCGACGCTCTCCTAGCCCACGGCCTTGATAAGACGGTGCAGGCCATAAGCAATTCTCAAACAGGCTCTTAGAGGGCGGGCGCCGAGCCATCCCGGCGCCCGCCGCATGGCTGGCCCGTTACCACTGTTCCCGACGAATGGCCGGCACCGATGTCGGGTCGACGCCGAACTCGGTCAGGAACTCCTCATACCAGGCCTGGGTCTGCCCGGTCGTGTAGTAGTAGGCGATCGCGGTGTTGACCCAATCCCGCCACCTTGTGTCGTCCTCCTGGCGCACGCCGGCGCTGGAGGCCGATTCCCGGATCGGCGCCGGCAGCACGATCTGGCCACGCCCGATCTGCTGGCGCATCGCGATCAGCGGCGGATGGAACAGCGAGACCGCGTTCACCCGGCCCGACTGGAACGCCGCGACGGCTTCGCCGTTCGACGGGAAGCGCAGGATGTTCGCCTGGTCCAGACGCTGGGTGACGTAGCTGTCCATAGTCGTGCCCTGGGTCACGGCGATCGAGATGTCCGCACTGTTGAGATCGGCCCAGTTGTCGACCTGGATGTCGTCATCGACCAGCACCGCGAGCGCGTAATAGAGCAGGGGCTGGGCGGGGAAGTCGATCGCCATCGCCCGTGCCGGTGTGGCGTCGAGCACGAACATGATGTCGATCTGATCGGCCTGCAGCGCGGCCACGGCGGTGCCCCAGGTGACCTCGACCACATCCAAATCGACGCCCAGAACCTCGGCCATCGCGTTGCCGACCGAGATGCCGAGGCCCGACCATTCGCCCGAGGCCGGATCGAGAAAGTACCAAGGCGGTGCCTGGGTGGCGCCGACGCGCAGCGTGCCGCGATCCTGAATCTCGTCCCAGGTGGACTGCGCCTGCGCCGTTTGCGGCGTGCCGACCGTCGCGGCGAAACAAAGGGTCAGCGCCACCAGCGCCGACGCCAGAAATCCACGTTTTGTCACCATGTCGCCTCTCCCGTGTGCGTTGCTCCGACCCGTTCAAGGTGTCAGAATATCTGATTGTCAGATTGTCAACAATCCTATTATCGAACCTGGGTCGGTGGGTCGGTGGGTCGGTGGGTCGGTGGGTCGGTGGGTCTGCGGTCGGCCGGTTGTCGATTGCGGGCCTACTGTCAGGGAGCCTGGGCCGGCGGTGACGCCTCAGCCGCCTCGGCGTCACTCCTTGTCGTCGGGCGTCTTGTACTTTCCGCTCAAGAAGAAGTCGTAGGCGCCATAGGCCGTGATCGCACCGAACAGGAACATCCACAACTGCTCGCCGAAGAAGATGACCTCGGCGGCGAAGGCGCCGGCGGCAATTGCCAAACAGATCACCCGACGGTACAGCGGACGAAACCAGTCGTCATTGGCGGCCATTCGGTCGGATTCCCTGCGGACGTTTCGAGGCTTGCCGCCCCTCAATACCGACAAACCGAGGCGGCGCCAAGCCGATTGGCCGGCGCGCCTGGCTCGATCGATCGCAGAGACCCGGATCGGATTCAGGCCGCGGTGGCGACTCGCGGCATCTGGCCGTATTGCTCGCCAAGCAAGCCGCCGAGATAGTCGGCAATGGCGCCCATGCCGCTTCGCCCGTCCTTCGCCTCGGCGTCCGGATTGTAATTGGTGTTGGTGTTGACGTCGTAGGTGTAGGCGCGGCCGTCGGCATCCTCGATGAACTCGATGCCGGCGATGTCGATGCCGTTCTTGGCCAGGAAGGCCTGCCAGGCCGGCACCAGCGGGTGCTGGAAGTCCGGAATGATCTGGAACTTGTCGGCGGGCGCCACGGCGGGGCAGACACTGTCATCCTCGTCGATCTGGCAGACATCGGCGGGGCAAAGCTCAAAGCCTTCCGAGGTGTCGACGCGCACCGCATAGACGAGGCGGCCGCCCACGAACTCGACCCGGGTGATGTAAGGCGACGGCGCCTCGATATAGCGCTGGACCAGTGTGATGCCGTCGATCGACTCCTCGAAATCCGGGCTCGCCAGATGCTGCTCCAGCGCCTCGGCGGACAGCAGCAGGCGCACGCCGAGGCCCTTGCCGGCGCGGTTGTGCTTCAGAATGATCGGGTAGCCGATCTTCTGCGCGGCATCGGCGATATGCTCCTTACCGATGACGGCCGCGGTGTCGGGCGTCTCAATGCCAAAGGATTTCAGCGCCTCGTACTGGCCGACCTTGGTGACTTCGAGCTGAACCGCACGCTCGCCATTGATCACCGTGCGGCCGTGCCGGGTCAGCCAGGCCAGAACGGCGGCCGTGAACTCCGGCGCGTAACGATGGCCGCGCGTATGCGACGAGGCGCTGATGCGGTTGTAGAAGATGCCCTCCGGCGGCGGCCGCGTGAGGTCAAGCGCGCCCCGGTGCAGAAACCATTCGGTGAACGGCACGTCCCGCGCCGCGAACTCCCGCCGCAACGGCGCCACCCAATCGTCGTTCTCATGGATAACGAAAACGCGGGGCGCGGCCCCGGCCGCATAGGTCTCAAGCATCATGACGCGATCTCTCCAAACGCGCCGGAACATCGGATCAGCCGGCGCTGATCCGAATATAGGGTAAAAATCTTCTAAGTTAATGGCGATTGCTGCGCCAGAATCGTGTTTTCATCCTGCTGAACGGCGATTGAATAGAATATTTTACCGTACCTTAGCTAAGCTTCCACTCATGCCGGTCCAGCCACTCGGCGGGCTCGTAATAGGCGATGTGGTTGGCGACCAGGCGGCGCAAGAACGGCCGATCGCGCCGCTCGATCGCTTTCACCATCAGCAGATGCTCGTCCGCCGCGTTGCGGACGCGGGCTTCGGACGTCCAGATCTTCTGCACGGGCACCGGCACGCTGCGGCGCAGATCCATGATCGACCGGACCAGCTCGCGATTGGTGCAAAGCTCCAGCATGGCGCCATGAAAGGCCAGGTTGGCGTTGTTCTGATCGATACGATCCCCCTTGTTGATCGCGATGTTGAACGCCTCCGCCAGGTCCCCAAGCTCGTAGACCGAGGCGGGGGTGGCCCGGTCGATGATGTCGTCGACGGCCGCGACCTCCAGGATCACGCGCACCTCGGCCACGTCGCGCAGCCGCCGTTCGTTGAACTCACTGACATAGTAGCCGCGGTTGGGGATGCGGTGGACCAGGCGGCGGGCGGTCAAGCTCTCCAACGCCTGGCGTACATCGATCCGCGAACAGCCATACCGCTTTTCGAGATTGATCTGCTTCAGCCAACTGCCGGTAACCAACAGGCCGGCATTGATGTCGGCCTCGATGCGGCTGGCGATCTCCTCCGCCTTTCCGCCTTTGGTCGATTGCGGTGGCCGCTCGGCCGCCTGCGCATGAACCGTGGTCACCTTGTCGTTCACTATCCTCTCGCTTCCGCGATCTTGCCTCTCGACTGAGCGCCTATCGCTGCGCCGGCGACGTTCCGACGAAAGAGATTGCCAAAATCACTCGAAAAATGGCGCCAATTTGATAGTGTCGAAGTATCGAAATTATCAGTGACAATCAAGGTTGATCAGAAAATGTCTCGACTGACGGTCAACGGTGCCCGGCTCACCTATCAGGTCGCCGGGCCTGAGAACGCGCCGTTGATCGTCGTCCTGCATGGCGGCCGAGGGATTGGCGACCACCGGTCCGAGTTCGAGGCCTATCGGCCCCTGACCGACCGTTTCCGGCTGGTCGGCTTCGACCAGCGGGGCTGCGGCCGGTCATCCCTGACGCCGCCCTTCACGTTCGCCCAGTTGGCTGATGACGTCGATGGCGTGCGCCAGGCCTTCGCCGGTGACGCGCCGATGATCCTGATCGGCGGGTCGTTCGGCGGCATGATCGCGCTGACCTATGCGCTGGCGTATCCGAACGGCCTGTCGCATCTGATCCTGCGTGGCACCGCGCCCAGCCACGATCAAGAGATCGAGGCAATCGGCAACTTCAAGGCCCGGCTGCACAAAGCGCCGAACGCCTCTATCGATATGATCGACAAGCTTTTTTCCGATCGAGCTATCGACGACATCGAGCTGCAACTGATCTGGTTTGCGCTTCAGCCGCTCTACTATGAGCGGTTCGATCCCGACGCGGCATTGGCGGCGACGCGCCGCTTGTCATGCCATGCCGAAACCCACAACGCGCTCTATCGCAACAAGGACCAATATGACGTGCGTGAGCGTTTGGGCGAGGTCGGCGTGCCGACCCTGGCGATCGTCGGCTCAGAGGACTGGATTTGCCCGCCCAGCCAGTCGATTGCGATCGTCGACGGCATCCCGGGCGCCGAGCTCTTCATCGTCGATGGCTGCAACCATGCCGTGCATCTCGAGGCCAATGATCAGGTCTTGGCACGCATTCGCGCGTTTCTGGGCTGATCGCCCTCGACACGCGCAAGACCGCCCACGGCCTTTACTTTCCGTACCAGTGCCGTAAATTGGCGCCATTATGAAGACGCTGGAGCGATTTGCTCGCGCATAACAGGGGGAGAGCGAACATGGGAGCCTTTCAAAACAGGCTGACGGCGGGGACGTGCCTTGTCGGGGCCTTGATGCTGTCGACCGCTACGATGACTGCAACTGCGGCCGCGCAAGACCTGACTGTCGCGCTGCCGACCAGCGTCAACACGCTGGACCCGCACAACACGGCTACTGTCGGCACCGATCTCAGCGTGATCAGCCATCTTTATACGCCGCTGGTCATTCGCGGCCCGGACCTGGCCTTGCAGCCCGCCTTGGCGACGTCTTGGGAAGCCGTCGACGACCTCACCTGGCGCTTCGAGCTTCGGCCTGGCGTCACCTTCGTCAATGGCGAGCCGTTGGACGCCGAGGCGGTGCGCTGGAACATCGAGCGGGTTCTGGACCCGGACTTCAACGCCCGCGTCCAGTCCTGGTTCCGGCCGATCGAGGAGGTGCGCGTCATCGACGACACGACCTTGGAGATCGTCACCAACGCGCCCTATCCGGCGCTGGCCGACCAGATGTCCAGCTTCTTCCTGCTGCCCCCGCAATGGACGGAGGCGCACAATCCGGCCGCCGAGGCGTCGAGCTCCGGTCCGTACGAGCTGGTCGAGTTCGTCTCCGGCGACCGCATCGTGCTGCAGGCCAACGACGGTTATTGGGGCGAGGCACCGCCATTCCAAACGGTCGAGTTTCGCATGATGCCGGAAGACTCAAGCCGCATCGCCGCCCTGCTGGCGGACGAGGCGGACTTCGTCCAGTACTTCCCGCCGTCTGAGATCGACCGCATCAACGAGAGTGGCAGGGCCGAGGCCTCTGCCATCTCCGGCATCCGCTTCATGTTGGTGAAGTTCAACAATCTGCGGCCGCCGTTCCAGGACAATCCGGACCTGCGCATGGCGATCAACTACGCCATCGATCGCCAGGGGATCATCGACTCGCTGTTCAACGGCCTGGGCGACATCGCCAACTGCCAGGCTCTGTCGCCGGCTTACTTCGGCTACAACGCCGAACTTGAGCCGGCGCCCTACGATCCGGAACGGGCACGTGAACTGTTGGCGTCGGCCGGCTATCCAGACGGTCTGGAGTTGGATCTTGAGGTGCCGCTCGGCCGCTATGTCCAGGCGCAGGAGATCGCCCAGGTGATCGCGGCGATGCTGGCCGAAATCGGCGTCGACGTGAACATCATCGAGATGGAGTTCGGCGCCTGGCTCGACAAATACCGCAATGCCGGCGATCTCGGCGACATGTCCTATCTCGGGCAGGCCTGGCCGACCTTGGATGCCGACGGCTTGTTGACCCTGTTCGAGCCTGGCAACGCCTATGCCTATTACGAGAACGAGCAGTTCGGTGAGCTGATCCGCGAGGCGCGCTCGATCACCGATCGCGATCAGCGGCAGGATCTCTATCGCGAGGCCACCCAGGTCATGTGCGAGGATCCGCCGCACGTGCCGATGTTCTTCCAGCCGACCACGTACGCCGTTTCCAACGACATCGAATGGCAGGTCAGGCCAGACGACTGGGTGCGCGCCTTCGATATGGCGCCGCGCTAGCGCCGCTGGCTTAGCGCGGGCCCGATTTCAGGCATGAAGCGGGCCCGCCTGACCCATTGTCTATCGTTGCAGAAGGGGCGGGCGGAATTGGTCGATAGATCATGAGCGGCTATTTCGCCGGCCGCTTGCTGGAGTCGCTGGTCGCCATCCTGGGCGTGCTGACCATTGTCTTCATCGCGGCCAGGCTGACCGGTGATCCGGCGGTTCTGCTGCTGCCGATCAGCGCCACCGACGCCGACATCGCGCGCATGCGGCAGGAACTCGGGCTCGACCGGCCCCTGCTGGAGCAGTATCTGGCGTTTCTGGCCAACGTCCTGCGCGGCGATTTCGGTGTGTCCTTCGAACATCACCGGCCGGCTATGCAGGTGGTTTTGGAGCGCCTGCCGGCGACCTTCGAACTCGCCGGCGTTGCTCTTCTGATAGGTGCCGCCGTGGGCATCGCCGCCGGCCTGGTCGCGGCGCTGGCACGGGGCACGGTCCTTGAACTGATCGCCATGGGCGTGGCGTTGATCGGCCAGGCAACGCCGATATTCTGGCTCGGCATCGTCTTGATCCTGGTTTTCGCCGTGGAGCTGCAATGGCTGCCGGCGGGCGGCCGAGGCGGGTTGGAGCACATCATCCTGCCGGCCATCACGCTAGCGACCTTCACCACAGCCAGCATCGCCCGCCTTCTGCGCTCCAGCATGATCGAGGTGCTGAAGGAAGACTACATCCGCACTGCCTGGGCCAAGGGTCTGGTGCCGCGCATCGTCTATCTGCGGCACGCCGCGCGCAATGCGCTGATCCCGGTGATCACGATGATCGGTATTCTGGCCGGCGAGCTGTTCAGCGGTGCCGTCGTGACCGAAACCATTTTCTCCTGGCCCGGCGTCGGCCGCGTGGTGGTGCAGGCGATCGAAACCAAGGACTTCGCCGTCGTGCAGGCCGGCGTAACGGTCATCTCGGTCATCTTCATCGGTTTCAACCTGCTGGTTGACCTGCTCTATGGCCTGGTCGATCCGCGTATCCGGATCGCCTCATGAGACGCCTGTGGCGCGCGATCCGGCGCAGCCCCAGCGGCCTCGTCGGCATCGTCCTGGTCGGGGTGTTCATCTTCACGGCGATCGCGGCCCCGCTGCTGGCGCCGATGGATCCGGTGGCGATCGATCTCGCCAACCGGCTGGGCGCGCCGACCTGGACCGTCGAAGGGCCGGGTGCGCATCCGCTGGGTGCCGACCAGTTGGGCCGCGACATTCTCAGCCGCATCATCTGGGGCAGCCGCATCACCCTGGTGGTTGCGATCACCGCCGTGGTGATGAGCGGCGCGCTAGGCGTCTTGCTGGGCCTGCTGGCCGGTTTCCTCGGCGGCTGGACGGAACGTGTCATCATGCGGCTGGCCGATGTCCAACTCTCGATCCCGCTGATGCTGTTCGCCCTGCTGATCATCGGCGCGCTGGGGCCGAGCCTGTTCAATCTGATCATCGTGCTGGCCCTGACCGGTTGGACGCGGTTTGCCCGCATCGTGCGCGGCGAGACCCTGTCCTTGCGTGAGCGCGAGTTCGTCATGTCCGTGCGCGCCGCCGGTGCCACCGGTCTGCGCATCATGCTGCGCCACATCCTGCCCAACGTGATGACCGCCGCCATCGTGGTCGCGACCTTGGAGGTGGCGCGCGTCGTCATCCTGGAATCCGCCCTCAGCTTCCTCGGCATGGGGTTGCAGCCGCCGGAGGCAAGCTGGGGCCGGATGCTGGCGGAGGGCCGCGACTACATCGCCTCGGCCTGGTGGCTGGCCACCTTCCCGGGCGTGGCGATCCTGCTGGTGGTCTTGGGCGTGAATTTGTTCGGCGACTGGCTGCGCGACTATTTCGATCCGAAACTGCAAGAGAACCGCTGACCAGCAGCGGCCAAGAGGAACGCCACCATGCACGATGCCGCAATCGGCAAGGAACGGATCCAGCGCCTGCAAGACGCGCTGAAGGCGCGGGGCGTCGCTGCGATGATTTGCCTGAAGCCGGAGAACAGCTTTTATCTCAGCGGCTTCAACCCGATCATCTACAGCCACCCGGTAGTCGCGATCCTGCCGGCCGAGGGCAACCCGGTGGTGCTGGTCCATGCGCTGCGCGACGACCATGCCCGCGCGTCGGCCTGGGTCGACGACATTCGCCTCTACGGTGCCTGGTCGACCAAGAAGACCATGGGGCCGAACTGGCTCTCCGCCTTGCACGAGATCCTGAAGCAGCGGGGTGTCGCCGACGGCGTGCTGGGCATCGAGGAAGACTACCTGCCGCTGACCAGGATGCGCCAGTTCGAGGCCGAATTCACCGGCGCGTCGTTCGCCAACATCTCCGATGCGATCGCCGAGGCCAGGCTGGTCAAGGAACCCTACGAGATCGACTGCGCGCGCAAGGCCGCGGATATCGCCGATGTCGGCATGGATGCGGCCATCGCTTGCCTGGCCGCCGGCGGCAGCGAGCGGGAGGTCTCGTTGGCCGCCATGTCGGCCATGAATCGGCATTGGGTTCGGCACTATCCCGATATCGAGGTCTGCGATTTCGGTAGCCTGGAAGGCGGCTTCCACAACGGCCTTGCCTGCTGGACCATGATCGGCGACCGGGTCGCGACCAACACCGACAACCCGACCGATCGGCGGGCTGAGCCAGGGGAGATCGTGGTCATCTTCATCTGGGCGGTCTGCAACGGCATTCATGCCGAAAACGAACGCGCTGTTGCAGTGGGGCCGTTGCCGGATGAGCGGAAGCGGGCCTACGAGACGATCCTGGAGATCCGCGAAAAGACAGCGCCGTTGATGCGGCCTGGAACACCGGTCGCCGATTTCTTTCGGGCCGCGGCGGCCGAATACGACCGGCTCGGCTACAAAGCGAACACGCCGGGCCGCATCGGTCACGGCATGGGGCTGGGCGCGCACGAGGCGCCGTCGCTGGACGAACGGTCGTCGGCCACCCTTCAGGCCAACATGCTGATCAGTTTCGAACCCAATCTCCGCGTTCCGCCCTGGGGCGGCGTTCAGCATTCCGACACGGTGCTGATCACGGAGACGGGGCACGAGTTTCTGACCAGTACCGACAACGGTTTCCTGCAGGTCTGAGGGCCGCGGACGCATGCCGCCGATCCTGGAAGTCGACGGTCTGACGGTGGTCTTCGACACCGACGAGGGCGTCGTGCACGCCGTGTCGGATGTCAGCTACGACCTCCAGGTCGGTGAAACCCTGGGCGTCGTCGGCGAAAGCGGCAGCGGCAAGAGCGTGCATGTGCTGGCCATGTTGGGTCTGGTGCCGATGCCGCCGGGCCGGATCGTCAGCGGATCGGTGCGCTTCGGCGGCAAGGAGCTGCTTGGCCTGAAGAGGCGCGATCTGCGCGCCATCCGCGGCCGCGACATCGGCTTTATTTTCCAGGACCCGATGACCTCGCTGAACCCGGTCCTGTCGATCGGCCGGCAGATGACGGAGGGGCTGGAGCAGCATCTGGGCATGTCCCACGGCCAGGCGCTGCGCCGCGCCGCCGAACTGATCGACCTGGTCAAGATCCCGCAGCCGGAACGGCGCTTGCGGCAATACCCGCACGAACTGTCGGGCGGCATGCGCCAGCGGGTCATGATCGCCATGGCGCTGGCCTGCGAACCCAAACTGCTGATCGCCGACGAGCCGACCACGGCGCTGGATGTCACGATCCAGGCCGAGATCATCGCGCTGGTGAACGATTTGAAGGAACGGTTGGGCACCGCGATCATCTGGATCACCCACGATCTCGGCGTTGTGGCGGGCATCGCCGACACGGTCCAGGTGATGTATGCCGGCCGGCTGCTCGAACGCGGGCCGATCGATGCGGTGTTCGAGGACCCGCGCAGCGCCTACACGCTGGGCCTGCTGCGCTCGCTGCCACAGGCCGCCGGCACCGGCCTGGTTCCGATCGAGGGCGCGCCGCCCGACCTGCGCCATTTGCCCGAGGGCGATCCCTTCGCGCCGCGCAATCCTTACGCAACGCCGCGCTGCCATCGCGAAACGCCGCCGCTGCACCAGGCCGACGCCTCGGTCGATGGTCATCTGGTTGCGGCTTGGTACGATCTGCGGCAGGCACGCCCGTCAGGGCCGCATCCATGACCGGCAGGCCGCAATCGCTGTTGCAGGTGCGCAACCTGGTCAAAAGCTACGCCGCGCGACGTGGCTTCGTGCGCACGCGCGCGGTGACTGGCCCGGCGGTGAACGATGTCAGCTTTGAGATCAGGCGCGGCGAGACGCTGGGCCTGGTGGGGGAGTCCGGCAGCGGCAAGAGCACGATCGGCCGGGCGGTCACCATGCTGTCGCCTCCGGACGAGGGTGCAGTCGCGTTCGACGGCGTCGATCTGACGGCGCTGTCGGCGCGCCGGCTGAGGCGGATCAGGAAGCGCTTTCAGGTCGTCTTCCAGGACCCTTATGCGTCGCTCAGCCCGCGCATGCGTGTCGGAGAGTTCATCGCCGAACCGCTGCGCATCCACAAGGTTGGCCGGTCGCGCGCCGAAATCGCCGATCGGGTGGCCGAACTGCTGACCATGGTCGGGCTCGATCCGGCCTTTGCCAAACGCTATCCGCACCAGTTTTCCGGCGGCCAGCGCCAGCGCCTGTGCATTGCCCGGGCCATCGCCTTGAACCCGGACTTCATCGTTGCCGACGAGCCGATCTCGGCGCTGGACGTCTCGATCCAGGCGCAGGTCATCACGCTGTTGCAGTCGCTTCAGCGCGACCTCAATCTCACCTACCTCTTCATCTCGCACGATCTCAGCATCGTGCGTCACATCTGTCATCGCACGGCCGTGCTCTATCGCGGGCGTATCGTCGAACTGGCACCGACCGAGCTGTTGTTCACCGACGCGCGCCACCCCTATACCAAGGTGCTGTTGTCGGCTGTGCCGATTCCGAACCCGAAGCGGGAACGGGCGCGGCGCCATCTCCTGATGGACCCGAACTTCGACTATTCGGAGCCGGATTCATCGCTGGTCGAGGTAGCGCCCGACCATTGGCTGGCCGCTGGGCGCGCCTGACTCGATTAACCGAGGGGGGACCTGATCTTGCCCGAAAAGCCCGTCATCCAAGCCTTCTACGGCATGTCGTCGCCTTGGGCCTATCTCGGCGCCCCGCGCCTGTTCGAGATTGCCGACCGCCATGGTGCCGACCTGGTGCTGCGGCCGATCCGGATCATCCAGCCGAACGGCGGCATTCCGCTGCGCACCCGGCCTATTCCCCGCCAAGTCTACCACGCGGTGGAGTTGGCGCGCTGGCGCGATTTTCTCGGCACCAAGCTGAACTTGAAGCCGAAGCACTACCCCTGCCGGTCGATCGAACCGGCCGCCCATGCCGTGATCGCGGCCGCCCAGGCCGGGCTGGACGCGAGAACCTTCAGCTATTCCATCCAGCGCGGCCTGTGGGCTGAGGACCGCGATATTGCGGATACGGAGGTCTTGCGGGAACTGGCCTTGCGCGACCTTGGGCAAGAGGGCGCCGCGCTTGTCCACGATCCGCAACCGTCTGCGGTCACGGAGGTCTTCCAGCATAACCTCGCCGACGCCAAGGCCATCGGCATCTTCGGCACGCCGACCTATGTCTTCAGGGACGAGTTGTTCTGGGGCCAGGACCGCCTCGATTTCCTGGATCGGGCCCTCGCCGCGGCGACGTAGAACCCGTTCCTCAGCCTCGGTGCCAGCCTCGATCGAGTCGACTGCGCATATGGCTTGACCCCAATTGTACTGTTTAGTACATTATGTACCGAACGGTACAAACGGGAGGGTAGTCATGTCGATAGAGCAGTCCGCTGACGCCGGTGAGAACGGCGCGTTTCCTTTCGACCGGTCGCCGGAGGGCTTCACGCTCGACGCTGAAACCGACATCCGCAACCGACACGGCGCGTTCAGCTGGTCGGAGTTGGTGACAAGGAACCCTGAAGCGGCCGCCGACTACTACACCAAGCTGTTCGGCTGGCAGTATCACAGCTTTGATATGAACGGCGCGCTCTACCGGGTCATCACGATCAACGGCCACGGTGTCGGTGGCATCAGGGCGCCCATGCCCGGCGAGCCGGAGGAAACGCGCTGGCTGACCTTTGTTTCCGTCAAGGACATCGATGCGGTGGCGGCTGGCATTGAAACCGCTGGTGGCACCGCGACCGTACCCGTCACCGAACTTCCGGGCATCGGCAAGATGGCCGGCATGATCGACCCGGTCGGCGGGCAGACCTACGCCTTTGAGTATGACAAGCCGTTCTTCTAATCTCGGGTGATTCTCTTGGAACAAGCCCGATGGGCGAATGGCAAGACGGCGACAGGGCGAGGAAACGCGCACCCGCATCATTGAGGCTGCGGCCGACCTGTTTCACCGGGACGGCATCCACGCCGTCAGCGTCGATGACGTTCTAGCGGCCTCCGGCACCGGCAAGAGCCAGATGTACCACTACTTCCGTTCCAAGGATGATCTGGTGTTGGCGGTCGCAGAGCGGCTGAGGGACGGGGCCAGGGGCAGTCCGCTGGCCCAACCGATCAATTCGTGGGATGGGGTGGAGGCCTGGCTGCGCGTCCACATCACCGCCATGGCCGGGTGCGACTTCGCCCGCGGTTGCCCGGTCGGCACACTCGCTTATGCCCGACCGGAAGACCATGAAGCGCTGCGCGGCCTCATTGCGGCGACCTACGACATTCAACGTGGCCCGTTGATTGCTTTCTTCGAGAGCCGGTTGGCCAAGATCGACAATCCGACATGGGACGCCGACGCGCTGGCCACGCTGTGTCTGGCCACGATCCAGGGCGCCATGATCTTGGCCCGCAACGACGGTGACGCCAGGGCGATGGAGCAGTCGATCGACGGCCTGATGCGGCTGCTGAAGCACGCGCTGGGCGACGATTAGAGTTCGATCATGCGCCCGATGCCGATGGCGTCGAGGAAGTCCCGGTCGTGGCTGACGACCAGCAGGGCACCGTCATAGTCGACGAGGGCGGCCTCGATGGCGGCGATCGACTCCAGGTCCAGATGGTTGGTCGGTTCGTCCAGGATCAGCAATTGCGGCGGCGCCGGGCCGCCAAGGGTGCAGGCCAAGGCCGCCCGCAGCGTCTCGCCGCCGCTGAGTTGGCCGACGGGCACCTCCGCCGCCTCGGCGCGGAACAGGAAGCGGGCAAGCACCGCACGTCCCGCGTTCTCGCCCGCCGCTGGATGCAGGCGGGCGAAGTTCTCCGCGATTGTCTCGTCGGGGCGCAGCAGTGCCGCCTTCTGATCCAGCATCGCAGTGTCGACAAACCGACGGATGGCGCCGGCGGAGGGTTTCAGGTCCCCGCTCGCCAACTTGATCAGAGTGGTTTTGCCGGCCCCGTTCGGTCCCGTGATCGCGACACGCCCAGGCCCGGTGATGGTGAAGGACAGGTCCGACAAGACGGTCTTGCCGTCCGGCACCTGCCAATCGACATGATCGAAAACCAGAACCGACTTACCGGCCGGCAGGCCTGTTGACGACAGCGCAATCCTTAAGTCGCGCAGCCGTTCCACAGCTTGGCGCTTTTCCGACAGGGTTTCGTCCGCCTGCTGGCGAAGCCGATCGCTTACAACGCGCTGACGCCCGTGGCTGCTTTCGCTGCGCTCTTTGCGGCCGTCGTAGAGCGACTTTCCATGGCTGCGGCTCGCCCGGCCGCGTTTGCCGCTGGCGTCTCGCTTTTGCTTGCGTTCCTTCGCCTGCTGCAGCGAGCGGTCAAGCCGCTTCGTGGCGCGTTCCGCGCTGGCCAGCTCGCGCTCGGCTGTTTCGCGTTCGTGGTCGCGCCTTGCCTTGTAGACATCCCAATTGCCGCCATACACCCGAGCGCCGAGCGATGACAGCTCAACGATCCGGTCCATGCGGCGCAGCAGGGCCCGGTCGTGGCTGATGACGATGGCGCCGCCGCGCCAGTCGCCGAGAATCCGCGCGACTAGGTCACGGGCGCCGGCATCGAGATTGTTCGTCGGCTCATCCAGCACCAGCATGTCGGGGGCATCCAACAGCAGCCCTGCCAGCGACAGCCGCGTCACCTCGCCACCACTATGCGCGCTTAGGGGTTGGCGCAGGTTGAGTTCGTTGAGCCCGGTTGCGGCCAGCGTCTCGTCGATACGGCTCTCCAGTGTCCAGTCCGCCTGCGCCAGGTCTTCTTCGCTCGCCTGACCGGCGGTGATGCGGTCGAGTTGGGCCAGGCCGTCGGCGATGCCGAGTTGGTCGGCGACGGTCGTACCGGGCGGAGAGCGAACCTCTTGGCGCAGAACGCCGATGTGGCCCTGTCGGTGCACATGGCCGGACTGGGGCTGGATCTCGCCCAGCAGCAGCTTCAGCAGGGTGGTTTTGCCGACGCCGTTGCGGCCGATCAGGCCGGTGCGTTCAGCCCCGAAGGAAAGGGTGAGGTCGGTAAAAAGCGAACGGCCGTCAGGCGTTTGATATCCGAGATTTTCGGCCAGCAGCAAGGCAGACATGGAACAGCACCAGAGGGAGATGAGACGGAGAGTGGCTCGTGGTCGTCATCTTTCTCATCGGTGTCTCCTGGGGTGCCTTCCGGTCTGCGGTAGGGCAGGAGATAAGGGACGGTGTCTGGGTCCGCAAGGCGTTTTCGCGCCTGACCTGGTTGGCCGTGGGTTCCAGGCGATTCATTTCGCTTGCGTTTGTTCCTGTTTTGTTCTTACATTCGTTTCATGCAATACGCTCTCTCCATCGAGGCGGCCGCGCCCACGATCACCATCCATCGCCGGTTGTTGGCTGCCTTTGGCGCGCCGTTGCCGCCCCTGCGGCTGGACCCGCTCAGCCAGCTTGTCTTGGCCCTGATCAATGTGCGTACGCGTGACGAGGTCGCGCGCGATGCCTTTGCCGGCCTCGCCTTGAAGTTCCGGTCTTGGGACCGGCTGCAACACGCCGCGCCTGACGTGATCGAACCGATCATCAACCGGGTGACGTTCCCGGAAAAGAAGGCCGTGACCCTGCCGGCGGCGCTGCGTGCGATCACCGCCCGGCGCGGTCGTCTGACGCTTGATTTCCTTGATGAATTACCCACCGATGCGGCCCGGGCCTGGCTAACCGACATTCCGGGTGTGGGGCCTAAGATCAGCGCGTCGGTGCTTAATTTCAGCACCTTGCAGCGGCGCGCGCTGGTCGTGGACACTCATTGCAAGCGGGTTGCCAAGCGTTTGCGGCTGGTTCCGCGTCCCGCCAATGACGAGAAGGTATCGGCCCTTCTGGACTGTCAGATGCCTTCGATCTGGACGGCCGAGGATATTTTTGACCATCACCGGCTGCTGAAGCAGCTGGGTCAGACCCATTGCACCGCGACCGCGCCGTCTTGCCGGTCGTGCCCTTTGCGCTCTCTTTGCCCGACAGGTCAGGCGCGCTGGGCTGCGCTGCCCAAGCGACTATCCGACGACCGGTTTGCGGAGCCGGTTATGGCGGTTTCTTCTCTATGAGCACACATAATGACAATATCCCCCGACTCGCTTTCCCCCTTTCCGCATGGGCCGCCCGTTAAGCTCTTCTGGCGACGCGCGGCGCTGACCGATTTGCGCCGCAAGGTCGCCGCCATCGAGGGCCGGCCGCCGCAATACGACAATGTCCGACATGCCTTGCCAGACAAGGCAGCGCCAGTCACCGAGGCCGGCACCCCGGTCTGGCACTTCGGTGTCGAGGCCATCGATGAGGCCTTGCCGGACGGGCGACTGGCCAACACCGGCCTGCATGACATCACCGCCGATGCTTACGGCGACGGGCCGGCCGCGGTCGGCTTTTGCCTGGCTTTGCTGCGTCGTCTTCAGGCCGCGTCGGCGGGAACAGGCGCGATATTGTGGTGCGAGAACACGCAAGCGGCGCGGGAATTCGGAGGGTTGTACGGGCCTGGCCTGGCCGCGCTGGGCATCGATCCGGCCCGTCTGGTCCTGGTCACCGTCAGCCGTGACAAGGAGGTGTTGTGGGCGATGGAGGAAGGGCTGCGCGCCGCCACGCTGACCGCCGTCATCGGCGAGGTCACCACCGCCGACTTCACCGCCAGCCGCCGCCTGTCGCTGGCCTGCGCGGACAGCGCGACGCCCGCCCTGCTGTTGCGCCATCACCGCGACACCACCACCAGTGCGGCCCGCACCCGCTGGCGCGTGGCCGCCCGGCCGGGCGCGGCGGATGAATGGGATGCGCGGGCGCCTGGCCGGCCGCGCTGGTCTCTGGAACTGACCCGCTGCCGGGGTGGCCGGCCGGGGTCCTGGCATGTGGAGTGGAACGATGCGACGGGTGATTTCCGTCTGGCTGCCCCACTGGCCGATCGAACGGCTGCGCCGCAGCCGGCGCCGATCCGGGCCTGGGGCGGGCCGCACCTCCGGCGCGCCGGCTGATCACGCCGACCGGGCGCCCTTCGCCCTGATCCTGCCCGATCGCGGGATCTTGCGCCTTTACGCGCTGAACCGGTCGGCGGCCGAACAGGGGCTCGCGGTCGGCCAGGCGCTGACCGATGCCCGCGCCCTGATCCCGGACCTGACGGTCCACCAGGCGGAACCGGAGGCGGATGCCAAGGCTTTGAAGGCCCTGGCCGATTGGTGCAGTCGCTACACGCCTTGGACCAATATCGACGGCGATGACGGGCTGTGGCTGGACATCACCGGCTGCGCCCATCTGTTCGGCGGCGAGGCCGGTCTGATCGACGATCTGGTCCGCCGCTTGAAGGATCTGGGCTTCACCGCCCGCCCCGGTCTGGCCGATACGCCCGGCGCCGCCTGGGCCATCGCGCGCCACGGTAACAGCCCGATCGCCGATCCGGGCGAGCAGGACCAAGCCCTGGCCCCCTTGCCAGTGGAGGCGCTGCGCCTGGACCCGGACAGCGCGCTCTTGCTGCAACGGCTGGGCCTGAAGACCGTCGGCCCGCTGCTCGACCTGCCGCGCGCCACCCTGGAACGCCGCTTCCGCTCGCCGGAGGAAGGCGAGGCCGTGCTGACCCGCCTCGACCAGGCGATGGGCAGGCGTGACGAACCGCTCAGCCCGCTCCATCCCATCCCCGCCTTCACCGCCCGGCTGGCCCTGGCCGAACCGGTGCTGACCGCGGAAGGCATGGAGGCGGTGCAGGACCGGCTGCTGGCGCGCCTGTGCCACGATCTGGCCGAGGCCCAGAAGGGTGCCCGATCGCTGACCCTGCATGCCTACCGGGTCGATGGCGAGGTCGCGCGCATCGCCATCGCCATGGGAAGGCCGGCGCGCGACCCGCGCCATATGAAGCGCCTGTTCCAGGAAAGGCTGGAGACGATCGATCTCGGTTTCGGGGTCGAAATCGCGCTCTTGACCGCCGATCTGGTGGAACCGCTGCTGCCGCGCCAGATCGCCTTGCAGGCCAGCGACCGCCGCGCCTCGACCGACGCCATCGACCAGCTGGTCGACCGGCTGGCCAACCGGCTGGGCGAACCCCACATCCGCCGGCTGCAGCCTTACGAAAGCCATATCCCGGAACGCGCCCAGCGCCGTGTGCCCGCGACACAAGACGGCGTCGATTGGGCCGACCCGAGCCGGCCCCGGCCGCTGCGCCTGCTGGACCGGCCGGAGCCGATCGAGGTGATCGCCGAAATCCCCGAAAGTCCGCCCAAGCAATTCATCTGGCGGCGCGTCGCCCGACGGGTGCTGCATGCCGACGGGCCGGAACGGATCGAGCCGGAATGGTGGCACCAGATCGGCCAGCCGGTTCAAGAGCGCGTGCGCGACTATTACCGGGTCGAAGACCGCGAGGGGCGGCGCTACTGGCTTTACCGGGAAGGCCTCTATCAGTCGGAAGGACAAAGCGGCAAGCCGGCCTGGTTCCTGCACGGCGTCTTTGGCTGATCCGATGACCGGTTACGCCGAACTTCAGGTCGCCAGCAATTTTTCGTTCCTGCGCGGCGCCTCGCATCCGGACGAGCTGATGCTGACGGCGGCAGCCCTCGGCCTCCGCGCCATCGCCATGACCGACCGCAATACGCTGGCCGGCGTCGTGCGCGCCCATACCGCTGCCAAGCAGGCCGGCATCCGCTTCATTCCCGGCTGCCGGCTGGACCTGCGCGACGGGCCCAGCCTGCTCTGCCTGCCGACCGACCGGGCCGCCTATGGCCGGCTCAGCCGCCTCCTGACCCTGGGCAAGAGACGGGCGGAGAAGGGCGCATGCGATCTCGACCTGGCCGATGTCTATGCCCATGCCGAAGGCCAGATCTTCATCCTGATCCCGCCCGAAACCTGGGAGGGCGAAGCCTTTACCGCCGAGGTGGCCGAGATCGCGTCCCGGCTCGACGCGCCGTGTTATCTGGCCGCCCACGCGCTTTACCGCGGCGACGACAAGGCCCGGATCAGCCGGCTGGCCGCGATCGCCGAGGCGGCCGGCACGCCCATGGTCGCCACCGGCGATGTCCATTATCACCATCCCGATCGGCGCGCCCTGCAGGACGTCCTGACCTGCATCCGCGAACATTGCACCATTCATGAGGGCGGCTGGCGTCTGCACGCCAATGCCGAACGGTATCTGAAACCGGCGGACGAAATGGCCCGCCTGTTCGCCGGCCACGAACAGGCCCTCGCACGCACGCTGGACATCATGGAGGCCTGTCGGTTCAGTCTGGACGAGCTGCGCTACAACTATCCCGACGAGCCGGTGCCGCCGGGCAAGACCCCGCAAGAGCATCTGGAGGATCTGACCTGGGCGGGTGCGGCCTGGCGTTTCCCGGACGGCATTTCAGATGAAGTGCGGAAGAACCTGGTCAAGGAACTGGCGATCATCAAACGGCGCGACTACGCGCCCTATTTCCTGACCGTGCACGACATCGTCCGCTGGGCGCGCGATCAGAAAATTGAATGTCAGGGACGGGGATCGGCAGCCAACTCGTCGGTCTGCTTTTGCTTGCGGATCACCGAGGTCAACCCGGTCGAGATCGATCTTCTGTTTGAACGCTTCATCTCCGAAGCGCGGGACGAGCCGCCCGACATCGATGTCGATTTCGAGCATGAGCGGCGCGAGGAGGTGATGCAGTATATCTACCGCCGCTATGGCCGCGAGCGGGCCAGCATCGCCGCCACGGTGATCTCCTACCGCTCGCGCAGCGCGGTGCGTGAGGTCGGCAAGGCGATGGGTCTGACCGACGACGTCACCGGCGCGCTGGCCGGCATGGTCTGGGGCTGGTCGGAGGAGGGCGTGCCGGACGAGCATGTGCGCGAGGCCGGGCTGGACCCGGCCGACCCGATGCTGCGCCGGACCCTGGAACTGACGGCGGAGCTGATCGGTTTTCCGCGTCATCTGTCCCAGCATGTCGGCGGCTTTGTGCTGACCCAGGACCCGCTCAGTGAAATCGTGCCGATCGGCAACGCCGCCATGGATGACCGCACCTTCGTCGAATGGGACAAGGACGATTTGGACGCGCTGCATATTCTGAAGGTCGATGTGCTGGCGTTGGGCATGCTGACCTGCCTGGCCAAATGCTTCGCCCTCGCCCGCCGGCATTACGACAAGAAATACACCCTGGCCGGCTTTCACCCGATGACCGACAAGCCGACCTACGACATGCTGCAGCAGGGCGATTCAGTCGGCGTGTTCCAGGTCGAAAGCCGGGCCCAGATGAACATGCTGCCCCGGCTGAAGCCGAAGGATTTCTACGATCTGGTGATCGAGGTCGCGATCGTCCGCCCCGGCCCGATCCAGGGCGACATGGTCCACCCCTATCTGCGCCGCCGCGATGGGATAGAGCCGGTGGAGTATCCCTCACCCGACCCGTCCCACGGCCCGCCGGACGAGCTGGAGCGCATTCTGAAAAAGACGCTCGGCGTGCCGATCTTTCAGGAACAGGCCATGCGCATCGCCATCGAGGCGGCCAAGTTCGACGCCGGCGAGGCCAACGATTTGCGCTATGCCATGGCCACCTTCCGCCGGCGTGGCACCATCGAGCAGTTGGAGCAAAAGATGGTCGGCCGCATGATCGAGCGCGGCTACGACCCCGACTTCGCCGCCCGCTGCTTCAACCAGATCAAGGGCTTCGGCGAATACGGCTTTCCGGAATCCCACGCCGCCAGCTTCGCCCTTCTGGTCTATGTCTCGTCCTGGCTGAAATGGCATTACCCGGAAATCTTTGCCTGCGGCATCCTGAACTCCCAACCCATGGGGTTTTATGCCCCGGCCCAACTGGTGCGCGATGCCCGCGAGCACGGCGTCGAGGTGCGGCCGGTCGATATCAATCATAGCGATTGGGACTGCACGCTGGAACCCACCGAGGGCAACCGTTGCGCCGTGCGGCTGGGCATGCGCGAGGTCGACGGGCTGTCCGAGGAGATCGGCCTGGAGATTGTGAAGGCGCGGGGCACGGCCTATCCAGACCTGCCGACCCTGTGGCGGCGTGCCGGCGTGCCGGTCGCCAGCCTGGAACGGCTGGCGGCGGCGGACGCGTTCGGCTCGCTGGGTCTCGACCGGCGTCAGGCGCTCTGGGAAGTCTCCGCCATCAAAGCCGTCTCCCCCTTACCCCTGTTCGCCCATGCCGATGCCAGGGAGGAGGCTGAAGAAGAGCCAGTCGCGCTGCCCGCCATGCATCTGTCCGAACAGGTGATGGTCGACTATCAGACCCAGCGCCTGTCCTTAAAGGCGCACCCGATGTCCTTCTTGCGGTCCTATTTCGCCGCGCGCGGGGTCACGCCCAACCGCGATCTGATGGGCATGAAGGACGGCCAGCGCGTCTCGGTCGCCGGCATCGTGCTGGTGCGCCAGCGGCCCGGCACGGCCAAAGGCGTGATCTTCGCCACCTTGGAAGACGAGACGGGCGTGGCCAACGCCGTGGTCTGGCAACACGTGTTCCAAACCCATCGCAAGGTGGTTATGGGCAGCCGAATGGTCCTGATCCACGGCAAGGTCCAGCGGCATGAGAACATCATCCATGTCGTCGCCGATCGCCTACAGGACATGTCCGGCCTGCTCGCCACCCTGTTTGCCGGCCAGCCGCCCGGCGCCAACGACCAGCCGGAAACCAGCCCAAGGCGCCCGCCACCCAGCCTGCACAAACACCCCCGAAACGTCCGGGTCATCCCGAAGTCGCGGGACTTCCATTGATACTGGTTGTTGAAACCTTGTTGCTCATCGCTACCAAGGCTATACGGGCCAGGACGATCTGATCCTGCCACCCAACAGGGCGTTGCGCGATGCCCCAGCCAAAGGCCGAAACCACCGGTCTGAGTCGCCAATTGGGCCCGGTGGCCATGATGTTCACCGGCCTCAGCATCATCGGCTCCGGCTGGCTGTTCGCGGCACTCTACACGGCCCAACTGGCCGGACCCGCCGGCATCCTCTCCTGGGTCATCGGCGGTATCGTCACGTTGGCCATCGCGCTCGTCTACGCCGAACTGGGCGGCATGCTGCCGGTCGGCGGCGCGCTTGCCCGCATCCCGTATTTCGCCTTCGGCCCGCTCGGCGGCTTCATGGCCGGCTGGCTGTGCTGGGCGGCCTTTGTGGCGACCGGCCCGTTGGAAGCCATCGCCGTCCTCGACTACGCCAGCAACTATCTGCCCTGGCTGACGGTCAATATCGAGGGCGAGCGCGTGCTCACCTTCGAGGGCGTGCTGGTCGCCATCGCCCTCCTGGCGCTGTTCACCGCGGTCAATCTGCTGGGCGTCAAGTATTTCGCCGGCGCCAACACTCCCATCACCTTCTGGAAGCTGCTTATCCCCGTGGTCGCCGCGATCCTCTTAATCGTCTACGGTTTTCGCTGGGAGAACTTCACCGAGTTCGACGGCTTCGCGCCCTATGGCGCCACCGGCGTGATGAGTGCAGTGTCCAGCGGCGGCATCATGTTCGCCTTTTACGGCTTCCGCAGTGTCGTCGATATGGCCGGCGAGGCACGCAATCCCAGACGCGACGTGCCCATGTCAATCATCGGCACCGTCCTGTTTTGCATCGTCTTCTACATCCTGCTGCAAATCGCCTTCATCGGCGCGGTCCCGGTGGCCCACCTGGAAAACGGCTGGGCTGGCATCACGGAGACGGCCCCCGGCGGCCCGTTTGCCGCCTTTGCCGCAATCCTGGGCCTGCAATGGCTGGCGATCCTGCTCTATGCCGACGCCATTGTCTCGCCGGCGGGCACAGGCCTGTCCTTTGTCGCCTCGACGGCGCGGGTGAACTACTCGCTGGCCAAGGCCGGTCAGATCCCCAACATCTTCCAGCGGCTCAACCGCCATCACGTGCCGGGCTGGAGCCTGGTGTTCAACTTCCTGATCGGCATCGTCGTCGTACTGCCCTTGCCGGGCTGGAACGAGCTGGTCGAGTTCATCAGTACCGCCGCCGTGCTGTCCTTCGCCTTTGGCCCGGTCGCCCTCTTGGTCATGCGCCGGCAAGAGCCGACGCGGTTCCGGCCCGTACGCCTGCCGATGGTGACGACCTTCGCGACGATCGCTTTCGTCCTGGTCGGCTTCGTCGTCTATTGGACCGGCTGGCAGACCAATTGGAAGATCATGCTGGTCGCCATGGCCGGTCTTCTGATATTGGCGGTCACGCGCCGCATGAAGGGGGGCAGCAAGGAGCCGCTTCAGCTCCGCGCCTCGGCTTGGATCTGGCCATACTATGCCGGCCTGGCCGTTCTGTCCTATGTCGGCAATTACGGGGGCGGTTTGGGGCTGATCTCGGACGGCTGGGACATGCTGATCCTCACAGTTTTCTCCCTCGTCATCTTCCGCCTTGCCATACGGCTGCGGCTGGACTCCGGTGTGGTCGACCGGCTGATGGAATCCGGACGGGCGGAACTGGAATCGGCCGAACGGGCAGGGGCCTGACGTCGGCATCCCGCCTAGGCGATCAGACCGTCCAATACATCCTCCCGTTCGGCCCGTGCCTCGCGGTCAGCGGGATCGCCATAGCCGGCGCCGCCGGCCGTCAGCACCGAAACACGGTCACCGGCCCGCACGGCCGTTCTGGCGGTGCCAACCCGTCGCTCTCGGTCGGTGTCGGGAAACAAGGCAATGGCCGTGGGTTCGGGCTCGCCTCCGCCCGCCAGCCCCCAGGGGCGTGCCTTGGTCTTCTTCGCCACCGTCAGGAACTCGCCATCGGCCGTGAACACGATGTCGCGGCGCAGGCCGGGGCCGCCGCGAAAGCGACCACCGCCGAACGAGCCTGGGCGCAGTTCCAGCCGCTCCATGCGCATCGCGGTCTTGCTTTCCAGCACTTCCACGGGCGTGTTGCGCACGACGCTCTGCGCCAGATGGCTGCCGGCCAAGCGGCCGTCACGGCGCGCGGTTGCACCCCAGCCCACCGATTCATTGTTTGAAATCGCGTACGCTCGTCCACTGTCGGGATGCGTACCGATCATCATGAAGCCGGGCACGTCGCCGCCGGAACAGGCCTGGATGCGTTCGGGCATGGCCTTTGCCAAGGCTTTGAAGATCAGTTCCAGCGCCACGATACCGGTCCATTGGGTGAAAGTCGGTGCCGGGTAGACGGCATGAAACAGCGTGCCCGGCGCGGCCTTGACGGTCAGCGCCCGCATCTGCCCGCCATTGGTCGGCTCGAACGGCGAGGTCAGCGCCTTGAACGCGACCTTGGCCGTGGCCAGGGTGGAGCCGAAGGGCAGGTTGACCGGCCCTTTTGCGGCCGGCGCCGAACCGTCGAAGTCGATCTCAAAGCGCCCGTCACGATGCCGCACCGTGACCGCCATGCGGATGGGTTCATCGCCGATGCCGTCATCATCCAGCCAGTCGACCGCGCTCCATTCGCCTTGCGGCAGGTCGGCGAGGCCGCGCGCCGTGATCCGCTCCCCATAGGCCATCAGGGCGTCCGTCGCCCGCTGCAGCCGGCCGGTGCTAAACCGCTTCAGCACGGCCTGCAGCCGGCGCTGCCCTGTCGCCAGCGCCGCGAGCTGCGCATTCACGTCGCCCATCACCGCGTCCGGCATACGGGAGTTGAAGCGGATGATGTCGACGAGTTCCTGGTCGAGCCGTCCGGCCTTGACCAGCTTCGTGCCGGGAAACACCAGCCCTTCCTGATGCATGTCGGTGCTGTCGAGGACATAGCCCGGGTCCTTGGCGCCGAGATCGAGCCAATGGGCGCGGATGGTGAGATAGGCGACCGGCGGGTCGCCTGCATCGCTGAAGACGGGCGCGATCAGCGTGGCGTCATAGGTGTGGGCAGCGTTCCAATAGGGATAGTTGGACAGCACCACGTCGCCGGGCGCCAGCCGATCGGCGCCGACGAAATCGACCACCTTGCGCACGGCATAGTCGTTGGCGCCCAGAAACCGGGTGAGGCCCGGCGCCTCCGCGATCAGGTCCAGATTGCGGTCGTACATCGAGATGCCGAAATCGCGCACTTCGTAGATGACCGGGCTGAAGGCGGTGCGCATCAAGGTCGTGCGCATTTCCTCCGCGACCGACAGCAGCGTCGCGCGGACGACCTCCAGGGTTGCGCCGTCGACCGCGCCCGCGTCAGCCATCGTCGGGTGACACGCCATAGACGGTACGCGCGGCGTCCGCTGAAACGTATCCTTCCGCCACATCCTCGCGAACGCGCTGGCGGTCACGCTTGGCCGGGTCGCCGTATCCGCCGCCGCCCGCCGTCAGCAGGGTAACCCGATCGCCAGCGGCCACAGCCGTGCGCTTGGTCGAAACCCGGCGCTCGCGCTCCGTGCCCGGAAACAGGATGACGGTGTTGGGATCGGTTTCGCGGCCGCCTTCCATGGCCCAGGGCGGGCTCTTGGTCTTCTTCATCACGGTCAGGAACTCGCCATCGGTCAGAAACCTGATGTTCCGATGCAGGCCGAGACCGCCGCGATACTGCCCGGCGCCGCCGGAGTCCGGCCTCAACTCCGCCCGTTCGATCAGCATCGTCGTCTTGGTCTCCAGCACCTCCAGCGGCGTGTTGCGCACGATGCTTTCGGACAGATGGATCAGCGCGCTGGCTCCGTCATGGCGCGGCGTCGCGCCCCAGCCGACCGGGTCGTTGTTGGAGATCGCAAACATCTGCCCAGTGTCGGGGTGGGTGCCGATCATCATGAAGCCCGGCACGTCACCGCCGGAGGAGGCCGCCATATGGTCAGGCATCGCCTGCGCCAGCGCCTTGTGGATCAGCTCCAGTCCAACGATGCCGGTCCAAAGTGTGAAGGTCGGTGCGGGATAGACCGCGTGGAACAGGGTGCCCGGTTCGGCCTTGACCTTCAGCGCGCGGGTCTGGCCCGCGTTCGACGGCCGGTCGGGCGAGGTCAGCGACTTGAACACGACCTTGCACATGGCGAGTGTCGAGCCGAAGGGCATGTTCACCGGCCCGCGCGTGGCCGCTGCGGAACCGGCGAAGTCCACCTCGAAGATGCCGTCCTTGATCGTGACCGTGACCTGCATGGGCACCGGCTCGTCGCTGATGCCGTCATCGTCGATGATATCGCTGGCCGTCCAACGGCCTTGGGGCAGGCTCGCCAGCGCCGCCGCCGTCGTCCGCTCGCCATGGTCCATGATCGAGGCGATGGCCGCATCCAGGCGCGGCCGGGTGAACTTGGCCACGATCTCGTGCAGCCGCCGTTCGCCGGTGCGCAGCGCCGCGACCTGCGCGTTCAGATCGCCGATCACCAGATCCGGCATGCGGGAGTTGAAGCGGATCAGGTCGATGATCTCGTCGTTCGTTTGGCCGCGCCGGAACACCTTGGTACCGGGGAAAACCACACCTTCCTGGTGCATATCTGTGCTGTCCAGCACATAGCCGGGGTCCTTCGCGCCCAGATCCATCCAATGGGCGCGAATGCACAGATAGGCGAACAGGCGGCCGTCACTGGGGTCGAACACCGGCGCCAGTAGGGTCGCGTCATAGGTGTGGGCGGCGTTCCAGTACGGGTAGTTCGACAGGACAATGTCGCCCGGCTCGACGTTCTCCGGCCCGACATGCGCCATCACCTTGCGCACGCTGTAGTCGTTCGCGCCCAGGAAGAAGGTCAGGCCGGGCGCTTCGGCGATCAGGTCCATCGCCGCGTCGTAGATCGAGATGCCGAAATCCAGCACCTCGTAGATCACCGGGTTGAACGCCGTCCGGATCAAGGTCGCCCGCATCTCGGTGGCCGCGGCCGTCAGATAGCTCTGCACGACCTCGACCGTGGCGCCGTCGATGTCAGTCCGCGCGGTCATATCAAGCGCCCGCGGTGGAGGTGACCAGCAGATGTCCGTACCGGTTCACCTCAAGCCGCTGATCGGACTGGATCACGGTCACCGACGTGCCTTCGTCGACCATCGCCGGTCCGTCGATCCGGTCGTCAGGCGCCAATCGCGCACGGTCGTAGACGGCGAACGGCGTCATTGTCCGGCGCGCGAAGCAGTGGGCCGGCCGTTCGTTGAGCAAGGCGCGCTCCGGTCCGCCGCCGGCAGGCTCCCTTATCGCCACCGTTGGACTGCGGCCGATGCCCAGCCCGCGCACGCGCACATTCAAGATCTGAACCGGGGCCTCCATGGCGTGGCCGTACCTCGCCTCGTGCAACTCCTCGAATGCCCGGCGCAGGGCCGTACGATCGATCGTGCCTCCGACCGCGACCGTCAGCGCATGTTCCTGGCCCATATAGCGCAGCTCAAGCTGCCGCTCCGTCGCCGCCTTGTCGGCCCCGATCCCCTGATCGGCCAGCGACGCGCTCGCGTCGGCCTCCATGGCGGCGAACAGGCTTTCCAGATCATCGGCCGGGACATCATCCAGCAGGCGCAGATCGGTACGCGCATAGTCGTTCACGATGTCGGCGCCCAACATGCCCCAGGCGGAAAAACCCGACGGCACGATCGGTACGATTACTTCCCGGATGCCCATGTCGCGGGCGACCAGAGGCGCCAACAGCGGCCCGGCGCCGCCGAAGGCCAGCAGCGAGAAGGTCGCCGGGTCGCGCCCGCGCTCGACCGTCACCTGGCGCACCGCACCCACCGTGCGCGCCAGCAGCACATCGTAGATCCCAGCGGCGGCGGCCTCGACATCCATGCCGAGTTCGGCGCCGATCCAGCGCTCGATCCCGCTGCGCGCCGCCGCGACATCGAGGGTCATCTGGCCTTCCAGGAACCGGTCGGGATCGACATAGCCGAGGATCAGTGCGGCGTCGGTCACCGTCGGCCGCTCACCGCCCCGGCCATAACAGATCGGGCCCGGCTCCGCGCCCGCGCTTTGCGGGCCGACCTTCAACAGCCCCTCGTCGGTCCACGCGATCGAGCCGCCGCCCGCCCCGATCGTGCGGATGTCGTAGGTGGGGATCAGCAGGGGATAGTGCTCCAGCTCGGCCTCATGGGCGGTCACCGGCTGGGCGTTTTCGATCAGGCAGACATCCAGCGACGTGCCGCCAACATCGAACGAGATCAGGTCGCGACGGTCCAACAGGTCGGCCATGAAGGCCGCCCCGATGATGCCGCCAGCGGGGCCGGAGAGCACGGTCTGGGTCGGTGACGCCTTCGCGGCCGCCGTCGTCATCGCGCCACCGCCGGAGCGCATAACCAAAAACCGCCCGGCAAAGCCGGCACCGTCGAGCGCGCCGGACAGCCGATCGATGTAGCGCTCGAAGATCGGCCGGATATAGGCGTCAAGCACGGTGGTGCTGGTGCGCTCATACTCGCGATGCTCGCGTGCGATGTCCGACGAGATCGAGACCTTCACCTCCGGATACTGTGCGCGGATGATCGCCGCCGCCTGCTGCTCATGGCTCGGGTCGCGAAACGAGAACAGAAAGCAGATCGCGATCGCCTCGACGTCCTGCTCCTCCACCAGATGGCGGGCGGCCGCGCGCACGCCGTTCTCGTCCAGCGGCTCAAGCTCGTGCCCCTTATAGTCGAGGCGACAGCCCACGCCTGCTATCCGTCGGCGCTTCACCAGCGGTTCGGGCGGCTCGTACTGAAAGTCATACATGTGGTCGTCCGGCACATTGCCGCGCCCGATCATGAAGATGTCGCGAAAGCCGTCATTGGTGATGATGCCCGTGACGGCACCGCGCCGCTCCAGCACCGCGTTCAGGCCCAGCGTCGTGCCGTGGATGAACACTTCCAGCCGGGCCAGGTCGGTGGCCAGCTTGGCGATGGCGTCGGTAACGCCGCGCCAGGGTTCGCCCGGCGTGGTCGGCGCCTTGGCCAGCCGAAAGGCGCCGGTCATCATGTCCAACTCCACGGCGTCGACGAAGGTGCCGCCGATATCGACGGCCATGCGCAAGTCTTGGTCAGCCGCCATTGCCAGCGTGCCTTTCGGATACGGTCGGTAGGGAGGGGACGGCCGCCAGCAGGCGGCGCGTGTAGGGATCCTGGGGTGCCTCGAACAGCCGGTCGGTCGGCCCTTCCTCGACCACGCGCCCCTCCGACAGCACCATCACGCGGTCGCAGATCGACCGCACGATGGCGAGATCATGCGACACGAACAGATAGGCGCGATCGCGCCGCGCCGTGAGGCGCCGGATCAACTCCAGGATCTGGGCCTGGATGGTGACGTCAAGCGCCGAGGTCGGCTCGTCGAGCACGACCAGGGCCGGATCGATGACCAGCGCGCGGGCGATGCCCACACGCTGGGCCTGGCCGCCGCTCAACTCGTGCGGCCGGCGTTTGCGATAGTCAGGGCCGAGGCCGACATCGGTCAGGATGGCGTCGATGCGCCGGTCCTGTTCCGCCCGATCCAGCCGGATCAGCCGCAGCGGGTCGGCGACAATCTGGGCCACGGACCGGCGCGGGTTCAGCGCGTCGATCGGGTCCTGGAAGACCATCTGCATGCGGTTTCTGAGGTGGCGCAGGCGGCCGCGCCCCAAGCCCGCCAGATCGATCCCGTCGATCATGACGCGGCCGCGCGTCGGCCGGATCAGCCCCATGATCGTGCGCGACAGGGTCGACTTGCCGCAGCCGCTTTCGCCGACGATGCCCAGCGTCTCGCCCTTGCGCAACGACAAGGAGACATCGAACAGGGCCTGGTGGCCCTGGCGGCCAAAGCGCGAGCGATAGACCACGTCGGCGTTTTCGACCGCCAGCAGCGGCCCGCCCCCGCCAGCGGGAGCGCCCGTCGCGGCGCGCACCCGGTTGATGTCCGGCACGGCGGCGACCAGTCGCTTGGTGTAGGGGTGCGTGGGCCGCGTGAGTAGTTGGGCGGTGGGGCCAATCTCCACCAGACGGCCGGTTTCCAGCACCCCGATGCGATCGCAGATCGCGGCAATCGCGGCCAGATCGTGCGAGATCACAATCACGCCCCGGTCCTTGCCGGCCTGGGCGGCGATCAGGGCCAGGATGTCGCGGGTCAAGGTCACGTCCAGCCCGGTGCTGGGCTCGTCGGCCAGCAGCAGGCGCGGCCCGCAGGCGAGCGCCAGGGCGATCATCACCCGCTGGCATTGCCCGCCGGACATCTCGTGCGGAAAGGCGCCCAGGCGCCGTTCCGGCTCCCGAATGCCGACCTGTTGGAACAGGGCAAGCGCCGCCTTCCAGGCCTCCGTCTCATCCATGCCGGCATGGGCGCGCAGCCGGTCGACGATCTGGTGCCCGACCGTGCGCGCCGGGCTCAGCGAGGAACGCGGTGTCTGAAAGCACAAGGCCGCGCCGGCGCCGCGATGCCGGCGCAGGGCTTCGGCATCCATCGCGAAGACATCGCGTCCGTCGACTTGGACGCTGCCGCTGACCCGCGCGCGCCCCGGCAATTGGCGCACGATCGATCGCGCCAGCATCGACTTGCCGCCCCCGCTTTCGCCGACCAGCCCGAAAACCTCGCCGGCGGCGACCGACAGCGAGACCTGATCCAGCGCCCGGACAGTGCCGTTCGGCCCGTCGATATCGACGGTGAGGTCGCTGATCTCAAGAACGTCCGCGCCGGTCATCGCCGCTGCCCGGTGCGTTGCAGCAGGCCTTCACCGATCAGGTTGAAGCCGAGCACGGTGATGAACAGGGCCAGCCCCGGGAACACGGAGGTCCACCAGCGCCCACCGACAACATCGGCCGCCCCGGTCGAAATCATCGCGCCCCATTCGGCCGTCGGCACCGCGACGCCGAGGCCCAGGAAGGAGAGGCCGGCCAGCATCAGAATTGCCCAGCCGCAGTTTAGGGGCGCGATCACCAGCAGCGGCGTCAGCGCGTTGGGCAGCAAATGGCGAAACAGGATCGACAGTCGCGAGTTCCCGGCGCATTCCGCCGCCTCGATATAGATGTGGCTTTTCAGCGAGCGCACCTCGGCCCGCATCAGCCGCGCGTAGGCCGGCGCGTTGATCAGCCCGATGGCCAGGATCAGTGTGTGCAGGCTGTTGCCGAGCAATGCCGCGACGGTCAGGGCCAGGATGAACACCGGGAACGCCTGGACGATGTCCAGCAGGCGCATGGTCGTCTCCTCGACCCAGCCGCCCGCATAGCCCGTCGCCAGCCCGATCGTGCCGCCGACCAGAACCGCCAGCGCGACCGAGGCGACCGCGACGCCCAGATCGATGCGCGCGGCGAACAGGATGCGCGACCAGATGTCCATGCCGTTGCCGTCCGTGCCCAGCCAATGGCCTGGGCCCGGCGGTTCCAAGAAGGCGATCGGGTCGATCTCCGTCGGCCCCCATTGGCTCAACCATGGCGCGGCGACGGCGCCGACAAGGACGATCAGCAGGATCAGCGATCCGGCCGCGATTAGGCCGTCGCCGCCGCGTCGGACCCGTTTGGCCGACGGGTGGGTCAGGTCGTCGACGACCGCCATCAGACCTCCACCCTGGGGTCCAATGCCGCCTGCAACAGGTCGGCGATGAGGAAGACCAGAACGTAGAAGGTGGCGACCACCAGGACATAGGCCTGGATCACCGGATAGTCGCGCAACAGCAGGCCGCGCAGCGCCCACTGGCCCAGGCCTTGCCACGAGAAGACGTATTCGACCAGAACGCTGCCCCCCAACAGGTTGCCGAAGACCAGGGCCGCCAGGGTTGGCAGGCGGATCAGGGTCAGGCGGAACAGATAGGCGAACAGCAGCACCCGGTCCTTCAGCCCGTGGGATTCGGCGCAGCGATAGCTGTCGCTGTCGATCACCTCGAGGGCGGAGGCCCGCACGCTGCGCAACAGCGGCGCGGTGATCACGATGGCCAGGGTCAGCACCGGGAGCATCAGATGGTGCAGGGCGGAGAAGAAGGCCGGCAGGTCACCCTGCAACAGCGTATCGATCGTAATGAACCCGGTGATCGGCGGCACCGAAAACAATGGGCTGATCCGCCCGGCCGGCGGCGGCGCCCAGCCCAGGGCCTGATAGAAGATCAAAACCAGCACCAGCCCCAGCCAGAACTCGGGCAGGGAGTTGCCGGCAAGCGCGACCACCCTTGCGGTATGGTCCGACGGTCGGCCGGCGCGTCTGGCGGCGTAGATGCCGCCGGTCACCGCGATGATCAGCGCCAGCCCCATGGCATAGACGATCAGCTCCAGCGTCAACGGCACGCGGCGCGTCAGCTGCTCCGACACCGGATTGTTGGTGGTGATCGAGCGGCCGAGATCGCCGCGCAACACGTCGCCCAGATAGGTGAGGTACTGCGCCAAGAGAGGCTGGTCCAGGCCGAAGCGTTCGCGCGCCTGCTGGATGTCGGCCTCAGTCGCCGTTTCCGGCACGATCAACAGCACCGGGTCGCCCGGCAGCACGCGGATCAGGACAAAGGTCAGCACGCTGACCCCGATCAAGACCGGGATCAGCAGCAGCAGGCGGCGAACGATGTAGCGGGTGAGGCGCACCGCAATCGGTCGTTTCTCAGCGCTCCAGATAGCGCAGGCGGAACAGACCGTCGACCGGCTGCACCCAGCCGGAGATGGAGCCGGACACCGGCAGCCCGAAATTGGGCTGGCACAGCACCAGCCAGGGCACGTCGTCCGCCAGTATCTCCTGCACCCGCATGAAGATTTCCTGGCGCGCGGCCGGATCGAGCAGCCCGTTCAACTGCCCGAACAGCTCGTTGACCTCCGCATTGTCGTAATTGGCGTAGTTCAGAAACCCGCCCTCGGTCAGCGCGACCGACAACAGGTACTCCACATCGTTCACCCACATCTGCCCCGAGGCGACTTGCAGAGGGATCGTCCGGTCGCGCCGGCGCTGCTGCAATGTTGCCGGATCAACCGTCTCGATCTCCGCACGCACGCCGACCTCGCCGAGTGCGTTTTGCAGCAGGATGGCGATGCGCTCCTGCTCGACATTGTCGGTGACGATGACGATCGAGGTGTCGAACCCGTCCGCCAGGCCAGCCTGCTCCAGCAAGGCGCGCGCCTGGTCCGGATCATGAGCGTAGGGATAGCCGACATCCGAGTGGCCGGGCATGTCGAGCGGCACGGGGCTGGTCGATCTTCGCGCGTCTCCGTTGTAGACACTGGCGATGATCTGATCGTAGGGGACGGCATAGGCCATCGCCTGGCGCACCAGCGGATTGTCGAACGGCGGCGTCACCGTCGACATGGGCACGAAAACGAACTCATTGCTGGGCGCCGAGATCACCGTAATGCCCGGCTCGGACCTGAGATCGTCGATATCCCGGCGGGGCAGGCCCAGCGCGATGTCGACATCGCCATTCTGCAACAGCAAACGACGGTTGGCCGCGGCCGGAATGATCGGCAGGCGTACGCGGTGCACCGGCGGTTCGCCCAGCGGGAAGTCCGGATTGGCCTCCAGCACGATTTCCTGGCCCGGCTCGTAGCCCACCACATTGTAGGCGCCGCCCAGCGGCGGGTTCCGGTTCACCCAGTCCGTCGCCCACGGGTCGTCCGTCGTGGCGTGCTCTTGCACCAGCTGGCTGTCGAAGACGTAGAGCGAGATGATCTGGATCTGAGAGGTCATCGCGCTGGGCTGAGACTGGTGGAAGCGCACCGTGTAGTCGTCGACGACCTCCACCTGGTCCGCCTCGGTCAGGCCGATGATGCGATAGATGCCCGCGACGTTGGCCTGCGCGGCAAAGGCGCGGTCTTTCGACCATTTGACGTCCGCCGCCGTCAACTCGTTGCCGCTGGGAAAGCGCATGCCCTGCCTGATGCCCAGCGTCCAGACCGTGCCGTCCTCGTTGGATTCCCAGGACTCAGCGAAGGTCGGCACCACCGTCTCGGTATCCTGGATGCGGCCGCCGTCCACCTCGCGGACGCCATAGTCCAGCATGTAGGGGTAGGTGTTCTTCATCACCGCCAGGCCGATCAGGTCGAAGGCCAGATAATCCTGGTCCCAGCCACCGAGATCACCGGCAATGGCGATCGTCAGCGTGTCTTCACCCTGTGCGAACACTGGCTTGGCGCCGAGGCCCATGGTGGCGACAAAGCCCAAGCCACCGCCCAGTTGAAGGGCCTGCCGTCGGTTCAGGGCGAATTGCGCGCGCGTATCCTTCTGCTCTGATTGCTTCGTCATGATTGCCTCCTGTTCATGTGCTCGGTTGTAAGGTCAAGCGGGCTGGGTGGGCATGCCCTCGCTCTGCCCTCGGTCCAGTCCCATCCAAGCGGCGATGTCGGACGGATGACCGCCCAGCAAAATGTCCATGGCGCGGGAGATGTCGCGCTCGATGGCCCGGCGCGCGGCGGCCGGCCGGCGTGCTGTTAGGGCCTCGATCACTTCGCGATGGTGCTGGTCGCCGGTTCCCCAGGCGGTCCCGACCCGCTGGGTCACGACCCGCAGGTATGGCCCGAACTGCAGCCATAGGCTCTCGATCAGCGGCACCAGAACATCGGAGCCGGCGGCCCGGTAAATCTGAAAATGAAAAACCCGGTTCTGCGTCAGATTGGGTAAGGCGCCATCGTCGCCTCTCGTGGCCTCGCTTCGCTTGAGCGTTCGTCTCAGGGCTTTCAGGCGCTCTTTCGAGATCGCTTGAGCCGCCAGTTCGGCCGCGCGGCCTTCCAGCAGCAGCCGGACCTGCTTCAGATCCGCCAGTCGCGCCAGATCCATCTCGGGCACCATGACCGATCCGGAGGGCCGCACCGTCAGCGCCCGCTCGGCGATCAACTGTCGCAACGCCTCGCGCACGGGCATCGGGCTGACGCGATAGTCGGCCGCCAGGCGGCGCAGGGTCAGCACGTCGCCCGGACGATAGCGGCCATCCATCAGTTCGGCCCTGAGCGCGTCGAACACCCGCCGATGGGCGGGGAGGTTTTCCGTTTGGGCAAGACCGCTCAACGGGTTGCACCCGTCACGCTGGCGCGCGCGTCAACACCCTCGACGTCGCCGCCCGCGAATCCGTCGGAAACCGCGATCGATTTCGGCAAGTAGGAAGTCCCCCGCAACTACCGCCACGATAATTATCGTTCACAACCGTGATCACAGCCTACGGCCACTCGCTCGGCAACGCAATCGCCTCGCGCGGGCATGTCGCAATCCCCTTTCTCGGCGAGGATACCGGACCGGGCCACGCCATTCTCCAGAACTTGCCCTGGCCATCGATACCAAAGCGCTATGTGGAACGGCTGACCGCCGGCCGAGCTCCGGGCGATCTCACCATCCAAAAGGGGTTCGGCTGTCTGCCTTGTTGGCAGAGCCATCGCAGCAACGCGCTTGAACCCTGAATATGATGATGTTTATGATAATAACGATCAAACCGACGGAGGCGAGCCGAAGCGATCGATGCTGAAAGACTGGAACCACAGCTCGCTCACCGTCACGGATGTCGATCGGTCGGCCAAGTTCTACGGCCAAGCCTTTGGCTTCGTTCACAAATTCACCGTGCGGGATATGACGCACCAGATCGCATCGATTACGGGCGTCGAGGGCGCGCGGTGCGATCTGATGCAGCTCGACGCCCCGGTCGGCGATCACGTGCTGGAACTGATCGCTTTTCACCATCCACCTCGCGACGAGGCAGATGATCGGCCCCGGCCACTGCAGCCTGGTCAGGCCCATGTCAGCTTCGTGGTCGAGGATCTCGACGCGACGCTGGTCCGCATCGAGGAACTGGGCGCGCGCAGGTTGGGCGCGGTGACCGAGTTTGCCGAGGGCCGTGCAGCCTATTGCCAGGAGCCCGGCGGGTCCGTTCTGGAGCTGGAAGAGCTTTATGAGCAAGAGGATGGCGCCGATGGAGAATGAGCGCAGCCTCGCGCGGTTCGAGCGCCTGGCGCAGATGCGCCATTTCGACGAGGCCTGTCTCGCCGGCGTGATGAGCCGCGAGATCCATGGCGAGCTGCATATCGGCATCGGGCAGGAGGCGATCGGCGCGGGCATGGCGGAGGCGCTGCGCCCGGGCGACGCCGTGGTCTCGACCCATCGCAACCACTTCCACGCCCTGGCCAAGGGCGTATCGCCAAAGGCGCTGCTCGCCGAGATCTATGAGAAGGAAACCGGCCTCTGCCGGGGCCGCGGCGGCCACATGCATCCCTTCGACCTCTCCACCAACTTCTCCGCCACCGGCATCGTCGGCGCCTCGCTGCCCGTGGCGCTGGGCTATGCCTATGGGTTCAAGCTGCGCGGCCAGGACCATGTCGCGGTCGGCGTCACGGGGGATGGAGGCGTCCTGACTGGCGGCTTTCATGAAAGCCTGAACATGGCGGGCGCCTGGACCTTGCCGTTGGTGGTTCTGGTCGAGAACAACCGCTGGGCCATATCCGTCGATATCAACGAGGTCTCGGCAACGGAAACACTGGCCGAACGGTCGCATAGCTACGGCGCCTGGGGCCGCAAGATCGACGGCACCGACCCGGACCTGGTCGCCGAGGCCTTCGCCGAGGCGGTCGACCACGCGCGTTCGGGGCAGGGACCGGCCGTTCTCGAGGCCACTTGCCACCGCTTTCATGGCCATTTCGAGGGCGATCACGATACCTATCGCGACCGCGAGGAAAAGCGCCGCATCCGAAAGGAACACGACCCGTTGGTGCTGTATCGCGCCAAGCTGATAGAGGCGGGTCTGGCGGATGCGCAAACCCTCGATCGCATCGAGCAGACGTCGAAGGAGGCGATGACCGCATTGCTTGAAGAGGTTCGGGCCGACGCGCAGCCGGATGCGTCCGCCGCGCTCGATCACCGCTTTGTCGGGGCGACATCACCGTGAGCGTCGCGTCGCGGGAATCCTGGAACACCTCCCTGTTCGTCGCGGAGGCCCTGCGCCTGGAAATGGCGCGGGACGAAAACGTTCTGATGCTGGGCGAGGATGTCGGCCGCAATGGCGGCGTGTTCGGCAGCAGCCGTGGCCTGCTGGATAAGTTCGGCGCCATGCGCGTGCGCGACACGCCGATCTCGGAGATGGCCTTCACCGGCATGGGCGTGGGCCTGTGCATGAGCGGATTTCGGCCGGTGGTCGAGATCATGTTCGTCGATTTCATCGGCGTCTGCCTGGAGCAGGTCTACAACGCCATGGCCAAGATCCCGTACATGTCCGGCGGCCAGGTGCGCATGCCGATGGTGATCAAGACCGCCGGCGGCTGTATCGGCTCGGCCGCGCAGCACTCGCAATGCCTATGGGGCCTGTTTGCCCATTTGCCCGGCATGGTGGTGGTCGCGCCGTCTTCGCCCTACGACCATCGCGGGCTAATGGCCACGGCGGTCGAATCCGACGACCCCGTCATTTACATCGAGCACAAGGCCTTGCTGTTGAAACGCTGGCGTCAGTTTCACGACGCCGAACCGGTGCCCGAGGAGCGCTTCACGATCCCGTTCGGCCAGGCCAAGGTCGCGCGCGAAGGCGGCGATCTCACCGTCGTGACGTTGTCAGCCGGCGTCGAATACGCGCTGGAGGCCGCCGACACGCTGGCCAAGGAAGGCAGCGACGTCGAGATCATCGACTTACGCACCGTCGTGCCGCTGGACATGCCGACAGTGCTGAACTCGCTGGCAAAGACAGGCCGGCTGCTGGTCGTCGATGAAGACTATCTCAGCTTCGGCCTGTCCGGAGAGATCGTCGCCCGCGCGGTCGAGGCGCTGGGGCCGTCGGCGCTGCGCCAGGTCGCGCGACACGCCGTGCCGGATGTTCCGGTGCCGGCGGCGCTGTCGTTGGAGCAGGCGGTGGTGCCGGGGCCGGCCTCGATCGTCGAGGTCGTGCGCAAGATGGCGGCTGCCTCGTGATGCTGACCATGCGCCTGGAGGGTCATCGCACCGCCGTGCTCGGCGCGGGCGGCGCGATCGGCCGCTCGTGCGTCAGGCAACTGGCCGAACTGGGCGGCGAGGTGGCGGCGCTCGATCGCGACATGACTTTTGCCAAGGGCGCGCTTGACGGCGTGGCCGGCACGCATCGTGCGTATGAGGCCGATGTTGTCGATCCCGGCGCGGTATCCGCGACCATTGAGGCGGTCTGGGCCGACGGGCCGGTCGACGGCGTGATTTATGCGCCCGGCATTGCCATCACGGCCGATGTCGCTGACATGGCGTGGCCCGACTATCGCCGGCTGATGGCGGTCAATCTGGATGGCGCCTTTCATGCCGCCCAGGCGTTCGTCAAGCCGATGATCGCGGCCAAACGCCCCGGCGCCTTCGTCTTCCTGTCGTCCATGGCGGGCTTGCGGGGCGAGGCCGGGGCGTCGGCCTACTGCGCCTCGAAGTTCGGCCTGATCGGCCTGACCCAATCCTTCGCCGCGGAGCTCACGGCCCACCACATCCGGGTGAACGCCGTTTGCCCCGGCAATGTCGACTCGCCGCTGCTGCGCCAGGTCAGCGAGGACATCGCCGCCTATCGCGGTGGCGACGCCGATGACGTGCATGCCGAGGCGGCCAAGATCGGTGCCGCCCGTCGCCTGGTCACGGCCGACGAGGTGGCCTCGGTCTGCGTCTGGCTGGTCAGTCCGGCGGCCTCGGCCGTGACCGGCACGGCGCTGCCGGTCGATGTCGGCGCCCTGGTCGGATGATCGGGAGGGTATGACATGACCCCGCCGGACCAGCGGATGCCTGATCGCGACGCGCCCGACCAACCGGAGAGCACCGGCGGCATGCGCAGCGACAACTCGCCGACACCGGGGGTGTTTCCGGCATCGGAGTCGCTGCGGCCGACCCTGATCGGCGACCATTACATGATCGCCGCCGGGCATCCGCTGGTGGCCCATGCCTGCGCGACGATCCTTGAGCAAGGCGGTACGGCGATCGATGCCGGCGTTGCCGGCGGCTTGGCCAGCAATGTGGTCCAGGCGGACATGTGCAATCTGGGCGGCATCGCCCCGATCGTCTTGCGTCAGGCGGGCGAGGCCCGTGCCTGGGCGGTCTCCGGCGTCGGCACGTGGGGGCGGGCCGCCACGATTGAGGCCTTTCGCGACCGTTTCGGCGACGACATGCCCTTGGGCGTCGGTGTCGGCGTGGTGCCGGCTGCCGTCGACGCGTGGTTGGTGGCGCTGGAACGGTTCGGCACCAAGGGTCTGGCGGAGGTGGCTGAGCCCGCCGTTCAATTTGCCGACGCCGGCTTCCCGCTCGATCTGCGTACGGCCAGCGCCTACGGCATTCTCGGGCGCACCTTTCAGCAATGGCCCAGTAGCGCCGAGGTCTATTGGCCGAACGGCCGACCGCCCGGTGTTGGCGAACGGCTGCGCCAGCCGGCCCTGGCGACCACCCTGCGCCGGTTGGTCGAGGCGGAACAGGGCGACGACCGCGCCAGCGCGATCGCCGCCGCCCGAGACGCGTTCTACACGGGCGCGATCGGCCGCGAAATCGCCGCCTGGTGCCAGGCGCATGGTGGCTGGCTTGACGAGCAAGACCTGGCATCGTTTGCCTCGACGGTCGACCCGGCGCCCTTCGTCTCCTATCGCGGCCATCGCGTGTTCACGCCGCCCACCTACACCCAGGGGCCGATCATGCTGATGGCCCTGAAGCTGCTGCAGCGCTTCGATCTGGCGTCACTTGGCCACAACAGCGCCGACACGCTGCACCTGATCATCGAGGCCCTGAAGCTGGCATTCGCGGAGCGTGAGCGGGCGATGGCCGACCCGATGTTTGCCGCCGAACCGTTGGATGCGCTCCTGTCCGACAACCATATCAGCGACCTCGCGCGATCGATCGACCACATGGTCGCGATGCCCGACCCGCACGAAGCGACCGTACAGCCGGCGCGACCGAAAGCCGGCACAACGTACCTCTGCGTCATCGACGCCGACGGCAACGCCTTTTCCGCCATGCCCTCCGATACAATCGATGGTGGGCCGGTGATCCCCGATCTCGGCATCATCGTCTCGCCGCGTGGGGTTCAGTCCAGCAACCGGCCCGGCCATCCCAATGCGCTAGCGCCGGGCAAGCGCCCGCGCATCACGCCGGCGCCGGCGCTTGCGCTGGGTCCCGGCGATGATCCGCGCGTGCTGGCCTTCGGCTGCCCCGGCGGCGATGTGATCGTTCAGGCGATGCTACAGGCTTTCATCAACGTCGTCGATTTCGGCATGACCTTTCAGCAGGCGGTGGAGGCGCCACGCCTGGCGAGTTTCTGCTTCCCCGGCTCGTTCTTCCCCAACCCGCACTTTCCGCAACGTGTCGATATCGAGGCCCGCATCGCGCCCGATATACAGGCGGAACTCTCCTCACGCGGGCACGCCCTGTCCGATTGGTCGGAATGGGAGTTTGACGCCGGCGGCACGGCGATGGTCGGCGACCTGGCCGACCCTGGCGCGAGTGGCCGCGTTTTGGGGGCAGGGGCGGACCCGAGGCGCACAACCTATGCCTGGGGGCGGTGATTGATGGCCGAGCCGCGCAAGTCTTCGGCCAAGGCCGCGTCGACCTTCGATGCCGAACGCCATCTCGACATGATGGCCGCGCTGGTCGACATGCCGGTCGCGGACGAACATCGCGAAGGGGTCTGCGAGAACCTGTCGCGCATCCATGCCATGGCGACGCAGGTTTTCGAGGCCGACGTGCCGGAAAACACCGAGCCGGCCTCGGTTCACCGGCCATGACGGATATTCACAACATCGCTGCCTCGGTCCGGTCCGGCCGGCGTTCCGCCCGATCTGTTGCAGAGGAGACGCTGGCGCGGATCGAGGCTGGCAATAGGGCACTGAACGCGTTTACGCACGTTTTCCATCAACGTGCCCTGGCCGACGCCGACGCGGTCGATCGGCTGATCGCCGACGGGCAGAACCCCGGCCCGCTGGCCGGCGTTCCCTTCGGCGTGAAGAACCTGTTCGACGTGGAAGGCGAGGTGACGTTGGCGGGCTCGATCGTCAACCGATCGAACAGACCGGCCGCCAGGGACGCAACCGCCGTGGCGCGGCTTCGCGCGGCTGGTGCGATCCTGGTCGGCGCCCTGAACATGAACGAGTTCGCCTATGGCTACACGACGGAAAACAGCCACTACGGACCGACCCGCAATGCCCACGATCCAACCCGGTCGGCTGGCGGTTCGTCGGGCGGGTCGGCGACCGCTGTCGCTGCGGGCCTGATACCCCTGGCGCTGGGCAGCGATACCAACGGATCCATCCGGGTGCCCGCCGCACTGTGCGGCATTGCGGGCCTGAAGCCGACCTTCGGCCGAGTCAGCCGTACCGGCGTCTATCCATTTGTCGCGAGCCTCGATCATGTTGGGGTTTTCGCCCGATCGATGGCGGAAGTGGCGCTCGTCTACGACCTGTTGCAGGGCGCCGACCCACGCGATCCGACCTGCCGGCAAGGCCCGGTCGAGCCCGTCGCGGCGCGTATCGGCGAGGGCACGGATGGCTTGAGGATCGCTGCCGCCGACGGCTATTTCCGCGAGACGGTCTCCGACGAGGCGCTCGACGCCGTAGATGCGGCGGCGGATGCGCTGGGCGTCAGCCGGCGGGTCGCGCTGCCGAACCCGGCCGCGGCGAGGGCGGCCGCCTTTGTCATTACCGCGACCGAATCCGGCAGTCTTCACCATGCCCGGCTGCGCACCCATGCCGATCAGTACGATCCGCTGGTCCGCGACCGTCTTATCGCAGGCGCCTTGGTGCCGGCCCACTGGTATCTTGAGGCCCAGCGCTTTCGCCGCTGGTTCGTGGACGAGCTCAACCGTTTGTTTGACCAGGTTGATGTCGTCTTGGCGCCGGCGACACCAGTCCCGGCACCGCTGCTGGGCCAGCAGGAAATGACCGTCGCCGGCACGACCTTGCCGACCCGCACCGGTCTCGGCCTGTTCGTCCAGCCCTTGACCCTGAACGGCATGCCGATCGCCGTCGTGCCGTGGCACCCACCCGGACGGCTGCCGGTCGGCGTCCAGATCATGGCCGCACCCTGGCGCGAGGATCTCGTGCTGCGGGTCGCGCAGGCGCTGGAGGAACGGGGCTTTGGCGCCGGCCTGGCGACTGCCGAGCGGCAGGAGGTGCGCCATGCTTGAGGTCAACCGTGCTGACGTGGTGGCCGAGGTGCGCGCGGTCTTCGGCCGCTACGAACGCGCCCTACTCAGCAACGATGTCGCCACGATGAACGAGCTGTTCTGGGCGAGCCCAGACACGATCCGCTATGGCGTCGGCGAGAACCTCTACGGGATCGACCAGATCGCCGAGTTCCGGCGCAACCGCAAAACCGGTCCGTTCGACCGAGAGCTGTCGAACACGACCATCACCACGTTTGGCACGGATTTCGCCGTTGCCAACACGGAGTATCAGCGCGCCGGCCACGACCGCCCTGGGCGCGAAAGCAAGACTCTGGTCCGTACCGACGCGGGCTGGCGGATCGTTGCGGCTCACGTCAGCCTGATCGGCGAAACGGTGTGAGGGGGCCGCGCATGCGTACCAAAGCGAGGATGTCGCCAAACCAACAAGATGAAATCAACCAAACGGGAAACAACCCGAAGCCTTGAACGAAGGAGAAAGACCATGATCATGAACAGGATGAGGTCCCGATCAACCCGGACAGGCGGCCGCGTGCCCTTGTCGCGGCGTCAGGTTTTGGCGTCAGGAGCGGCGGGACTGGGGGCCGCCACGCTCGGCTTGCCGAGGCTCGCGAGCGCCCAGGACAACACGCTCGTGTTCGCGGTGAACTCGATCACCGGCAATTTCGAACCCACGGTTTGGAACGGCTTCGGCGATACCGTGATCACCATGGATAGTCTGGGCCGAGGCCTGACCCATGTAACCTTCCAGTCGACCGATGTGCAGGGTGCCGTGGCGGAAAGCTGGGAGGTTTCGGAGGACGGGCGCGTTTACACATTCTCCATCCGGCCAGGCATGACCTTTCATGACGGTACCGATGTCACCGCCCAAGACGTGTTCCGCACCTTCAACCGCATTCTTGACCCCGAGGATCCAACGCGGCCGGCCGGCACCGGCGCTATCGACAATCTGGGCGGCGACAATCTGCAGGAAATCGAACTGGTCGACGACATGACCTTCCGGTTCATCCTGCGCGATCCCGACGCCGCTTTCGCTGCCCGTCTCAGCCGGCCGGATATGGTGATCATCTCAGGTGCCGCGTTGGATGAATATGGCTCCGACATTGGTCCGAACCTGGTCAGTTGCGGGCCCTTCCGTCTGGTCGACGCAACGCCGGGCGAACGCGCCATCGTCGAGGCGTTCGACGATTTCTATCTGGGTCGGCCGTCGGTCGACCGGGTCGTTTTCCAGGTCCTGCCGGACCCGCTGGCGCTAACCTCTGCACTCGTCGGCGGAACAGTGGGCATGAGCAACTTCGTGCCGCATTCCAATCTCGAACAGTTGGCCAGTTCCGGCCGGGTGACAGTCCATGAGCCTCAGGCGTACATCAGCCTCTTCCTGACCATGAACGCGACGGCGGGGCCGCTGTCGGACATGCGCGTGCGCCAGGCGATCAACTACGCCGTCGACCGCGACGCCGTCATCAACGAGTCATTCTTCGGCTATGCCTATCAGCCGGCCTATATGTGCACCGCCGCCCAGATGGGCTACGACCCAGCGCAGGAGGCCTATTCGACCCGTGATCTCGACCGGGCGCGCCAGCTGATTCAGGAGGCCGGTGCGGAAGGTGCGACGATCATGATGCACTCGCAAAACCAGCTGTTCTGGCCCAGCCTGGGACAGGTGGTGCAGCGCAATCTTGAGGATATCGGCCTGAACATCGACACCCAATACGTCGAGTCCGGCTCGTTCTTCGGCATCATGTTCGACAAGACCCAGCACGAGTTGGGCCTGTGGCAGCGCTCGGCCTTCATGCCGGACCCGGACGGCAAGTTCTCGCCGCTGTTCTTCTCCGGCACCCTGTCGGCGGAGGACACCACGGCCCACACCGGCCTGCCGACCCAGCCGGAGCTGGAGCGGCGCATTCTGGAGGCCCTGCAGGCCCAGGATCCGGAGGTGCGCAACCAGCTCTATATCGATCTGAACCGGTTCCTGGCGGAGGAGGTGATGGTCCACGCCATGCTGGCCAACATCTTCACGCCGGTCGCCAGCCAGAACGATCTGAGCGGCGTGAATGCCGATGGCATGGGCACGTATCGGACGTTCCTGGAATCCGTTTCGTATCTCTGAGGGCAAGGCGGCGGTGACAGGTCTGGATCGCGCCGCTTCTTTGTCGGATGGACAGACCGGTCGGACAAAACCGATCGGCCTGTCCGCCGTTTTTCGCCATTTGGCCCGCAGGCCCGTGGTCGCCCTGTCATGGGCCATCGTCCTGGCGGTGATGCTGGTCAGCCTGCTGGCGCCTTGGCTGGCGCCGTTCGACCCGACCGATCAGGCCACGACCGACCGCATGCTACCAGTGGGCAGCGATGCATTCGTGATGGGCACCGATCAGTTCGGCCGTGACCAGCTTTCGCGCCTCCTATGGGGCGGGCGGCCGCTGATCGTGATCAGCCTGGTTTCGGTCGCCATCGCGATTGCCGCGGGCTTCGTGATCGGTCTTTGCGCCGGCTATCTGCGCGGCTGGATCGACATGGTGCTGATGCGGGTGATGGACGTCATCCTGTCGTTCCCGCTGATCCTATTCGCCATCGTCATCGTCGCCGCGTTGGGCCCCAACCTGATCAACGTGATCATTGCCATCGCCCTGTCGCAAATCCCGGTCTTCGCCCGCCTCGTGCGCGCCCTCACGGTGGGCGAAACCGCCAAGGAGTACGTCCTGGCCGGAAAGGCCGTCGGTTTCTCGACCCCGCGCATCATGCTGTCGGAAATCGCGCCGAACCTGGTCGGACCGGTGATTGTGCAAGGCACCTCCGTCATCGCCGTGGCGGCGCTCTATTCCGCCGCCCTCTCCTATCTGGGCCTCGGCATTCAGCCGCCGGAGCCCGATTGGGGCTACATGGTCAAGGAAGGGCAGCAGTTGCTGTTCTTCGCGCCATCGCTAGCCCTTGTCCCCGGCATCTGCATCGCGGTGTTTGTCACCGCCTGGAACTTCATCGGCGACGATCTGCGCGATCTTTTCGCTGCCGGCGGTGAGACGATGCCATGACCAGCGAACTGATCCGCCGCCTCGCGGTGCTGCCCATGCTGCTTTGGGCGGTCGTGACGCTGGTTTTCGTGTTGTTGCGCATCTTGCCCGGCGATGCCGCCACGATGCTGACGGCCCAGGTGGCCTCGCAAGAAGTGCGCGACCGCATCGTAATTGAACTCGGCCTCGACCAGTCCCTGTGGCAGCAATATCTGATCTATCTGGGCGATTTGCTGCGCCTGGATGCCGGCGTCTCCTACATTTCCGGCCGATCGGTGACCAGCCTGATTTACACCACGCTGCCGGTGACGATCGAGCTGGCCGTGGCGGCCGCCCTGATCATGGCCGCCCTCGGCTTGACCAGCGGCATGCTGGCCGCCGCCTTTCGCGGCAGTTGGATCGACATTTCGGTGCGTTTCGTGGCCACCGTGCTGTTCTCGGTCCCGTGGTTCTGGCTGGGCATCGTGCTGATCCTTGTCTTCTCGGTTCAGTTGGGCTGGCTGCCGTCCTTCGGGCGACTGCCGCCCTCTGTGCTCTACGATCCGGTGACGAATTTCGTCCTGATCGACGCCATCATTCTGGGTCAGCCACAGCTGATCTGGCCGTGGCTTCAGCATCTGATCTTGCCGGCCCTGACGGTGGGCCTGACGACCGCCGGGTTCGTCACCCGCATCACGCGCGCCTCGTTCCTTGAGGTCATGGTCGAGGACTTCGTGCGCACCGCCCGCATGAAGGGGATGAGCGGGTCGCGCGTCTTCTGGCGCCACATCTGCCGCAACGCCGCCTTGCCGATCGTCACCATCGTCGGCCTGATGTTCGGCGCCATGCTGGGCGGTTCGGTGATCGCCGAGGTCGTGTTCGCCTATCCCGGCATCGGCCGCATGATGGTCGATGCCATCTTCCAGCGTGACTATTCGGTCGTGCAGGGCGCGGCCCTGGTCATCGCCTGCCTCTACATCCTGGTCAATCTGGCGACCGACCTGTCCTACGCTTTGATCGATCCCAGGCTGAGAACGGCATGACCGGCCCCGATCCCGTCCTTTCGGTGCGCAACCTGGCGGTCGGCTTCGCAACGCCGGCCGGCCGGCTTCAAGCGGTCGATGGGATCAGCTTCGATCTGCAGCCGGGAGAGATCATGGCCGTGGTCGGCGAGTCCGGGTCGGGGAAGTCGGCCATGGCCCTATCGCTGCTCGGCCTCAATCGCGGGCGCGGGGCTGTCCATCGCGGCGAGGTCCTTTATAGCGCCCGGAACCTGCTGTCCTTGACGGAACGCCAGATGCGCGGCGTTCGCGGGGCGGAACTCGCCATGGTGTTTCAGGACGCTCTGTCGGCGCTGAACCCGATGCAGCCGATCGGCTGGCAGATCGCCGAGATGGTGCGGCTGCACCGGCCGGTCAGCCGGGGCGAGGCCAATGACCGTGCCGTCAGCCTGCTCGATGAGGTCGGCATTCCCCAGGCGCGGTCACGGGCACGAGCCTACCCCCACCAGTTTTCCGGCGGCATGCGCCAGCGCGCCATGATCGCCATGGCGCTGGCCTGCGACCCGAAGGTGCTGATCGCCGACGAACCGACGACGGCGCTGGATGTCACCATCCAGGCCCAGATCCTGGATCTGCTGTGCCGTTTGCGTGACGAGCGCGGGGCCGCGATCATCCTGATCACGCACGATCTGGGCATCGTGGCTGAAACGGCCCAGCATGTCGCGGTGATGTATGCCGGCCGGATCGTCGAACAGGCGCCTTGCAGTCAACTGTTCGCCGACCCGCAGCACCCCTACACCTGGGGCCTGCTGGGCTCGATGCCGCGCATCGATCGGCCGCCCGCGCGACGCTTGCCGGCGATCCAAGGTCTGCCGCCCGATCTCGTTGCCCGGCCTGAGGGCTGCGCCTTTGCCCAACGCTGTGGCCAGCGTTTCGCGCGCTGCGAGGCCGATCCGCCGCTGGCGGGCACGCCGGACCATCGGGCGGCCTGCTGGCTGGACGCGGACGAGCGCGTGCGTCGGCGAAGCTCGATCTTGAAAGACGCCGAACAGGTGCCGGCATGACCGCGCCGCTGCTTGAGGTCGAGACCCTGTCGAAGGATTTTCGGGCCGGCGGCCACTCGGTTCGCGCGGTCGACGATGTCAGTTTCGCGCTTCGGCAAGGTGAAACCCTGGCCGTCGTCGGCGAATCCGGCAGCGGGAAGACGACCCTCGGCCGCTGCATTCTGCGGCTGGAGGAACCAACGGCGGGCCGCATCATCTTTGAGGGCAACGACCTCACCCATCTGAATGCGAAACAGTTGCGGCCGATCCGCGAGCGCATGCAGATGGTCTTTCAAGACCCCTACACATCGCTGAACCCGCGCAAGCGGGTCCGGCAACTCATCGGCGACGTGCTGCGCGCCCATGGCGAGCGCGACGGCGCCCGTGTCCAGGCGCGTATTGCCGAACTGCTCGATGATGTCGGCTTGCGCCCGGAACATGCCGGTCGGCGGCCGCATGCCTTCTCCGGCGGCCAACGCCAGCGCATCGGCATCGCCCGCGCCCTGGCGCTCAAACCGAAGCTGATCGTGGCCGACGAGCCGGTCTCCGCTCTCGACGTGTCGATCCAGGCCCAGATCATCAACCTGATGGCCGACTTGCAGGACGAGCACGGCCTGACCTACCTGATCATCGCTCATGATCTGGGCCTCGTGCGCCAGGTCGCCGACCGGGTGGCGGTGATGTATCTCGGCCAGATCGTCGAGCAGGGGGCGAGCGATGCGCTCTACCGATCGCCGATGCATCCCTATACCGAAGCCTTGCTGTCGGCCGTGCCGCTGCCCGATCCCGAGGCCAGCGCCGGGCGCCGCCGGATCGCCCTGAAGGGCGACCTGCCCAGCCCGATCAACCCGCCCTCCGGGTGCCGCTTTCACACCCGCTGTCCCCACGCAACGGACCTATGCCGCATGGCCGCACCCCCGCCGGTGGCACACGCGGACGGCCGACAGGTCGCGTGCCACTTTCCGCGCAACGCCGACGACGATGCACAAGACCGTGCCATGGCCGCGCTCGACGGCTGGCAGCCGCAATCAACACCCCGTTCAGGAGCCGCCGCATGATCATCGACGCCTACAACAACATCTGGCAGGCCGCCCAGACCTCCGACTATCTGACCTCGGAGACCTACTCGGTCGAGATGATGCTGCGCGATATGGACAAGGCCGGTGTCGACATGGCCGTCGGCTGTTCGCTGGGTCAGATGATCGACAATGACTACACCGCCGGCGTCATGCGCCAGTACCCCGACCGGATCATCGGTTTCGGCCAGGTCAACCCGCGTGTGCCCGATGCCACCGACATCTTGCGCAAGGGCCGGGAGGTGCACGGCCTGCCCGGCCTGAAGCTGCATCCGACCATGCATGGCTATCACGTGGTCGATCACGGCCTGCTGGACCCGGTGTTCGAGGTCTGCGCAGAGCTGGGCATCGTCGTGCTGTTCAACGCCCTCGACGACCCGTTCGTCAGCCCGCTGGGCATCGAGGAGATCGCGCGGGGTTTTCCTAACGTGCCGGTCCTGATCGCCCATATGGGCACGGTCTGGAACGTGATGGAGGCGATCATGGTCGCCAAGCGCAACCCGAACATCTATCTGGAGACCTCCAGCACGCAACTGATCGAGGTGCGCACGGCCTATCGCGATGTCGGGGCGGACAAGATCATCATGGGCACGGACTGGCCCGGCAGCGATTTTGAGCTGGAGCGGCTGAAGATCGCCAAATCGATCCCGGAGGCGGAGCGTCCGATGGTCGAGGGCGGCACGCTGGCCCGCCTGCTGGGCCTAAGCGCCTGATGGGGCTCGACGCCGATCTGGTCGGCCATCTGAACCGCGCGCTGGTCGACCTGACCTTGCCCATTCGGCCGGGCATGTTTCCGATCGCCGAGGCATCGAACGTGAAGCTGACCGTGCTGCACGACCATGACAGCTCGCCCATGGGCATGTTCGAAACCCAGCTGCGCATGTCCTGCCACGCCGGCACCCATATCGACTATGCCAGCCACATCGATCCCGACGGCCCCCGCGCCTTTGCCGAGGACGGCTTTCGCGACAGCCTGTTCCCGGAAGCTACGCTGACGACGGCCTATCTGATGGCGTTTGACGACAAGCAGGGCACCGATCGGCTGCCGAACGAGATGTTTCGGTTCGGCGACCAGATTACGCGCGACGAGATTGAAGGGTGGTTTCAGCGCTTCGACGGCGCCCACCCGGGATTCGATCACGCCGGCGTGAAGGGCGCCATCCTGCGCACGGGCTGGAACGACCGCTATTTCGAACCGGACTTCTTCAAGCGCGGCTCGCCGACCTTGTCCGACGACGCGACGCGGGCACTGATGGAGCGCGGGCTCGACTACATCGGTGCCGACTTCCTGTTTTCCGCCCATCCCGGCGGGACCCACGACATCGTCATGCGCGGCACGCGCCGGTTTCAGGTCGAGGGGCTCTGCAATCTCAGCAGCCTTGATGGCCCCCTGATCGGCCTGCTGATCTCCCCGCTGAAGATCGTCGGCGCCGAGGGCCTGCCGGCGCGGGTCTACGCCTTCGATTTGGCAGCCTCCAATCGGACATGACCGACGCGGTAAGCTTGTCGGTCGATTGGCTGCTGGCCGGCCCCGGGTCGACGCCCGCGGTCCAAAACGCACGGGTGCACATCTCGAATGGCAAGATCTCGCTCATTGATCGAGCGTCGGGAGCGACGGGCCTAATCGCCGTGCCGGCCCTGGCCGACGCTCACGACCATGGCCGTGCCTTTCGACCCGTCGCCTACGGCGCGGCCGACCAGCCGCTGGAAACCTGGCTGCCCGCCTTGATGCGTGCGCCGGAGGCCGACCTCTACACCCAATGTGTCGTCGCCTTTGGCCGTCTGGCCTTGAGCGGCGTGGCCTCGATCCTGCACATGCATATCCCGCAAGGCGGCGACCCGGTGGCGGAGGCGAAGACGGTCGCCCGCGCGGCCGCCGATGTCGGCGTTCGGCTCGGCTACGCCGTACCGGTGGTCGACGCCAATCCCTTTGTCTATGGCAGCGCCGAGGCGCTGTGCGGCTATCACGATCCCGCCGATTGGGCGATCGTGCGCCATTGGGACGGAAGGCCGGCGCCCGCGCGGGCCCAGCTCGATGCCGTGGCGGCCATCGCGTCCGCCTGCGAAAGCACGATGGTCTCGGTCCAGTATGGCCCCGCCGGTCCGCAATGGGTCACCGAGGTGGGCTGGCGAGACCTGGCCGATCGGGCGACCGCCGACAATCGGCGTGTCCACACGCATCTTCTTGAGACGGAAACTCAACGCGGCTGGGCGGATGCCCATTTCACCAGCGGCCTCGTCCAGTGGCTTGACGATCTAGGCTTGTTGACCAATCGGCTGACGGTCGCCCACGGCGTTTGGCTCAGCGATGCTGAGATCGATCTGCTGGCAGAGAGACGCGTAACGGTTGCCGTCAACACATCTTCAAACCTGAGACTGAGGTCCGGCACCGCGCGTGTTCGGCGGTTCGCGGAAGCAGGACTGGACGTCGCGCTGGGGCTGGACGGCATGGCGTTCGACGATGACGAGGACATGCTGCGCGAACTGCGCCTGTTCCACGCGCTGCACGCAACGGTCGGGCTGGATGGCGCTGGCATCGATATCGGCGACGCCTGGCGCGCGGCGACGACGAACGGTCGCCGGGTGATCGACGGCGTCGACGACGAAGGGCTGCTCGAAGCCGGCCGGGATGCCGACATCCTGACCCTCGATGGGGCCGCTCTTGCCGGTGACGCAGCCGCCGACAGGGCGGCACCGCTGGACCTGTTGATGACCCGCGCGCGGCGCGAGCATGTCCGGTCGCTCTATGTGGCCGGCCGACCCGTTGTGCTCGACGGCCGCCTGACCGGCGTCGACTTCGACGCGGCGGTTTCGGAGTTGGCGGCGGCCTCGGCCCACACCGCCCTCGGACACGCGGCCGAGCGCGATGTGTTGAGTCGGCATCAAAACGCGATGCGCCGCTACTACGCGGATGGGCGCCATCTGGACCGGAGTGGTATCAAAAATGGGCGCTGAGACGGTACGGGCCGTCCTTGTCGGGTGCGGCGAAATCACCAGCCTGTGGTGCGATGCGCTGGACCGCATCGACGAGGTTTCGGTCGTTGGCCTAGTCGATCTCGAGGTCGAGCGCGCGGATCGCCTGCGCGAACAGCGATGTCCTGATGCCGAGACCGCCACCGATTTGAACGGCATGCTCGACCGGCTGCGGCCGGATTGCGTTTTCGACTGTACGGTGCCGGCCGCGCATGAGCAGGTCGCGCTTGCCGCCTTTGCCCATGGCTGCCATCTGCTCGGCGAAAAGCCCCTGGCGCCGACGCCCGAGGCCGCCCGGCGCCTCGTGAAGGCCGGCCACGCCGCCGGTGTCGTCCATGCCGTGGTTCAGAACTGGCGCTATTCAACCGGCATGGGCCAGCTGCGCGCGACGGTCGAGGCGGGCCGGATCGGCCGGCCGACGACACTGACGGCCGATTTCTTCATGGCACCGCACTTCACCGGTTTTCGCAACGAAATGGACCACGTCCTGCTTTTGGACATGGCGATTCACAGCTTCGACCAGGTGCGGTTCCTGACTGGCGCCGATCCGCTGGCCGTACAGTGCCTGGAATGGAACCCGCCCGGATCACCCTTCGCGGCCGGCGCGGCGGCGCTGGCCACATTTCGCATGACCGACGATATCGTGTTCAGCTATCGCGGCTCCTGGTCGGCCGAGGGCAGGCCGTCGCCCTGGCACGGCGAATGGCGGCTGGTCGGCGAGGGGGGGACCGTCCGCTGGAATGGCGCCGATCGCCCGAGCGGCGAGCGTCGCGTCGGCCCAGGGACGTTCTGGTCGGACCTTCAGCCGATTCCGTTTGATGAACCGCCGCCCATGGCCGAGGGCCATGAGGGCGTCATCCGCGACTTTCTGATGGCGATCGCCAATCGTACGCGACCCCCAACCGACGCATCCGACAACCTTCGGTCACTCGCCATGGTCTTCGGGGCGATCGAGGCGGCCAAGATCGGCGGCTGGGTCGACCTGCGGCCTTACTACGCTTAAGCGCACTGTCAGAGCAGCAGGCGAGGCTCGACCACGCCCTCCCGGGCGCAGACGAAGCATTCGGCCTCGTGGATGTGGTCTTCCATCAGCCGCTTGACCTTATCCGTCTGGCGCTTCCGCAGCGCGGCCAGGATGGCGCGATGCGCCCGGACATTGTCGCGCGTGAACCCCTCACCGCCGGGGTCGACGATGTTCCGGGTTACGGTCAGTTCGCTCATCAAGTCGTTGATGAACTGGCAGATGAAGGTGTTGAGCGGGTTGGGGCAGCGCTGGGCCAAAACGGTGTGAAATGCGATCTCCGCCTGGCGCAGGGCGACGAGGTCGCCGTCATCGGCCATGTTCGCCTCGCAAACCGCAATGCTCTCTTCCAGCGCGGCGAAATCCTCGTCGGTCAGCAGCGGCGTCACCTCCGCCGCCAGCACCGGTTCCAGGGCCCGTCGAACCTCGTAGATCTGCGCCCAGTTCAGATCATTGAAATAGAAGTAGCCGCGCAGGAAGGCGGCCGTCCTCTGGTAGGTGGCCGAGGCGACCACGGCACCGCCGCGCGCACCCTGCTTGATCCGGATCAGGCCTTGATACTGCAATGCGTTCAACGCCTCGCGGACGGAACCGCGGCTGGCCTGGAAAAGCTCGATCAGATCCTTTTCCTTGGGCAACGGATCGCCCGGCTGCATCTCGCTGCTGACGATCCAGCGCTTGACCTCGCTGACGATGGCGTCCGTCTTGCGCTGTGCGGTCGGCACGCGAACATCGTCGGGCACAAGTCGATGGTCCATCGGCGCTGCGTCTCCTCGGCCCAGGGCGGGCCTCAATTCATAATAATCCTTATGATGTTTAGACGTTCGGCACAAGCCAGCGCCTGACAGGCCTCAAGCGGGCGACGGGCCGAAGGGCTGCCGGCAGGCGCGCTCGACCAGCTCCAGATGGTCCTGGCCATAGAACATGTCGCCATCGACGACATAGGTCGGCGAGCCGTAAACGTTGCGGCGGATCGCTTCTTGCGTGTTCGCCTCGTACTGGCCGGCGACCGTGGGGCTTGCCGCTTCAGTCAGCAGCCTTTCGGGATCGCCGCCGACCGCACGCGTCAGGCGCGCGAGTGTCTCGACGTCGGCCAGGTCCGCATCGTCACGCCAATGCGCCACGAGGAAGGCGTGGGCCAACGCGTCCGTGTCGCCTCCTGTTTGGACGCAAGCGATCAGCACGCGGTTCGCAAGGCCGTAATCGTTGCTGTGATGGGTCGGGCGGGTGTCGCTGATCTCAACGCCCCGATACTCCGCCCAGCGCCAGATCTCACGCCGGAAGTAATAGCGAATATGGGCGGCGTCGCGGTCGCGGAAGGCGGTGATGTTCTGCGCCGCCATGACCCGATGCAGGTCGATCGGATGGTGCACGATGCGTCGCCCCGTCGCCTGGGCAATCTCCATCAGTTTGGCTGAGCCCAGAAAGGCAAAGGCCGAGTGGGCGACGTAGAAATACTCGATGGTGGCGGTCATCCGATCATCCTGGGTATCGATCACTGGCAACTCGGCTGATAGCGGGGCAGGCCCCAGCCGAAGACAGCATCCCGTCCGGGCGAGCCGAGATCAAGGGCGCCCGACTGCAAGGTTCGGATCACGCCGGCGGCGTCGCGTGCGCGGTTGTCGGCCAGGATCTCGGCGACGACTCCGGTGAGATAGGCGCTGGCGAACGACGTGCCTGACCATTCCGACCGGCTGCCCGCGCCCGGCAGAGGCAGGTTCACACCCGGGGCGGCAAAGGTGATGTAGTCGCCGCGATTGGCCTGGCGATAGGGGCGCATCAGCCGATCGACCGCCGAAACCGACAGAACCTGCGAGTAAGCGCCCGGGAAGGCTGGCGCCGCCGTCGGGCCGCCATTGCCGGCGGCCGCGACCACCAGAACGCCCCGGGCGGTTAGTGCGTTGATTGCTGCTTCCAAGAGAGGATGGTTGGGGCCGCTCAGGCTCATATTCACGATGTCGACGTCGCGGCCGGCCAACCAGTCGAGCGCGTTGACCAGGGCATCCGTCGTCGCTTCGACCTCGCCGTCGATCCGTTCAAAAACATCGGCGCCGTAAAGCTGCGCGGCCGGCACCAGCCCGGCGAAACCACCGGCCACGCCGCCGACCAGCAGGATCGCGATCGCGGTGCCATGGTCGGTGGATACGGACCCCGGCGATTGGGTGAAGCTGGCCGTCTCGATGCGGGCTCCGGCCAGCATGGGGTTGGCGCGATTGATGCCGGTATCGACAACACCGACGCGGACGCCGGCACCACAGGCGGCCGTCGTCAAGGGCCATTCGATCATCACATGGCCAAAGCATTGCTGGTCGTCGCACGGTCCGGCATCAAGCCGGTAGGTCGCGTTCGGGGCCACCAGGGCACCGGGGCGGGCCGTTCTCAAGGCGCGAAGCGGCACGAACGGATCGGTTCCGGGCGTGGCGGACAGCACGGTCACCGTCAGGTCAAGGTTTGGCAAACTGGTCTGCCGTACGACGTTGAAGCCGGCCTGGCGAGCCGCAAAGACGTCGGTACCGGTCAAATTCAGGCCGACAATCTCGCCCCGCGCCGCATTGAGGTCATCATCGGAATTGCTGCCGAACGCGCCGTCGTCTTCCGCCTCTTCGTCATCTTCATCTTCATCTTCATCTTCATCTTCATCGTCATCATCGTCGTCATCGTCGTCATCGCCGCCGCCGCCACCGCTACCGCCGCTACCGCCGCTACCGCCGCCACTTCCGCCGCTGCTGCCCCCGTCGTTGTCGTCATCATCATCATCGTCATCGTCATCTTCATCGTCATCATCGTCGTCGTCGTCATCCGCGTAGGCGGCGATGATATCCAGACCGCCATCGCCGAATGGTGCCGCCCACGCAAAAGTCACGACGAGCGAGACGGAGGCGATGCGCAGATACCGTTTGATCTGCCGTCTCAGGCAATCAAGCGGCTCCGAAGGCGACAGGGCAGGGGACGGAGAAGTCATGGCGGGTCATCCTGTTTCAGCGAAAGTGCTTCACGGGAACAACAGCGCACTTGCGTGCTTATTCCCTGACCGGTCGCCGTGGACTGCGAAAACTTTTTTCTCGTATATGGGAATAGATGACCGCGAGACCTGTTGTCCACACAACACGGCGGCAGTTTTAGGTCCGGACATTGGGCGGCAGAAGAATGAGCGACACCAGGACCCAGCTAATCGCGATGTTGCCCAGGTTGCGTCGGTTTTGCCGCGGCCTGACCGGGTCGGCTGAGGAGGGGGACGAACTGGTGCAGATGGCGTGCGAGCGGGCGCTATCGCGCCTTCACCAATGGCAGGAAGGTACGCGACTGGACAGTTGGCTCTATCGCATTGCCCAGAACGTTTGGATCAACAAGATGCGACAGGAAAAGACCCGAAACACGGTTCCCGACCTGGATGCCGTGTCGGCTGTCGCCGGCGGTGACAGCCGCCAGGACGTTGAAACACGCGACCTTCACCAAAAGACGATGGCCGCGATGCGTCACTTGCCGCCCGACCAGCGGGAGGTGCTGGTCCTAGTGTGTGTTGAAGGGTTTTCGTACCGGGAGGCTGCGGAAACCCTGGGATTGAAGATTGGCACCGTCATGAGCCGTCTGTCGCGGGCGCGCTTGCGCCTTTGGCAGATGGTGCACGGCGACCCCGCGGTTGCGGCCGCGGCGCAGAAAGGATGAGCATGATGACCAGGGGCATTGATGACGAAAAGCTGATGGCCTATGTCGACGGCGAACTCGGGGCCGTCGAACGGGCGGAGGTAGAGGCCCTTCTCGCGCGGGACTCGTCGCTTCAGGAACGCGCGGAGATGTTCCGCCAAAGTGCAGACCTGGCACGGCTGGCCTTGGCGGATACCCTTCGCGAACCGGTGCCCGACGCGATGCTGGCGAAACTGCAGGCGACGGAGCACGACGGGCTGCTGAAGCGCCTGTTTCGACGCTTCGGCGGCGCGGGCCGCCAGTGGTCGCTTCCGCTCGGCGGTCTGGAACTCGCAACCGCCGCCGGGCTGCTCCTGGTCGTCGGCGGCGTGGTCGGCACCCAGCTCGGCGGCGACGCCGTCTACAGCGATGCCATGGACCCGAGGGTCGCCGATGCCCTGTCGACGGCGGGCAGCGGTATGGTCGTCGTTCTGGATGGTTCCGATGGCACCGAGGATGTTCTGCCGCTGTTGACCTACGTTAACGCCGATGGGCATTACTGCCGCCATTACTTGCACCACGGGGCGGGGCCTCAGGGTGGTCAAACCGTCGACGGGGTCGCCTGTCTCGATGGTGGCGGTAACTGGCAACAGGTCATCACGGTTAGGCTCGACGCGTCCGAGGTCGAAGGCGACGGCTATGTCACGGCCAGCGGCGGCGAGTCGGTGCTGGTTGACGATTTCATCGAGTCCACGATCGCGGGGGCGCCCATCGTCGGGCCCGACGAGGCCGAACTCATCGGTTCCGACTGGTCAGCGGACGACAGCTCGTAACGGTCTAAACGCCGGCGGGTTGGTGGCGAAGGATTCGCTACCGGTGACTGGCGTTGATGGCCTCCAGGGCGTCCGCGCCAGGACACAGGTCCGCCTCGTCGATCGCGTTCAGCGATGTCGATGTCGTGCCGATGAGGTCGTGCAGATCCGCCTCGTTGGGGTCAATGGACAACAGACCGGTGGCCACACCGCCCGCGTCTTTGATCCGGGCCAGTTCGTGCAAAACGACGCCATGATCGGTCGGATCGTAACTGGCCGGCAGCTTGTGCAGCTTCAGGCTGGAGCCGTCATGCAAGGCCACGTCGATCGAGCTGCCGGCGGCGTACTCGGCGCGGATCTCGTCGGCCTCGGCCACCAGGTCCAGTTGGCCCATGGCGGCGTTGTGATCGCGCACATAGTCGTAGCTCTTGGTCGACGCCGCGTGATTGTTGAAGGTGACGCATGGCGAGATGACGTCGATCACGGCGAAACCGCGATAATGGATCGCCGCCTTGATCAGCGGCACAAGCTGGTCCTTGTCGCCTGAAAAGCCGCGGGCCACGAAACCTGCGCCAAGCTCGATGGCCAACGAGCAAAGATCGATCGGATGGAAGAGGTTGTCCGCGCCCTTGCGGCCCTTCGAGTGCTTGTCGTTGGTCGCCGAAAACTGGCCCTTGGTCAGCCCATAGGTGCCGTTGTTCTCAACAATGTAAACCATGTTCAGCCCGCGCCGGATCGCATGGCAGAATTGGCCCAGTCCGATGGATGCCGTGTCCCCATCACCGGAAACGCCGATATAGACCAGATCGCCATTGGCCAGATTGGCGCCCGTCGCCACGGACGGCATGCGGCCATGAACGCTGTTGAAACCGTGCGACCGGCTCAAGAAATAGTTGGTCGTCTTCGACGAGCAGCCGATGCCCGAGACCTTGGCGACCTTATGCGCCTCGATGTCGAGCTCAAAGCACGCCTCGATGATCGCCGCCGTCACCGAATCGTGGCCGCAGCCGGCACACAGGGTCGACACCACCCCTTCATAGTCGCGTCGCGTCAGGCCGACGCCGTTGACGGGCAGGTTGGGGTGATGAAATCGCGGTTTGGCAATGTGGGTCATGTCAGGGTTTCGCCCGGCTCATTCGGCTGCCGTCACCTGCCAGCCGCCCTCAAGCACGCCGGTAACGGCGTCCTCGACGAAGGCGGCGGTCAGCGGCATGCCGTCATAGTTGGTCACCTGCACCAGCTTCTCGGCCTCGATGTCGGCCTCGGCGATCAAGAGATGGCGCATCTGGCCGTCCCGGTTCTGCTCGACAACGAACAGGTGGTCGTGCCGGTCGGCAAATGCCCTGACCTCGTCGCCGAACGGGAAGGCACGGATGCGCATGTGATTGATCATGTGTCCGTTGCCGGCCAGGTTGGCGATCGCCTCGCGCACGGCCGGATCGGTCGAGCCGTAATTGATGATGCCGATGCGGGAGGTAGCGCCGGTCGTGTTGATCACCGGGTTGGGCACCATCGCTGTCGCGGTCTGGAACTTCCGCGCGATGCGGGCCAGGTTGGCGGCATGGACGGTGCCGTCCTCGGTATAGCCGCCCGTATCGGTATGGGACGTACCGCGCGTGAAGTAGGCGCCTTTCTCGGCGTGCACACCCGGGATGGTCCGGTACGGAATGCCGTCACCGTCGACGTCGCGATAGCGGCCGAAATCACTGACCGCTTCCAAGGCCTCCTCGTCCAGAACCTTGCCGCGGTCCGGCTGGCGTGCGTCGTCCCAGGTCAACGCGTCGACCACCCAGTCGTTCATGCCGATGTCCAGATCGCTCATGACGAAGACGGGCGTCTGCAAACAGTCGGCGAGATCGAACGCATCGGCCGACAGGGTGAAGCACTCACCGGGATCGGCCGGAAACAGGAGGACATGCCGGGTGTCGCCATGCGAGGCGTAGGCGCAGGCCAGCACATCCGACTGCTGGGTGCGGGTCGGCATGCCCGTCGACGGCCCGCCGCGTTGAATGTCGAAGATGACCAGCGGGATTTCGGCGAAATAGGCCAACCCGATAAACTCGCTCATCAACGAGATGCCGGGGCCGGACGTGGCCGTGAACGAGCGGGCGCCGTTCCAGTTGGCGCCGACCGCCATGCCCACGGCGGCCAACTCATCCTCGGCCTGGATGATGGCCGCACGCAACTTGCCGTCCGGGTCGCGCCTGAACTTGAGCGCATGTTTTTCAAACGCCTCGGCCAACGAGGTCGAGGGCGTGATCGGATACCAGGAGGCGACCGTCGCGCCGGCATAAAGAGCGCCCAGCGCGGCCGCCTCGTTGCCCTGGATCATGATCTTGCCGGCATTCCCGTCGGCTGTGCGCGCTTGAACCGCGGGCGGGTTCGTGACGTTTGTGTCGGCATAGTCCCAGCCGAGCGCAAGGGCCGCCAGGTTCGGCTCGATCAGCTTTGGCTTGCCCTTGAACTGTTCACCGATCAGATCGTGGATGACCTGGACATCTATGCTGATCAGTCGGGCCAGCGCGCCTAGATAGATGACGTTCTTGAACAGCTGACGCTGCCTGGGGTCGGCATACTTCTCCGCGCTCATCTTCGCCAGCGGAATGCCGATGACGTTGATGTCGTCCCGGCCGAAGTCGCGCGGCCAGGTGTCGTCGTAAATGAGGGTGCCGCCGGGCACCAGGGACGCCACGTCCTCGTCGTAGGTCTGCGGGTTCATCGCCACCATGACGTCGACGCCGTCGCGCCGTGCCAGGTGCCCTGCCTCGCTGACCCGGATTTCGTACCAGGTCGGCATACCCTGGATATTCGACGGGAAGATGTTCTTCGGAGCCACCGGCAGGCCCATGCGGAACAGCGCCTTGGCACACAGCAGATTGGCGCTGGCCGATCCCGAACCATTGACGTTCGCGAACTTAAGAACGAACTCGTTGAACACAGGGCTAGGCGGCATTGGCGTGCACCGGTCCCGGCTGGGCCTGGCTGTCCCAATAAGTGAATTTCTGCATATCCCAGGCCGAGGTCGGACATCGCTCGGCACACAGGCCGCAATGCAGGCACATATCCTCGTCCTTCACCATCACGCGTCCGGTCTTCAGCACATCGGACACGTATAGGTCCTGGTCAAGGTTTTGCGCTGGAACGCGCAGCCGTTCACGCAGATCGGCCTCATCGCCGTTTTGCGTGAAGTTGATGCAGTCGACCGGGCAGATGTCGACGCAGGCATCGCATTCGATGCACAGCGGCTCGGCGAAAACGGTCTGAATGTCGCAGTTCAGACACCGCATGGCCTCGTCGAAGGCCAGCCGCTCGTCATAGCCAAGCTCGGCCTCGACCGTCAGTTCCTTCAGCGCCAGCTTCAGGTCCGCGTGCGGCATCGGCACGCGCCGGTCGTGCGAGATGGCGTTGTCGTACGACCACTCATGGATGCCCATTTTCTGGCTGACCAGGTTGGTCGTTGGCGGTGGCCGGTCGACAAGAGACTCGCCCCGGCAATGCAGATCGATCGAAATCGCCGCCTGGTGGCCATGGGCCACGGCCCAGATGATGTTCTCCGGCCCCCAGGCCGCGTCGCCGCCGAAGAACACGGTCGGCAGGGTCGATTGAAAGGTCTTGCGATCGACCACCGGCATGTCCCAATCGTCGAACGCCAGTCCCAAATCCCGCTCGATCCACGGGAACGCATTGTCCTGTCCAATCGCCATCAGCACGTCGTCGCAGGGCAGCACCACGGGCGGCTCACCGGTCGGCAGCAAGGTCCGCTTACCGTTCTCATCGTACTCGGCGCGCATCCTTTCGAAGATGACCGCGGTCAATCGACCGTCCTCGACCACGAACTCCTTCGGCGCGTGGTTGTCGAGGATCGGGATTCCCTCGCGTTCGGCGTCCTCGATCTCCCAATCCGACGCCTTCATGTCCGCGCGCGGGCTGCGCACGGTGACCGTGACCTGCTCCGCCCCGAGCCTCAGCGCGGTCCGACAGCAATCCATTGCCGTGTTGCCGCCGCCGATGACGACGACCCGTTTGCCGATGCTGTCGATATGCTTGAAGGCGACCGATTTCAGAAAGTCGGTGCCGATATGGATGTTGGCGGACGCCTCGGCCCGGCCCGGTACCCTCATGTCCTTGCCGCGCGGTGCGCCGGTGCCGATAAAGACCGCGTCGTAGCCCTCATCCAACACGGCCGCCAAGCTGGTGATCTCTTCACCGAAGCGCGGCTCGACGCCCATCTCCAGGATGCGGTCGACCTCTTCGTCGAGGACGTCGGTCGGCAGGCGGAAGGTCGGAATGTTGGTCCGCATCAGGCCGCCGCCTTGCGGGTCCTTCTCGAACAGCACGCAGGAATAGCCGAGCGGCAACAGATCGCGGGCAACCGTCAGCGAGGCCGGGCCGGCGCCGATCAGGGCGATCCGCTTGCCGTTCTTTAGGCTGGGCACGGTCGGCAACCGATCGTCGATGTCGCCCTTGTAATCGGCGGCGACACGCTTCAGCCGGCAGATCGCAACCGGCTTTTCCTCGATGCGCGTACGCCGGCAGGCCGGCTCGCAAGGTCGGTCACATGTGCGCCCGAGAATGCCGGGGAAAACATTTGATTCCCAATTGATCATGAAGGCGTCGGCATAGCGACGCTGGGCGATCAGTCGAATGTACTCCGGCACCGGCGTGTGGGCGGGGCAGGCCCACTGGCAATCGACCACCTTGTGAAAGTATTCGGGGTCGGAGGTGTCCGTCGGTTGCATACGCTACCTATTCGACAAAGAAGTTGTTGTCAGTCAAACAGATATAGCGTCCCCCTGATGCGGTCCACAATGCTCTGTAATGATTTTTTCACGAACAGTTTAGCACTGCCGGGTTTCGGCGCGCATGGGTACCACCGACGGCTTTTTGTCGTACGCGGAACAATCGCCTGGGCAGAGGCGGCGCTGGCCGTTGCCCAAAGACCTTATTTGATCGCCTGAGGATTGATCGGCGAACCGCAGGCGCCCGGCATGTGCAGCGGCGGGGCGGAGAAGAAGAACTCGTAAATCCCGTCCTCGGCGCAGTCTGCCGCCAGTTCCTTCAGATAGAAGATCTCGCCCATGGCGATGCCGATCGCCGGGATCACGACCCAATGCCAGGGCTGGTTGGCTTCGTCGGTTTCGTTTGGCCGGACCTCGCAGCCCCAGGTGTCGGCGCAGATGGCGGCGATTTCTTGCCCGTGAATCCAATAGGCGGTCTCGAACTTGAGGCCCGGCGCGTCGCCGCCGGCGTAGGTGCCCCATTCGCCTTGCTGCAGGCACCGCTCTTGCTGGCCGGTGCGGACGATCACGAAATCGCCGCGCCGGATCTCCACACCCTGCGCCTTGGCGGTCTGGTCCAGATCGTCGTTGGAGATGCCGTAGCCATCCTCCAGCCACTCCACGCCCTTGAAGCGGGCGACGTCCAACAGGACGCCGCGCCCGACCGCCTTGTCGCGATAGTTTTCGATGCCGTTCTTCGCGGCACCGTTTGAGTCGACCAGACTGGCCGGATAGCCGTTGTACATCTTGTCGTCGAGAAAGATGTGGGCCAGCGCGTCCCATTGGGTTGAGCCCTGCATCGGCATGTTGATCGCGTCGTCGCCGTAGCGGACACCCACCGGCTCGTCCTGATTGCCGGCGACGGCGTCAGTACCGGTCGCCAGCATGGTGTGGATCGGGTTCCAGCGACCGCCGAACAGGCCGGACTGGATGCGCTCCTTCAACGACAGGCCCAGAGCGAAGACCGCGCCGCGTTTGATCAGAGAGGCCGCGTTCACGATGTCTTCCGGCGTCACGAAATTCAGCGTGCCGAGCTGGTCGTCCGGCCCCCAGCGGCCCCAGTTCGACAGCTCCTTCGCCGCTTTGCAGATGGCGTCCTTGCCGACCTTGATGTCCATTGTCCTTCCTCCCCGTAAAGATTTGCCCCACCCGACTAAAACTCGGTGCGGTCGCCGCCCTTCAGTTCCAGGATCTCGCGAGCCTCTTCTGGGCTCGCGACACTCAGGCTCATGCCCTCGATGATCTTGCGGGCCAGCGTCACCTGCTCGGCGTTCGACGTCGCCAGGCGGCCCCTTGCGGCCCATAGCGAGTCTTCCAGCCCAACCCGCATGTTGCCGCCCATGGCGATCGCCATCGCCCCGATGCGCAACTGTGCCGCGCCGGCGCCCAAGACGGACCAGCGATAGCTGTCGCCGAACAGCCGGTCAGCGGTACGCTTCATATGGGCGACGTCCTCCGGATGGGTGCCGATACCGCCCAGAATGCCGAAGACCGACTGGACGAACAGAGGAGGCTTGACCAGGCCGCGGTCCAAGAAGTGGCTGAGATTATAGAGATGCGCGATGTCGTAACATTCGAACTCGAACCGCGTGCCGTTTTCGGCACAGGTCGTCAGAATGTATTCGATGTCCTTGAACGAGTTTCTGAAGACCAGGTCTTTCGTGGCCTCCAGATGCTTCCGCTCCCAATCGAACTTGAAGTCCTTGTAACGGTTCAGCATCGGGTACAGGCCGAAATTGATCGAGCCCATGTTCAGCGACGCCACCTCCGGCTTGAAGGTTGCCGCCGGCAGGACCCGTTCCTCCACCTTCATGAACGGGCTGCCCCCGGTGGTGAGATTGATCACCGCTTCCGTGCTTTGCTTGAGCCGGGGCAGGAAGCGCTGAAACGCTTCGGGCGTCTGGTCGGGCCGTCCGTTCTCGGGGTCGCGCGCATGCAGATGCAGCACCGCCGCGCCCGCCTCGACGGCCTTCAGCGAGTCCTCGACGATCTCGTCCGGCGTGACCGGCAGATGGGGCGACATGCTGGGCGTGTGGATTGCGCCCGTGACCGCGCAAGTGATGATCACCTTGCCTTTGGCTGCCATGCCTTCTCCTCCCTGATGACGCGTCGGGCCCTTTTGCGGGCACTCTAATCATTGCTGAGCAACGACTCAATTAAGATATAGGCCGCTGCCGGCGCTTGGGCCATAATGCCTAGCTTGGCTGGGCCTCGAACGCCAGCCGGATGATAAAAACACGGTGAGCCCGGGTTGTGTCGGAAAGCAAGGTTCAAGGGTTGAGTAGCGCGCGCATGTCGGAAGACGAGCGCCCCAGGCGGCGGCGCCTGCCGTCGCATGAGCGCGAGCAGATGATCCTCGACGAGGCTACTCGGTTTTTCGCCGACAATGGCTTCAGCGCCCAAACGCGCGACCTGGCCGAACGGCTGGGCATCTCGCAAGGTCTGATCTTCCGCTACTTCAAGACCAAGGACCAGTTGGTTGAGCGGGTCTATGAGCGCACGTTCCTGCAGCGCTGGCGGCCGGACTGGGAGGACGTGATCGCCGACCGCGACATGCCGCTCGAAACCCGCCTGAGGCGTTTCTACCTCTCGTATCTGCGAACGATCGACGACTATGTCTGGGTGCGCATCGCCATGTTTTCGGGCCTGGCGGGCAACGACCTCACCGCGCGCTACGTGCGCACCCACGTCGAAAAGCTGCTGCGCCAGATTGCGATCGAGGTCCGGATCGAACGGGGCGATGCTGTCGACCGCGACATCGACCGCATCGAGCTGGAGCAGGTCTGGCAACTGCATTCCGCGATCATTTACTACCTGGTGCGCAAGCACATCTTCCACACCGCCGTCGACCTGGACCATGAACGGCTGGTGAATCGCCTGGTACACACCTTTCTGCACGGCAGTCTCGACCAGACCACTGGACCTCCAGTTTGAACTTGACTCGCTGATACGCTTATTGAATAGTTGATCAATAAGAACAAGGTCCGGGCGCAAGACCCGGCCGATAAGACGCCGTCCAGTGCGCTCGAACGGGAGGAATTCGATGAAGCCTTCAGCCTTCGAGTATGTGCGCGCCACGTCGGTTGACGATGCGATCAGCGCACTGTCCCAGCATGGCGATGAGGCCCGGCTGCTGGCGGGCGGCCAAAGCCTGATTGCCATGATGAACACGCGGCTGGCCGAGCCGAAGGTCCTGGTCGATATCGGCCGCTTGTCGGACCTTTCCTATATCCGGGTTGAAGGGGATGCGCTGTGCATCGGCGCACTGACAACCCACAACACCGTGCTGCAATCGGCCGAGGTTGCTGCTCATTGCCCGCTGATCAGCGCGGCATACGCGAACGTGGCGCACCACACGGTGCGCAATCGCGGCACGCTCGGCGGCAATCTGTGTCACAACGACCCGGCCTCGGAAATGCCGCTGGCGGCCTCACTGTTGGACGCCGAGTTGGTCCTGCGCGGCAGCAGCGGCGAGCGGCGCATGGCGGCTGAGGAGTTCTTTGTCGATACGTTCCACACGGCGGCGCATGCCGACGAGATTCTGACCGAGATCCGTTTCGCCCGACAAGGCGCAGGCGAGGGCTGGGCCTTTGAGGTCGTCTCGCAACTCAAGGGTGACTACGCGATCGTCGCGGCCGGCTGTCGCTTTGCCATGATCGACGGCGTCTGTCGTAATGTGCGCCTGGGCTTTGTCGGTGCCGGCCCTACCATCAAGCGGGTTGCAGCGGCTGAGGCGGCGCTTGAGGGCCAGCCCTTGAACGATGCGACCATCGCCGCCGTCGCCGAGGCGGCGGTCGGTGCCGTCGATCCGCACGCCGACATGCACGCCGATGTTCAATACAAGCTGGATCTGGTGCAGGCGCTGAGCGACCGGGTGCTGAAGCAAGCGGCCTCGCGCGCCGTCTGATCCGGCAGACAAGGGGGAGGGCTGGCATGGCCAAGATGCCGGTAGCGATCACCGTCAACGGCAAGCGCTATGAGCGGGAGGTCGATCCGCGCCTGCTGCTCAGCGACTTCATCCGCCACGAGATTGGCCTGACCGGCACCCATGTCGGCTGCGAGAACGGCGCCTGCGGGGTCTGCGCCGTCCTGATCAACGGCAAGACCGGCCTGTCTTGTCTGGCCTTTGCCGTGCAATGCGATGGCGACGGGATCGAAACCATTGAAAGCCTCGGCACACCATCGGACCTGCACCCAATCCAAGAAGCGTTTTGGGAAAATCATGGCCTTCAGTGCGGATTTTGCACCCCGGCGATGGTTTTGACGGCGCATGAGCTGTTGAGCCGGAACGCCAATCCAAGCCGAGCGGAAATCATCGAAGCCATCGGCGGCAATCTGTGCCGCTGCACAGGCTACCAGACCATCGTTGACTCGATCGAGCAGGCTGCCGAACAGATGCGGGCCGGGAAGGAGGCAGCGGCATGACAACGACCATGGATCCGCGCATCCCGCCCAGCCGCCAGCGCGAAAAACCAGGCCAGGATCTGAAATGGATTGGCAAGGGCATCCGGCGGGTTGAGGACCCGCGCCTGCTGACCGGCCGGGGCAAGTATGTCGACGACATCGTTCTGCCCAACTCGTTGCATGCGGCGGCCCTTGGCAGCCCCCACGCGCATGCACGGATCACATCGATCGATGCCAGTAAGGCCCGTGCGCTGCCGGGCGTCGCGGCTGTTCTCACCGGTGAGGACGTCGCGAAATCGACCGGGCCGCTGCCCTGCTTCTCCAACCCGCCGACCGAGCAGCGCTGCGTCGCCATAGATCGCGTGCGCCATGTCGGCGAGCCGGTGGCGATCGTCGCCGCCGAAAGCCGCTACGTCGCCGAGGACGCGCTGGCGCTGATCGAGGTCGAATACGAGGAACTGCCCGTGGTTATGGATGCCGCCGAGGCGGTCCATGCCACTGGCGATGCCGTCATCCATCCTGAGCGCGGCGAGACCAACGTCGCGATCCACCGGGTGTTCGAATTCGGCGATGTTGAGGACGATTTCGCGGCCGCCGACGCGGTGATCAAACGCAAGCTGCGCTGGCCCCGGTCCGGCGCCCAGCCCATGGAGACCTGTGGCGCGACGGCCGTGTTCGACGAGGGCGAGGGCAAGTTCACCATCCATGTGAACAGCTCGATGTACAATTATGTCGGCTGGCTGATCGCGGTCACGCTGGGCGTGCCGGTGCACAAGCTGAACCTCGTGCCGACCCTTGCCGGCGGCAGTTTCGGCAGCAAGCTGTTCATCCACAAGGTGCCGGTGATCGCGGCGGTGCTGGCGCGGGAATGCGGCCGGCCGGTGAAGTATCTGGAAGACCGCATCGACAACATGACGGCCTGCGACCATCACGGGTCCGACCGCCTTTATGACTGCGAGTTGGCGCTGGATGCCGATCGCCGCATGACCTCGATGAAATGCACGGTCATCGACGATTACGGGGCCTATTTCCAGTTCGGCATCGGCCATCACGGCAATGCCCTGTCGCAGATCACAGGGCCCTACCAGATCGGCAGCGTGAAGGTCGACATCACGGCGGTGTTCACCAACAAGTGCCAGCAGGGCGCCTATCGTGGCTTCGGCTCTGAGGTCTCGAATTATGTCATGGAACGGATGGTGGATGCGGCCTGCGCCGAACTCGATCTCGACCCTGTCGCCTTCCGCAGGACCAACTTCATCCAGCCCGAACAGTTCCCGTACTTCATCCCGACCGGCAATCTGTACGACAGCGGCAACTACCCGGCGGTTTTAGACAAGGCGCTGGACCTGTTGGACTACAATGGCTGGCGCCAGAAGCAGAAGGAGGCGCTGGCCGAAGGCCGCTATATCGGCATCGGCCTAGCCACCTGCCAGGAACGCAGCGTGTTCAGTTCGACCGAGTTCTGGTCGCTGAACGACGAGGCAGGCTTTGCGCTGACCAGCTCACCGGAAGGCGTGTCGATCAAGATCGACCCGACCGGTAACGCGGTCGTCTCGCTGCAGGCACCGTTCTGGGGCAACAGCCCGGAAACCATGGCGACCATGGTTCTGGCCGAGAAACTGACCATCGATCCCGCCAACATTTCCATCACCTATGCCGACACCGATCACGGCGTCAGCGGCACTGGGCCGGGCGGCAGCCGCTATACGGTGATGCTGGCTGGCGCCATTGTCGGCGCGGTCGACACCATCAAGGACAAGCTGTTCAAGATCGCCGGCCATCTGATGGAGGCCGACACGGCGGATTTGGAGCTGCGCGACGGCGCAGTCGGCCTAAAGGGCGTGCCGGGCAAGCAGATGACAATCGCCGATCTGGCGATGCAGGCCCATTTCTTCCGCCTGTCCTTCCCGGACGAGCCCGGGTTCGACACCGGCCTCGACGCTACCACCACCTACGACCATCCGCTGACCACGATGCCGTCCGAAGACCGCAAGGATCTCGGCATCTACTACCCGATCATGGGCCATATGTGTCACATGCCGGTCGTCGAGGTGGACATCAAGACCGGCCAGGTGACGTTCCTGGACTACGTCGCCGTCCATGATTGCGGCACGATGGTCAATCCCAAGACCTTGGCCGGCCACATCCGGGGCGGCACCGCACAGGGTATCGGCACGGCGCTCTACGAAGAGTACAAGTACGACGCCAACGGCCAGCTCCAGAACGCCAGCTTCATGGATTATCTGGTGCCGACCGCGCACGAGATCCCGGCCAACATGCGCATCGGCCATGTCGAAACGCCGTCACCCTTTACGGAATATGGCATCAAGGGCGGGGGCGAGGGCGGCCGTATGGGTGCACCGCCGGCCCTGGCGGCGGCGATCGAGGACGCGCTGAAACCGCTTGGCGTGAAGGCGGACTTCCTGCCGCTAACACCGGCGAAATTGCGTGGCCTTATTCGCGATGCGGAGGCGGCGCAAACGTCCTAGACGGCGCCTACTGAAACTCCCCGCCATAGACCAGCCCGCTACCGTCGAGCTGCGCGAAAAAGCGTGACTGGTCGTATCGGAACTCGCGGGTCGCGATTTCGCCGGGCAAAACGAACAGCACCTCGGGGAATGCGCCACGCAGTTCGTCCGGATGCGGGTGCGTCGCCAGCAGCCGCTGGAAGGCCACCACATCGATCCAGACACCTTCTCCGGCCGCCCGACGGTCGGCGAACTGCTCCAGAACAGGCAGCGCGGCTGCGTCGTCCACCGGCATCGAGGTGCACAGGTTGATCGCGTAGCTCTCCTTTTCCGCCCCCGGCATCGGATGCAGGACGACAGTGACGGCTTCACCGACCGCGACCGGGACACCGCAGGCGGCCGTCGTCCCCTCGGTCGAAATCTCGACCTCGTCCGGCATGTCCCCGGTGAAGCTTTGCAGCACGTCTGCCGTCAGCGCCAGGGTGCCAAGCTCCGGATTGGACACCTCTATCCCGGTCACAAGCACGTTGGCCACCGGATAGCCCTGGCGCAACATGTCGTCCGCCGTGGCGGGCAGGCAGGAACAGGCGTGTGCCGCCGTGGTCGCCAAGCCGCCCAAGGCAAGCCCTACGACGATCAAAGCAATGCGTTTCATGTTGGCCCCAATCCGGTCAGCGTTTCGCCCCTCGGTAACGGGCGAATACGGCGCCCATGAGACCGTTGGGTCAACAGGTCAGTGCAGCCGGCTCTCAATGCGCGCCCGTTCCGGTGTCAGGCCGGTCCAGGCGTGAAAGGCCCGGATGAAGGAATTCGGATCGTCATAGCCCAACAGAAACGAGATTTCGCCGCTGGAGTAATGAGAGGTGGTCAGGTAGTGGCGCGCCAGCTCCTCGCGCAATCCGTTCAGCTCGCGCTGGAAACTGGTGCCCTCGTCGCCGAGGCGCCGCTGCAAGGTGCGCGTGCTGACCGCCAGCCGTTTGGCCACCGACGCCATCGCGCAGTCGCCGCTCGCCAGACACTCCATCAGACAGGCGCGGACGCGCTCGCGAAAGCCGGCCTCCAGGCCCAAATCGGCCATGCGCGTCTTCAGTTCAGGCTCAAAGACAGACCACATGGCCTCGTTTGCCGTCAGGAACGGCTTGCTGGCATCCTCGGCGGAAAAAGTCAGGCCATCGACCGGACCTTCTGCCACGTTGGTCCCGAAGAAAGCGGCGTACTGTTCCGCCTCCGGCAATGGCCTGGTCAATTGAACGGCGGTCGGGCCGATGCGCTCACGCGTTGCCAACCGCGCCATGTAAACGAGAAACACCAGCTCCGTGGCGACCAAAGACGTCGGCAGCGGCTTGTCTTTCGGCAGCCCGCCGAGCGTCACCCCCGTCTGGCGTTCGGTTTGCACGACCTCCAAGGTCAGTGGTCCGATCAGCGGTTTGTATTGGGACAGGCGGGTGAGCGCGACATTCAGGTCGGCGCTGCAAAAGCAGGCAAAGATCGGCGGGCTGAAGGCCTCGACGGAGAACGCCTGGCCCAGGTGCAGCGGGAAGGCCGGGTCGTCAAACAGCTTGGTCATGCCGTCCCACAGCCGGAAGTACTCGTCGGTCGTCAGGGCGGGCGCCTTGCGGTTCAAAAGGTCCAGCGGCAGCCGCGCCTGGCGCAGCAGGTCCTGCGCCGACAGGCCCAAATCCTTCAGCAGAACCTGCCAGCCGAAATCGAGAACGAACTTGCCGTTGCCGGCCGTCATCGAGCCGGACCCGTGATCAAGCGGTCGCCCTGCAATGTCCCAAAGAACAGCATCGCTTCGCGCACTCCCTCAACGCCTTAGCTCTTGCTAACAGCATAGTCGGGAACGAGCGCCATGGCACTCGCAGTTCACGCCGATGCGCCTGCAGATCACGCCAGCAAGACGCAGCCGGCGCTCAGCGGCGGGCGCGCAGCCGACACACCGCGCCCGCCTTGTCGCCCCTCAGTTGCCGGTCGGCATCACCACGTCGCTGCTCAGATGATCGTTGGTATAGCCATCGGTGACGTCGAACTCGGTGATCTCGAACGAGTCCGCGACGAAGCCGTAGGTCGCCGACATTCGGTCCGGGTCGAAATGGCCGAGGGGCGCGCTGCCGGCACTGTCGTCGGTCATCAGTTCGACCACCAGGTCCCAGTTGGCGCGCACATCGGCCGGGTCCTGGCTGGCCGCGTCGGCGAGTTCGGCAACGCACGGCTCGGGGTCGGCGACACAGGCGGCGTAGGCGCGCTGGGTCACATCGACGAAGGCGCTGACGATTTCCGGGTTTTCCGCCAGGTACTCGCCATTGACGATGAAGGCGTTGCCGTACGGGTTGAAGCCGATGTCACGCAGGGCGACGAAGCCCATATCGTCGCCGAAAATGCGCTCATAGATGTAGTGCACGTTGTAGAAATGGGTCGTGGCGTCGATTGCGCCGGACTGCAGCGAGGCAACCTTGGCCTCGGGCGCGATGTTGACGAACTCAACACTGTCCGGATCGACATTGATCGCCGCCGCGATCGCCGGCCACATCTGGCGTGCCGCGTCGAAGGGCGGGTTGCCTATGGTGTGACCAGCGAGATCCTCGTAGGTCTCGATGTCGCCGCCACGCACCCAGTAGAGGCCGTAGGGTGAGTTGACGTAGAGCGCCATGACAGCGACCACATCGGCCTCTGCGCCGCGCCCTTGCAGCACGGTCGGCATGTCGGCGATGCCGAACTCCGACGCGCCGACGCCGACGCTTTGCACCGCCGCGCCGGAGCCACGCCCCTCCTCGATGTCGAGGTCGATGCCGGCATCCTCGTACCAGCCTTGGCTGGCCGCCCAATACACGGGGGCATGGTCGCCACCGGCGGTCCAGTTCAGCACCAGGGTAACGTCTTCCTGGGCCAGCGCCGGCGTCGCGGCAAGCACCAGCGCACTTGCGCCCATCAGCGTTTTCAGGGTCTTCATCTTGTTCCTCCCTCTCATGATTGTTTCTTGGACAACAGGATCACGCGGCCGATTGTTTGCGGTGTTCGGCCAGGAACTGCTTCGGCGTCATGCCGACGAACCGGTTGAACGCGCGATAGAAACTGGACAGGTCGCCAAAGCCGGCGTCGAGGCAGGACAGCATGATGCTGCCGGTCTCCAAGAGCCGTTGCTTGGCGTAGGTGAGGCGCAGGCCCGTGACATACTCCACTACCGTGGCGCCGGTGCGCTGGCGGAACAGGTCCGTGTAGCGCCGGTAGGACAGGTTGGCGATCGCGGCCAGCTCGTCGACTCGGATCGGGCGGACGAAGTTCGCCTCCAGATGGGCGAGGCTGCTGGCAAAGCCTTGCTGGCTGGGGTCGAGCGCACGCAACCGGTCATCCTCCGCGACCATGGCGGCGAGGTGGCGCATCAAGTCCAGAAGCCCGCACCAGATCGCGTCGTCCGTCTGCTCGCCCGGCCGGACGTCTTCGAACACCATCTGGCGAAACCGCCGCGTTACCTGCAGCCGGCGATGGGGGGCCGCAAGCGGGTAGGTCTCAAGCGGTGTAAGGGCAGCACGATAACGGCCCAAAATGCGCTCTGACTGCGCATTGCCCGCAGCGATCCGCTCGTCATAGCAGGCCATGGTCAGCGTCATTGGCTGGCTGGGCTGATCGGCGAAGGCGTGGGGAATGTCGGCCGGAATGCGCAGCAGATCACCCTCCGCCAGCGGGCAGTCTTCGTCCGGCAGCCGAAGGACGCCGCTGCCCTGGCGCACCAGGCACAGCTTCTCGAACGGCCAGGTGCCGATCTCCATGGCGAAGTTCGGTGCATGCCGGCTCTCGAACACGGCAAGGTCCCGATCCTCCAAGGAGACTGAGACCGGCCGAACGCGCAGGGGCGCCGCATCCGGACCCGGCCCGATATCGCCTTCTTCAATTCCTTCAGCGCCGATCGATTTCACCATTGCCGAATCTGCAAAGACCAAGTTCGCCTGATTGCCGAAGATACATGCTTTGATTTCTGCGTACAATCGAATTGGCGGCCGACGAACAGTCGCTTGATTGCCTAATTCGCAAATCAAGAAGCGAAGATAATCGAGGGGAAGAACTGCCATGACACCCGAACAGCACGCGCGCTATGTCGCCGATGGCCACGTCACGGTACCCGGTGTGTTTTCCGTTGCCGAAATGGATGCGGCCATCGCCGACATCATGGCCTGGGGTTCGGAGTTCCTGGCCGACTTGCACGAGGCCGACCGTGCCTGGTATCTCGACCAGGGCGTCGTCTCGGCCCAGGTCTTGCGCAAGATGGACAATCCGCACTTCCATCGGCCGGCCTTTGGAGAGATCGCGGCCGACCCGCGATTGATTGCCGAGGTCGAAAGCCTGATCGGCTCCGGCGTCAGCGTCTATTTCAGCCAGATCTTCTTCAAGCCGCCGAAGGGTGGCGGGCCGAAGCCGGTTCATCAGGACAACTATTACTTTGGCCCGAACGACCGCGACGGCGTGGTCACGGCCTGGATCGCGCTGGATGCGGCGACGGTTGAAAACGGCTGCCTGTTCTTCGGCGACGGCACCAATCGAGGCCCGATCCTCGACCATGTGGCGCCGCCCGACAAACCGTATGATCTGCAGATACCCGACGCGGTCGCCAGCGCGATCCCGATGACGCCGGCTCCGGTGCCGAAGGGCGGCGTCAGCTTTCATCACGGCAATACGCTGCACCGCTCGTCAGACAACCGGTCGCCGAACTGGCGCCGCGCCTGCGCGCTGCACTATGTCTCCAACGCGACGCGATTTGCCACGCCGGCCCTGTCGTATGATGATGCCGTGGTAACGCGGATCACTGAGGCGGAGCAGCGGCAAGCCCATGGCGGTTGACGGACAGGACCTGACGGCAGCGTCGGCGCGCGCCGGCACATCGGACGGCGGCGTATTCGAGGCGGTCGGGCACTGGCTGTTGCGCTGGTGGCCGGCGATCGCGGGCCATGTTGCCTTCATCGCGGCCTGGTGGCTGATCGTCGTTTGGGGCGACATTCCCGCCTTCATCATGCCGACCCCGTGGGCGACGCTGCAGACACTTTGGGACCCGACCTATCATTGGCCGCACCATGTCGCGATCACCGCCGGGGAGGTGTTTGGCGGCTATCTGCTGGCGGTCGTTGTAGGCATCGGCCTTGCCATGGCGTTTTGCTGGTCGCGCGGCTTTGAACGGGGCGCGATGCCGGTTCTGGTGACGCTGAACATGATCCCGAAGGTGGCCATGGCGCCGTTGTTCATCGTCTGGCTGGGCTTCGGCCTGTTTCCCAACATGGTCATCGCGTTCACGATCTCGTTCTTTCCGATCCTGCTGACGACGTCACGGGGCCTGCGCGAGGTCGAGCCGGATTTGCTGGACCTGGTGCGGGCGCTGAAGGGCTCGCGCTGGCAAATCTTCCGCAAGATCCAGCTTCCCGGCGCGCTGCCTTACATCTTCTCCGGGATGAAGGTGGCGACCGTGCTGGCCGTGGCCGGCGCGATCGTCGGCGAGTTCATGGGCTCGTCCGGTGGGCTGGGTTATCTGATGCAGTCGCGCCAGGGCTTTCTCGACACGGCCGGCATGTTCATGGCCGTCATCCTGGTCTCGATCATCGGGGTCGTCCTTTACGGCCTCGTCCTGCTTTTGGAACGCTGGTGCGTGGTGACCGATGCCCGCATTGAGTAGACCGATCATGGTTGACCAGGACAGCGGTGCCGAGGCGCGCCCGCCGATCATCCGCATTCGTGGTGTGAAGAAGATCTACCGCACGCGCGGCGAGGAATTCCTCGCGGTGCAGGATGTCACGCTGGATATCGGCGAGGGCGAGTTGGTGACGTTGGTCGGGCCGTCCGGCTGCGGCAAGTCGACGGTTTTGCGCATCCTGGCCGGTCTGCAGCCGCACGACGAGGGCGAGGTCGAAATCGGCGTGGCTGGATCCGCCTTCGACGCCGGTCGCGACATCGGCATGGTCTTCCAACAGCCACTCTTGCTGAAATGGCGCCGGGTGTTGGAAAACGTGCTGCTGCCGGCGGAAATCCTCGGCCTGCCGATGCGCGAGGCGCGCGACCGGGCGCGGGATTTGCTGGCCATGGTCGGCCTCGCGGGGTTCGAGGACAAGTATCCCTATGAGCTGTCGGGCGGTATGCAGCAGCGTGCCGCCATTGCCCGCGCCTTCGTTCACGACCCCAAGATCGTCTTGATGGACGAGCCGTTCGGGGCGCTGGACGCGTTGACGCGCGAACGCATGAACCTAGAACTGCTGCGCATCTGGGACGAAAGCAAGAAGACCATCCTGTTCGTCACTCACGGCATCCAAGAGGCGGTTTTCCTGGCCACGCGCGTGGCCGTGCTGACCTCCGGCCCGGCCCGCATGGCCGATACCTTCACCGTCGACCTGCCGTCGCCGCGGGTGCTGGACATGCACAACGACCCGCAGTTCGGTGCCTACACCCATCGCATCTATCAGCGTCTCGGCCTCTAGGCCCGGCGCCCGTTCCCGCTCGACAGAAAGCACGCACCATGGCCGATATTCTCACCACCGTCGTCGGGTCCTATCCGATCCCCGCCTGGTTGGTCGCCGCCCCGTCACGCCAAGCACTGGTCGATGCCACGCGGGTCGTGCTGGCGACCCAGGAACAGGCCGGCGTCGACGTCGTCTGCGATGGCGAGATCTCTCGGTTTGACATCAACCACCCCGAAACCAACGGGATGATTGAGTACTTCACCCGGCCGATGAGCGGCATCCGACCGGATGCGACCTTCGATGAGTTGACCGCCTATCGCCGCGATGCCGGCATGCGCTTTCGTGCGCGGCCGCCGGGGGTCGTCGACGGTCCGATTGGCCATGGCTCGCTGGATCTGCCCGGCGCCTGCGCGCAGGCACGGGCGCTGACGGCCAAGACCTTCAAGTTCACCCTGACCGGCCCGCACATGTTGGCCAAGACCCTGCTCGACAAGCATTACGGGGACCCGGCCAAGGTCGCCCGCGCGATCGCCGAGGTGCTGGCGGAACAGGTGGCGCAAGTCGATGCGGACGTCGTCCAGGTCGACGAGGCCAATCTGCCCGGCCATCCGGAGGAGGCCCGTTGGGCGGCCGAGGCGATCAACATCGTGCTGTCGGCGGTCAAGACGACGCCGGCCGTTCATCTCTGTTTCGGCAACTATGGGGGCCAGTCGGTGCAACAGGGCACCTGGGCCTATCTGATGGCCTATCTCAACAGTCTCAAGGCCGACCACATCGTCATGGAATGCGCCAGGCGGCCGCCGGAAGAGCTTGGCGTTTTCAAGGATCTAAGACCCGAGATTGGCTTCGGCCTGGGCGTGGTCGACATCAAGGACAATCAGATCGAAACGGCCGAAACGATCGCCCGCCGGATTGAGCGCGCCGATCGGGTCTTGGGGCCAGGGCGTGTTCGCCATATCCATCCGGATTGTGGCTTCTGGATGCTGCCGCGCTCCGTCGCCGACGGCAAGATCCGTGCCCTGGTCGAGGGGCGCGACCTCTACGAGGGCAGGGCACGGAAGGCTGCCTGAGCCTCATGCCGGCCTTGGCGCAATTTGGGTCATGCGAGCCTTGCTTCGGTTTTGCCGGGCCAACAGGATTTCAACGAACACGACGTTCGGCAGCCAGCAGGACAGGCTGAGGATATTCGACACCTGACCGTAGTCGAGCCCGAGGCCTTCGAAGGCGACGAGTTGAAGCCTCAGCGAGATCGCGGCCGCGGTCAGCCCGTATGACCGAAACATCCATCGCCGATGAAGATCGAACCGGCGATTGACCGCGTGGCGCCAGGCGAGAAGCGTCGCCGCCAACCAGGCAACGGCGAGCGCGGAGAACCCGACGGTCGCGACGAGGCCACTCTCGATATCGGGCGCGATCCAAAGCGCGCTTAGCCCGCCGGCGATACAGCAGACGACATAGATCCGACCCGTCCAACGATGCACGCCCGGCCAACGACGACGCGGCGCGGTGAAGAGCTGATAGACGCCGAGCATGAGGGCCAGGGCGGACGCCGTCGCATGGGTTATGAAAATCGGCCCATTGAGCATGAATGAGATCTGCATGGACGGTGGCACCAAGGCCGCGTCGCCGGAAAGGTAGCGAAGCGACGCAAGACCGATGCCGACCGCCAGAACCGAAAGAACGACCATCGACACCTTCGCGGCCGTCGCTGGGCTCTTGGCAGTCCGCATATCCGAACGGGCGGCTGAGCTCATGGAGACTCTCCCTGGAACGTGTAAAGGTGGCTGTGGGGCCGGCGGCGGCGGCGGCGTCAGTACCGAAAGGTCAGGCCCAATCCGCCGAAGAACTGGTCGGGGGAGCCTTCAAGCTCGACGATGGGGCTGTCCGCCGCGTCGCCGAGCAGTCGCGTGTAGCTGGCACGGCCCGTGACGCTCCAGCGTTCGGACAAGACGTAGGTCAGCGTGGCGCCGACCCCGACATCCTTGATGCCGGCTTCGGCGTCAAAAACCGGCAGCCCGCTGCGCACCGAGTTCGCGCGATCAACGCCGAAATAGGTCTGCATATAGTCGTCGCTGGCCCAGGTGAAGCCGGCATCGACGCCCGCGCGCCAGCGGTCGCCCAGCGAGGTGCCGTAGCCGGCCCCAAAGCTGGCCGTCCAGCCTTCATGCCCGCTGCCGAGATCGGCCAGCACCTCGGCGCTGAGGGCGAACGAATCGGCGGATCCAAACAGGTCGGTGAACTCGTAGCTGACGAAACCGCCCGCCTCGAAGGAGTCGTCGATGTCCTCCAGCCGATCGACGACCTCGTTGGAGACATCTTCGCGGCCCGGCCGATAGCTGAAGACGGGGCCGAACTGAAAGGGCCTGTCGGGCCGAAAGTTGAGACGTGCACCCAAACCCTGGATCTCAAGACGTACACCCAGCGCGTTGACGTCACCGAAGATGAACGGAACCACGTCGTAGTCGGACGAGCCCTCGAAGTCTGGCGCGACGCCGACACCGCCGGAAATCGAACCGGTGATGCCTCCGCGATCATCGCGCTGCGGTGTTTGGGCGCTGGCACCATCAAGCGTACTGACAATGAGAAAAACGCCTGTCGCGGCGGCCAAGTGGGCACAGAGACGGGGCGACGAACGAACGAGCACGGCGAAAACTCCTACTCAGGCATCGGGTCGATGGCCGTCGCTGTCTGAATGCTTCAGCGGCGTCGGTGCCGCGCACTCGGCAGCGATTGCCGATCTGCCGGGGCGCGACGAAATCGCGCGCACAGTGAGCAGGTCGCTTGTGTCGGTAAACTCGCGTTGTCTGACTTCAGAAAAACTTCATAATTCTTTGAAAAACCACAATCTTCAGCAGCGGCGGGGTCGTTTCAAGAGGCGTGCTGCTCGCATTTCCATCGATCGAAGCCGCTGTGAGGGCCGACACAGCAAGCGGGTCAATTCCTGAATATGAGCAAGGTTCAGTTAAGGAGGTCTCAAAGATTTCTACGAACCCGAGACGGACACCGCGACAGCAGCGCTCCCGCGCCATGGTCGAAACGATCGTGGAAGCGACGTGGCAGGTCTTGGCGAAGGAGGGGTACGCGGCTGCGAACACCAACCGCATCGCTGAGCGCGCCGGCATCAGCGTTGGGTCGCTGTACCAATACTTCCCGAATAAGAACGCGATCGTGGCGGCCGTTCAGCGTCGCCACCACGCGGAGGTCGCCTCGGCGATGGCGACCGCCTTTGCCGAAACGGCGGGGCAGCCCCTGGAGATCGGGATCCGCGGCTTGGTTCACGCCAATATGCAAGCGCATTTGGCGGACCCGGATTTGCATCGGGCGTTGACGGCGATCGTTCCGGCGGCCGCCAATCCAGAGACCCTGGGCTGCATTCGCGATGGTATCCATGCCCAGCTTCGCGCCTGGCTATCGCGTTACAGGCAGCAACTCATCGTCAAGGACCTCGATACCGCCGCCTTTGTCGTTCAGCATCTGGTCGAGGCGGTGGTGCACGCCACGGTCGACGGTCCCGGCCCGAGCCCCGACCCGAAACAGGTCGAAGATGAGGTTACGGCCATGATCCTGCGCTACCTTACCGGCTAGCACAGGTTGCTTTGGCGGCATGTTGGGTGCGCCGCCAACAACGGGTTGCACCGGTTGGTCTGGGCCGCCAAAATCCAAGCCGCTGTCGCGATAAGCAACCTGATTGAAGCTAACGCCGCTGTCTTTCTCTGCAGAGCCGGCGCGACGACGACGGCGCCTTGATCCGCTGCAACGGGAACGACCGATATCGACACGCGGAGCAAAATGAACCCGCCCGTCTATCGGGCGGTCGTGGCTGGCGTTCCGTCGACAATGACGGCCCGGCTGCTCTGGAGATGGCTGGAGGCGGGTCATCAGGTCACGGAGCTTTGGATGCCGGCCGGGCTGGATCGCGGAATGCTGCGGCGGGAGCGGCAACTCGGCTTCTTTCGGCCGGGTTGGTCGGTCGAGGCGGCCGCAAAGCGTTTCAACATTCCTGTCAGGCATGTCGCGCGTGAGGACCTGGCCAAGGACGAATCGCTGGCTGAAAGCGTTGAGCGATCGGGCCTGATCCTGTCGTGCATGTTTCCATATCGCGTGCCGTCTCGTCTTTTGACATTGGCCGGCGGTCGGGCATTGAATCTGCATCCTGCCATGCTGCCTGCCTGGCGGGGCAGCGCGCCCTTGCTAGGCATGGTGCGTGCCGGCAGGGCAGCACTCGACGGCGGCGTAACGCTGCATGTCATGGTTGACAAGTTCGATGCCGGCGCGATCGTCGCGGCGGTGCCCGTACCGCTTGATCCCGGCAAGGACTGGATTTGGTGGGCACAGGCTCTGTCCCGCGCGTCAGGCGACCTTGTGCGTGTCGGGGTTGAGCCCTTCCTGAGAGGCGAAATCGAGCCCCGACCCCAACCGGCCTCACCCACGCCTTACGCCGGAAGGGCGAACGCACAGTTCGCGATCGACAAGACCACAAGCTACGATCAGGCAGACCGGTATTCGTCTTTGTTTGGGCGATCCACCGCCCTTGATCTGAAGACCGATGACCGCACGATCCGCATTTTGGGCAGGGCGCGGTCGCTTGGGCCGCCGACGGGCGATCCGCCAAGGATCGGCCCTTTCTTCGTCTCAATGGATCTCGCCGACGCGCGGTGCCGGTTTCGCCGCCGGTTGCCGGGCGCCAGCCGGCGGCTGCGTCTCAAGCGGCTGCTGAGGTGGACCATCGCACCCTATTGAGCCTGCCCTTGACCTTCCAGTGACTGGAATCTCCATGTAGAGGTCGTTCCTAGAAGGACCGAGACTGGAAGTGCGACCATGCGTCAGCAAGTTTTGACCGAGACGTCGGAGGGGCCGTCGGCGGACAGCGCACCAACCGAGACGCTGTACACCTGCCCGATGCACCCGGAGATCGTGCAGGACCGGCCCGGCTCGTGCCCCAAATGCGGCATGGCGCTGGAGCCGATGGGCGTACCGGCGGCGGACGAGGAAAACGCCGAACTGACCGACATGACACGGCGCTTTTGGGTGAGTCTCGTCCTATCGATCCCGTTGCTGGTTATGGAGATGGGCGTTCATCTGTTCAGGCTGCCGATCGACGATGTGATCCCGCCGGCCATCAACCCTTGGATCCAACTGGTGCTGGCGACGCCGGTCCTGCTTTGGGGCGGCTGGCCGTTTTTCCAACGCGGCTGGGCCTCGGTCGTCAGCGGGCACCTGAACATGTTCACCTTGATCGCCCTGGGCACCGGCGTGGCCTATCTCTACAGCGTCGTGGCCACCGTCGCGCCCGGCCTCTTCCCCGAAACCTTGCGGATGGCGGCCGGTACGGTGCCGGTCTATTTCGAAAGCGCCGCGGTCATCGTCACCTTGATTTTGCTGGGGCAGGTGTTGGAGCTACGCGCGCGAGAGCGCACATCCGGCGCTATCCGCGCGCTCTTGGACCTGGCGCCGAAGACCGCACGGCGCTTGTTGGACGACGGCAACGAGGAAGAGGTGCCGATCGACGCCGTCTCCGTCGGCGACAGACTGCGCGTCCGGCCAGGCGACAAGGTGCCGCTGGACGGCATCGTGTCGGCGGGCACCAGCGCGATCGATGAAAGCATGCTCACTGGCGAACCGGTCCCGGTCGAAAAGTCGCCGGGCGACCGCGTGACCGGCGGCACGCTGAACGGTTCCGGCAGTTTCGTGTTCGAGGTCGACCGGGTCGGTACAGACACGATGCTGGCCCAGGTCGTTGAGATGGTCGCCGAGGCCCAGCGCAGCCGGGCGCCGATCCAAAAGCTGGTCGACCAGGTTTCGGCCGTGTTCGTGCCCGCCGTGGTCGCCGTCGCTGCTATCGCGTTCGTCGTCTGGATCCTTGTCGGTCCGACGCCGTCTTTTGTCTTCGCGTTGATTGCCGCGGTCAGCGTGCTGATCATCGCTTGCCCATGCGCCCTGGGCCTGGCGACGCCGATGTCGATCATGGTGGCGACCGGCCGCGGTGCCGGTCTCGGCGTGCTGATCAAGAATGCCGAGGCGTTGGAGCGGCTGGCCAAGGTCGACACGATCGTGATCGACAAAACCGGCACGCTGACCGAGGGCAAGCCGGCACTGACCGGCATCGTGCGCGTCGACGGCTGGGGCGAAGACGACCTGCTGCGCCTGGCGGCCGGTCTGGAAAAAGGTAGCGAGCATCCGCTGGCCGCTGCCATCGTCGCGGCAGCCGAGACGCGTTCGTTAAGCCTGGCAAGCGCCGACGCGTTCAGCAGCGAAACCGGCATGGGCGTCCGCGGTATGGTCGAGGGGCGGCGCATTGTTCTGGGGACGGAGAAGCTGATGCGTGAAGCGGGCGCCGACCCCGCACCACTCGCCGACACAGCCGATGAACTGCGCCGGGATGGGGCGACCGTCATGTTCGTGGCAGTTGACGGAGTGTTGGCTGGCCTGCTGGCGGTCGCGGACCCCATCAAGCAAACGACTCATGCCGCCATTGAAGCGCTGCACGCTCAAGGCCTGAAGGTAGTTATGGCCACTGGCGACAATCGCCTCACGGCCGAAGCGGTTGCCCGGCGCCTCGGCATCGATCGGATAGAGGCGGAGGTCATGCCGCAAGACAAGGCCAACCTGGTCAAGGAGTTGCAGGCATCCGGCGCCAAGGTCACCATGGCTGGCGACGGCATCAATGATGCGCCGGCGCTCGCCCAGGCCGATGTCGGCATCGCCATGGGCGCGGGGGCTGATGTGGCAGTGGAAAGTGCCGGCATGACCCTGGTCAAGGGCGACCTGAACGGCCTGCTGCGGGCCCGCGAACTGGCGACGGCTACCATCCGCAACATCCGCCAGAACCTGGTCTTCGCCTTCGGCTACAATACGATCGGCGTTCCCATCGCGGCCGGCATCCTTTATCCGGTTTTCGGGCTGCTGCTCAGCCCGATGATCGCCGCCGCTGCCATGAGCCTGAGTTCGGTCTCGGTCATCGGCAATGCGCTAAGGCTGCGCGGCGTCAAAATAGGGGGGTGAGCCCGTGAATATCGGCGAGGTGGCCCAAAAGACGGGGCTGCCGGCAAAGACCATCCGCTATTACGAGGATATCGGCCTGGTCACGGCGGAGCGGCGGCCGAACGGCTACCGGGACTATGGCGACACCGAAATCCACAATCTGCGCTTCGTGCAGCGTGCCCGCGGCCTCGGCTTTTCGGTGGCCGACTGCCGCGACCTGTTGTCGCTGTACCGCGACCGGCACCGGTCGAGCAGCGACGTCCGGGCCCTTGCCCAGGCACGGTTGCGCGAGGTCGACGACAAGATCGCCGAGCTTCAGGGCCTAAGGGCGACGTTGGATCACCTGGTGAATGCCTGTGCCGGAGATGACAGGCCGGACTGTCCGATCCTAAACGACCTGGCGGGCGATCCGAACGCGACCTGACGCCGTTCATTAGTGAGTTGTCGCCAACTCACCGTTGACGGTTGCGTCGATCCAGGCCTGGGTCGACGCCGACCAGCCGGCCGGAAGGCCATGGCCGCCATCGTGCAGGCAAAGCTGCAGCGACGTGTCGCCGGTACAGCTTTGCCAGACGCGGCAGCTTGAGGGCGGCACGGCGAGATCGGTGAGATCGGGCGTTGCGACACAGGCATTGTTAGCGATCATCACATCGAAACTCTCAAACACGTCGCCCTGCTTGAACGTATCGCGCAGCCATCTGCCTTCCAGCGGCACGACCGTGTCCGCCGTGCCGTGCGTGTGGCGCATGGTCACCGGGCCGGCCTCGCAAGCCTCGGGCAAGGGTTCCCAAAACGCCCCCGAGACGGGGGCGAAATGGGTGAACGGCGCGCCCTGAAAGCAGGCCAGCGACCAGACCATGAAGCCGCCGGAACTGAAGCCGGCCGCCACCACCCGTTGCCGGTCGACCGGATAGTCGGCTGCGAGATCCTCAACGATGGCAACCGAATACGCGTCGTCGTCGGGCTCGGTGCGCGGATTGCCCTGATGGGTCCAGCGACCGTCGAGACCGTCGGCCGCGACAAAGATGTACCCGGCATCCGTCCAATCCCCAACCAGGCTTCGATTGCGGATGCCGGCCAGGCCGGAACCTCGAAAGCCGTGATACCAGATCATCACCGGCACGGTGGCTTGATCATCGATGTCAGCCGGCAGCGCGACATAGTACTGGCGTTCCGGCTGACCCTCGACCGACAGGGGGCAGGCGACCTCGCCGCCACACCCGCGACCGTCCGTCTGTGCCATGGCGCTTGAGGCCAGGAGAGTAGTCACGATCATCGACATCGCGACCGCCAACGGGTTGCGTGGCACGCTCGTCTCCCTATCCTGAACCGCCGTTCAAAAGCCGGTCGATGGCCTCGACGGACGCCAGTTCAAGGATCTCTTCCGTTTCCATTGGCCGCCCAAGCCGGGCCTCCAGCGCCAGCATGATACGCATGTGGCCGAGGCTGTCCCAGCCCTCAACGGTCTCGATCGTACCATTCGCGGGAATGTGATCGCGCGGCCGTTCGATGGCCTCGGCCACCAGCGTGCGTGCGTCGGTCATGTCCGGCTTTCGGCCCGTATTGCGTGCCACTCGTCCGCAAGCATGCCGAACGCGACCAGGTCCGACGCATCGCCGTTGGCGGATCGGCCGCCCTTGCGCAGGACACCCTCTTTCTTAAAGCCGAGGCGCTGGTAGTTGTAGATGCTGGCGAAGTTGCGGCCGAATGGTGTCCCCCAAACACGCGTACAGTCTCGCACGTCGAACAGATAGTCCAACAGCGCCGCACGCGTCTCGATGACCAGCCCTTTGCCCCACCAATCCGTATTGCCGACGACCACGGCAATAAAGGCTATGTTGCCGCCGATATTGACGCTTTCATAGCCGACCAGACGGCCATTCTGCTTTTCGATGATGGCCAGGATCAGCCGGTTGCGATTATCAGCTCTTGCGAACCGACGGCGCCAGCGGCGCAGCGGCCAGCCGCCGGCCTCCAGCTCGAGGCCGGCCATGACTTCCGCGTTCTCCGTCCAAGGAAGGGTATGGCGGATGATCCAGCGTTGGCTGACCGACCTTAGATCGAACCGCTCGGTGCTCAGGACAACCGGCGTACCCCTGTTCCAGCGCAGCCTCACGGTGCCGCCCCCGGCGGCTGCTCGCCCAGGCACATGGCGGCGACCTGGTCGCGCCGGACCTTGCCGCGATCGCTGCGGGGCAGGCGATCGATGACGAACAGGCGGCTCGGCACGGCTTGGGGGCGGATGCGGCCGCGGCACCACTCCCGCAGCCCGTCAGTCTCGATCGTCGCGCCCTCTTCCGACACAACCGCTGCGGCGACGGCTTCGCCGAAAACCGGATCGGGCATGGCAAAACCGCAGGCCTCCGCGATCCCCGGATGGCCTTGCAGCAGCAAATCGATCTCCTCGGCCGGGATTTTGATGCCGGCGCGGTTGATTTCGAACTTCGTCCGGCCGATCAGGCGCAAACGGCCGGCCTCGTCGATCTCACCGACGTCGCCCGTATCCAACCAACCGCCGGGCAGGCTGCGCGCCGTCATTTCCGGCTGATCCAGATAGCCCAGCATCAATGACGGCGAGGCAACCAGCACTTCGCCCCGGCCGAGAGGCGCGATGGACTCGTCCGGCGCGCGCACGGCCAGCGCGCCGCCCCAGGGCCGGCCAACCAGACCGTCCGCCGGGGCACCGTCCGCCAGGTCGTGGCCGCCGATCCAGTTGGCCGCCTCGGTCATGCCGTACATGTTGACGATATGCTGTGTGCCGGCCCAGGCCGCGATCGCTTGCCACTGGTCGCGCGACAGGGGCGCGGATCCGACATGAACGCGCCGAAGACTTTGCCGTCGCGGTGGCCGGGCCGCCCGCAAGGCAATTTGCCAGATCGCCGGCACCGATGACATGAACCGAACCTCGGCGTCGTCAATCACTTCGCCCAGGCGCGAAAGCCCGGCAATGCCGGCACCTGGCCACAGGATGACGTGTCCGCCGGCAAACAGGGGCGTCAGCGCATTTCCGATCAGGCCATGCCCGAAATGCAGGGGCAGGGGGCAAAGGCTGGTCGCCAGCGTTTCCGGGCCGATATGGGCAACGTTCAACGCCAGCCGTGCCAGCAGGGCGCGGTGGGACAGCGTTACGCCCTTCGGCGTGCTTGTCGTTCCCGAGGTCATTAACACCAGCGCCGGTTCGTCCAACGCGACCTTTTGACGGACTGGCATCTGCTGGCCTCGGCGCGTCGCGTCCGGGGGTGGCAACGCCTTGGCCCCAGGCGGCGCGGCTGCGGGATCGGGCAGGGACCAGAGGTGGGGACGAACGCTTTGCTCGATCGTCGCGATCTCGGCCGCCGGCAGCGACGGCGACAGCAACACGGCCAAGGCGCCGCATTGCCAGGCGGCGAACATGTCGATCAGCAACGGCACCGGGCGATCTGGAACCACGGCGAGCCGCTGGCCGGCTTTCAAGCCACCTGTGGCCAGGTCCGACGCGCGATCGTTCGCTGCCTCTTCAAGCTGGGCGACGTTAAGGATCGCGCCGTTCGGCCCGTCCTGGACCGCGCCTGATTTCGGCAGCGTCGGTAGCAACATGACCGCTAAGGTCCGGATCTTTGCATTGGCAGCTTTAGGGGCAGCTTGGGGGAAGCTGGTTGTATGGCGTCCGATTATGGCAGAAGTGGAGACGTAATCGAGACCGTTATTCAGGGTTGCTGCCGGTGCGCCGAGCCCTGATCGGTTCGGTTGAAAAGCGCGGTTGCGATCGCCAGCGTCGCGATGATGTGTGACCTTATCTCTCGTGGTGGACGCTAAACAAGCCGTCCGGATTGCTGCCCTTCGAACACTGCCTCCAGCGCTGTTCTGGCCGCCTGGGCATCGCCGACCGCGTTGAAGGTCGTAGCGATCTGCCGTTCTGCCGCGGCCTTGCGCAGATCCTGGATCAAGCCGGAACGCGGGCGTCCGTGAACCGGCGCGATGACCGACCCGACATCGACGATCTCTTGCCTGGTATCGCTTGACAGGTCGACCAGTGTCGCCGTGCCGTTTTCGAACGCCAGCACCGTGTGCAGCCCCATAATCCGCACGCTCTTTTGCTTCAGCCGATGGCGCAGGGCGAAGCTGGAATAAATCGGGATGGTCCAGCCGGGCGTGCCTGTCGGTGCCAGCAGGATCACCTCGTGGCCTCTGTCGGCCAGCCATTCGGCGGCGGAAAGCACCGACCAGGTGCCCAGATTGTCGACCAGCAAGACGCGATGGCCAAGCGTGTCCGGGGCGGCCAGAGCCGCCTCCAAGGTCATGGCCTCGCCAGCCTCCAACGGCATCGCCGCGGGTTCAGCACCTGTCGCAATCACGACCGCGTCCGGCGTTTCCTCGAGCACATCATCGACCGTCGCGCGCCGGTTCAGCACCACCTCGACGCCCAGACGCTCCAACGACTGCTGCTGAAAGGACAGCAGGTTTAACGCGTCGTGCCTCAGCGGCATCGCCTCGACCAGCGCCAGCGTGCCGCCGAGCCGTGCGCCGGCCTCCCAAAGCGTGACCTCGTGGCCGCGGGCCGCCGCGGTCAGCGCCGCCTCCATGCCGCCCGGTCCACCGCCGATGACCAGCAGACGCCGTTTTTCAGCGGCTGGCGCCGATGCTGCCTCCGGCCAGTCGTCTTCGAGCCCGACCCTCGGATTGACCAGGCAGGTGATGGCCAGGTTCTGTGCGAGGTATCCCGCACAGCCCTGGTTGCACCCGATGCAGGGGCGGATCTCGTCTTCACGACCGGCGATCGACTTCGCGACGATGGCGGGTTCGGCGATGTGGGCACGGGCCATGCCGACCATGTCGGCGTCGCCCGCCGCAAGAACCGTTTCGGCCTCCGCCATTGTACGAAACTTGCACACGGCGAAGACCGCGGGTGGCCGCGGCAGTGTGGTGACTGCCTGCTTGATCGCGGGGGCGAGGCCGCGAAAATCGGCCGCATCGAAGGTCATGTCCGCCATCTGGGTCGAGATCGTGTAGCTGCCGTGATAGGCGGAATGGCTGACATTGACGAAGTCGACCTTGGTCTTCGTGCAAAGCGTCGCGACGATTTCGCGCATCATCTCCAAGGTCAGGCCGCCAGGCAGGAACTCGTCCGCGCTGACCCGGATGCCGAGGGTCGCAGCCTCGCCGATCGCACGCCGGACGGCGGCCAGGGTCTCGGCCGCAAAGCGCATCCGGTTTTCCGCCGACCCGCCATAGGCGTCACCGCGCAAATTGGTCGCTGGGGACAGGAACTGCTGCAGCAGATGGCCGTGGGCCAGTTGCAGTTCGATACCGTCAAGGCCGGCCTCCAACAGATTGACGGCCGTGTCGGCGTGCCCGGCGACCACCTCGGCGATCTCGTCCATGGTCATTGGGTGGGGCGGCGGTGCGGTGGCGGTCCAGGGTACGGGCGAGGCGCCCCAGGCGGGCGTGCGGGTATAGTTGCCGTCGATGTGCCGGCCGAGATGAATGATCTGACCAAACAGCTTGGCGCCCGCGCCCTGGACGGCCTCAGCAACGGCGGCGAAATGCGGAATCGCATCGCGCTCATACCCGTTCACGCCCTGCGCCCGGCCCAGCGAGCTGTGGTGCACCCGAATGCCTTCGAAGATGATCAGGCCGACGCCGCCCTCGGCCCTGGCGCGGTGATAAGCCACATGGCGCGCCGATGGTTTGTTGTCGGCCCCGAAATTGGTTGTATGGGCGGGCACGAAGATTCGGTTTCGGATGGCCGTGCCGCCGACGGTGAGCGGCTGCGTCGCATGTTGATAACACTGGCCGTTGGTCTTCGAATCCGTTGCACGCGTCATGACTGTCCCCCCTTCTCGCCACCTTCTTGCCAGGGCCGGTCTGAACACTCGGGTTCAGTTGACAGGCCCGGGCGATGAACCTAGCATTGTATTAAATATAGGACAGCTTGGCCGCTCAAGGCCATCTTCCTTGGTGGTTTGGACAGGGCGGAAAACAGATGCAGTCGCAGGCGGCGAGCAGCCACCGATCCGACGGTTCTTCGGGAACATTGCCGCTTACCGCGCGGCGCTGGGACCGGGACGGCCTCGCCGTGCAAGCCGACGACATCTTCCTCAGCGCGCCTGATCCGTTGAACGACGGGCTCCGCCGCATGCGCGATACGCTGCAGCGCCAAGGGCTCGATCTCGACACCGTGGAGACGGAAGACTGCCTCTTGGCCGCCTTCGCGCCGATTGTGCCGGAGATTCGGCGTCGGCTTGACGACGGCGCCGGCGTGGCCGTTCTTCAGGGCCTCGATATGGAGGGGCTCTCCGGCGATCAGGCGGGCATCGTCGCGTGGGCGTTGGCGAACCATGTCGGCCGGCCACTGCGCCAGGGCATCCGGGTCGACCGGAAACTGTTCACCGTCACGAATGTCGGCGCCGCCAACAATGATCCGACGCGGATCGGCGCCAGCAACAAAGTGTCGCGCGCCCATTCCGACAATGGCTGCCTGGAAATGCGGCCGCCTTGTTATCTGGGCCTTCTGTGCGCGGAGAACGCGGCCGCGGGCGGCGAAAGCACCCTGATTTCGGGGGAGACCGTCTATCAGGTCGTGGCCGACGAGCGGCCGGACTTGCTGCCGCTGTTCCTGCGGCCCTGGCATTTTCGACCGCCGAAGCTGCACACTTGGCCGGCGGGTCCGACGACGATCCAGAAGCCGATCCTGGAAATCGTCGGCGACGAGGTGCGCATTCACTATGCCCGCGTGATGATCGAGCCGGGCATGGAACTGGCGGGCACCCCGCTGACGCAGGAGGAACGCGAGGCGCTGGATTGGTTCGACGGCGTGTTGGAGCGGCCGGAGCTGGTCTGGACCTACGCCCTCAAGCCCGGCGACTATCTGTTCACCAACAACCTCGTAACGCTACACGGCCGGCTGGGCTTCGCCGACGAAGGCCGCCATCGGCGGGTCCTGAAGCGGGTTTGGATGCGGCGACGCCACCGCCTGCCTTACGAGGATCCGGCGTTGCTGGCCCTTGATCCCGTCGCGAATGGAAACCAGGCCCTATGAGTCGTCGATTGCCCTTAACCGTTGTCGAGCGTGGTGGTTCCAAGCGCGCGATGGAGCTGACACTGGACACGGTCATCAACCTTGGATCCGCCACCCGCAGCGACGAAGTCGCCAAGCTGCATCGCGACGAGGTCCTGCTGCATGGCGTGCATGTCGCAACCGAGGTGCCCGCGCCGCGCATGTATCCGATTGCTGCCTCGTCCGTCGTCACCGACGATCTGATCGAGGTGCAGACGGAGGAGACCTCCGGCGAGGTCGAGATCGTCTTGATCCTGGCCGATCAGCTCTATGTCGGTGTTGGCTCGGACCACACCGACCGCGCGCTGGAGCGTGCCTCGATCCCCTGGAGCAAGCAGGCCTGCGCCAATGTGCTGGCGCCGCAGGTCTGGCCGTTCGAAGAATTGAAGGACGACTGGGACAGCTGCGTGCTGCGCTCGTGGGTCGATGGCCGGCTCTACCAAGAGGTTGGCGTCGACGCGTTTCTCCGGCCCGAGACCGTTTTGGAAATCGTCGCCGAACGGGCGCCTGGCTTCCCCGAGACGAACGCAGCGATTTTCTGCGGCACCATTGTCAGCGTCGACAAGCGTTTGGGTTTCGGCAGCCGTTGGGCGTTCGAGATGACCGATCCGAAGGGCGACCGGTGCATCCGCCACACTTATGATGTCCGCAACATGTTCGACGCCATTCGGCCCGACTATCGCGTGCCCATGCTGACCGGCGCGATCGGGCCCGATCTGGCGAAATCCGCGTGAGGGGGCGCATCCCCTGAACGCATGCGGGATCGGCGGAACCGGTCCCGGTTAACAACAAAGGAGGCTTGGAGGCTCATGAGAACTGGAATTCGCACTCGCTTCGGCACGGCATTGCTTGCCGGTGCCGCGTCGCTGGCGATTATGGCGGCGACACCGTCGAGCGCCGAAACGCTGGTCGTTGCCGCGGCAGCGGTGCCGGAAGGTTTTGACGGCGACGCGCTGCGCCCCGGCACCCAGAACGTGGTCACGCAGGTCTACGAGAACCTGGTCCGTTATGGACGGACCGTGGGCGAGGACGGCCGCACCTATCTCGATCCCGGCGTAATCGAGGGCCATCTGGCTGAAAGCTGGGAGGTTTCGGAGGACGGCATGCGCTGGGTGTTCACCCTGCGCGATGGCGTGATGAGCCCGTACGGCAACGAACTCACGGCTGACGACGTGGTCTGGTCCTGGAACAAGTCGTTCGACCAGCAGCGCACGGGCAACTTCATCGCCCGCGTATCCAACGTGGAGTCGGTGGAGGCCGTTTCGGACAATCAAGTCGCGTTCAACCTGAACGCGCCGAGCTCGATTTTCCTGTCCGCGCTGACCCTCTACGTGCCCGGCATCTACGACAGTACCGAGGTGCGCAGCCACGCGACGGACGAGGACCCGTGGGCGCTGGACTGGCTGGCGACCAACACGGCGGGCTTCGGGGCCTATCACCTCGACACGCTGCGTCCGGACGAGATGGCGGTCTTCGTCGCCAACCCGAACTATTTCCGCGACCCGCCCTACTTCGATCGGGTGATCTATCGCGAGGTGCCCTCGGCGGCCAGCCGCGCCACGCTGCTGCTCACTGGCGACGCGCAATGGATCGACCGGCCGGCGATCCAGCAGGTCGTCGATTTTGATGGTGACGATCGGGTGCAGGTTCTCGACGCCCCGGGCCGCGCCATGATGGCCGCCCGTATGAACCCGAATTTCCCGCCGTTCGACGATGTTCGGGTGCGCCAGGCGATGAACTATGCCGTCGACCGGCAGGAGATCATGGACAGCGTGCTGCGCGGCACGGGCGACGTGGCCCGTTCCGTCGTGCCGCCGATCGTCGACGGTTACGACCCGTCCCATTTCGGCTACGACTACAACCCCGACCGCGCCCGCGAGCTGTTGGCCGAGGCAGGCTATGGGGACGGTGTCGAGGTCGAACTGCTGTACTCCGATCTTTGGTGGTGGCTGGAGCCGTTCGCCATCCAATTGGCGGACCAGCTTGGCGATGTCGGCATCAACGTCTCGCCGGCGCGGATCACCGGTTCGGACATGCGGTCGCGCGGGGCGCCGGCCGTACAGGACATGCCCTTCTTCGTCTTTGAGGACGGGCCGATCGTGCTCGACCCGGTCTATTCGCACTATCTGATGACCCACAGCGAGGGTGTCTCGAACCGGGCCGGCTACTCGAACCCCGATCTTGACGCCTTGATCGACGAAGCCAGGCAGACCCTCGACCGCGACACGCGCTTGGGGCTGATGTCGTCCGCCCAGGAGACCTGGATGAACGACGCGCCGTGGATCGTCGTGGCCTATCCGCGCACGTTCGAGGCCATGGCGCCGAATGTCGAGGGCTGGGTCCCGCATCCGGACGATCACGAGCGCTGGTACGATTTGCGCGTTGCCCAATAGGGCCCAGGCGGCCGTCGGCCGGTCGGGCTTTGTCCCGGCCGGCCGATTGTCGATCAGCAAATTGTCGATCAAAAAAGGGGGGTGTGACGATGGTTAGTGTGCTTAGCCGCACGACAGGTGTTCTTGGCGCGGCCGCGCTGCTTGGTACGGGCCTCGCGGTTGCGCTGCCTGCGGTGCCCGCTTCGGCGGAGGAAACGCTGCTGGTCGCCGCCACGGCGGTACCGGAGGGTTTTGACGGCGACGCGTTGCGGCCCGGCACGCAGAACGTTGTCCCACAGGTCTACGAAAACCTGGTCCGCTACGGCCGGATTGAGGGCGAGGATGGCCGCACGTATCTCGACCCCAGCGCGATCGAAGGCCATCTGGCCGAAAGCTGGGAAGTGTCGGAGGACGGCACCCGCTGGGTCTTCACGTTGCGTGAGGGCATTCTCAGCCCCTATGGCAATGAGTTGACGGCCGACGATGTGGAATGGTCGTGGAGCAAGTCCTTCGACCAGCAGCGCACCGGCAACTTCATCGCCCGCGTTTCGAACGTGGAGTCCGTCGAGGCGATTTCCGACTACGAGGTCGCGTTCAACCTGTCGGCGCCCAGTTCGATCTTCCTGCCGGCGCTGACGCTTTACGTGCCGGGCATCTATGACAGCACCGAGGTGCGCAGCCACGCCACCGACGAAGACCCGTGGGCGTTGGAGTGGCTGGAAACCAATACGGCCGGCTTCGGCGCCTACCATCTCGATACGCTACGACCGGACGAGATGGCCGTCTTCGTCGCCAACCCGAACTACTTCCGCGATCAGCCCTTTTTCGACCGGATCATCTATCGTGAGGTGCCATCCGCCGCCAGCCGGGCGACCCTGTTGCTGACCGGCGACGTTGACTGGATCGACCGGCCGGCGGTGCAGCAGGTGGTCGACTTTCAGGGCGACGATCGCGTCAAGATCGAGGACTCGCCGGGCCGGGCCATGGTGGCTGCCTGGATGAACCCGAACTTCGAGCCTTTCGGCGACGTGCGCGTGCGCCAGGCGCTGAACTACGCGATCGACCGCGAGGAGATCATCGACTCCGTGACCCGCGGCACCGGCGACGTCGCCATGTCGGTCGTGCCGCCGATCGTCGACGGCTACGACCCGTCCTTCTTCGCCTACGATTATGACCCCGACCGCGCCCGCGAACTGCTGGCCGAGGCCGGCTATCCCGACGGCTTCGAGACAGAGCTTCTGTATTCGGACCTGTGGTGGTGGCTGGAGCCGTTCACAATCCAGGTTTCCAGTCAGCTCAGCGAGGTGGGCGTAACGGCGACGCCGACGCGGATTACCGGCTCCGACATGCGCTCGCGCAGCGCGCCCGCCGTGCGCGACATGCCGTTCTTCGTCTTCGAAAGCGGCCCGATTATCCTGGACCCGGTCTATACGCTCTACCTGCTGGCCCACAGCGAGGGCGTTTCCAACCGGTCGGACTATTCCAACCCCGAGTTCGACGCGCTGATCGACGAAGCGCGTGAAACCCTGGACCGCGACGCCAGGCTGGCCCTGACCACCGACGCACAACGCATCTGGATGGAGGATGCACCCTGGCTGGTGGCCGCCTATCCCCGCACTTTCGAGGCCATGGCCCCGGACATCGTCGGCTGGGTGCCCTACCCGGACGTGCATGAGCGGTGGTATGATCTGAGCCGTGTTGAGGACTAGCAATGCCGTGGTGAGTACCCGCGTTTCCCCCATAGGTGCTTGAGATGAAGGTCCGCCGGTTTCTTCTGCGCAGGCTGATCTTCATCGTTCCCCTGTTGCTGGGGATCGTGTTCTTCACCTTCATGCTGGTGCGCATCGGTGGCCAGGATCCGGTGGAGATGCTGGCCGGGCCGACCGCGACCCAGGCCCATATCGACCTGATTGAACGAGAGCTGGGCTTGGATCGGCCCCTGCTGTCGCAGTTCCTGATCTATATCGGGAACGTCTTCACCGGCAATCTGGGCGATAGCTGGATCAGTTCGCAGCCGGTGCTGGACGACATCCTGCGCCGCGCGCCGATCACCCTGGAGCTTCTGTTCTGGGGCGTCGGGCTCGGCGCCTTGATCGGCATTCCGGTCGGTCTGCGTGTGGCCGGCCGACCGGACAGTTGGTTTGATCAGTGCGCCCGCGTGGTCTCGCTGTTCGGCTTTTCGATCCCGACCTACTGGCTCGGGCTCGTGATGCTGTTCGTCTTCTTCTACCTGCTGGGCTGGGCGCCGCCGGGCATCGGCCGCATTGGCCTAGTGGTCATTCCGCCGGAAACGATCACCGGATCCTACCTGATCGACAGTCTCCTGACCGGAGATTGGGAGGCGGCGCATTCCGCCTTCTCTCACCTGGTTTTGCCGGTGACGTGCATTGCTATCATCTCCGCCGCGCCGATCATCAAGCACACGCGGGCCATCGCGCTGGAAGTCTATCGCGGCGACGCGGTGCGGTTTGCACGCGCCTCCGGTCTGCCGCGCCGGATCGTACGGCGCATCGTCATGCGCAATTCGACGGTCCCGGTCATGACCTTCGTCGGCACCGAGATCACCGGTCTGGTCGGCACGACCTCCCTGATCGAGTTCGTCTTCGCCTGGGGCGGCCTCGGACAGTACGGCCTGAACGCCATCATCAGCGGCGATTTCGCCGCCGTGCAGGGCTATGTCCTGTTCCTGGCCCTGTTCTCGGTGATCGTCTTCCTGATCATCGACCTGACCGTGGTGATCATCGAACCGCGCAGTTCGGAGGCCACATGACCACGATCGACCTTCCCGCCGGCCGTTCCGAACGGCGCTGGCCCACCTTGAACCGGCTGGTCGGCGTCGGCAGGCGCAGCCCGACCGCGACCGTCGGCTTCGTGATTGTCGTGGCGTTCGCCCTGATGGCGATCTTCGCCCAGTACATCACGCCGCACGATCCGGTCGAGGCCTATCCGCGCAACATCCTGAACCCGCCGGATGCGCAGTTCTGGCTGGGCACCGACGGCAACGGCATGGATATCTTCTCGCGGGTCATCTATGGCGCGCGCTATGCCTTCGCCATCGCGGTGCCGGCGGTGTTGCTGTCGATCGTCATCGGGGTCCCGATTGGCCTATGGACGGGGTATCGCGGCGGTCTGTTCGACGAAGGGTTGATGCGCTTCTTCGACGCGCTGCGCGTGTTCCCGTCGATCATCCTGGCCTTGGCCGTGGTCGCGGCCGCCGGCCCGTCGGTGATCAACGTGGTGATCGTCATCGGCCTCCTGGACAGTCCGATATTCGTGCGCGTGGTGCGCGCCGAAGTGCTGGCCCTTCGCTCCTCCACCATGGTCGAGGCCGCGCGTGCCGCCGGCAATCCGACCTGGCGCATTCTGCTTGTTCATCTGCTGCCCAACGCCATTCAGGGCGCCATGGCCCAGACCGCCGTGCGTGCCGCCTGGGCCGTGCGCATCAGCGCGACCCTGGCGTTCCTTGGGGTCGGCATCCAGGTGCCGACGCCGGAATGGGGCGTGATGATCCGTCAGGGGGCGGAGTACATGGTCACCGGCCAATGGTGGGTCGCCCTCTTCCCGGGCATCGCCTTGGTCGTCATGGTGCTGGGCCTCAACATGCTGGGCGACGGTTTGCAGGATCTGCTGAACCCGCGGCGGAAGGGTTAGTTTGCGTGGCGTTGCTGAGTGTTGAGGATCTGGAAACCCATTTCGTCTCCCGCAATCTCGATAATGAGGTGCTGGTTGCGCATGCCCTGAACGGCGTCTCGTTCGCGGTCGATCGCGGGCAGGTTTTAGGTCTGGTGGGCGAAACGGGGGCCGGCAAGTCCCTGACAGCGCAGTCCGTGATGGGTCTGCTTCGGCCGCCGGCCCTGCGTGTCGGCGGCAGGGCCCTGTTCGACGGCACGGATCTGTTCGACCTGCCGACGGACACGATGAACGCGATGCGCGGCCGGGACATCGCGCTAGTCGTGCAGAACCCGCGCACGTCGCTTGATCCGCTGACCCGCATTGGCGACCAGCTTGTGCGCATCCAGCGCGTGCATCGCGAGATCAGCATGGCCGATGCCCGCAAGCGCGCCATCGCCATGCTGGACGCGGTCGGCATACCGGAACCGAAGCGGCGCATGCGCGCCTGGCCGCACGAACTGTCCGGCGGCATGGCCCAGCGCGTGCTGATCGCCATGGCCCTGATCAACGATCCCAAACTGCTGATCGCCGACGAGCCGACGACGGGATTGGACGTCACCGTTCAGGCCCAGATCCTGGACCTGCTGCGCGACCTGGTGATCGACCGTGACATGGCCGCGATCATCATCACCCATGATCTGGGCGTGGTGGCCCATTACTGCGACCGCGTGGTGGTCATGTTCGCCGGTGGTATTGTCGAGGCCGGCCCGGTCGGGGCCGTCTTCGGCCAGCCCTGTCACCCCTATACAAGGGCGCTTCTGGCCGCCACGCCGGAACGGCTGGCGCTGGGCTCCGGTCGTCGCTTCGGCGGCCCGCCGCCGGACCTCTACAATCTGCCCAAAGGCTGCCACTACCGCGACCGCTGTACCAACGCGACCGAGCTTTGCGAGCAAACGCCGTCCTTCGTCACGGTGGCCAGCGACCATGATGCGCGCTGCCACTACGCCGCGTCGCTGAAGGACCAACCGCTGTGAGCGGCCCGGCGAACAACACGGCGCGGCCGGTCCTCCTGGCCCGGAACCTGGACAAGCATTTTCCCGCGCCGGAGCATCAGAAGATCCACGCCGTTAACGATGTCAGCTTCGCCATAGCCGAGGGCGAGGTCTTGGGCATGGTCGGCGAGAGCGGGTCCGGCAAGTCGACCGTTGGCCGCCTTGTGCTGGGGCTGCTGCCCCCAACGGCCGGCACCGTGGAATTCGACGGCAAGGATCTGGCGGCGCTGGACGCACGCCAGATGCGGGCCAGCCGGGCCGACATGCAGATGGTCTTTCAGGACCCGTGGAGCGCTTTGAATCCGCGCATGGCCGTCGGTCGCCAGATCGCCGAGCCGCTGTTGCTGCACACGAAGCTGGATCGCAGCGGCCGCAAGGCCAAAGTGGCCGAACTGGCGGACCGGGTGCGCCTGCCGACCACCTACCTGAACCGCCTGCCGGCCGATCTGTCGGGCGGCCAGTTGCAACGGGTCTGCATCGCCAAGGCGATCGCGACCGAGCCGAAGCTGATCGTGCTCGACGAGCCGACCAGTTCGCTCGACCTCTCGGTTCGCGCGGGCATTCTCGACCTGCTGGCCGATCTGCGCCGCGACCTTGGCGTCGCCATGCTGTTCATCTCACACGATCTCGGCACCGTGAAGCTGATCTCCGACCGCATCGTCGTGCTCTATCTGGGCACGGTGGTGGAGGAGGGGGCGGCCGACACCCTGTTCGATACGCCGGCCCATCCCTACACCCAGGCGCTCCTGTCCGCCCACCTGCCGCCCGACCCGGCGGTTGAGGTGCAGCGGCATCTGCTGGAGGGCGAGGTGCCCAGCCCGATCCATCTGCCGCCGGGCTGCCGCTTCGCCGGGCGCTGCCCGCTGGCGATCGACCCGTGCCGTTCCGCCCTGCCGCCGCTCGACTCCGTTCCCGGCGATGTCGCCGATCACCGCGCCGCCTGCATCCGCATCGCCGAAGGCACCAACCGACTTGTCCAACCGCAACACCAGATGGCCAGCCCATGACCGACCCGCGCTACCCGAACCTGCTGGCACCGATCGATGTCGGCCCGCGCCGTGTGCGCAATCGGGTCTGGATGCTGGCCCACGCGACCTTGCTGGTGAAGGACCACCTGTTCACCGATGCGCATGTCGCCTATTACGTCGCCCGCGCGCGGGGCGGTGTCGGCGCCATCACCATGGAGGCGATGGCCGTCCACCCGACCACCCAGCCCTATAAGGGCAAGGCGTTTGCCTTCGACGAGCGCATGGTCGCGCAGTACAAGAAAATCGCCGACGCGGTCCACCAGGAAGGCGCCATCCTGCTGACCCAGCCCTGGCACCGTGGGCGGCAGACGAACAGCGTCGCCAACGGGCTGCCGGTCTGGGCGCCGTCCTCGGTCCCCTGCGCGGTCTATCGCGAAATGCCCCATGTCATGAGCCCGAGTGAAATCGATGACATCATCGAGGGCTACCGGTTGTCCGCGCGACACGCCAGATCGGGCGATCTCGACGGCATCGAGGTGGCGGGCCTGGCCCATGGCTACCTGATCGGCCAGTTCCTGTCGCCGGCGATCAATCACCGCACGGACCAGTTCGGCGGCTCGCTGGAAAACCGGCTGCGCATTGTCGAGGAGATCCTGCAGGCGACGCGCGAAGAGGCTGGCCCCGACCTGATCGTCGGTGTGCGCATGAACGGCGATGACGGCCATCCGGGCGGCTTGGGGCCGGACGAGTGGGCCGACATCGCCCGCCGGCTGGAGGCGACCGGGCTGGTCGACTACTTCTCGGTCAGCCAGGGCACCTACATCAACCGGATGCTGATCTACCCGACCAGCCCGGAAATCCACGGCTTTCAGATGCCGGCGACGCACAAGATCGCCGACGCCGTCGAGGTGCCGGTGATCGGCGGTGGCCGTATCGTCACCCATGAGGAGGCGGAGTGGTTCCTGGCCGACGGCGCCTGCGACATCATCGGCGTCGCCCGCCAGTTGATCGCCGACCCGGACTGGGTCGCCAAGGCGGCCGACCCGAAAGCGGAGCCGATCCGACCGTGCGTGGGCGCCAACTGGTGCATGTCGTCGATCTTCGCCCAGGCGCCGATCGCCTGCATCCACAACCCGGCGGCCGGTGCGGAGACCGAGCTGGGCCCGGACACGCTGACCAAGACCGATCAGCCCAAGAAGGTCGCGGTCATCGGTGGCGGACCGGCGGGCCTGCGCGCGGCGCTCACCGCCGCCCAGCGCGGCCACCGCGTCACCTTGTATGAGGCGCGCGCGGAACTGGGCGGCCAGGTGCGCCTGTGGAGCCAGGCGGAGAGCCGGCGCGAACTGGTCGAGATCGTCGACTGGCTGTCCGACCGTTTGGCCGAGACTGATGTCGAGATCAGAACCGGTGTCCGTGCGGATGCCCAGACCCTGCTGGACGAGGGTTATGACTCGGTGGTCGTTGCCACCGGCGCCGTTGGCCTCAAGCATGGCTGGACACCGCTGCGGCCCGAAAAATGGGACGGGCACAGCACGGTTCCGGGTGCGGAGACGGCGACCGTCTATTCCTACATCGAGCTGTTGGAACGCCGTCCGAAGCTGCCTTCCAAGGTCCTGGTCTTCGACGCGCTCGGCGGTCGACAGGGTGCCGTGGTGGCGGAGTATTGCGCGCGCCACGCCGACGAGGTGGTGTTTGCCACTCAGCTTGGCCAGCCGTCGCCCGACCTTGGGTCCAGCCGCGACTGGGGCAAGGTGCACGGCATGTTGCGCAAGCTGGGTGTCCGTTTTGTCGCCGATGTCGAACTGGCCGAAATCCATCCCGACGCCGTCCTGCTGCGCGATGTCTATACAGGCGACGTCCGGCGCGAAGAGGGTGTCGGCGCCGTGGTCATGATGGTCGGCGCGGCGGCCGAGGACAGCCTCTATCACGCCCTGGAACCGTCGCGCGACGCCGGCTTGTCGCTGGCGCTGATCGGCGACGCGGTGGCCCCCCGCCGGGCCAGCGACGCCATCCGCGAGGCCGAGATCGCCGCCCGCGCCATCTGAATTCCCCCGCCTTCACCAAAGCTGACCCGGAACAAGAGGAACTAATCATGCCGTTGACACCAGAAGGCCAGGCAGAGCTGGACAAGATCCGCGAGGTTCGTGGCTACACGCTGCCGCTGCACGAGATGCTCGCCGAACTCGGGCCGGAGTTCCTGAAGCGTTACGGCAATCTGGCCTCCTACACGCTGTTCGGAGAGCCCGACGGGCGGCCGATGGATCTGAAGACCCGCTTTCTCGTGCTGGTCGGCGTCACCACGGCGGTCAAGGGCGATCGGGAGGGCATGGAATGGGCGGCGGCGCGCGCGGTCCAGAACGGCGCCACGTGGGACGAGGTGGTCGAGGCCGCCTTCATGGCCGCACTGCCGGCCGGCATTCCGGCCTTTGAGAACTTCTGCCGCGTCATGCGGGACATGCGCGAGGGCAAGGGCTGGGTCGACCAGAAGGTGCCGGACTGACCGCGATGGAAGCGCTGGAAGACCCGCCCGTCGACGCCGTCATCGTCGGTGCCGGCGCCGCTGGCGCTGCCGTCGCCTGGCGGATGGCCAAGGCCGGTCTCTCGGTCTCGGTGCTGGATCGCGGGCCGTGGCTCAACCAGCAAGAGGCGGCCAACAGCCGCGACGACTGGGAATGGGTGATGTGCACTGACCATCACCCCGATCCCGGCATCCGCAAGGCGCCGGCCGACTACCCGGTCACCGCCGACGATACGCCGATCCGCCCGGCCTACTATGCGGGCATCGGCGGCAGCACGTTGCATTGGGGCGCGCATTTCCCGCGGTTTCACCCGTCGGACTTCAAGACCTTCAGCCTGGACGGTGTCGGCCGTGACTGGCCGATCGACTATTGGGACCTTGAGCTCTACTACGATTTGAACGATCAGATCATGGGGGTCAGCGGCCTGGCCGGCGACCCGGCCAATCCGGTCCGCGCAGGTCGCGCCATGCCGCCCGTGCCCCTGTGCGCAGGCACGCAACGCCTGGCCGAGGCGGCGGACCGGCTCGGCTGGCACTGGTGGCCGTCGGACAGCGCCATCAATCTCAACCAGGACGGGCTGGGCCGGAACTGTTGCAATCAATGCGGGCCGTGCGGCATGGGCTGTCCCAGACACGCCCGCGCCTCGACCGACATCACCTATTGGCCGCTGGCGATCGAGGCCGGCGTGACCGTGCGGCCGGAGGCGACCGTCGGACGGATCGAAACCGACGATGACGGGCGCGCGAGATCCGTCTTATGGCGGGATCGCGACGGCGCGTGGCATCGGCAAGCGGCCGATCTGATTGTCCTGGCCGCGAACGGCATGGGCACGCCGCGCCTGATGCTGCATTCGGCCTCGGCGGCACACCCCAACGGCATCGGCAACAGGCGCGACCAGGTCGGCCGCCACCTGATGCATCATCCGACCGCCCTGGTCAGCGGCGTCTTTGGCGAGTCCCTGGGGCCGCCGGCTGGCCCGTTCGCCTGCGCGTTGTACAGCCAGGAGTTTTACGAGACCGATCGCGGCGACACAGGTGCTATGCGCGGTTATCAAATGCAGGCGATCCGCGGCCAAGGCCCACTCGGCACTGCGCTCGGAGGCTATGTGACGCGCCTGGATTGGGGGCGCGATCATCACCGCCAGTTCGAGAACTCGTTTCAGCACACGGTCAGCCTGACGGTGACCACGGAGGATCTGCCGGAACCGGAAAACCGGGTCGATCTTGACGTTCAAGCGGAGGACACCGCTGGTGTGCCGGCCGCACGCCTCACCTATCGGGTCAGCGAGAACAGCCAGCGGCTGCTGAACCACGGGATTGAGCGCACGACCGGCTGGCTGCGCGAGGCCGGTGCCGTGGAAACCAAGGTCACCGCCTTGTCGCGCCAGGCCGGTTTCCACTTTCTCGGCACCGTCGCCATGGGCGAGGACCCGGACCGGTTCGTCGTCGACCCGGCAGGGCACGTGCGCGATTGCCCGGGCTTGGCGGTGGTCGACGGCTCGGTCTTTCCCAGCGCCGGCGGGGTCAATCCGACCTCGACCTTGCAGGCCAACGCGCTGCGCCTGGCCGATTTGCTGGCCGGACAGACGCCGATGCCGCGCGGCCGTGCCGAAGCAAGGGACATGACACCATGAGCACGGATCGGCTCACCATCGTCCTGGACCGATTGCTGCCCGGCGATCCGGGCGCAGGGTGGCCGGCGGCCGGGGCCCTTGGCCTGGCCGACAAGGCGCGTCAGATGGCGGCCGAGCGCGGCGACGCCGATCGGCTGACGGGCATTCTGGCTGCCTTGCCGGCCGATTTCGATGACGTCAGCGAGGCCGGCCAGGTCGCCGCGTTGAAGACCCTCGAGGCCGACCGGCCCGACGCGTTCGACTTGCTGATCCTTTACGCCTATGGCGTCTACTACACCGATCCGCGCGTGCGTGACGTGGTCGAGGCCCGCACCGGCTATCCGAACCGGCCGCCCCAGCCGGAAGGCTACGAATTGCCGCCGTTCGACGAGCGGCTGTTGGACAAGGTTAAGCAGCGCCCGCCTTTCTGGCGCCGTCCGTGACGGCAGAGGCCAACAGCCGGCCCGCCAGCCGTCCGACGGTGGGCGTGGTGGCGATGCTGGGCACGACCGTGCTGATCCCGCTGATGGGCCTGGCGGTCAAATGGCTGCATGATCTGGGGTTGGGCGCGCTGGTCGTCATGGGCGTCCGCTCCGGCGGCGCGCTCCTGCTGCTGCTGCCGTTCCTGCTCTTGCGGCCATTGCGGCAGGCCCTCGCCCGTGCCGACAAGCGGGCGCACTTTTGGCACGCCCTGTTCGGCCTCAGCTCGATGACCTGTTTCTATTACGGCCTCGGCCAGATGCAGCTTGTCGCGGTCACGGCGATCAACTTCACCACGCCGATGTTCGTCATGCTGTTGGCGATCCCGTTTCTCGGCGAACGGCCCGACTGGCAGTCCTGGGCGGCGGCGTTCGCGGGGCTGGTCGGGGCGGTGCTGGTGATGGATCTTTCCGCCGACAGCTTTGAGTGGGCCGGCCTGATCGTGCTGCTCGGCTCGCTGCTGACGGCCTTCATGCTGATCACCATCCGGCGCATGCCCAGCCAAAGCACCCATTTCGCCGTGCTGTTCTACTACGCCGCCGTCGGCTTCGTGGTCTTTCCCGTCTTGGCCGCCCTGACCGCGACGCCCGCCGAAATGGCCGCTCTTGGCCTAACCGAAAGCTGGCTCTGGCTGATCGGCCTCATCGTCGTCGCGGTGTCGATGCAGTTCCTGCTGACCTTGGCCTATCGCTTGGCGCGCTCCAGCAGCATCGCGGCGATGGACTATTTCCGCCTGATCTGGGCCGGCCTGATCGGCTGGCTGATCTTCGCCGAAACCCCGGACACCGAGGCGCTGATCGGCATGCTCATGATCGTCGCCAGCGGGCTGGTCCTAATCGGCCGCCAGCATTACGGCGCCGCGCCCTCCGCCGGTTCGTGATCCAGGAAGCCGGCGATCGCGGCGGCGGTCTCGTCGGCATCCTGCTCCGTCGCCGTGCCAGGCAGCAACGCCGATGGGGCACCCGGCAGCAGGGCGGCCATGCGCGGCAAGGCGGTATGGATCATGTCGGTCTTCTGCGCGCAGATCAGGGTCGGCTGGGTGAGTTCCGGCACCGCGACGCTCATGTCATAGCGAAACGCCGCCCGGTACGAACGGTGATAGGTGGTGAGCGATTTCATGATTTCCACGAACAGGTCGTGCAGGAAGGCGGGTGGTGGCAGATCCAGCGACACGCGCTTGTCATTCCGCTTGTCGAACCAGGGAAACCAGATCCACTGGTCGCGCGCGAAGTGCCAGCCCCACATCAGATGCCTGCCCAGCGGATCGGGTGCCTGTTCCGGTGCATAGACCGACAGGATCTCGTCCCGCTCGCCCGTGGTGTAAAGACCAAACCCGTCAAGCACGATGCGGCGTACGCGCGCCGGAGACCGCAGCGCGATCGAGCAAGCGAGCCGCGCGCCGGTGTGGCTGCCGTAAAGATCGAACGGCTGTTCGTCCGCGCAGAGCGTACTGATGGCTGCGAGCAGCGCATCGGCCAACTCGTCAATCTCCGGCTCCTCCGCTGCCAAGGGCTCGCTGTCCCCATTGCCAGGGCAATCCGGCGCCAAGACCCGACGGCCCCTGCCCAGGCGACCGATCAGCGGTTCAAGCTGTTTCGACGACCCGGGCGACGCGTGCAGCATCACGAGGGGCGTCCCTGACTGACCAATGTCCGCAGTACGGACGTGGATTTGACTGTCGTCCACGTCGACAAAGCGGCGACGGAGTCTGGCTTGCGGGTGCGCCGTCATCGGCTGCGGTTCCTGTTGGCGTCGCCATAGGCGGCCGGATGTCTGGGGCTGGGCCGCAACAAGCTTTCGAGCAGTTGGCCGGCACCCAGGACCTTGCCGTCATCGCCACGCCGACCCGCCAGCTTGACCCCGATCGGCAGCCCTTCCGCGCTGGTGCCGGCGCGCACCACAAGGGCAGGCGCGCCGGCGATGTTGGCAGCGGAAAACAGGATCGGCGATTGCAGATAGTAGAACGGCGCGACGGCGCTTTGCAGCGGGGCTGGGCCTGGCGAGCCGATGGTCAGCATCACGTCGATATCCGCAAACGCCTCTTGCCATGCGGCGGTGAGCCGCTCGCGCATGCGCATCGCATGCCGATAAGCGTCGTCGGTGACGAAGGCGCCGAAGCCAAGTCTCATGCGCGTCGTACTGGCGTAGAGGCGGCCGTGTCTGGCGAGACGCTCGGCATGGACCTGCCAACCTTCGTAGCCGACGATGATGCTGGTGGCGGCCGAGTACGGCCAAAGCGGCGGCAGATCGACCGCTCGGATCTCCGCGCCCGCTAGGGCCAGAGCGGTGGCCGCCGCGAACAGCGCCTTGACCGCGTCCGGGTGCGCCGACGGACAATCCGCGCCATGTCCGCGCGGCACGCCAACGCGCAGCCCTGTCGCTTGCGGTGCATCGGCCGCTTCCTTGTCCAGCTTGCCAATCGCCGCCAATGCCAGCGCGCAATCGCCTGCCGTTGCTGCCAGAGGCCCGGCGTGATCCAGTGACGTCGACAGCGGAAAGACGCCATCGGTTGAAATCAGATCCTGGCTCGGCTTCAGCCCCGCCACGCCGGTCAGTGTTGCCGGCAAGCGTACCGAGCCCCCCGTGTCGGTGCCAAAGGCCAGCGGGATCAGCCCGGACGCGATCGCCGCCCCGGCCCCGGACGACGAGCCGCCGGCATAGCGGGGCAGATCCCAAGGATTGTTGGCCGGCCCGTAGCCGCCGTCGCGCGCCGGCCCGCCGAAGCAGAACTCGGACGTGTCCAGCTTGCCGATCAAGACGGCCCCAGCCTCGTTAAGGCCGGCGACCAGGGCAGCGTCCTTCGTCGGCACGCGGTCGGCAAAGATGCGGGAGCCGACGGTCGTTCGGATGCCGGCGGTGTCGAAAGCGTCTTTCAAGGCGTAGGGGATGCCATGGAGCGGCCCCCGCCTCCTTCCGTCTCGCAGTTCAATATCGGCCATCTCGGCGCTGCGCCGCGCATGGTCGGCCGTCACCGTGAGAAACGAACTCAATGGCCCGTCATGCTGCTCGATGCGGTCGAGGCAGAGCTCCGTGAGCGCCAGCGCTGTCGTCTGGCCGTTTTTGAGCGCGTCGGCCATGGCGGCGACGGTTGGCATGGGCCAGCCGTCATCGGATTCGATCGGCGTTTCGGCCTTCGGTTTGGGGGGTGACCAACCGTCGAGCGGGTCGGTCTTCGCGGCCTGTAGAGGGTCTTCCAGATGCCCGATCAAGACGTCCATACGCGATACCGCATCGCGCATGATCGTCCGCTCGTTGTCGTCGAGCGGCAGTTGGCTTGACTCCAATCGGGCGTCGAAATCGTCAGGCAATTCTGGTTTCCTTGTCGCCATCGCAAATGGGGGCCGAATCATGACCGACCTGCGGGATCGGCTAAGGGGATTTTCCGCGCCTTTGTCGCCGGATGGCAAGAGCGCGAGCTATGGCCCGCCACCCTGGCACTTTGTCGGGCGGTCGCTGACGGTTGTCGCCGACTGCAATCCGGACGCCGTCGCTGCGCTCGTGCCCACCCCTTTGCGGTTGCTCGACGGCCCGGCCCGGGTGCGCTTCAGCGTTCATCGATTGATCTGCGATCTCGGCTTCGGCTGGGACTTCGCCCAAGCCCACCCGGAGCGCTGTCAGTTTCACGAGGCCGTTGTCGGTTTGGCGGTCTCGCATAAGGGACAGGAAGGCTATTGGGACCCGTTCTTATGGTGTGATGGCGAGGCGGAAATCGCCGTCGGGCGCGAGGTGTATGGCTGGCCGCAACGGCAGGCGCTGTTGAACCTTACCGAGCCGCATCCGCAGTTTGGCTGGCGGCCCGGTGACAAGGCGGTGGGCAAGGTCAGCTACTATCACGAGCCGGCGATGCGCCTGTCGCTGACGATCGACCGCGATGGCGGTTTGGGCATTGATTTGCCCTCATTCTCGACCTTCTTCACCGAGCGTGTCTTGCCGGACCCGGAGACCGGTTCGGTGATGCGTGAGCTGTTCGCGTCGGAGATGGAGGATGTCCAGACCGGCGACCAGCACGCCGGCGAGGCCGACCTGGCGCTCGACGCCCCGGAACTCCAGCCCTTGAAGCCCTACCAGGTCCTGGGCGGCTGGACCAATACCATCCGATGGACCAAGAACAGGGCACGGCGGATCGCATCGCGATTGGTCGATGCCGACGGCCGTTCGGTGGGCTGAGCCGTTGCCGCGTGCCTTACGGATGGCCTTCGACACGGTGTGCCGCCCATGCTGACCGGTGAGGCGGCTCTGGTGACCGGTGCCGGCCGTGGCATCGGCGCCGCGATCGCCAAGGCCCTGGCCGATGCCGGTGCGGCCGTCGCCTGCTTGGACCTGGATGCAAAAGCGGCGGCGGAGGTTGCCGACGCCATCGCTGCGATGGGCGGCGTCAGCGCGGCGGTTTCGGCCGACATCACCTCGCAGGAGGCTATGGTGGCGGCGATCGGTGATCTGCCGCAGCGGTGGCGTACGCTCAATGTCGTGGTCGCCAGTGCCGCCGCCGTGACCCGGCCGTCGCCCGTCGCCGACTTATCGCTCGACGCCTGGTCCCAGGCCATTGCCGTTAACCTGACCGGCACGTTCGTGACGGCCAGGACCGTGATCCCGTTGATGCCGCCGGGCGGCCGCATGATCCTCGTGGCGTCTCAGCTCGGCTCCGCCGCCCAGCCCGGTCGCGCGCCCTACTGCGCCAGCAAAGCGGGTGTCCTGCAGCTCGCCCGCGTGCTGGCGCTGGAACTCGCGGGACAGAGAATCCGGGTCAACAGCCTGTCGCCGGGCCCGACCTGGACCGACCGCCTGGGCCCGTTCTTTGCCGACCGCGAGGCGGCCGAGGCGTCCCTGGCGCCCGACGTGCCGCTCGGCCGGCTTGCCGAGCCGGAAGAGATTGCCGCAGCCGCTCTCCTGCTCGCCGATCCGGCCTGCGGATATGTGACGGGCGCCGATCTGGTCGTCGATGGCGGCTATCTGGCCCGCTGAGCCTAAGCGGCGATGTCGCGCCGGGTCGCGATCAGCCGGTCCGCCGCGCGCAATGCCAAAGCCTGCAAGGTATGAGTCGGATTGACCGCGGCCGCCGTCACGAACAGGCTGCCATCGATTACCCAGAGGTTCCGGACGTCGTGGCATTCGCCCCACCGGTCGGTCACGGAGGTTTCCGGGTCGTCGCCCATGCGTGCGGTGCCCATCAGATGGAACCCGGCATCGGCGATGACCGGCTGGTCGTGGAGCTCGACCGCACCTGCCTCCGTCAGCGCCTCGCGCGCCCGCGCCATGCCGAAGTCCAGCGCCCGCCGGCTGTTTTCGCCGACACGGTAGATCATCCGCGCGGCGGGCAGGCCGCTGCTGTCGGTCCGGCTGTCGTCTAGAACGACGCGGTTGTTCACCTCCGGCAGATCGTCGACGCAGATCGACAGGCCGGCTGTATGATCGAAGACCTCTTCAAAGCGCTCATGGTGCCCCGATCCCCAGCCAAGGCGTGGCAGGGTCGAGCCCAGCGCTGCCATCAGCGGCCCGTGCGAGCGCAGCAACAGCAGCTTGATGCCGCGGGCGAAGCCGCGTGCAGGATCGGTTTCGTAGAAATGATGGCTGACCAGCACGCCGGCGGCGATGCCGCGATGGCCAAAGACGGGTTCATCGAAACGTCCGACAGTACGCGCCAGCGGGTGCAGCATCAGCCGGCGGCCGACCAGTCCCGACCGGTTGGCCAGCCCGTCGGGCCAGCGCCCGTTTGCCGAGAGGAAAAGCAGGCGCGGGGTACCGACGCCGTTGGCCGCGAGCAAGACGATTTGTGCCCCCAGACGGTGCGTTGTGCCTGAACCGTCCCGCCAGATCACCGCCTTGGCCTGGTCTTGGTCGTCGATCTCGATTGCAACCACCCGCGCCTCGGTCTGCAACCGGGCTCCTTGCCCCAGCGCCTTCGGCCAGTAGGCGAGGTCGACGCTGGACTTGGCGCGCTGCGGACAGCCGAGTTCGCATGGGCCACAATGGTTGCAGGCGCCCCGTCCGTCATGGGCAACCGTGTTCAAGGCCAGGTCCGCCGGCCACCAGGACCAGCCCAGCCGATCAAAGGCCGCGGCGACCCGCTCTCCTGCCTGGCCGAGCGGCGCCGGTGGTGTCTGGCGACCAGGCAGCGGCGGGTAGGCCGGGTCACCGGCCAGGCCGGCCACGCCCGTCATCCACTCGTTGAGATCATAGTACGGCGCCAGTTCGTCGTAGCTGACCGGCCAGTCATCGCCGACGCCGTCCAGGCTTGCCATGCGAAAGTCGCTGGGATGAAACCGGGGCAGATGGCACGACCACATCACCGTGCTGCCCCCCACACCATTGAACATCAGCGGCTTGATCGGGCTGGTATCGGCCAAGACCGGATAGTCGGTCGCCAGGCCGCGAACGTTGGGGTTGGGGTGCCAGACGCCTAGCCGCGTCCACTCCCAATCGTCGTCTTCGGTGGGAATGCGGTTGCGGGCCGCGTGATCCCCTTGCTCCAGGCAGACAACGTCAAATCCGGCCTGGCTCAGGCGCCAAGCCGCCGCCGCGCCGGACGCCCCGGCCCCGACGATCGCGATGTCGCATCGGGTCGGCGGTGGCGCCGGCGTCGCTATGGTTCCACCGCGAGCGTTTGGCCCCAGCGGATCTGCACGTCCTTCTTGTCGAGGTCGTCACCATAGGCGTCGGTGCCCGAGCGCTGCTGCAGATTCCGGTTGGTCTCGTGGCGCAGGATGACGATCGCATGGGTATCGTCTTCCAGCGGAAAGGGGAATTCGTGCCAGGTGCCCACCTTCATGCACACGCCCTGACTGCCGTCGAAGCGAAAGGCGCGGACCGATGCCGGGTCGGGCATATCGCCTTCCGTCGGCGGTGCCAGCGCGACGATGAACGGCTTGCCGTTCAGCGGCAGGAACACCTGGGTATGCTTGAAATGCCGTTCCAGCCAGCGGATGGCGAAAGGCCGACTGTCCAGCCGCACGGTCGACAGCGTCGTATCCGCATCGGAGGCGAAATCCGCCGGTTTCCAGATGCGGGCGTTGTAGTCGGGCACGTCGCGGCCCGTGTCGCCGGTATCGACGGCGATCAGATCGCCGAACGGCGCCAAGGCCGCCGCCGTCGCCGGTTCGGCACGAATTGTAAGCTGTGACACTGCCGACACGGCACGGACCTCGCGCATTGGTTAGGATCGCGCTAATTCTACCAAGAGCGTGCAGGCGATTGAAAGGACAGAGAATGGTGGGGCCGGGACCTCATGAAGCGGTGGCGGTGATCGGCGCCTTCGGCGGCATTGGACAGCCGGTGACCGAAGGCCTGGCGCAGACCGGGTGGCGCCCGGTGCTGGCGTTCGATCGGCTGGCGATGCTGCCGGAACAGTCGTCCGGCGTGATCGTGCCGTTGCCGATCGAGCTGTCGGATGCGGACGGCATAGCGCCGGCGCTGCAGGCGGGCCGACGCCACGCGCCGCATATCGGGGGGCTGGTCGTCACCGCCGGCATCGTCGACACGACGCGCTCGGCATCGTTGACGAAAGAGCGCTGGGCCGAGGTTCTGGCGGTCAATCTGACCGGCGTCTTTTTCGCGGTTCAGACGGCGCTGGACTGGCTGGCCGATGGCGGGCGCGTGGTGCTGCTGGGCTCGCTCGCCGGGCGCACCGGCGGCGTCATCACCGGGCCGGCCTACGCCGCCAGCAAGGGCGGCATCGAAAGCCTGACCAAGTCGCTGGCCCAGGATCTGGCGCCGCGCCGGATCACGGTGAACTGTGTCGCGCCCGGCGCCATCGAAACACCGATGACCGCGAACCATCCGCCCGAACGCAAAGCCGCCATGGACGCGGCAACCCCACTGAAACGTCATGGCCAGCCGGACGAGGTGGCCGCGACCATCGGCTTTCTGCTGTCGCAGGGTGCCGGCTACATCACCGGCGCGACCATCCCGGTCAATGGCGGCATCCGCATGGACTGATCGGCGCCAGCTACTCCGCCGCGGCTACCGGCATGACATCGCCATGAAACTCCGCCCGGTAGGGCGCGGCCCCGGGCGGCAGGTCCTTCTTGATGAACCAGCGTTGGTTGCGTAGCTGGCGCTTCAGCGCTGGCCAGACTTCGCGATAGGCGTCGAGGAAGCTGGTATTGGCGGCTGGCAGGTCGTGTTTGATCAGCGCGTGCAACGCCGGCAGTTGGTGGTAGGGCACCATGGGGAACATGTGGTGCTCGACATGATAGTTCATGTTCCAATAGATGAAGCGGCTGATCGGGTTCATCAGCACGGTGCGGGAGTTGAGCCGGTGGTCCAGCACATCCTCCGCCAGCCCGGCATGCTGCAGGACGCCACACAGCACCGCGTGCCAGGCGCCGTAAAGGCGGGGCAGGCCGATGACCATCAGCGGCAGGATTGATTGGGTGATCAGCGCCAGCGCGATCGTGGCCGCATAGATCGCGACCCAGATGCGCGCCACCCACACCAGCTTGGGCCATTCGGATTTCGGGATGTAGGTCGCCTCTTCCGCCGTCGGCCGGCCGCTGGCATTGACCACCATGCGCGACAGGCCGCTCCACAGATCGGTCAGGCCGAAGAACGTAGCCAACAGGCGCAACAGGGCCGGCGGCCGCATCAGCAGGATTTCGGGGTCGCGGCCGACGATGATCGTGTCGGTGTGGTGGCGCGCATGGCTCCAGCGCCAGGCCACCGGGTTACGCACGATCATGAAGCTGGCGATCTGGTAGACGACGTCATTCATCCAAGGCGTCTTGAACGCCGTGCCATGACCACACTCGTGCCAGCGCGAGTCCGAAGCCGACCCGTAGAGCACGCCGTAGGCCAGCCAGAAGGGCGCCGACCACCAGCTCGGCCACAACGAGATGCCGATGCCGGCAAAGACGATCATAAGGCCGAGCCAAAGGATGGTGTCTCGGATGGCCGGGCTATCCGATCGCCTCATCAACGCCTTCATGTCCTGGCGCGGCACGTCCGTGTGATACCACTTCGCGGCCGCCAGGCCGCGCTCAACCGCACGGTCGGCGTCCCTGCCCAGCAGGCTGTAGTCACGCCGGCGGGTCCGATCGGCGCTATCCGCGTTCTGGTCCGTCAACCGTCAGTCCGAAGCACGTTACCCGTCATCGAACGATAACCGGACATGCCGCCGGTTTGAAGCGGCCGGATCGGCGTCAGTCGAACACCTGGCCGTGATGGAACTGCTCGTCCTGGCCGGCGGCGGCGGTCAGGGCTGCGACATTGTCCTTGGTGAAGAAGCCGTCATAGTGGTGGCAGCGCTCGATATACTCCGTGATCAACAGGGTGAAGGCCGAGTGCTTGGAGAAGATCTGCTTCAGATTGGGGTCATCCTTGCACTCGCCGACAATGTGGGCGAGGAACGGAATGCCCTTTTCCTTCAGCGCGCCGACAACGAAATCGACATTCTTTTCGCCGGCACGGTGATCGCCATCCAGAATCTCCACCGCCATATGATGCATGCGCCGGCCGAAATTGCGCACGAAGTTCTCCGTCGGCATCGGCAGGCCCTCGAACGAGTTCACGAAGGACGGCGTGTTGTTGGCGGTGAACACCTTGGCCGGCGAGATTTTGTCGTCGTCGACGTCCGGGCAGCGACTGACATTGGTCGACGAGTTCATGTCGGCGATGTTGTAAGCACCCCAGAAATAGTAGGGCACCATGGTCAGGAACTCCAAGATCGCGTCTTCCCGGTCCGCCGCCAGAATGCGCGTCGCCATATGGTCGTAACCCAGCATCAGCGGCGTAATCTTCTCGTCCACGCCAAAGGCGGCCGCCGTTTCCAGCCGGGCCTTGTCCGCGTCTTTGATGTCGATCTTTTCTCCCAGGTCCAGTGAGTCCGGGTCGTTCAGATCATAAGGCGTATAGCCGACGCGGTTGCCGGTGAAGTCCGACGGCACGGAGAACAGGTAGCCCTCTTGCGTATAGAGCGGGTTTTCGGTGTCGCCGGGATATTCAAAACGAATGTTGTGGCTTTCGAGTACTCTGCGGGTCTCGGCGAGATCTTTCGCGGCGAACAGTTCGCCGATGTAGCGGGTCTGCGGCTTTGGCCGGGCCAGCGGGTACATGCTGTTGAAGCGCGAGACGAAATCGGCGAAGTCGGCGCTGAGCGGCTCCATGATGATCAGGGCCGGAAACTCCGGCTTGTTATGCAGCACGTAGAAGCGATGGGTCGCGCTTTGGTAGGCGGCGGTGAACCGGTTGGGCGTCATGATGTAGATCTCGGCCATCGTGTCGACGCCCTTGCCGGCATCGACCTGGATGATGGGTGCCCGCATGTGGCCGACCAGGGCATCGACGCCGCTGGACTTGCGGCGCTCATAGATCATCGGCAGGTATTGGTTGAAGAAGTCCGAGTTCTTCTTGTCACCCCTGGGCTGATAGGTCATGGGATCGATGGACACGGGTCGGCTCCTTCCTCGTTGGGTCGGCTAGAAGTGAAACGGATCAAGAGAGTTCCGAAAGATCGGCGTAGGCCGGGGTCCAATACTTCTCCGCCAGTTTGGCGTCCAGCGCGTCCTCGCTCGTTTGAGGCGCCACGCCATCGGCCTGGGCCTGGCGCGCGACAGCCCGCGAAATCTGGCCGCTGACCGCCCGGATATTGCCGATCGCGGGCAGGAGTGCCGCGCCCGGCGCGGTCAGATCGCCGGCCGAATCCGCCAGTGCCTCGGCGGCCGCCATGAACATGCCGTCCGTCACCCGCGTCGCCTCGGCCGCCAGGATGCCCAAGCCCATGGCCGGGAAGATGTAGGTGTTGTTGCTTTGGGCGATGTTGTACGTGGTCCCGTCATGGACGACGGGCTTGAACGGGCTGCCAGTAGCGATCAAGGCCCGGCCATCCGTCCAGCGGATCAGATCCTCAGGCACCGCCTCGGACCGCGATGTCGGATTGGACAGCGGGAAGATGACCGGACGCTCGGTCTCGGCTGCCATCGCGCGCACGATCGCCTCGGTGAACAGGCCGGGCTGCCCCGAAACGCCGATCAGGATGGTTGGTTTCGCGTGGGCAACGACGTCCCCGAGGCCGATCTCTCCGTCCGAACCGCTCGCCCAGCCGGCGACCGCATCACGCGGTTGGACCAGTTTCTCTTGAAAGGGCATCAGGCCGGTCATCTTGTCGTGCAAGAGACCGTTCCGGTCGACCATGAAGATGCGGGCCCGGGCTTCCGGATCCGAAAGGCCTTGCTTGACCATGGCCGCGACGATCTGTTCCGCGATTCCGGCGCCGGCAGAGCCAGCCCCCAGGAAGGCTACGCGGTGATCACGCAACTGCGTGCCGGTCACCTTGGTGGCCGCGAGCAGCGTGCCGACCGCGACGGCGGCCGTACCCTGGATGTCATCGTTGAAGGTGCAAAGCTGGTCACGGTACCTGTTGAGCAGCGGCGCGGCATGGGGCTGGGCAAAGTCTTCGAACTGCAGCAGCACGTTCGGCCATTTGCGTTTGACCGCCTGCACGAAGCGGTCGACGAAGTCGAAATAGTCGTCTCCCGTCACACGTTCGTGCCGCCAACCGATATAGAGCGGGTCCTTCAGCCGCTCCTGATTGTTGGTGCCGACATCCAGCAGCATCGGCAATGTCGTCGCGGGGTGGACGCCGCCCACGGCCGTATAGAGCGACAGCTTGCCGATCGGAATGCCCATGCCGCCGGCGCCCTGGTCGCCCAGGCCCAAGATCCGCTCACCATCCGTGACGACGATGGCCTCGACATTCTTGTGCGGGGCGTTGTCGAGTATCTCGTCGATGCGGTCGCGATCGGGATAGCCGATAAACAGGCCGCGGGGCTGCCGGTAAATCTCGCTGAACTGCTCGCACGCCGCGCCGACGACGGGCGTGTAGATCAGCGGCATGATCTCTTCGACGTAGTTGACCACCAGATTGTAGAAGACCGTTTCGTTCTGGTCCTGCAGGTTGCGCATGTAGATATGGCGCTCGATATCGGACTCGTTCATGTGAAGGCCGTGATAGGCCCGCACGGTCTGCTCCTCCAGCGTTTCGATGTGGGGCGGCAGCAGGCCCAGCAGGCCGAAACGCTCTCGCTCCTCCATGGAAAACGCGGTGCCCTTGTTCAGACCTGGCTGGCGAAGCGCCTGAATGATCCGGTAGTCGGACCCGGTGATCTTCGACACGCGACACCTCCCTTGCGTATTGACGGCATTCCGCCCGTTGGGCGAAAGGCGCTCGTTGGTCGGCGTGCACACGGTGACATCCAGCGCATCGCCTGGCCCGAGAAGCAAGGCTAACCCGATTTAGTGACCGTTTGCCTACCACAAGTTGGGCGCTTGCCTTAACGCACCTTCTTAACTTGATTGCGAATGGCTAATCAATCATCGTTCCAAAATGGAGGGGCGGTCGTCGCGTATCAGCCCCCCGGTTCGAAGCAGCAAGAAAAGAGGCCCGCGATGCGATTGATGATGACGATCAAGATCCCCGTCGAACATGGCAACAGGGCAGTCCGCGACGGATCGATGGCCAAGGCGTTCGCGGGTCTGTTCGAGGCCGTGAAGCCGGAAGCGACCTATTTCAGCATGCTCGACGGTTACCGGGTGGCATTCATCGTCTACGAGCTCGACGAACAGTACAAGCTGTTGGACATCCACGAACCCCTGTTCGCTGCGATGGGTGCCCTGATCGACGAACGGCCGGTCTTGAACTGGGACGATATGGAACGCGCCTTCGCCGAGCTGAAGATCTAAGCGCACGCATCTTCCGAACGCGGGGGGCTCGGCTTTCCGCCTCTACTTCCGCCGGATCACCGTCATCTTGTCGATCACCATGTCTTCCATCGTGTAGGGGATGCCGCCGATGCCCAGGCCCGACTGGCGCAGGCCGGCAAACGGCATCCAGTCGACACGAAAGGCCGAATGGTCGTTGACCATGACCGCGCTGGCATCCAAGCGGTCGGCCATGGCCAGCGCCTTGTCGATGTCTTGGGAGAAGACGGCGGCCTGGAAGGCGTAGGGCAACGCGTTGGCCTGGGCGACCGCGTCATCGATGTCGTCGAACCCGTAAACGCAAGTCACCGGCCCGAACACCTCCAGCGTCGAGACCTTTGCGTCGGTGGGCGGGTCGACCAAAACGGTCGGCTGATAGACGTGGTCGGACAGTCGGCCACCGCCGATCGCAAGGCTGGTGCCGGCCGCCACTGCCTCGTCTACCCACGATCCAACCCGCTCCACCTCGCGCGGCGTAATCAGCGGACCGACCTCGGTCTCGGCCAGTTCCGGGTCGCCGACCACCAGCTTGCCGACCTGGTCGGTCAGCGCCCCGACAACCCGATCCTTGATGGCGTTGTCGACGAACAGGCGCTGGACCGACACGCAGACTTGGCCCGCATGGTAGTAGCCGCCCTTCACGATCAGCGGCAGCGCCCGATCGAGATCGGCGTCGGCATGGACCACGACCGGGGCCGCGCCGCCATGCTCCAGGGCACAGCGGGTGCCGGGCGCGAGCTTTGACCGCAGATACCAGCCGACCTTGGCCGAGCCGATGAAGGTGAAGAAGGCCACCCTGGGATCCGTCACCAGCTTTTCGGCCGTCGGGATGTCGGTCACCACCGCCTGACACCATTCCGGCGAGAGACCGGCGCGATGGACGGCATCAACGAACTTCAGGCAGGACAAGGGCGTGGTGTCCGCCGGCTTCACGATCACCGGGCAGCCGGTGGCGATCGCCGGCACTACCTGATGGACGATCAGGTTCAGCGGATGGTTGAAAGCGCTGATCGCCACGACTGGCCCGATCGGGTGCTTGCGGGTAAACGCGATCCGCCCGTCGCCGGCGGCGCTCAGGTCCATGGGCAGCTCGGTGCCGCCATGGTGCTCGATCTCGCCGATCGCCAGCCTAACGCCGTTGATGGCCCTTGCGACCTCGACCCGCGCATCGGTCAGCGGCTTGCCGCCCTCCTGTGCGATCAAGACCGCATAGGCCTCGGCCTCGCCCTCCATGTCGTCGGCCAGCGCTTGCAGGATCTCGATGCGCTTGTAGGCGGGTAGGGCGGCCTGCTGTCGATGCAGGGCTGTCGCCGTTTCCAGCATACCGTCCAGCACGTCCCAACCGGTCAGCGCCACGCTGTCGATGGGCTGGCCGTCATAGGCCTTGGTGACGGTCAGCCGACCGTCATCGCTCGTCGTCATGGTCGATCCTCCGCCTTAAAGCGCGTCGACACGGTCGCCAAGCTCGTCGATCAGGACGCGCGTGTTCTCCGAATAGTCGACCGGCACGTCGACCAGGTGCACGCCTCCTTCGGCGAAGCAGCCGTTGAAGATACCCTCCAGATCCTCGGTCTTGGTCACGCGATGCCCGGTGGCGCCGTAGCTGTTGGCGTAGTCGACAAAGTCCGGGTTGCCGAACTCCAAGCCCCAATCGGCGAACTTGTCGATCTTCTGCTTCCAGCGGATCATGCCGTAGCTGTCGTCGCGCAGGATCGTGACCACCAGGTTCAGCCCCAGTCGCACGGCGGTTTCCATCTCTTGGGAGTTCATCATGAAGCCGCCATCGCCGCAGATCGCCATGACCCTTTTGTCCGGATGCAGCATCGCCGCCATCATGGCCGACGGCAGACCCGCGCCCATGGTCGCCAGCGCGTTGTCCAGCAGGACGGAGTTGGAGTGCTGGGTGCGGTAGTTGCGCGCGAACCAGATCTTATAGACACCATTGTCCAGCGCGATGATGCCGTCGGACGGCATGACCTTGCGGACATCGGCCACCAGGCGCTGCGGTTTGACCGGGAACCCGGCATCGTCCGCGCCCTCGCCGATATGGCTCATCACCTCCGCCCGGGCCCGCATGAAGTAGGTGAAATCGTGCTCCGTGTCCGGGGTCAGGTCACGGGTGTTCAGCCGTTCGAAGGTGTTGGCCAGGTCGCCGACCAGTTCGAGTTGCGGGAAATAGACCTCGTCGATCTGCGCCGGGCTGAAATTCGCATGGATCACCTTTGTGCCGCCATGCGCCATGAAGAAGGGCGGCTTTTCGACTACGTCGTGCCCGGCATTGATGATCAGGTCGGCATGGTCGATGGCCAGGTGCACATAGTCGCCGTCGGACAGCGCGGCCGTGCCGATATAGCAGTCCGGGTGATCGTTGATCACGCCCTTGCCCATTTGAGTGTTGACGAACGGAATGCCGGTCTTGTCGACGAAGGCGCCCAGCGCCTCCATCACCCGCTTACGGTTCGCGCCCGCGCCGACCAGCAGCAGTGGGTGCCGCGCGGCGCGGATCATCTCCGCCGCGGCATCCAGCGAGCGGTAGTCGCAGCCGGGCCTGTACGGCGTGGTCGCCGGGATCAGATCGGTGTGGTCGGCGTCTTCCGCCGCGATGTCTTCCGGCAATTCCAGATGAACCGCGCCCGGCCGTTCCTCCTGGGCCAAGCGAAAACTCTCGCGCACCAGGCTGGGGATCAGATTGGCGTTGACGATCTGCTTGGCGTACTTGGTGATCGGTCCCATCATCGACACCACGTCGACGATCTGAAACCGGCCCTGCTTGCTGCGTTTGATCGGTTTCTGGCCCGTGATCATGACCATTGGCATGGCGCCAAGCTGGGCGTAGGCCGCCGGTGTCACCAGATTGGTTGCGCCGGGGCCGAGGGTGGCGAGGCAAACGCCCGCCTTGCCGGTCAGCCGGCCATAGGTCGCCGCCATGAAGCCCGCGCCCTGCTCGTGCCGTGTCAGCACCAGCTCGATCGACGATGTCCTGAGTGATTCAAGGAAATCGAGGTTTTCTTCGCCGGGGACGCCGAAGATGTACTCCACGCCCTCGTTCTCAAGGGCGCGCATAAACAGGTCGGAAGCCTTCATCGTCTTCTCCAGTACCGGTCGCGGGGGTGGGAGCTCTAAGCGACTTGGTCGAGATCTAATTTGGGTGCTTGTGGTGGAAAAAGCTCGTCCAGCGGACGCGATTTTCCATCGGATTGCACGATGCGGACATGGTGGCGCTTCAACTGGCGCGGATGATCGACGCCGCAGGAATGGGCGATGAGACCGACGCCTTGGTGCATCCGGTTCACGAAGTTCATCACGCGCACGGACTTCTCTTCCGGGTTCAGGCCGCGCTGCAGCCGGCGGTCGTGGGTCGTGATGCCGGTCGGGCAGGTGTTCTTGTTGCACTTCAAGGCCTGTATGCAGCCGAGCGTGAACATGAAGCCGCGCGCCGAGGCGATGAAATCGGCCCCGGCGCACAGCGCCCAGGCCACTTCCGCCGGCGTGATCAGCTTGCCCGAGGCAATCAGGCGGATGCGATCGCGCAGCCCGTGGCGGCAGAGAATGTCCACCACCATCGGCAGGGATTCGCGAATGGGCAGGCCGACATTGTCCATCAAGGGCATCGGCGCCGCACCCGTGCCGCCATCGCCGGAATCGATGGCGATGAAATCAGGTGCGGATTCCTCGCCTCGCGCCACGATCTCCTGGCACATCTGTTCCAGCCAGCCATAGGCGCCGATCACCGACTTGAATCCGGTCGGCTTGCCGGTGACCGCGCGAATATGCGCGATCATGTCCAGCAGTTGGGGCGTGGAGTTGATTTCCGGGTGACGGTTGGGGGAAATCGAGTCCTCGAAGGCGGGGATACCGCGGATCTTGGCGATTTCTTCATTCACCTTCGCTGCCGGCAGGATGCCGCCCTTGCCGGGTTTGGCACCCTGTGACAGCTTCAGCTCGAACATCTTGACCTCGGGGTGAGCAGCGACCTCCGCCAGCCTTTCATCCGACAGGGAGCCGTCCGGGTTGCGCACGCCGTATTTGGCCGTGCCGATCTGAAACACGATGTCGCTGCCGCCTTCCAGATGATGCGGCGACAATCCGCCCTCACCGGTATTCAGCCAGCAGCCGGCCATGGCGGCGCCCTTTGACAAGGCACGAACCGCAGGGGTCGACAGCGCGCCATAGCTCATGCCCGAGATATGGATGATCGACTTGGTCCGGTACGGGTTGGGTGTGTGCGGGCCGATCGTGACCTCCGACGGCTCCGAGGCATCGATGTCCAGCGTGGGGTAGGGGCAGTTCACGAAGATCGCCGTGCCGACGGGCGACAGGTTGCGGGTCGACCCGAAGGCGACCGTGTTGTCGACGCCGCGCGCGGACTTCGTGACCCATTCGCGCTCGGCCCGGTTGAACGGCATCTCCTCCCGGTCCATGGCGAAGAAGTACTGGCGGAAGAACTCGCCCAAGGTCGAGAACAGATAGCGAAAGCGGCCAACGACGGGGTAGTTGCGCCGAACGGCATCCTTCTTCTGGGTGAGGTCGGCGACGAACATCACGGCCACGCACAGGACCACGAGGCCGATCACAAAGACGAACAGCGTCGAAAGAAAGTTCAGGCTGGACATCGCAAAGCCGGAAAACGCCTCCACTTCGGCCTCCTTACTTGCCTTTGGCTCGGCACACGGCGTTGCCCTTCGAAGGGCGGATCGCGCTTGCCAATGCTTGATAGCGTTGAGTGGGTCCCGAGCTTAGATGTCGCACGGATGCCAAAGGTAACAGCCAAAGCCTGATCACTTTTCCGCGCACGCCGTGTGACGGCGGGCCGGTCTGCGTTGACGGGCTAGAGAGCGGTCAGGTGATTGTCCCAGTGCGCGATGGGCGCGATTGGGCCGGCCAGCGGCTGAAGGTGGCCGGTTGCGAGGTCGAAGCGCCACAGGCCGCCGGTGCCGCTTGACAGCACGAACGTGCCGGCCGAGCCGCCGGGGGCGATCCCGCAACCGTCGGTGATCGACACGCTGGTGCGAAACCGCCCATCGGTCTGCCAGAAGGTGAAGAGGTTGCCGCGCGGGCTGGAAACACCGAAGCAAGTTCCGCCGCGGTCAAAGGCGACGCTGCCGCAGTAGTTGGCCATCGCCGTTTGAACGGGGTCTGGCGCGTTCAGGAATTCCAGCCCATTGCGGTCGTTGACCAGCGCGATCAATGGGGGCGTTTCGCTCTCGTCGCCTTGATACTGCATGACGACCGTGACGGTGCCCTCGCGGCTGACGGACAGATGCCGGCTGCTCAACAGGCTAAGCGTCTGCGGCATTTCGATCCGATGGGCCAGATCGCCGGTCTGGCTGTCGATAAGGCCAAGGTTGGGCGCCATCGTATCGAGATTGAGCGCCTCGCGCCCGCTATCCGGATGGGTCAGGATCCCGCCATTGGCGACCACCAGTGTGCGGCCATCCGGGTGCAGCACCAGTTCGTGCGGTCCGATGCCGTGCGACCGCCATTCCCCAAGCCGGCGATAACCATTGACGGCGTCGTAAACGCCGATGCGTCCGTCGCCGTTGTCGAACGCGTTCTCGGTGGTGAACAGGACGGCGCCGTCGGCAGAAAAGCAGGCGTGCCCATAGAAGTGCCGATCCGGCTGGGCGGCAATCTCGTGAACCGCGCTCAGGGTCGGCAGATCGATGACGGTGACGAACCGCCCGGCGCGGCGGGCGCAGAGTACCGCCGTCCTGCCATCTGGGCTGACCGCCGCGGCGTGCCCGCGCCCCGGCAGTTCGTGGGCAAGGCGGGTGCGACCGGCATCGTCGATCACCGCCGCATGATGGGTCATGCCGGCATCGGCCCCGCCGCTCATGTACCAGCCCGCCCTGCCGGTGTCGGTGGCAAGGCTTGGGCTCAGGGGTAGCGAGGCGGCGGCAGCGGTTGCCAGGAACGCCCGCCGCGACAGAGACATGGGCTCAGTCGCCGTCCAGGCTGTTGAAGCCGAGATTGAGGTTCAGCGCCGGCCCCACCTCGTCCGACCAGATCCGCCGCGCTTCCGCGACATGCTGGCCAAGCGTGACAAGGTCGGCCCGTTGATCCGGATCCGCCACCAACTGGTCGATCGGCTGGTCGCGCAACAGTTCCGCCAGCGCAATCGCGGCGTCCAATTCCGCGATGACCCGGTCAGCGATGTCGACGCCGCCCGGGGCGTCGCGCAATAGGTCGGCAAATCCGGTCTGGTCACCATTCTCAGTCAGATCGCGCAAGGTCGCCAGGTTAACGCCGATATTGCGCAGGGCACGGCCGCTGCGCCAGTTCTCCGCCAGCCGCGGACGCGCCTGGTCCGCGCTCTCGCCAAGGGGGGCGGCCAGCTTGCGCGTCAAGATCAGCTCCAGTTGCTCAAAGGCCGCCTGAAACATGGTGACGGTGAGTGCAGCGTCATTGGGCAAAGCCGCGGCCGGCGCTTCGGGATCGGACCACGCCGCGCCGAGATCCGCGCCAATGGCTTCAAGATTGGCCGCAATCGCGACGCCCAACGCGCAGGTGTAGTACTCAGGCGCCAAACCGTCGCCCTCGAACAGCAGCCGCTCCAACGCGGGCAACCCTTGCAAGGCGACACTGGCCGAGGCCAGCACCTCAGGGTCGAGCAGGTCGTCGCGGGGTTCGTTCAACACGCCGGCAAGCTGGCGCCCGACCGTGTTTCGGCTGTCCGGCCAGAAATGGACGCGCACCGGCCGCATGAACAGCGATTGCGGGCCGAAATTCACCCAGCTCACCGCCATCCAGCGATCATACGTGTCGTGATAGGCATCCGAGACCGCGTCGAGATTGTTGGTCTCCGCCACGCAATAGCCATCCAAGGCGGCGGCAAGGTCCCGCGCGGCGACGGCAAAAGCCTCGTGCGCCGGTGCGATCTGGTGCGCGATGATCGCGTCGTTGAGCTCCGCGTAGCCTGCCCCTTCCGGCGCCGTTTGCGCAGCCGCAAACAGCGTCATGATGCCGAGGCCGAGCGCGGTAATCGTGCCGATGGCGATGCGCGGATGTTTCATTTGGCCCCCGTCAAAGCGAGTTGAGGAACGTGAGCAGTGCTGCGCGTTCGTCCGGCGTCATCGCGATGAACTGATCGCGCTGCGCTTCGGCTTCACCGCCGTGCCAAAGGATCGCCTCGGTCAAATTGCGGGCGCGGCCGTCATGCAGATAGAAGGTATGGTCGTTGACCATCTCGGTCAGGCCGATGCCCCATAAGGGTGCCGTGCGCCATTCTTGGCCCGAGGCTTGGCCGTCGGGCCGGTTGTCCGCCAGGCCAGGCCCCATATCGTGCAGCAGCAGGTCGGTGTAGGGCCAGATTAGTTGGCGGGACAGGGCCTCCGTCGCGGCGTCGTCCCGCGTCAGGTGCCGGCTGACATGGCAGGCGTCGCAGCCGACCTCGTAGAACAGCGCGCGCCCCGCCAGCACCGACGGGTCGTCGACACCGCGTCGCGCCGGCACGGCCAAGTGGCGAGTATAGAACTCCAGAGGTTCCATCAAGGTCGCGGGGATTTCGATGCCGTCGCCGTTTTCGATATCTCCGTGGATGGCGTTGCGGCAGTCCGCCTGGACCTCGGTGCAGTCGCCCCAGGGCGCCGGCGCCAGCGGGCTCGACAGGCCGATATCGCCGGCAAAGGCGTGGGCGTTTTGCTGGTTCAAGGTCGGTTCGTTCGACTTCCAACCGAACCGGCCCAGCGCCAGACCGTCGGCTTCCGTGCTCCAGACCCAGTTCGGCCTGCCGGAGATGCCGTCGCCGTCGCGATCGTCGGGGTCGGCCAGCGCCAGGATACGCTCTTCCGGTATGGCCTCCAGCAAGCCAAGCCCGATCATCGGCGGTGCCACGCGCACCGACATCATGACATCCGGCGACAGCGGCCCGTACGCCGGATTTGCGATCGAGTAGGTCGGCTCGCGCAAGGAGGCGACCTCGCCACCGTTCATCTCCACTGGGATTTCCGTCCACTCGGTGTGGATATGCCCTTCGGCCGGCAGGTTTGCGACGCCCAGATCCTGAAGCTGACCACCATAGGTCGGCTCCGGCAGGCTGTTGACGCGGCCCGAGGCCAATAAGGCCCGTTCCTCGTCGGTCGTGGGTGGCACGCTCAGCCGCATGAGAATGGACTCGGCATTGTCTTCCGGGAAGTTCGCCGCCGGCGGATGGCCGCGCCCGTCGCGCAGGTGACAGCTTTGGCAGCCGCGCGAGTTGTACAGCGGCCCCAGCCCGTCCGATGCGGCCGTCGATGACGGTGCCGTAACCCAGAGCCGCCGAAAGACGGCATTGCCGATGTTGAACTCCGCGCGTTCGGCAAAGCTGAGATTCGCCGCCGGCTGCGAAAACGCATTTCGGTTCAGCGGCCCTCGAACGGTGCCGGCACCGCCCGAATTGGTTTCATACCGCTCGGCGCGGTCGAATTCTGGCGAAGGGGTCAGAATGTCCAACTGCTGCGCAACCGCGGGCACGGAGAACATCAAAACGATTGCTGCGATTACCTTGATCTCGGGGGGAAGATTTCGGCGAAGTCTTCCAGTGGATACCATGCGCGCCTAGCTCACTGCGGGGTTACGGTTCATCGATCGACGGCCGAGTGCGCATCCCACACCGAAGTCATGGGATGCGCACCCGTTCATGATCGCTCTATGGGATCGAGCGGTCGACTAATGGAAGACGGCGTCCGGATCGTCCAGGCTGTCGGAGCCCTCGAAGGGGCCGATCTGCAGATCCAGGGCGACGACCACCTCCTCAAAACCCGCTGCCTGATCGACCAGCCGGTCGATCACGTTCTGCAGCACGGCGTTACCGTCTTCATTGCCTTCGGCCAGCATCTGGTCGTAGGCCATGCCGCCCTCGGCCGTCGCCACCATCGCCTGCATGGCCGACGTGGTCGCCGACATCCGATTGAGGATCATGGTGTCCAGCTCTTCGGAGTTGGCGGCCACCAGGTCGCTCATGGACGCGCCTTCGACGACCGACCCGTCGGTTCGCACATACCGTCCGGTGTAGACGGCAGTCATGCCGACCTGATTGTAGTAGTGCGAGTTGTGGGTGTTGTCGGCGAAGCAGTCATGCTCCTCTTCCGGATCATGCAGCAGCAGGCCCAGCTGCATGCGTTCGCCCGCCAGTTCGCCGTAGGACAAGCTGCCCAATCCGGTGATGATGGCCGAAGGGCCCCCGGTCTCGGGGTCCGCCATCACTTCGGCGCGCGCCGCGCCGCCCTCATCCCAATTGGCGACCATTTCCTCCAGATCGGTGATCAGCAGGGCCGATGCGGAAACCAGAAACTCGGCCCGCCGGTCGCAGTTGCCACCGGTGCAGTTGGCGGTGTCGAAGTCGGTTGCAGGCCGATTGCCGGCGCCGGGTCTCGTGCCGTTCAGGTCCTGGCCCCAAAGCAGAAACTCGATGGCGTGATAGCCGGTCGCGACATTGGCCTCCACGCCGTCGACCTCATGCAGGTCATCCTGCAACAGGGACGGCGTGATGCTGGACGCGTCGATCGTCGTGCCGCCGAACGTGAACTGCGGATTTGCCACGACGTTGGCGGTGTAGAACATGTTCTCGTCGCTGACGTCGCCATAGTTGGAAACATCGACATAGTCGATCAGGCCCTCGTCGAGCGGCCAGGCGTTCACGCGCCCCTCCCAATCGTCGACGATCGGATTGCCGAACCGGTACACCTCTGTCTGCTGGTAGGGCACCCGGGCCTCGATCCAGGCCTGGCGTGCCGCGGCCAGGTTGGCCTCGGTCGGCGTGCTGACCAGGGTGCCGATCGCGGTGTCCAGGGTCTGTGCCGTCGCCAGTGAGTCCGCGTACATCGCATGCGCGATATCGGCGTAGCTGGTCATCACCGCCGCCGGGTCGGGCTGTGCCTGGGCAACTGCCGATGGAACAATCAGGGCTACCGCGACAGCGGCTGTGACCGATGAGCGACGCATGTGAAACCTCCGTGCCTGTCCGCAAATAAGAACCATTCGCGTTCTTAGCCCGGAGTTCTTGAGAATGCAATCCATTATCATCTGTCCAGGATGGATGACGGCTGGCTGGTTTGCTGGCCCGATCGCGGGTGCTCAGCCAGTTCGTCGTGCCGACTTTGGCCTCGGCCGATCGGGACCGCGATCGGCAGCTCTAGGCTGGCATGTCGTTGGGGAGGAGATTTCCAGTCTGGTTCAGGCGATGACCCGACCGATGGCCTGCGCGGTCTGTAGATAAGAGGACAGGCGGCCGGCAGACTTGAAGGCGGGGTCGGGGCGAACCGCCAGTTCACCGCTTTTCTGCGTTGGGATCAGGCTGCGCAGGTCGATCTCGCCGACATCCGGAGAGCCGGACCCGAGGTCGATCAGGCCAGCTGCTCTGTATCGCTGCTCGGGATCGATCTCGGTAACCAGCCAGACCGCGTTGCTGATCGGATCCACCAGTTTGGCGACCGGATGATAGTCGATTTTCTTTTGTCCGCTGGCCAACCGCTCCGCGCTGCGCCGCCCATTGTCCAGCAACCGGGCATACTGATGGGGCGTGAACAGGCGCAGGCCCAGGTCTCTGGCCATGTGAGCCAGCGGCCGGTCCGTCCTTCCTGCACGCTCGTCGCGCTCTTGCTTGCGCGAGAAACTCATGCAGCGCTTCCCCTTTCGTCCGGCAGAAGATGCCGGTCGGATGATTTCGAGATCGAACGCTGTTTACATAATCGATGCTTTCGTCGAATAAGTCGAGTGAAACGAGCAAGGAAATAACGTGCCGGGTCTCCCAAGTGACGCAACTATAGACATAAGTACGTATTATCAACACCTGCGATGAGAGAAGATAGTAACTTACGGCTGTTTTTGAACACATTTTTGACAAATTATTGACACTCTTGCGCCCATGTTCGTCCCCGTCCCGCGGCGTTCCTTGGCAGTCGAAATTGGGCGCATATCCGGTATTCGGCATCCTGCCAGGCGGCTTGGACATCGGTGCCCCGACCGAATGTACGCGCGCCTGTGACCGCTGATGCCTTGCAGGCCACGCGGATGCGAAATCTGCCGGAACTGCGTTCTGACTGCGCTATCGGGACCAAGCAGGCGCTGCAGGAGCTGACCGTCAATGCGGCCCGGCATCATGGTCCACCGGCAGACGCGCCGGTCCGCGACTGTGTCGCTGAAAGCCAGCGACAACGACGGTCCGATGGTTGCCGGTAAGGCCCCTCTCGGCTCTGCAATGAACGATCAGGGTGCTAAGCGGGTGTTTGCTCCGTCGCCTCTACCGTGGCGGGTGCTGCCAACTCGCATTTATACTTTGCAGCCAGGCTGTCGCCGGAATAGGCCTGCAGCTCGATCCTGCGCGTTTGCAGACCGGCGTTTGGAATCAGGATCTTGGCACAGCCCTCACCATCCGCAATGCCGCCGCCCGCGGGCCGGTCGTCGACATAGGCGTAGAGCGAATCGAGACCCACCATCCGTGACGTAACCGTGATCTTGTCGCCGGCCCGATCGACTTGCACGTCCAGGTTGCGCCGGGGCATGTCGTTGAGCTGCTTGATCGCGAAATCCATCAGGTCGCGGTTGCCTTCGGTCAGGTCGCGATAGGTCGGCCGGTGCCAATGATCGGCGACGACGCCCAGCTCCTCAACGGGTTCGCCGGCGTTCTTGCCAACCCGAAGGCAGCGTCTGACGGCGAAGCGGAGCTGGGTGCCTTGCGGCAGTTGACGGACCTCCGGCGCGAGATCCGACGCCCGCTGGGTCAAGCGAAGATGGCGCCAGACATTGCCGCCGCCGGCCCCGGTGGTCGGATCGACGCCGATCACGGGGCCGATCTCGTGGTCCTGAAAGCCGGCGGCGAAGATATCGGCGGAACTGTAGCTGCCCGCGCTGGTGATCAGCACGACGGGCCCGTAATACTCTTGGCCGATCCTGTTCGCGATCACGGGGCTGGTCAACGGCGCGCCCGCCGAATACAAGCCGCCCGTCGCGCGCGCGATATCGATCGACCCGCCCCAGGTCTCTTGGAGGCGTTTTCGCCATCTGAGTGCGGCGAACCCGATATCCTCCTGCGGGTGCGTCAATTGGTCGGTCAAGCTTGACGACACGAACTGAAACGGCTCGGGCGTTATGGTTTTCGGTGTCAGGAGTTGAAGCAGGGATTCCGCCGATTGGATTTCGCCACCGGGATTGTCGCGAACATCGATGATCAGTCCCGATTGCGGCATTTGGCCGAGCAAGCGCCTGAATTCAGGGACGAACCGCTTGTAATGGTCCAGGAACGCCCGAATTCGGATATAGCCATAGTCAACGTCTCCGCGCTTTTCGATCCTGGCCTCAAGCTGTCTTGGCAGGGCGGATCGCAGTGGCTCCGCCCGATTGGCGTTCAACGCGGGCCCCCTGACGCCTTGAGCCGCCAGGCGCATCGTTTCAGCCAGATGTTGCTGGTCGTTCGCGCGGGCCGTTTCCTCGTCGATCACCTTGTCATGCCGGAAAAGCCGCCGCCGGGTCAGGTTTTCGATGGCCGTGCGCTGGTTGACGGCGAGGCGGTCTTCCTCCTCCAACGGGGGGTCTTCGCTGTCGTCCTCCCCGCCGTCGGGCTCTGCCTCGTCGCCGAAATCCTCGTCTGACTGTTCGTCGAACAGCCAGACCGCCTGCAAGCCGATGGTGAACTCCGGCAGCCCTTTCAGGCGCAGCAGCCGCCACGGCATCCTGATCTCGTGGTGCCGACCGTCCGCCTCGTAGCCGACAATCACCCAGGCGCCGTCCGGCGGCAGCGAACAGCCGAGCCATCGAACGGTGATGTAGAGCAGCCCGAGGGCCATCTGCGCGGCCGGATTGGAACCGTTCTCTCGTTCCGCATTCCGCCTGACCGCACGCTGCATGGGAATGCCGTTCCACGAGGTTATCTCGACCCCTGGCCGAAAGGTCGGGTGGTCGAACCCGTCCAGTGTCGCCGACACGATGAACATTCTCTCACCGGCCTCGTCATAGCAGGCCTCGACCATGAACGGCAGGAAGGCGACGAGGTCCGCGAACGGCGGCGGCGGGCGGTAGGCCGTGTGGCTGTCGCACAGGCTTTTCAGGGCGAGCATGAACTCTTCATGAAAGGCCTGGTGGTCGAGGGTGTCCAAGCGTCCGCGCAGGATTTTCAGGCGATGCACCGCGTCCGCCGGACGGCGCGTTTTCTTCAGCGGCCGGTGGGCATAAAGCTCGGTCAGCACGATTAGTGTCTGATCGATCAGCAGCGCGCGATCGTCCAGCGATAGGCTGGACGTCATGTCTTCAAGCTCGTCGATGTCGTGAATTGTTCCCAGCTTCTGCAATGCCGCCAGAAACTGAGGGCTCTGCGATGCGTCTTCCGCGTTTGGGGCCGGTTGGTTCGAGTCTGTCATTGTTATCTCCCGCGTTGGACCGCGCGGTTAGGGCGTTGTCAGTCCGTCGATACACTCCGCCAAGAGGTGTGCCGTGTTCGCCATGCTCATGCCGATCAGGCCGGCCAGCGGCGGGGTCAGCGGCATTTGGTCGAGTGCGGCGTTAAACGAGGCCATATGGTCGTGATCCGCCTCACCATGCATGCGGTAGCTGTCGAACGCCGCCTCAGGCAGTCCGCTTCGGCGCTTGATGCTGTCAATGTGCCCGACCGACGGCGGATTGCTCTCAAGAACGGCGATGTAGCCTAAGACGGCGACGGGGTGATGATGGTAGATCCAGTAATACTGGGCCCCGACCATGGACGCGACACGGGGCAACGGCGTCCGGGCAAGGACGGCCTCGCGATCGGCTCCCGCCGCGCTCAGGTCGTTCAGCAGCCAGTCGTCATGCTCTTGCTCTTCGGCGATGTGCTCATCGAGATAAGTCGCAAGATCCGCGCACAGCCGGTCGGATTGCTTGCTCGCCTGATCGCGTGCCGCGACCATCAGGGGCACACTCGCGCGAATGATCTGGTGAAACAAGATCATGAAGGCGATGAACGCTTCCGCCGCATCGTCACGCTGCCAGTGCCGCTGCAGGGCTTCGGCAAGTGGACGGCAGGTCAACTGCATCTTGAAGTGCAAGACTTCACTTTGCGTCATTGCGAATGTCCGCCGCCTGAACAGGTTTATGATTTTGGTGTCTCGCCAACGAAAGCATAAAGCCGCTGATTCTTGCAATGATGCTGGGCTGGTTCCGCGATTATCGCTTCCAATACGCCGGTAGACTGCACTAGGATCGGCGACGCTCGATAGAAAACCGGAGGGGTCAATGAACAGCAATCCATCTAATGTCGACCGTTTGGTCGCCGCGGGGGTCCTGGACTCGGACTCGCTTTCCGACGAGATGTGGCAGGCACTCGACTCGCGGCTGACCAGCGAAGAGGTCGACGCGTTGATCTCGATTAAAGGCAAGTTCAATCTGCAGCCATGGGGCTTCTCGGGAGACGGCGGGTTCCTCTAGGGGCCGCCTGACCGGCACCGGTCGCGCGGAGCGCCGGTGATGTGTTTTTGATGGACTATTCGATCGTCGGCGTACCGGAGGTTCGGGCGCCGGCGCGATATTGAAGCGTCGGACTTTGACGATTATCGAAGACCATCTGCCACGCCCGGCTCTCCGGGCGCTTACTGCCGTGCTCGGACGATGAACGGGCCCGAACCGGCTAGCGCGCCCCTGCCGTCCGGCATCCTGACGAGCGTCTTTACGGACATCGAAGGCTCGACCCGCCTGCTTGAGCATTTGGGGCCGTCATATGGTGCCGCGCTGGCCCGCCACTTCGAGATTCTGAGAAGTGCGCTAGCCGCGCATGACGGGCATGAGGTCGATGCCATAGGCGACGCCTATTTCGCTGTTTTCGATGACCCCAACCAGGCCCTGGCGGCGGCGGTTGACGCCCAGCGGATGCTGGTGGCTGAGCATTGGCCCGGCGGCGCGGCGCTGCGGATCCGCATCGGGCTGCACACGGGCGAGTTCTCGCCCGACAAGAACCGCGAACTCGGCTATGTCGGCCTCGACGTCCACCGCAGTGCCCGGATCAGCGCGGTCGCCCATGGCGGCCAGATCGTGTTCTCCGGCGCGACCCGAAAACTGCTTGAGGGTTCGGCGCTGCCGGATGGCGTCGCCATCAGGGACTTGGGAACCCATCGCCTGAAGGATCTACGGTATCCCGAAACGCTCTATGACGTGACCATCGAGGGGCTGAACAGCAACTTTGCCCCCATCGATACGCTGGACAACCGGCCCAACAATCTTCCCGCCGCTGCGGTGGAGATCGTCGGCCGAGAGCGAGAGATCGAAAGGGCGCACGAGTTGCTGCGCGATCGCGACACAAGACTGCTGACGCTCACCGGACCGGGCGGTGTCGGCAAAACGCGCCTGTCGCTCGCCATCGCCGGCGGTCTCCTTGAGACCTTCCCGTCCGGTATCTTTCAGGTGCCCTTGTCCGCCGTCACTGAACCGACGCTGGTACCGCCGACGATCGCGCAGACGCTGGGCGTTCAGGAGTTTCCCGGGCAGTCGGCGATTGACGGGTTGAAGCACGCCATCGGCAATCGGCACATGCTGCTCGTCATCGATAATTTCGAGCAGGTCGTCGATGCCGCCGGAACGCTGGTCGACCTTCTGCAGACTTGCGAAAACCTGAAGCTGCTGGTCACCAGCCGCGAGACGCTGAACGTGCCGTATGAGAGCGAGTTGGCGGTGTCGCCGATGACCTTGGCGGCCGTGGATGAGACCGATGATCCGGATCGGCTTATGCAATCGCCCGCCATCCGGCTGTTCGTCGAGCGTGTCAGGGACTTCCAGCCGGACTTCGCAATCACCCCGGAAAACGCGTCGGCGATCGCGCAGATCTGCAGGAAGCTCGATGGCCTGCCGCTCGCCATCGAACTGGCCGCGCCGCGCCTGAGGCTGCTCAGCCCAGACGACCTTCTTAAGCGGCTGACCCAGAGCCTGGACGCGCTGCAGGCCGGGCGCAGGGACGCCGACCAGCGCCACCGGACGCTGCGCGATGCCGTGAACTGGAGCTACGACCTGCTCCCCGCCGGTGAGAAGGCGCTGTTCCGACGCGTGGCTGTTTTCGTCAGCGGTTTTCAGATCGAGGCGGCCGAGGACATCTGCCACGATTTGGATCCGGCCGGTTTCGACGTTCTGGAAATGCTGTCGTCCTTGCTGAGCAAGAGCCTGCTCAGACGCGAGACGGCGGACGGGCTGCCTCGCCTGCACATGCTGGAAACCGTGCGCGAGTTCGGCCTCGAGCGTCTGCGCCAGAGCGATGAGTATGATGCCTATCGCCAACGGCACGGCGATCATTTTCTCGCCCTTGCCGAGACATTGGCGCCGGATCTGCTGGGGCGCCAACAGCGCAGCTCCGTTGGACGCTTGCTGACCGAGACGGACAATCTGCGCGCGGCCCTGGTCTGGGCGTCCGAACAGCCCGAACCGGAGGCGACCGGTCGCTTGCTCGACGCCCTGCTCTGGCTATGGGTGCCGCGCGGCCAGTTTACCGAAGGCAGTGCCTGGGCGGATCGCGCGGTCGAGCAGTTCGCCGGCGCACAGCCAAGCCGGCCGCTGGGGCTGATCTACAAGGTCGCCGGATGGCTGAAGATGATGTCCGGCGATTATCCCGGCGCGCTGCCACTTTGCCAGCGCGCTTATGAGGTTTTCGGCCAGGTTGGCGACGAGGTGGAAGCCGCTCGTGCGCGCATGATGTATGGCATCACGATGGCGGCGACCGGCGGCGCTGAACAGGGCATAGCCCACGTCATGCAGGCGCTGGAGCAGTCACAGGCCTTGGACGACCGGATCGGGGCCGCCGTGACGCTGATCGCAATCGGCGAAGGCGCGCGCCATGGCGGTGACCTGGCAACCGCTCGAGACTTTTACGAAAAGGCCCTGGGGCTGTTGCGCAACCTGGACAATACCTACTGGACCGCCGGCCTGTTGCTCAATCTGGCGCAGTTGAAGCTGCGCGACGGCGCGGTGGGGGATGCCCTGGAATTCCTGGCCGAATCGATCGAACTGGGCCGCGAGTTCGACTATCCCATGGTCATCAACCTTTACATTGTGATCATGGGTGCGGTTGCCCATGCCCAGGGCGACGCGGACCAGGGCGCCCGATTGTTCGGTGCCGCCGATGCGCTGTTGCGTACGCTCGGGGCGGCGCTCGAACCGCCGGATCAGGCTGAGTTTGACCGCTTCAAAGGCGAGGCGGAGGCCGCGCTGGGTGAACAGCGGTTCGCGGCCCTGTTCGCCGAAGGCGCGTCATGGTCGCGCGACGAGACGATCGCGGCCGCCACCGCGCTGCACCGCTGACCGCTGCTCCTCGGCGGCGTCCGCCTACTGTTCGGGGCCGCGCTTGGGCTACGGCCCGTGCACATTGTCTCGTAGTGCATCCATCCATTTCACTGAAAAGACCGCATCATCAAATCCCAGGATCAAATACTTAGGGTCCTTTTGATCCATTCGGAGTCGGTTCTGGTTGGCGATAGGTGCGGCGATCGAATCCGGCGCGACTCAGTTCGGATTCGTTGACAAGGTTCCGCAGCCGACCCTGCCGCAGGTAGAGCATCGCCGTTTCGGCCGACAGACGCCGCGCGTCGGTTTGGCTTTCGGGGCTGCACCAGGCGCCGTGCGGCGTGACGACGAGACGGTCCCTGAGGCCGGACCCGTCGAGATCGGCATAACAGCGGACCATCGGATCGTCGCGTGACGGCGGCTCCTGCGGCAACACGTCGAGGCCTGCTCCGGCAATGTCGCCAGCCGCAAGGCCGGCAAGCAGGGCTGCGGTATCGACGATCCCACCGCGGGCCGTGTTGATCAGAATGGCGTCGTCCTTCATCGCCTTGAGCGCTGCCGCATCGATCATGCCGCGCGTCTCTTCGGTCAGCGGCGTATGCAGGCTGACGACATCGCTGGCCGACAACAGGGTCTGAAGGCTGTCGACCCGCTCGACGCCCAGCGCGATTTCAGTGCCCGAGGGCAGATAGGGATCATAGGCCATCACCCGCATGCCGAAGGCCTTGGCGCGCAGCGCCGTTGCCGTCCCGATGCGCCCCAGACCGACAATCCCCATGACCCTGCCGCGAATGCGGCGCACCAGCGGCGCACGCGAAAAGTGGTAATTGCCGACCGGATCCAGCCGGAGGTGCTCGTGATAAGCGGTGACACCGCGCGTCAAGGTCAACAGCAGTGCCAGCGCGTGGTCGGCAACCTCGCTGGTGCCATAGTCCGGCGTGTTGCAGACCGGAATGCCGGCACCGGCCGCCGCTTCGAGGTCGATATGGTCGAAACCCACACCCGCCCGCACGATCACCTTGCAGCGCTTCAGGCGCTCGATCACCTGCCGGTCCATGCTGGCCTCGTGCCAGACCACCAGCGCGTCGGCGTTCGTGACCAGTTCGTCGGCAATGGCACGCCAGCCGCCGCTGCGTCCGCGGAAGACATGCCAGTGCGCGTCTGTGCCCGTCGTCTGCCGCTCGACCGTGGCGTCGTCCGAATACTGCGCGTCGGGCGTCAGGATGTGAAACACGATGCTTGGTTCTCCGTCTTGCTGAAAAGGTTCGCGGCCAAACCGTTCCAAGGCCGGTCATGAAAAGTGCTGGATGAAGGCCGCAGGCTCCGCGCCTAGAGCAGCCCGCGTTGGGCAAGATTGCGCATCAGCGCGCCGGTCCCGAACGTCCATTCCGGTGCTTCGGTCGACAGCCTGACGGTGTTTTCCAGAGCCCCCAGTGTCGGGGTCGCGATGGTGACGACATCGCCAATGTGATGGGTGAAACCCTGGCCGGGCGCATCGCGATCCTCGGTCGGCGCGAACAATGTGCCCAGATAGAGCATGAAACCATCGGGGTACTGGTGATGGCGCCCGCGCGTCTGGCCTACAAGATCGGCCGGGTCCCGGCTGATCTCGCGCATCGACGAGGCCCCGTTCAGGACAAACCCATCCTCGCCGGTCACCGTCAGCGCCAGGTCCAGCCCGCGCACCGTGTCGAGGTCGAAACCCGCGTCGAACAACCGGATGAAGGGGCCGATGGCGGCGGCCGCATTGTTGTCTTTCGCCTTGCCGAGCAGAAGCGCCGAACGGCCCTCCACGTCACGCAGGTTCACATCGTTGCCCAGCGTCGCGCCGACAATGCGGCCGGCGCTGTCGACCGCGAGCACCACTTCCGGTTCGGGGTTGTTCCATTGGGAGATCGGATGCAGGCCGACATCCGCGCCCCAGCCGACCGCCGACATGGGCTGGGCCTTGCTGAACACTTCGGCGTCCGGGCCGATCCCGACCTCCAGATATTGCGACCACAACCCCTCTTTCTGCAGCATCGCCTTCACTTCGGCGGCCGCCTCCGATCCGGGCGCCAGATCGCGCAGGCTGTCGCCGACGATGGTCGTGACGCGCGCGCGGATCGTCTCGGCCTTCGTCGGATCGCCGCCGGCGCTTTCTTCGATCACCCGCTCGATCATGGAGCGGGCGAAGGTGACGCCGCAGGCCTTCACCGCCTGAAGGTCGCACGGCGCAAGCAGGCGGTCGGCATCCGGCTCCGCAGCACCCCGGCTCTTCGCGATCCAGGCGTCCAGCGGACCCAGATCGACACCGTCGATGGCGGCGATGAAGTCGGCGTGGTCGCTCTGTTCCAGGAGATCGCGCATGGTCGGCGCCTTGCGCGAGGTGATGTCGACAAGATTGTCATCGCGCAGCGTGACGAGGCACGGTCCGATGCCGGCGCGCCAAACACGTCCCACGAACAAGCCATCGGCTGGCAGCAAAAGGGAAGAAACGGTCATGGATGGTGTCCCAATTTGATGGGTCGGTTCACGCTTGCCTCGCCGCTTGACGACGCTCGCGCACGAAGATGTAAAGCCCGGCCGACACGATGATGGCACCGCCCAAGAGCATGTCGGGCCTTGGCACGTCGCCGAAGAAGAGCCAGCCCAGAAGGATGGCCCAGGGCAGAAGCGTGTATTGGAACGGCGCGACCACGCCCGCGTCAACCAGCTTTAAAGCGCGGCTGACGCACAGATGGGCCAGCATCGCGACAATGCCCAGCGCGCACAAGAGCGCAACGTCCATCGCGCCGGGCGGCACCCAGCCAATGGGCGCCAGTACGAGGCCGATCGCCAGGGCGCCGGCCATCTGCCAGACCACAAGCGTGATGTCCGGCGTGCCGCGCAAGGCCCGCCCGGTGATCAGCATCAGGGCAAAGCAGAGTGTGCCCACCATAGCAACCAGCGTCGCGCCCATATGCAGCTCTCCTGAGGGCGCCAGCGCGATCACCACGCCGCCAAAGCCGATCATGATGACAAGCCAGCGACGCACATCGATCCGTTCGCCAAGCAGAAAGGGCGACAGCATCGCCACCCATATCGGCGCGGCGAGCCAGAACGTCATGACGTCGGCCAGCGGCAGAAACCGTACCGCCCAGTAAAAGCAAAAGACCTCGGCGGTGGACAGCGCCACGCGCAGCACCTGAAGGCCGGGCTTGTCCACCCGCCAGACGGTCAAGACGCCGCGCCGCAGCACCAGGGGCGCCAGGATCGCAAGACCCGTCGCGCTGCGCAGCAAAAGCACCTGACCGACCGTGTAGGTCGCCACCAGCCATTTGCCGAGCGTATCGTTGAGCGCAAACAACAGCATGCCAAGCAGCATCAAGGCGATGCCGAGGCCGGCTGGGCCGGCCCGACGCCAAGGCGCCGCGGCAGGGGCCAACTGTGTCATGAGGCTCCCACCCAAGCAAATGGCGGGGCCGTCGCCGGCCCCGCCACCCAAGGTTCATCGCGACAATCAGTTATTCCGCAGTTCGGCCAGCGCGTCGCGGATGCCGTCGACCACGTTGGTACCGATCGTTTCGGCGTGACGGTCATAGACCGGCGCCACCGCATCGCGGATGCGCTGCATTTCCGCCTCGTCCAGCTCGTTGTACTGCATGCCGTTTTCCTGGATGTTGGCGAGCGACTGGTCGGACAGCGCCCGGCTCGTGGCGCGCTGCACGTCGCGGCCGATCACCGCGCAGTCGAACAGGATCTGCTGCTCCTCTTCAGAGTAGGTGCCGAAGATCGGCCCGGAGAACAGCACCATGAACGGCGTGTAGGCGTGGCGGGTGGCCGAGACGAAGTCCTGCACCTGGTAGAACTGCGACGTTTCGATGGTCACGAACGGGTTTTCCTGAGCATCGATGGCCCCGGTCTCAAGTGCGGTGAACACTTCGCCGAACGCCATCGGCGTGGCGTTGGTGCCAAGCGTCTGGAAGGTGTCGAGGAAGATGTTGTTCTGCATCACGCGCACGCGCATGCCGTCGAAATCGTCAAGGCTTTCCACCGGCCGCACCGAGTTGGTGAGGTTGCGGAAGCCGTTCTCCCAGTAGGCGAGGTTGACGACGCCGGCTTCGGCCAGTTGGTCGCTGATCATCTGGCCGAACGCGCCATCCAGGATGGCGTCCGCCTCTTCGGCGTTGGCGAACAGGAACGGCAGGTCGAACACGCCGAGCGCCGGCTCGATGCCGACCAGCGGCGAGGTTGAGGTGATGACCATTTCCTGGGTACCCGAACGCAGCGCCTGGGTGGCCTGAAGATCGTCGCCCAGCGAGGACGACCAGAACGCGTTCAGCGTCCAGGCGCCGTCGGTGCGCTCGGTCATGCAGGCGCGCATGGCTTCGACGCCATCGGCAACCGGGTGGGTTTCGGAAACGCCGTTCGACACGGTGATCGTGCGCTCGGAGATTTCGGCCAGGGCCGGGGTGGCGAGACCAAGCGTCAGGATGGTCGTGACGCCCAGCCGGGCCAGAGTCTTGGATGTCGATTTCATGGTTGGTTTTCTCCTTGAGGAGGTTGCGGGAAGTGGGTTGCGGGCTTTGCGGTTTCTGGCCGCGGCGGCCCGTTCGCCTCATCTCAGAAAATCAAGCGGCACCAACACGATCTGCGGGAAGGCGACGAGCAGGGCCAGGACGACGACCTGGGCGACGAGGAACGGCGCGACGCCGACGATCACTTGGCCGAGGGGGACGCGCGAGACGCCGCTGACCACGTTCAGCACCACCCCGACCGGCGGCGTGATCAGCCCGATACAGGTCGTCATGACGAACACCACGCCGAAATAGACCGGATCGATCCCCGCCTCGCGCACCAGCGGCATCAGGACCGGCGACAGGATCAGAATGGTCGGCGCCAGATCGAGGACCGTGCCGACGACCAGCACCAGAAGCACGATCACCAGCATCAGAAGCTGCGGCCGATCGATCAGCGGCTGGATGATGTCGCCGACCTCGGCGGGAATGTTGGCGCGGGTGATCAGCCAGGACGTCACCAACGCCGAGGCGACCAGAAAGAGCACCACCGAGGTCGTCTTGGCGGCGCTGATGAACACCGCATAGAGCTGGGCGACGCGCAGTTCGCGGTAGACGACCAGGCCTACGAACATGGCGTAGGCGGCCGCGATCACCGCCGCCTCAGTTGGCGTGAAAACGCCGAACCGGATGCCGCCGAGGATGATGATCGGCATGATCAGCGCCCAGATCGCCGCCACCGATGCCCGAAGGCGCACCTGGCCCGATTGGCGCGGCAAGGTTTTCACATCTTCCTTGCGCGCCACGAACATCCACATCGCCGTCAGCGACAGCGCCATCATCAGGCCCGGCACGATGCCGCCCATGAACAGGCCGGTGATCGACACATTGGCCGCCACCCCGAAGATGATGAACGCGATGGAGGGCGGTATGACCGGCGCGATCACGCCGCCTGCCGCCATAAGCCCGGCCGAACGCGGCACATTGTAGCCCGCTTCGCGCATCATCGGGATCAGGATGGCGGCCAGAGCCGCCGAATCGGCCGCCGCCGAACCCGACAAGCTGGCCATGATCACGGCGGCGAAGATCGCCACGATGCCCAGCCCGCCTCTTATATGGCCGACACAGGCGATGGCGAAATTGACGATGCGCTTCGACAGCCCGCCGGCATTCATCAGTTCGCCGGCAAGCAGGAAGAACGGAATCGCCAGCAAGGTGAAGGTGTTGGCCCCGGAGATCATCTGCTGGGCGACGATCTGGGTGTTGAAGATGTCCATATAGAACATCAGCACGATGCCGCAGAACATCAGCGCAAAGGCCACCGGAACGCCGAGCGATAGCGTGCCGAACAAGGTGACGAGGAAGACGGCGATCGTCATATCCGACCCTCTTGGTGAGGATCGTGCTCGTTCTCCGCGTACTCGCCGGCGAAATGGGCGACCTCGGCATCGCTCATGCGCCCGAGCGCGATGCGCAACAGGCGCCAGGCCGCGATGGCACCGATCCCTAGCGAGGTGAAATAGCCAATGCCGAAGACCCAGATCATCGAGATGCCGACGACCGGCGCCGTCATCGAGGCGTTGATGCCATGCTGCTGCCAGGTGCCATGGAAGAACACCGCCGCGCACAGAAGAATGATGAGGTTGGACAGCACCATGCAGACCAGCCGCCCGCGCCGCCCGAAAAACCGCACCATCGTCTCAACGCCGATGTGCCCATGCTCGGCAAACGTCAGAACCGCGCCGATAAAGGTCAGCCAGACAAAGAAGTAGCGCGACATCTCCTCGGAGAAGTTCAGCCCGGTGTTGAACACGTACCGCAACACCACGTTGCCGAAGACCATCACGACCATGCCGGCCAGCAGGCAAAACAGCATGAATTCGATCGCGCGCGCCATCCAGCCGGTGGCGCGGGTCATCGATGGCCACCATGCGGGCGGCCGACGGCGGCGGAGAAGGCTGCGCCATGCGGGCATCGATTGAGGTCGCGCCGCGGAAAGCGGCGTGAAACGAAGGCATGCAAGGCGTGTCGTCCTCCCTCGCCATGGGCCGGACGCTGGGCGCCGACCTGTCGCTGCCGCAGTCTTTTCAGCGGCGCTGTTACTTTTTGCTTGAGTTAGATGGTAGCGTATATCATTGTCAATAGAAAACCACCGTTTGCGGCAAGGAACAACACCCTGGGATGGTGGAAAAATACAGAGAAAATAAGGCAGTAACGCTGAAGGACGTGGCGTCACATGCCAATGTGAGCGTTATCACTGCCTCGCGAACCCTGCGAACGCCGGAGATCGTGTCGCCCGAAATGCGCGATCGTGTGCGGCAGGCGGTGAAGGCGCTGGGCTATGTGCCCAATCCGGCGGCGCAGGCGCTGGCCTCTAACCGGTCCAACATCATCGGCGTGATCATTCCGTCGGTCGCCAACTGGGTGTTCGCCGAGGTGCTCAGCGGCATGCTCGATGCCTCCGAGAAGACTGCCTTCGAGATCCAGTTCGTCACCAGCCGCTATGTCGCCGCGCGCGAGACGGAACTGCTGCGCGTGCTGGCCACGCAAAGGCCGGCCGGAGTGATCGTCACCGGGTACAATCAGACGCCGGATGGACGGCGCATCCTCGAAGGGATGGGGTGCCCGGTCGTGCAGATCATGGAGATCGGCCCCGACCCGGTGGATCTGATGATCGGGATCGATCATGCCGCCGCCGCCGGTGCGATGGTCGAGCATCTGTTTGAGCAGGGCTATCGCAGGATCGGGTTTCTGGGCGCGCGCATGGACCCGCGCTCGCAACGTCGTCTGGCGGGCTACCGGGCGGCCATGGGCAAAGCCGGGCTCGATCGGCCCGAGCGCGTCTTGACGACGCCCGAAGCGACCAGCGTTTCCAAAGGCGCGGAGATGCTGGCGGATTTCCTGGCCCTTACACCGGATCTGGACGCCGTTTTTTGCAACAATGGCGATCTGGCGCTCGGCGCCTTGTTCGAGGCTCAACGCCAGGGCCTGCGGGTTCCGCAACAGCTTGGTGTCGCCGGCTTCAACGATTTCGATATGGAGGCGGCCGCCTTTCCCTCCATCACCAGCGTGCGCACCCGGCGCTACGAGATGGGGTGCCGGTCGGTGGAGATGCTGGCCGCGGCGGTAGCCGGCGAACGGCCCGACCCGGCGGTCATCGATCTGGGTTTCGAGATCATGGCGCGGCAAAGCACCGCCCGTCTGGCGTCCTTGCCATAAGACACATCAGCGAACGCGCTGTCGCGCAAAGGAGTATTTCGTGCACATTCTCATCATTGGCGCGGCCGGCATGCTCGGCCGCAAGATCACGGCGGCGATCCTGGCCGACCCGACCATCGGCGGCCGGACGGTCACGGCACTTTCGCTGGTTGATCTGATGGCACCGCAAGCGCCGGATTGGCCAGCAGGTCGGGTGTCCGCCAAGGCGGCCGATCTCGGCGGTTCCGCCGCGCCGGCGGAGCTGATCGAGGACCGTCCGGACGTCATCATCCATCTGGCGGCCGTCGTCTCGGCCGATGCGGAGGTGCACTTCGACAAGGGCTACAGGGTCAATGTCGACGGCACACGCGCGCTGCTGGAGGCTGTCCGTCAAGCCGGCGATGCTTATTGCCCGCGTCTTGTCTTCGCCTCCTCACTGGCGGTCTTCGGCCCGCCCTTCCCGAACCGCATCCCCGACGATTTCGCGCCCGCCCCGCGCACAAGCTACGGCACCCAGAAGGTCATTGCGGAGCTGTTGATCAACGACTACTCACGCAAGGGCATGATTGATGGCGTCTCGCTCCGCCTGCCGACCATCAGCATCCGTCCGGGCAAGCCCAATGCGGCCGCGTCGGGTTTCTTCTCCGGCATCATCCGCGAGCCGCTGATCGGTCAGCCCGCCGCCCTGCCGGTGCCCGATACCACACGCCACTGGCACGCCAGTCCGCGCAGTGCCGCGGGCTTCTTCCTACACGCCGCCGGCATGCACACCGCGTCGCTTGGCCATCGGCGGGCGCTGAACATGCCGGGTCTTTCCGCGACCGTGGCCGAACAGATCGAGGCCCTGCGTGCGGTGGCCGGGCAGGGCGCCATCGATCTGATCCGCCCGGCGCCCGATCCGCTGGTCGCCGACATTGTCGGCGGCTGGGGCGGGGATTATGAGGCGAGCCGTGCCCGCGCGCTCGGCTTCACCACCGAAGGCAGCTTCGAAGACATCATCAAGGTTCACATCGAAGACGAGCTGGGCGGCGCTCTGCCCCGGCCCGCCGCGCACCAGGCGAACTGAACACGTGATTGAAAGGAACCGACCTCAATGAGCAGGAAGACCGCGATCGTGACCGGGGCCGGAACCGGCGTCGGGCGCGCCGTCGCCCAAGCGCTGGCCGACGATGGCTGGCATGTCGCCTATGCCGGCCGGCGCGAGGCACCGCTCGCCGATGCCGCACAAGAGATCGATCCGACCGGCGCGTCCAGCCTCGTCGTCCCGACCGATGTGACCGACGTGGAGGCGGTGAACGCCCTGTTCGACAAGGTTGCCGACGCGTGGGGCCGGGTCGATCTCCTGTTCAACAATGCCGGAACCGGCGCGCCGCCCGTGCCGATGGACGAACTGGACCCGGAAGACTGGCGCACGGCGGTGGATGTCAACCTGTCGGGCATGTTCTACTGCATGGCGGCGGCGTTTCGCGCCATGAAGCGGCAGGACCCGCGCGGCGGACGCATCATCAACAACGGATCGATCTCGGCGACGACCCCGCGCCTTCATTCGGCACCCTACACCGCCACCAAGCACGGCGTTCTGGGCCTGACCAAGTCCGGCGCGCTGGACGGCCGGCGCTTCGACATAGCCGTCGGCCAGATCGATATCGGCAATGCGGCGACCGACATGACGGAGAAAATGCCACTAGGCGTTTTGCAGGCGGACGGGTCCACCGCGCAGGAGCCGGTCATCGACGCCGTCCATATCGGTCGGTCGGTGGCGCACATGGCCTCCCTGCCGCTCGACGCCAATGTTCTGACCATGAATGTCATGGCGCTCAAAATGCCCTTCGTCGGCCGCGGCTGACCAAGGGCAAAAAGAATCCGGAGTTCAGGAGCCTCCATCATGTCATCGACTCGCGCCGGGAAGCGCTTTCGCAGCCAGGAATGGTTCGACAACCCCAACAATCCGGGCATGACCGCTCTCTATCTGGAGCGGTACCAGAACCAGACCTTCACCCGCGAGGAACTGCAATCGGGCCGACCGGTGATCGGCATCGCCAACACAGGCTCGGAACTGGTGCCCTGCAACAAGATCCACCTATTCCTGATGGACCGGATCAAGGCCGGTATCCGAGATGCCGGCGGCATCCCGATGGAGTTTCCGGTGCATCCGATTCAGGAGACCGGCAAACGACCGACCGCCGCGCTCGACCGCAACCTCGCGTACTTGAGTCTGGTGGAAGTGCTGCATGGTTATCCCATCGACGCGGTGGTGCTGACCACCGGCTGCGACAAGACCACGCCGGCCATGCTGATGGGCGCGGCCACGGTCGATCTTCCGGCCATTGTCCTCAACGGCGGCCCGATGCTCGACGGCTGGTGGAAGGGAAAGCGTGCCGGCTCGGGCTCGATCGTTTGGGAATCCCGGCGCCTGCTGGCCGAGGGCAAGATCGATTATGAGGAGTTCATCGGCCGGGCCTGCGCCTCGGCGCCGTCCCTCGGCCACTGCAACACCATGGGCACCGCATCGACCATGAACGCCATGGCCGAAGCGCTCGGCATGACGCTGCCGGGGTCCTCGGCGATCCCCGCGCCCTTCCGCGAGCGCATGGAAATGGCGTTTCGGACCGGCAGGCGTGCCGTCGAGATGGCCTATGAGGACCTCAAGCCCAGCGACATCCTGACCCGCAAGGCCTTCGAAAACGCGATCAGGGTCAACACGGCCATCGGCGGCTCCACCAACGCGCCCCCGCATCTGCAGGCCGTTGCGCGCCACGCCGGTGTCGACCTCGATGTCTTCGACTGGCAGCGGGTCGGTTTCGAGCTGCCGCTTTTGGTCAATATGCAGCCCGCGGGCGAGTATCTAGGCGAGAGCTTTTTCCGGGCCGGCGGCGTGCCGGCGGTGATGGGTGAGCTTCTCGCGGCAGCTCACCTGCACGGCGATGTCATGACGGCCTCCGGCGTGCCGGTCTCCCAGGCGCTCGACGGTGCCCGCAGCGGCGATCATGCGGTTATTCGCCCCGTCGATGAACCGCTTCGCGCAAAGGCCGGATTCATCGTGCTTACGGGGAACCTGTTCGACAGCGCCTTGATGAAGACCTCGGTCATTTCCGAGGATTTCCGCGCCCGCTTCCTCCAAGACGGCGTTTTCGAAGCCCGCGCGGTCGTGTTCGAGGGGCCTGAGGACTATCACGAGCGGATCAACGACCCATCGCTCGGCATCGACGAAAAGACCATCCTTTTCATCCGCAATGTCGGCTGCGTCGGTTATCCGGGCTCGGCCGAGGTGGTCAACATGCAGCCGCCCGATGCGCTGATCCACAGCGGCATCAACCACCTGCCGACCGTCGGTGACGGCCGCCAGTCGGGCACGTCGGAGAGCCCGTCCATCCTCAACGCTTCCCCCGAGGCCGTGGTCGGTGGCGGTCTCGCCCTGCTTCGGACCGGCGACATTGTGCGGCTGGATGTCGAGAACGGCACGCTGAACGCCGTTGTTCCGGAGGCGGAATGGCAGGCCCGCCGCGATGCCTGGTCGGCGCCGGAGCTGGAGCACCAGACGCCATGGCAGGAAATCTACCGCAGCCATGTCGGCCAGCTGGCGCAGGGCGGCTGCCTGGAACTGGCAACCGCCTATCAGCGTATCGGCCGCAATCTCCCTCGCGACAATCACTAGGTGACCAATGCCCGCATCTGGCGCAGGGGAGTCCATTCGTTCCGACCACGGGCCAGAGTTCATTGCGAGAGCGGTGCGGATTGGTCCAGTGGGCTCGGCGTGAAGACCCTCTAGATCGAGCCTGGCTCGCCTTGGCAGAACGGCTATAGCGAGAGCTTGAATCCGATGCCGTTCGCTTCGCCTTCAAGCGATGGCAGATCTGAACTGCCAGAAAGGCCCAGCCAAGGCCAGCTTCGCCGCTTCTTGGCGCAACGAATTATTGGCATGTACGGTGCTGCCCAAGGGATCAAAACGGAGCCGCCAACGCGGTAATCCATACTGAAGTCTGGTCCCTCCGTTACCGGGATTGGGGCACGCGAGGCGTTAAGTGAAACGGCTTTGGGCCGGCCGTTGCGCGAGGCGGGTTTGGGCCGGCTACGGCTGGTAGCGCCTTCAGGTCGATTAGGACGGACAAAGCATAACAATTAGGCATAAAGCGACGCAGTTTTCTTATTTGACATTATGATGCAAGCCTTCATCGTGCGGTCGCATGAACGATACCACGGTGAGGGCGAGCCCGATGACATGGACCCGCAGACCCATCGCGGTATCGGACCGGACAGCGCTCAACGTCGAGATCCGAGGCGCGGGTCCGGCAGTCGTCTTTCTGCATGGCATCGGCGGACGTGCCCGGCAGTGGCGCGGCGTGGCCGAACGGCTGTCCGTGCCCGCTTGCACGATCTTGTGGGACGCGCGGGGCTACGGCGACAGCACCGGTCCGGGCGCTTCGGCCTTCTCGGACTTCGCCGACGATCTCTTTGCCTTGCTGGATAGTCTGGACGTGGAGCGCGCGCTTTGCGTCGGCCATTCCATGGGCGGCCGCATCCTCATCGAGGCCGCGGTCAGAAGACCAGACCGTTTCGGGGCGCTGTTCCTTTCAGGTGCGCCTGCGACGTACCTCTCTCATCTGACATCCGGGCAGAGGGACGATTATGTTGCCAAGCGCCTTGCCATGTTCGACCGGGGGGCGGTCGCCGCGTCCAAGGCTCTTCAGGTTGCGCGCGAGGTGCTGCCCGAAGGTGCGCCGGAGAAGCTGGCCTCGGTCTTGGCGGAGGATTTCATGGCACTGAGGCATGACGGATATGGTGCCGCCCTCTCCGTGTCTGCGGGTTGGGACAGGTCGAAGGATCTCGGAGCCCTCGACATGCCGTGCGAGTTGCTCGGTGGCGCGCTCGACAGGATATGCCCGCCGTCGAGCGTTCGAGAACTCGCCGAGGCGATCGGCGCGGAGAAGGTCACGGTGATCGAGGGGCTGGGCCACATGGCGCAACTCGAGGCGCCAGACGAGGTCGCGGCGCTGGTATCGGACTTCATCGCGCGGAACGGGCATCTCGCCTCCTTTTCGAGGGTTGCGAAGGCGAATGTCGCGTGAGCGGTCTGGCCACCATGCCGGCGCCGGCTTTGCGTGCGGCTTTTGCGGCCGGAGAAGTCAGCCCCGTGGACGTTCTCGAGGCGGTTCTCAAGCGGCTGGATCTCGTGGAGCCGGCGATCAACGCCTTCGCCCATGTCGACCGACAGGGTGCACGCGATGCCGCGCGCGCGTCGGAGGCCCGATGGCGCAGCGGCAACCCGCTGGGGCCGCTCGATGGCGTGCCGGTCTCCGTCAAGGATATGCTGCTGACAAAGGGCATGCCGACGCGAAAGGGCTCTCGCACCACCGATCCGGATGCGCCACAGGATGTCGATGCGCCGGCCGTGGCCCGGCTCCGCGTGGGGGGCGCGGTGCTCTTCGGCAAGACGACGACGACCGAGTTCGGCGGCTCGCCTTACTCCAGTTCGCCACTCACGGGCGTCACCCGGTCTCCGTGGCATCTGGGTCACGGCGTATCGGGTTCGTCGATGGGGACCGCGGCACAGCTTGCGGCCGGCGTCGGAACGCTGGGTTTGGCCAATGACGCCGCCGGGTCTATCCGGATGCCCGCGTCTTTCGGCGGCTGTTTTGGCATCAAGCCGACGTTCGGGCTGGTCGCCACCTGGCCCGCTTCGGCCGCCGGGATCCTTGGCCATACGGGGCCGATGGGCTGGGGGGTCGAGGAGACCGCGACGCTTCTTGCGGTCATCGCCGGCGCCGATCCGCACGATCCCTATTCGCTGCCCGACGGTGCCGTTTCGTTGGCCGACGCGGAAGATGGCGTCCACGGGCGGCGGATCGCCTATTCGCCGGGTCTGGGGGTCAGGTTGCCCGATCCGGATGTACGCGAGGCGACAGATGCAGCGGCGCGCGCATTTTCCGATTTAGGGGCGGTGGTCGAAGAGGTCGATCCGGATCTATCGGGACTCTTCGAGGCCTATGACTGTTTGCGCATCTGCAACCGCGCGGCCGCCTACAGAAATGCGGGCGCGGCCGACCGCCGCGCCGACATGGACGAGATCGTCGCGCGGGTGATCGAACAGGCGGCCGCCTACTCGGTCGAGGATTACGTCGCGGCGCTTGCCGCGCGGGAAGCTCTTGCCGCCCGGATGCGGGCGTTCCACGAGACTTACGATCTGCTCCTTACGCCGACGATGGCGACGCTGCCGTTGCCAATCGGCAGCGGTCCCGGCCCGAATGATGCGCACTGGTACCAGATCAACGGCGACATCTGGTCGCCCTACACCTTCGTCTTCAACATGACTCAGCAGCCGGCGGCGTCGGTCCCTTGCGGGCTGGCCGCACGGGCCGGGTCCCCCGAGGCGGCGCTTCCGATCGGGCTTCAGGTCGTCGCGTCCAATTACCAGGACGCGCTCGTTCTTAAGGCCGCGCGAGCCTACGAGGCGGTCAGGGACTGGTCCCGCCCGCGGTTTCCTTTTCCCGGCGATGGCGAGATCGCGTGATGCGGATTGCCGTGGCCGGCCTTCAGCACGAAACCAACACCTTTGTGGGCGGGGTGACGGAGGCCTCCGCGTTCCTGAAGCCAGGCGGGTGGCCGGAACTCGCCCGCGGAGAAACCTTGCGCGACAGCCTTGCCGGAACGGCGGTGCCCATGGCTGGTGCATTGGCAGTCCTGTCGGATCACGAGGCCGATATCGTCCCTATCGTATGGGCGATGGCGCTGCCCTCCGGCCCGGTCGATCACGCCGTCTTCGAGGCTTTCAGGGACGAGATCGTCCGGGGGCTGAAGGCAGCCGAACCGCTCGATGGTGTCTTGCTGGAACTGCATGGCGCCATGGTCACGACCGCCGAGCCGGACGCCGAGGGCAACCTTCTCCAAACCGTGCGCTGGGCGTTGGGGCCCGAAGTGCCGGTTGTGGCCACGCTGGATCCGCACGGCAATGTGACGGCGCGCATGGTTGCCTGCGCCGACTGGATCGAGCCCTACCGGACCTATCCGCACGTCGATATGTCCGAGACAGGGGCGCGCGCGGCGCGCCGGCTGCTCGATTTCGCCGGTGGCATGCACGAGCCTCCGGCAAAGGTCTATCGGCCGGTCCCATTCCTTTTGCCCGTAGTCGCGCAGGCGACCGATGGGCCGGCCATGGCAGCCCTTTGCGCTGCGGCGCGAGAGCAAGAAAGCACCGCCGACGTTCTCGGCGTTCAACTCACCTTTGGCTTTCCTTATGCCGATATCGTCGATGCCGGGCCGGCGGTTGTCGTCTACGCCGAAAGCGACCGGCGCGCCGAGGAAGTGGCCGAGATGCATTTGGCATTGTGGCTCGATGCGGAAGCCTCGCTCCACATGCCGTTGGTCGGGCCGAACGAAGCCGTGGCGATGGCCATGGACGGCGCTGGGCCGGATGGGCCGGTGGTTTTGGCCGATGTGCAGGACAATCCCGGCGCCGGTGGGTCGCAGGACACGACGGGGCTGCTGCGGGCGCTCATTGAGGCGGGGGCGCGGGGGGCGGTATTGGCGCATATCTGCGATCCGCCCGCGGCGGAGGCGGCGCATGCGGTGGGATGCGGCGCAACGCTTGACCTGACCGTTGGCGGCCTGTCATCACCTGAACACGGTGCGCCGGTCGAGGGACCTTTTGAGGTCGCGGCGCTTGGTTCGGGCCGGTTCACCGGCGAAGGGCCGATGTATCGCGGCAACGCGATCGATCTTGGCCCCGTGACCGTGCTGAGGAAAAACGGCGTCGATGTGGTTGTGGCCGGAAAACGGATGCAGGCATCCGAACCCGGTCTGCTGCGCCATCTGGGGCTAAACCCCGAACAACTGCCGATCCTTGCTGTCAAAAGCTCGGTTCATTTTCGCGGCGCCTACCAGGCAATGGCACGGGACATCATCCTCGTGAATGCCCCCGGCGCCGTCACCATGAGCTTGGACAAGCTCGACTTTCGCCATGCGGTGCGGCCCGTCGCGCGGGCCGTCCCCAACGACAACCGAAGACCGACAGGAGACTTCACATGATCCATTTTTCACGTCTGCTTTCCGCGACGGCTGTGCTCGCGCTTGGTGCGACAGGCGCGCTCGCCGGGCCGGAGGACAACTCGCTGACCATCGGCATTGGCGAGGAACTTCCCAGCTTTGATGGTTACATCTCGACCTCGCGGGACGGCGTCGTCATGACGCGCCACCTGTTCGACATGCTGATCTACCGCAACCCCGAAACCTTCGAGTACGAACCCCTGCTCGCGACCTCGTGGGAACGTATCGACGATCTGACCTGGGAGTTCACCCTGCGCGAGGGCGTGACGTTCCACGATGGGTCGGCGTTCGATGCAGAGGACGTGGCGTTCACCCTGAATCACTACGCCGATCCCGAGGCCGGCGCACGGTCGCAGGCCTCGGTCAGCTGGATCGAGAATGTCGAGGTCGTCGATCCGCAAACCGTGCGCATTGTCTCCGACGCACCGTTCCCGGCCGCACTCGAATTCGTGGCAGGTAGCCTGCCGATCTATCCCTCCGACTATGTGGAAAGCGTTGGTTGGCAGGAATTCGGACAGGCCCCTATCGGAACCGGCCCCTATGTCTACCAGGCAGGGGACAGCAATGCCTTCACGCTGACGGCCTACGAAGACTATTTCGAGGGCGGCGGCAAAGGCACGCCCGCCATAGACACGATCGAGGTCCGGATCATCCCGGACACAGCGACACGCATCGCCGAGATGATTGGCGGCGGCGTCGACTGGATCTGGAACGTGCCCGCTGACCAGATTGAACAGCTGAATGCCGTGCCGGGACTGACTGCCGAGCTTGGCTCGACGATGCGCATCGCAATGGTGGCCATGGATGCGGCGGGGCGGGCGAACCCCGAAAGCCCCTTGGCCGATCCGCGCGTACGCCAGGCCGTAAACCATGCCATCGACCGCGAGACGCTTGTCTCGGCATTGGTCGGCGGTGATGGCGAAGTGGTCAACGTGCCGTGCTATCCGATGCAGTTCGGCTGCGACACCGAGGCGGCGACGGTCTACGACTTTGATCCCGAACGGGCCCGCGAGCTTCTGGCCGAAGCCGGTCATGGCGACGGGTTCAGCGTTCGCATGGCCTCGTTCCGCGACCGCGCGCGGGCCGAGGCCGTGCAGCAGTATCTGGCCAACGTGGGCATCACAGCCGATCTGGAGATGCTGCAGGCGCGCGCGAGCTTCTCGGCATGGCGCGAAGGCGATATCGACATGTGGTACGGCGACTGGGGCAGTTTTTCCATTGCCGACGTTTCGGCATCGACCGGCAACTTCTTCAATGGCGGCACCAACGATGGCGCGCAGGACGCCGAACTGATCGCGTTGATCGAGCGGGGCGCGGCGACCATTGACGAGGAAGAGCGGCGAAGCATCTATTCCGACGCCATTTCCCGCATCACCGAACAGGCCTATTGGGTTCCCATGCACACGATCGTCATGGGGTACGCCTACAAGGATGCGCTCGACTTCACGCCGACCGTGGACGAACTGCCGCGGTTCTTCCTGGCTTCCTGGACCGAGTAGCCGCATCGTCATCTGGCGGGGCCCTCCGGGCCCCGCGGTACCCGGCAGGCATGCCAATGACAGGCTTTCTTCTCCGTCGGCTGGCGCTGGCGCTCTTCGTGCTCGTCACGATCTCGGTGATCACCTTCGTGCTGAGCCATGTCGCGGTCGATCCGGCGCTTGGCGTTGCCGGCGACAGCGCGACAGACGAGGACATTGCGGCCATCCGGGCCCAATACGGGTTCGACCGCCCCTATCTGGTGCAATACGCGGCCTATGTCGGCAACGTCCTATCGGGCGATTTCGGGCGATCCTATCTGTCCGGAGAACCCGTGATCGGCCTAGTGGCCGAGCGTGTGCCCGCGACTGCGCTGCTGGCATTTCTTTCGATTGTCTTTGCCCTTGCGCTGTCCGTGCCGCTGGGGGTGCTTGCCGCACTTCATCCGAACTCCCTGTTGGACAGGCTGGCCCTGTCGCTCGCGGTTTTCGGCCAGGCGATCCCCAACTTCTGGGCCGGACTCCTGCTGATCCTGGTCTTCGGATTGAACCTGGGCTGGCTGCCGATCTCCGGCAGCTCCTCCCTGGCGCATTTCGTCTTGCCGTCAATCACGCTCGGCACATTTGCCATGCCGGCGCTCATGCGGCTCGTCCGCGCGGGCATGATTGAGGTGCTCGATGCGGACTACATCCGCACCGCCCGCGCCATGGGCCTGAAGGAACGCACGGTGCTTTGGAAATACGCGCTCCGCAACGCCGTGCTTCCGGTCGTGTCACTGACGGCGGTGCAGTTCGGTTTCATGTTGGGTGGGTCGATCGTCGTCGAATCCATCTTTGCCATCCAGGGCATCGGCTATCTCGCCTGGCAATCGATGAGCCGGGCCGACATGCCGGTCATCCAGGCCATCGTGCTTCTGGTTTCGATGGCCTACATCGTGCTCACGCTTGCCGCCGATCTTTTGAACGCCGCCCTCGACCCGCGGTTGCGGCGGGCGTCATGACGGTGTTTCCGGAATCCGACCGGGTCCATCAGCGCCACTGGGGCTTCCTCATCGGCGCCGGCCTGCTTGGGCTCGCGGCCCTTGTTGCCATCTTCGCGCCCTTCATCGCGCCCCACGATCCGTTCCAGCAGGACCTTGCCCTTCGGCTCAAGCCACCGTTTTGGCACGAGGGGGCGGAGCCGGGCTATCTCCTGGGAACGGACCAGCTAGGCCGGGACTACCTTTCACGTTTGATCTACGGCACCCGCATCTCGCTGGTACTGGGATTGGGCGCCGTCCTGATCTCCGGCTTGATCGGCATCACGCTCGGCATCGTTGCGGGCTATTTCGGCGGCTGGATCGACACGGCCATTTCCGCGCTCATCACGACGCGCCTGTCGCTGCCCGTGGTGCTGGTGGCGCTTGCCATCGTGGCGATCGTCGGCGGCTCGTTGACGGTCGTGCTGCTGGTGATCGGTCTGTTGCTCTGGGATCAGTTCGCGGTCGTGGCACGCACCGCAACCATGTCGCTGCGTAACGCCGAATATATCGCCGCGGCCCGTGCGATGGGCACGTCGCGCCTGCACATCCTGGTCCGTGAGGTGCTGCCCAATATCCGCGCGCCGCTGATCGTCGTGGCGACCGTCGAGATGGCCAACGCGATCCTGATCGAGGCCGCCTTGTCCTTCTTGGGCCTCGGCGTTCAGGCGCCTCTGCCATCGTGGGGGCTGATGCTGTCGGAGGGCAAGAATTTCATGTTCTTCTCGCCGTGGCTCATCACGCTGCCGGGTGTCTGCCTGTTCACCCTGACGCTGGCCATCAACCTCATGGGCGATGGGCTGCGCGACGTTCAGGCGCGCGACCGATGACAGCTCTGCTGACGGTCGATAACCTGTCCGTCCGCATCGGCGCCGTTGAAGCCGTGCGCGGCATCTCCTTCGCGATCGAACGCGGCGAGACGCTTGCGCTGGTCGGGGAAAGCGGTTCGGGCAAGTCCATGACCGCCCTGGCGCTTATGGGACTTCTGCCCAGGGGCGCCCGGATGCAGGCCGACCGGATCGCGATGGCTTCTGGCGCGGCGCCCGCAACAGTGCGTGGCGACCGAGCCGCAATGATCTTTCAAGAACCGATGACCGCCCTCAACCCGGTCTATACGATCGGTGACCAGCTCATGGCGGTCTGGCGCCGGCACAAGGGGCCGGCCGGCGCCAGGGAGCGGGCGCTGCAACTGCTCGACCGCGTGGCCGTGCCCGATCCGGTCGGCAGGATGGAGCAGTATCCGCACCAAATGTCGGGAGGCCAGCGCCAGCGCGTGCTCATCGCCATGGCGCTCATGTGCGGCCCCGACATCCTCATCGCCGACGAGCCGACGACGGCACTTGATGTCACGACACAGCTACGTCTCCTCGACCTGCTCGCGGAACTGCAAGCCGATCTCGGTCTGGGCATGCTGTTCATTTCTCACGATCTTGGCGCCGTCGCCCGTATTGGGCACCGGGTGGCGGTCATGAAGGATGGCGCCATCGTGGAACAAGGTGAGACGAGGCGTTTGCTGTCCGCGCCGTCCCATCCCTACACACGCCGCCTGATCGAGAGCCTGCCGAAACCGGGCGAGCCGCGCACGATAACCGAGCCGCCGCTGCTGGCGGCGCGGGACCTCAAGCGCAGCTACCGTTCGCGCGGTCTTTTCCAGCGACGGGTTCTCGAGGCCCTCAAAGGGGTCTCGCTGATTGTCAGACGGGGAGAGACGCTTGGGATCGTCGGCGAGTCGGGTTGTGGGAAATCGACCCTATCGCGCATCCTCATCGGTCTCGACGACGCCGATGACGGCCAGGTGACCTTCGATGGATCTCCCGTCGAGACGATGGTGCCGCGCGAGCGTGCCCGGCGCATCCAGCCGGTTTTCCAAGATCCGGCGGGATCGCTCAATCCTTCTTGGACGGTCGCCAGTATCCTGGATCTGCCTTTGCGGCTGCATACCGCCCTTTCCAGAACCGAGCGTCGGGCCCGTATCGAAAGCCTGCTTCGGGATGTCGGTCTGCCCGCGCGTGCCGCCAACGCGCGACCCCGCGCTCTTTCAGGCGGACAGCGCCAGCGCGTGGCGATCGCGCGCGCGCTGGCGGCCGAGCCGGAACTCCTGGTCTGCGATGAACCGACCTCGGCGCTAGACGTCTCGGTTCAGGCCCAGATCCTTCAGCTGCTAAAGCGGCTTCGCGCGGAGCGGGGGCTGTCGATGGTCTTCGTCAGCCACGACCTTGCGGTCGTCGAGGCGCTCTGCGACCGGGTCGTCATCATGGATGCGGGCACGATCGTCGAGGAGGGGCCGGCGGATCGCGTCTTCGTCGCGCCGCAGCATCCGCGCACAAAGGCGTTGAAAGCCGCCATTCTCGGTATCGACGCGGCTGGCGCATCCGTCACCGCGGCGGAGTAGGGAGGAAGAAGATGGATCTTGGCATCCAGGGCAGGATGGCGCTTCTCACGGGCGCATCGAAAGGCATGGGGCGGGCCTGTGCGGAGGCTCTCGCGCGCGAAGGTTGTGTGGTTACGATCGTGGCGCGCGGGGCGGAAGACCTCGATCGCGCGGCGCGGGACATCGGTGCCACAACCGGCGCGGAGGTCACCGCGGTCGCGGCAGACATCACCACGCCGCAGGGGCGGGCGGCAGCGCTTGAGGCATGCCCCGAGCCGGACATTCTTCTCAACAACGCGGCCGGAATGAAGCCCGGCGATTTCCGCGACTGGACGCGCGAAACCTGGATCGAGGCGCTTGACCTGATGATGCTTGCGCCGATCGAGATGATCCGACTGACCTATGACGGCATGCTGGACAGGGGCTTTGGCCGGGTCGTAAACATCGCCTCGCGCGGGGTGAAAATCCCCCAGGCCGATCTCGGGCTGTCGAACGGCGCCCGGACGGGCCTGGTGGGCTTCTGCGCCGGGCTGGCGCGCCGGGGCATCGCGCGCAACGTGACGATCAACACCATCCTGCCCGGTATCGTGGCCAGCGACGGACAACGCCAGCATGTTCAGGCGATGGCGCAAACAACAGGACGCAGTTTCGACGACATCTGGGCCGAACGCGCGGCATCGTCGCCCGCCGGACGCTACGGCGACCCCGAAGAGATCGCCGCCCTGTTCGCCTTCCTTGCCTCGACCCATTCCGGCCTCATGACCGGGCAGTCGATCCTGATGGATGGCGGCGACTATCCGGGCACGCTGTAGACCCGTGAGAGAGCGCCAGATCAGCGCCTTCCGACATACGCTGCGGCTGGGTTCGGTGACGGCGGCGGCACGTGCGATGTCGATCTCGCAACCGGCGGTTTCGCGTCACATCGCCGATCTGGAAGCCGAACTCGGTTTTCGCCTTTTCGAGCGGCGTGGGGGCAAGCTGCTGCCTCTGCCCGAGGCGCAGGTGCTCGGCGAAGAGGTCGAGCGGATGTTCTACGGTCTCGAACGACTCCGCGCCTTCACCCGCGAGATGCAAGGCCTTTCCCATTCACGCATCTCGATCGCAAGCCTGCCGATGGCGAGCTTCCGCATCCTCCCGTCGGCTATCGGCACCTTTCTGCGAGCCCATGAACGCGTCCGGGTGACCCACAATGTCCACACCTCACAGCGCATCGCCGATCTTGTCGCGGCTGGCCAGGCCGATTTCGGGATCGCCCAATTGCCCATGGGGCGTGCTGATGTTCGCAAGGTTGCCGCATGGCGCTGTCCCTGTGTGGCCGTACTTCCCGCCGGACACGCCCTCGCGGCGCGGGACCGGCTGACGCCACAAGACCTCGAAGACGTTCCCTTCGTTGCGCTTGCCCATCAGACCGTGACAGCCGCCTTTGTGATTGAGCGGTTTTCCGAGGCCGGGATCACGCCGAACATCGTGGCGGAAAGCCAGCCGTCCTATGCTGCCTGCGGGCTGGTGGCCGAAGGTCTCGGCGTAAGTATCGTTGACCCTTTCACGCCCAGCCTTTTCAGCGACAAAGGTCTTTTGGTCGTCCCCTTTGAACCCGTGATCCCATTCGATGTGTTTCTGATCGTCCATTCCGAACGTCCGTTGACGCGGGCGATGCACACGCTGATCGATTTGGTCGCGGCCGAGTTCGACCGCATGAAGGGTGCTGAGCGCCTTGATGGATAAGGTTTCCGCATAACCGCATCGGACTTCTTGATTTGGCTTCCGGGCCGCGACTGCGGATAATCAGAACGACGCGAGAGCGGGCGTAAAGAGGAGAACGCTGACGATGGCGCATCAGAAACCCGAAGGATCGTTCGTGGCGCTGGTCACGCCCATGAACGAGGACGGCTCCGTCGACTATGAGGGTTTCCGTACCCTGATCGATTGGCACGCCGAAAACGGCACACGGGCGCTTTTGATCATGGGGTCGACGGGCGAGGTTTCGATGCTCGCCCCGGAGGAGCGACGCGAGATCGTGCGGCAGACCCTCGCCATGCGCAAGCCGGGCCTGACACTGTGGTACGGATGCACGGGCAACAACACTGACGCGACGATTGACAATGTCGGCTTCGCTGCCGCGGAAGGGGCGGACGGGGCGATCATCGCCGCACCGTCCTACATCAGCGCCGACAACGAGGCGATCGAGAACTACATGGCCGAGGTGCTGGATAGCGTGGACCTCGCCATGGGCTTTTACAACAATCCACCCCGGGTAAAGACCGATCTGCACTGGTCGAACCTTCTGCGGCTTTCCAAACATCCCAACATGGTCGTGCTGAAGGAGAGCACGACGCGCGTTGGCCAGGTTGCGCAGGTCTGCGCCGCAGAACCGGACATGTCGATCATGTGTTGCTGCTCGCCGAATCTCGGGCTCGTGATTCCAACCATGGCGCTCGGGGGTCACGGAACGGCAAATATGACCGGTAACCTCATCCCGCGCGAGATGGCGGTGATTTCCACGCCTTGGCGCAACGACGGTGACGCGTTCGCCTGCCGCTCGGCATGGCTTGAGAATTTGCCCGTCCTGCACTTCGCATACTCTGCGATCAATCCCGTCGCGGTGAAGACCCTCATGCGTGCCATCGGCCTGCCGTCCGGTCCCCTGCGGCGCCCCCTCCAGCCACTGCCGGAGCCGGCATTACGCGAGGCTCTTGAGATGGTATCGCGGCTTGGCCTTGACCGGCGATACGGCTTTCGCACCGGCCGTGACGCACTTGTGGCTGCGGAGTAGATCTGGATCATCCTGACAGGCGTGCGCAGTGAGGACAGGATCACGCAGCGGTGCCGCCCGGAAAGGAACCCCGAGAGCTTGCTTACAGCTGGTCGAAGGAGTTCCTTGATGCGCGCGCTGCCAAGCTCCATTTTCAGTGCATCCATCACCGCCGCTTTTGAGCGCCTTGGTGCGCGACCGACCTCAGCCATATCTGTCACATGAAGATCGATCAGGTTGCCAAGCGGTTGCCGCAGCGTACCAAGAGCTTCGCCGCGATCTATGCAGCGCTCGATGTCAAGCGCCCGACTGTCGGTGTCCTTGCGTCCTCGGAAGGTATCTGAGAGATAGACACCTTTGCGCCGCACGTCAGCGCGCCAGTTGCCGGAGGCTGATTTTGCGATCGTCGCCACGCACGCACCCTGGCTTCGTGTGCACCAGGAGATCAAAGGTGGTACAAACGTGTGCAATTTGGTCCATGTCGGAGTGCACACGTCGACGTCTAGTTCCGCGATGTTGCATAGGAAATGCATTTAGATCAAACGCATAAACTCTCCGTCGCGCCGATGATGGACTGGACGGACCGGCATTGCCGGTTCTTTCATCGCCAATTGTCGAAGCGCGCGGTGCTGTACAGCGAGATGGTCACGGCCGACGCGGTGATCCATGGCGATCGTGCGCGCCTGATCGGCTTCGATGCGGCCGAGCATCCGCTGGTGCTGCAGCTCGGCGGCTCCGATCCCGCACGCATGGCCGAGGCCGCGTCGATCGGGGTGGATTGGGGCTATGGCGCGGTCAACATCAATGTCGGCTGCCCCAGCGACCGGGTGCAGTCGGGCCGCTTCGGCGCCTGTTTGATGGCCGAGCCCGAGACGGTTGCCGCTTGCGTCACGGCCATGGTCCGGCGCATCGATGTCCCGGTCACCGTGAAGTGCCGGATCGGCATCGACGACCAGGACAGCGAAGCCGATTTGGACCGGTTCATCGATATCGTCGCCGATGGCGGCTGCGAGACCTTCATCGTGCATGCACGCAAGGCCTGGCTCAGCGGCCTTAGCCCGAAGCAGAACCGCGACGTGCCGCCCTTGGACTACGACCGCGTGTTGCGCCTGAAAGCCCGGCGGCCGGACCTGACGATCGTGCTGAATGGCGGCATCACGACACTGGCGCAGGCCGGTGACCTGCTTGAAGCGGTCGATGGCGTGATGCTAGGCCGTGCGGCCTATCAGAACCCGTTCCTGCTCGCCGAGGCCGACCGCGCTTTGTTCGGCGACGCCGCCGAGCCGCCCGACCGTCTGGAGGTCGTCGACCGCATGGCGCCCTACATCCAGCGCGCCGTGGCGCAAGGCACACCGCTGCATGCGATCACGCGGCATATGCTTGGCCTGTTCCAGGGGCAGCCGGGCGCCCGTGCCTGGCGTCGACATCTGTCGGAAAATGCCAGCCGTCGCGGCGCCGACGGCGACGTCGTGCGCCGGGCGGCCGACATTGTCCGACACGCGCTGGCGAGCCGCCAGTATCAGGATCAAGCGGCCTGATAGGCTCTGATGCCGACCAGGCGCTAGCCCCGCTCCAGCCTGCGCCAGCGTGACGGGTTGATGCCGATCGCGCGCTTGAACTCGCGGCTGAGATGGTAGACGTCGCTGAACCCGCTGCGCTCGGCGATCTCTGAAATGCGCAGATTGGTGTCCAGGAGCAAGGTCTGGACCAGCAGCAACCGTTCGCGCATCAGCCATTGGCGGGGGCTCGATTGCAGATGGCGCCGGAACAGGCGCCGCAGATGCGGGGCGCTGACATTGCTTTCCCGGGCCAGATCGGCCGCGTTCCAGCGTCGTTCGGGGTTGGCGCGCATGCCGTCGACCGCCCGCAGCAGGCTGTGCGGCAAGGGGGAACCATCCAGGCCCCTTTGGCTTTCCTCGATTAAGACCAGCATTTCGGCGACCAGCCGGTTGAGCACGGCGTCGATGCCTGTACTTCGGCTGCGGAACACCTCGAACAGCTGCTCGAACCAGGCCACGGCACCGGCCGGCTGCGGCGGCGTCACCACCGGCCGGTTCGGGCCGAACAGGGCGGAGCGGCAGGCCTGATTGTCGGGGCCGTCGAGGCGGACCCAAAGCACCGTCCAAGGCCGGTCGGGGTCCGCACAGTGGCCATGTGGCCGCTCGTTGGCGATCCAGGCCAACTGATTGGGGCCAACAGCGTGCCGCTCGCCCTCCGACAGGATGAAGCCTGCGCCCGAGACGCAAAACAGCAGGTCTTGTCCGGGATAGCTGGGCCGCGAGATCGCGTAGTCGGGCGCGGCGCCAACCTTGCCCGCGCGCAGGATCGTAAAACAGCTGCGCGTCCATCCGGCGGCCGGGAAATAGTGATGATCCTCGAAGAAAACGGAGGTCGACGTGCTATCGGCCATGCGCGTTTTATACAAAAAGAAGTCTGGTTCGTCCATTCCTGGCGCCAGCTAGATTGCCTAGCGTCAAGGACCGCTCTCACGTTCAAGAAGGGGCGATAGCGATGCTTGAGCCGACACCAAGCGAAACCGAACAGTTCGAACGCGGCGGCTTCTTCGTCCGGCCCGGCCTGTTGTCGGCGGCGGAGGTCGACCAGTTCCGCGCCCATGCGCGGCGTGAGCTTGAGGCAGAGGCCGCCAATCAGGCCGTCATGGAAAAGGGCGATCAGGAGGGCAACAAGACCCTTTTGAAGATGTGGAACACTGCCGCCGACGATCAGTATGGCCTGCTAGCGAGGGACGAGCGCCTGGTGGGGCTGGCGCGCGGCGTGATCGGCAAGGACATCTATCTCTACAGCCACAAGATGACCATGAAACAGCCGGGCGAGGGCGGGGCCTGGGAATGGCATCAGGATTTTGGCTATTGGCATCAGTATGGCTGCCTGGCGCCAGAGATGCTCAGCATCTGGATCGCTTTGGATAAATCGACCGCAGCGAATGGCTGCCTCCAGGTCATGCCCGACACCCATCGGCTCGGCCGCCTGAACCATGTCAGGCAGGACGGGCAGACCAATGTGGACCCGGAATACCTTCAGGCCGCGCTGGATCGCTACGCGCTGCGCTATGTCGAGATGGAGGCCGGCGACGCCCTGGTCTTCCACTGCAACCTGCTGCATCGCTCCGACGCCAACCGCAGCGACACCTATCGCTGGGGCTACATCTGCTCGTACAACGCGGTCGAAAACGCACCGTTCAAGCGCGTGCGCGACTATGGCAATTATGAAGAGCTGAGGCCGGTGGCCGCCGGCAGTTTCATGAATGCAGCCTGAAGGGGGCATCGGCGTGCGAAGTCAGGCGAGGTCGGCCTCAATGGGGGTTGGCGGCTATCTCCGCCGCATGATGTTGGCGCGCGAGACCGGCATCTTCCTCGCCCTCTTGCTGATGTGCTTCGTGCTGTCGCTGACGACGGACGCCTTTCTCACCTCGCAGAACCTTCTGAATGTCGGGCGCCAGGTCTCGCTGCTGGGGATTATGGCGGTGGGCATGACCTTCGTCTTAATCTCCGGCGAGGTCGACCTGTCGGTCGGCTCGACCTACGCCTTGTCCGGCCTCACAACGGGCATGCTGATCGTGGAGCAATGGGCGCTGGTGCCGGCGATCACGGGCGGCCTGGCTGTCGGCTTGGCGATCGGCCTAGTCAACGGCGTGCTGTCCACCTACGGCCGCATCCCGTCGCTGATCGCCACCTTGGGCATGCTCAGCGTCGTGCGCGGCCTGGCACTGGTCATCACCGACGGCCAGCCGGTGACGGTGAACGAACGGCAAGGCGCGCTGGAAGGCGTGCTGGCACGGTTCGAATTCATCGGCCAGGGCTATCTTTTCGGCACGATCCCGATGCAGCTGGTCTTTTTCATTGTGGTGGCGCTGATCGCCTGGCTGGTCCTGTCTAACACCAATTTCGGCTTTCGCATCTTCGCCGTCGGCGGCAACGCCAAGGCCGCCCGGGTCTCGGGCATGCCGGTCAACGCGGTCAAGATCTGCGCCTTCATCGTCATGGGCCTGTTGGCGGCCCTGGCCGGCATTCTCAGCATGGCGTTCCTGCCCAGCGGCCAGGCCGGCCGAACCGGCCTGGGTCTGGAACTGGACGTGATCGCCGCCACGATCGTCGGCGGCGCCTCGCTGTCCGGTGGCGAGGGCACGATCCTGGGCACCATCTTCGGCGTCCTGATCATCGGCGTGCTCAGAAACGGCCTGGTGCTACTGGGCATCTCGCCTTTCTTTCAGGAACTCATGATCGGTCTGGTCATCATCGTGGCCGTGGCGATCGACAAATGGACCGCCGGCCGGCGCGCGCGGTGACGAGCGGCGGAACCAAACAACCATCAACTCACCGCACCAATGGGAGGGCAAGATGAGATCAACAAAACTGCTAGCAACCGCCGCCGCCGCGGCACTGCTGCTCCAACTTCCGATCGGCGCCACCCAGGCGCAGGACGGCGTCAACGTGGCGGATTTCGCCTTGGCCGATCGCATCGCCGAGGCCGTTGCCGGTGGCGACCAGCTCAACATCTACGTCTCCTATCACGACGTCTCCAACGAATTCGCGCCATTCATCCGTCGCGGGGTGTTTCGCGCATCTGAAGAGCTCGCCGTGAATGCGGTCTTCATGGGGCCGGTGGGCGCCGATGCCGACGCGCAGATTAGCGAAATCGAGACCCTGATGGACACCATGGACGGGCTGGCGATCTCGTCCGTCAGCACCGACGCCTTGGCGCCGCTAATCAACCGGGTGATCGAGGCTGGCATCCCGGTCGTGACCTACAACACCGACAATCCGGAAAGCGAACGGCTGGTCTTCGCCGGGCAGGATCTTGTGCAGTCCGGCCGTGAGGCGGGCGCCCTGATGGGCTCGGTCCTGGATGAAAACGGCGTGGTCATCATCACGACTTTGGATGCCGCCGCCCAATGGTCGATCGACCGCGAGACCGGCGCGCGCGAGGCGCTGGGCGCCTATCCGGGCATCGAGATCGTGCAGACCGTAAACACGGGCACCGACCCGCAGGAGATCTACGCGTCGATCGAAAACGCCATGCTGGCCAACCCGAACGTCACCGGCATCCTGTCGCTGGAATGCTGCTCGACGCCTGCAGCGGGCGAGTGGGTCGACCGCAACGGTGCGACCGACCGGGTGATGGTCGTCGGCTTCGACCTGCTTGATCAGACGGTCGATCTCGTGTCAGAGGGCGCCATCCAGGCCACCATCGACCAGGCGCCGGAACGGCAAGGTTTCGAGGCGGTTAACCTGCTCGTCCAGTTCCTGAACGGCGAGACGATCGCCGACCTCGATACGGGCGTCGGCATCTACACGATTGAAAACATCGACGAAGTCATCGTTGAATAGACGCTTGGCGGGGCGGGGGCTGGCCTCGTCCCGCCGCCGGCTAGGGACAATCGTGGTATTGCAGGGCCTCCATGGCGCGCTCTGAAACCGTCGTCGCGTTCAAGAACATCACAAAGCGGTTTCCCGGCGTTTTGGCGCTGGATGATGTCAGTCTCTCGTTTCGCTCCGGCGCGTTGAACGCCGTAATCGGCGAGAACGGTGCCGGCAAGAGCACCCTGATGAACATCCTCGCCGGCGACCTGCATCCGGACGCCGGCGAGATCCTGCTCGACGGCAAACCGGTCAGCATCCCGTCGCCGCATGCCAGCCAGCGGCTGGGCATCAAGGTCGTCTATCAGGAGCTGTCGCTCTGCCCGAATCTGAGCGTGGCGCAAAACGTCATGCTCGATCGACTGGCCGCGCAGTCGGTGTTTTCGCCAATCCGGCGCCGGGCCGTCCGGGCTGCCGCCATAGAGCAGCTTGAGCGCCTCGGCGTCGCCGGCCTCGACCCCGACGCCACCGTGGTGAACCTGTCGGTGGCCCAAAAACAGCTCGTCGAAATCGCCCGGGCAATATCGCAAGAGGCACGCATCCTGGTTCTGGACGAACCAAACTCGGCCCTGTCGAAGAACGAAACCGACAAGCTGTTCGAAATCATCGCGCAGCTGAAGCGCGCCGGCGTGACCATCGTCTATGTCTCCCACCATTTGGAAGAGGTCATCGACATCGCCGACACGATCAGTGTCATGCGCGACGGCCGACATATCGAGACGGTCGACAATGACGGCAGCGTCACGCCGGCCCATCTGATCGCGTCGATGGTCGGCAAGACGGTCGAGATCGCGACGAAACGCACAGCACCGCTGCTGACCGACTCGCCGGTCGCATTGGACGTGAAGGACCTTTCCGCCGAGCCGGCCTTGAACGGCGTCTCGTTTAGCGTTCGTGCTGGCGAGATCGTCGGCGTCGCCGGCCTTCCGGACTCCGGTAAGGACGAGTTACCGGCGGCGATCTTTGGGCTGATGTCCCGGTCGGGCACCGTCACATTGCAAGGCCGGCCATTGACGCCGCAATCGACATCGGCCGCCATCAAGGGCGGCATGGCCCTGGTTCCGGCTGATCGGCGCGGCGTCGGCGCCCTCTTGTCCATGAGCGTGCAGGACAACATCGTGGCCGCGTCGCTCGATCGGGTCAGCCGGCTCGGCATCTTGAACCGCCGCAGGATGCGCGCCGTCGGCGAGAGCTATGTCAAACGGCTGGACGCGCGCATTGCGCATCTGAAACAGAAGATCCGAACCCTCAGCGGCGGCAATCAGCAGAAGATCATCATCGCGCGCGGGCTGGCCACGACGCCGAGCTTGCTGGTCCTGCACGAGCCGACACGCGGCATCGACGTAGGCGCCAAGGCAGAGATCTACGGCATCTTGGCCAAGCTGGCCGCGGATGGCGTCGGGGTCTTACTTGTGTCCTCTGAAATGCCGGAACTGATCGGGCAATGTTCGCGCGTCTTGGTTCTGCATCAGGGCAAGCTTCGCGCCGAGCTTAGCGGAGACGACATCGACGAGGAGACGATCTTGTCGCACGCCATGGGTCAGAACGTGACCCGGTCGACGCCGCGGGGACACGAACGGGCCAGGGCGGAGGCGGCTGGCTAACGCCGGCCAGGGGACAACGAGCCGACGGAGGACGGGATGGCAGGTCCGAAGATTGCGGTTATCGGCAGCTTCGCTGTCGGAATGACCATGCGCACGCCGGAGCTGCCGGTGTTCGGCCAGACCCTGTTGGGCTCAGACTTCGATATGGGGCCGGGGGGCAAGGGCTCAAACCAGGCAGTGGCCACCGCTCGGCTGGGGGCCAATTCTTCGCTGGCGGCGATCATTGGTGACGACAAGCTGGGCGAGGTCGGCACGGAACTCTATGCGCGCGAGGGCGTGGGCACCGACCATCTGATGCGGACGGGCGAACGCGCCACGGGCGTCGGCTTCATCATCCTGAACGCCGAAGGCGATAATTTCATCATTCTCGACATGGGCGCGAACGAGCTGATGGACCCCGCCTTCGTCGACACGGCGGAGGACCTTATTGCCGGCAGCGACATCGTCATGTCTGTCCTGGAGATCCCGGTGCCGGCGGCCGAGAGGGCGATGGCGCTTGGTCGCAAGCACGGCGTGACGACAATCTTCAATCCCGCACCGGCGCAGGCCGTGCCGACGGACATGTTCGCATCGGTCGACTATCTGACGCCCAACGAAAGCGAGCTTCGCATCCTGCTCGGGCTGGCCGCCGACGATCCGCGGCCGACGCTGGAGTTGGCGCATGAGTTGAGGGGCAGGGGCGCCCGCAACCTGGTCGTCACCATGGGCGATCGCGGCACGCTGGTGCTGACCGATACCATCGACGAGATCGTACCTGGCTGCCGCGTGGATGTCGTCGACACCACCGGCGCGGGCGACGCCTTCAATGCCGGCTTCGCGGTCGCGCTGGGCGAGGGGCGAGCCGTCCTCGATGCGGTGCAGTTCGGCTGTGCCTGCGGGGCGCTCGCCTGCACCAAGCTGGGCGTCATCCCGTCACTACCGACGCGCGCGCAAGCCACGGCGCTTTACGAGGACCAATACGGAACACTGAAAGAGGGATAGCCATGAAACGGGGACGACTGCTGAACTCGGAGCTTAGCCACGCCATCGCCTCGATGGGCCATGGCGACTTGTTGATCGTCTGCGACGCCGGGTTTCCGATCCCGTCCGATGCCTGGCGGATCGACCTTGCGATCGCGCCCGACGTGCCGGATCTGGCAACGGTTCTGGGGGCCGTGGCCGATGCCTTCATCGCCGAGAAGGTGGCCTATGCCGACGACGTGACCACGAACAACCAGCCCCTGCTTCAGACCGTAAAGCGCCTGTTTCCCGACGCCGACCACGAGACCGTTCCTCACGCGCAGATCCTGGGCGAGTTGGCCGGGCGGGCAAAGGCCATCGTCCGTACCGGCGCGTTCGACCCCTGGGGCAACATCCTGCTCTATTCTGGCGTCGACGTGCCGCAATGGTTCAGCAAGCCAGGCACCGTCGCGCCCGATTACTACGCGGACAAGATGTAGATAGCGTTCCGTCACGTTGGCCAAGAGTGGGGCATGTGTCTATGAAGCGGATTTACGACTGGGGCGCGCGTCCAGCGCTGCGCAAGCTGACGGTCGCCGATCTGATCGCAGCGAAGGGCAACGAGACGTTCTGCCAGGTCACCGCCGACACGGCCGACGAAGCGGCGGCGGCCGAGGCGGCCGGCTGCGAGATGGTGATTTGCCGTGCCCGCAATGTCGCCGAGGTCCGGCGCGGGTCCGCGCACGTCTTCGTCACGGCGGCGCTCGGCTTTGCCGACAACATCTCCGACGACGAGATCCTCCGCGCGGCCATCGGCGCGCTGACGACCGGCGCCGACGCGGTGATCACCAGCAGAGGCCCGGCCGTGGTCGAGATGCTGGCCAGGGAGGACATCCCGGTCATGGGCCATCTCGGCCTGGTGCCGCGCAAATCCACCTGGGTCGGCTCCATGCGGGCCTTCGGCAAGACGGCGGACGAAGCGTTTGAACTATATACGCGCTTCAAGCGGCTGGAGGATGCCGGCGGTTTCGCCGTCGAGGCGGAGCTGATCCCTGATCCCGTCATGGCGGAACTGACAAAGCGCAGCGGCCTCGTCACCGTGTCGCTGGGCTCGGGCCGGCACGCGGACGTCCTGTTCCTCTTCATGGCCGACATTTGTGGCGAAATGGACAACCGGCCCCGGCACGCCAGAGCCTATGGCGACTTAGCCGGCCTTTACCGCCAGGTTCGTGAGGAACGGGTGCGGGCGCTATCGGCCTTCCGCCAAGACATAGCGTCCGGCGCGTTCCCGGCGGAAGGGGAGGTGGCCACGCTGGACCCGAACGAACTGGAGAGCTTTCGCGAGAGGCTGACTAAAGCCGACACATAGAGTCTGTCGGTCAGGCACTCATCCGCCAGTTGCCATCGGTGTGGCTGGAGCCGTCGTCCCGATGGCTAGCAAAGTCGATGGCCGCTTGCGCCAGAACGTCGATCGTGTCGACGACCGCGACCGAACTCACAACCGTGTCGGCGATGATCGAGAACTCCGAACAGGCGATGACCAGCACGTCGGCGCCCTTGCCGGCCAGTTCGACCGCCGCGTCGCGCAGGGTCTGGACCGCCGATGCATCGGTGCTGTCGACCTTGATGGCACGGATCGCCGCCAGCAGATGGTCATCATCGTCGGGATACAGCAGCGAGAGGCCGCGCTCTGCGAAGGCCCGGTCGAACAGGCCGATGAGCCGGACCGCGGGCGAGGCCAGCAGGCCGACGCGCTTGTTGGCCTGGGCCAATGGCGCGACTCGCTCGACCGCCAGGTCGACCATGTTCAACAACGGTATGTCGACGGCGCCCACGATGGCGGGCGCGAAATGGTGGGCGGTATTGCATGGCATCGCCAGTGCCTCGGCCCCGGCTGCTTCCAGACGGCGCGCCATCTCGGCCAGCACGGGCGCCGGGTCGTCCCCAGTTTTTTCTATAAGGGCCTCGATTCGCGACGGTACTTGCGTGTTGTCGTCGACGATCAGGGGCACGTGATCGCGGTCGTCCCGGGCCGGCGTCAGCTTGATCACGCGCGACATGAACAAGACGGTGGCCTCCGGGCCCATGCCCCCTAAGACGCCGATCCGCCGCTTGGCTGCACCGTCTGTCATCGTTGGCTTCGGAACTTCCTACTCGGCCGCAACCGCCAGCGGCCGGTCGCTGTAGTTGAAGGCGGCAGTATAACCGAACAGTGCCGCCGCGCCGCCGGTGTGCAGGAAGACGATCTTCTCGCCTTTCTTGAACCGGCCCTTGCGGATGAAGTCGATCAGCCCGGCGGCACCCTTGCCCGAATAGACCGGGTCCAGCAGGATGCCCTCCAACTGCGCGAACATCTCGATGGCCTCCAGCGTGCCCTCGGTCGGAATGCCGTAGCCTTCGCCGACATAGTCGGTATTTGCGACCACGTCCTCGCGCCGCACGATACCGGGCGAGCCCAGCTTCTCGGCCGTCTGCACGGCCAGGTTATAGACGTTTTCCTCCTGCTTGGGCTGGGGCGCACGCACGCCGAAGCCAAGCAGCGGGATGTTGGCATTGATCGCCTTCAAACCGACGATCATGCCGGCCTGCGTGCCGGCGCTGCCGGTTGCGTGCACGATACGGTCGATCACCAGGCCCACATCGTTGGCTTGATGCACCAGTTCAAACGCACAATTGACGTAGCCGAGCGCCCCGGTGGGGTTCGAGCCGCCGCCGGGAATGGTGTAGACCTTGCGGCCGCCGTCGCGAAAGCCGTCGGCAACCGCCAGCATCTCGGCATTCATGTCCAGGCCCGGCCCGCGCTTTTCCGCGGTCGCGCCGTGCAAATGGTCGAGGAAGACGTTGCCGTTCTCATTGTAGTTCGGGTCGGTCGACCCGGTGCGATCCTCCAGCAGGATGTGGCAGTCCACGCCCAGCTTGGCGGCGAACGCGGCCGTCTGGCGCGCGTGGTTGGACTGTGTCGCTCCCTGGGTAATCACCAAGTCCGCGCCTTCGGCCTCGGCCTCGGCCATCAGGAACTCAAGCTTGCGGGTCTTGTTACCGCCCGTCGAAAGGCCGGTGCAGTCGTCGCGCTTGATCCAGATCTCGGGGCCGCCAAGCTCTTTCGACAGCCGTTTCATCGGTTCCAGCGGGGTTGGCAGATGGGCCAGGCGGAGTCTCGGAAAACGCGCAAGATGCATGGGTGGCAGACCTTTCTAAAATACCTGAAGTGAGTATTGGCTTCCGTAAGGCTGCATTCAAATGCAAAAATCCTGGCCTAATATGCCTGATTTGCATCTTAGAGGCTGTGATGAGATTGGAATGGCTTGAGGATTTGCTCGCGGTGCTCGAAACCGGGTCGCTGAACCGCGCGGCGGAACAGAGGCTTTTGACCCAGCCCGCCTTTTCGCGCCGCATCCGGACCATCGAGCGCTATGTCGGCGTCGATCTGGTCGACCGGTCGCGCAAGCCGGTGCAGTTGCGCAAGGCCGTGCGCGACCAACAGCAGAAAATGCAAGAGCTGGCCGCCAGCCTGAGGGACCTGGTCTACGAGTTGAAGCGTCAGGACCGCGAAACGCAGAACCGTGTCGTGATCACCAGCCAGCACGCCATCGCGGCCACGATCGCACCGGAGCTGGTCAAGCGGTTAGCACCGGATCCGGACATCTCGATCCGCCTGCGTTCGGCGAACCGCGACGAGTGTTACGCCATGCTGATGACCAAGCAGGCCGACATCGCCTTGCTCTACCGGTCCGTAGCCGACCCGCTGCCGGCCGACGAGGACTTCCTGGAACAGGTCGAGGTTCGCAGCGAACGCTTGATCCCGGTGATCGCCAGCGCGGAGCTCAAGACCGTCCGGCGCCAGCTCAAGTCCGGGCCGCTTGCCGTCGTCGCCTACCCGGCGGACGTTTCGCTCGGCCAGGTCTTGAGCCAGGAGGTCTTCCCCGCGATCAAGGGCAGCGACTCCGTCCGCCGCAGGGCGGAAACGGCTCTGACGCTGGCGGCACTTCAATTGGCTCTATCGGGCGTCGGCGTCGCCTGGATACCCGAGTCATTGGGCGCCAGCGACATCGCCGCGGGCGAACTCGCCGATCTCAGCGGCGAACTGCCGTCAAGCATGCTGACGGTCGTCGCCGTGCGCCTCGCCGGTGCAAAGTCGGCGGCCGAAGAGGCCGTTTGGCAGCTCGCCGCCGACGCGGAGGCGAACCCTCAGGGCGCGGTCAGCGCGTCATAGGTCTCCGGCCGCCGGTCGCGCATGAACTGCCACAGATTGCGCACCTCGCGCACCTGGTCGAGGTCCATGTCGGCCGTCACCAGCTCTTCCTGGTCCTCGCTGGCCTCGCACAGGAAGTTACCGCGCGGGTCGACGATGTAGCTGGAGCCGTAGAACCGGCCGATGCTCCACGGCTCTTCAACCCCCACACGGTTGACCGCGCCGATGAAGACCCCGTTGGCGACGGCCGACGCCGGCTGTTCCAGCTTCCAAAGATACTGGCTCAGGCCGGCCACAGTGGCCGACGGGTTGACGATGTATTCCGCCCCGTTCAGCGCCAGCGCGCGCCAGCCTTCCGGGAAGTGCCGGTCGTAGCAAATATAGACGCCCAGCTTGCAATAGGCGGTGTCGAACACCGGATAGCCGAGATTGCCGGGCTTGAAGAAGAACTTCTCCCAAAAACCGGCCACCTGCGGGATGTGGATCTTGCGGAATTTGCCGAGGTATTTGCCGTCCGCATCGATCACGGCGCAGGCGTTGTAGTAGACGCCGGTGATGTGCTCCTCATAGATCGGCACCACGATGACCATGGAGTACTTCTTGGCGTATTCCTGCATCAACTTCGTGGTCGGGCCATCGGGGATCTTCTCCGCCGCTGCGTACCATTTGACGTCCTGCGACGGGCAAAAGTAGGGCTGGTTGAACACCTCTTGCAGGCACAGCACCTGGACCCCGGCCTCGCCCGCCCGCTCGATGAACGGGATGTGGGCTGCCAGCATCTTGTCGCGGATCTGTTCCGGGCTGTCGTCGGTGCTGCCGTGGAGCTTGGTTTGGATCAGCCCGCCTTTGACGATGGCCATGGGGTTTGCCTCTCTGTTTCGAAATGGGGGCGGTCGGAAGAAAATCTGACCAGTTGGTCAAGTATGCCGGTTTCGGCCGGGCTTTGAAGCGAAAACTAGGCCGTCTGGCATCGCCGTGTGACGGTTTGCAACAGGGCAGGGTAGGCGCTGCCGAGGGTCACGGCTCGAATGGCCATGAAGCCCAGCATGGCCAGCCACAGCCCGTCATTGCCCCAGACCGGCGTGAAAACCTGCTGCAGGGCGATGAAGCCGATCAGCGATACGATCATTGAGTTGCGCATTGCGGCGGTGCGGGTCGCACCGATGAAGATGCCGTCCAAGAGATAACTCCACACCGACACCACCGGCAGCGCAACGACCCAGGGCAGATAGCTGCCCGCTGCGGCGCGCACGGTCTCCAGATCGGTTATCAGGGCAATGATCAGGTCGCCGGCTAGCCAGAAGAGGGCCGCCAGAACGATGGCCGTAAGGGCCGCCCAAAACGTCCCCGCACGCACGGCCTGTCGCAGCCCGCGCCTGTCGCCGGCACCGACCCGGTCGCCGATCAGCGTCTCGCAAGCATAGGCGTAACCGTCGAGAATGAAGGCGTTCAGCGTGTGGAACTGCAGCAGCACGACGTTTGCCGCCAGCACCAGGTTGCCCAGCGAGCCGCCTACGGAGGTGAACCAGATGAAGGCCGCCTGGAGGCACAGCGTGCGGATGAAGATGTCGAGGTTGATCGCCAGCAGCCGCTTGACAGTCTGGGCATCGAAGACATGGCGCCAGCGCAGATGCCCGCCCAGGAACGACAGTGAGCGCGCGACCAACACCAGGCCGAAGATGAGCGCCAGATACTCGGCCACTGCCGACGCAATCGCCACGCCGGGCACGCCCCAGCCGAAGCCGACGACGAACAGAATGCTTAGCGCGACGTTGGTCAGGTTCAGGAAGAGCTGGGTGACCAGCACCAGACCGGCCCGGTTGATGCCCAGGAACCAGCCCATCACGACATAGTTCAGCAACGTCGCCGGCGCGCCCAGAATGCGCATGTCGAAATAGCCGCGCGCCTCGTCAGCGACCGCGTCACTGACATCGATCAGTGACAGTGCCAACTCACGCAGAGGCTGGCTGATCGCGATCAACAGCAGGCCCAGCAAGAGGGCGAGCAGCCCGGCCTGCCCCAAAACGGTGCGCAGTCGGTCGCGGTCATCCGCACCTCTGGCTTGGGCGACCAGGCCGGTCGTGCCCATGCGCAGGAAGCCGAAGCCCCAGAACACCAGGCTGAACAGAACGCCGCCGGCGCCGACCGCGCCGATATAGACCGGGTCGCCCAGATGCCCGACGACGGCGGTGTCGACGATGCCGAGCAGGGGCGTCGTGGCGTTCGCGATCATGATCGGAAAGGCGACGGCCCACATGCGCCGATGCCAAATCGGCGCGCCGATCACCGACAAAGACGGTCTCTGCCCGGCGGACGGGATGGGCTCAGCCATCGATCATGGTGACATCTAGGCAAATCACCGCGCGACCGTGCGACAGTTCGCACCGCTGGACAATCGCATCCTCGCGAGGCCTGATATGCTAAAGGGACGGAGGCAGGAAGTTCAGCGCAGCGGTAGCGATTGCGCGACAAGGGAGGGGTCAATGCGCGTCGTCATCGCGATGATCAAACACGAAACGAACACTTTTTCGCCGGTCCCGACGCCCTTGGAACGGTTCGGCGATGGCGGCCCCTATTGGGGCAACACGGCCTATCGCCAGTACAAGAACACCGCCACGCCGATCGGCGCCTACATCGAACTGGCCGAGGCGGCGGGCGCCGACATCGCGGTCCCGGTCGCGGCCGAGGCTTGGCCCAGCGGGCCGGTCGCGGCCGAAGCGGATCGAGCCTTGAACGACGCCGTGGCGGCTGAGGTCGCCAAGGGCTGCGACCTGATCCTGCTCGACCTGCACGGTGCCATGGTGACCGAAACCTCCGATGACGGCGAGGGCACCTTGGTTGCCCGCCTGCGGCAATTGGCGCCCGACGCGATCATTGCTGTGGCGCTGGACTCGCACGGCAACCTCTCCGACGCCATCGTTGACAACGCCGACATCGTGGTCGGCTTCAAGACCTATCCTCACACGGACATGTACGAGACCGGCCGACAGGCCGGGGAAATCGCCTTCAAGGCACTGGCCGGCGACTGCAAACCGGTGACCGTGTGGGGCAATCGCCCGATGCTGCCGCATATCATGCGACAGGGGACCGACGAGGCACCGATGCGCGATTTGATCGACGCGGCACGCTCTGAAGAGCAAGCCGGCCTGCTGGCATCCAGCGTCTTCGGCGGCTTTCCCCACGCGGACATTCACGATGCGGGTCTCAGCGTCGTCACCGTTGCCGATGGTGACCGTCGCCGGGCCGAGGCCGCCCGCGACCGCATCCTGGACCTGGCCTGGCAGCGCCGGGCGGACTTCGTCTACCGAAGTGTGCCGGCGCGCGACGCCCTCGCCCGCGCCAAACACCTGCAAGAGGGGCCCATCCTGCTGCTGGACCATTGCGACAATTGCGGTTCCGGCGGCGCCCAGGACGTCATGACCGTGCTGGGCGAGATGATCGACCAGGATCTGGACGACGCCGTCGCCTTTGCCATCCACGACCCCGACGCCGTGGCCGCGATGACGGCGGCGGGCGTTGGTGCGGAGGTGACGTTGCCGCTTGGCGGAAAGCTGGACATGCCGGCCATCGGGCTGACCGGCCAGCCGTTGACCGTGTCCGGGCGCGTGCGCCTGATCTCCGACGGCCGCTATACGATCCGCGGGCCGATGTATACCGGCGTCGAGGTCGTGATGGGCCGCACCGTGGTGCTGGACACCGGCAAGATCCAGATCGTGGTCATCGATCGCCATCATGAGCCGTGGGATGTCGGCTGCCTGCACGCGCTGGGCATCGATCCGGCCGAAAAGCGCTTCATCATGCTGAAAAGCCGGGTCCATTGGCGGGCCGGCTTTTGGCCGGTGGTGCGCCATGTTGTCGAATGTGCCGGCCCCGGCGTGACGACGTCCGATTATGACAGCCTTACTTTTGCCAAGGTGCGCCGGCCGATTTACCCGCTCGACGACCTATGAACGCGCGCGATGCGAATACTTATCCTCCAGAACGACGCCTTTGCACCCGCAGGATTGGTGGGTGACCGATTGGCCGCCGACGGCGCCGATACGGTCGTGCTGCGGGCCGATGATGGCGACTGGCTGCCCAAGGAGGTGGGGGATTACGACGGCCTGGTGGTGTTAGGCGGCCTCCAGTCAGCCGCCGATTTCGAGACCTGGCCCTATCTCGCCGAAGAGGCGGCTCTCGCGCGTCGGTTTGCCGAGGCCGACCGGCCGACCCTGGGCATCTGCCTCGGCGCCCAAATCATGGCGCGCGCGCACGGTGCCGCCGTGCGCAAGCTCGACGAGATGGAGATCGGCTTCTCGCCCTTGAGCGCGACCAAGGAAGCCGCCGACGATCCGCTTTTCCGAGGCGGCGATCCGTTGCCCCAAATGCAGTGGCACGCCGACACGTTCGACTTGCCGGAAACGGCCGTGCTGTTGAGCACCAACGATATCTGTCGCAATCAGGCGATGCGGATCGGTCGTGCCCAATACGCCGTACAGTTCCACTTCGAGGTGACGCGCCAGATCGTCGAGGACTGGATCGCCCATTCCGGTATCAAGCTGGAATACAAAAATCCGGGCCTGATCGCCCGGCTGCGCAGCGAGCTCGATCAGTTTTCCGACCGCGCCGCCGTTTACGGGCGCCAGCTGGTCGATCGCTGGGCCAGTCTCATCAAGGGCTGATCAGGCGCTGACGAGGCCCTGTTTCACCGCCTTGCGCGCCGCCTCAAACGGCAGCAGCACGCATTCATGCCGGCTGCGCACGCCGTGAACCGGCTCGAAAGCCGCTAGATCGGGCCAGCCTGCTGGCGTCTCGGCGCCGTCGCGCACCATGGCGTCGATCGCCGTGGCCACCGCGTGCAAGTCTTCGACCGAACGCCCGGGCAGGTTCTTGGCCAGGATCGACGCCGAGGCCTGGCAGAGCAGGCAGCCGCGCACATGGTGACCGACGGCGGCGACGCGATCGCCGTCAAGCGTGATGTCCACCGTCACCCGATCGCCGCAGAGCGGATTGTCGACCATGGCCGAGCCGGTGGGCGCGTCGAGCTTGCCCTGGCCGACCGCGGCCTTGGCGTGTTTGAGGATGGCGTCTTGATAGAGCTGGTCGATCATGGCTGGGGGTCGGCCTTGTTCTTGACTGCCTCTAGCGCCGCCTCGGTGTCGATGTCCAGCAGAATGGCATCGTCGGCAAAGGCCACCTCGGCGACCCGCTCGGCATGATGACCAATCAGATGGCGCGCCCCGACATCGCCTGCAAGGGTGCGCATCTCAACGAGGAAGTGCCGGTCCCACAGGACAGGGTTGCCGCGTTTGCCGTCATAGGTCGGCACGATGATGGCCCGGCCGGCGCTTGGATCGAAGGTGGCAATCAGCTCGTCGATGATGTCTGCGGACACGCGCGGCATGTCGCCCAGAAGGACCAGGAACGCATCGATGTCGCGGTCCAGCGCCGACAGCCCCGCCTGCAGAGAGGTGCTGAGACCAGCAGCGAAGTCGGGGTTGTGCACGAACCGAATGGGCCGGTCGGCCAGTACCCGTTCGACGGCCTCGGCCTCGTGGCCGGTGACCACCACGACGCTTTCCGCCGCGCTGTCCAGCGCCGCGTCGACGACACGGGCGACCATTGGCTTGGCATCGATTTTCGCCAGCAGCTTGTTGCGGGCACCCATACGGCGCGACTGTCCGGCGGCCAGCACCAGGGCGGCGACGCGCGATGCCTTCGGCGCCGGCTTCCCCGCGGGCTTGGAGGCTTGGTCGCGCGGCTGGGGCCGGCTGGGAATTTCGGTCAGAAGGCCACCCACGCCCATCGCGGTCACGTCGTCCTTGGTGACGTCGAGGCCGGCGACCAGACGCTGCAAGACCCAGTCGAAACCGTTCAGCTTGGGCGATCGGGCGCAGCCGGGCAGGCCGAGCACCGGCATGGCGCCGAGCTTGCCCACCATCAGCAGATTGCCGGGGTCGACCGGCATGCCGAAATGCTCGACCGTGCCGCCCGCGGCCTCAAGCGCGGCCGGCAGGACATCGCGCCTGTCGGTGATGGCGGACGCGCCGGCCATCAGCACGATGTCGACGCCGGCCTGTGCCATGGACCGGATCTCGCCCGCCACGGTCTTCGCACTGTGCTCGCACCGCCGCTCGCGCGCCAGATCGCTGGCCATGCCCTGAAGACGGTCGGCTGTGATCTGGGTCGTCTTGTCCAGGACCTTGGCCTGTGTGCCGGGCAGCCGGGTTTGGATCAAGCCGACCTTCCGCGGTTGCCAGGCCGCCACGCGCAGCACCGGTCCTCGGTCATGCTGGCCGCCAATCGTCTCGGCAAGGGAAAGCGCGCTGGCGGGGGCGGCGAACGGGATGATCTTGATGGTCGCGACCATCTGGTTGGGCTCGACCACGGCCATGGCCGGCAGGGTCGCGACCGTTACGGCCTCATCAATGCCGTTGATGCGGTTCAGCCGCTCGCCATCGATCACGGCGACGCCGGCCTCCTTGGCGTGCAGGTTCACCCGACCGGTACGCGCGTCGCCGGCCACAAGCGTGTCATCCGCCAGCGCGACAGCTAGCCGGGCGGCGGCCTCGTCCTCGTGCACGTCGCCTTCCTCCAGCCGGGCGGCAACCACGCTTTGCCGGCCAGCCTGCCTCAGCGCGGCGACGTCTTCAGCGGTTAGCACGTGCCCCTTCTTGAGCGTCACGGAACCCTGTCGCACCGAGTGGGCGAGGATGGCCCTCTCGGCCTGGCCCACGGGCAGATCGTCGAAGATCACGCCGCGTCGTCCCGACGGCGCAACACTTGAGTCATCTGGGCAAGCACGGACACCGCGATCTCCGCTGGCGAGATCGCGCCCAGGGGCAAGCCGGCCGGCCCGTGGATCCGGTCCAGGGCGGCCCGATCGTGGCCGAGTGCCGTCAGCCGCTCCAGGCGCGCGGCGTGGGTGCGCTTGCTGCCCAGCGCCGCGATGTAGAAAGCATCCGACCGCAGGGCGATATCGAGCGCCGGGTCGTCCAGCTTCGGGTCGTGCGTCAGGGTGACCACGGCGGTTCTGGCATCGGGCGCCAGCTCCGAAAGGCCCTCGTCCGGCCAGGCGTCGAGCAGCGTGACGTTGGGAAACCGCTCGTCATTGGCAAAGCCGCGCCTGGGGTCGATGACCGTGACGGCGTAGCCGGCCAACGCTGCCATCGGCACCAGCGCCTGAGAGATATGGACCGCGCCAACCACGATCAGGCGCAGCGGCGGATTGAACGGCTGGATGAAGAACTGACGCCCGTCGCTCTCGACGGTGCGCGCCCGATCCTCGCGCAAGATCCGCGCGGCGTTGTCGTTCAAGATGATCGATTCGGGAACTGATCCGGACCATTGTTCACCAATAACAATCGACTGGTCGCCATTCTTGATGTCAGTTATCAACAATGATGAGTGCCCGGCCTGGCGCGCCCGGTTCAGCCTTTCCAGGGTCTCGACCTTCATGGGCGGCGCTCAGGACAGCTTTTCGACGTAGACCTGCACCTTGCCGCCGCAGGCGAGCCCGACATCCCAAGCCTGTTCATTGGTGACGCCATAGTCGAGCAGTCTAGGCTCGCCGGTATCGATGACCTCCTGCGCCTCGCGCACGACCGCGCCCTCGATACAGCCGCCGGAGACGGAGCCCATCATGGCGCCGTCGCGATCGATCAACAGATGGCTGCCGGCAGGACGCGGGGACGAGCCCCAGGTGCTGACCACGGTGGCCAGCGCGACCTGCCGGCCCGCCGCGTGCCAGTCCGCCGCCAGGGATAAGATGTCGTCGTTTTGCATCACCTAACCCTCCGCTCGGGCGCGCCAGTCTCGCATGTCGGTGCCGAGATGCCTTTGGTCCCCGCTCAGCGCCTCGACGAGCGATTCCAGGCTGTCCAAATTGTGCGCCGGCAGCATGGCATCGACATGGCGAACGATCGCCCGCGCGCCTATGGATTTTGGGGCGAAGCCTTCGTAGCGCAACAGGGGATTGAGCCACAGCAGGCTGCGGCAGCTTTTTTGCAGCCGCTCCATCTCGCGGTCCAGTGCCTCGCCGGTATCGCGATCGAGCCCGTCGGTGATCAGCAGCACCACGGCCCCCTGGGCCAGGACCCGCCGCGACCAGTGCCGGTTGAAGTCGTGCAGGCAGGCCCCGATCCGGGTCCCGCCGGACCAGTCCTGCACGCTTTCGCCGATCTTGCCGAGCGCCAGATCGACGTCACGATGGCGCAACGGCCGGGTGATGTTGGTCAGCCGCGTACCGAAGACAAAGCTGTGGACGCGATCACGATCGCTGGTGATGGCATGCAGAAAGTGCAGCAGCATGCGCGAATACTGGCTCATGGAACCCGAGATATCGCACAGCACGACGAGCGGCGGCGGCCGATGGATCCGGTGGCGATGGGCGATGTCGATGATCGCGCCGCCGCCGCGCAGGCTGCGGCGCAGAGTACGGCGCGGGTCGACGCGATCGATCCGGCTGGTCGGTTGAAACCGGCGCGTCCGGACGGCCGGGATCGGCAGCCGTAAGGCGGCGATGGCCTTCTTGGCGGCGGCGATTTCCTCCGCGCTCATCTGCTCGAAATCCTTCGACGCCAGCTTTTCCTTCGCCGAGAAGGTCAGACGCGCGTCCAGCTCGACCGTCGGCGGCTCGTCCTCGTCGTCCGTGCCACGCGGCGAAGCCTCCTCTTTGCGGATCGCGTCGGCCACACGCTTTTGGATCGGCTCGCCATGATTGCTGCGAGGGTCCGGGTCGACGGTTGGCAACAGCAGGGACATCGCCCGGCGCAGAATATCCGGGTTGCGCCAGAAGATGTGAAAGACCTGGTCGAAGATCTCGCGCTGGTCGCGCCGATTGATCAGCGCGGAATGCAAGGCCCAGTAAAAGTCTGTCCGGTCGGCGACCCCGACCGTGGTCGCGGCCTCGATCGCCGTCAGGACCTTGCCCGGGCCGATCGGCAAGCCGGCCGCGCGCAGCGTTCGGCAGAACTGCATGATGTTGGCCGCCAATTGCCCCGTCTTTGGCGGCGTGAAATTGATCTCGCTGTCTGGAAGCGCCGTTGGCATCGAAACTCAGGCGTGCGCCGCCTGTTCGGCCCTGATGTCGGCCAGTAGTCGTGCTGCGGATTCACCTTTAATACGTTCGATATCATCTTGATATTTAAGCAAAGTACCGAGCGTATCGTCGATGGTTCGCGGGTCGAGTTCGATCGCGTCCAGTTCAGACAGTGCTTGAACCCAGTCGAGCGTTTCGGCGACGCCCGGTGCCTTGAACAGGTCCCTGTCTTGACGCAGCTTTTGCACGAACGCGACCACCTGGGCGGACAACTCCGCTGGCGCGCCGGGGGCCCTAACGGCGATGATCTGGCGTTCGCGATGGGCGTCGGGATAGTCGACCCAGTGGTAGAAGCAGCGGCGCTTCAGCGCGTCGTGGATCTCGCGCGTGCGGTTCGAGGTGATGACCGTGATCGGCGGCGTTTCGGCCTTTACCGTGCCGATCTCAGGTACGGTGATCTGATAGTCCGACAGCACCTCCAGCAGAAAGGCCTCGAACGGCTCGTCGGTGCGGTCCAACTCGTCGATCAGCAGGATCGGCGCGCCTTCGATGTCCGGCTCCAGCGCTTGCAGCAGCGGACGGCGCAGCAGGAACCGTTCTGAGAAGATATCGGATGCGATCTCGTCCCGGTCGCTCTGGCCGGCCGCCTCGGCCATGCGGATTTCCAGCATTTGGCGCGGATAGTCCCACTCATAGACTGCCGACGCCACGTCCAAGCCTTCATAGCATTGCAGCCGTACCAGCCGCCGGCCCAGGGTGGCCGCCAATACCTTCGCGATCTCGGTTTTGCCGACCCCGGCCTCGCCCTCCAGAAACAAAGGGCGGCCCAGCCGCAAGGCTAGGAAGAGGGCGGTCGACAGGGACCGGTCGGGAACGTAATCGCCGCTTTCCAACAATGTAACCGTGTCATCGACGGAGGCGGGCAGGGGTTTGGTCATGATCGTGCGGACGGTTCGTTAATGCTCAGGATTGGATCGAGAGGCCGGGGGTGAAGATCTCTTGCGGCCTCGGCACGCCTCTCAGCTTGTGCTTGCCGACGGACAGCAGGCGCACGGGGCAGGCGCGGGCGAAGGCGCGCGAGGTCAGAATCGGCTTGCCGATAATGGGACACAGAGCCTCGATCCGCGAGGCCCGATTGACCGCCGGGCCGATCACGGTGAAGTCCAGCCGGTCCTCCGCGCCGATGTTGCCATACAACACCTCGCCCCGGTGGAGCGCGATACCGGCGGCAAACGGCACCTTGCCGGCCTCGACCCGCTCGGCATTCTTCTTCTCGATCAGATCGACGGATTCCAGCGCGGCGATCATCGCCTTCGCGCAAGCCGCCTCCTCATCCTCCTCGTGATCCAGATTGAAGATCGCCAGCATCCCGTCGCCTAGATACTTCAGGACTTCGCCGCCAGCCTTGCGCAGCGGGGCGACGACACAGGCGAAATAATCGTTCAGCAGTTCCAGCAGAGGCCCGCGCTCCAGCCGTTCGGACAGGCTGGTGAAGTTGCGCATGTCGCAGAACAGGATGATCGCGTTGATCGTCTGGCTGCTGCCGATCGTGACTTGGCCCTTCAGAATGCGCTCGCCGGCCTCGTGGCCGACATAGGTGTCCAGCAGCATCGCCGCGATGTGCCGAATGGCCAGGATTTCCGACGTCGCGCTCAACGCCGGGCTGATGGCCTGGATCAGCGCGATCTGCTCGTCCGAAAACCCGTCCGGTGCACGCGTGGACAGGCTGAACGCCGCAGGCGTGCCGTTGCCGAAGGGCAGCGGAAAGACGGCGTAGTCGGTATATCCTTCCGCCGCGATCTCCTCCAACAGAGGGAAATCCAGTTCCGCCTCGGGCCCGGTCAGGCGGCGGCGCACCAGCGCGCGCGTGCGATGCATCATCGCGATCGGGCTGTGATGGTACGCCCGCGAGGTGCTGACCCGACGGTCGACCCGTCGCGCTTCGCGAAGGCCGCCTTCGGAATGCCAGAAATAGCTGAGTGCCGACATTTGGGGATGCAGGGCAGGGACATGCGACGTTGCCCGATCAACCGGCAGCCCGGCCTCGACCAGCCGATTGGCGATGCCTTCCAGCAGTGCCCCACACCCATCGAGGACGCGCGCCTCCGACAACAGCCAATCGATGATGGGCTGGGGAGCAAGCGATCGTTTGCCGTCGAGCGGCGGTTCGATGATCGGCTGGTCCGGCAGGATGGGCTCCAGAACTATCGGTGCGCCCAATTCCGCCCACGCTGGAGCAGTTTCGGCGTCGGCATAGCAAAAGGGCGCGGCAACCCGCGCCGCGCCCCCAAGAGATAGGACCTTACGGGCTAGCTGCAAGCAGCGACCGCGCGCGAGGCCATGACCGACACCAGGTGAGCGCGATAGTCTGCCGACGCATGGATGTCCGCGCTCATAGTGTCGGGCGACACCTTCACGGACTTAGACGCCTCGGCGCTGAACGTACCGCCCAAGGCCTGTTCGATCTCAGTCGCGCGGAACACGCCGTCCTGGCCGGCACCTGTGACGGCCACGCGGACCTGACCGCCGCTCTCCGCCACCATGACGCCGACAATGGCATAGCGGCTGGCCGGGTTCGGGAACTTGGCGTAGGCCGCACGCGCCGGCTTAGGCAAGCGGATCTCGGTGACGATCTCGCCGGACTCAAGAGCGGTGTCGAACATGCCGGTGAAGAAGTCGTCGGCTGAGATCGATCGGCCTGTGGTGACGACCGTCGCGCCAAGCGCCAGCAAGGCGGCGGGATAGTCGGCGGCAGGGTCGTTGTTCGAGACCGATCCGCCGATGGTGCCGCAATTGCGCACCTGGGCATCGCCGATGCCGTCGGCCAGGTCGGCCAGGGCGGGGATGGCCGATCGCACGGTGGCATCGGCCGCCACCTCGGCATGGGTGGTCATGGCGCCGATGACCAGCGTGTCGCCGTCCAGCTTGATGCCCTTGAGCTCGGCCACGCCCGACAGATCGACCAGGTCGGTCGGCTGGGCCAGCCTGTGCTTCAGGGTCGGGATCAGGGTCTGACCCCCGGCGACGACGGTGGCGTCTTCCTTGCTGGCAAGCAGGGACGCGGCCTCCTCGACGGAGGACGGTTTATGATAGTCGAATGCGTACATGGGTTTGTCCTCCTTATTCCGCGGCCATCGCCGGGGCCTTGGCCTGCAAGGCCTGCCAGACCCTCAGCGGAGTCGCCGGCATTTGCATGTCGGTGCCGATCGCGTCCGTAATTGCGTTCATGACCGCCGGCGGTGCGGCGATCGCTCCAGCCTCGCCGCAGCCTTTAACGCCCAAGGGGTTGTGCGGGCAGGGCGTTTCGGTGGTGGCCACCTTGAAGCCCGGAAAGTCCTGGGCCCGCGGCATGCAATAGTCCATGTAGGATCCGGTGATCAGCGCCCCATCGTCGTCATAGACGCAGTTTTCCATCATGGCCTGACCGACGCCCTGGGCGATGCCGCCATGCACCTGGCCCTCGACGATCATGGGATTGACCACCGTGCCGAAATCGTCGACGGCAGTGAAATTGACGATCTCCACGACGCCGGTGTCCGGATCGATCTCGACCTCGCAGATATGCGTGCCCGCGGGATAGGTGAAGTTGCCGGGATCGTAGAAAGCCGACTCCTCCAGGCCCGGTTCCAGGTCTTCGGGATAGTTGTGCGGAACGTAGGCGGCGAAGGCGACCTCCTGGATCGTCTTCGACCGGTCCGTGCCGGCGACGGTAAAGGCGCCGTCCTTGAACTCGATATCCGCCTCCGACGCCTCCAAGAGGTGGGCTGCGATCTTGGTGCCCTTGGCGACGATCTTTTCCGCCGCCTTCACAATCGCGGAGCCGCCGACGGCCAGTGAGCGCGAGCCGTAGGTTCCCATGCCCATCGGGGTCTTTTCCGTGTCGCCATGGACGATTTCGACATGGTCGGCCGGAATGCCCAGATGGCTGCTGATGACCTGGGCGAAGGTCGTCTCATGCCCTTGGCCGTGGCTGTGGGCGCCGGTGTAGACCAGCACGTTGCCGGTGGCGTTGAACCGGATCTTGGCGCTCTCCCACAATCCCACACCCGCGCCCAGCGATCCGATCACGGCCGAAGGCGCGATGCCGCAGGCCTCGATGTAGCAGGACAGGCCGATGCCGCGCAGCTTGCCCTTCGCCTCGGATGCGGCCCGACGCTGCGGGAAACCGGCATAGTCCGACAAGGCCAACGCCCGATCCAAGATCGCCGGGTAATCCCCGGAATCGTAGGTCAGTGCCACGGGCGTTTGGTACGGGAACTGATCCGGCTGGATGAAGTTACGCCGCCGGAACTCGGCGGAGTCCATGCCCAGTTCGCGCGCCGCGACCTCGGCGATCCGTTCCACGATATAGGCGGTTTCCGGACGGCCCGCGCCACGATAGGCGTCGACCGGCGCGGTGTGGGTGTAGACGGCCTCCAGATTGACGTAGATGGCCGGCAACACGTACTGGCCCGAAAACAGCGTGCCGTGCAGGTAGGTCGGGGTTACCGAGCCGAACAGCGCCAGATGGGCGCCGATATTGGCGAAGGTATGGACGCGCAAGCCCAGCATCTTGCCGTCGGCGTCGAGCGCCAGTTCCGCCGTCGTCACATGATCGCGTCCGTGGGTGTCGGCCATGAAGGACTCCGACCGGTCGCCCGTCCATTTCACGGGACGACTGACCTTCTTCGACGCCCAAAGGCACACGGTCTCTTCGGGATAGATGTTGATTTTGGAGCCAAATCCGCCACCGACATCCGGCGCGATCACCCGCATGTTGTGCTCCGCGCCGATGCCGACGAAGGCCGTCAACACCAGCCGCGCCACGTGCGGGTTTTGGCTGGTGGTGTATAGCGTGTAGTCCTCGGTCCCGAAATCGTACTCGCCGATCGCGGCACGCGGTTCCATCGCGTTGGGGATCAGCCGATTGTTGACGATGTCGATCTTGGTGACGTGATGGGCGTTTTCGAACGCCGCGTCGGTCGCCTGCTTGTCGCCCAGTTCCCAATCGAAGGCCCGATTGTTCGGGGCTTCGGGGTGGACCTGTGGCTGGCCGTCCGCCGTGGCGGTCGCGGTCGCGACACAGGCCGGCCTAACGTCGTAGTCGACCTCGACCAGTTCGGCGGCATCCCGCGCCTCAGCCAGTGTTTCGGCGACGACGACGGCGACATGGTGTCCGACGAAGCGCACGGTGTCCTTCGCCAGTACGGCGTACTCGCCGACCTTCATCGGCTCGCCATCGCGAGAATGGATCAGCCAGCCACAAATCAGGTCGCCAATCCCGTCATCCGCCAGATCCTTGCCCGTGAGCACGGCGAGCACGCCAGGCGCGTTTTCCGCCGCGCTCTTGTCGATGCCGCGGATGCCCGCATGGGCGTGCGGGCTGCGCACGAAGGCGGCGTAGGTTTGGTGCGGTCGGTTGATATCGTCGGTGTACGTGCCTCGTCCGACCAGAAAGCGGCGATCCTCCTTGCGGGTGATCGACGCACCGATGCCGTCATCAGCCATGGTTGATCCTCCCTCTATTCCGCCGCTTGTGGTTGGCCGCGCATGCGTCCGGCGGCATCCAGCACGGCCTTAACGATGTTGTGGTAGCCGGTGCAGCGGCAGATATTGCCCTCCAGCCACTCTCGCACTTCCTGCTCGCTCGGGTCGGCATTGTGCTGCAGAAGGTCCACGGCGCTCATGATCATGCCCGGCGTGCAGAAGCCGCACTGCAGGCCGTGATTATCGCGGAACGCCGCCTGCATCGGGTGCAAGTCTTCCGGGTTCGGCGCCAGCCCTTCAATGGTCAAGACCGACGACCCGTCGGCCTGGGCCGCCAACATGGTGCAGGCCTTAACCGACTTGCCGTCGATATGAACCACGCAGGCACCACACTGGCTGGTGTCGCAGCCGACATGGGTGCCGGTCAGGCCCAGATCCTCGCGCAGAAACTCGACCAGCAACGTGCGGGGTTCGACCTCTCGCGACACCGACTTGCCGTTGACATTTAGAGATACTGAAACCGCCATGGGGGTCCTCCCTGGATACGGGCGTAGAGCGGTTAGCCAACTCCGTGGCTGCCGCCATTTGTAACGAGCCTAGGGGGCTGCCAATGCCCTGGTCAAGCAACCCTGTCAGCGTCCGGCCGAGGGGCCAGTGCGCCCAAAAGTGCGCTTATGACAATAGGTAGATAATCGCGACCACGATTACGACCAGTCCGCCGATCCAAATGATCGGGTTCAGGCCAGGCGACGACTGCCCCTGTTCCGTCTCGGGGGTCGGCGCCGGCGGCTCGGCCGACGGTGGTTCGACCACGGGCGTTCCCGGTTCGGGCTGGACATCCGCCGCGATAGGGGCGGCAGTTGGCTCGGCCGGGGTTGCCTCCGGGCTGGCGGGCGCCATCTCCGGCATCGGTTCGCCGACGGGGGCTGCTTCCGGCTCTGGCGTCGCCGGCGCTTCTGCCGCCTCTGGTTCAGGGGCGGGCTCTGGCGCCGTGGCTTCCGGTGCGACGGCCTTGGCGAAGTTATCGAAGAACTCGCCGGCCATGCGCTTGGCCGTACCCTCGATCAGGCGGCCGCCGAGCTGGGCCAGCTTGCCGCCGACATTGGCGTGGACCTCGTAGCTCAAGAGCGTGCCGCCCTCGACCGCCTCCAGCTTTACGTCGGCCCCGCCCTTGGCGAAGCCGGCGGCCCCGCCCTTGCCCTCGCCGCTGATGCGATAGCTTTCCGGCGGGTTGAGGTCGGACAGGGTGACGGCTCCGGTGAACTTGGCCTTCACCGGGCCGACCTTGGCTGTGACCTTGGCCGTCATCTCGGTGTCGGACTGCATTTCGATGCTTTCGCAGCCCGGAATGCTCTGGCGCAGGATTTCCGCGTCGTTCAAACCCCGCCAGACGGTTTCGCGATCGGCGGGAATGACTTGCTGACCTGACATGTCCATGACGTGGTTTCCCTATCTGCGAAGCGATTTGGCCGGAAGGCTAGCCCCTGGCGGCCGGGGCGGCAAGGCGGCGCCGGTCCAGCCGGATATTGATGGTCATGAAAACGACCAGAAGCACTGCGCCGATCAGATGCACGATCAGGTCGTTGGGCCACAGCAATGCAACGCCGATCGCCGCGATCACCGGGCGCAGATACCACGCCACCGGCGCCTCGGCATGGCCCTCAAGCGCGACGATCAGGGCATAGATGCCTAACAGGCCGAAGGCGAAGATCTCGAACACGACCAGGAAGTCGTCGCTCAAGAACGGCGTGTAGGCGAACAGCAAGGGCACGATGTAGAGCGTTTTGGAGATCTTCCAGGCGCTGATGCCTGTCCGCATGGGCGGCGACCCGGCGATCGCGGCGGCGGCAAAGGCGGTCAGGCAGACCGGCGGCGTGACGTTGCTGTCCTGGCTGAGCCAGAAGATGATCATGTGGGCGGACAGGAGCGCCGTGGTCAGCGCGGCGGCCGACAGCACGCTGTCGCCGATGCCGTCGATCATGGGCGCGATGTCCGGGATGCGCGACAGTTCCATGATCGTTGCCGCCTGCACTTGCGTCAGCGGCGCGCCGGCGGTCACGGTGTCGACCAGCGAGGTGGCCGCGTCGGCGGTCAGCGGTACGCCCCATTGGCCGGCCATCTGAACCAGCAGGTCGGGCGTGAACAGCATGAAGATCGTGCTGACGGTCTGGGGTGCCGGCTGGCCCGCCATGGCGGCGATGACCTGGCCCTGACTGATAAGCTGTTCCAGGGCCGGTGCCGACAAGGTTGCCAGCACGATGTAGGCGGCGGTGACAGGCAGGCCCATGCCAAGCACCAGCGAGGCGATCGCCACCAGGATGATGGCGATGATCAGGCTGCCGCCGGCCCAGCTCGTGATCAAGAGCGAGAAGGTGTTGCCGATGCCGGTGGTGGTGATGACCATGACGATCAGGCCGACCGTGACCAGCAACACGGCCGTCAGGATCATGTTGCGCACGCCCAGCACCAGCGCCTCGACGATCAGCCGTGGACCCATTCGGTTGGCGGTCAGCCAGCTCGACGCGATCACCGCCAGGATCGCCGCACCCGCTGCATAGGTCGGCGTATAGCCGATGATCAGGGCGCCGACGAGCACGCAGAGCGGCACGATGAAGGTGATCCCGCGGGTCTTGACCGCCTGCCAGGCGCTGGGGCCGCCCGCACCGACGGGCTGCAACCTCGCCTTCTTGGCCAGGACGCGGATGTTGAAGGCGATGCCGGCAAAGAACAGCAGGGCGGGGAAGAAGGCGAGCGCGATGATCTCCAGGTAGGAGATCTCGGTGAAGGTCGCCATGACGAAGGCACCCGCGCCCATGATCGGCGGCATCAGCTGGCCGCCCGTCGAGGCCGAGGCCTCGATACCGGCCGCGATGCGCGCAGGGAAGCCCGAACGTTTCATCAGCGGGATCGTCATCACGCCGGTCGAGACCGTGTTGGCGACTGCCGAGCCGGAGATCGTGCCGTTCAGGCCGGAGGCGACAACGGCGACGAAGCCTGGGCCGCCGATGATGCGGCCCGCGATCGCGCGCGAAAACTCGATGATGAACTCGTTGGCGCCGGACTTGGTCAGAAAGGCGCCGAACAGGATGAACATGACGACATAGGTGGACGAGATGGTCGCGATGATGCCGAACATGCCGTCTTCGCCGTAGATCGCGCGCTGCAGCACGGTTTCCAGCGACAGGCCCGGAAAGCCCATGGCGCCCGGGATCAGGCTGCCCCACCACAGTATGTAGCCGAGCGCCACGACGATGATCGCGGGGATGATCCAGCCCGTCGTCCGGCGCGTCAGTTCGATGCCGATCACGATGACGACGATGCAGACGACGAAATCCAGCGGATCGGTAAAGCTGCGGCCGGACAGCGCGCGCTCGCGCACCAGAATGTAGATGCAGCACGCCACCAAAACGGCGCCGATCGCAATGTCGAGCCAGAGGGTTAGCCTGCCTTCGCCCGCCGTCCGGTTGCGCACCATCGGGAAGATCAGGGCGCAGAACAGTCCGAAGGACCCGAAATGGATAACGTTGCGCGTCAGGTCCGGCACGATGCCGAGCGAATTCGCCCAGATGTGCCAAAGGGCGACCAGAACCGCGGCGACGAAAAAGAACCAGCCGAGCCAACCGGTCAGTTCCCGATTGGGGTTGGCCGCCTCGATGTCGACAGGCTCGCTGCGGTCCGTCGATGCGGCGTCGGTCTGGCGCTGCTCGTCCGACATTATCGGCGCGCTCGCTTCAGGAACGGGTTGATCAAGGGCAAAGGCGACCGGACTGCGTAACAGCCCGATCGCTGAACTCTTTGGCCTTGGGCCGTCGCTACTCTGCCGGCGGCCTCAGATTGTCGGGGATTTCCAGCCCTGCCTCCTCGTAATACCGCAGGGCGCCGGGGTGCAGGGGCAGCGGCAGGCCGACGATCGCCGCGTCCAGCGACATGGCGTTCGTCGCCGGGTGGATGTTCTGCAGGAAGGGCAGGTTTTCGTACATCGCCTTGGTGATCTGATAGACCGCCTCTTCCGGCACATCCGCGTCGACCGCCAGGATATTGGGCTGGGCGATCGTGGTCACATCGTCATCCTGGTTCGGATACGTCCCGCTCGGGATGGTGTACGACGTCCATAGGCCGGTATACGGACCGTTGGCGGCCGTCACCTGATCATCGGTAAAGTTCAGAAGGGTGATCTCGTCCCCCACGGCCGCCGCAAGCCTGGTATAGGCGCCGACGGGCGGGCCGGCGGCCGGATTGACCGCATCGATGGTACCGTTCTGGAAGGCGTCCACGGACGGCGAGTAGCCGAGATAAGCGACGGCGAAATGGGTGTCCGGGTCGTCAACGCCCAGCCCGGCCAGGATCTGCCGGTTCGAGCCCTCGGTGCCGGAGTTGCGGGCGCCGATGGCAAAGCCGTGGTCCTGCATCGCAATCAGATCGTCGATCGTGCCACTGTCGACGTACTCCGACCGGATCGCGAAGTGTTCGACATTCTGCCACAGCATGCTGACGGCGCGCAGATTCTCTTGCGGGCCTTCGTCGGCGAGCGGGCCTTCACCCGTCGCCGCATAGGCGCCGTACAGGCCCTGCAGAATGGCGAACTGTGCCTCGTCCTCACGCAATAGGCGCACATTCTCGCCTGAGCCCGCCGAGGTGATCGCCGACATGGCAATGCCGAAGGTCGGCTGGACACGCACCGAAACCAGCGTGGCGATCGCGACGCCAACCGGGTAGTAGGTGCCGCCCGTGCCGGCGGTGGCCAGCAGGTAGGATTCGTCCTGCGCTTGCGCTGGTGCCAGCGACTGGGCTGCAACCGCGGCGAAGGCGCCGGCCGCGAGAAGGGTCTTAACCGTCGATTTCATCAAAGTCTCCCCATCGGTCTGTGTTTTGTTTCTACCCCGACCTTGACGGATTTCGCCAAGGCTGGCCAGACTCGGCCTGTCATCGAACTGTCCGGTCTCGATGCAAGCCAAGCCAAGCGTAGGGGGTCAAGTGGCGATATGCGCTTGGAAAGGCAAGGCCGCGTGTCCATACTTCGCCGCCTGCCTCGTTCCCCCGTTTCCCATCCATAGGAGGCGCATCTCTTGACCCGGCTGTTGCTGATTGTCTGTGCCCTGGCGTTTTTCGGGCTGGGATTCGATGCCTCGGGTCCGCCGGACGTGGGGGCATCGGAGGCGTTCGCGCAAGAGCACGGCGCAGAAACCGCCGCCGATGCCGAGGACGCACATGCCGAGGCCGAGGAGGAGCATGGCGACGATGACGAGGCCCATGGGGCGGGTGAACTGCATCTGGATGGCGGCGATCTTGGCCTGATCTGGGTGGTGCCGTTCGTCGGTATTCTGCTGTCGATCGCGATCATGCCTCTGGTGATGCCCCAGTTCTGGCACCGCCATTTCGGCAAGGTTTCGGCCGTCTGGGCCCTCTGCTTTCTGGTCCCCTTTGCCCTTCTGTTCAGCTGGCAGCTCGCGCTCTTCGAACTGCTCCACGTCGCGCTTTTAGAATACATCCCCTTCATCATCCTGCTGGGCGCCCTGTTCACGGTGGCGGGCGGCGTCCGCGTCACTGGAACCCTGAAGGGCACGCCGATCGTGAATGTCGCCATCCTGGCGATCGGCACGGCCATCGCCAGCCTTATGGGCACCACGGGTGCGGCGATGCTGTTGATCCGGCCGCTCTTGAACGCGAACGAAAACCGGCGGCACAAGGTTCACACAGTCGTCTTTTTCATCTTTCTCGTCGCCAATATCGGCGGCTCGCTTTCGCCGCTGGGCGATCCCCCGCTGTTTCTCGGCTTTCTGAAGGGGGTCTCGTTCTTCTGGCCGACCACGCATTTGTTTTTTCCCATGCTGATGGTCTCGGTGATTCTGTTGATCGCCTATTACATTCTTGACGTCACGCTGTTCGCTCGCGAAGGCGGACTGCCAGCATCTGACAAAGGCGAAGCGGAGCCGGCCGAGCGGCTGGGCCTGGAAGGCAAGATCAACATCCTGCTGATCGGCGGCGTAGTGGCGGCGGTGCTTATGAGCGGCATCTGGCGACCGCATATCGAATTCCTGGTCTATGGCGTCCATGTCGAGCTGCAGAACCTGGTGCGCGATCTGATCCTGATCGGGCTCGCCTTCCTGTCGCTGCACCTGACCAACAGCGAGAGCCGCAAGCGCAACGGCTTCACCTGGTTTCCGATCCTGGAGGTGGCCAAGCTGTTCGCCGGCATCTTCGTGACGATTATTCCCGCGATCGCGATCTTGAGGGCGGGCACCGACGGCGCCTTGGCGACCGTGGTCTCGGCGGTGAGCGACAACGGCCAGCCCAACGACATCATGTATTTCTGGCTGACCGGCATCCTGTCGAGCTTCCTCGACAACGCGCCCACATATCTCGTGTTTTTCAACACAGCGGGCGGCAACGCGGAAACCTTGATGACCGAGCTCAGCAGTACGCTGGTCGCGATCTCGGCCGGCGCCGTCTTCATGGGCGCCAACACCTATATCGGCAACGCGCCCAACTTCATGGTCCGCTCCATCGCCCAGGAACGCGGTGTGCCCATGCCCAGCTTCTTCGGCTATATGGTCTGGTCGGGCGCGATCCTGATCCCGCTGTTCATCGTGGTGACGTTCGTCTTTCTTTAGGATCATCGTCCCGGCTCGGCGCACGACGGCAGTTGCTGACCGCAATACCGGGCTGCCCATTGCCCCACCTCAAATACGGGGCGGTTTAAAAGCCGTCGTCGTTTCACGATGACCGGTTAACGCCCACCGCAGACAGCGGGACAGGTCGCCAATCCGGTCCTTGGAGGCACCTTTCGAGGCGTAAACGGACACCGGCAGGGTGCCTAGTCGTGGTAGGCCGAGGTGCTCCGCGACGTCAATCAGCGGCGGGACAATGGCGACCCTCGGCAGGACGGTGACCGCAAGCCCCGCGGTAACGACGGCGCGCATCCCGATGGGGTCGGGATGGGTTGTCAGCGACGTGTCGAAACCACCGTTCTTGTCTATCGCTGCAAAGGCGTGCCGTCGAAGATCTCGTGCATCCTCCAGAAACGCCAACGGCACGACGCCATTGGCGGTTTTCGTGAACGTTTCGGCGGCCGCCCAAGACAACTCGGTCTCGATTGTCCATTGGCGCGCGGGATGGACGCCCTGATCGAAGACCAGTGCAACGTCGATATCGCCGTCGTCCAACAGGTCTATCAACTCGTGGCTGCGGGCGGTTTGCACCGTGGTCTGCATCCCTCCCGTCGCCGAGGCGAACTCCGACAACGCCTTCGGAACGACCGAAAGCGCGAACGTCACGCTTGTGCCAAAGCGCAATGGGGCCGGATCGATCGTGCCGCCTGGGCTGCGGGCGATCTCGTCGGCCAACGCAAGCAAACGGCGCGCCTGCACAAGAAATGCCGTGCCTTCCTTGGTCAGCGCGACCGGCTTACCGCGTCCACGCGCGACCAGGGGCCGATTTGCCTGCCGTTCCAGTTGCCTAATGTGCGTGCTTATGGCGGACTGAACGGTGTTCAGCCGCTCCGCCGCGATGGAAAAGCTGCGAGCCTCTGCCACCGCGACGAAGCTTTCAACGAGCCTGAGGTCCAACGGCATAAAATCAGAATATCAGATTTTCATGATCCTATAAAATCGTTTCAATGATTTTATCGCGAGCGCTATTTGGTGGGCATGACGCTTGAAGCCTACTTTGTCGCCGCGCTGGCGGTCGTTCTAACCGGCATCTCAAAAAGCGGTTTCGCGGGCGGGCTGGGGATTCTCGGCGTCCCGCTCGTGGCGCTGACAATGCCACCACAGGCCGCCGCCGTTCTTCTGCTGCCGATCCTGATCGCCATCGATGTCCTGGCGGTCTGGCGATACCGGAACGACTGGCAAGCCCGCGTGATCGTTGTGCTGCTGCCCGGTGCGGCCCTCGGAATCGGCCTTGGCATGATCGGGTTTTCCAGGATCGATCCTGACCTGCTGCGTGTGGCCATCGGGGCCATGGCACTCGGTTTTGTCGTACGCTTCGCGCTGGGCAACGGCCGGAAGCAGGATTCCAGTGCTTCGTGGCCCACGCTTTTGATCGCCAGCACCATGTCCGGCTTTGCAGGGTTCGTAGCCCATGCTGGAGGCCCGCCAATCAAGGGGACTCTGCTGCGCGCAAATCTCGATAAGTCGGCCTTCGTCGGAACGAACGCGTTCTTCTTCTTTTTGCTGAACCTGGCGAAAGGGGTCGGCTATGCCGCGCTAGGCCTGTTTACGATCGACAGTGTCCTGGCGTCCGCCTTGTTGTCGCCTTGGCTGTTGTTGGGTGTGTGGCTCGGCTTTGCCCTGCACACGCGCATCCCGCAGAAGGTTTTTGTTGCCATCGCCTACGGCCTGCTGGCCTTGGCCGGCACCAATCTTCTGCTCATCGGCGGGGCATCCCTGTGGGGCTCGTAGCGGCGCGGCGGCAAACGCTGGGCGGAATGCTTCGAAGCTTCACCTGCGATTGCCCGAAAACCTGCACGCTCCCACTTCGAGTTGGACGCTTCAATGACCTCAGTACACGGCTTCATATCGAAGAGGGAGGCTGCGTGCCCATGCCGCGCCTTCTTGGCTAAGGGGCCTGGTATGGCGCTATCTTGCCACCTTTTGGATTTCATACCTAAGGGGCCGTGAGTTGCGCCATTAGGCCCGCGACATCCTCGGCATGACGCTGTTCGGAGAATCTGCCATTCGTTAGTGTGTAGATATCAATGCCATTGCAGCGGGCGCGTTTGCTGCTAGCGGGAACACCATAGAAAGTACCGCTATGAGTACCTTCGAAGGACCAATAGACAACGAGTTTTCCGGATGATGTTTCCTCAACCAAGTTCAATGTGTGGCTGAAGTCGCTGAAGCCGCCCTTTAGCTCATCAAAGAAGCCCAAATGTGCATCCTTGTCGGACAGGAATTCCGGTGCCAAGGGGTGGCGATCGTGGTCCTTGAAGTCATCTGCGAATGAAGGCGCCAAGTCCGCCTTGGTTTTTGACGGGTCATCGACGTCGGCATAAAACCGGGTGATCATCGACTTTGCATCGGCCATGGGTTCGGTCCTTTGTCCAATTGTCTAAATGCCGAAGCGTTCTTTGGTTTTTGCGTAGAAGGCGAGGTCGTCGAGCGCGTCGCGATCTGACAGGGCCGCGATAGCTGCGTTGCCTGCCGGATAGCGCAGGGTTGGCGCATCATCGTTCACGGCGGCCCACACAGTCTGGGCGACAACATCGGCGGGCTCAGCCATGTGCGTGAACTTGGCGGCCATGGCACCCATCGCATCGACCAGGGGTTGATAAGCTGTCAGCGCCGGCTCATGCGCGAATTGCATGGATCGGGTGCCGAAATCGGAGGCAATCAATCCAGGTTCGACGATCTTGATCCGCGCGCCGATCCCTTCCAGTTCGAACCGCATGGCTTCAGAAAAGCCCTCGATTGCGAACTTGGTCGCGTCATAGACAGCCCCCAGAGGATAGGTAAATCGGCCCACGATCGATGAGATGTTCACGATCAGGCCGCTCTTTTGGGCCCGGAATTGCGGCAGCACGGCTTGCGTGACGGCCATGGTGCCAAGAACGTTAACTGCGAACTGCTGTTCAATTTGCTCAGGCGAGACAGCCTCCAGCGCGCCGATGACGGCATAGCCGGCGTTGTTGACGACCACGTCGATGCTGCCAAACCGTTCCGCCGCATCCGAGATCGCCCGGTCAATGCTGGTTCGGTCTGTGACGTCGAGCGCAAGCACCAACGTTCTGCCGCCCCCGAGACCTCCAGCATCGCTCGGATTGCGCATTGTCGCGGCGACGTTCCAGCCCTGGACCGCAAAATGCTCTGCCGTCGCCCGACCGATGCCTGACGACGCCCCGGTGATAATGACTGTTGGCATTTGAGGGGCTCCTGAATCGATACGGTACCGTACCGTATCTATTGATGATTTCGAGTCAAGCGGCAATTGTGAGGGAACAGCGGAATCAGGCTATCGGAGTCTGTTAGGCGTGAGGGCAAGTAACAAGATCGGGGACTTTGGTCGCGCGAGCGCCGATCCGAAGGGCCGAATCCTGAAGGCTGCGAGGACGTTGTTCTTCACGGAGGGGTTTGATCGGGTGAGCGTCGAAAGGCTTGCAAAAGCGGCGAGCGTCTCGAAGTCAACTTTGTACAAGTATTATGGCGACATGCCTGGCGTGCTGCGGGCCGTAGCCGAAGCTGAAGCGAACCAATTCGAGTTCGATCCGGCGGCTATCGGCCGGAACCCCGAGAAGCTGAAGGATCACTTGATCGGTCTTGGAGCAAGCCTTCTACAAGCGATTGACAAGACAGAAAAAATTCAGTTCGACCGGCTGGTCTTTGAGCAGGCGCGGCACCATCCAAAACTTGCGTCAGCCTACTATGAAGCGATCTATGCAGGAACGCAGCGGCAGCTGGCTCGATTGGTGGAAATCGGACAAAAGGCCGGCATCTTTCGTACAGGCGTGGAGGCCAGCCTCTTGGCGGATCAGTTGTTGAGCATGTGGCTTGGGCTCTCGCGAACGAAGGCGATCTTGGGCGTAGCGCATGGCCGCAGCCTTGACCCAGAAACGCGCAGCCGCGAGGCCGTTCTTACCCTTTGCGTTACCTAATGACGCCTGCCCCGAGGCTACCCGTCCCGATCTCATCCGCAATCCGGCGTGCCCACAGAAGAAGCGAGGCCGCCGTGGCGGTCAATGGGCGCACTAAATCGTCGAACATGGCCTGTCGGCTGACTGCAGCTCGGTCCACGCCAAACCAATCTGCCGTCGACGGATCGATCGCTCCCGAACCTAATGCGACATCAACAGCGGGCGCTGGGCGTTGGTCAGCACATGATGGGTGACGCCGCCCCAAATGACCTCGCGCCAGCGCGGCCTGCCATAGGCGCCCATGATCAACAGGTCGATGGCCTCGTCCTCGGCATAGCTGAGGATCACCTCGCCGACCCGGTGTTCGGCGACGTCGCTGACCTGCTGCGGCTGGATGCCATGGCGCCCCAGATAGGTGATCAGGCTGCCGGCCGACTGGAACCGCTTGTGGGGCTGGTCGCCGGTCATGACGAAGACCTGATCGGCCTGTTTCAGGATCGCCAGGCTGTCGCGCACGACCCGCGCCGCCTCGCGCGTGTCTTTCCAGGCGATCATCACCCGCCGGCCGATGGGCGGAATCTTCGGCAGGTTCGGCAGGATAAGCAACGGCGCGGTGGCCATCAGCAGCAGGTCATCCGGCCGTTGCATGCCGACATGGTCGTCAGGTGCCTGGCCATGGCCTTTGGAAACCACGATCAGATCCGCGTAGTGGCCGAGATCGGCCAGGATCTTGTTGTGGTCGCCCTCGATGACGTCCATGTCCCAGGAGACATTGGCCGCGTCGCAGTGTTCGCCGACCCAGGCCGAGACCTCGTCGGCCTTCTCCCGCGCGATCGCCGTCGCCTCGGAGATGTAGGCATATGACGCGCCCCGACCGGTAACGGCCGCCGGCATGTGGGCGGGCTGGGTCATGTAGACGACGTGCAGATGGGCGTCGAACCGCTGGGCCATGTCGATCGCCGCGTCGAAGCGAATTTGGCGGCTGTCGTCCGGCGCCAGGTGAAGCAGAATGGTCTTGATCGCCATCGACGGAGTGTCCTTGGTATAGGGGGGCGCGGGCCGTTGGCCAGACTAGCCCCGCGCGGGGCCGACGTGCAACGTCACCGAGCGCATACGCGCCCTGACGGGACGGTCACCGCCCGAGATAGGCCCGCACCTCGTCGGACGCGGGTGCTGACAACAGACCGGCCATCGGACCGTCTGCGATGATATGGCCGTCATGGATGAACAGGGCGCGCACAGGCAGGTCGCGCACCTCCTCCAACTGGTGACTGACCATTACGACGGTCAGGCCCCGATCCTTGGCCAGCGTGCGCACGAGATCCGTCATCTCGCGCCGGCGGCCCGGATCGAGCGCGGCAAACGGCTCGTCCAGCAGCAGGATCGGCCGGTTGCGCACCAGGCTGCGCGCCAAGGCGACACGCTGACGCTCGCCGCCCGATAGATGGCGGGGCCACCGTTCCGACAGCTCGGCCAGCCCCATGCGGTCAAGCGCCGTCGTCACGTGCCGCCACTGTTCCGGCGACAGCCTCAGCCCCGGATGCAGGCCAAGAGCCACGTTCTCGGCCACCGTTAGGTGCGGGAAGAGATTGCCTTCCTGAAACAGCGTCGTCACCGGCCGATCGGCCGGGGCCTTGTTGCCGACATCCTCGCCCATCAGCATCATCCGGCCGGCCGTCGGGCGGTCGAAACCGGCGATCAGGTTCAAGAGGGTCGACTTGCCGGCGCCACTGGGGCCCAGCACGATGACGAACTCGCCGGCCGCGATGGCGACATCGAACCGCATCTCCATCGCCTCGTAGCGGAACGAGACGCGATCCAAGACAATCGCGGTCGCGGTGTTATCGCGGGGCACGGCCGCCGACCCCCTTATCGATCACGGTGAACACGAACAGGCACAAAAGGATCAAAAGCCCGGCGACCACGGCCGCCTCATCCATGCGATAGGCGGAAAGCCGCTGATACAACAGCATGGGCAAGGTTTCGGTTTCGGCCGTGCCGAAAAGGGCGATGACGCCGAAATCCCCGAAAGACAAGGCCACCGTCAGCCCCAGCGCCAGCGCGATCGGACGGCGCAGCAGCGGCCAGTCGACGAGCCGGAACCGGTCCAGCGGGCGCATGCCCAGCCCTTGTATCAGCCGGTCGTAGCGCCGCGCGGCCTGGGTCATCGGCGGATTGAGAATGCGCACCACAAAGGGCAAGCCCATGACGGCATTCACGATGACGACGATCACGAGGCCCAGGGAAAACGGGTCGGCCACCGTGCGCAGGACCAGGAACATGCCGGCACCCAACACCATCGGCGGCACGACGAGGCTGAGCGACGCGGCGGTCTCCAACAGCCCGGCCAGCTTTCGCCGTTGCCGGCGGACGTCGAGCCAGCGGGCCGTCGACAAGAGGCCCCAGCCCGAGATCAGCGACAGGCTGCCGGCCGCCAGCCCGACCCCGAGGCTGCGCCCGGCGGCGGCCCAGACATCACCGTCGGTGATCACCGTGACGATAGGCCCGGTCACGAACCGGCTGGCCAGCGCCGCCAGCGGTGCCAGCACGATGACGGCGCCAATCAGCAGCCAGCCGATATCGATCGCACGGGCCAGCGGATGCCGGCCGTCCGGCCTTGCGTCGGCGGCCTGCAATGTCGCCTCCGGCGCGATCGGCCGGGCCCACAGCATCAGCACGGCCATGACACAGGCGCAGACGGCAACCTGCAGCGCCGAGAGGGCCAGCCCGCGCTGCAGGTCGAAATCGAAACGCAGGGCCTGATAGATCGCGACCTCCAAGGTCGCGTTCGGCGGGCCACCGCCGAGGGTCAGCACTACGGCGAAGCTGGTGAAGCACAACAGGAAGATCAACCCGGCGATGCCGGGCGCGACCTCGCGGATCATCGGCCATTCGATCAGGCGGAAGATCTGCGGCCCGCTCATGCCAAGCTGGCTGGCCAGGCGCCACTGTTCCGACGGGATCGTCGCCCAGCCCGCCAGCATCAGCCTGGCGGCGAACGGCATGTTGAAAAAGACATGGGCCATCAGGATGCCGGACAGGCCGTAGAAGTCGAACCGGCCCGGCAGGCCCAGCCAGCCCCACCCCTGGTTCAGCCAGCCATTGCGGCCCAGAAGGATCACCATACCCAGAACGCCGACGATGGTCGGCAGGACCATCGGCACACCCAACAGCCGGATCAACAGAGACCGGCCGGCGAAGGACGGACGGCGCGCCAGGGCGCGGGCGACCGGTATCGCCAGAACGATACTGATCAGTGCGGACAGCGTTGCCTGAACGACCGTGAAGCGCAGGATCGACCAGATGTAAGGATCGGTCCAAATCCGCCGTCCGTCGGTGCCCGGCGCGGCAAGCAGAAGGCCGATCGCACTGACCGCGATCAGGGCGGCCAACAGGCCGATAACCAGTCCCCCCGGTAGCAGGCCCGGCAGCAGCCCCGCGATGTTTCGCCCGCTTGGCCTTGCCGCGCCTAGCGCGACATCGCTGTCAGCCATTCGTCGATCCAGGCCTGGCGATTGTCTCGCACCGTTTCCGACGGGTAGAGCAAGGCGGGCCCTTCCGGCGGCGGGGTGAAGCCCTCGGGCAGTCCGCCGGCAGGGAACCGTGCCGGATACATCCAGTTGGTGGTCGGTATCGCCTCCTGGAACTCCGGCGACAGCAGAAACGCCAAGAACTCCGCCGCCAGTTCCGGCGAATCGCTGGTCCGGGTGATGCCCGCGACCTCGACCTGCATGTAATGGCCTTCCTCGAAAGTGTCGGCGGCGTAGCGCTCGTCGCCTTCGGCGATGCGGTGGTAGGAGGGTGAGGTGGTGTAGCTCAGCACCATCGGCGCCTCGCCCTCCAGGAACATGCCGTACGCCTCGCTCCAGCCGCTCGTCACCGCGACGATGCGCGGGCGCAGCTGGGCCCATGCCGCCGGGGCCGCCTCGCCGTAGATCTGTCGGATCCACAGCAACAGGCCCAGGCCGGGGGTGCTGGTGCGCGGGTCCTGGATCAGGACTTCGACATCACTGTTTTCGACCAGATCGCGCAGGCTCGCCGGCGGCTCTTCGATCGCATCGGTGTCGTAGACAAAAGCGAAATAGCCCCAATCGAAGGGCACGAAGTTCTCGTCGTCCCAGTCAATCGGCAGATCGAGTGGCGGCAGGGTCAGGCCGTGGGGCACGACCAGCATATCCGCCGTCGCCTCTGCCACCAGGTTCAGGTCGAGGCCCAACACCACATCGGCGGGGCTGTTGGCGCCCTCCAGGCGCAGACGGCTCAGCAAGGCGACACCGTCATCGACGGCGACGAAGTCGATATCGCAGCCGCATTGCGCCTCGAACAGCTCCTCGGCAACCGGTCCCGGGCCCCAGTCGGAAACGAAGGAGGAGTAGGTGTAGACGGTCAGATCCTCGGCCGCCGCCAGCGATGTGCTTGCGAAAAAGGCGAGAGCGGCCAGCGTGCCGCCATATCGGATGTCGGGAAGGGTTTGGCGCATCGGCATGTCCTCTCACCGACGAATGTGGAAAGAGGACCCTTGGGGCGCCGCTTACCTCCCTCCGCCGGCATGATCCGGATCAGGTTCGTTGGGTTGGCGTCGCCGCCTCTCAGCCCGCTGAAAGCGGACACCCCAGGTAAGTTGTGCCTAACACATGGCCGGTTCCGACCGGCCTGTCAAATCATTGTCGCGCCTGCGATCGTGCCGGGCGCGCGGCACCTAGAGCCGGCTTGGGATAACCCGGCCGGTCGCTAGGATCGGCGGCGCGAGGCCGCGAACGTCGTCAGGAACGCGATGACGAGCGCGATGATCAGGCTGACCCAGGCGTCGCTGCCGAGGATGGACTCCTCGATCAACACGGCGCCGTCGTCGTCCGTTGCCGTGATCCGCCCGCCGATGAAGATGTAGCCGATCAGGATCGCTGCCACGGCCAGCCAGCCGGCCAAAACGCCAATGGTCTTCATGGCGGCCTGACGCAGGAACCCCAGCAGCACGATGATGGCGTGACAGATCAGCGCGACGATGGCGCCAATCTGGGGCCAGACCAGATCGACCACGAAGCCGGCCTCCTCGGCCGCCGAGGTATCGACCGCCGTCAGTGAAAGAATATCCCAAGCAACGCCTATCAGGGCGACAATCGCTGCAACGATCAGCCAAAAGCCGGACATACCACTCTTGGATTGACTGCTGGCCATGCACTTGCTCCTTTCTTCGCCGTTATCGTGTGTCGATTGCTATTGAGACCTGATTCTCTTGCGAAGCGCCGTAAGACTACGCGAAATGCGCGCCGGCTCAAATCCAAATTGCAGGCCCAGCAACGGTGCCGAACGGCACTGCAGCCATCGCCGAGCCCGGACCGCATTGACCCCATAGCCCGGCAACGTTAGCTGATCGTCATGGACAGGCGCCCCTGGCTGATCGGCAGTGAGATCTACCGGCGCTCGACCTACGGGTCGAAGCATCCGCTGGCGATCCCGCGCGTCTCGACGGCCTTGGATTTGATCCGCGCCATGGGCTGGCTGGATGAGGCACGCTACATCGACAGCCCGATGGCGACGCCGGCGCAGCTCGGCCGTTTTCACGATGCCGACTATGTCGCCGCCTTGCAGGAGGCGGAACGCGCGCAAAGCCTGCCCGCCGGCCGGTCCGAACGTTACGGACTTGGCCGCAACGGCAACCCGTTTTTCACCGAGATGTTCCGACGCCCGGCGACCGCTTGCGGTGCGTCGATCCTGGCCGCTGACCTGCTGTCTGATGGCGGCATCGTGCACAGCCCTGCCGGCGGCACCCATCACGGACGGCGCGATCGGGCCAGCGGCTTTTGTTATCTGAACGATCCCGCGCTTGCCATTCTGGGCCTCTTGGATCGCGGCATCGCGCCGGTCGCCTATGTCGATATCGACGCCCATCATGGCGACGGGGTGCAGGACGCATTCGAAGGCGACGATCGGGTTTGGACGATTTCGGTGCATGAAGGCGACCGTTGGCCGTTTACCGGGCCGACGTCGGATCGCGGCGGCGGACAGGCCCGAAACTTGGCCGTACCGGAAGCGCTGAACGACAGCGAGTTCGCGCTGATCCTGGATCGGGCGATCCTGCCACTGGTCGAACACATAGCGCCAGCAGCAATCGTTCTGCAGTGCGGCGCCGACGGCGTCGAAGAAGATCCGCTTGCCAAGCTCAGCCTGTCCAACCGATCCCACCTCGCGGCCGTCCGCGCGCTGATGCCGACGGCGCCGCGCCTGCTCGTTCTGGGGGGCGGAGGTTACAATCCCTGGTCGGTGGGGCGGTGCTGGGCTTCGGTCTGGGCGGTCTTGAACGACCTTGATCCTGAACAACCCGTCACCCCGGCTGCGGAATCGGTCCTGCGCGGCCTCACATGGCGGCGCACGCAAGGCCGCAATCCGGCGGAGCATTGGTTTACCACCTTGGTTGATCGACCGCGGCCCGGCCCGATACGCCCGGCAATTCGAGACTTGATCGACGCCGTTTTGGCGCCATGATCAGGCCGTTGACTGCTTCCCGCCCGCCGCCAGGAACCCCCAGTGACCAAGCTGCTCTCTCTCCTCGCGCTATTCGCCGTTCTCGTTGCGGCTCCCCAAATCGGTGGTGCACAAACGCCGCAAAGCCTTGAGACCGAGGAGATCTGGATCGAGACAGCCTCCGGCGGCAGCCATCATTTCGTGGTTCAGATCGCCGACGAGCCGGACGAACAGGTCACCGGCCTCATGCATGTGACAGAGATGCCGGCCGATGGCGGCATGCTGTTCCTGTTTCCCGAGGCCGCGCCGCGCTCTTTCTGGACCATGAACACGCTTCTGTCGCTCGACATGGTGTTCATCGCCGAGGATGGCACGATCGTGAATATCGAGGAACGGACGCGGCCGTTCGACCCGTCGCGCGGCCCCGAAATGCACCGCTCGACCGGACCGGCCACGGCGGTGCTGGAGATCAATGGCGGCGTCTCGCAGCTTCTGGGCATCGCGGCGGGCGACCGGGTCGTCCATCCGCACTTCGGCGGTACTTAAGCGTCCGGTTCGACTGGTGGACCGGCGATCAGGTTCTGCCAGGCCGTGCCGGCGGCGAGCTGGCAACTGCGCCCGTCCGGCGAGGTCGCGAGGATCGTCCAATCGCCATTGTCCGGATTGGTCAACAGCTCCAGCAGATCGCCATTGCGCGCCAGGCCCATGGCAACCGGCATCTGCTCAAACCGTTCGGCCATAAGGCTCAGCACGTGCCGGCGCTCCGGACAGGCGCGATAGTCTGTCGGTTGTGCCGCAGCCGGTTGTGCCGCAGCTGTTGTCGCGGTCACGGCAGCAAGCACATGCGCGAGTACGAGAGACTGTCGAAACATAGGGCCTTTCCATCGGCGGCGGTCGCCCGAGCGCGACGGCGCCAGCCGACTCTGCACTGTAGAGACCTCGGCATCGCTTCGCCAGCGCTACAACGCTTGGTTGATCACTTTTCGGCGACAATGCGACCCGACGCTGCCGTGGTTGCCGTCTGCGCGACTTGTCGCGGCCGGTCTTGGGTGTTATGTCCCCAGCCTTATTGCACGGGGCGTAGCGCAGCCTGGTAGCGCGCCTGCTTTGGGAGCAGGATGTCGGCGGTTCAAATCCGTCCGCCCCGACCATCGCAAGGGTCGATCTCAGGCGGCCGGGCAGAGGAGCGGACGGGAGATGACGGTCAGGGCACGCATCTATCAGCCGGCCAAGACGGCCATGCAGTCGGGCCGGGCGAAAACCCATCGCTGGGTCTTGGAGTACGAACCGGTCACGCCGCGCCGGCCGGAGCCGCTGATGGGCTGGATCAGCTCCGGCGATACGCTGAACCAGATCCGCCTGCGCTTCGAGACCGAGGAAGAGGCGGTCGCCTTCGCCAAGCGCAAGGGGCTGGACTACTCGGTCGAACAGCCGCACGAACGCCACGTCACCCCCAGGAACTATGCCGATAATTTCCGGCCGCGGCCGCGCTGAAAAAGCACCGCTCGCGGCCCTGGACGCGCCCTTAGCTCAGCTGGATAGAGCACCGGCCTTCTAAGCCGACGGTCGCAGGTTCGAGTCCTGCAGGGCGCGCCATTCTTGACGAAAGCTTTGAGGCGGTCTTGAGTTGCAAATCGTCGCATCATCTGCTCGAAGGAATTTAAGCATGGCTGCCAGACATCTCGTGTTCGGACTGGCCCTGCTGGCGGTGCCGGCCTTGACCATCTTGCCCGATTCGGCCTCCGGCCAAGATGCGCTGGAGCCATTTTGCGGGGAGTTCGAGGCCGTACGGCATCAGGACCTGATCACCTTCATCAATCATGGCAACGAGGGCGTCTCACCGGGTGACGTCCGCATTTTGCGGTGGCAACTGGTCGATCAGGACGGCGAGCCGATCGGTGTGCAGCATGCGACCAGCCGGGTCATGCACAGCGATACCGAGGGATCATTTCCGTTGATGGGTGCGAGCACTTTCTTGTTCGACAACGGTATCCTGATGGCCTCGGCCTTTGTGGAGTCGCGCGATCCGTCCGATACCGGCACATCGTCGGTCAGGCCCCTGGAGTGGTTCGTTTATGGCGGAACGGGGGAGTTTGCCGGCGCCACCGGCAGCATCGTCACGACACCGACCGGCGACGGCGTCTACGACATCGCCTTTGACCTATCCTGTTCGGAGTAGGCTGGGCCAAATGGCCCGGATTTCCGGGCGAGCAGGGCTGCCGGCGCCGAGGCCTACTGCGTTGCCAGGGCATAGAGTCGCGCCATCATGGGCACGAACTGATTGTCCTCGGCGAACGGATGGCTGTTGGTGGCCCCTGTAACCACCACGTCGGTTTCGGGCGAATAGATGAAGACCGAGCGATAACCGAGGGTCTCGCCTTGATAGAACCAAAATGGACCCAGCTCTTCTCGAAACCGTCGCGCGAAACCCAGGCTGAAGCCGGCGGGGTCATCTGTGGAGACGTCGTCGATCGGCTCACCGGTCTCGACGGACACCGAGCTCAGTAACGCCTCCATCTGCGCCGGCGCCAGCACCCGTCCGGAAAAAACGGCGCGGATCCAGCGGGCGAGATCGCGCGGGCTGGAGACGATGCCGCCAGCGGCCCCCGCCCAACTGACGTCGGCCCGACTGACATCCTGGCCCAGCAGGCCGGCCAATTGGGTTTCCTCGCAGTCCGGCACGTAGAAGCTGCACGCCGGGTCCTCGAAATAGCCGCGCGCCATGCGGTCGGTCACCGGCTGCGGGTAGGCCATGGGCTGATAGAACGTGTCGCTGAGGTGCGTCGGCAGGAAGAAGCGTTGGCGCAACGCCTCGCCATACGGCACGCCGCCCGCCCGCTCCGCGATCAGGCCGGCAAGAAGATAGTTGGTGTTGGAGTAGAAATAGCCGTCATTGGGCGGCAGATCGACGGTCGGGCTGGGGTAAGCCAGCGCGATCAGTTCTTCCGGGGTGAAGTGCCGGTCAGGGTCCTCCGCCGCCGCGCGCATCCAGTCGGGGCTCTCGGAGTAGTTTGGAATGCCGCTGGTCATGTTCAGCAGGCGGCGGATCGTGACGTCGCCCCAGGCCGGATAGTCCGGCAGCCAATCGCCGACGGTCTGATCGATGTCCAGCCTGCCCTCCGCCTCCAGGGCCAGGATCAGTGCCGAGGTAAAGGCCTTGGTATTGCTGCCGATCTGAAACAGCGTGTCGCCGGTGATCGGCGTGGCCCCGTCACGCCCGGTCGTGCCGGCAAACAGTTCAATCCCCGGGCCCGGATCACCCAGGCTAATGTAGACCGAAACACCCGTGATGCCTTCGGCCTCGCCGCGTTCGGCCAGATAGATGTCGATGATCTCCTGATAGTCGTCGATCGACTGGGCAGATGCCGGCGCGGCCGATGCCAGCGTGAGCCCGGCCAAGCCTAGGGCCATGGACGTCCGCCTGACAGCTCGACACAACGGAGTGAACATCGCGGTTCCTCATCTCAGGTCCAAGCTTCGTGGCGTCAGCCCGATTTCAAGACCGATGCACGTTGCAACCTACGCGAGGAAAACTAATTGGGCAACCGCTCGCGGCTGGTCCCGTGCGATCACGGTCGGTAGACTGAGCTCACCGCAAACCGGGGCCGCAAAGGCGTCCCGCATTGGTCGTCGTACGAGGTGCGACAGATGCTCTATCCGGAGATCGAGCCTTACGACAACGGCATGCTCGATGTCGGCGATGGACAGGCGATCTACTGGGAGGTCTGCGGCAATCCGACGGGCACGCCCGTCGTCGTGCTGCACGGGGGTCCAGGCTCGGGCTGCACACCGACGATGCGACGTTTCTTCGATCCTGACGCCTATCGCATCGTGCTGTTCGACCAGCGTGGCTGTGGTCGCAGCACGCCGCACGCCAGCGCGCCACATTTCGATCTCACGGCCAATACGACACAGCACCTGATTGCCGACATTGAGCGGTTGCGCCCATTTCTAGCCATCGAGAAATGGTTGGTCTTCGGCAGTTCGTGGGGCTCGACCTTGGCGTTGGCCTACGCTGAGAAGAAACCATGGCTTGTAAACGGGATCGTGCTGGTCGGGGTCACCATGACCCGTCGGGCGGAGATCGACTGGCTCTATCGCGGTGTCCGGCGGCTACGGCCGGAAGCGTGGGCGGCGTTCCAGGCCGGTGTGCCCGCATCCGAACGCGATCAAGACTTTGTGGAGGCCTACCATCGACTGCTGATGGACCCCGACCCCGCAATCCACGGGCCGGCTGCCCGGCGCTGGTGTGCTTGGGAAGACTCCCTTGTTTCGTCCGACCCGAACGCAAGGCCCGATCCAGCCCGACAAGAACCAACCTTTCAACTGGCCTTCGCCCGCATCGTCACCCACTATTTCCGGCACAGTGCCTGGCTGGAGGACGGGGTGATCTTGGCAGAGGCGGGCAAGCTGGCGGGCATTAAGGGCATCATGATTCATGGCCGCCTGGACCTTGCCGCGCCCTTGATCACGGCTTGGGACCTGGATCGCGCTTGGTCCGATGGCCGATTGGTGGTCGTCGGCAGCGCCGGCCACTCGTCAGGCGATCCGGGAATGGCGGATGCGGTGATCGCGGCCACGGACGAGTTTGCACCGCAGAGCTAGCCGTGGTCACGGGTGGTATCGGCGGTCACCTACCGGCCGTGGATGAAATCGATCACCCGTCGGTAATAGCCGTCGACGATCCGGTTGCCCGCGTCGGGACCTTCGCGCTCGATCATGCCGTGGTCGGCCGTTGGGAAGACAGCCGTCGCGATGCTGCGATTGGTATCCTGCCGTAGGTCCCTCAGGATCGCGACGGTTTCGTCACTGGGGGCTTCAGTATCGCTGCCGCCCAACACCCACAACTGTGGAATGTCCAGGGATTGGATGATTGGTACCGGCTGGTGGCGCCAGGGCGTGTCCACGTCGAACAAAGGCCAAACCAGGTTCACCATCCAAACAGGGTTCTGGCTGAGGGCGGCGGTCAAATTGTCTTCGGCGATATCTGCAAGCCAGCCTTCTGTTTCGGCTTGGGCTTTCAATGCGGCAAACGCCTCTTGGCCGACCGCGAAGTCACTGTCGGCCAGCGTGATGGCGGCATCGGCCAGTGCGCCGGCGGTCGCCACCGTTGCGTCATCGTGGCCGGCGCGCCGCATCTGCTGCATGATCTCCGACCGTTCCTCGTCCGCCGGGCTTACGGCGAGGCCGTAGGCGACAATGAGGAAATCCACTGGCATTTCGGTCGCCGCCAGGGGCGCCACCCAGCTGCCCTGGCTGAAGCCCATCAAGCCGGTCCGGCCAAGGCGGTTGCCAAGCAAGGACTGCGCTTCTGCGACGCCAGCCGCTACATCGGCGGCCAGCAGGTGGAAGTCCTGTGTGTACTCACCGCCGGACAGCCCTGTGCCTCGCTTGTCGAACACAAAGGTCGCGATGTTGTTGGCAGCTAAGAAGTGCTGTTCGCGATAGCTGGGGATGGCGGCGCTTTGAGACGAGCCATGGGCAAAAACGACCAGGGGTACGGGGTGGTCGCCGGGCGGGACCAGCAAGCGGCCGACCAGTTGCGTGCCCTGGGATGTGAACTCAGTATCGACGGCGGTTATCGGAGCCCGTTCGGCGGACAGTGACTGCCCGTCCTCGTGGTTGAAGACGACCGAGTTGGCGCCTGGGTCGACGAACGTGACCGTCACTGCGTCCGGACCGTTCCCGTCCAGGTGGTTGGCGCCGGCAAACGTGCCCGGTGGCAGATCGTCGTCGGCACAAACGCGACCAGCGCGCCCGTCGAAATGGACGTAGCGCAGACAGTCGTTTCCGCTCTGCGTGAAGGCAACCGTTTCGCCATCCTCGAAAACATAGGCGCCGTGATAGGCGTCGAAGGCGGCGTTTCGCGGCTCGCTGCTATTGCACGCCGATAGGGCTACCACCACCCCTAGCAACAGGATCCGCGGCAAGCTTTCGACCATCCAGAAACCCTTAGTTGCGGTGGCGAGAGACTACACCAACAGTGAGCGCCGTTGACAGACAAGAGACCCGACTTGACGTCCGCTTTATGTGACCTCGACGCGACGCGCGTCCGTCGTGCGATGGGCCAGCCATAAGCCAAGCGCGACGAGGCCAGTGCCGAGCAGGAACTCGACTGTCAGCGGTTCGCCCAGCAGCGCCCAGCCGAGCAGGGTTGCCGTTACGGGGCTCAGCGACATGAAGACCGTGACGCGGGTCGGTGTGGTGTGGTTGAGCGCCCACAGCCAGATGTAATAGCCAATCGCGCTGGTCATAGCGATGATCAGCACGGCGGCCCAGCCGGCCAACGTGAAGACCGGCCAAGTGGCGAAAAACCCCGTCCAGCCGGCGGGAATGGTCAGGAAGATCACGGACGCCAGCATGGCGATGCCGCTGACCTGAAGGGTCGGGTATCGGCGCAGATAGGGCCGATAAAGCACGCTGCACAGGGCGCCGACCACGGCGCTGGCCAACACCGCCAGCCCGCCAAGCCAGGCGCTTTCATGCAGGTCGGCGAGACCGAAATGGTCGTAGACCGCGAAGCCGACCCCGGCGATGGTCAGCAGCACGCCGACGGTCTTGTAGGCGGTCATCGTCTCATTGCCCAGGATTGCACCCAAGGTCAGCGCCCATAGGGGCATCGTGGCGAAGATCAGTGCTGCCAGGCCGGACGAGACGAACTGCAGGCCGTAATTCAGCAACACAATCAGGATGCCGAACTGACCGATGCCCAAGAGCGCTATGGGGGCGAGATCGCGGCGGCGAAATCGGACCTTTGCCGACGCCAGGATTGCCGGCAGCAGCAAGACCAATGCGATGGCATAGCGCAGCAGGGCCAGCGAGGACGGATCTGTCTGGTCGATGGCAAAGCGCGTCGCCACGATGCCGATGCCGACAAGCACACCCGTCGCCATGGAGGCGAGAAGGGGCAGCGTCGCGACCATACTGGCTTAGCGCCGTCCGTTCGGAACGAGATCGAGTTCCCAGTCCTGGCCGATCAGGTCATGGCCGAAGCTGTGATGGGGTGCCTCGTCAACCAGCGCGTAACCGGCCCGTTCGTAGATGCGGCGCGCGGCGTGGAGATTGCCGTTGGTCCACAGCGTGATCTTGCGATAGCCGACGCGGCGGGCGAAGGTTTCACACTCGCGCACCAGTCGCGCGCCGATGCCCAGCCCACGGGCCGACGGCTCGACAAAAAGCAGTCGAAGCTTGGCGACGTGATCGGTCTTGCGGACCAGAAACACGCTGCCGACATTGACGCCGTCCCGCTCGGCAATCCAGCAGCGTTCGCGCTTTGGGTCGAAGTTTTTCAGGAAATCCGCAGCGATGGTCGCGACCAGCGCCTCGAAACTGTCGTCCCAGCCATATGCCTCGGCGTAAAACGCGCCGTGGCGTTGCACGACCCAGCCGATGTCGCCGGGCTGATGGGGCCGCAAGATGTAGGGTGGCACGGCTTCGGGATCATCACCTAGAAGGCCCTCGACCGTGTTCAACGAGGCGATCAGCCGACGCTGCTGCCTCGGCGACAGCTTCTCCAGTTCATCGCTGAACTTCCTGTGCGACCGTTCGTTCAACATGTCGAAGGCGGCGTGGCCATCATCCGTCAGCCTTAGCAGGGTCTGCCGCCCGTCTTGGTCGGATCGCTGTTTGGACAGCAGGCCTGCCTTCGTCAGACGCTGCAAAACCCGGCTGAGATAGCCGGCATCCAGGTCCAGGTCGCGCCCGAGGTCAGACGCTGTCGTCTCGCGTCTTTTGGCCAGTTCATAGATCAGCCGCGCTTCGGTCAGGGAGTAGGGGCTGTGCAGCATGCCGCGTGACAGCACGCCGATGCGCTTGGTGTAGAAGCGGTTGAAGGCGCGCACGGCGTCGACGTGCTCGGCCAGCGTCTGATGCGACATCGATGGGCCTCGTGATCCAGTTGCTTGCAGTAGGCAGATAATTAGTTGCCGATGTCAATCATTTGTCTGCCGGGTACGTTTGCCGCCTTGCCGGTTTGCGTCGGCGTCGCAGGGCGCTGAATAACCGCGCTGCGCGCCTACATAGGGTCTTTGTGACGCGACCAAGCCGGAAGGAACACAGCCATGCTTCTCGAAACACCCGCCGGTGACGTCGGCTGGCAAGCCAAGCCGTTCACCCTGTCCGACCCCGACGGCAGTGAGGTCAGTTTGGCCGATCAGCTCGGCGGTGACGGCTTGTTGATCGCGTTCATCTGCAACCATTGCCCGTACGTGAAGGCCGTGATCAACAGGCTTGTCACCGACGCCCGCACCTTGCAGGCCGAAGGCGTCAACGTTCTGGCAATCATGCCCAATGACTACGAACGCTATCCCGCCGACGCACCCGATCGCATGCGCGAGTTTGCCAACCAGCACGGCTTTTCGTTTCCCTATTTGATCGATGAGGATCAGTCGGTCGCCAGGGCCTATGGCGCGGTCTGCACGCCGGACTTCTTCGGCTTCTCCGGCGACGGGGTCCTGCATTATCGCGGCCGGCTTGATGATGCCCGCATGGGGGATCCCACCGGCCGCGATGACGAGCTGGTAAAGGCGATGAGGCTGATAGCCCAAACCGGCACGGGCCCGAGGGAACAGCACGCCAGCATGGGTTGTTCGATCAAATGGCGCTGAGCCGGCCTATCGCCGTTTCAGGATCATGCGCAGCGCCTTGATCGGGCAGGAGACGGCGCCGGGGAAACGCTGTGCCAGGTCGGCGCGGGCATCATTGGGCATCTTGGCAACCTGAAACCTGCCATTGCTGGTGCCTTCAAGCCAGTCATAGAAGTCGGCGAGGCTGTCGAAATCGAGCGAGAGGTTCGGCCAGTCGAACAGCACGGGATCGAACGCGCGGGCCGTAATCAGAGCGCGCCACTCGATCTCGTCATGGAACGCGTTGTCCTGAACGGCGCGTTCGCCGTCGGGCATTAGCAAGACAAGCTCGATCAGGCGCTGGGGCGGCTCGCCCAGGAACTCGGCGACGAAACGGCCGCCTGGACGCAGGATGCGCTCAAGCTCTCGCAACATGCTCGAATGGTCGAGCACCCAGTGGCCGGCATAGTTGGAATAGACCAGATCGACGGAGCCGTCGTCGATCCGGCCAAGATCCTCGGCCTTTGCCTGATGAAACGAAAGCCAGTCAAAATCTGACGGCATGGCCGCCCTGGCCTCGTGCAGCCGCTCGGCGTCCGGGTCGATGGCGATAACCTTGCCCTGTGGTCCCACGCGACGCGCCAGTTCGATCGAGAGCGCGCCCGTGCCGCAGCCAAGGTCCACGACGGCGAGATCCTGGACCGGCGCCGCAAGCTCCAGCAGCGCCAAGCCGCGGCGGTATTGCCACTGGCTGGTCTCGGCATACTTGCGCGCGAAGCTGATACCGGACCCCGTCACCCGCCCGGCATTCCCAATCCGTCGCGCCCGGTCCGGTCCAGCGCCATGGCCTTGATCAGCGCGTGGACGGTCTGGCCTTCTTTCAAAGCCAGCAACCGAGCCGAGTAGCGGGTGATCCGCGCCCTGAGCCGGACGCCGACATCGATCTCCACATCGACGTCGGCACCGTCAGGGTCGCTGATGCCGACAATTCTGCCGGCAAGACAGTTCAACACGCTGATGCCGCGCGGCGGGTCGAGGGCAATCGCGACGTCCTTGGCCATGATGTGAACCCGCAAGCGTTGGCCCAGCGTTGCGTTGACGCCGGGGACCCGCAGTTCGCCGCCCGGAAAGCGCAGATGGGTCAAGGCGTTGGCGGCGTCCTTGGCGGCGACCGTGGTTTCGATCACCGTGCCGTCCTCTCGCCGGCCAGTGGCGGCGCGGAAGTCCGGGCCGTTGATGATGTCGATCAGGGCGCCGCTGGCCGTGACCCGTCCCTGGTCGATCAGCACCAGGTGGTCGGCCAGCCGGATGATCTCGTCGACATCGTGGCTGACCCAGATGATCGGCAGCCTTTCGACGTCGCGCAGATGCTCGACATAAGGCAGGATCTCGGCCCGACGCGCGGCATCCAGCGCCGTCAGCGGCTCGTCCATCAACAGGAGATCCGGCCCGCTCAACAGCGCCCGGCCGATGGCGACCCGCTGCTTTTCACCGCCGGACAGCGTCTTGGGTCGCCGCTCCAGCAGGGGCGCGATGCCAAGCAGGCCCACGACCTGATCAAACCGCGCGGCACGGTTCTCGGAGGGAAGCCGGCCCAAGCCATAGGCCAGGTTGGCCCGGACGGTCTTGTGCGGGAACAGACGGCCTTCCTGGAAGATGTAGCCGATTTGCCGCTTGTCTGGCGGGATGTTGACCCGTTTGGCGGCGTCGAACAGAACCCTGTCGCCCAGCGCAATGCGGCCTCGACTGGGCCGTGCCAACCCGGCAAGGATGTTGGTCAGCGACGTCTTGCCGGCGCCGGAACGGCCGAACAGGGCCGTCACGCCGCTCGCCGGCGCCTCGAACCGTGCCTCCAACTCAAAGTCGCCCAGGCGGGCGGCGATATCGACCGAGAGCATCTTGGGTCAGACGCCAAGCTGCTTGCGCATCCGCCGGGCCAACAGTTCCGACGCGGCGATCGCAACGATGGCCAGCAGCAGCGACAGGATCGCCAGCCGCATCGCCGGTGCGTCGCCGCCCGGCTGCTGCAGAACGGAATAGAGGGCCAGCGGCAAGGTCCGGGTCTCGCCGGGGATGTTGGAGACGAAGGTGATCGTGGCGCCGAATTCACCCAGGCTGCGGGCGAAGGCCAGCACGGCACCGGCCAGAATGCCGGGCGCGGTCAGGGGCAGGGTGATCGACAGCCAGACGCGCCAGCGGCCGGCGCCCAGGGTTCGGGCCGCATCCTCCAGCCGCCGGTCGACCGCGTCCAGCGACAGGCGAATGGCGCGAACCATCAGTGGGAAGCCCATGATGGCCGAGGCGATCGCGGCCCCCTGCCAGGTGAACACCACGGTGATGCCGAAGGTGTCGTAAAGCCAGGCGCCGACAACACCGCGTCGCCCCAGCAGCACCAGCAGCAGATAGCCGACCACGACGGGCGGCACGACGAGGGGCGCATAGACGACCGCGCTGAGCAGCAGGTGGCCCGGAAAGCGCTTGCGGGCCAGCAGCCAGGCCGTGCCGATGCCGATCGGCAGGCTGATCACAACGCACCAGAGCGCGACCCGCAGGCTGAGGATCAGCGCCTCACCTTCCAGAGGGCTGAGCAGATCGCTCATGGGCTCCGGTCGACGGTCAGAAAGCCGTGATCGCGAAAGACCTCGGCAGCGGTGTCGCCGGCGAGGTAGCGGAGATAGGTTTGAACAACCCTGTCACCGGCGGGGGTGCCCGGCTCCGCGACCTGGGCGACCGGGTAGACGATCGGCTGGTGGCTGTCTTCGGGGAAGGTCGCGACGATTGCGACACCGTCAGTGATTTCGGCATCCGTTGCGTAGACGATGCCCAAGGGGGCCTCCCCTCGCTCCACCAGGGCCAGCGCCGCGCGTACGGAGCCCGTGCGGGCGGTGCGGTCGGCAAGCTCGTCCCAAAGGCCGAGGCTCAACAGCGCTTCGGCCGCGAATATGCCGGCCGGTACATGGTCGGGATCGCCGATGGCCAGCCGCCCGTCCGGCCCGAGGGCCTCCGGCAGTTGCTCGGGCAGGTCCAGAGGTTCGGCCTGGTCGCTCGGCGCGATCAGCACCAGGGTGTTGACCAACAGGTCCCTGCGGGTCGGCGGATCGATCAGACCCAGGTCGCTGAGGTAGTCCATCCAGGCCGGGCTGGCCGAGATGAACACGTCCGCCGGCGCGCCGCTTTCGATCTGGCGCGCCAGGGTCGATGAACCGGCGAAAACCACGTCGACCGAGTACCCCGTCTCCACCTCGAATGCCGCAGAGACTTCGGTGAGGGCGTCCGTCAGGCTGGCGGCGGCGAACACCGTCACATCGTCAGCCCGAGCGGGCAGCCAGGCGATCCCGACGCACAGGGCCAGGGCGGTCCCTTTAAGCCTTGTCACCATAAAGCGCCTCCGGCGCGATCTCGACATCGGCGATGGTTTCCAGCGTGCCATCGCGCCACGACCGATAGAAGCAGGATCGGCGGCCGGTATGGCAGGCGACGCCCGTCTGGTCGACCAGCAGCAACAGGGTATCGCCGTCGCAGTCGATCCTGAGTTCGACCAGCCTCTGGATCTGGCCGGACGTTTCGCCTTTGCGCCACAGCGCTGCGCGCGACCGCGACCAATAGCAAACCCGGCCCGTGCGGACGGTCTGCTCGATCGCGTCGCGGTTCATCCAGGCGACCATCAGCACCTCGCCCGTATCGTGCTGCTGGGCGATTGCCGGCACCAGCCCTTCGCGATCAAAGGCGACGGCGGCCAACAGCTCCTCCATCGCGCTACTCCTTGCCCAAACGTTCAAATCCGGCGGCCAGATCCCGCTTCAGATCCTCCACATCTTCCAACCCGATATGCAGGCGCAGCAAGGGGCCTTCGCCCTGCCAAATGGTTGCCGTCCGGCTGCGTTCCGGGCTTTGGGGCATGATCAGGCTTTCGTAGCCGCCCCAGCTAAAGCCGATGCCGAACAGGTCCATGTCATCGACCATACGGTTCACCGCTTTGCGGTCGTAAGGGTTCAGCACGACCGAGAACAGCCCGCTCGACCCGATGAAGTCCCGTGACCAGAGCGCATGGCCCGGATCGTCGGGCAGAGCCGGGTGCAGGACGCGCGCGACCTCCTTGCGGTCCTGCAGCCAGCGCGCGACCTCCAGCGCCGATTGCTGATGATGCCGCAGGCGTACAGCCATGGATCTCAAGCCCCTCTGGGCGAGATAAAGGTCGTCGGGGCCGGCACAAATGCCTTGCAGGTGCGCCTGGCTCTTGACGGCCATGAACAGGTCATGTGTCGCGCAGCAGACCACGCCCATCATCGCGTCGGCATGGCCGACCATGTATTTCGTGGCGGCGTGGACCGAGATGTCGACGCCGTGGTCGAATGGCTTGAAGAACAGGGGTGTGGCCCAGGTGTTGTCGATCATCGTGACCACGCCGCGTGCCTTCGCGACCGCAGTGATCGCCGGCACGTCTTGGATCTCGAACGTCAGCGACCCGGGCGATTCCATGAAAATCACCCGCGTTTCGTCGCGGATCAAGCCGTCGATGTCGCCGCCGATCAGGGGATCGTAGTACTCGACCGTCACACCGTGACGGCTCAGCACCTTGTCGCAATAGTCCCGTGTCGGCCCATAGGCGGCGTCGACGACCAGCACGTGGTCGCCGGCCTTAGTGAAGGAGTCCAAGGCGATCGCGACTGCCGAGAGGCCGGACGGCGCCGAGACCGCCGCGTGCGCGCCCTCCAGGGCCGCGACCGCGGTTTCAAAGGCGTGCGATGTCGGCGTTCCGGTCCGCCCATAGGTGTAGTGCGCATAGCGCTCCGCATAGCCCTTGGCCAGATCGTCCATGGTATCGAACAGTATGGTCGAGGCGTGATAGACGGGCGGATTGACCACGCCGTGATTGGCCGACGGGTCGCGGCCGGCATGGGTCAAGACGGTGTCGGGCTGATACTTCGACGTCATCGGACTTCCAAGGCGGGTTGCGGGCGGATAGCGTAGTGGTGACAGACGGCGCAGGCATATGGGCGTGCCGGGGGATTGAGGTCAATGGGCCAGATTGCATGGGTGCTTATGGCGTGCGGCGCTTCGTGAAAGCCATCGATGGCTGAAATGTCGGCGGCCGATGTGGGTCAGGCTCAGCCGGACGCGGACAGGGCGCCGATCGTCCGGTTGGCTGGCGTCAACAAATGGTTCGGCGCCTTCCATGTGCTGAAGGACATCGATCTCGACGTTACGCGCGGTGAACGGATCGTCATTTGCGGCCCGTCCGGGTCCGGCAAGTCGACGTTAATCCGCTGCATCAACCGCCTCGAGGTCCATCAGGAAGGCCGTATCGTGGTCGACGGCATCGAACTGACGGACGACCTGAAGGACATTGACGCCATCCGGCGCGAGGTCGGCATGGTGTTTCAGGCCTTCAACCTGTTCCCGCACCTGACCGTGATGGAAAACCTCACCCTGGCGCCGATCTGGGTGCGCAAGACGCCCAAGGCGGCGGCGGAGGAAACCGCACGCTATTTCCTTAACCGGGTGCATATCCCGGAACAGGCCGACAAATATCCCGGCCAGCTTTCCGGCGGCCAGCAGCAGCGCGTCGCGATTGCCCGCTCGCTCTGCATGCGCCCGAAAATCATGCTGTTCGACGAGCCGACCTCATCGCTGGACCCGGAAATGGTCTCCGAGGTTCTGGAGGTGATCGCGGAACTGGCGGCGGAGGGCATGACCATGCTGTGCGTCACCCACGAAATGGGCTTCGCGCGCCAGGTAGCCAACCGCGTGATCTTCATGGACGAAGGCCGGATCATCGAACAGGCGCCGCCGGATCAGTTCTTCTCAGACCCCAAATCCGAACGCACCCGCCAGTTCATCAGCCAGGTGTTGCGTCACTAGTGCGTGGGAGGTGTCGATGGACGAGCTTCAGAGCCTACTCGAAAAGCAAAGCATTCTCGAACTGCTGGCCGCCTACACACATGCGATGGACGGCAAGGACCCGGACGCTTGGGCAGGCTGCTTCACCCCCGACGGCGCGTTCGTTTTCAGCGGCCAAACGATCCGAGGGCGCGACCGCCTGCGTGAATACGCGGCCCTGCATGCGCCCATGGGCACGCGCCACATGACCAGTTCGCCGATCTACCGCATCGACGACGACGGCAATCGCGCCACCGGACGGGCCACGACGGTGGCGACCGTGGCGACGCGCGGCGGCTACAAGATCCTGTTTGCGGGTCGCTATGACGATGTACTGGCGAAAGTGAATGGTCGTTGGCTGATCGCGCGGCGCACAGCTGTGCCGGAGCCCCTGCCGGACAGTCCGCAACTCGATGTGGCGACCGCCGACCCGGACGTCGCGGCGGTGATGCGGGCGATCTATCAGGCCGCCCAGGACATGGCGAAAAAGGGCACGGAAAAGAACTAGGCGCGGGGCATATGGGGGCTGGCGTCCGCCGGGGCGGCGCCGATGGCGCGGGGGTCGTCAATCTCCGCGTTGGCCTGTCCCACCGCCGTGAAGCCTGATCGCTGATAGAAGGCAAGTGCGCGCGGATGGTCCAGCGTGCAGGTGTTGGTGGTGACAAGCGGCGTGCCGGGCAGGAACGCGGCATCCAAGGTCGCGGCCATCAGGTGACGGCCAACGCCCCGGCCGATCCATCCCGGGTCAAGGCCGAAATAGCTAAGCTCGACTTGATCAGGCCGGCGGTGCAATTCGGCCAGGCCGGCCGGGGCACCGTCGCCATACATGACATAGACTTCGCGCTCCGGCTCGGCCAACAGCGCCGCCAGCTCGGCATCGGACATCAGGGTGCGTTCGTACCAGCACCAGGGCGCCCCGATACGCCGGTACAAGAACCGATAGAAACCGACATCCGGCTGGCGCACGCGCAAGAAGGGCAGGGGTTCGGCCGGATGGGGCGGCTGCTTGCGCAGGACGGTCGCTGCCATCTCCAGATAGGTGACGGTGATCGTCAGGCGTGGCCGCTTCGACGCCCGCGCGTCCGGGTCCTGCCACTTGTTCAGCACCACGGACGGATTGTCCTCATAGCCGATCGCCCGGTAAAAATCGGCGACCGCGTCATTGTCCGCGCGGACCATGAGCTGGACCTTGGGCATGCCGCGGTCAAACGCCCATTCCTCGGCCGCCGCCATGATCTGGCGACCAAGCCCCCGTCCCCGGAAATCCGGATCGACGGCTACGTAGTAAGCCCAGCCACGGTGGCCGTCATGGCCGACCATGGCGCTGGCGACAACCCTGTCGTCGATGCTGCCGACCAGGATATCGGCATCGCGGGCCGCCGTGGTGCGGGCGATATCCAGCCTCGGGTCGTTCCAGTGGCGGATAAGGTCGCAGCGCTGCCAAAGCGCGATCAGGGAAACGGTATCGGCCGTTCCCGCACTGCGGATCTTCATGGCGCCTTGTTCGCTGACGGCGGTCCCGTCTCGATCGGCAGATCCTGCCGGCCGCCCCATTCCGTCCAAGAGCCGTCATAGACGGGAATATGGCGCCCCTGGTCGCGATAAACCGCCAGGGCCAGGATACAGGCGGTGACTCCGCTGCCGCAGCTGGCGACGATCGGCGCGTCGTCGCCGATGCCGGCCTCGGCCAGGCGCGGGGCAACGGCCTCGGGCGGCCGCACCTCGCCGGTGTCGGCGTCGATCAGGTCGGCATAGGGCAGGTTCCCGGCGCCCGGGATATGGCCGGGCCGCACGCCCGGCCGCAGCTCCGGCTCTTCGCCGGCAAAGCGGCCGAGGCTCCGCACATCCATCACCCTTTCCGTGCCATCCATGATGATCTGTTGGACTTGCTCTACAGAGCGCAGCAGCTCGGGACGAAAATCCGGCGTGAAATCCGCCTTCGCCAGCGCGACCGCACCCTGATCGATCGGACGCCCTTCCTGGCGCCATTTCTTCAAGCCGCCGTCCAGAACGGCCACCGCGTCGTGACCGTAGAGCCGGAACAGCCACCAGGCCCGCGCGGCGCTGAACAGGCCGAACGTGTCATAAGCCACGATCCGATGGCCGCTGCCGATGCCGAGGTCGCTCACCAGTTCGGCGAAACGTTCGGGCGAGGGCACCATGTGCGGCAGGTCGGTGTCGTCCCGGGCGATCTTGTCGATGTCGAAGAAGATGGCACCGGGAATGTGGCCGTCTTCGTACTCGGCCGCGGCGTCCCGTTTCAGCGATGACAGCATGTAGGTGGCGTCGAGGATCCGCAGGTCGGGATCGTCCAGATGGTCCGCCAGCCAGGATGTGGTGACCAGCGGCGTCGGCAGGGTCGCGGACATGGCTCAGTCCTCCAACACGATGTTCACACGCCGGTTTTGCCGGCCCTTGTTCTCGATCTTGGAGACCCGCAAACGACCGATCTCACCGGTGCGCGCCACATGGGTGCCGCCGCAGGGCTGCAGATCGACCGGCGCCTCATCACTGCCGATCAGCAACAGGCGAACCTTGCCCTGGCCCGAGGGTGGTTTGACCGACATGGTTCGGACGAGTTCCGGCCGTTCTTGAAGCTCCGCATCGTCGATCCAGCGCGCGGCGATCGGATGATCGGCCTCGACCAGCGCGTTGAGGCGCTCCGTCAGGTCTTCCTTGTCCAACGAGGTGTTCGGCAGATTGAAGTCCAGCCGGCTCTTTTCCGCGCCCACCTGGCCGCCGGTGACGTCGCCCACCACCAGACTGCACAGCAGGTGCATGGACGTATGCATGCGCATGTGGCGATGGCGGCGCGGCCAGTCGATCGCTGCCTCCACGGCGGTGCCGACGGGCGGCGAGGCCGCGCCCTCGGGCAGGACGTGACGCACCAGGTCCGGTGCCTCGCCCTTTGCCGCAGTCGCGACGGCAACCTCCGACCCGTCCCAGCGCAGCGCACCGCTATCCCCCGGCTGGCCGCCGCTGGTCGGGTAGAAAACGGTCTGATCCAGTTCGACCCAGCCATCGCCGACCGCCGTCACGGTCGCCTGGCATGAAGTCAGATAGGGATCGTCGCGGAACAGCAGGGACATGGCACTTGATCTCACGCGGTTGGCGAAGGATCGCAGACCCTAGGCCTCGCCCCCAGGCCTCGCAAGGGGCGGACGGTTATGGCAACCATGCCAGCCGAAGCCTGTCCCTGTTCAGCATCAGCCATTGCAGGGCGATGATACTGAACGAGGTATCGATTCGGTTCGACCGCACCCACTCGAAGGCCTCGTCGGCGGTCGGATAGTGCGCGCGAATGTCCTCGCCCTCGTGGTCAACCCCGAAGATGCCGCTGACCTCCTGGCGGTCGATGCGGGCCGCCAGCACGCTCACCACCTCCGACGATCCGCCGGGACTGGGCATGAATTCGGTGATCGGCTCGATGTCGAGCAGCTCGAGTCCGGCTTCCTCTTTCGCTTCGCGCCGCGCGACATTCTCGTCGGTTTCGCCCTGGTCGATGATGCCGGCCGGAATCTCGATCAACCAAGCCGGCCGCCCGGCTGCCGCGGCGCCGATGCGAAACTGCTCAACCAGTGCGACGCGATCACGCAGCGGGTCGTATGGCAGCAGCGCCACGGCCCTGCCTCGAAGGAAGACTTCTCGTCGTAGCGGAGGCGTCCAGCCGCCGTCGAACCGTTGATGCCTCACGACAAAGCGGTCGAGTTGAAAAAAGCCCCTAAAGCAGGTTTCGCGGCGCTCGATTTTGAACGCGTCCGGCATGGGACTACCAATGCGAGGGTTTGTCGTCACACTATGCTCCAAAGTCGCAGGGTAAAGGGGGATTGGCGTTTGACAATGGACCGACAACGGCGAATAATTAAGGTGAATCCCGCCTCGCGAGAATACTGTGATGTGGGATTAAGACATCATCCAAAAAACCACGTTAGAGCTGCGTGTTATCTTGAAAACAATGATCAAGATACACTGCAATGCTTTAACATGTGAACAATAGATTGGTAAAAACAGGGAATGATTTGATGGATAAGAAAGAACTGGCGTCCGTCCACGTCGCACTGCCCAATCTGGTTGAGCAGCTGGAGAAAGGCCGCACGACGCGCCGCGACTTTTTGCGCACCTCCACGTTGCTGGGCCTGTCGGCGACTGCCGCCTATGGGATCGCCGGCAAGATCACGGGTGAGCAATTCGTGGCGCCGGCCCGGGCCCAAGGCACGCCCGGCGGTACGGTGCGCATCTCGATGAATGTCATGGAGCTGTCCGATCCGTCGCTCGCCGACTGGTCGCAGAAATCCAATGTCTACCGGGCCGTGAATGAGCCGCTGGCGAAGATCGGCGCGGACAACATCACGCGCCCCTATCTGGCTGAGCGGTGGGAGGCGAATGACGATCTGACCGCGTGGACCTTTCATCTGCGCCAGAACGCGACCTGGTCGAATGGCGACGCGTTCATCGCCGACGACGTCGTCGCGAACATCGAAAAGTGGCTGGACGAGGCCCATGGCTCGTCGAACTACAGCCGGTTCTCGTCGCTTGAAAGTGCCGAGGCGATTGACGACCACACAGTACGGTTCAATCTCAGCAGCCCCGACCTGGCGGTGCCGGAATCGCTGGGCGATTACCCGGCGCTGATCGTCCATCGCAACTTCTGGAACAATGGCGGCGGCTTCCTCGACAATCCTGGCACCGGCCCGTTCCAGATGTCCGATTATTCGGTTGCCGAGCGCGCGACGCTGAACAGGCGCACCGACGCGCCCTGGTGGGGCGGCGAGGTGATGCTGGACGAGATCGACATCATCGATCACGGCGACGACCCGTCGGCGTATCTGGCGGCCCTGGCATCGGGCCAGGTCGATCTGCTGTATGAAATCAGCGCCGATCAGGTCGCGGCCGTGCGCGGCATGGAAGATCTGGAGCTTTATGAGACGGTCACGGGCCAGACTGGCGTGGCGCGGTTCCACGTTACGTCGCCGCCGTTCGACGATCCGCGCGTGCGCCGGGCGATCCGGGCCTGCATCGACCATGACGTGCTGCTGGAACTGGCGTTCCAGAACCTCGGCACGCCGGGCGAGGATCATCACGTCGCACCCATCCATCCCGAATATGCCGAACTGCCGCGGCCGCAGCAGGATTACGATCTTGCGCGCAGCTTGCTGGCCGAGGCCGGCTATGCCGACGGGCTGGACATCGAGATCAACTGCGTTGCCCAACCGACCTGGGAGCCGAACACCTGTCAGGTGATCGCCGAAATGCTGCGGCCCGCCGGCATCAACCTCAATGTCAACATTCTGCCCGGCGGGACCTATTGGGATCGCTGGACGGACTGGCCGTTCGGCTTCACGTCCTGGACGCACCGGCCGCTGGGCGTACAGGTTCTCAACCTGGCCTACCGCACCGGCGTGCCCTGGAACGAGACCAACTATTCCAACCCGGAGTTCGACGCCTTGCTGGACCAGGCGAATGCGACCTTGGACCTGGAGGCGCGGCGCGCGATCACCGAACAGCTGGAACAGATCATCCAGAACGATTCGATCATCATCCAGCCCTACTGGCGTGCGATCCACACGGCCAGCAACCGCAACATCAACGGCTTTGAGCTACAGCCGGCCAGAGAGTTTGACTTCCCAGTCTGGTCAATGTCCAGTTCTTGAGCGGGAACCGGCTGCCGTCGTAACCAGCGATGGCAGCCGGCTCCGTCTTCTTGACCCATGTTCCCCCAGTTCCCAACCAGCGCCGTGACTGACGCATGATCGTCTTTCTCGCCCGGCGGCTTGTCTTCATGCTGCTGACGATGCTGGCCGTCTCGATCATTCTGTTCGCGATGCTCGAGGTGAATGTCGAAAGCATCGCCGTCCGCGTCCTGGGCGCCTATTCGACGGACACCCAGCGAGAGATCTGGCTGGAAGCCAACGGCTATTTGCGCCCGATTTACGTCCGCTACATCGAATGGCTGGGCAACTTCCTGGTCGGCGACTTCGGCGAATCGACGCGGTTCAACACCAGGGTCGCCGATATCCTGTGGCCCAGGCTGGGCAATACCGGCCTGTTGGCCCTGTTCACCTTCGGCATCATGATCCCGATCTCGCTGACGCTGGGCGTATTCGCGGGCATGCGCGAGGGGTCGCGGACCGACCGGTCGATCACATTTTTGTCGGTCATCACGACCTCGGTACCGGAATTCGCCAGCGCCGTCCTGCTCTCTTTCATCTTCGTCTTCTGGCTGGGGATCTTGCCGGGCACCAGCGGCTTCACCGAGGGCTTCAGCCTGCGCGAGATGATCCTGCCGGTGATGGTGCTGATCATCTACGATTTCGGCTATGTCGCGCGCATGACCCGCGCCTCCATGGCCGAGGTTATGCAAAGCCCCTACATACGAACGGCGGTTCTGAAAGGGCTGCCCTATCGGCGGGTGGTCATGCGCCACGCGCTGCGCAACGCCCTGATCGCGCCCTTCACGGTCATCGTCTTGCAGATCAACTGGCTGCTGTCGGGCGTGATCGTGGTCGAGTACTTCTTTGCCTATAAGGGGTTCGGCGCGCTCTTGCTGGAGGCGGCGCTGAACAACGACATCGACCTGATCCAGGCCTGCGCGATGATCGCGGTCATCGTGGCCGTCGGCACGCAGACGATCGCCGATATCGGCTACACCTATCTCAACCCACGCATCCGGTTCACCTGACGGAATGGGCACGCCAGCATGACCGATCAGACATTCGAAACCGGACCCGGCGGCGCCGAAGAGAGGCGTCCAAACGCCCTCATTCGCGGGCTGAAGGCCTTGGCGCTGCTGCGCGAAAGCTGGATGGCGTCGATCGGCGTCGGCATCGTAATCTTTTGGGTGCTGGTCGCGATTCTTGCACCGGTGCTGGCGCCCTATCCTTTCGAACAGCAGATCGGCCCGCTGGTGAATGCCTCGCCCGGCACCTGCGCGGAACCGGACCGGCCCTATTTCACCGATGAAGGCATGGAACGCACGACCGGCGATGAGTGCTATCTGCTGGGCGGCGACAATTTGGGCCGGGACATTCTCTCCCGGATCATCTGGGGTGCCCGGCCGATCCTGATCTGGGCGCCGTTGGCCACACTGCTGGCATACACCGCCGGCATCTTTCTCGGCCTGCTTGCGGGATACAAGCGCGGCTGGCTCGACGACATCCTCAGCCGCGTCTCGGACATTATCTTGAGCTTCCCGGTCCTGGTGCTCTACGTGGTGCTGATCACGGTGGTCGGGCGATCCAATATCAACATCCTGCTCGCCGTGACGTTCGCCAGCGCGCCCGGGATCATGCGCATCGTGCGCGGGCTCGTCTTGGATCTGCGCAATCGGGACTATGTAGCGGCGGCCCAGACCAGGGGCGAGAGCAGTTGGTACATCATGTTCGTGGAAATCCTGCCCAATGCGCGCGGGCCCTTGATCGTCGATGCCTGCTTGCGCCTCGGTTACACGATCATCACGCTGGGCGTTCTGGGTTTCCTTGGCCTCGGCCTGCCGCCGCCGGACCCGAACTGGGGCAATCTGATCGCGGAGAACCGCACGGTCGCGCTGACCTCGCCGCAATCGGTGGTCTTCCCCTGCATTGCCATCTCGTCGCTGGTGCTAGGCTTGAACATGCTGGCCGACGGCCTGCGCGAAATCAGCCTGAAGGACTGAGCTGGTCATGAACGACACAGCATCGACCGAGCCGGTTCTTCAGATCGACGGGCTGAACATCTCCTACTTCACCCGGGCGGCCGAGATCCCGGCCGTGATCGACTTCAACCTCACGGTTGCGCCGGGCGAAGCGGTCGGCGTGGTCGGTGAGTCCGGCTGCGGCAAGTCGACAGTCGCCATGGCCATCATGCGCTATATGGGCAGCGCCGGGCGCATCATGGGCGGCTCGATCCGCTTCAAGGGCCGCGACATGATGGAGATGAGCGACGAGGAGTTGCGCGACCTGCGCGGCTCCGAAATCGCCATGGTCTATCAGGAGCCGATGGCGGCCCTGAACCCCAGCATGAAGATCGGCCGCCAGTTGATGGAGGTGCCGCTTTTCCACGAACCCGGTTGCACTGAGGAGGACGCGCAGCGTCGTGCGACGGAGATGCTGGCGAATGTCCGGCTGCCCGACGCCGCGCGGGTGATGGAGGCCTATCCACACCAAATCTCCGGTGGCCAGCAGCAGCGCGTGGTCATCGCCATGGCGCTGCTGTCGAACCCGTCGCTGCTGCTGCTGGATGAGCCGACCACGGCGCTGGACGTCACGGTCGAGGCGGGGATCGTCCAACTGATCGCGGATCTAGGTCGTCAGTTCGGGACGGCGATGGTCTATATCAGCCACAATCTGGGGCTGATTCTGGAGACCTGCGACCGGGTTGCGGTGATGTATTCCGGCGAGGTGGTGGAAGAGGCGCCGGTCGCCGACATCTTCGACCGGCCTCAGCACCCCTATACCCGCGGGCTTTTCGGCTGCATTCCCACGCCGGGCCGCGACAAGAACGCCCATCCGTTGAAGCCGATTCGAGGCCGCCTGCCATTGCCGCATCAGCGGCCGCCCGGCTGCAACTTTGGGCCGCGCTGCGATCATTTCCAGGGTGGGCGCTGCGACGCACAGGGCATCCCGCTGGAGATGTCAGACGGAGCGCGTGGCCATTCTGTTCGGTGCCTGCGTTGGAACGAAATCGATTGGTCGGCCGCCGATGCCGGCGTCGACAGCAGGCCGCCGCCCGAGGTCGGCGAGGTCGTGCTGCAAGCCGACGAGATGCAGAAATACTATCCGGTCCACGATCGCTCGCTTGCCGCCATTCTGTCCGGACGGTCGGTTCGCTACGTGAAGGCCAACGAGGACATCTCCTTTGTCGCGCGCAAGGGCCAGACCGTGGCGATCGTCGGCGAATCCGGCTGCGGCAAGTCGACCTTCGCCAAGGTCCTGATGGGGCTGGAAACGGCGACAGGCGGCAAGCTGTCGTTCAATGACGACGACATCACGACGAAGGCGATCGCAGACCGCAAGACCCGCCAGGTGCGCTCGCTGCAAATGGTGTTTCAGAATCCGAACGACACGCTGAACCCCAGCATGACGGTCGGCGGCCAGATCGCGCGGGTGATCCGCAAGTTCGGCGTCGAGACCGATCGCGCGAAGGTTCAGGAACGGGTCTTATCGCTGCTCGATCTGGTTAAGCTTCCCCGGGATTTTGCCAAGCGGCGGCCGCGGCAGTTGTCCGGCGGCCAGAAACAGCGGGTCGGCATTGCCCGCGCCTTCGCCGGCAATCCCTCCGTCGTGGTGGCCGACGAGCCGGTATCGGCGCTGGACGTTTCCGTCCAGGCCGCGGTGACCGGCCTGCTCATGGACATACAGCGCGAGTTCGAAACCACCTTGCTGTTCATCAGCCATGACATGGGCGTCGTGCGCTATCTGGCCGACCGGGTGGTGGTCATGTATCTCGGCCAGATCATGGAGCAGGGCACCACGGATGAGGTGTTCGAGCCGCCCTATCACCCTTACACCGAGGCGCTGCTGTCCGCCGTGCCGATCGCCGACACCAGTGTCGAGAAGAAGCACATCGTGCTCGAAGGTCCGCTGCCCAGCGTGCTGGATCCTCCGAAAGGATGCCCCTTCAACACAAGATGTCCGCGCAAACTCGGTGCCATCTGCGAGACCGAGCGGCCACCTGTTCACAAAACTGTGAACGGACATGCCATTGCGTGTCATATTCCACTTGCCGAATTAGAGAGTTACGAGCCAGTCATAAAAACTGCTGCTGAATAATCCAATTTGTGGTATCCGCACCTCGGTTTTGGTCTAACAATTTGATATATCGATCCGGCCGGTGGCCGGCACAGGAGGATAGGAATAATGACATCCGTAGATACTGACATGGTTTCCAAGCGCAGGCCGCCCCGACGCAGGCGCACGATTGCCGAGGACGGCCCTGATCCCATCGACGTGCATGTTGGCAAGCGTATGCGCGAACGGCGCACCCTTTTGGGCATGAGCCAGGAAATGCTGGCGGACGCCTTCGGCATTTCGTTCCAGCAGGTCCAGAAATACGAGCGCGGCGCCAACCGAATCGGCGCCAGCCGGCTGCACATGTTGAGCAAGCTGCTCGACGTGCCGGTTAGCTATTTCTACGATGGGCTGCCGTCCACTTCGGACGAGGTCGACGCAACGCCGATCAAGGCGAGTTCACGCCGCGACCCGACGACCAGCCGCGAAACGCTGGAACTGGTGCGTGCCTATTACCGCATTGACGAGCCGTCCCTGCGGCGTCGCTTGGTCGATTTGGCCCGGGCACTGAACACCGGAGAAAAGCAGAGCGCCTAAGCGCCTTTGCCGATCAACAAGGGGGCCGTCACGCGCTACGCTGGCGGCCTTTTTTGTGCCTGGCCGACGGTGGCTCTGGCGCTTTTCCGTCAAGCCCACTCATAACTTTATTGGCCTCATCGGTCCGAGCTGATTGAAGTTGCGGTCGACAGTCGATAACCAGACGACCGTTGCGTAGACCTCACCTGTCTTGAGCCCATGCCTGATATTGTTGTTTCCGAGTTTATGGACGCCGATGCCGTCGAATGGCTCAGTGCCCGATCAGACCTTCGTTACGACCCAACCTTCGTGGATGACCGCCCCGCCTTGGTCGAGGCGGTCTCAAGCTGCCGCGCGCTGATCGTACGCAATCGCACGCAGGTCCGTGACGACCTCGTGGCCGCGCTCACCTCCGCCATGGTCGTCGGGCGGCTGGGCGTGGGTCTCGACAACATCGATGTCGAGGCGTGCGAGGCACGGGGGATCGACGTCGTACCTGCGACCGGCGCCAATGCGATCGGCGTGGCGGAATACGTCGTCGGGGCATTGATGGTCCTGTTGCGAGGAGCCTATACCGCGACCGCGTCAGTTTTGGCCGGCGATTGGCCACGCTCGGACCTGATCGGTCGGGAGCTGAACGGCAAGCTTCTGGGCCTGGTCGGCTTCGGCGGCATCGCCAGGCTCGTCGCCGTGCGGGCACGGGCCCTTGGCATGCCGATCCACGCCTTTGACCCCAATATCGAAAAGGGCGATCCGGTCTGGCGGGAGTACGGCGTCACGCCGGTGGACTGGGACGTGCTGGTCGGGCGCAGCGATGCGATCAGTCTTCACGTACCCCTGGTGACGGCGACGCGCCATCTCTTCGACGCGCAGACCCTTGCCGCCATGAAGCAAGGTGCGGTCATCGTGAACACCGCACGCGGCGGCGTCATCGACGATACGGCGCTCGCCGATGCCCTGCGACGGCGCCACTTGGGCGGCGCGGCGCTCGATGTCTTCGAAACTGAGCCGGTGCCGGCCGACAATGTGTTTTCCGACGTGCCGAACCTTCTCGCGACGCCGCACATCGCCGGCGTGACGGAGGAGTCGAACTCCCGGGTGAGCTGGATGATCGCTCGGGAGGTTGCGCGCCGGCTGGGCCTCAGACCGTGAGCGAACGACCGGCGGTCGCCTGCGTCGGCATCGCCGTGATGGATCTCGTCTTCGAGGTCGATGTCCTGCCCGACAGTCCGACAAAACACTTTGCGTCGTCGTATCGAGAGATCGGCGGCGGGCCGGCCGCCAACGCGGCGGTGACCATCGCCCGGCTTGGCGGGGACGCCCATCTCTGGGCGCGGGTCGGCGACGACGATTGGGGCCGCCGCATCGTCGACGGTTTGCAGGCCGAAGGCGTGCGGGTCGACGCCGTTCGCCCTATTCCGGGCGGCCAATCGGGCGTCTCGGCCGTAATGGTCGATCACGCAGGCGAACGGATGATCATCAATTTCAGCGATCCGACCTTGTCACCGGATGCCGGCTGGCTGCCTGTTGAAACGCTGCCGAAGTTCGCCGCGGTGCTTTCCGATCTGCGCTGGCCCGACGCCGCGATCCATGCCCTGCAGGCGGCGCAAGATCTGAACATCCCCGGCATATTGGACGCCGACATCACCGATCGCGAAATCCCCCTGGCGGCGGCGGAAGCGGCAAGCCATGTCGTGTTTTCCGAGCCCGCATTAGCCCAATGGTCGGGCCAGGGCAATACCGCCGACGGTCTCAAAAAGGCCGCCGGCCGGTTTGGCGGTTGGGTTGCGGCCACGGCAGGGGCCCGAGGTGCCTACTGGACGGTGGAAGGCGAGACGGTCCACCATCAGCCGGCATTCCAGGTCACAACGGTTGATACGCTGGGGGCGGGCGATGTGTTTCACGGCGCGTTTGCCGGCGCGTTGGCGGCGGGACAGACGGAGACGGACGCGCTACGCTGGGCGGCTGGTGCTGCGGCGCTAAAGTGCACGCGTCCCGGTGGCCGCGCCGGCATACCGGCGGAACACGAGTTGAGACGGTTTTTGAAGGAGCAAGGGTAATGGGGCTTTCGCCCGGTAAGCTGTGGGGATTGCGTCGCCTTGCCGACGATCAGGGCCGGTTCAAGATGACGGCGGTCGACCAACGTCCCCCGATCAAGAATCTGATCAAGGATCGGCGCGGCACGGACGAGGCGGCCTATGACGATGTCGCCGCGGTGAAGCAGACCCTGGTTCGGGAACTGGCGCCCTCATCGTCAGCCTTGCTGCTCGACCCGCATGTCGCCTTTCCAACCGCCGTGCATTTGATGAGCCCAGCGCAGGGCCTGATCCTGACGCTTGAGGACTCGATTTTCCAGGAAACGCCCGGCGGCCGTCTCAGTGCCGAGATCGATCATTGGAGCGTTGCAAAGATCAAGCGCGCCGGCGGCGACGCGGTGAAGGTGCTCGCCTGGTACCGGCCCGACGCCGACGCCGCCGTCTGTCGCCATCAGGAAGACTTCGTCGCGCGCATAGGCGATGCCTGCCGACGTTACGACATTCCGTTCGTGTTCGAACTGCTGGTCTACCCGCTGCCGAGTGACGCGGCACAGACCAAGGACTATGTCGAGGATCCGGGCAAGCGGCCAGAATTGGTGCTCGACAGCGTCGAGCGCTTCGCCGACCCCAGGTTCGGCGTGGACCTGTTCAAGCTGGAGAGCCCGGTGAAGGCGGCCGAGGTGCCCGACCCCGACGGCGCCGAGGCTGAGGCGATCGCCGCGACGCAAGCCTGGTTCGATCGCTTGGGCGCGCTGGCCGGCCGTCCTTGGGTGATGTTGTCGGCCGGGGCGGGGATGGACGCCTTTCGGCGGGTGCTGACCTACGCCTATCGGGCCGGCGCCAGCGGCTATCTCGCTGGCCGGGCGATTTGGTTGCAGGCATTTCAAAGCTTTCCCGATGTCCGGCAGATGGCGGCTGAGCTGCGCTCGACAGGCGTGCCCTATATGGACCAGCTCAATGCGCTGACCGACAGTCTTGCCACGCCATGGCGCCAGCACCCGTGCTATGGCGACACGATCGGCATCGAAAACACCGGCGGTGATTTTCGAACCCGCTACGCGGATTTTGATGGAGAGACCGGATGACACGACCGCGCATCGGCGTCGTGGCCCTGGCCCGCGCCACGTTCGATGTTCCCTTCGCTGAAGCAACCGTCGCCCGCGCCGCCTCTGCCTTGCAGAAGCTGAATGCCGACATCGTCGGATCGACCGACCTGCTGTTCGACGCCGAGGCGACCCAGGCGGCGATAGACGCGTTGAAGGACCAGGAACTGGACATGCTGCTGGTCCTGCAAGTCACCTTCACGGATGCCTCCATGACCGTGGCCCTGGCCAAGGCGTTCCAGGCACCGCTGATACTCTGGGCGTTCCCCGAGGCACGCCATGGCGGGCGACTGCGCCTCAACTCATTTTGCGGCATCAACCTTGCCGGCCACGCGCTGGCCAAGGCGGGCGTGAAGTACGGCTATCTCTATGCCGATCCGGATGGACCGGATGCCGTCACCGACCTGCAAGAGTTCCTGGAGACAGGCTTGCCAACCAGGCCCGCCGAGACCCCACCAACCGAGATCGAACGAGGGGCCACCGACGACAGAAAGGCGATGGGCGTCTTCGACCGTCTTGGCGGCGCGCGGATCGCGGTCGTTGGGGAACATCCGGAGGGCTTCGACACGTGCGCTTATGATGCAAGGGCGCTTCAGGCCCTGACGGGCGTGACTGTCGAGACCGTGCCGCTGAAGTCCGTCTTTGACGGGGCCAGGGCCGCCTCCGACGAGGACGTCGCGGCGGTTCGCGCGCGGGTGGCCGGAGAGCTGACCGGCCTGGATGCGGTTGAGGCGGAACCTTTGGAAAAGAGCCTCCGGGTCTATACGGCCCTGCGCAAAATGGCCGACGATCGCGACCTCGACGCCGTTGCCGTGCGTTGCTGGCCGGAATTCTTTACCGAGTATGGCTGTGCGGCTTGCGGGCCGATGGCCATGATGGGCCAGGACGGCACGCCCTGTGCGTGCGAAGCGGATGCCTACGGCACCGTCACCAACCTGATGATGAAGGCCTTCGTCGACGAGCCGGTGTTTATCGCCGACCTGGTCGATATCGACGTGACCGATGATACCGGCGTGTTTTGGCATTGCGGGCTGGCGCCGCTGTCGATGGCCGATCCGGACGAGACGCCGGTCGCCGCCGTTCACTCCAACCGGCGCAAACCCTTGCTGGCGGAATTCCCGCTCAAACCCGGCCGGATCACGATCACGCGGCTCAGCCAGTCCAAGGGTCGTCCGCGTCTGGTCATCGGTGGAGCCGAGATGATCAAGGCGCCGAAGAGCTATAGCGGAACTTCCGGTGTCGCCCGTTTTGACCGGGGCGGCCAAGCGGTGCTCGACACGGTGATGGGCGAGGGGCTGGAGCACCATTACACCTTCGCCTATGGCGATCATCGCGGGCCGCTCGCCGCATTTGCCTCGCGCTTGTCATTGCCGATCGTCCATCTCTGACGCGGCCCCGGCGCGCCATGATCGATCTGCTAAAGCCGGATTGGGGCCAGGCGCGTCGGGTCAAAGTAACCGGTCCCACAAGCCGCGTTGAGGGCGGTTGGTCGCTTACCACCAATGTCGGCCCACTGGTGCTAACGGCCTATGCCGGCGGCGTTTTCCGGCTGCGGCTCGGTGAAGCCGAGGTCCCGGATTATGGCATCCTGATCAATGGGCCGGATGTGCCGCCGCCGACCGAGATTGCCGAGGCGAGTGGCCACTGGTCCGTGTCGGCGCACGGCAACGCGGTCGGCGTCGATCGTGAGGCCCGTCTGGCGCTCGATCGCGGCGAGCGGACCATCCTGGCCTCGCAATCCGGCAGTCCTCACGCCGCTGCGGGCCGGCTGCCTCCCTTGGCACGGCTTGACGACGGGTCCTGGTTCGTCGCGCTTGGTTTAGGCAGCGGCGATGCGGTGTACGGGTTGGGCGAGAAATGGGGACGCTTGAACAGGCGCGGTCAACTCGTGACCTCGTGGATCGTGGACCCCGATGGGGCAACCGGCGAGGCCTCGTACAAGAACAACCCGTTTGCCTGGAGCCCACGCGGCTGGGGTGTCTTCATCCACACGCCGGGCAAGGTCGTCCATGGCGTCGGCTTTGCCCAATGGTCGAACCGGGCCTACGGCATTCTGGTCGAGGATGCCGTCTTGGACCTGTTCCTGATTGCCGGCGCCGACGGTGCCGAGATTCTGGAGCGTTACACCGTCCTGACCGGCCGGCCGGCCTCGACACCGCTTTGGAGCCTGGGCGTCTGGCACGGCGTGGTGGCTGATCACGGGCCCGCCGGAACGGCGGAACGGCTGCGTCAGCATCGCATTCCCGGCGACGTTCTGGTCGCGGGCGCGGCTGCCGTACCGAGCGAGACCGACCGACCCAAGGCGGCAAGACACAAAGCCCAAGGTCTGGGCTTTAGGATTTGCGAACCCGAGGCCAGCCGCGAAAGCGTCGACCTTGCGGACCCTGGGGCCTACACCGCCTTTCGGGATCGGCAGCGCGAACGGTTTGAGGCCGGTATCGACGTGCTCGCGCCCGATGTTTCGGGCCCCGACGCGGCAACCAAAGTTGCGACGTCCGGCAGTGGCAGCGCGGGCGTTCACAACATCCATCACCTGCTTCGCAACCGATGCCTGTTCGAGGCGGCGGCCCAATATGCGCGCAACCAACCCCTGGTTTTCAGCCGCACCGGTTGGTCGGGCAGTCAGCGCTATCCGCTTCAGCGAGGCGGCGACGCAGCGCTGGACTGGGAAGGGCTGTCGGCGGTGCTGAGGGGCAGCCTATCCTGGGGTCTGTCGGGCGGCGCCTGTTATGTCGGCGATTTCGGCACCGATGTGGAGGACCAGCCGGAAGAACAGCTTTACGCCCGGTGGATCCAGGTGGCTGTCTTCTTCAGCCATACCTGCCTGCGCTTGCACGGCACGGTTCAGCCGGATGCGCTGTCCGCCCCAACCCGGGCCGTGTTGGACCGGCATCTGGCGCTGCGCTATCGGCTCTTGCCCTACATCGAGGGTGTCTTGGCCGAGGCCACGTCTACGGGCTTGCCGGTCATGCGGGCGATGCCGCTGGCGTTTCCCACCGAGGCCGAAGGCTGGGCCTTTGACACCCAGTTCATGTTTGGCCCCGATATGCTGATCGTCCCTGTCACGACACCGGACAATCGCGTCCGGACCTACCTGCCGCAGGGCAATTGGATCGATTTCTGGACCGACGAGGTGGTGGCCGGCGGCCGCCGGCTGGACCTGACAGCGGTCCTTGACCATATCCCGGTCTTCGTGCGCGAGGGGGCTGTGCTGCCATTCGGTCCGTCCGTTGAACACACGGGCGAACTGAACGATCAGACACAGCTCGAGCGGTTGGTTGTGTATCGCGAGCCGAAACATGCGCCCTGCCTGGCGCGCCACGGCATCACGGTTTTGGGCGATCGCCTGCAGGGCGTGCCGGAAGGCGTCGTCATTGAGCTGATCAATCATTGAGATATCAATAGAAAAACCGCTCACAATCAGCTGTTTTAAATATAAATTGTAGAAAGCGGGGAGGGTGCTGTGGCAGAAACCGACTTCGAGATCATCGATTCTCAGTTCCGTCACTGCGTGCGGACCAGTGCGTGTCTGGAGCAGCTTTGGTCCGGTGGCCGCTGGACGGAGGGGCCGGCCTATTTTCCCGCGCTTCGCTCGTTGATCTGGAGCGACATTCCCAATGACCGGATCATGCGCTGGGACGAGACCACCGGCGCCGTCGGAACGCTCAGCAGCGGTCGCGGCCGATACGTAAACGGCAGTTCCGTCGATCGCCAGGGCCGGCTGGTCAGCTGCGAACATGGCGGCAGGCGGGTGGTCCGCGTCGAGCACGACGGCGCGCTGACCGTGCTGGCAGATGGGTACGAGGGCAAACGGCTGAACAGCCCGAACGATGTGGTGGTCGCCTCCGACGGCGCGATCTGGTTCACCGATCCCACCTATGGCATCGACACCGACTATGAAGGCTTTAAGTCGGAGCGGGAAATCGATGGCTGCCACGTCTACCGCATCGATCCCGTCACGGGCGTGCCGAGCATTGTCGCCGACGATTTCGTGCGACCCAACGGTCTGGCGTTTTCGCCGGACGAGAGCCGGCTGTACATTGTCGACTCCGGCGCATCGCACCAGCCGGATGGCCCCCGCCACGTTCGCATGTTCGATGTCGGCGAAGGCGGCGCCCTGTCCGGCGGTGGTGTGTTCGCCGAGTGCACGAACGCCGCCTTTGACGGGTTGCGACTGGACGATGCCGGCCGTCTTTGGCTCAGCGCCGGCGACGGCGTTCACTGTTACACGCCGGAGGGGGAACTGATCGGGAAGGTTTTGGTGCCGGAACGGGTGTCCAACCTGTGTTTCGGCGGGGCAAAGCGCAATCACCTGTTCATGACGGCGACGACGTCGGTTTACGCCATGCTGCTGCCGGTGAACGGGGTGAAAACCTTTTAGCGCGGCGCGCAGCAGGCGGGATCCTTGCCTGTCGCGCGCGCTTCCTGGATCGGCGGGCAGGGCGTCGATCCGAAGGAGCAAAAGACACAGCAATCGCCAGACAGCGGCTTCAGAACTGCGCCGCACCCCTTGCAGTCATAGAAGTACTGACAGGCATCGGTCGGCATGTCCTCTGTCTCGGCATGACCGCAGTGCGGACAAACGATACGTGACGAAAGGTCGATTTGCATGGCCCTGTCCCAAGGAAAGGGGCGGTGATCGCGCCCTATCCTACCATGTCGGCTGGTCACGCGCCGGTCGGATCGGGCATGATGGTTCACCACTTCGTCAGAGGCGCGTTTGCCCAGCCCACCCATCACCGATGATACCGCCGGCCATTCTGCCAAGGACCTGAACGGTGTTGCCTCGCTGGCGCGTGGGCTGCGCGTGCTTGCGGCCCTGAACGATCTCGAGGCGGCGACGATCAGCCGGCTGGTCGCGGAGACCGGGCTGGCCAAAAGCACGCTGATCCGTCTCTTGCAAACGCTGATCGCGGCAGGCTACGCCAAGCGCGATCCGGAGGCGGGCACCTATGAAGTGACGCCCAGGGTCGCCTCGCTCGCCCGCGCGCTGATCGGCAAGAACCAGGTCGATGACGAGATCCAAACCGTCTTGGACGGCTTGGCCGAAGAGATCAAATGGCCGACCGAGTTTCTCGTGCCCGACGGCGTGTCGATGGTGATCCGGCTCAACAATCGCGTGCGCGCGCCCATTCAACTAAGGCACTTCGACAGGCGTCGTTTTCCGATGGGCGAGAGTGCCGCGGGCTTGGCCTATCTCGCCGCCTTGCCCGCGACGGAGCAGAAGGCCAAGGTCGAGGAACTGACTGGCACAACATCCGCGCGGGCGGTGCTCTCAACGCGCATCGCGGAGACTTCAGCGCGCGGCTATGCCGGCCGACAGGTGCATGACCTTGCGCCCAATCTTTCCGTCGTGTCGGTGTCGGTGCCAGGCCCCGTGGGCGCGATGTCGATGGTCTATTTCGATGATGTCGTGACGGATGAGACCAACCTGCGCCGCCATCTTCCGGCCCTGCGCCGAGCTGCCGAGCAGATCGCGGCTATCTACAATAACTGAGGCCTGGCGACGGGTCTGACGTCGTCCCTTACAGGTCGAGAACAATCCGCGCGTTGGGTTCCTTGGCGCGGCCACAGCACAAGATCATCTTTTCGCGACGCTGCTCTTTGCTGAGCACGTAGTCGCGATGCTCGACATCGCCTTCAAGGTAGGGCGTCGCACAGACACCGCACAGGCCGTCGCTGCATTTCACGTTGACCTCGATGCCGGCGCGGGCCAAGGCCTCCGTTGCCTTTTCCTCCGCGCCGACGACGATGACCTCGGACGAACTGGCGATCTCCAGCTCGAACGGGTGGTTCTCGTATTGCACGCCGTCGGGAACCGAGAAGTATTCCCGGTGCAGCGCCGTCTCCGGCCAGCCGAACGCCTGCGCCGTTTCGAAGACGGCTTCCATGAAGCCCGACGGGCCGCAGGTGTAGAGATGATCGCCGGCCCGATAGTCGTTCAACACGTCGGCGACGTCCAACCGGTTCTCGTCGCTGAAGTGCAGATGGGCGCGGTCGGCCCAGGGCGCCTGCTCCAGCGCCTCGACGAAGGCGGCCTGCCGCCGTGTTCGCGCCTTGTAGAACAGGTGGAAGTCGGCGCCGTCACGGTGAAGCTGATGACCCATCGCCACCAGGGGCGTGATGCCGATGCCGCCGGCCAGCAGCAGATGGCGCTTGGCCTCTGCGATGACGGGGAAGTGATTGCGGGGGCGGGAGATGATGACCGGCTTGCCCGCCGACAGCATTTGATGGATCTTTTTCGATCCGCCGCGGCCATCCTCCTCGCGCAACACGCCGACCAGATACCTCGACCGGTCGGCCGGGTCGCCGGCCAGTGAATACTGACGAATAAAGCGCGGCGTGATCGTCACGTCGATATGGGCGCCGGCGTCAAAGGCCGGCAGGTCGGAACCGTCCTGGGTGGCGAACTCGAACAGGTCGATCGCGCCGTCGGCCGATCCATGTCGCCGACCGGCGACCTTGGCGACAATCACCGGCGGCTCGTCGCCGATTTGCGGCAGGGTGGGCACCAGATCGTCCGTCTCGCCCTTGTCCAGCCGCGCCTTGTACGCGTCAGGCGAGATCAGGCCCCGATAGGCCTCGATGCCCGCTTCCCGATCGACGGGATGCGGCATGGGAAAGGGCGGCGGCGACAGGTCGGCGGGATAGCAGGCCAGCGTTTGGTCTTCGTACTTCAGGTCGATATGCCGGTTCAGATCGCGGCGATTGACCTCCTTGGCCGGTGCGATGGTGCCGCTGCCATCGTTGGCGACGTCCCACCACCATTTCTTTACCGGATTGATCCGGCCGCGCCCGACCCAGTCATCCAGCCGCGCGATCCACTTCGCGGCCCTCGGCATGTGCATCGCGGCCCATCGGAACGGCGCCTCCTTGACCAGGCCTTCCAGGTTCCAGGGGCACATCTTCATGCATCGGCCGCACATGGATCCGCCGAGATTGGTCAGGCGGTATCGCGTGCATTTCTCGACATCCGCCTTCCAGATCTCATAGCCGTTGAACATGACTTTCGGCCCGGACGAAATCGCGCCGGACGGGCACTCGCGGGCGCATTTGTTGCAGGACTGGCAGAAGTTCTGGAGGCCGAAATCGATCGGCTTGTCCGGTTCCATCGGAAAGTCGGTGGTCATAATGCCGGTTTTCAGGCGCGGCCCCAGGAAGGGGTTCAGAATGGTCTCGCCGATCCGGCTGACCTCGCCCAGGCCGGCCAGCAGTACCAGCGGCATCTGGATGACATCGCTGTCGGCGGCGGAATGGGCGGTCGCATCATAGCCGAGGCGGCGCAGATGCAGGCCGACGACGCCACAGATCAGGCCGGCGCGCGCGTATGTGCGCATGGATTGCGCGCTTGAGATCCAGTCGTCACCGCTGGCGCCGTCCATGGTTTCGTAACCCTGGTCGATCATGACCGAAACCGCGTTCGGGTGCGCCACCGGCATTTCGGAGCCGTCCTGTCGGTGCGAATACCAGACCCAGTCCGGTGCGCGCGACACGCCGGCGATGTCCGTTCCCAGAAAATGCATCGTCGCCTTGACGATATCGGCGTTCCGCTTCGGATCGGCGTGGTCGGCCGTGCGACGGTCTGGGGCCGGATCGCCGCGTTGCAGCAGCGAGTAGACGTTCAGCGCGGTGCGCAGGGCGGCGGCCATCGGTGCCTTGGCGACCGAGTAGCCGTCGGCCGACGCCTCCATCGGCCCTTCACCCAGATCACCAAAGGCCGCACGCAGGAAGAACTCACTGCTCTTCGGGACGCGCGGAATGCGGTCTTCGTCGATGAGGTTGGTGGTCTTTTCGACGCGCTTCAGCTTTTCGGTCGGAAAACGACTGTCTTTGTAGGTCCGCTTTTTGAACTCGACCCGGTTCCACGGGTTTTTCGGGCTGGCCGAGCCGGTCCACCAGCCGACGCCCTTGGCGCGGACACGGTCGCGAACCGTCTGCGACCGTAACGGCGCGTCGGGCGCCAGGGTCATGCTGGTGGTTACCGCCGCCAAGCCGAACCGCGCCCCGAGAAACGGGTTCGCGATCGCCCCATCACTTCCTGGCTTGGCCAGCCCGGCCGAAACGGCAAGCCGGTTCAGGTTCACGTCGCTTGTGGTCGCCGAGTGGCTGCGTGCGGAAAAGCCCAGCAGACGCAGATAGTTGGCGAGTACCGTCGCGGTTTCGGCCGTGCGGACCGCCGCCCGCCATTCCTGCAAACCGCCGATCCATTCCGCGCCCGGTTCGTCCGGCTGCGGGTCTCTCGGGTAGTCAATCGCAAAGACCAGGGCAAACCGGTGGTCGTCGATCGGCTGTCTGGACAGCTCCGCCGAGCGCTTCATCTGGCGCAAGACCGCGATGGGATTGAAGCGCAGGCGCAGCTTCTCGGTCGAGGTCTCGTACGACGTCGTACGCAACGACGGGTGTTCCCGAGGCGCGTCAAGACGATGCAGGTCCGTCAAGGCGCAAATGCCGACCAGTGAGCTGTCGAGAAAGTAGCCAGCGGCCTTCAGATGCCGGGCTCGCTCGTTCGGATCGTCGGGGATCTGTGCCTCTTTCGCGTTCACGTCGCCTTCGCGGACCGCGTCCAGGGCGCACAGAAAGTCGCTCAGCGACTGTCCCAAATGGCGATCGTCAAAGCGCGGCACCAAGGTGCCGTCACCGGCAACATGCTCCAGATCGACCGGGCCAGGCGACCGGCCGAGCCGCTCCATGGGATAGGGGCCCAAATGCACCGGGCGGCTGGCGTGGGAAAAAAGCCGCATGTCCTCCCCGTCTTGGCGGGCCGGCAAGGCCTGCGAGTGCCGATTGGTCCATTATATGGACCATGGTCCATTTTCGCATGAAAGTCAATTGGAGAGAGCGATCGCCGACCGTTTGGTCGCCGGACATCGGCTACCATACCTCTTGGGATTTAGGTGGCGGGTTTTGGCTCGAGCGCCTGCTCCGCCGCTTCCGACGCGGCCGATCCGATCGCCTGCATGTCGACGTCGCTCAACTCGTCCGCATTCGCGCCGTCGATCTTCACGCGAACCTCCTTGCGGGCGAACTGGATGCCGTTGTCGTCGAAGGCCTTTTGCACGCGGCCATAGATCTCTTTGCGCAGCACGAACTGCTTGCCGGGCTTGGCCATGAACTTGCCGCGCACGACGATGCCGACATCGTCGACTTCCAGGACACCTTGCGACTTGAAGGGCTGGATGAAGTCTTCGGCGTATTCGGGCACTTCCATCATTTCGCGGCCGATCTGCTTGAAGATCTTCTTCACCTTGTTCAGGTCGGTGTCGAACGGCACGGTGAAGCGCAGCTTCATTATCACCCAGTCGCGCGAGAAGTTCGCGACCTTCGGGATCTCGCCATAGGGAATGGTGTGCACCGTTCCGCGATGGTGGCGCAGGCGCAGGGATCGAAGCGAAATCTTCTCCACCGTGCCCAGCGTGCCGCCGACATCGATGTACTCGCCGACCCGAAAGGCGTCGTCGATCAGGAAGAACATGCCGGAGACCACATCGGTCACCAGCTTCTGCGCGCCAAACCCGATGGCCAACCCGACAATGCCGGCGCCGGCCAGCAAGGGCGTGATGTCGATGCCGATGTCGCCGAGGGCGATCAGCAACGTGATCGTGATGATCGCTGCCTGCGCGCCCCACCTGACAAGCGGCAGCACGCTGGACATGCGCGAGCCACCCGTGCCACCGCCTTCGCCGCCGCCCGGTTCCTCGGCGTTGAGATCAAAGCCGGCGGCCGTCTGCTCGGCGGCCAGGCGCCGGTTGATCCAAAGGCTCACGATCTCCCAGACGAGATAGCCGATCGCGATCACGCTCAAGACCTGGATCACCCGGCCGGCGGCACGGGCGCCCACGCTGGCGGACGCCAGATTGCCGATGTCGAGCTGCCAGAGCCGGGCGATGATCACGACGATCAGTGCGAACACGATGACCCGGCCGATGCGGATATAGCTGCGCTTGGTCGAATGATAGGCCCGCTCGGCAATCTCGCCTTCGCCGGTCATCGGCGGCGCCAGATGCTTCACCAGCCCGCGAATAAGCGTGTCCAACGCCGGGGCGAACAGGATCAAGACCAGCGTTACGAATTGGCGACCGTCGAGCAGGTGCCACATCTGCTGATAGGCCAACACCTCGACGATCAGCCAGGTGAAGACGATCATGAACATGGCGAACCAGGGATAGGCCCGCGCGACCCAGACTTCGGCGCGGGTCACCTCGCGGTCGCCGCCGGCCAGCATGCTGACCAGCCCGTGTCGCGTGCGGTAGACCGCATAGACCAGCCACACGAAAATCGCCAGGTTCAGCCAAAAGCCAAGCCGCAAGTCTCCACGCGGAACGCCGTTCCAGTGCAGGAAGGTGATGATCCAGATCGAAAAGCCGAGCAACAGGGCGAGGCCGAACATGTTCCAATGCGAGAATCTGGCCGTCCAGTCGTCGGTATAGACAAGGCGCAATTCCGGCCGATGCGGCGCCAGCAAGAACCGCGTCAGCGTTAGGGCGAACCAAGGCAGCAGAACAAAGCAGAAGGTCGTAAGGCGGATCAGTGGCGCGTCGTCGGCCGGGATGACGTAGGCGATGATCAGCCGGGTGACGACGAAGAACGCCAGCAGCCCGCCAATGTCCAGCGCCAGACGCTGCGATAACACCTTCAGCGTTTGCCGGAGCGAGACCGGCGCCGTGGTCTCCCGGATGTTCGCCCGCCACTTTCTGGCAAACGCGCTGACGGCCAGCGCCCCGGCCGCGCCGCAGGCGATAACGGCCAGCAGCAGGCCGATCGTCCGCGCGACCCCGCCCCAGCCTTGGGCCATGCCGAAGTTGGAGAAACCCTCGACAACGCCGCCGAACATTGCCGGGATGCGTATGGTCGACACCGCGATGGAGTCCGCGACGCCGTAGGCCGAGGATTCCAGAAACTGGCCAAAGCTCTGACCCTGCGCTGCCGCATCGGCGCTTTCCGCAACCGCGTCCAGCCGCTCGATCAGAAGCGTGCGCACATCCTCGTCGGACAGGCGCGATACCATCTCGCGGATGGTGGCAGGTGTCAGTTCCTCCGGCAGTGCTGGCGTCGCGGCCTCCTCCTGGGTCGTGCCCGCCGTCAGCGGCAACTGGGCATGCGCGGCGCCAGCCGCCAGGGACAGCCAGAAGGCCAGGCTAAGACCGATAAGAAAGCGCAGCATCAAGGTGTGATTCGCCGTCACGAATGTGGGAGCCGGCAGATTACAATAATCGCGCGAGGCTTCACAATTAGGACCTGCAGGCGCTGGAATCCGTTCTTGACCGTCATCACGTCTGCCGGTTGCCGAGGCGAGGCCGTGATCACGGCTGTTGCTGTGACTAGATCGTAGGCAACCGGTTGCACCACAAAAGGCGTTTGATCAAATTTCGTTCAAATCGCTGATTTTTCAGACAAAAAAATAAGGCAACGCCATTCAGACCTTGCCTTAGCCAGTCGCATCCACCAATTTGATCAACGATCAGGGTTCGCCCTGATTTCGCCTGGTGGCGATTCCTCCCTAAACTTGGGCCGTGCCCCTAACCGGGTGCGGTCCTTTTTTCTTGGGCGGCCAAGCTAGCCAATGCGCGCGGCCAAGTCACCAAGATTCTTGCAGAATTCGACATTATGTTTGCCGGACCGCGTGATGCGCGACGCAACGCTGCTTTTTGCCGCATCGAGAATCGCTTTCATCGTCTCTCGGTTGGACATGCTCAAACGCTTTGCCTACAGTCCGCCGGCTTCGCCGATCGCTGCTTATCGCCCTCTCGTTAGTCACTAGCCGGCCTTGGTTCCATGCGCTTGTCCCGCTTCTTACTGCCCACCTTGAAGGAAACGCCCGCCGAGGCGCAGATCGTCTCGCATCGGCTGATGCTGCGAGCCGGCATGGTCCGCCAGACCAGTGCCGGCATCTATGCCTGGCTGCCTTTGGGCTATCGCGTCTTGCGCAAGATTGAGCAGATCGTGCGCGAGGAACAGGACCTTGCCGGCTGTCAGGAACTGCTGATGCCGACGATCCAGCCGGCCGATCTGTGGATCGAGAGCGGGCGCTACGACGACTACGGCAAGGAGATGCTGCGCATCGAGGACCGGCACGAGCGCAAGCTGCTGTTCGGCCCGACCAATGAGGAGATGATCACCGACATTTTCCGCAGCGCCACCAAGAGCTACCGCGAACTGCCGCAACTGCTCTATCACATCCAGTGGAAGTTCCGCGACGAGATCCGCCCGCGCTTTGGCGTCATGCGCGGCCGCGAGTTCCTGATGAAGGACAGCTATTCCTTCGATCTCAGCTACGAGGCGGCGCGCGTCTCCTATGCCAAGATGTTCGCGTCCTATCTCAGAACCTTCGCCCGCATGGGCCTGCAGGCCATCCCGATGGAGGCCGATACCGGGCCGATCGGCGGCGACCTCAGCCACGAGTTCATCGTACTGGCCGACACGGGTGAGAGCGGCGTCTTCTGCGACCGCCAGGCGCTGGAGCTGGACGTGCTCGATGGTGGCATCGACTATGACGACCATGCCGGACTTGAGGCGCTGATGACGCGCTTCACCAGCCATTACGCGCGGACGGACGAAAAGCACGATGCCAAGCGCTTCGCAGCCGACGTGCCGGCGGATCGGCGCTATGAGGGGCGGGGCATCGAGGTCGGCCAGGTGTTCTATTTCGGCACCAAATACTCCGAGCCGATGAAGGCCGCGGTGGCCGATGCCGACGGGCATCCCGTCGATGTCCATATGGGCTCGTACGGCATCGGCGTGTCGCGACTGGTCGGCGCGATCATCGAAGCCAGCCATGACGAGGACGGCATCATCTGGCCGGAACCGGTGGCGCCCTACCACGTCGGACTGATCAACCTGAAGTCCGGCGATGCGGACTGCGACAAGGCGTGCGACGACATCTATCAGCGCCTGAACGCGGCCGGTGTCGAAACGCTCTATGACGACCGGTCCGAACGGGCAGGGGCAAAGTTTGCCGATATGGACCTGATCGGGCTGCCGCATCAGTTGATCGTTGGGCCGCGCGGCCTGAAGGCCGGCATGGTCGAACTGAAGCGCCGGGCCACCGGCGAGCGCGACGAGCTGAGCCTGGAGGCGGCAATCGGCCGGCTGACAGGCGCCCATGTGCTTTAAGGTCGCACGGTGGCAGCACGCCCGGCAGCCATCGCCATCTCGCCGCAATTGGCCCGCAGATCAATGCCGGCATTGACCCGACTCTCGGCAGGTATCTAGGCATGTTCAGCGGTTTCGAGCGGTTGGTGGCGTTCCGGTATCTGCGCGCGCGCCGTCGCGAAGGCTTCATCTCTGTCATCACGACGTTCTCGCTGCTCGGCATCGCGCTGGGCGTGGCGACACTGATCGTCGTGATGTCGGTCTTCAACGGCTTCCGCACCGAACTGGTCGGCCAGATCCTGCGGCTCAGCGGCCATCTGTCGGTCTATTCGTGGAGCGACGAGGGCCTGACCAACTACGCCGACCTGACCGAACGATTGCTGGAAATCGACGGTGTCACCGCCGTTTATCCCACGATCGAGGGCCAGGCCTTCAGCCTCGGGCGCCAGCCCTTCGGTGGCCCGGTCCGTGGCGTGCGCCCGGAGGATTTCTTGAGCCGCCCTGCCTTTTCAGAGGATCTGGTGGCTGACCCCGACGTGCCGTTCGCCGGCCCTGACACGATCGCCATCGGTTATCGCATGGCGGCGCGGCTGGGGCTGGGCTTGGGCGACACGCTGACCCTGGTTTCGCCCGCGACCGCTAACACGGCCTTCGGCACCCAGCTTCGGCAGCGGGCGTTCACCATCGCCGGCATCTTCAACGCCGGCATCTTCGAATACGACAATCTCTACATCTACATGCCGCTGGAGGCGGCGCAGATCTTCTATCAACAGCCGGACGGCGTGACCGCGCTGGAGATCTTCCTCGACGACGCGGAAAACCTGGATGCGATGCGCGAAGAAATCCGCGCGGTGATCGGCGGCACAGGGCGGATCTGGGACTGGCAGCAGGCCAATTCCGGCTTCATTGACGTGCTGCAGGTCGAGCGCAACGTGATGTTCGCGATCCTGACCATGATCATCCTGGTCGCTGCCTTCAACATCATCTCGGGCCTGGTGATGCTGGTGAAGGACAAGGGGCGCGCCATCGCCATCCTGCGCACTATGGGCGCGACGCGCGGCATGATCATGCGCATCTTCTTAATCACCGGCTCGTTCATAGGGGTGGTCGGCACGCTTTCCGGCTTCATCCTGGGCCTGCTGATCGCGGAGAATTTGGAGTCGATCCGCGCCTGGCTGCAGGAGGTTACGGGCCGAGAGCTGTTTCCGGCCGAGTTCTATTTCCTCAGCCAACTGCCTTCGGAAATTGACTATGCCCAGGTCATCGGCATCGTGGTGATGTCGATCGCCCTGTCGTTCCTGGCGACCCTTTACCCGTCCTGGCGTGCCGCGCGCCTGCACCCGGTGGAGGCGCTGCGCTATGAATGAGGTCAGGTTGAGCCTGCAGGGCGTCACCAGGTTCTTCGACCAGCCGGGCGGGGCGCTGAAGGTGTTGCAAGGCATCGATCTGACCGTCTCTGCGGGCCAGATGGTCGCCCTGGTCGGACCCAGCGGCGCCGGCAAATCTACCCTGCTGCAAATCGCTGGCTTGTTGGAACCGCCGACGGGCGGCGAAATCACCGTCGGCGGGCGTGCCGCCGGCCAGCTTTCCGACAAGGAACGCACGCGGATGCGGCGCGACGCCATCGGCTTCGTCTATCAATTCCACCATCTGTTGCCGGAGTTTTCGGCCGAAGAGAACATCGCCCTGCCGCGGATCATCGCCGGCAAGTCGAAGCGCGAGGCGCGGGCCAGGGCGGCTGAGCTGTTGGCTGCTGTCGGTCTCAGCCAGCGTGCCGGCCATCGTCCGGCAAAGCTGTCGGGCGGCGAACAACAGCGGGTCGCGATCGCGCGAGCGCTGGCCAACCGCCCGATCCTGCTGCTCGCCGACGAGCCGACGGGCAATCTGGACCACACGACGGCCGACAGCGTCTTCGCCATGCTGGCCGAGCTTATCCACACCACCGGCACGGCTGCCCTGGTCGCGACCCATAATCTGGAGCTGGCCCAGCGCATGGACCGCACGGTGGAACTGCACGACGGCTTTCTGCATGAGCAGCCGCGCGAACCCACAAGACAGGCTCTCAGCTCGTAATCACCTGCTTCAGCCGGGCCGCGCCGGCTTCCAAGAGCGGGATCGCCCGGTTCCGCGCCTCTTCGTCAAAGCGTGTGATCAGGCCGGAAACGGCCAGCGCGCCCTTCAACTCGCCCCGCGTGGAAAAAACCGGCGTGGCGATCGAGGCGATGTTCGGGTTGTGCGCGCCGACCGAAACCGCGCTTCCGTTTTCGTTCAGCGTCGAAGGGTCGCCGCTGGGGTCGCCGGAAAAGAACCGAAGGACCTGACCCGACGCGCCGGTTTGCAGCCGCAGCCTCATGCCTTCTTCCATATGAAAGCGCATGAGGTTGGGCGAGTTTTCGCGGTAGAGGCACACGCGCTCGTCGCCCGCCTTCACATAAAACGACGCCGTCTCGCCGGTGGCGCGCACGAGCTCCTTCAAGACCGGGCGTATGTCCTGTCCGCTCTCGAAATCCTGACCGAAGATAAGGCCAAGTCGCCAGATGCTGGCGCCAATCGCGTAGCGGCCGTCGGACTCCCTGTTGATGAAGCCATAAAGCGCCATCGAGGTCGTCAGCCGCAGGATCGTGCTCTTGTGCAGGCCCGTCTCCTTGGCAAGTTCCGCCAAGGTCATTCGCGGCTTCTGGCTGGTGAAGGCGTTCAGGATCGACATCGCCCGTTCAACGGATTCTGTTCTTAGCGCGCCCATGGTCGTTCTCTCTGACGAAACAGTCGTTCTCTTTTCTTGCCACGCTAGGCAGTAATTGTCTAGCTTTCGGCCATGCCTGACAGTCACCCACCGATCCAGACCGTCGAAATCCCGGGGACGCCGTGCCGGGCCGTCGACTATGCGGACCGTCTAGGCAACATGGTGCGACGGCTACCCTATGCGTTGCGCGTATTGGCGGAAAACGTGCTGCGGCAGGATCCCGAGGGTGACGCCGTCTTGCATGTCGCCGCCCGGCAAGGTGGCGCGGTGCCATTTCGCCCCTCCCGACTGCTGCTGCAAGACATGCTGGGTCTGGCCCTGCTGGTCGACGTCATGGCCATGCGTTCGGTGGTCGCCGATCAGGGCGGCGACCCCGCGCGCATCGACATGGCGCTGCCCGTCGACCTGATCATCGACCATTCGATGACGATCAGCCACTGGGCCGACAAGGAGGCGCTGTCGAACAACCAGCGCCGAGAGTTCGAGCTCAACCGCGAGCGGTTTGCCTTCATCAAGGCCTGCGAGGCGCGGTTTCCAAACTTGCGCGTTTTCCCGCCCGGCGGCGGCATCATGCATCAGATCAATCTGGAGTATCTGGGCCGGGTGGTCGGCGACACTGCGCTGGGTTCGGGGCTGCTGGCGCCGGACACCAATCTGGGCACCGACAGCCACACGCCCATGATCAACGGGCTGGGCGTGCTGGGCTGGGGCATCGGCGGTCTTGAGGCTGAGGCGATCATGTTCGGCGAGGCGACAGCGGTCAACGTGCCGCGCGTCGTGGGTGTCGAGGTCTCGGGCAGCCTTTCGCATGAGGCGACGGCCACGGACATCGCTTTGACCTTGACCGAGAAACTCCGCGCGGTCGGCGTGGTGGACTGCTTTGTCGAGCTGTTCGGCCCTGGCTACGGCCGGTTGTCCGTCGCCGACCGGGGCACGATCGCGAACATGGCTCCGGAATATGGCGCGACCTGCGTCTTCTGTCCGTCCGACGCGAATACGGTGCGCTACTTGCGCGAAACGGGCCGGGCGGCGGAGCATGTGCGCCTGGTCGAGGCCTACAACCGCGCTCAAGGCCTTTGGGTCGACGCGGCCGATCCGGCCATCGAGTATGACGAGGTCGTCCCGCTTGATCTCAACAAGGTTGGCCGCTCCGTAGCCGGTCCCGGCCGTCCGGAACAGCGCATCGATCTGGCCGACGCCGCCAGAACCCTCGCTCGCGATGGGGAACACGAGGCCCGCCGCCGCGTGCCGGTCAGCGACAGGGATCATGAGATCGGCGATGGCGATGTCGTCGTCGCTTCGATCACCAGCTGCACCAACACGGCCAATCCCCGAAACATGGTGCTCGCCGGATTGCTCGCCCGGAACGCCGTGGCACGCGGACTTCAGGTGAAGCCGCATGTGAAGACCTCGCTGGCACCCGGCTCGCGCGTCGTGGCGCGCTACCTGTCGGAAAGCGGACTGCAAGCCTCGTTGGACAGGCTCGGCTTCCACGTCGCGGCCTTTGCCTGCTCGACCTGCAACGGCATGTCCGGCCCGTTGGCGCCGGAGCATGAGGCGGCGATCAATGACCATGACGTCAAAGGCGTCGCCGTGCTCTCCGGCAACCGCAACTTCGCTGGCCGGATCCACCCGCTCGCATCACGCAACGTGTTGACGGCGCCACCCCTGGTGGTCGCCTATGCGCTTGCCGGCACGATCCTGAAGGACATTACCACCGAGCCGTTGGGCCACGACTGGTCCGGCGGCCCGGTGACACTTGCCGATCTATGGCCGGACGAAGCGGAGGTGGACGCGATCATCGATGCGCATCTGACGCCCGACCGCTTCTTGTCGATCTACGGCCGGATCGGCACCGTCAACGAGAACTGGAACGCGTTGGAGGTGGAGGCTGGCGAGTATGACTGGGTGCCATCGACCTATGTCAGTTTCCCGCCCTTTGTGAAATCCCTCTCGTCGCGTGTCGCGCCCATTGGGCCGCTGACGGGCCTCCGGCCGTTGGCCATTCTGGGAGACAGCATCACGACCGATCATATCTCGCCCTCCGGCGCGATTGTTTCGGACAGCGATGCCGCCAAGTTTCTGCGCGCGCAGGGCGTCGATCCGGTCGATTTCAACTCATTCGGCACCAGGCGCGGCTGTTCGGACATCGTGATCCGCTCGACATTCGCCAATGTGCGCTTAAGAAACGAGATGACGCCGGACCATGAAGGCCCCTGGACGCGTCTCGAACCCGAAGGCAAGATCGTTTCAATGTTCGAGGCGATCGACACGTATGTGACGCGCGGCCAGAAGCTCGTCGTCATCGGCGGCAAGGAATACGGCTGCGGCTCGTCGCGCGACACCGCCGCCAAGGCGCCCTGGCTCGCCGGCGTTCGGGCTGTCATTACCGAGAGCTTTGAGCGCATCCACCGGTCGAACCTGGTGAATATGGGCATCGCGCCGCTGTGCTTCGTCGACGGAACGAACCGGCACACGCTCGGCCTGGACGGCAGCGAGATCTTCGATGTAAGCCTCTCCGACGATCTGACGACCGCATCCCTGACGGTTCACCGATCCAATGGCGCTGCCGAAACCGTTCCGCTGAGCTTGCGTCTCTACAACGACGCCGAGCGCGAGACATTCCGCCATGGCGGCCTTTTGCCGCGCGCGTTTCGCGGCTTCGTCGCGGCGGCCGCGTGATGACCGCGATGCGCATTCCGGCAGTGTTTGCGCGCGGCGGCACTTCGAAGGCCGTGCTGTTCAAAGGGTCGGACCTGCCGCGCGACGTCGAGCTGCGCAACCGGATCTTTTGCCAGGTCATAGGCTCCCCCGATCCCTACGGCCGCCAGCTCGATGGCATGGGCGGCGGCATCTCGTCGCTGTCGAAAGTGGTGATCGTCGAACCGTCGGCGCGCAACGATGCCGACATCGACTACACGTTCGTTCAGGTCGCGATCGATCAGGCGGTCGCCGATTACGGATCGATGTGCGGCAACATGTCCGCCTCGGTCGGACCGTTCGCGGTCGACGAGGGCATGGTGAAGAGCACGGGCGAGACCGCGACGGTCCGGGTCTACAACACCAACACGGACGCCCATTTCACGGCGACTTTCGCCATCAAGAACGGCAAAAGCGTTGAGGAGGGCACGTTCGAGATTCCAGGCGTCTCGACTAAGGGTGCCAAGATCCGTCTCGACTATTTTGACTTGGGCGGCGCGGCGACCGGGTCGCTGTTGCCGACCGGGAACGTTCGAGACGTGCTGACCGTGGACGGCGTCGGCGAGATCGAGGTCTCGATGGTCGATGCCTCCAACCCGGTCGCCTTCGTCCGAGGCGCCGATCTGAGCCGGACCGCGCTCGAGGCGCCGGCGGATCTGGATGCGGATCGGAACCTGATGGCGAAGTTGGACAAGATCCGGCGCGCTGCCTCCGTCGCCATGGGCATGTCGGATCGGCCGGAAACCGCCATTCTCTCCAACCCGAAGATCGCCCTGCTCGGGCCGCCGGGCGCCTTCACAGCGCTCGATGGCCGAAGCTATGAAGCGAACAGCTACCAGATCGCCGTCCGCATCGTCTCCATGGGCAATGTGCACCGGGCCGTGACCCTGACGGGTGCCATGTGCCTGGCCACGGCCCTGCGCATTCCGGGCACGATTGCGCACGAACTGGCCGCCGAGGGCCAAGCCACGCTGATCGGCAATCCGTCGGGCTTGTTGCCGGTTGAAGCCGAGGTCCGCGCGACCGACGATGGGTTCGAGGCGGTGTCCGCGACCACTTACCGCACCCAGCGTCGGCTCATGGAAGGGTCCATCCTGGTGCCGGCGGAAGCGTTCAAGGCGGCGGCATGAAACACGCCCTGCAACCGGCACCGACGACCGATCTCAGCGACGCCAACCCCGGCAAGGCGCGCCCCTTCGTCGCACCGCTTATGGATTTTGGCGGCCGCACGACGTTTGCGGGTCGCATCCGCACGGCGGTCACCGTGGAAGACACCAAGCTGGTCCAGCAGCTGTTTCGCGAACCGGGCGAGGGTGCGGTTTGCGTCGTCGATGGCGGCGGCTCGCTTCACAGTGCCCTGTTGGGCGACATCAATGCGGACATTCTTCAGCGGAACGGCTGGGCCGGCATCGTCATCAATGGCGCCGTTCGGGACGCGGAGCGGCTGGCCCGGATCGATATTGGCATCAAGGCCTTGGGTGTGACGCCCGTGCGCAGCGGCAAGACGGGCATCGGCGCGATCGATGTGCCGGTGGCGTTCGGGCGCGTGCTGTTCGAGCCCGGGCAGTGCGTCTATTGCGATGCCGATGGCATTATCGTCAGTGATGAGCCACTGTTCTCGACAGAAACCCAGTAAGGAGATAGCAAGGTTCGTGAAGCTATGAAGTTGCGCCGAGACGGGCGGCGTATGTCGACTTCGAACAATCAAAACCAACCCGTTGAACAGATCAATTGGAGGAACCCATGATCAACATCCCCCTCATGCGCACCACGGCGGTCGCCGCGCTGGCCGTAGCCACGTCGTTCGGCATGGCCACTTCGGCCTTCGCCCAAAGCGAACCCGTGGTCGACAGCATCCACTTTCTGATCCCCGGTGGCGCCGGCGGCGGCTGGGACGGCACCGCGCGCGGCACCGGCGAGGCGCTGACCGAATCCGGCCTGGTCGGCACGGCCAGCTACGAGAACATGTCCGGTGGCGGCGGCGGCCGGGCGCTCGGCTACATCATCGAAAACGCCGAGAGCAATCACGGCACATTGATGGTGAGCTCCACGCCCATCATCATCCGGTCGCTGACCGGCATATTTCCGCAGAACTTCCGTGATCTGACCTTGGTCGCCGGTACGATCGGCGATTATGCGGCGCTGGTTGTAGCGGACGACAGCGACATCCAAGGCATGCCGGATCTGATTTCGGCCTTCGAAGCTGATTCGTCGGCGGTCTCGGTCGGTGGCGGTTCGGTGCCTGGCGGTATGGACCACTTGGTCGCGGCGATGGTCATGCAGGCGGGCGGCATCGATCCGCTGGAGGTCAGCTACGTCCCCTACGACGCCGGCGGTGAGGCCCTGGCCGGGCTTTTGTCTGGCGAGATCGATGTGCTTTCCACCGGCTTCAGCGAGGCCGTGGAACTGGCGCGGGCCGGCGAGGTTCGGATCATCGGCATAACCGCCGACGAACGGGTCGAAGGGTTTGACGATGCACCGACCATGGTCGAACAGGGGCTCGACACCACGTTCGTGAACTGGCGTGGCTTCTTTGCCGCACCGGGCCTGCCGGAGGACACGCTGGCGGCCTATCAGGAGGCACTCGCCCAGATGTACGACACGGAAGAGTGGGAAGAAGTGCGCCAGCGCAATGGCTGGGTGAACATCCACAATTCCGGCGCGGACTTCCAGACGTTCCTGGAGAATCAGGAGCAGGAAATCGGCGACCTGATGAGAACGCTCGGCTTCCTATGATCCACTAACAACACTCCGCCCGGTCGCGAGGCCGGGCGGAGCATAACAATAAACAGGGAGGGCACGATGGCACTCGACCGCTGGATCGCCCTGGTTATCTTGCTGGTCTTCCTGGCCTACGGCTATGCGGCCTGGTTCACCATGGACGCGTCGTTGCCGCCGATCTTGCAACGCAATCCGATCTGGCCATCAAGCTTCCCCAAAGTCCTTTCGATCGCCGGCGCGCTGGTCTCTTTGGCGGTCATCTTCAATCTCGAAAAGTCCAAGCTCGACGCGGAGACCCGCGAGATCAACTATCGTCGCCTGCACGATTACAGGGTCGGACAGGCAGCCCTGCTGCTAGGGTTCATGGTCGCCTACGCGCTGCTGCTCCGCCCGCTGGGCTTCTTGATCTCGACCTTCCTGTTCCTGACGCTCAGCTCCTTTGTTCTTGGCGAGCGGCGTCTGATCATCACCATGATCATTGCCGCCGCGGCGGCCGGGATCGTCTGGTATCTGGTCGAACAGGTGCTCGGCATCTTTCTGCGACCGCTACCGACCTTTTTGTGAGGGGAAGAAACCATGCTTGAAGGCCTCTATATCGGCGTTTCTTCCGCCTTTTCGCTCACCAACATCATGATGGTCGTCGGCGGCTGTTTGATCGGCACGTTCATCGGCATGCTGCCCGGCTTGGGCCCGATGTCGATCATCGCCATCATGATCCCGGTCGCGATTACCATCGGCGATCCCTCGTCCGCGTTGATCCTGCTCGCCGGTGTCTATTACGGCGCCATCTTTGGCGGTTCGACATCGTCGATCCTGATCAACGCGCCCGGCATCGCCTCGACCGTGGCCACCAGTTTCGACGGCTACCCGCTGGCGCGCCAGGGTAAAGCGGGCAAGGCTCTGACGATCGCGGCGATCGCGTCGTTCACCGGCGGCACGGTCGGCGCCATCCTGCTGATGATCTTCGCGCCGGCCTTGGCCTCGGTGGCGCTGATCTTCCATTCTGCGGAATACTTCGCGCTGATGGTGCTCGGCCTATCGGCCATTGCGGCCTTTGCCGGCACCGGCAACGTCGCCAAGGCCGTGATGATGACCATTCTCGGCCTGGTCATCGCGACGGTCGGCGAGGGGGCCCTGTTCAATGCGCCGCGCTTCACCATGGGCATTATGGATCTGCAGTCCGGCATCGGCTTCATCACGCTGGCCATGGCCATGTTCGCCCTGCCGGAAGCGCTCTATCTGGTCATGGACCCGAAGCGCTCGAACACCGGCGATGGCGGGTCCGGCAAGATCACCAATCTGCGCATCACCAGGCAGGAGGCAAAGGAGATCACCCCGGTGATCGGCCGCCAGTCGATCCAGGGCTTCCTGATCGGCGTTCTGCCCGGCGCGGGCGCGACGATCGCCTCGTTCCTGGGCTATGCCGTGGAGCGCAACCTTGCCAAGAAGGAGGATCAGGAGAAGTTCGGCAAGGGCTCGGTCAAGGGCCTCGCGGCGCCTGAGGCGGCCAACAATGCCGCCGGTACCGGGTCGTTCGTGCCGTTGCTGACGCTGGGCATTCCGGGCTCCGGCACCACGGCGATCCTGCTGGGCGCACTGATCGCGCTCAACGTCTCGCCCGGGCCGCGGTTGATGGTCGACGAGCCGCAGATCTTTTGGGCCGTGATCATCTCGATGTATATCGGCAACGTGGTTCTGCTGATCTTGAACCTGCCGCTGATCCCGTACATCGCCAAGATCCTGGCCGTGCCGCGCAACTACCTGATCCCGTTCATCATCTTCTTCACGATGATGGGCGCCTATATCGGGCAGAACAACGCGACCGAGCTGTTGATCCTGACCGGGCTTGGCGTCATCGCGACGATCCTGCGCCTGGCCGACTACCCGTTGGCGCCGCTGCTGATCGGCTTCATCCTCGGGCCGATGCTGGAGAACAATTTCGCCCGGTCGATGCAGCTTTATGACGGCATCGGCTTCATCGTGGAACGGCCGATGACGCTTGGCCTGCTGGCCATCGCGGCACTGTTGATCTTCCTGCCCAGCTATCGCGCGCGGCGTGCCCGGCTGAGGGCTGAGGGCGTGGCCGACTCCGACTAACGTCGTCGGCACGGGTTTTTCGTGGCGGCTGGCCGAGCGCCAGCCGCGCCGGTGGACTGTTTCCGGAATTAGGACGAATGGGATGCTGTTTTCTCAGCTAAGTGCCGGCGACAAGCGGCAACGGCTTCGTGATCAACTGGACGGCGACACGATCGTGCGCGCACCGGGCGCTTTTTCGCCCTTGGTCGCGATGGGGATCGAGCGCGCGGGCTTTGAAGCGGTCTATGTCTCGGGCGCGGTCTTGTCCGCCGATCTGGGCCTTCCAGACATCGGCCTGACGACGCTGACCGAGGTGGCCAACCGGGCCGAACAGATCGCGCGGGTTACGGACCTGCCAACGATCGTCGACTGCGACACCGGCTTCGGCGAGCCCATGAGCGTGGCGCGCACCGTGCGCATGATGGAGGAACGTGGCCTTGCCGGCCTGCATCTTGAGGATCAGGTGAACCCGAAACGCTGCGGTCATCTGGACGGCAAGGCCGTCGTTCCGATCGCCGACATGATCCAGCGCATCAAGGGCGCGGTGGATGCCAGGCGCGACAAAAACCTGCTGCTGATCGCCCGAACCGACGCGCGGGCGGTCGAAGGCCTGGACCCCATGATCGAACGTGCCGGGGCCTATCTGGAGGCCGGCGCCGATATGGTTTTCGCTGAGGCCTTGGTTGACGAGGCGGAATGGCGGCGGGCGTCGGCGGACATTCCCGGCCCGCTGCTGGCAAACATGACGGAGTTTGGCAAATCCAAACTGCTCAGCGCGCAGGAACTGCGGGATCTCGGCGCCAAACTGGTGATCTATCCGGTCACCACGCTGCGGATCGCCATGAAGGCCACACTCGACGCGCTGGACCATATGGCCGAGACCGGCACGCAGCGCGACATCACCGACAGAATGCAGACCCGCCAGGAACTCTACGATCTGATCCGCTACGAAGACTACAACCGGTTCGACCAGGAGATCTACAACTTCAAGCTCTAGCCGGGTCCGACCGTTACCGCGTCTGGTCGCCGACCAGCAGCACGATCTTGCCTTTGGCCTCGCCCGCCTCGATCAGTTCATGGGCCCGACGCGCCTCGGTCAGGGGCATTGTCCGGGCGATCACCGGCTTGATCTTGCCTTGCGACAACAGCGTGAACATCCGGGCCAGGTCCTCCTTGAACCATTCCGGATGATGGCGGCGCATAGAGCCGATGGCGTAGAACGAGGTGGCGTGGCCGTTGGGCAGCAGGTCCCAGAGCTTCAGCTTGATGAAATCAAGCGGGATACTGCCGCCCATGCCCATCACCGCGTTTTGAAAACCGTAGCCGACGAGCATGCCGCCCGGCTTCAGGATGTGGAGCGAGCGGTTCAGGCTCTCGCCGCCCAGCGCGTCGAAAACGACATCGACGCCGCCGCCGGTCGCTGCCTTCAAGCGGGCCTCCAGGTTCTCTGGATCGCTGTCGATGGCGACGCCGCCAAGTTCGCTGATCACGTCGTGCTTGGTGATCGTATCCGTGCCGAATGCCTCGACATTCGCCAGCCGGGCGAGCTGAAGCATGGCGGTGCCCACCGCCCCGCCGGCGCCGTGGATCAGGATGCGCTGGCCTTCCGTCACCTTCGCAACCCGGTGGAGCATCTGATAGGGCGTGACGAAGGATAGGATGACGGCAACCGCGTCGACCGGATCGACATCGTCAGGCACCGGCACCAATTCCGCCTCTGGCAGGCAGACATACTCCGCGCAGGCGCCGATCGTGGTCAGGTCGGCGACCCGTTGGCCGGGCCGATAGCGCGTCGCATCGGGGCCGGGCTTGTCGACCACGCCGACTAAGTCGTAACCCAGCGCAAAGGGCGGCCGCTCTTTCACGTCCGGGTACAGGCCCTTGCGGATCATCACATCGGTGAAGGCCGCGCTTGTGGTCAGCACCTTGACCCGCACCTCCGACCCAAGCGGCACTGGCAACCGGTCGTCGGTGACCACCTGCAGCACCTCTGGCCCGCCGAACTCTCTGACAACCACACGGGTGTTGGGCATGGGCGCGGTCGCTGAATTGGGGGACGACGATCGAACACCATTAGTGCATGGACTGACGTCGGCGCGGTTGATCTCCGTCAAAATGGCTTGATGCGCTATTGCGCTTCAAGCTCGGCCGCCGGCTCACGCTCCATGTCGCTCTTCATGCGATCGAGAAGCGCGACGGCCTCCGTGGCGTAGGCACCGATCCAACGGTCGTGGATGCGCTTGATCGGTATGGCGTCCAAGTAGTTCCAGCGCTGACGCCCGACCCGCCGCGCCACCACCAGACCGGCCTCTTCCAGCACATCCAGATGCTGCATCACGCTGCAACGGCCGAGTTGGGGAAACCGGGCGCAGAGTTCACCGGTCGTCTGCGGCGTGTCGCGCAGGGCGTCCAACAGGCCACGTCGGATCGACGAGGCCAACGCGCGAAAAACCTTGTCGTCGGAGAGGCTGTCTGACATGTTATATTTCTATAACATATTGGGACAGGGCACAAGGAGCACGTCATGACCCTGAGATTCGAGGTCAGTGGCCGGATCAGCCGACCGGTCGAGGAAGTCTTCGAGGCTGTCGTGAACCCGGAAGAGCTCTCGGGCTACTTCACGACCGGTGGCGCGAAGGGCCGTCTTGAGACCGGCGCGACGGTGTCCTGGGACTTCCATGATTTCCCGGGCGCCTTTCCCGTGAAGGTCGTCGAGGTCGAACAGAACCGCCGGATCGTCCTGGAATGGAGGGGTGACGACTCAGATGGTGAAGCGGGCGGACACAACACACGGGTGACGATGCGGTTTGAGCCGCTTGAGGACGGCCGGACGCTGGTGTCGATCGCCGAGGAAGGCTTCCGCGACACCGAGGGCGGCCGCAAGGCTTCATACGGCAACTGCAGTGGCTGGATGCAAGTGATTTGCGCCATGAAGGCCTATCTCGAACACGGCATCAATCTGCGGGATGGGATGTACAAGTAGGCACGTTCAAACGTGACTGACCTGCCCAACTCAGACCTAGAACGTATCGACTAAAAACTACCCTTGCGCTTCAAGTGGGTTTGTGGCACCTTTATAGTATCGAGTCGCTACTATAGAGGTGATCGAACGCGATTTGCGATCGACGCCAGACCATCAACCGACCTGAGTTAAGGGAGACTCCAATGGCCAAACTTCTTGCGATTAGACCGGCGGCCCGTGTCGGCGCCGTCATGTCCATACTATTGGCGCCTATGGCGTCCTTGGCGCACGGACCGGGCGAGGGTGGGATCGTCGATCCCGCCTTGGATGCCGATGCGGCCGAGTTCGACGTTATTCATGCCAAGATTACGACGGATGGCCGGATCGCGACCTTCCATATGGGCGTCACGGGTTCGGCCGGCGCCACGGTGCCGACGCCGGCCGGCAGCGTAGCTGGCGGTCCGGCATACGCTTACGTCTGGCCAACCACCATCGATCCCTACGAGGTCGGCTTCGAACGGGGCGCCGGCATATTGGCGCTTGCGGTCACGACCCATCCGGACTTCGACGACACGCCGCTTTACGACGAGAACAATGACGGCGCGTTCGACAATGACGGCGGGGTTTGGCACAGCCATTGGGTCGTCTTGGGGCCGGACGAGGCCTGCGGTCCGGGGGCGCTGAAGGTGATCGACGTTCCAGAGGGCACATCGCCGCGTCTGCCCAGCACCTGGCCGGGCCTGCCCATTCTCTTGGACAGTCCCGGCTGGGAGCCGGCGATCTCCGGCGACACTGTCGAGGTCCAGGTTGCGTTCGACGACATCGCCGTCGTCGAAAACGCCAGCTTCGATGGTGTGACGGTCGGCCTGCGGGTGCATGACAACCTGCACGCGCCGTTCTTCTGCGTCACCGATGTGTTCGACATTGCGTCTAACGACCTGTCGCTGCCAGGTGAGGTCAACAACTAGCGATCGGTTTGTCGCGACACTTGGCCGTGGGTGACGGAACCCGCGGCCAGGCGCGGCGTCAGAACATGCCGTTGGGGTTGGCGCTGGTCGCGGGCATCGCTTGCAGCACGTCCCAATGCTCGACGACCTTGCCGGTGTCATCCAGGCGGAAGATGTCGATACCGGCATAGTCCTGGTCGCCCGGCCATGACTGATGACAGTGCAGAACCACGAAGTTGCCCTCGGCGATCGCCCGCTTGAAGGTGACCGACTTGCCAGGATAGTCCCGCGCCATGGCCTCGAAATAGTCGATGAAGCCCTCTTTGCCCGTCGCAACATCCGGATTGTGCTGAATGTATTCGTCGCCGACATAAAGCTTGACCGCCCGGCGCGGCTCGCACTTGTTGAACATGAGGTCGTAGAACGCCATCACGTTCGCCTTGTTGCGCTCAAGCGGGTTCATGGCCTCTCCCAAAGCGGTCTCGTGCGTGTCAGGCGTCGTGTTTGGACATGATGACGATCCTAGCCGTCTTTGCCCCATTCGCTACGCCGCTCAGCCGTCGCCCGGATTGGGGCCGAAGTTGAAGCTGTCGATGAACAGAGTCGCCACGCCGAAGGAGGTCGGCATGTCGCCCATCAGGACGCTTGTCTCGAACGACATGGTGCCCGCGTCGTCATCCAAAGTGAGTGCCGATAGCTCGACGACCACGTTGCTGGCACCGTCCTCAGTCAGGATTGATATCGTCGCGTTTGGCGGGTCCGACCGGAAGACGTCAGTCTGCTCGTTCCATTCCTGCGCGAACGCAGCGGGCGTGATGGTCCCAGACATCCGGTAGGGCCTGTCGGAAAAGTAGACCACTACGGGCACGTCCTGAAGCACGAGCGCGCCGTCTGCGTAGCTGCCGGAATCGGCACTCATCGTGAACAGGAACTGCGGCTGCTCCGCCTCGTTGATGATGCTGTTGTACTGAGCCGCGGCGGAGCCCGTTCCAAATGCGATCGCGAAAGCAACTGGCGCGAGAGCAACTGGCAATGCCGTTTTCATCGTCGATCCTTCCGTTCTTGGACGCGCGAACCTCTCCCGGGTCGCCAACCCAAGTCAAGGTTGCGCCACGTGAGCGAACCGCATGAAGCGGGTGGGCGCATATAGGGATGCCTGTCTAGGGTCCCTGCATCCCAACCCAATCGATAGGTAGACCCGTGGAATTGAGAGATAAAACCATCATTGTGACCGGCGCGAGCAGTGGCATTGGCGCTGCGGCAGTTCGGCTGTTTGCTGCTGAGGGCGCCAACGTGATTCTCGCTGCCCGGCGTGAGGCCATATTGGCGGAGATCGCGGAGCAAATTCGCCAGCGCGGCGGCAGCGCGGTGTTTTTGGCCGGCGACGTCACCGACGCAGGCTATTCACGGTCCCTGGTTGATCTTGCACAAGCCGAGTTTGGCGGGTTGGACGGTGCCTTCAACAATGCCGGCTTCGTCGGCGACATGGGGCCCGTTTTCGAGACGAGTGAGGCCAACTGGCATGCGGTTCTCGATGCCAACTTGACCAGTGCCTTTCTGGCCGCCAAAGCCCAGATTCCCGCATTGCAATCGCGCGGCGGCGGCGCGCTCGTCTTCACCTCCTCATTTGTTGGTTACAGCAATGGCGGTTTGCCGGGTATGGCGGCCTATGCGGCGGCGAAGGCGGGTTTGATCGGACTGACCCAGTCTCTTACGGTTGACCACGCCGCCGAAGGCATCCGTGTCAGCGCGCTTCTGCCCGGCGGTACCAAGACGGCGATGGCTGGCGACGATTCCGACGCGCATGCCTTCATCGAAGGCTTGCATCCGGTGAAGCGAATGGCGCAGCCGGAAGAGATCGCGCAGGCCGCGCTGTTCCTGCTGTCCGACCGCGCCAGCTTCGTCACCGGCAGCCCTCTTGTCGCGGACGGCGGCGTTTCGGTGCGGTTTGCCTGATCGGCGTCGAGGCCAGAGCGGGGTTGGCCCCAGTCGGCCTATTCAGTCGTTAACAGGCCGGAAAGATGCTCGGTCAGCATTTCTCGTATTCGCTCGCGGGTTCGCGCGTCGCGCGGACGCCTGTCCATCACGCGGAACCAAAGAATGAGGCCGGCGAGTTGCGTGGCGAGCAGGGTGGCGCGGGCTTCTGCCTCTGGTCCGCCAATGGCCTCCCTAAGAGGGTCGATGGCTTGCCTCTGGATTGCGTCCACCAGCATCGGGCCCGCTTCGGCGCTTGAAAGTGAGCGCAGCAGCACGACGAACGGATCGAACTGGCCCTTAAGCGACGTATCGACGTAGAAGTCGGCCAGCCGCGATGCGCCGTCCTGCAAACCATCCTTCAAGAACCATCCAAGGCTGAGGTGTGGCAGGACGGCCCTTTCGAATAGGCCCCGCTTCGACCCGAAATAGCGTGTTATCAGGGCCAGGTTCACGCCGGCCCGGTCAGCGATCTCGCGCGTCGTGGCGGCATCATAGCCCTTGTCGTGAAACGTCTGTTGCGCGGCAACCAGGATGCGTTCCGTCGTGGCCCCGGCGTCGCGCTTTTTCGGCTGGCTCATCGCTTCTCCGCAGATGTAATCGCTTGTTGACTTACGTCGCGTCCTGCGTCAAGTAAACGGTTGATTACATGCGGCTCGGCGGTGTGACGGATCCGCATTGAACGAGCACCCGGTATTGATGAGGCAGACATGGTTGCCGATCGCACGACAGACGAAGCCACCACTGTACCCCAGCCCACGCGCCGCGCGCTACTTGCCGGCGGCGCGGGTATCGGCGTGGCGGCTGCTTTGGCGGGGCAGGCCTCCGCGCAGGGAGAAGCGCCCCGCGAATTCGATGGCAGGACCGCGTTCATCACCGGCGCCGCGCGCGGCATCGGGCGGGCCTGTGCCGAGGCGCTAGCGGCCGGCGGCGCGAACATCGTGCTCTATGACGTGGCCTCGCAGATCGCTGAGGTGCCTTATCCGTTGGCGACGGCCGAGGATCTTGCCGAGACCAAGGCCGCAGTCGAAGCGATGGGCGTCGGGTGCATCGACGTGACCGGCGACGTGCGCGACTTCGACGCCCAACAGGCAGCGATACAGCGGGGCGTCGACATGTTCGGCGGCCTCGATTTCGTGGTCGCGAACGCCGGGATCACCCAGATAGGGGCGCTGGAGCAATTCTCCGAAGACGAGTTGAGCCTGGTCATCGACATCAATTTGAAGGGCGTGATCAAGACCATCCAGGCCGCGACGCCGACCCTGCGCGAACAGGGTGCGGGCCGGATGATCCTGATGTCGTCTGTCACCGGGCGGATCGGCAGCGCGAACTTCCCCGTCTATGGCGCGACCAAATGGGCGGTGATCGGGCTTGCCAAGAGCACCGCACTGGCGCTGGGCCCGTCGGGCATCCGGTGCAATGCGGTGTGCCCGACGCTGGTGCGGACCGGGCTGTTGGACAATGACTACATCCTGTCGAACTTGCAGCCCGGCATGACCATCACGTTCGAACAGTTCAACGAGGGGGCCAAGGCGCGCCACATCTTGCCGGATGTCGGCCTCTATGAACCCTCTCGGATCGGCGACTGCGTGCGTTTCCTGTGCAGCGAGACGTCCTCGCTGATCTCCGGCGACGTGTTCGATGTCGCCGCCGGCGCCAACGCCCAGTTCCCGGCATGATGCTCGCCTGCCGCGATAGCGCATTAGCGGCGCGTGGTTTTCCACATCTCGCCTAAGCTATCGCGGCGGCAGTCTCGGCAGCCCTGTCGCCGCTGTCCTGGGAGGTACGGCGGGCATCATCCACTGGTCAGAGCACACCCACCTCGCGGTAGTAGCGCTCCGCCCCCGGATGGAGCTGCATCTGGCCGAGCTGTTGGGCGGCGTAGTCGATGTCGATGGCCTCGACCCAGGGCGCGTCGGAGGTCACCTGGTCCAGGTTTTCCCAGAAGGCACGGGTGATGCGGTAGACCGTGTCCTCGTCCAAATCGGCGCGCACGCCGATGCCCACGGCGGTGTTCATGGACATGACCGGGCCTTCATTGACCTGGTTCTCATAGACGCCGGCTGGCACTTCCTCGCGATAGCGGAAGTTGCCGAGGAACTCGTCGACGGCCGCGCCCTGATCATCCTCCGGCCCCAGGAACCGCACCGGTTCGGTTTCGGTGAACTGGATGAACTGCTGGCACGGGTCTAGACAGCCATTGGTGTACATGTCGATCGTGCCGTCCAGAAAGGCCTGAAAACCGGTCTGCCAGTTGGCGCTGATGGCCTCGTAATCCTCGCCCACTACCAGGCCAGTCGTAGCTTCGATCCAGCGGCTGGCCGCGTTATAGGCGCCGCCACCCTGGGGCCCGAGAAAGACCGTAGCGCCCTCCAGATCGTCCAGAACGGTGATGTCGCTGTCGCCGCGCACCGCGAAGTGGTACTGGCCGAACGGGTACCACATGAGAAGTCGGACATTCTCCGACGCCTCGGCCGCGTCCGCCTCGTTCTGGTACATGGCTGCCCCGGCGGCCATCAGGTTGTAGATCGTCGGCGAGGTCATCGACATGTCGAGATTGCCGCGCCCGACCTCAAGCTGGTGCAGGGTGGCCGCACCGCCGCCCGCGACTTCGATGGTAATGTCGTCCAGATTGTCCGACACGATGTTGGCGAACGTCGCCATGGTGATCGCCTGGCCCAGGCTGGGCGCGATGGTCGCCATGCGCAGCGTCTGGTCCTGCGCCAAAGCAGGGCCGCCGATCAGCACCGCCGCGAGGACAGTGCCGGCAAGAACTCTCTTCATGTCATCTCCTCCCATTCGTTGTTGGTGATCTTAACGTTTGCGCGGCTGTCGTCGCCAGTATGCCGCGACGGTGCAGCGCAATCAGCGCTAGTCCAACCAATGCGGCCGGACCGGCGATCAGCATCTGTGGCCAAAGCACCAGGACACCGACGATGCCTCGCGCCAAGCGCTCGATGGTGGTCAACCGGCCCTTTTCAAAGCCGGCCAATGCCGACGCCAGCAGCCAGATGGCCAGCACGAAGGCTACGACGATCCAGCCCAGGTCCAGCCAGCTTGTCGCGGCCGGGTCGAGCATGGCGCGCGAGCGCACCGGCTCGCCGCCGAACCACTCGAACAGCACTTGCAGCTTGTAAAGCACCGCCGGGTGATAGACGAAGATGAAGGGCACGATGAAACCGGCCAGGCCGATCTTCGCGGCTTCGAACCCGGTGCGGATCGGGTCGGCGCCGGCGATCGGCGCGGCGGCGAAGGCGGCGAGTGCGACCGGCGGCGTCACCGTCGACATCACGGCGAAGAAGACGACGAACAGGTGCAATGTCAGGTCGGGGATGCCGACCGCGTCGATGCCGGACGACAGGGCGATGACGATGATGAAATAGGTGGCGCCCGGCGGCAGCCCCATGCCCAGCACAATCGAGCCCAGCGCCACCACGATCAGCACCAGCAACAGCGGCCCGTCCGCCAGTTGCGCCAGCAGAAGGGACAGGCGCCCGGAGAAGCCCGAGACCTGGATAAGGCCGACGATCAGACCGATGGCTGTCACGATCACGACGATCGATGCGGCCATGCGCCCGGCATTGACGAACGCGTGATAGATCTTCCGCCATGACCGAAAGCCCGGGAACAGGACCAGCGATGTCACGAGGGCGGCGAGGAACCCGTAGAAGCCGGCCTTCGGCACCGAGGGCTGGATAAACAGAAAGGTCGACAGCATGCCCAGAGGGATGATGAAGACGAGACACTGCCAGCGCTCGGTTCGCGTCAGGCCCGGTCGTGCCTCGCGGGGCAGGGGGCCGATGCCGTGCCGGCGCGCCTCGAAATAGACCGCCAGAAAGGTGCCGAGGTAATAGAAGATCGCCGGCACGATGGCCGCCACGACGATGTAGCGGTACTCCAGACCAATCTGGCCGGCGACGAAAAACGCTACCACGCCCATAACCGGCGGCATGATCTGTCCGCCGGTGGATGCGGCCGCCTCCACAGCGCCGGCAAAGGGCGCCCGGAAGCCCGCGCGCTTGATCACCGGGATGGTCATCACGCCGGTTGAAACGACGTTCGAGATCGCTGCGCCGGAAAGCGTGCCGAACAGGGCCGAACTGGCGACCGCTGAATGGGCCGCGCCGCCGGTCAGGCCGCCGGTCAGCCGATTGGCGATCTTCATGAGCAACTCGCCGGCGCCTGAGGCCATCAGGACGGCGCCGAAAACGATGAAAATCAGCACGTTGCCGGAGACGACCTGCAAGGGCTGGCCGAACATGCCGCCCGTCTGGGCCCAGAAATTCTGGACCATCGCGCGCAGGTTCTGCGCGAACGTCGCCTCTGATCCCGCGAAGATACCGGTCCAGTCCGGCAGCAGGCCCCGAACGAAGAAATAGACCACCCAGAACAGGCAGAAACCGACGATGAAGCCGCCGAAGAGTCGCCACGTCAGGTAGAGCGTGATCGCCGTCGCCACAGGAAACATCACGAAGTCCAGCGGCGAGGCGGAGGGCAGGAGACCGCTGTCGGTGACGAAGATCTCGACGATCCAGCTCACAAACGCGGCCAGCGCGACGAGGGTCAGTGCCCAATTCAGCCAACGCAAGGATGGGCTGCGATGGAGGTTCAGCAGCGAGATAACGAACGAGAAGGCGATCGGCAGGCCCAGGATCAGCCCGGTCGGCTGCAGGAAGTTGCGCTCCAAGGTACGGTAGGCCGCGCCCAGCCAATGCTCGCGCAACAGGGTTCGTTGATCGCGCCGCGACAGCGCGTCAAAGCCCTCGGTCGTGCTCTCGACAAACCAGCGCACGAAGTCCGACATCGGGCCGGACGCCGCGTAAACCACAACGACAATGGCAAAGAGCACGGCCAGGACGTTGGCGATCGATCTGTCCAACGGGTGGGGCTCAAGTGCCGCCTGTGATGCGTCCGAACTCACGAGCGGCCGGCGGTCGCGATTAGACGACGGACCAGCCGCGCTGCCACGCGGCCGTTGGTACCGCTCAACAGGTCGGAGCTAGGTAGGTCGTCCCTCACAAGCACGGTGTGCACCCGTGTCCCCCCAAGTCGACGGTTTGTCTCCGCTCTTTGGGCCTGAATGCTAAGGCTCTCAGGGGCTAATGGATAGATCGGAATAGTTGAATGCGATCGCTCGAGCGGACATCGGATAACCAATGGCGTCTCGGTCCGATCGGTAAATGGATTTTACCCGGGTAAAACTTGACAGCCGGTTTTTACCCGGGTAAAAAGACGGCATGGACAACGAGATCACATTCGCCATCTTTCTCGGCTCGTCGCTCGTCGCGACCGGGCCGATCGACGTTGCGGTGCGTTCGGTCTTGGACCAAGGCGTGCCGCAACCCGAACGCTGCGTCATGCTTGAGGAACAGACGGGCCGCAGCGTCGACATCGATTGGCGCGGCACCCCGGCAGAAATCGTCGAGCGAGCCATCGCCCAGTTCGTGACCAAGCCTCCGGGGCGCCCCAAGCTGGGTGTCGAGGGCAGGGAGGTGACCTTGCTGCCTCGGCACTGGCGATGGCTGTCGCAGCAACGCGGTGGGGCCTCGGCCGCCCTTCGGCGGCTTGTGGAGGCCGACATGCGCGGCGGCAAGGCTGATCCCACCAAGGTCGATGCGCTCTATCGGCAAATGTCGGTCCTGGCGGGCGACCAGCCCGGTTTCGAGGAGGCGGCGCGCCAGCTTTATGCCGGGAACCGAGAGGGCGTCGACGATATCATCGGCGCATGGCCGGGCGACCTGCCGGCCTACTTCGGACACCGCTTGGATGCCGTCTTTGCCAAAGAAGCGGCTTAGCCGGACCGGAGATAGCGGACGGCCGCGTCCTGTTCGAACAGGTAGAGGAGAAGGCGCAACGCCTGGCCGCGGTCGCCTTCCATCTCCGGGTCCCGGTTCAGGATCAGGCGGACATCGTCGCGCGCCGCGGCCAGCAGGTCGCCATGGGCGGCGAGATCGGCCAATCGCCAGACCTGCAGGCCGGACTGCCGCGTGCCCAGCACCTCGCCGGCACCACGCAGCTCCAGGTCCGCTTCGGCGATGACAAAACCGTCCTCCGTCTCACGCAAGGTGGCCAGGCGTTTCCGGGCCGTTTCCGATAGCGGCGGGGCATAGACCAAAAAGCAGACCGACTGCGCCGCACCCCGCCCGACGCGGCCGCGCAACTGGTGAAGCTGGGCCAGGCCAAACCGCTCGGCATGCTCGACCACCATGATGGTGGCCTCGGGCACGTCGACGCCGACCTCGATCACCGTGGTCGCGACCAAAATGTCGATGTCACCGGCAACGAAGCGCGCCATCACGGCGTCCTTCTCCGGCCCCTTCAGCCGGCCGTGCACCAGGCCGACCCGGTCGCCGAACTGACGCTTCAGATCCTCAAACCGCTCGGTCGCGGCGGCCATGTCCGATTTTTCGGACTCCTCGACCAGCGGGCAGACCCAGTAGGCACGCGCGCCCTCGGCCAGCTTGCGGTGCAAGGCCTCGATCAGGTCCGGTAGACGGTCGGCCGGCAAAACCCTTGTGTCCACCGGTTGCCGCCCCGGCGGCTTTTCGGTCAGGCGCGAGACCTCCATGTCGCCATAGGCCGTCAGCGCCAAGGTGCGCGGGATGGGCGTGGCGGTCATCACCAGCAGGTCGACACCGGCGCCCTTGGTGGTCAGTTGCAGCCGTTGGTGAACGCCGAACCGATGCTGTTCGTCGACCACGGCAAGCGCCAGGTCGTGGAACTCGACGCTTTCTTGAACCAGCGCATGGGTGCCGACGATCAGCGGCAGGCTGCCGTCGCGCAGGGCGGCCAGTACGGGCTCGCGTGCCTTGCCCCGGTCGCGGCCCGTCAAGAGCGCGATCTCGATGCCCGCCGCTTTGGCCAGCGGTGCCAGTGTCTGATGATGCTGACGGGCCAGGATTTCGGTCGGCGCCAGCATCGCCGCTTGCCGGCCGGCCTCGACGGCGGTCAGCATCGCCATCAGCGCGACCACCGTCTTGCCGCTGCCGACATCGCCTTGCAGCAGGCGCAGCATCCGGTCGGTGCCCGCCATGTCGGCATCGATCTCCGACAGGGCGGTGCGCTGCGAGGCCGTCAGCTCAAAGCCGAGCGCGGCGGCGGCCTTGGCGCGCAAACGCCCGTCGCCCGTCGTCGATCGGCCCTTCAGGCGCCGTTGGGCACGCCGGATCAGGGCCAGCGCCAACTGATTGGCCAACAGCTCGTCATAGGCCAGCCGGGCACGGGCGGGCGCCATGGGCAGCAGGTCGGCGGCGGATTGCGGCGCGTGCGCGGCCAAGAGCGCGGCTCGCCAGTCCGACCAGCCATTGCGTTCCCGCCAGGCCGGGTCCTGCCATTCCGCCAGTTCCGGCGCCTCTTTCAGCGCGGCGGCGATCGCCTTGGCCAGGGGTTTTGGCGTCAGACCCGTCGTCAGCGGATAAACCGGTTCGATCTTCGGGATCTGGTCCCGCGCCTCGGGCGGCACGATATAGTCCGGGTGGGCCATTTGGGCCGTGCCGCGATACCATTCGATCCGGCCGCTGACGATGCGCTTGGCGCCGACCGGCAACTCGCGCATCAGATAGTCGCCCCTTGCGTGGAAGAAGACGAGTTCCAGCGTGCCCGACGGGTCCGTGGTGATGACGCGATACGGCCCGCGCCCGCCCGAGGGCTGGTGGGCCTCGACCGTGACCTCCAGCGTCGCCGTCCTGCCGTCTTCCAACCCGGCGATCGACGGCACCGGGTTGCGGTCGATCACCCCGCTGGGCAGATGCCACAGCAGGTCGACCAGATGTGGGCCGGCGAGGCGGGTCAACAGCCCGGCGATCTTGCTGCCGACGCCGGGCAGGGTCTGGATCCCGGCAAAAAGCGGGAACAGGATTTGCGGTCGCACCGTGGCGGCTCTATATCGTCTCGGGCCGAAGCTGGGATCGGTGAGCCGCCAGGGTAGAGGAATGTCCGTCAAAGGCCAAAAACAGAAAGGCGTGTTCGCCGCCGACACGCCGGACGACATCGACGCGTTCCGGCGCCAACTCGCGTTTCGAAGCTGGCATCGCGGCACGCGGGAGGCCGATTTGCTGCTCGGCGGGTTCGCGGACCGGCACTTGGCGGGCTTCGGCTGGGACGAACTGCACAGCTACCGGCGCCTGATCGAGGAAAGCGACCCCGACCTCTACAACTGGATCACGGGCCGCGAGCCGGTGCCGGACAGGCTGAAATCGCCGGTCGCCGATCTGCTCGTTGCCCACAAGCGTGAACCGAACAAGCGCTGAAACCATGTTTGATCTGAAGCTGGATACCCGCCAGGCGGGACCGATCGCCGTTGGCGGCGCGCCGGAGGGGCACGATGCAAGGGTGCTGGCCGCCATCGCTGGCAATCTTTCGGACACGCCGCTGCTGCATATCGCCGTCGATGACAGCCGCGCGGCGCGCCTGGCCGAGCTGATCGGCTTCTTCGCGCCCGATCTGCCGGTCGTCGTGTTGCCGGCCTGGGACTGCTTGCCCTACGACCGGGTCTCACCAAACCCGCAGATCATCGCAAGGCGAGTCAGCGCGCTGGGCCAGATCGCCGCCCATCAGGCCGCTTCCCAAGGCAAGCTGCTGGTCATCACAACAATCAACGCGGCAATCCAGCGGCTGCCGACGCGCGGCAGCCTGGCCTCCTCCCATTTCACCGTTGCGGTCGGCGACCGGCTCGATCTTGACGCCCTTCAGCTCTTTTTGGCCAAGAACGGCTACAGCCGGACCCAGACCGTGCGGGAATGGGGCGAGTTCGCCATGCGCGGCGACATCATCGACCTGTTTCCGCCCGGTGCCGACGAGCCTTGTCGGATCGACCTGTTCGGCGACGATGTTGAACGCCTGCGCACCTTTGATGCGCTGAGCCAGCGGACCAGCGGCACCATCGACCGGCTGGACCTGCTGGCGATGGGCGAGCTGTTTCTGGACGAGGCGTCGATCGACCGGTTCCGGGCGGGCTATCGCCGCAATTTCGGCGCCGTCACCGATGACGACCCGCTCTACGAGGCGGTATCTGCCGGCCGCCGCTATGCCGGCATGGAACATTGGCTGCCTCTGTTTCACGAGACGATGGAGACGATCTTCGACCACCTGCCGTCGGCACCGGTCAGCCTGGACCCGCAGATCGACCAGGCGCGCGAGGCAAGGCTGGTCCAGATCTCCGATTTTCACGGGGCGCGCCTGACCCTGCAGGCCACCGAACGCAAGGCCAAGGCGCCGGTCTACAAGCCCCTGCCGCCCGATGCGCTCTATCTGACGGCAGAGGAATGGCAGCGGCATCTCGCCGAGCGGCCGGTGGCCATGCTGTCGCCCTTTGCGCCGCCGCCCGGTGCGAAGGGCGCGATCGACGCGCGCGGGCGGGGCGGGCGGGACTTTACCGACGCCCGAAACGCGCCGGAAGGATCGCTTTATGACGCGGTCCGGGTTCACGTCGCGTCGTTGAAGCGCGATGGACGGTCGGTCTTGATTGCCGGCTATACGCGGGGCGCGCGCGATCGCCTGGCCGGTCTTTTGCGCGACCACGGGCTGTGGGAGGTCGAGGCCGTTGACGGTCTCGCCGATGTCGGCTCTTTGGATTCCCAGCGCGTCGCCAGCGTCGTTCTGCCGATCGAGCATGGTTTCGTCGCGCCCGACCTGGCGGTCATCACCGAAACCGACATTCTGGGCGACCGGCTGACGCGCCAGCCCAAGCAGCGGCGCAAGGCCGAACAGTTCATTGCCGAAATCTCGGCCCTCTCGGAGGGCGACTATGTCGTGCATGTCGAGCACGGCGTCGGCCGCTATGAGGGGCTGGACACGCTGGATGTCGGCGGCGCGGCGCATGATTTCGTCCGGCTGATCTATGCCGAAAACGCCAAGCTGTTCGTCCCGGTCGAGAACATCGAGGTGCTGTCGCGCTACGGTTCCGACGATACGATCGTCCAGCTTGACCGGCTGGGCGGTGCGGCCTGGCAGGCGCGAAAGTCTCGGGTCAAGAAGCGCCTGAAGGACATGGCGGACGCCTTGATGGGCGTTGCCGCCGCACGCGAACTGCGCAAGGGCGAGGTGATTGAGCCGGGCGACGGCGCCTATGACGAGTTTGCCGCCCGCTTTCCCTATCCCGAGACCGACGATCAGCTTTCCGCCATCGCCGATGTCCTGCACGATCTGGGCTCGGGCCGGCCGATGGACCGGCTGATCTGCGGTGATGTCGGGTTCGGCAAGACCGAGGTCGCGCTGAGGGCCGCCTTTCTGGCCGCCATATCCGGCCGGCAGGTGGCCGTGGTGGTGCCCACGACGCTGCTCGCGCGCCAGCACTATCAGAACTTTGTCGACCGGTTCGCTAACCTGCCGATCCGCGTCGGCCGCCTGTCCCGCCTGACGCCGGCGGCCGAGCAAAAGGAGGTGCGCGCCGGCCTGGCCGACGGCACCGTCGACATCGTCATCGGCACCCACGCGCTGTTGGGCAAGCAGATTCAGTTCAAGCAGCTCGGCCTGGTGATCATCGACGAAGAGCAGCATTTCGGCGTCAAGCAAAAGGAAAAGCTGAAACAACTGAAGGCCAACACCCATGTGCTGACCCTGACCGCGACGCCGATCCCGCGCACCTTGCAGATGGCGCTGGCCGGCGTGCGCGAGTTGTCGCTGATCAGCACGCCGCCGATCGATCGGCTGGCTGTCCGGTCCTTTGTGCTGCCTTACGACCCGGTGGTCGTGCGCGAGGCCCTGTTGCGCGAGCATTTCCGCGGCGGCCAGACCTACTATGTCTGCCCCAGGATCCAGGACCTGGAAGGCGTGCGCGAGGCGCTGACGGAGCTGGTGCCGGAGATCCGCGTCGCCATGGCCCATGGCCGCATGGCGCCGTCCCAGCTCGAGGAGGTCATGACGGCCTTCTATGACGGCCAGTTCGATGTGTTGTTGTGCACCAGCATCGTCGAGTCGGGCTTGGACGTGCCGTCGGCGAATACAATCATCATCCATCGGGCCGACATGTTCGGCCTGGCCCAGCTTTACCAGCTTCGCGGCCGCATCGGCCGGTCCAAGGTGCGCGGTTACGCCTATCTGACCTATCGGCCGGACCGGCCGCTCAGCGCGATCGCGCAGCAACGTCTGCATGTGATCGAAACCCTGGACACGCTTGGCGCGGGCTTCACCCTGGCCAGCCACGACATGGACATTCGCGGCGCCGGCAATCTCCTGGGCGAGGAGCAGTCGGGCCATGTCCGCGAAGTCGGCATCGAGCTCTATCAGCAGCTCTTGGAAGAGGCCGTGGCGGCCGCCAGGGGTGATGTCGGCGACGCTGACGATGAATGGGCGCCGCAGATCAATCTAGGCATCCCGGTGCTGATCCCCGAGGCCTATGTCCCCGACTTGCAAGTCCGGCTGGACCTCTACCGGCGGGTCGCGAAGCTGGTCGACCGCAGCGAGATCGACGCTTTCGCCGCCGAACTGATCGACCGGTTCGGCCGGCTTCCCGACGAGGTCGAGAACCTGCTGACGCTGGTCTCGCTCAAGCGGCTTTGCAAGCAGGCGGGCATCGACAAGCTGGACGCTGGGCCACGCGGCGCCATCATTGGTTTTCGCAACGACAATTTCGCCAATCCGGTTGAGCTTATTGGTTTGATCGCCCAACGCGTGGGTACGCTAAAGCTTCGTCCGGACCATCGGCTGGTGCTGGTGCAGGGATGGGATAAGGTCGATCGCCGCGTGGACGGTGTCCGCCGGTTCGTCACCGAGCTGGCGGATCTGGCCGCCGCGGCTTAAGCGGGCGCCTTGTCAGGATCCATCGCCAGGTCGAAGACGGGCAGGAAGGCGCTCGGTTCCTGGGCGCCGGAAACGGCGAAGCGCCGGTCGACCACGAAACAGGGCACACCCTGAATGCCCATCTGGCGGGCCGCCTGGTCGACCGCCAGCACGGCATCTCGATCCTCGTCGCTTTCCAGATACTGCACGATCAGCTTGCGCGTCTCGCCGCACTCCGACGCCCGATCGGCCAGCACGTCGTGGCGCCCGATGTCTGCGCCTTCCTGAAAGTAGGCGCAGAAGATCCTGTCCACCAGCGCCGGCGTGTCGGCGCCGGTGCGCTGGAACAGACGCACCAGGCGATGGCCGTCCAGCGTGTTGGGGGTGCGCGCGATCCTGTCGATGTCGAGTTCGATGCCGTCCTTGGCGGCGGTCTCGCGGATCATGGAATAGACCTGCCCGGCATGTTCGGGTCCGCCGAATTTGGCGTCCAGATAGGCCTTTCGCGGCATGCCGTTTACCGGCATGTCCGGATTCAGCTGAAATGGCTGCCAGCTAAGCTCCGCCGGCCTTTCCGGGCGCAGGGCCAGCGCCGCCTCCAGCCGGTGCTTGCCGATGAAACACCACGGGCAGATCAGGTCGAAAAAGATATCGATACGCATCGTTGTCGGGTCGCCCAAGGGTTGCGATCAACAATGGGCATGAACGGCCCGCCGGGCAAGCAGCTCGGTCCGCTAGCTGGCGTTGCACGCAGCCAAGGCGGCGTTCGTGGCCAAGGTGAAACCGAGAAGGGAGACTTCGATCTCGCCCTCCGCGCCGTTGCCGCCAAGCCGCACGACCATGACCAGGCCCTCGCGCATGAGCGTGAACAGGCGCTCATCATCGTCGGGTTCGGAATAGGCATAGCCGTCCGCGGCCCGGGACAGGGCAAAGCTGGCTTCCCCGTCGATGGTCGCGCGCGCGCCATCGCCGGACGACAGCAGTCGCGGGTCGATCGCCAGATAGCCGACAGGCTGGCTGTCCGCCAGCGCGGTGTTGTAGGCCCAGAAGATGTCGCCGAACCTGATTTCAGGATGCAGCGCCCGTGCCGCGCAGATCTGGCCATCGGGCGTTTGCGCCGTGCGCACATCCCAGGATCCGAACGTGCCGACAAACTCGACGCCGTTCTGTGCCCGGACGTCGCCGACACAAAACCAGGCGGTCACCAGTATTGCCAACGTGACCCGGCGCGTCATTGGCCCCCGTTCCCCCTCCGCCACTCAAGCCGGTCTCCAAATCCAATGAAGAATCAGAGACATAGCACAGGCTAGGTTTGCCCCGCTCTTCCGTGCAGCGCAATAAAAAGTTCATCAAGGGAATGAAATCGCCGGGTTTTAGTTCTGGGCTTCAGCACAAAGCCGGTGCAGGCGGGTCTTGTACTTCTCATACGCCTGGGCGCTTGGCCAGGCCGCGACCTTACGCGGCAGGGGGTCGGCGCGGATCTTCAAAACCCGCCGGATCTCGTCGTACTGGTAGCCGGCAACGCTGACGGCCTCGGTCGCGGCCGCGATGCGGTCCGCCCGCTTGATCAGGCGTTTCCAGCTTGCCGGCAGTTCCGCCGGCAGGCCAACGCGCAGATGCACCGCCCGCCGGGTTCGCGCGGCAATCTCTTGATAGGCCGGCCCAAGATGCGGCTTCAGCGGGCTGATCGGATCGAAGGAAACGAACCCCTCTTCGGCGTCGTGGACCAGATGGGCCAGTTGCAACCGAGCGGACAAGCCGTTTTTGGAGAGCTTGCACCCGATGTCGGTTACCATCAGCGAGTGCTGGGCCACCGAATAGAGATGCTCGCCACTGGTCTGGCCGCCCCAGCGCGCGACCCGCGACAGGGCAAAGGCGATGTCGTCCAGCTCAAAATCGATCGGCGAGGGGTTCAGCAGGTCGATCCGCCGCCCGGACAGTAGTCGCTGCCAGACATGCGCATCCGCCGGAAACGGCAAATCGGGACCAGCCAATGGGATCGAACCGCGGAACCGACCGTCAGCGCTGTGCCAACAGCCGCGCGACGCTGATGTCAAAGCCGCGGCCGGCCGCCTGGTCGATCATCTCTTCCAGCTCGGCCTCCGTGCCGGCATTGGCCAGCGCCCAGAGAATGTAGGATCGCGACCCGCTGCGGCAAAAGGCCACCCGGGGCGCCGGCGTGTCGTTCAGCGCCGCGCGCATGCCCTCGATGTCCTGCGGCGACAGCTGCCGCATGCTGATGGGCACGAATCGGTAATCGAGGCCCTGCTGCTTGGCCGCCGCCGCGATGCTGTCCGAGCTGGCCTGATGCTGTTCTTCGCCGTCAGGCCGGTTATTGATGATTGCGCGTATGCCGGCCTCGGCAGCACCGGGTATCGCGTCTGGACCGATGGCGCCGCAGATCGCCGTTTCGTCGTCGAGCCAAAGCAGCTGCATAGGTCCGGTTCCTCAAGCGCTAGAGCGCGTTCAGCGGGATTTTCAGATAGCGGACCCCATTATCCTCCGGCTCAGGCAAATCGCCAGCGCGAATGTTCACCTGGATCGACGGCAGAATCAGACGCGGCATGGACAACACCGCGTCGCGTTTTGTGCGCATGGCGACGAAATCCTCTTCGCTCGCGCCGTTGCCGACATGGATGTTCTTGGCGGATTGCTCCGCCACCGTGCTCTCCCAGGCCGGCTCGCGCCCGCCGGGCATATAGTCGTGGCAGGTGAACAGGCGCGTTTCCGGCGGCAGAGAGAGAATCCGGTGGATCGACCGATAGAGATCGCGCGGGTCGCCGCCGGGAAAGTCGCAGCGTGCGGTGCCGAAATCGGGCTGAAACAGTGTGTCGCCGACAAAGGCGGCATCGCCGATCACATACGTCACGCAGGCCGGCGTGTGGCCGGGCGTGGCCATCACGGCCGCGTCGATGTCGCCCAGCTTGAACGTTTCGCCATCATCGAACAGATGGTCGAACTGACGCCCATCCGGCACGAAGTCCGATCCCAGCGCCAGGATCTGGCCGAACGCGTCCTGAACGGCCGTGATATGACGCCCGATCCCGATCCGACCGCCCAGCCTTTCCCTGAGATAAGGCGCGGCGGACAGATGGTCGGCATGGGCGTGCGTTTCCAGGATCCATTCGACGACGAGATTATTGCCTTCGACTGCATCGACCAAGGCATCGGCTGACTCGGTGGCTATGCGCCCGGATGCGGGATCATAGTCGAGCACGGGATCGATGATCGCTGCGTGCCGAGACGTCGTATCATAGGCGACATGGCTGACGGTATTGGTCGCGCCGTCAAAAAAGGATCGCACCGCCAGGGCTGGCGCATCTGTTTCAGTCATCTCGCTCCCTCAATCTCCGCGTCATTGACGGGCGATCATACGATACAGGTGTGTAAAATGCGCGGCCGACTTGTTCGGCACCGTGCTTTGGGCGCCGAGAACCGATGTCCCACACCAACACCATCGAAGATGCCGATTTAGCGGCACGATCTTCTATCGCCGCGAGTAGATTGCCCTGGCGAAGGCGAGACTGTGCGTTTTGCAACAGAATTTCAGCCTCTAAACCACAAGAGTATTGGCGCCAAGACAATAAGGCCCGATATTTTCCATAGTCGGGGACGGGCATGACCATCGATCGAAAGGACATAAGCATGGTCCGGTCGAGTCTGTACACGATAATGCTTGCGGCCGTGGCGTCGGGGTCGCTGATGCCACTACAGGCTGCCGAAATCGCGCTCTATGACGCGACCTACAGGGTCGTTACCGGTGACGGCGGCGGGGAACCGGGCCAGTCAGGCGAAATCAGACAGCGCTTGGGGCGCGAATGCCGCGACTGGGTGTACAGCCAGGATGCGGAGTTCGAACTCCCCGACAACCAGGTCATGTCTTGGCAGACCTCGACACGCGAATCGATGGACGCGACCGAATACCAATTCGACATGACGACGCGGAGCGACGGGTCCGTCGACCATGTTCAGGGGAGCGCCGTCATGAATGCCTACAGTGGACGGGCGGTTTTCGCCGGGCCGGAAAGCACCGTGATGCGGATGGAGCCTGAGACCCTGTTCCCGACGCAGTTCACCTCGGCCCTGATCGACCACGCGGAGTCCGGCGATCGATACTTCTCGGTTCCGGTGTTCAGCGGTGTCGATGGTCACCAGGTCGTCCAAGTCACTGCCGTTATCGGCGATCCGTTCGACGCCCCGCCGGCGGGCACGACAGCCAGCCTTCTTGGCCATCGCGGCTGGCCGGTTACGCTTGCCTACTTCAACGATGGTGGCGACGGCGATATGCGCTACCAGGTGCATGTCGATCTCTTGGAAAACGGCATCGCGCGATCGATCGAGTTCCAGGACGGCGACCTTCGCCTGTCGATCGGCATATCGACGATCGAGTTCGTGGCGCCTGCCGACTGCTAGCGCTGAGAGCGTCCAGTCGGTAAGACGCCGTTCCCATCAAAAAACCTCATTCCCGGCGTTGGTTCACCGCCGTCGGATGACTATTGTCACATAAGCCGTCACATCGGGACCATCATGCTCGGACCTTTCAGGCTCGCCGCCCTTGGCCTTCCCTTCGCGCTGATCACCAGCCCTGGGCTGGGTTGGGAGATCGCACCGCATCATGCTGTCTACGAGCTGTCGCTTGAGAGCCGGCCCGGCGCCGGCAACATCAGCGCCCTCGACGGCAACATGACCTTCACCTGGGATCAGGGCTGCGACGGCTGGGTGATCGAGCAGAACTACCAGATCGATCTGCTGGACCAGGAAGGCGGTACGATCCGCATCGGTTCGGAATTCATCGCGCTTGAGACCCTGGACGGTTCCGAGTTGGAATTCGAGTCCCGCAACTCGCTCAACGGGTTGGTTGACGAGGAGTTCGCGGGCGAGGCCATCGTAGGCGAGGAGGGCGGTCGCGCACGCTACCGTGTTCCCAACGGGCTGGAGATGGCATTGCCGGCGGGCACGCTGTTTCCGACCGCGCACAGCTTGGAACTGCTCGAACGCGCGCACGCCGGCGAGAGGTTTTTCGTCGCGGAGGTTTTCGACGGAACCAGCGAGGGCGGCCTTTCGGAGGTATCAAGCGTCATCGGCGCCAGCTTCGAGGCGCCGGGGCCGGAGGCGCGGGTGATCTCGCCCCTGCTGCTGCGCCCGGGCTGGTCGATCAACCTGGCCTATTTCGATCTCCACTCACAATCGCCGGAACCGAATGTCGAACTCAGCATCGAGGTGCTTGATAACGGCGTCGTTCGCCAGATGATTGTCGACTACGGCACTTTTGCGATGACCGCCACGCCGGTGTTTCTTGAGCCCATCGACCAGAGCAGCTGCTGAGCGACAAATGTCAGCATGGGGATCAGCGCCGGGTTTCCGTCTTGAACCCGCGGCCTTTGGCGATCGCCTGCGCGCCCAGCTTGGCCCGAACCGCATCGATGGCGCGTTCCACGTCGCGCCGGCGCGTGATCGTCGGGTCGACAAGGTCCGGCGGGTCGGCCTTGTCGTCGTCCGTGATCTCCGAAACCCCGATGCCGACCAGCCGAAAGCTCGGGCCCGTCGTTTCCGCCTTCAGCATCGGCAGCGCAATCCGATAGAGCGTTTCCGCCAGTTGCGTCGGCGCGGGCAGCGTATGGCTGCGCGTCAGCAGCTTGAAACTCCCGGTCTTCAGCTTCAGCACCACGGTCTTGCCCGCCAGATGCTTGGCTTTCAGGCGCTCCGCCACCTTTTCACATAAGGGCCAAAGCACTTGGGCCAGCGCGTCACCGTCGCTGACGTCGACGTTGAGAGTCGTTTCCGACGAGATGCTCTTGGCGCCACGACCGGGTTCGACCCGACGTCGATCGTCGGCACGGGCGAAAGACCAAAGGCGGCTGCCGATCGAACCGTAGCGATCGACCAACTGCCGTTCATCAAACCGCCGCAACTGTCCGATCGTGCGAATGCCGTCGGCCTTCAGCCGGGCCTGCAACGCCTTGCCGGCGCCCCACATGGCGCTGATCGGCTGATCGGACAGAAAGTCCAGCGCCTCCTGCCGGCCGACCACCGAAAAGCCGCGCGGTTTGTCCAGGTCCGAGGCCATCTTGGCCAGGAACTTGTTGAAGCTCAGCCCGACGGAGACCGTGATGCCGATCTGCCGTTCGACCTCGTGCGCCAGCCAGATGCAGCTTTGCGCCGGGCTGCGGCCATGGACCCGCGCCGTGCCGCCCAGATCGAGAAAGGCCTCGTCGATCGAGATCGGCTCGACCAGGGGTGTCAGGCTTTGCATCAACGCGCGAACCTCGCGCCCGGCGGCGCTGTACTTCTTGAAGTCCGGCGGGATGACGACGGCGTCCGGGCAGGCCTTCAGCGCCTTGAACATGGGCTGGGCCGAATGACAGCCGTAGAGCCGGGCAATGTAGCAGGCGGTCGACACCACGCCGCGCCGCCCGCCACCGATCAGCACCGGCTTGTCCTTCAGGCTGGGGTCGTCGCGCTTCTCGATCGCCGCGTAGAAGGCGTCACAGTCGATATGGGCGATGGTGAGCGTGTTCAGCTCGCCATGGCTGACCAGCTTGGTTGACCGGCAGTCGGGGCAGCGGGCAGGGGCCGGGTCGCCCGATCCGGCGGCGCCGCAGTCGCGGCAGATATAGTCCGTCGCGCCCATGGCCCAATTCTAAGTCGCGCGGCCGACAAGACAAAGGCCGTTCCACGGCGGGAACGGCCCGATCATCACAAAGCTTGGCTGGCGCCTATCGGCGCCCGGCGCGGGCTATTTGATCTTGGCTTCCTTGAACTCGACATGCTTGCGCGCCACCGGGTCGTACTTGCGCAAACTCATCTTCTCCGTCTGGACCTTTGGGTTCTTCTTCGTGACGTAGAAGAAACCGGTATCCGCCGTGCTGACCATGCGGATCTTGATGCTGTTCGGTTTTGCCATGGCTCAAATTCCGTGTTCGAGGGGCCGGGGCCCGTCAAAGGCAGGTGGGGAACATAGTCACGCGCGCCGACAAGTCAAGCGTGCGGCGCCTGGCCGATGGCTCAGCCCGACGTCTCGGTACCTGTCAAAGCCGCCGCTACCGCCTGGCGATAGAGCGACGGGTCGTTGAGAACGTCGATCGCCACCATCACGTCCAATTCGGCGGAATGCACGCGCCACGGACACTCGGCGCGCAGTTGCCGCAGGCTTTCCGCATCGTCCGCCGCGCGCTGGCGAAGATCTGCCAGCGACGCCGGAACGGGCAGGCTGCCGTCGCGGAACCGGCTGACCAGCGAATCGGCATCATAGATGCCGACGCTGGTGCAGACGGTCGGCAGCACGCCCTGCTGGTCGATGGTGAAGCCCGAGGGCGCGAAAATCCGGCTCCAGGTCAGGAACAGCTCGCCCCCATTGGGCAGCGGCGTCACGGTCTGAACGCTGCCCTTGCCGAAGGACGAGGCGCCGATCACGATGGCCCGGCCGCTGTCCTGAAGGGCGGCTGCGACAATCTCCGCCGCGGACGCGGACCTGCCGTCGACCAGAACCGCCATCGGCAGCCCGTTGGCGATGTCGCCGGGGTCCGACTGAAACTCCTGGTGGCTTCGCGGATGGCGACCGCGCGTGCGGATGATCTCGCCGCGCGAGATGAACAGGTCTGCCACATCGACCGATTGGCCCAGCAGACCCCCGGGGTTGCCGCGCAGATCCAGGATGATGCCGCGCAAACTCGGGCCCTCGCTGGCCACCACCTCGATCACGGTGTCACGCAACTGCTCTACCACGGCGGTGTTGAACCGGCTGATGTCGACCACCGCGATATCGTCGTCGATCCGCACATGCACGACGGTGGGGATCACCTGGTCCCGGGTCAGCCGGAAGGTTTCAAGCGTCCCATCCGCGTTCCGGACACCGACGCGAACGCGGGTACCGATAGGGCCACGCAACCCTTCGCCGAGTTGCTCGATGGTCCATGCTTCAGTGGATTCGCCGTCGATCGACACAATCTGGCCGCCGGCCTGCATGCCGGCCTCGGCTGCCGGCCCATCTTGGAAGATCTCGCGGATGATCACCTCGCCCGACGGTTCCAGGTCGAGCAGCATGCCGACACCGCCATACCCCTCGCGCAGGGTCCTCTCCACGGACGCCTGGTTCGGCGGCAGATAGCGTGAATAGGAATCGAGGCCGCTGGTGACGCCGGTGAACACCGCTTCGATCAGGGTATCGGGGTCGGCGTCGGCCAGTTGCGGTGAAACCGCACGTCCGTAATCGATTGCGGCAAGCGTGACTTCCGCCCAGCCACGCGCATCACCGGGCGCGGGGGTCCCATAGCTGAGGATGACCCTATCGTCGCTCAAGACAGCGATGGTATCGTCGCTGAGTTCGGCGGAGATGGCGGGATCGAGTTCGGACAATCCGTTGATGCCGTTCATTGCCACTTGGCCAAGATCGACGGGTCGCACATACAGATTGTCAATCTGCTGATAGCCGACCAGCAATGTCGCGGCCGCCAGTTGCTCAGGCGTAATGTCCGACCGATCGAAGCCAAACTCCGGCTCCGCGCCTGCACACGCCGCCAGCGTGCCGGCAACCGCCAGCAACCAGCAAAACTTGCGGAAATTGGGCCTCACCGCTGTCTCCCAGCATAAGAATCGGCAGCAGGGGGCGACTGCCGACCGCGCGACGCTATCACGCCGCGTATGACGGCAATAGGGCACAATTTGAAAGCCCGATCACTGTTGCGTCACCGTCGCGACCGTGATCGCCGGCGGTTTTGCCGGCCCTTCGACGGCCCGCTCTTGCGCCGCGCCGCGTGCGGCGCGATGGACGGTCTTGGCAGAAAATCCGTCGACGCCCCTTCGTCCTGATCGCCGTCGGACATGAGGGCCAGGACCGTGCTGCCGGTCACCGGATTGGCCTCGACCAGCCGGACGGCCACCGAAGCGCCGAGCTGAAAGACCCGCCCCCAACGCCGACCGACCAGCGCCTGTGACCCCTCATCAAGATCGTAATAGTCGTCCGGCAAGGTGCTGATGGGCACCAGCCCGTCGCCGCCGCTGTCGTCAAGCCGGACGAACAGGCCGAACCGGGTGACGCTGGTCACCCTGCCGGTGAGGCGCTGCCCGACCTGATCGACCAGATAGGCGGCCGTGTAACGATCACCGGCATCCCGCTCCGCCGCCGCGGCGCGCCGTTCGGTCATCGTCAGATGGTCGCCGATCGCGGCCAACTGGCTCAACTCGGCATCGCCGGCGCCGCCTTTGCCCAGGCCAAGCGCCCGGATCAGTGCGCGATGAACCATCAGGTCCGCGTAACGGCGGATCGGCGAGGTGAAATGGACGTAAGCCGGCAGGGCAAGGCCGAAATGGCCGATATTGTCCTGCTGATAGACCGCCTGGGATTGGGCGCGCAACACCATCTCCGACACGGTCTCGCTTTCCGGCCGGCCGGCGGCGCGTGCCAGGATCTGTGTGAACATGCGCGGCTGGGCCACCTGGCCCAGCGACAGCGAGTAGCCGAGCGGCTGCAGGAAGTCGCGCAGGGCCATCAGCCGGCTGCGCTCCGGCGCGTCATGCACCCGGAACAGGCCGCCGATGCCATGATCCTGCAGCGCGCGTGCGGCCGCGACGTTGGCCGCGATCATGAACTCTTCGATCAGCCGGTGGCTGTCCAGCCGGTCTCGCTGGCGTATGTCGGTCACGCGACCCCGATCGTCCAGGACGAAGCGCCGCTCCGGCACGTCCAGCTCAAGCGTGCCTCGGCTTTCTCGTGCCTGCGCCAGGCAGCGAAAGGCGCCGTAGAGCGGGGTGATCACGCCTCCCAGCAAGGGCCTCGTGGCATCGTCCGGGCTGCCGTCCGCCGCACGCTGGACCTGTTCGTAGGTCAGGCGGGCCTCCGATCGCATCAGGCCGCGCACGAAGTCGTAACGCTTGATATGCCCGCTGCCGTCGATCGTCAGATGGACGGCCACGCAAGCACGGTCGTCGCCCGGGACGAGGGAGCATAGCCCGTTGGACAGCGCCTCGGGCAGCATCGGCACGACCCGGTCCGGGAAATAGCAGCTGTTGCCCCGCCGCCGCGCCTCCTTGTCCAGCGCACCGTCGGGCGAGACATAGGCCGCAACATCGGCGATCGCCACGATCAGGTGCCAGCCATCCTTGTTCGCCGGGTTGGCATCCGGTTCGGCCCAGACCGCGTCATCGAAGTCGCGCGCATCGGCGCCATCAATCGTAACGAGATGCACGTTCCGGAGATCGGCACGGTCGCCTAGTTGCGGCGGTTTCGCATCCTCCGCCTGGCTGATGGCGGCGTCTGGGAACTGATCAGGAATGCCAGCCGCCGCGATCGCGATCCGGCTGATCATGGCGGGATCGTCCGCGCGGCCGAGGACCTGATCGATCGTCGCGCGCCTTGGCCCCATCCGACCCGACGGTTCCAGCAAGACGACGACCAGATCGCCGTCCCTGGCGCCGGCACGACCGCCTCGATCGATCGAGATCAGCCGGTCATTGCGCTTGTCCGCCGGGCTGACCGAGCCGCCGCCTTCAGCCCGCTCGGAGAAGACGCCAACGATCCGGGTGACCGATTGGCGATCGAGCTTGCGAATGAACGTCGCCTCGTACCGATCCGTCCCCAGACGCCGCAACTTCGCCAAGACCCGATCGCCGGCACTAAGCTGACCGCTGATCTTCCGGTCCTCGACAACATGGATCCGAGGCGGCTTCGCCTCCGGATCGTGTCGTGTTGGGACGGCCAGAAGGTCGCCGTCATCCGAAATGCGCGTAATCGTCAGAACGGCAACGGCGGGCAGGCTGTCCGGCGGCCCAAAGCGGCGGCCGGCGCTGCGCTCCAAAACGCCGTCTTCCGCCAGCTCCTTCAACAGCGCCTTCAATCGTGGCCGGTCGTCGCCCTTGATGTGAAAGGCGCGCGCGATTTCCCGCTTGCCGACGGGCTGATCGGACGACTCGATAAACTCAGCGACTTGGTCCTTGGTGGGGAAGGGCGCCTTCTTACCGGGCAAGGCAGGTTAGTCCGCGTCCGCCGCTTGCGCTGTGCCACCGGCCGCTGGCTTTCGCGACTTCTTCGCCGACGCCTTGGACTTAGCTGTTTTCTTGGCTTTCTTGGGCGCCTTGCCCTTGCCGGACTTTGCCGCCTTCGCGGCCAGCAGTTCGACGGCCTGCTCCAAGGTAACCTCTTCGACGGACGTGCCCTTCGGCAGCGAGGCCATGATCTTCGCCTTGCCTTGGCGCACATAGGGGCCGTAGCGGCCATTGAAGACCGCGACCGGCTGGCTGTCGCCGTCCGGAACGCCCAGCTCACGGACCGGTGTGCTGCCACCGCCGCCTTTCCGCGCCGTTGCGATCAGTTCCACCGCGCGATTCATCCCAACGGCAAGGACATCGTCACCGGCCGGCAGCGACTTGTAGGCGCCGTCGTGTTGCAGATAGGGGCCATAGCGGCCGATCCCGGCCAATATCGGCTTGCCGGACTCCGGATGGGTGCCGACGGTTCTGGGCAGGCCTAGCAGCTTCAGAACGATCTCAAGATCGACCGTCGCCGGCTCGTAGCCCTTGGGCAGCGAGACCCGCTTCGGCTTTTCCTTGCTTTTTTCCTCGGCATCCTCAGCCGGCCCTAGTTGCCCGTAGTATCCGAACGGTCCCTTGCGAACGCTGACCGGCAAGCCGGTTTCCGGGTCGGCGCCAAGAGCGCGCGGAAAACTAACGGCGCCGTCGACGCCGTCGGCGCCCGGCACCTCCAGCGGTCTGGTATAGCGGCAGTCCGGATAGTTCGAACAGCCGATGAAGGCCCCGGTCCGGCTCAGTTTCAGGCCCAGGCGTCCGTCGGCGCAGGATGGGCATTTGCGCGGGTCCTGGCCGTTGGCGGTCGGCCGGAAGAAGTGCGGCCCCAACTCCTCGTCCAAGGCGTCGATGACCTGGGTGATGGTCAGGTCCTTGGTGCCGTCGATGGCGGCGGAGAAGGCCTGCCAGAAGTCCCTCAGCACGGCCTGCCAATCGGCCCGTCCGCCGGAGATGTCGTCGAGCTGGCCTTCCAGCTTGGCGGTGAAGTCATACTCCACATAGCGCCCAAAAAAGCTGGTCAGGAAGGTGGTGACCAGCCGCCCCCGGTCTTCCGGCACGAAGCGTTTGCTGTCCAGGCGGACATAGTCGCGATCCTGCAGCACTTGCAGGATCGAGGCGTAGGTCGAGGGCCGGCCGATGCCCAGTTCTTCCATGCGTTTGACCAGGCTGGCCTCGCTGTAGCGCGGCGGCGGCTGGGTGAAATGCTGCTCCGGCTTGATGTCGCGGCTTTGCAGCCTGTCCCTTTCGGCCATCGCCGGCAGGCGCGTTTCGCGCTTGTCGGACGTTGCGTCCTGAACGTCGTCTCGGCCTTCCTCGTAAACCCGAAGGAAGCCGTCGAAGCGGACGATCGAGCCGGTGGCGCGCAGCACCGCCCGCTTGTCGCCGTCGCCGATATCGACCGACACCTGGTCCAGCACGGCGCTTTCCATCTGGCAGGCCATCGTGCGCTTCCAGATCAGCTCGTAGAGCCGAAGCTCGTCGCGGGAGAGAGCGCCGGCGACCTGCTTGGGATGGCGGGCCGGGTCGGTCGGGCGGATCGCCTCGTGGGCCTCTTGCGCGTTCTTGGCAGTGCTCTTGTAGGCGCGCGGCCGGTCGGGCACATAGTCGGCGCCGTACGCCGCCCCGATGGCGCTGCGCGTCTGGGCGATCGCTTCTCCGGCCAGCTGGGTGCCGTCGGTACGCATGTAGGTGATCAGGCCGACCGTGTCGCCGTTCAGATCGACACCTTCATACAAGCGCTGGGCCGTGCGCATCGTCTGCGACGCCCCCATGCCCAGCTTTCGCGACGCCTCCTGCTGCAGGGTCGAGGTCGTGAAGGGGGGCGACGGGTGGCGGCGGACCTGCTTTTTCTCGACCGACAGCACGGAGAGATCGAGCTGCCGCAAAATGTCGGCGGCCTGCTTGGCCGTCGCCTCGTCGGGCAGGTCGAACTTGCCCAGCTTCTTGCCGTTGAGATGGGTCAGCCGGGCGGTAAAGTCCTGACCGGACGGCGTCGTCAGCGTCGCCTCGATCGTCCAGTACTCGCGCGGCTGGAAATCCTCGATCTCCGCCTCGCGCTCGCAGATCAGCCGCAGCGCGACGGACTGCACGCGCCCGGCGGAACGGGACCCGGGCAGCTTGCGCCAAAGCACCGGCGACAGAGTGAACCCGACCAGATAGTCCAGCGCGCGGCGCGCCAGATAGGCCTGGATCAGCGCGTCGTCCAGCGCCCGGGGCCGGGCGATCGCGTCCAGCACCGCGTTCTTGGTGATCTCGTTGAACGTCACCCGCTCGAACGCCAGGTCCTTCAGCCCGCGTTTGCCCTTCAGCACCTCCTGGACGTGCCAGGATATCGCCTCGCCCTCGCGATCCGGGTCGGTGGCCAGATAGACGGTGTCGGCGTCGCGCGCCGCGCTGGCCAGTTGGTCGATGGTCTTTTTCGACCGCGCGCCCAGCTCCCAGTCCATGGCGAAGTTTTCGTCTGGCCGGACCGAGCCATCCTTTGGCGGCAGGTCGCGCACATGGCCGTAGCTGGCCAGGACCGTGTAGTCCTTGCCCAGATATTTGTTGATGGTCTTGGCCTTCGCCGGCGACTCTACGATAACCAAATGGTTTCCGGACACGGGCACTCCGCCGCTAAAGAGAGGAAGGAGGGACCGATCGTGAGGGTCCCTAGAGCAGGCTGATCCGATTGCCCGGTTGGCGTTCGATCCGGCCCGCCAGTTCCAGTTCCAACAGAACCGTCAGCACCACTGAAGCAGGTAATTGGCAGTCGCGGATCAGTTCGTCAACCGGCGTCGGCGTCGGCGACAGACTTTCCTCAATCAAGGCGCGCGCCTTTTGCAGTTCGGTTTCGTCGGGATCGCCAAACCCTTCACCGGCGTTGTATCTACTTCCGGGTTCGCGCAAGGAACGCACGGTAAAGCTCTCTAATTCATCAAGAATATCGCTGACCGATTGGACGAGGGCGGCGCCGTTTTGGATCAGCCGGTTGCAGCCTTGGGCGCGCGGATCCAGCGGTGATCCGGGCACGGCAAAAACCTCCCGCCCCTGTTCGCCCGCGAGCCGTGCGGTGATCAGCGAGCCCGATCGCGCGGCCGCCTCGACCACCACGATGCCTGACGCCATGCCGGCGATCAGCCGGTTGCGGCGTGGGAAGTGGCGCGCGGTCGGGGCGGTGCCCGGCGCGCATTCCGTGGCCACGACACCTTGCTCGGCAATGTCTGTCTGCAGCTTGGCATGCTCCGGCGGGTAAATCACATCGATGCCGCCAGCGACGCAGGCGATGGTGCCGGTGGCCAGGGCGCCGCGATGGGCCGCCCCGTCGATGCCGCGCGCCAGGCCCGAGGCGACGACCCAACCGGCATCACCCAACTCGCGCGCCCAACGTTCGGCAATGCGTTTGCCGTTCAGCGAGGCGTTGCGCGCGCCGACCATGGCGATGATCCGGCCGCCGAGCAGGGCGGGATTGCCCTTGACGCACAAGAGCGGCGGGGCGTCTTCGATCGCCGCCAGGGCTGCCGGATAGTCCGGTTCGCATTGGGCGATCAGCCGGGCGCCCTGGGCCTGAACCGCCTCCAACTCTCTCTCCGCCGCGTCCCTCGACGTCGGCGTTAGGGCCCGGCCGCCGCGCTTGGCTAGCTCTGGCAGGGCCTCCAGCGCCCGGCTGGGCGAGCCGTATCGATCAAGCAGCGCTTGAAAGGTCATCGGCCCGACCCTGGGCGTGCGCGCCAGCCTAAGCCAGTCGATGCGCTCGTTGTGAGAAAGGGTCAGGGCGGATTGATCCATGGCGGTGATCCTTGCCAGGAAACGCGCATTGGTCAATCGGGGCTCGAGGCCAGGTCCAAAAACCGCCGCAATCTTCCCCTGACATAATCTTGCGGTAATAATTAACGATTGATAGACGGTAGCGCCTATAACAGGCCCGGATCGTGAGAGAGGCCCGGCAGTCCGGCCGACCCATCCGTGATGCTCGTGATCGAACAAACCAAAAAAGGGGATCGAAATGATTAAGAAAGTTGCGGCTGTTGCCCTCGCGGGCACGATCTTGGCCGGCTGTCAGGGGGGCGGACTCGGCGGGCTGGGCAACACCGGCACGGGCGCGCTGCTAGGTGCGGGCGCCGGGGCGGCCCTGGGCACGCTCGCTGGCGGCAATGATACCCGCAACGCCTTGATCGGTGCCGGCATCGGCGCCCTTGCCGGCGGTGCCGTCGGCTTCTACATGGACCAGCAGGAAGCCGCGCTGCAGGCGGACCTGGCGGCATCCGGCGCCGCCGTTACCCGCCAGGGCGACAATCTGTTGGTATCGTTGCCGGCTGGTGTCACGTTCGACATCGATTCCTCGGTGATCAAGTCTGAGTTCATTGGCCCGCTGAGCAATGTCGCGCAAACGCTGGTCGAGTATGAGTCGTCCATCGTCAACGTCATGGGCCACACCGACAATACGGGCTCGGCCGCCTACAATCAGACCCTGTCCGAACAGCGCGCCCAATCGGTCGCAAACTTCCTTATCCAGCGCGGCGTCAACCCGGCCCGGGTCTATTCCCAGGGCTTCGGTCTGACCCGCCCGATCGCTGACAATTCCACGGCGGCCGGCCGCGCGGCCAATCGCCGGGTGGAAATCGAGATCATTCCGTTTACGGAGTAGCGCGCGAAACGCGTGAGGGTATCGAGGGGGCGCCGACTGGGCGCCCCTTTTTGTTCTTGGCGCGCGCTACGGCACTCTTGTCGATCACGAACGAGGTTTCGAGAGAGGAGGAGCCATGCGGGATTCACCTTATCTGGAGCCGTGTCGGCTGGGCGATGTGATCGCCGCGATTCAGGTGCTGGCCTACTACAAGTTCTACCGGTTGGACGTGACCGAGTGGGCCGAGCGCATCAGCGGGGATCCGGGCACCGCTGAGGCGCTGGGCGCCGTATTTTACGATCACCCCGAATTCTTTCAGCTCTCGACCGGCGACAAGGGGCCGAAAGCGGCACTTGTGGCGCGACGCAGCTTCACGCGCTCATACGACGTCGATGCTGGGGAGGGGCTCAGCAAGGCGGAGGCCATGAAGCGCCGCGACGATCCCGACGCCTGGTCGCGCCTGTCGCGCCGGCCACTGACGCCCGAGGAGACGGCGGTGTTGATCCGAACGGCCATCGACATGCACAGCCGGGCCGTCGAGCAGCGTTCGGCCGGACGCTGGTGGGTGCCGCTGGCCGGCGCCGCCATCGGCTTTGCCGGCGGCATCGCCAGCACCGCGCTTGGGGTCCTGATCGCGACGTAGCGGCGGCCTCGCTCAGCCGGACAGAGCCTCCAGAATGGGCTCGACCGCCCGCAGCGACAGGGCGGCGATTGTCAGGGTTGGATTGGCCGCACCGCCCGTCGGGAACACGCTGCTGCCAAGCAGGAACAGGTTGGGGTGGTCGTGACTCCTAAGGTCCGGATCGACGACCGAGGTTTGCGGGTCGCGGCCCATCTTGCAGGTGCCCATGATATGCGACCCGGCCAGGACACCGTCCGAATGGCGTGGCGGGTCCGTGCCAAGGCGGGCCAGGATGTCCTCATGCGCCGCCTCCGAGGCCGCCATGCCGCGATGGGTATAGTCGTCGAAGCGATAGGTGATCTTCGGGCGGGGGATGCCGATCGCGTCGCGCTGCCCGAAGTCAGGTTCGATCCGGTTCTCCGGGTCCGGCAACTGTTCGGTCAGGCTGGCGATCATGACCTGGCGCGAGACGTTTTCGCGGATGGCCTGGCTTAGCGCCTCGCCCTCCAGGCCTTGGTCGATGAACTGATTGATCGTCGTGACCGGCGCGCCTGTGGCCCAGCCCCAGCCGAGGTTATAGATCGCAACCCGAAACGCCGGCCTTTCGGCTCGCCAGTCGCCCCAGCGCGTGTTCTCGATGCTGGAGATGGCCACGGGGCCGCGCATCGGCCAGACCGGCCGATCGGCGATCGCCCAGGTGGCCTTGTAAGGGTGGTCCATCAAATACCGCCCGACCAGCCCGCTGCTGTTGCCAACGCCGTCAGGGGTGGTCTCCGCCCGCGACATCAGCATGATCTTGGGCGTTTCAAAAGCGTGGGCCGCCAGCACGAAGACGCGACCGCCGATCATGCCTTCGCTGCCGTCCGGCCGCCTGAAACCGACGGCCGACACACGTCGGTCGTCACCGATCGAGACCCGGTGAACCACCGTATCGTGCAGCACGCGGGCGCCGGCCCGCTCCGCCCCCTCGACATGGGTCAGCGCGTCGTACTTGGCGCCACTTGGGCACAGCGGCGTGCAGCTGTTGCTGCCGCAACAGGCCAACCGACCGGCATAGGGCACGGTGTTGCGCGCCGCCGGCGTAGTCACCTGGACATACGGACTGCCGGCCAGGGCCGCGCCGAACTGGCGGTCCATATAGCTGAGCGGCATGGGCGGCATGGGATAGTCGTCCGAGCGCCTTACGCCCAGATCGTCCGCCGGATCGCCGGCCACGCCCAGCGCCCGTTCCGCCGCCCCGTACCACGGCTCCAGATCGTCGTAGGTGATCGGCCAGTCCTCGCCGAGGCCGAACTCGCTGCGCAGCCGAAAATCCGACGGCAGAAGCCGGAGGGACGTTGCCTCCCAATGCCAGGTCGTGCCGCCGACCAGACGTTCGTACGAGGCCGCGAACCGGTCCTCGCCGGCCTGGATCACATAGGCGTCGGGATCGGCATAGCTGGGGCGTGGTGCGTAGGGCGCGTCGGGGTAAGGGCCCGACGGCCAGTTCCGACTGGGATTGTCATAGTACGTGGCCAATGCCTGATCGCGCGTGATCCTGGGGCCGGCCTCGACGATCAGGACGTCGGCGCCACGTTCGGCAAGATCGGCCGCCGCCAACGCGCCGGCCACACCTGAGCCGACGATGACGATGTCGGCGGAATGGTCGAGATCTGCCATGGCGGTTATCGTCGACTCTCAGTCAGATCGTCGGCGGCTCGGACCAATAGCCGGTCGGCCCGCGACAGGTGCCGATCGGCTGCTCGAAGCCAAGCGCCGGCCACATCAAGGCGCGTTCGAAGGTTGCCACGGCCGGCTGGTCTTCATCGTCATAGGTGCCGAGATACCATTGTTTGAGGATCGTCCGCTTCAGGTCGGCGATGGCGTCAGAGCCGTCGTCGCCCTGGTCGATCAAAATGTCCAGCGTGGCGCGCATCGTCGGGTCCGCCGTCAGCGCGCGCAGATAGGTTGCACCCATCTCGGGATCGAGATCCCATGGCCCGGCCAGTTGCCGCGAGAGCGCCATGAAGTCCGCGAGCGCAACCTGCGCCTTTGCGGGCGGCGCGACCAGCAAGGCACCCGTCGCGACGCTGGCGAGGATGATCTGCCGTCGTGTGGGTCTGGCGCGATCCGTCATCCGGCCTTCTTCTCGCCGATCTTCGATTCCTTGCCGGTCAGCAGCCGCCCGATGTTCTGGTAGTGGCGAATCCAGACTAGGATCGCGATGAACAGGAAGAGCTGGGCCCGCTGCGGGTCGGCCAGTACGGCGTGCGGCAGCCCGAACTCTCGCAGCGGCTCGTAAAGCGGGCGCATCGATAAGAGCCAGGCGTAGATCGGGGCGAGCGCGATTGCGCTGAGCGAGGCGAGCGAGGAATATCGGAATACCAGCGCGACCAGCAGCCAGGTCAGGCAGCAAAGCGCCCCGACCAGGGGGCTGATCGCCAGCAGAATACCCAGCGCCGTGGCCATGCCCTTGCCGCCGCGAAACCCCAGCCAGACCGGAAACAGGTGCCCCAGCATGGCGCCGGCTGCCGCCATCAGGGCGGGATCGCTGCCATAGATCTGAGCGATCAGGACCGCGACGGCCCCCTTGCCGCCGTCCAGCAGCAACGTTGCCAGCGCCAACAGCTTGTTGCCGGTGCGCAGCACGTTCGTGGCACCGATATTGCCGGAGCCGATCTTGCGCACATCGCCATAGCCGGCGATGCGGGTCAGGACCAAGCCGAACGGAATGGAACCCAGCAGATAGCCGCCTACCAAAGCGCCCAGCAGGAACGGCCACGCAAACTCCCAGCTGATCGGATCGGGCATCGCGTCGCCTCCTCAGCCGAAACCTTCGGCCTGATAAACCGGTCGGCCGTCGACGATCGTGGCGAGCACCGCACCGCTGACCGGTCGGCCATCGAAGGGCGAGTTCTTCGATTTCGAACGGAAGCGATCGACCTCGATGCGCCCCGGCCGGTCGAGGTCGAACAGGACCAGGTCGGCCGGCGCGCCTTTGGCCAACCGACCGAGCGTGTGGCCGATCAAGTCGGCCGGCCGGCAGGTGAGGGCGGCCAAGGCCTGCATCAGCGGCACTTGCCCGCGATGCACCAGTTCCAGCGTCAAGGGCAGCAAAGTCTCAAGACCGACGATGCCCGGTTCGGCCAGCGCAAAGGGCAGGCGCTTGGATTCGACATCCTGCGGCCAGTGATCGCTGGCGATGATGTCGATCGTGCCGTCGGCGACGCCCTCGACCACCGCCTGTCGGTCGGCGCCGCCGCGCAGGGGCGGGGAGAGGCGTGCAAATGTCCGGTAGTCGCCGACGTCGACCTCTGTCAGGGCGAAGTAGGGCGGTGCCGTGTCGCAAGTGACCGGCAGCCCTCGGCGCTTCGCCTGGCGCAGGATCTCGACACTTTCGGCCGTCGAGACATGGGCGACGTGGTAGCGCGCGCCGGTCAGTTCCACCAGGCGAAGGTCGCGCTCGATCATCATGGCTTCGGCTTGGCGCGGGATGCCCGAGAGGCCGAGGCGCGTGGCGATCTCGCCGGCACTCATGACGCCCTCCGACGCCAGGCGCGGCTCCTCCGGGTGCTGGACGATGGTCTTGCCCAAGGCCCCGGCATAGGCCAGCGCCCGGCTCATGACCAGCGCGTCCGAAACCGCATGGCGCCCGTCGGAAAAGGCGACGGCACCGGCCTCCGCCAAGAGCCCCATTTCGGCCAGTTCACGCCCTTCCGCGCCCCTGGTGACACAGGCATAGGCAAAGATCTTGGTGCTCTTGATCTCCCGGGCGCGCCTGGCGACATATTCCAGCCCCGCCCGACGGTCGATCGGCTCCGGCCCGTCCGGCAGGCAGGCCAGTGCCGTGACGCCGCCGGCCGCCGCCGCCGCCGAGGCGCTGGCGATCGTCTCCTTGTGCGCCTCGCCCGGTTCGCCGACGCGCACGCGGATGTCCACTAGTCCAGGTGCCAGGCATGCGCCGCCGCAATCGACCCGCTGAATGTCGTCGGCCAGACCATCGGCGGCAATCGACGGGCCCAAATCCGCGATTACCCCGTCCCTAACGATCAAGCCGCCGACCGTGTCGAGGGCGGTTGCGGGGTCCAGCAGCCGGGCGTTGAGATAGGCGCGGGCCATGGCTAGTCCCCGCCCTCGGCATCGAGCACACGGGTCAACTGGTCCAGGCACGCCATGCGCACGGCCACGCCCAGCTCCACCTGGTCCAAAATGACGCTGCGGTTGATGTCGTCGGCGACGTCGCTGTCGATTTCGACACCCCGGTTCATCGGCCCCGGATGCATGATCAACGCTTCCGGGTTGGCCACGCTCAGCTTGTCTCGATCGAGGCCGTACAGGCGGTAATACTCACGCGTCGACGGCACGAAGCTGCCCTGCATGCGCTCTAGCTGCAGCCGTAACATCATCACGATGTCGGCACCCTCCAGGCCCGCCCGCATGTCGTGGAACACGGCGACGCCCAGGCGTTCGATCGCCGGCGGCAGCAGGGTCGGCGGCGCGATGGCGCGGACCTGGGCGCCCATGATGTTCAGAAGGTGGATGTTCGACCGGGCGACGCGGCTGTGCATGATGTCGCCGCAGATCGCGACCTTCAGGCCGGCCAGGCGACCGACCCGCCGGCGGATGGTCAGCGCGTCGAGCAGGGCCTGGGTCGGGTGTTCGTGACTGCCGTCGCCGCCATTGATCACGGCCGCGGAGACCTTTTGCGACAAGAGTTCCACGGCGCCGGACTCCGGGTGGCGCACGATCAGCACGTCGGGATGCATGGCGTTCAGGGTCAGCGCCGTATCGATCAACGTCTCGCCCTTCTTGATCGAACTGCTGCCGACCGACATGTTGACGGTGTCGGCGCCCAGCCGCTTGCCCGCCACCTCGAATGAAGTCCGCGTGCGCGTTGAGTTTTCGAAGAACAGGTTGATGACGGTGCGCCCGCGCAGCTGGCTCGACTTCTTGTCGGGCTGCCGGCTCTGCTCGACATAGCTGTCCGCGCAGTCCAGCAGCAACGTGATCTCCGCCTCGCTGAGGTCGCTGATGGTCAGTAGGTGACGTTGTCGCAAGCGTTCGGGCACGGAGGAATCGGGCATGGGCCCGATGATACGCCGCGCGGCGCCGCCTGACCACGCCCGGGTGCGAAAGATGGCGCTAGCGCGACTTTGACGCCCCTTTGTACACTGGTCGAAGGAGACGCTGTCATCGACCGCCAATCGCGGCGGTACAGCCTTAAAGGGTTTGAGGTTGGGGTCTACGTGAACCAGGACTGCACGCTCTATGTCCGCCGGTGACTATATCGGCTTCGCGATCAGCGCATCGCTGTTTGCCGCCCTGTTCGGCGCCACGGGCGTCTATGTGCTGCGCACCCTGACCCTGGCGCTGGAAGGGCACTACGAATTCAAAGGCGACAGCCTGACCAAGCGGTCGCGGCTGGCCGGCTTCGCCCGGTTCATCATCTGGGCGGTTCTGGCGGCGACGGCCTGGAGCTTCTTCATCGACTGGATCGTGTTCGAGGACCTTGAATTTGCCTTCACCGCGCTGGCCGTGCGGCTGCAGGTGGTCATCGAGATCCTGAGCCACCTGTCCGACAACTGACGTGAGGCGGCGGCGGACATGAGAGAAGGGGATATCGGGGCCGCAACGGAGACACCGGCCAGGCCCAAAGAGCACGGGCCCTGGGGCCGTAGGATCGACGAACGGCTGCACCGAAAGGAATACCGGCAGCAGGCCGACGAAGATCAGCGCCACTCAACCCGTTTCTTCCCCTGTCCAAGCTGCGGTGCGGATCTGCGCTTCGACCCCGGCACCGCGAACATGATCTGCGCCCATTGCGGGACGGAGGCCGAGGTCCCGCATGTGGACGACGCGGCGGCCCAGCTTGAGAACTGCTATCACTTCTACCTGGGCAAGGACACCGGGGCGATGGCGGAGGAGGAGGCGCCCTCCATCGACTGCAATGGCTGCGGTGCCTCGATCGAGTTCCATCCCGACGAACACTCGCGCATCTGCCCGTTCTGCGACGGCGCCATCGTCGGCGACGTGCGCATGCAGCGGCGCATCGTCCCGCAGGCCGTATTGCCCTTCAAGCTGATCGAGCAGGAGGCGCAAGAGGCCATGCGCCACTGGCTGAAGTCGCGCTGGTTCGCCCCGAACGACATCGCTGACGAGGCGAAGGCGGACCATTTCCACGGCATCTATGTGCCCTTCTGGACCTATGATGCTTACACCGACACCGACTACACCGGCGCACGCGGCCGGCGGGTCGGCTCGGGCAAGAATCGGCGCACGGTGTGGACCAATGTCAGCGGCAACGTGACGGGCGGCTTCGACGATGTCATCGTCTCCGGCTCCAAGTCGGTCTCGGCCGAGTTCAAGGACGCGCTGGCGCCCTGGCCGCTACGCGAACTGGAGACCTATCAGACCGAGTTCCTGGCCGGCTTCCGCGCCGAAAACCATTTGATCGGGCTTAAGGAAGGCTTTGCCAAGGCGCAGGTCTACATGCGTGCCGTGATCACCGACTGGATCAAGCGGGACATCGGCGGCCAGCGCCAGCGCATCAACTCGACCTACACCAGGTTCTCCAAGGAGACCTTCAAGCACATCCTGGTGCCGGTCTGGATCACCCATTACGACTTCGCCCGCAAGACCTATCGCCTCTCGGTCAACGGCCACACGGCCAAGGCCTATGGCGAGCGCCCGTTCTCGCTGTGGAAGCTGATCGCCGGGACCACGGCGATGATGCTGGGCGCGGGCGTGATCGGCTTTTTGGTCTCCGCGGTGCCTTGGGCGGGGTGAGCGCTCCCACCAACCGACCGGCGCTTGGCGCCCTTTACGTCGTTGTCTCCAGCGCGTTCTTCGCCGCGATGGGGTTGTGCGTTCAGTTGGCGGCGGCGAATGCGCCTCAGTTGCTGGTCACCTACGGCACTTTCGTCACTGGCTGGCTGATTCTCATCCCGATCGCGCTTGTTCGGGGCGGTATGGGCTTCCTTGCGACCCAGCATCCGCAGTTGATGATGAGCCGAGCGGTCATTGGCACGCTCCAAATCACGACCCTGTTCCTGGCGCTCGGCAGCATCTCCCTGGTCGAGGCGAATTTGATGCGCGAGGCCGCGCCGCTTTGGGTGCCCCTACTGCTTTGGCTGTTCTGGCGCGAAGCCATGCCGCAGAGGCTGTGGTTCGGCATCATCCTCGGCTTCGCCGGCATGGCGCTCGTGCTTCACCCGGGCGTAACGCATTTAGCCATCGGCTACGTCTTTGCCTTGGCAAACGGGATCCTGTTCGCCTTTCAAAGCATCCTGTCGCGCCGGCTCGGCGAGGTGCACGAGCCGGTGCATCGGATCCTCTGCTACATCTACACCACCGCCATCGTGCTGCTGCTTATCCCCGCCTTCTTTAGCTGGCAACCGATGCCCCTAATGAGCTGGCTCTATACCGGCCTGGCCGGCCTGATCATGGTGGGGTCGTCGATGCTGCTGCTGATGGGCTTTCAGCAGGCGCCCGCCTACGTCGTCGCGCCGTTCGGCTATACCACGATCGTTTTTTCCGCGCTGCTGGACTGGATCGTGTTCGACCGCGTGCCAACGAATCTCGTGATCTGGGGCAGCATCATGGTCATCGTCGCCAGCGTTCTGATCATCCGGCTCAGCAGGGTCCCGACGGGCCACCACCCTCACTAGGTGTCGCCCAGCCAATCCGTCAGGACGGCTTCGCTGTCCGCGCCGCAGGCCGGCGGTGCGCGGCGGTAGGAGGGCGGTGTTTCGGACAGTTTCAGCGGGCTGCCGATCAGCTTTGTCGGCGTCGACGACAAGGGATGCTGCATTTCGATCGCCATCGCGCGCGCTTGGACCTGCGGGTCGGCGAAGACCTGCGCCATGGTGTTGATCGGCCCGCAGGGCACACCCTTTGCCTTCAGGGCGTCGAGCCACCAGTCGCGCCGGCAACCCGCGATCAGGTCGGCCACGATCGGCACCAACTCGTCGCGGTATCGCACGCGATCGGCATTGTCGGCAAAGCGCGGGTCGTCGGCTAGTTCCGGCCGGCCGGCAACCTCGCAGAAGCGGCGGAACTGCTCGTGGTTGCCGACCGCAAGGATCAGATGGCCGTCCGATGTGGCGAACACCTGGTAAGGCACGATCATCGGATGGGCATTGCCGAGGCGCGGCGTCGGCTCGCCGGAGGTGAGGTAGTACTGGCCGGCATTGCTCAGCCACGCGACCTGGCAGTCCAGCAGCGAGATATCGATGTGTTGGCCCTTGCCGGTCCGGTGCCGATGGTTCACCGCGGCCAGAATGCCCACGGCGGTGTACATGCCGGCCATCAGATCGGCGATGGCGACGCCGACCTTCATCGGCTCCCCCTCAGGCTCCCCTGTAAGGGCCATGATGCCGCCCATGCCCTGAATCAGAAAGTCATAGCCGGCGCGTTCGGCATAGGGGCCTGTCTGACCGAAACCGGTTATGGAACAATAGATTAAACCGGAAAATTCATCTGATAAATCACTGTAAGACAGCCCGTGACGCGCCAGATCGCCGACCTTGAAGTTCTCCACCAGCACATCGGCCTTGGCGATCAGCCGCTTCAAGGTCTGAAGGCCATCTTGGGTGGTGAAATCGAGCGCCAGCGAGCGCTTGTTGCGGTTGGCGCTGAGGTAGTAGGCGCTTTCCGTCGTTTCGTTGCCGTCATCGTCGCGCAGATAGGGCGGTCCCCAGCGTCTCGTATCGTCGCCAACACCGGGCCGTTCGACCTTGACCACGTCGGCGCCGAGATCACCGAGGATCTGCGTCGCGCTGGGGCCGGCCAACACGCGGGTCAGGTCGAGAACGCGCAATCCGTCGAGCGCGCCGGGCGGCAAGGGTGTCATGGCAAGTCCAATGTTGCGGGTTCGGTCATGGGGCGAGAGCGAGAACGACGGGGATGGTGACGATGGCAGCAAGTGTGGTCAGGGTGATGATGCCGGCCATCATGGTCGCGTCGCCGCCCATCTGGCGCGCCAGCACGTAGGACGACGCCGACGTCGGCAATCCGTTGTAGAGCACGGCCACGGCCGCCGCCATGCCGCCCACGCCCAGCAGCAGGCAAAGGCCGGCGGTCAATGCGGGCACGGCCAGCAGCTTGACCGCCGAACTGGCGGCCACCCGATAGCGGGCTTGCGTCACGGCGCCGAGATCGAGCCCCGCGCCGACGGCCAACAGCCCGAGCGGCAGGGACGCGCGGCCAAGGATCTCCAGCATGGTGTCGATCACCGGCGGCAGCGGCAGTTCGGTGAAGTTCCAAAGCACGCCGGCGACGACGGCAAGGATCAGCGGATTGGTGACGATGCCGCGCACCACGTCCATGCCGCTCACCTTGCCGCTGGCGCCATGCCGGACGAGGATGGCGACCGCCAGAACGTTTACCGTCGGCACGACGAAAGCGATGCCGATTGCAACGAGAGCCACGCCCTGCTGGCCGAACATGCCGAAGGCAGCCGCCAAACCGACATAGGAGTTGGGCCGAATACCGCCTTGAAAAATGGAGGAAAAGGGCGGGCCGGGCAGCCGCCAGACCTGATGAAGACCCAGCAACAGAACCCCCATCACCAGCACCGCCCCCATCATCGCCAGGCCCATTGGCAGCAGGGCACCGAGATCGATGTCGGCCGTTGCCAGCTCGCTGAACAACAGGCAGGGGAAGAACAGGTAGTAGATCGACTTTTCCGCCGCGGGCCAGAACGTGTCCGGCACGAACGCCGTACGGCGCAGCAGGGCACCGAGAACGATCAGGGCGAAGATCGGCGCCAGCGCCAGAAAGGCGATGGTCATGCCGGGCGCGGTCGATTGGCCAGGGCGTCGAGTGCCCCTTGCAGGATGTAGGCGGCCGCCGCCGTGTCGATCCGTTGCGCCCGCTTTGCACGGCTGAGATCGGCCTCGCGGACCATGGCGCGCTCAACGGCTTGGGTCGACATCCGCTCGTCCCAAAACGCGACCGCGATGTCCCGCAGCTTCATGAGATTGTAGGCGAACTGCTTGGTCGCCTGGGCGCGCGGCCCGATCGAACCGTCCATGTTGCGCGGCAGGCCGACCACCAGCGCGCCGACGCCCCGCTCGTCGACCGTCGCGAACAGCGTTTCGGCATCCTGGCCAAAGCGCCGGCGTCGGATCGTGCCGATCGGCGAGGCCAGCGTCAGGGCGCTGTCGGACAGCGCCAGGCCGATGGTCTTGTCGCCCACATCCAGCCCCAGAAGCCTGGTGCCGGCGGGCAGGCGGTCCGGCAAGTCCTCGATCTTGCAGATGGTCATAGGCTGGTGTTAGGTTCGCGGCCGCTTTTGAGGGCCAAAGCCCCCATATGTAGACGTGTTTTGGCGCGGCGTTCCGGGTCCGACCGGAAGCACCGCGCCGTTTCGTTGGAGACACCTATACCATGTCGCTCGATCAGGCCACCGTCGCGCGTATTGCGCATCTGGCCCGCATTCGCGTTGCCCCGGATGAAGCCGAAGCCTTGCAGAAGGATCTGCAAGACATCCTGGCCTTTGTCGAGCAATTGGGCGAGGTGAACACCGACGATGTGCCGCCGATGACCAGCGTCACGCCCCAGGCCTTGCGCTGGCGGACCGATCAGGTCACCGACGGCAAGAAGGCCGACCAGGTGCTGGCCAACGCGCCGGAGCAGGCGAGCGGGTTCTACGCCGTGCCGAGGGTCGTCGAATGACCGAACTGAACCATCTGACGATCAGCGAGGCGCTGGACGGGCTGGCCAAGGGCGATTTCACGTCCGCCGAGCTGACCCGGGCCAACCTGCTGGCCATGGAGGAGGCGCGGGCGCTGAACGCCTTCGTCACCGAGACCCCGGAACGGGCGATGTCGATGGCCATGGCGGCCGACGACAGGCGCCGGGCCGGCGAAGCACGGCCGCTCGACGGCATTCCGATCGCCGTGAAGGACCTCTATTGCACCGAAGGCATCCGGACCATGGCGGGCAGCCATATCCTGGAGGGCTTCACGCCAACCTATGAAAGCACGGTCACCGCCAATCTGTGGCGCGATGGCGCGGTACTGCTTGGCAAGACGAACCTGGACGAGTTCGCCATGGGTTCGTCAAACACCACGTCCTATTTCGGCGAGGTCCACAACCCCTGGACGCTGGCCGACGAGCCTGACGCGCGGCTGGTGCCCGGCGGGTCGTCCGGCGGTTCCGCCGCTTGTGTCGCTGCCAGGATTGCGACCGCATCGACGGGTACGGACACCGGCGGCTCGATCCGCCAGCCGGCCAGCCTTTGCGGCATCGTCGGTATGAAGCCGACATATGGCCGCTGCTCCCGCTGGGGCATTGTCGCCTTTGCCTCGTCGCTGGACCAGGCCGGGCCCATGACGCGCTCGGTGCGCGATGCGGCCTTGATGCTGACCTCCATGGCGGGTTTCGACCCGATGGATTCGACCAGCGTCGACATGGCGGTGCCGGACTATGCTGCCGCCCTGACCGGCGATATTCGCGGCCTGAAAATCGGCGTGCCGAAGGAGTACCGCGTCGACGACATGCCGGTAGAGATCGAGATCCTGTGGCAGCAGGGGGTCGAGTGGATGAAAGCGGCGGGCGCGGAGATCGTCGATGTCAGCCTGCCGCACACGAAGTATGCCCTGCCGGCCTACTACATCGTGGCACCGGCCGAGGCGTCGTCGAACCTGGCCCGGTATGACGGCGTGCGCTACGGCCTGCGCGTGCCGGGCAACAGCCTGATCGAGATGTACGAGAACACCCGCGCCGAGGGCTTCGGCCAGGAGGTTAAGCGAAGGGTGATGATCGGCACCTATGTGCTGTCGGCCGGCTACTACGACGCCTATTACCTGAAGGCGCAGAAGCTGCGCACGCTGATCGCCCGCGACTTCGAGGCGGCCTATCAGAAGTGCGACCTGCTGCTGACGCCGACCGCGCCGTCGACCGCGTTCAAGGTCGGCGACAAACAGGACGATCCCATCGCCATGTATCTGAACGACGTGTTCACCGTGCCGGCGAACCTGGCCGGGCTGCCGGGCATCTCGGTGCCGGCCGGGCTGGGCGCGGACGGGGCGCCGCTGGGCCTGCAGCTTGTCGGTCAGGCGTTTGATGAGGAGACGCTGTTCCGGGCCGCAGGCGTGCTGGAGGAGGCGGCCGGCTTCACCGCGACCCCGGCGCTGATGGTGGGAGAGGGGGCATGACCACGCATCCCGTCCTGAAGGGCGATACCGGCGATTGGGAGATGGTCATCGGGCTTGAGGTCCACGCCCAGGTCATCTCCGAGGCCAAACTGTTTTCCGGCTCCGCGACCGAATTCGGCTCCGCCCCCAACAGCCAGGTCAGCCTGGTTGACGCGGCCATGCCCGGCATGCTGCCGGTGATCAACGAAAAGTGCATCGAACAGGCGGTGCGCACCGGCCTGGGCCTGAAGGCGGAGATCAACAAATTCTCCGTGTTCGACCGCAAGAACTATTTCTACGCCGACCTGCCCCAGGGCTATCAGATCAGCCAGTATCTGCAGCCCATCGTCGGCAAGGGTGAGATCGTGCTGGATCTGCCGGACGGCGAAACGCGCACGGTTGGCATCACCCGCCTGCATCTGGAGCAGGATGCGGGCAAGAGCCTGCACGATCAGGACCCGACGCGCACCTTCGTCGACCTCAACCGTTCCGGCGTCGCCCTCATGGAGATCGTGTCGGAGCCGGACTTGCGCGGGCCGGAGGAGGCGGCGGCCTATTTGCGCAAGCTGCGCGCCATCCTTCGCTATCTCGGCACCTGCGACGGCAACATGGAGGAAGGCTCCATGCGCTGCGACGTGAACATCTCGGTGCGCAAGGTCGGCGACAATGAGTATGGCACGCGCTGCGAGGTGAAAAACGTCAACTCCATCCGCTATGTCATGGCCGCGATCGATTACGAGGCGCGCCGCCAGATCGACCATATCGAGGATGGCGGCACAGTCGTTCAGGAAACCCGCCTGTGGGACACCGGGCGCGGCGAGACGCGGTCGATGCGCGACAAGGAAGAGGCGCACGATTACCGCTACTTCCCGGACCCGGACCTGCTGCCGCTGGAGTTCGACGACGCCTTCATTGACGGCATCCGCGCCACCCTGCCGGAACTGCCGGACGAGAAGAAGGAACGCTTCGTCACCCATTACGGCCTCTCGGTCTATGATGCCGGCGTGCTGGTCGCCGAACGGGCGCGGGCGGACTTCTATGAGGACGTGGTCAAGGGCGGGCCGAACGGCAGGCGTGACCCGAAGATCTGCGCCAACTGGGTGATCACCGAACTGTTCGGCGCCCTGAACAAGGGCGGCCACGACATCGACGAAAGCCCGATCACGGCCGATCAGCTTGGCGGCCTGGTCGACCTGATCGCCGACGACACGATCAGCGGCCGCATCGCCAAGGATGTCTTCGCCGAGATGCTGGAGACGGGCCACGACGCCGCCGCGATCGTCGACGCCAAGGGCCTGCGCCAGGTCACGGACACGGGCGCGATCGAGGGCGAGATCGAGACGGTGCTGGCCGCCAACCAGGACAAGGTGGCGGAATACAAGGGCGGCAAGCAGAAGCTGTTCGGCTTTTTTGTCGGCCAGGTGATGAAGGCCACCCAGGGCAAGGCCAATCCGAAGCTGGTGAATGAGATTCTAAGGGCCAAATTGGACGGGTAGCGATCCAGACGGCCAAGGTGGGGGAACTGACGTGTTAATCGGCGCGCTGACGCCCGGCGACCGGGCCCCGGACTTCATGCTGCCGGACCAGCACCGGCAGGTGGACCCGTTCTACACGCTGGTCCAGGGCGGCCACATCCTGCTGCATTTCTTCCCCGGCTTCGGCAAGCCGGCGGACGAGCGCGAGCTGAAACGCATCGCCGCCAAGGCCGATGCGCTGAAGCAGGCCGGCGTCGAGGTCTATGCCATCGCGCTCGGCGACTTCGCAGCCAACTGCAAGGCGGCGCTGGACCGCAAGCTGCCGTTCGAACTGTTCACCGACCCGCAGGGTGCGATCCATCTGCGCTATGGCCTGTCGACGCTCAGCCAGGGCGGCAAGGGCGACGTTGTCACCTATTTGCTGGACCCCAACCAGCGGGTGCTGGCAGCCTTTACCGAGGGCGCCAAGCCGCAGGTCGATCGCGCGCTGGCCACGCTGGCCAAGACCCCGGCCGAGCCGCCGCGCACCATCACCCGCACCGCACCCGTGCTCTTGATCCCCGGCGTGCTCGACAGGCCGTTCTGTCGCAAACTGATCGACATCTGGCATTCCCATAACGAGCCCTCCGGCACCATCACGATGGGCGAGAAGGGCAGCGCCACCAAGGCGGACCGCGATCAGGTGAAGCGCCGCCGCGATCACCATGTGCGCGACAAGGACCTTTTCGAGGAGATCGAGGCCCGCGTCTTCGCCCGCGTGGCGCCGGAGATCTTCACCGCCTATGACCGCGAGGTCGAGGGCGTGGAGGAGTTCAAGATCGTGCGTTACGACAGCGAGGAGGGCGGCTTCTTCCGCCCCCACCGCGACAATGTCGTGCCCGACATGGCCCACCGCCGCTTCGCCATGACCTTGAACCTGAACACCGAGGAGTATGAGGGCGGCGACCTCCGCTTCCCCGAATACGGCCCCGACCTCTACCGCCCCGGCACCGGCGACGCCGTGATCTTCTCCTGCTCCCTCCTGCACGAGGCCATGGACGTCACCAAGGGCGAACGCTTCACGCTCCTCTCCTTCATCCTGGACGGCCAGCCGGAGCAATGGCGCGCGGAGCGGCGGGAGTGGTTCGACGAGGAACGCCGCTCGATCGAGGCCGGGCTGGCGCAACGGCGGGGTGCGGTGGTGCGGTAGGGGGGCGGCGCCTTTGCCGCGCGGACTGAAACGAGGCAGCTCAACCGTGAATATCATGATTGTGGCCGGCGCGGCCCTGGCCGTGATGCTTTCGGCCGAGATGGCGATGGCTCAAGCAGAGCGTTGCGGGCTGGTCTTCGTCGACGAGGCCCACATGAACCTGCGGGTCGCCGAGATGGACGCCGACAGCGATGGCGCCGTTTCCTTGGCCGAACACGAGGCGTTCATCGCCACCCTGGTCGTCGATGACAGCACACGGGCCGGTTTCATCGCCGACTTCTATGTGATGGACGCCGATTCCGACGGGGTGCTGTCGCTAACCGAGCTCCGGACAGGCATCGAAACGCCAACCGCGAATTAGGGCCACGGTCAACACATCGCACCAGTGTTGGCTGACATGGACGGTCGGCGGTGTCATGAGCGTGGCGGTGGCCGCGAAGGCATCAGCGATAGCCGGTTGATTGCAATGCTATCAGTGACTACGTTGCTAGCAGAATGCAACGTGAGGCTTGCCGATGGCCAACATCACGATCCGCAATCTTGACGACGCGCTGAAGCGCAAGCTGCGCATTCGCGCCGCCGAACATGGCCAATCCATGGAGGAGGAGGTGCGGGAGATCCTGCGCCAAGCGGTCGGGGAGGCGTCTCCGCCGCGCGACCTCGCCGCCGCCATTCGCAAGCGTATGTCGCCCTTGGGCGGTGTCGACCTCGACATCCCCGCACGCGAGCCCGTGCGCGAGCCGCCGGGCTTCGACTGATCGCGGCAATGATCCTGCTCGACACCAACGTGATCTCGGAACTTCTGCGCCCCGCGCCGGCACCGAGCGTGGAGACATGGCTGGCGGCGCAAGACGGGCCGGATGTCTATTTGAGTGCCGTGAGCGAAGCTGAGCTTCGCCTTGGCGTGGCCTTGCTGCCCGCGGGAAGCCGCCGAGCCGCCTTGGCCGGCGCGATAGACACCATCCTCGCTGAGGATTTCCGCGCCCGCATCCTCCCGTTCGACAGCGCGGCCACGCGCGCTTATGCGGCCATCGTCGCCGAACGGCGCTCTGCGGGGCGGCCGATCAGCCAGTTCGATGCCCAAATCGCCGCGATCGCTCGCGCAAATGGCGCGACGGTTGCAACGCGAAACGTTCGGGACTTCGAGACATGCGGCATCGATCTGATCGACCCGTGGCAAGCGGGATAGGTGTTGTTGAGGGCGCGGGCTCACTCAAGGCCGTGCGTCACGACTCAGAGGCAGGCGGCTTTTCCGCAGCCACGGCGACAATGTCGTGCCCGACATGGCCCACCGCCGCTTTGCCATGACCTTGAATCTCAACACCGAGGAGTACGAGGGCGGCGACCTGCGCTTCCCCGAATACGGCCCCGACCTCTACCGCCCCGGCACCGGCGACGCCGTGATCTTCTCCCGCTCCCTCCTGCACGAGGCCATGGACGTCACCAAGGGCGAACGGTTCACGCTCCTGTCGTTCATCCTGGACGGCCAGCCGGAACAGCGGCGGTCCATTAAGGCCGGGTTGGCGCAGCGGCGGGGGGCGGTGGGGCCGTAGGGTTCATCCCGGCGACGCACTTGATTGCAATGCTAACAGATATTCCACTACTAACTTGACTTCTCCGTCAGCTTACGCCTAAGTCAAGCCAAAGTTGCAGTGCTTGGCAACTATCGATAAATGACGGCGTAAATTGGATCATCGGTGAAGTCTGTCGGGAAATGACTAGACGTGCACTTGTTGGGCTTTCAGGGCCACTTGCTTACGATTACAAAGTTGCTGGAAAGATGGGCTATCCTCAGCCATTGCTCGAGGATAGTCTAGGTTTAATTGTATTTTATGATGAAATAGTATTTTTATGTCCAGAGCTGTGTCCTTGGAATATGAGGGAACTGGAATACGTTAAATTCTTGTCTGAAACGCCTGACTTTGACGTTAGGTTTCACAACATCTATATGGAAGCCAGAAATTACTACGAAGTCGGAGATTATAGAGATCGAAACTTTCGAGATCCATTTATAGGTTATCGGGCGGCCTTGAAATTGATGACCGGTCAACCATACCGCATTGACCCAAGAGCGGCCGATTTCATTCCCGACAATCACGGAGGTGGCGTCGAATTATTGACTGGCCTAAAGGCGGCGGGATCATCCACTTGGTTTCGCAATGTCTTAATTGACTGGATGATTCCACATGCTTTTGGGATAGAGAACTGCGATATTGTTTCAAACTCTGCAAATCAAGTATACTACGAGGCCCTAAGACAAAAGAGCCCGACGAGTCAAGAGTCAAGGCTTATCGGTAATCAAAGGCGCATCAAGCATCAGCTAGTAGCTGGTGTGTTGCCCAATTACTTGAACTCAGATGGTCCTTATCATCCTTGTTTGGAGGAACTGAGAAACCATCAATACCTGGAAGAGGCAAGATCCTACATCGACGAATTGATTATCGAGAATCAGGCAGATGAAATTGAAAAAATCTGCAAAAATATTACAGAGTTGGCGCACAATATTAGAGACGAAGTGTTTACCAAACATCTTTCAAAGAGTCGAGAGTACTGGGTCTATTGCAAAGCAGCTATCGCTGAGCTGGTAGGTCTGTTTATACCTGGTATCGGGCTTGTGACGACGGTTCTTGAGGAATGCAAGGCCGCACGAGGCCGCGCAAGGATTAGATGGGCTCGATTTGTAACGGATATTGAAAAAATCAAAGTACAATCGGAAGACGCAACTATTGATCAGTAGTTTCACGGATTAATAGCCGAGCAGATGGTCACTTTCTTGGTGCGCAAATTCCCAAATTGATGCCTGATCGGTTTTTGCGTTGGCTCGGCGAAGCGCCCGGCATATCCCTTTGGCCGGCCAGCTGGTGATGCCCAAATGGATTGGACGGGTTGCGGGGCGCCACCTGGTCGCTTCAGCAGCCCGACCCGGCATCCTGGACAAGTACCCGAAACTCTGTAACAGGTCGAACAGGAGCACTATCTCGGGAACTGTTACAGATGATCGACGTCCCCGCGTCAGTTGACGAGATAACGCCGGATTGGATCAACGCGGCGTTGTTCGACGATCGCCCCCCGCGTGTGACAGCGGTGAAGGCCACCTCCATTAACAACGACCGGGGCTTTCTCAGTCAGACCTTGCGGCTGGAGCTGACGTACGAGGCGGCGGCGCCGGATCGGCCGGCCTCGGTGGTGGCCAAGATCAAGCCGAATGACGAGACCTTTCGCCAGGCGGCGGCGGAGATCAGTGCGTTTGAGCGCGAGGTCGGGTTTTACCGGGAAGTCTCTCGGCGGGTGCCGATCCGCTTGGCGCAGGTCTATTTCGCCGAGGAGACGCCGAAGGCCAGCGCCCTGGTGATGGAGGATCTCGGCCATCTGACGGTCGGCGATCAGGTGCGCGGCATCGCCCATGACCGGACCTTGGCAGTGGCGCGCATGATCGCCCAGGTCCACGCCACGTTCTGGGACAATGAGGCGCTGGACGCGATTGGCTGGGCGCCGGAGCATGATCATTTTCACACCGACACGTTCGTGGACGCATGGCCGACCTTCGCCGACGCCTTCGCGCTGCGCATCGGCAAGCGGGCGCTGGCGATCGGCCAGGCGGTTGCGGAGAATTTGGAGGCGCTTGAGCGCCGCATTGCGGAGCGGCCTGCCGCCCTGGTTCATGGCGATTTGCGCGCCGACAATCTGATGTTCGGCACGCCGGGCGAGACCGACGAAGTGCTGATGCTGGACTGGCAATTGGTCCACAAGACCAGCGCGACCTACGACATCGCCCGCCTGATTGGCGGCAGTGAGCCGGTGCCGGAACGCGACGGTCACCAGCTTGACATCGTCCGGGCCTGGCACGAGGCGCTGACCCGGGCCGGCGTGGCGCACTATCCGTTCGACGAGGCGCTCTACGATTTCAGGCTCTCCGCCCTCCACTGCCTGACCATCCCGGTCAAGTTCCAGAAGCTCGCCGGCACCGACCCGCAGGGCCGCGCCGGCCGGCTGCTCGACGTCATGGCCGAACGCTTCTTCGCCGCCGTGATCGAGCTGGACGCGGCGAGCGCGTTGCCCAGGTGAGGGCATCGGCGTAGCCGGAGGCGATCACCGGGCCCAAACCGGTATCCGTGCAGATAGTCAGGCGGGCTTCAGGCGCGGGCCGGTCGCCGCCGACGCCTCCCCCGGGCAGCCAGGGCCGAGCGATATGGCCGTTGATCAGCATGTTGCCGCCGCCCGCCCGATAGACCTCCAGACGCCCGCCCGGCTTCATCCACGACGTCCAGTCCTCGGTCGGCCGTTCGAACCAAGGGACGTCGACGATCGTCAGCCGTTTTTCTGCCGCCGTTTGGGCAGGCCATCTGCGAAGGGTGCCAGCCCCGTCCCGTACTAGTGAGATCCTTGCCGTCGACCCAACGGGGCAAGTCGGTCGCCGCGGTCAATGGGCAGCGGCAGCGTCGGTCTGGGGTGCGAGCCGGGCCGCGCATTCCGAAGGGTCGAGGAAACTGCCGTCGATCCGGCATGAGTTGACGTCGAAGCGATAGTCCGTCACCTCGGCGCAGGGCGCGCTGGGGGCCTCGAACAGCCGCTCGCCCGTCGCGCCCGGCCCGACATTGAGGAACGAGCTGGCGCGGCTCTGCCCGACCGCTTCATCACCGGCCAACAGAACGACCGATCCGTTGAGATCATTCACCGTTCCGTCGGAAGCGTTGTCGAGCCGAAGCGTCACCGTGCAGTAATAGTCGCGCTGCCCGGTCTCGACGACGGAGAGGCTGTAGTCCGTCGTCTGGGCGACCGCACCTGAAGTTGCGGCCGCCAATGCCAGCGCGCTCAGCAGCAATCTCGTCATGCCATGGTTCCCCCGTGTTGCGTTGTCCTAGGTCGAAGGTGAGTGAGAGCCGTGTGGTCGGCCTGCCGAAGACAGGCATTAAGATGACGGCGCGTTGTTCGAGACCACGTGCAAGGAGGGTCCTGATGTCGCCCTAAAATGCACCAGGCCCGGCGCGTAACGCCGTCGGACGACGACGATGATCAGGCTCCCGCTCTGTGCGTGTTCGAAGGGTCGGTCGGGCCCGAGCGGTCCGGCGCCAGGCGCCAGCCTGCCGCCCGGCTGCGTTCGCGCCAGAACGCGGCATAGCGGCCGCCCTTGGCCAGAAGCTCGGGGTGGCTGCCCTGCTCGGCCACCGTTCCCTCGTCAAGGACGATGATCTGGTCCGCCGATTGCACGGTCTGCAGCCGATGGGCCACGACCAGCAGCGTCCGGTCCGCCGTCAGGGCGTGCAGCGCGTCTTGCACCGCCGCTTCGTTCTCCGGGTCGAGCGCTGCCGTGGCCTCGTCCAGCAGGACGATGGGCGCGTCCTTCAGGATCGCCCGGGCGATCGAGACCCGTTGGCGCTCACCGCCGGACAGGGCGGCACCGCCTTCGCCGACCTTGCTGGCATAGCCGTCCGGCAGCCGATCGGCGATTTCGTCGACGCGGGCCAGACGGGCGGCGTGGCGCACCGCGTCCTCGCCGGCCTCCGGTCGGCCCATCCGGATGTTGTCCTCGATCGAACCGTCGAACAGATAGACATCCTGGAAGACCATGGACAACCGGGCCATCAGATCCTCGGTTCTGATCTCGCGGACATCGGTGCCCGCGGCGCGCACAACGCCGGCATCGACATCCCAGAACCGTGCGGCCAGGCGGATGACCGTGGTCTTGCCCGATCCGGACGGGCCGACCAGCGCCGTCATCTTGCCGGCCGGTGCGGTGAAACTGACGTCGGTCAAAATCGGCCGCTCGTCGTAGGCAAAGCCGACCTGTTCGAACGCGATCCCGGCTCCCGCCATGGCGGCGGAAGCCTCCGGTTCCGGCAACGGCTTCGTCGCCATCAGCGTGTCCATGCGCGCCAGGCTGTTGCGGCCGATGCGCAAGGCGCCGCCGAGATCGGCCGCCATGATCAAGGGCTCGACATAGCGGACCGCCAGCACCAGAAAGGCCAGCAGTTCCGGCACGTCGATCGAACCGCCCAGCGCGAGGCTGGTGCCGAACAAGAGCACGATGGTGAAGGCGAACTGCACGACCAGCACGAAGGCGGCAAAGCCGGGCACCGCCGTCATGATCTGGGCGCGGCCGGCGTCACGCTGTTCCTTAAGCGCGTTGTCGAGCAGGTCATAGCCGTCGGTCGACCGTCCGAACGCCCGCAGTACGGCCTGGTTCTGGGCGAACTCCACCACCCGTCCGGCGGCCTCGGCGCCCGCCGCGTCGGTCCGGTGGTCGGTCCGTTGAACCAAATTGCCCGCCCAGCGATAGACCAGCGCCGCGATCGGCGCGGTGATCAGGGCGGCAAGCGCCAGCCGCCAGTCAAACACGAACATCAACGCGATGACGGTCGCCGGGGTCACGAACGCGGTGATCAGCGGACGCAGCAGGTGCGCCGGCACGCCGATCACGTCGATCACACCCTGGCTGGTCAGCCGCCCGACCTGGCCGACGCGATCGGGGCCGAACCAGCCGAGCGGCAGTTCGGCGACATGGTTGCCAAGCCGGCTGAACAGGCCGCGTCCCAGACCGATCGCCGCCATGTAGCCGGCAAGCTGGCTGCGGTAGCGCACGCCGGCATAGATCACCAGCACGCCGGCCTTGGCCGCCAGCCAGATCAACGCGTCGGCCGTGTCGTTGGCAAACAGGGCCGCCAACACCGGCACGAGCAGGGCGAAGCCAAGCCCCATCAGCAGGCCCTCGGCGCCAAGGCCAATCAGGTTACGCCGCAGCAGGCGCGCCGCTTCAGGCCCGGCGACGTTGAACAGGGCGCGGATCATTGTGCGGCCTCGCTGTCCGTTGCCGAAGCCTCCGGCTCGCCCGGGTGCCAGGACTGGGCGCGCTCGCTCGCGTTCCACATGCGCGCGTAAAGACCGCCCTGTTCCAACAGTTCGGCGTGACGGCCCCTTTCGACGATGCGGCCCTTATCGACCACGCAGATCTGATCCGCGCCGACGATCGTGTGCAGCCGGTGGGCGATGACCAGCAAGGTCCTGCCCGCCGCCAGCGTCGACAAGGCGTCCTGGATGGCCGCCTCCGACTCCGGGTCGGCAAAGGCCGTCGCCTCGTCCAGAACGAGGATCGGGGCGTCGGCGAGGATCGCCCGTGCGATCGAGACGCGCTGGGCCTCGCCGCCTGAGAGCTTGGCGTCGTCGCCGACCACCGAGTCGTAGCCGCGCGGCAACGCGGCGATACGCGCGTCGATCTGGGCGGCCCGGGCGGCTTCGACGACCTGGTCCGTCGTCGCGTCGGGACGGCCGAGCGCGATGTTGGCGGCGATCGAGGCGTGCAGCAGCTGCACATCCTGAAAGACGAAGCCGACCCGGCGGTAGATCTCCGCCGACGGCAGCTCGTCGATGGGCACGCCGCCGAGCGTGATGCGCCCGCCGGTCGGGTCCCAAAACCGCGGCAACAGCTTGGCGATCGTTGTCTTGCCGGACCCGGACGGGCCGACCAGGGCCGTGACGGTGCCTGGTGCGAGGTCCAGATCGATGTCTTGAAGCACATCGACCCGGTCGTCATAGGAAAAGCGCACGCCCTCGTAGACGACCCGCGCCCCGTCCGGCACCCGCCCGGTCGCCTTGTCCGGCAGGGTGGGCGCGTCGAGCAGTTCGTTGATCCGCTTTGCCGCCTGCTGGGCCATCAACATGTCGTTCTGGGCGTAGCCGATGGTCAGGAAGGGTGCGGTAAAGCCAAGCCCAAGGATCGCGAACGGCAAGACGTCAACCGGGGTCACCCAGCCCTGGCTGACGAACCAGATGCCGCCGCCCAGCACCACGACGAGGGAGAACAGGGGGGACAGCACGACCTCCGACGCGGCGGAGAACTTCAACAGGCCGCGCACCCACTCCCAGAAGTAATCCATGAAGCGCTGCGTCTCGTCGAGAAAACGCTGATAGGCCTTGCGCGCCTGGCCGAAGGTCTTGACCACCGCGATGCCCTGAACGAACTCCACCGAGGCGCTGTTCACCCGTTCAAGGGACTTGTTGTAGGCGGCCATCTTCTCCTTGAAGCCGCGCATCTGAAAGGCGTAGAGGCAGCCCATGCCCAGCAAGAGTGGCACGATCGCCACCAGCGTCAGCCGCCAATCGACCCACAGAAGGTAGATCAGCGAGGCCAGCGGCGTGACGGCGGCGGACACCATGTTGGTGAAGGCATGGCCGACCAGGAGATGCAGGGCCGAGACATCGTCCTGCAGCGCCTTTTTGACCTGTCCCGCGTTGCGTTCGGTGAACCAGCCGAGCGGAACATGCCCGAGATGGGCCGCCATGCGCCGGCGCAGGTCGAGTTCGAAGTCGAGATCCGCCAGATGGGTCAGCCCGCCGGCCGCCATCATGAAGACCAGACGCACGACCAGCGCGGCCGCCCCGATGATGGCGATGGTCCAGGCATGTCCACCGTCGATCGGACCTTCGGCGAGCAGCACGCGGCCCAGCTCGGCGACCGCGATGAACGGCGCGACGCCGGCTATCGCGCTGACGGCCTGCAACAGGCAAGCGACGACGAGAACACCTCGGACCGGGGCCAATAGCAAGCCAAGCGAGGCCTTTTTGGCCTTTGAGGGTTTGGCCACGCTATGCCGGTCCCTGGTCGAGGCGCCGTGCATGACGAACCAGCCGGCCTGACAAGCCGCCGAGGCCGGTCCGCGGCGGTTGCCCGGCCATGGCCTCCGCCAGATGAAGCAGGGTGCTCATGGGCCGCGAGCATGCTGTGAAGCCGTTCCGTCTGTCAATGCAAATGAGAACGATTCGCAATATTACGCGACACTAGGACGCGCTTTCTTGCGGTCAGTGTCACCCGGCCTGGCGTTCGACGGCTTGGCCCTTCGGGTAGGGGATGCAGATCGGGTGGCCGTGCAGCGGGTCTTCGATCACCCGGCACGCGATGTCGAAGACCTGGGCGATCGTGGCTTGTGTGAAGACCTCCGCCACCGCACCCTCGGCCGCGACCTGGCCGTCGCGGAACAGTACCATGTGATCGGCGTACTTCGCGGCCAGGTTCAGATCGTGCAGCACGACGACGATCGACTTGCCTTGGCCATGCTTCAGGCTGCGGACCAGCTCCAGCGTCTCCAGGGCATGGGCGATATCGAGATGGTTGGTGGGTTCGTCGAGCAGGATGACGGGGGCGTCCTGGGCCAGTACCATGGCGATCCAGGCGCGCTGCGACTGCCCGCCTGAGAGGGCGCCAAGCGGCCGTTCGGCCAGATCGCCGAGATCGCAGGCGGCGATGGCGCGATCGACGATCGCGCGGTCCTCGGCGGTCGGGCCGACAAATGGCCTTCGGTAGGCAAACCGGCCCAACATGACCAGGTCGGCGACGCTGATCTCGTCGGGTGCGCTCGGCGCCTGGGTCAGCATCGCGATCTGCTTGGCGAGATCCCTCAGCGACCACGCGCCCAGCGGCCGGTCGCCGATCCTGACGAGGCCGTCCTGAAGGCCGAGCAGCCCCCTCAAGGCCCGCAATGCGGTCGACTTGCCGCTGCCGTTCGGTCCGCACAGGGCGGTGATGCGGCCTTGCGGCAAGGACAGGGTGAGATCGCGAAAAACCAAGGTGTCGCGATAGCCGACGCCAGCCGCCTCGAAGCTCGCAAAACTGTCACGCATGGCTACGGCCCCGTCTGATCAAGATGAAGAGGAAGTAGGGCGCGCCGATCAGCGCCGTGACGGCGCCCGTCGGCAACTCCAATGGTGCAAGGATCAAGCGCGCCAAGATGTCGGATGCCAGAACGATAATCGCGCCGATCAAGGCCGACCCGATGAGGTAGGGGCCCGCATTTTGGCCCAGGATCAGGCGCGCCACATGCGGCGCGATCAGCCCGACGAAGGCGATACCTCCGACAAATGAAACCGCGCTTGCGGTCAGGTAAACGGCGATCAGCAGAAGCAAGGCGCGCATGGCGCCCACGGCCAGTCCGGTGGCGGCCGCGGTATCGTCGTCCAGCAGGAACTGGTCCATCACCCGGGGCACGAGCGCCAGGAACGGCAGGGACATGGCCAGCAGGATGGCCAGGCTGACGACATCGTCCCAATGAGCCTGATGAACCGATCCGGCAAGCCAGATCAGGGCCTGTGAGGCCCGGAAGACCGGCCCCAGAATGATCAGCAGCGTCACGATCGCGCTCGCTAAGGCGGCGATCGCAACGCCGTAGATGATCAGCCGCATCGGCCCGCCATCGTCGTCGAGCCAGGTCAGCAAGCCGACGATGGCGGCGAAGACGACCGCGCCGGCCGCGGCCGCCAAGGGCTGAAAGTGGATCGAGACCGTCAGCGCGTTGGCCTCGTTGCTGAACAGCCAGAGAAACAGCACGACACCGACCGCCGCGCCATCGACGACGCCGACCACGGAGGGCGAGGCCAGCGGATTGCGCGTGGCCCGCTGCAACAGGGCGCCGGCCAGAGCCAGGCAAACGCCCGCCTGCGCCGCCAGCAAGGCGCGCGGCAGCCGCAAGGTCTGGACGATGACCTGGTCCATGCGCTCGCCTGCGCCGACGAGCGCGTTCAAAACCCGCTCGGGGCTGAGCCAGGAACTGCCGACGCCGACCGCCAGAAGCAGCAGCAGGGACAAGAGAACGACAAGTCCCGCGATGAATCCCGGCCGGACCAGCCACCAGCCGTCCGAATTCGGGTTGGCGCCGTTCATCGTCGCTGGAGGGCCATGCGGCGGCTGCGCAGCAGGGCGATCAGGACCGGCACACCAATCAGCGCCAGGACCGCGCCCACCGGGGCTTCGCCGGGGGAGACCACGTAGCGGGCGAGGATATCGGCCGCCACGGCCAGCATCGCGCCCACCAGCGCCGCGGCCGGCACGAGCTGCGCATGTCCGCGCACGCCCAGCCGTCTGGCAATATGCGGCGCGATCAAGCCGATGAAGGCGACCGGGCCGGCGACCGAGACCGAAAGACCGGCCAGGATCGCGGCTAGGCCGAGGGCGGTCAGGCGAATGCGCACGACGGGGACGCCCAGCGCCTGGGCGCTGGCGTCGTCGGTCATCAGCGCGTCGAGCGCCCACGTCATCGGCATGACCGCCAGGAAGGCGATGGCGATGAAGGGTGCTGCAATGGCAAGCAGGATCAAGGGGCGGTCGGCGAAGCCCCCGGCCAGCCAGAAGAGCAGGGATTCCATCGTGCTCTCGTCCGTGACCAGCAGGATTTGGGTGAACGAGGCCAGCAGTGCCGCGACCGTGACACCGGCGAGCAGGACATGGACCGGGGAAAAGCTGGCGCCGGCCGACAGGGTGATGCCAAAGACGAACGCGGCGGCGGCCATGGCACCAAGCGCGGCAAGACCCGCAAGGGCGGAAAGCGAGGCAATGCCGAAAGCGGACAGGCCAAGCACGACGGCAAGCGCGGCACCCGCATTGACGCCCAGCACGCCGGGCGCGGCCAACGGGTTGCGGGTCACGGACTGCATCAGCAGGCCGGAAACCGCAAGCGCCGCGCCGACAGCCAGGGCGTTGACGGTCCGCGGCAGGCGCAGCGTTCGGATGATCAGCGCGTCGGTGCCTTGGCCGTCGCGCAAAACGGCGTCGAAGACCTGCCAGGGCGCATAGTGGCGAAGCCCCAGATGCAGGCTGGCCAGCACCAGCAGGGCCAGGCCGATCACGAGGCCGGTGATGGCAAGGGCGCCGTGCGCGTCTCGATCGTGACCGGGCATCAGCAAGGTCCGATCGCCGCCAGAGGCGCGCGCGGCTCTTGGGTCAACGGCGGGCGCCTTCCCGGCGGGCTGGGGCAAGCCCATGCGCGCGCTCGGTATTGACAGTTGGATGCCGAATCAGCACGGTTCGGCCATCCCGAGGTCCCAGGCAGCAGTCGGCCACCCACGATCCGGTGGTCCGATTTCACAACTGGGAGCCCCCCACCATGCGTTCGCTTGCCTGCGCCCTGATCGGCGCGTCCATGGTCTTCCTGACCACGTCGGTCGGTGCCGACGAAATCGAACACGCCATGGGCACGACTGACGTGCCCGAGAACCCGCAACGGATCGTCGTGCTCACCAACGAGGGTACCGAGGCCGTGCTGGCGCTTGGCATCACGCCGGTCGGTGCCGCCCAGTCCTGGACCGGTGATCCCTGGTACGACCACATCGCCGAGGCCATGGGCGACGCGGTCAATCTGGGTACCGAAAACGCCGTCAATCTGGAACTGGTCGCGGCGCTGGAACCCGACCTCATTCTCGGCAACAAGCAACGGCATGAAGAGGTCTATCCGCAGCTCTCCGCGATCGCCCCGACCGTTCTGTCGGAGCGTTTGCGGGGCGATTGGCGGGTCAACTTCGACCTGTACGCCGAGGCCCTGGGCGTGCAGGAGCGAGGCGAACAGGTCCTGGCCGAATACGATGCGCGCATAGCAGCGCTTCGCGAGGGCTTGGGGGACAGTTTGCAAGAGGAGGTGTCGGTCATTCGATTTCTGCCAAGCCAGATCCGCATCTATCAGCTCGACAGCTTCTCAGGCGTCATCCTGGGCGACCTGGGCTTCGCCCGGCCGGAGAACCAGAATGTCGACGAATTTGCCTTGCGCGTTGGCCGCGAGAGCATTCCCGACATGGATGGCGACCGCATTTTCTATTTCACCTACGACACGGGCGATGGCGAAGGGGTGGCCCAGCAGGACGGGGCGTTGAACGATCCGCTGTGGCAGTCCCTTTCCGCCGTGCAGGCAGGGCAGGTCGACGCGGTGGACGACGTCGTCTGGAACACCGCTGGCGGCATACTGGCGGCGCATCTCATGCTGGATGATATTGCAAGCATCTATGGGGCCGCCCAGAACTAGCGGGTCCGTAATCATGAGAAGTGGGCCGGGCTCGGTGGATCACCTTGCCCGGCCCATTGGTGTTTGGTGCCGGCGAAACGCGCATCGCTCCGTCGACGTCCGATGGCCTAGACCGCGATCCGGTCCTCATTGCGGTGGCGAACGAACTTCACCATGGTCATCGCGTCGCTGACCTCGAACGGATCGCCCGGCTGGTTCCTGTCCTCGGCGAACAGGGCAGCAATGACACCATCCTCGACCAGCATCGAATAGCGCCAAGACCGGCAGCCGAAGCCCAACTCGTCGAGACCGACCTCCATGCCCATGCCCCTTGTGAAGTGGCCGCTGCCATCCGGCACCATGCGCACCTCGCCATCGATCTTCTGATCGCCGGCCCAGGCGTTCATGACGAAACCGTCATTGACCGACAGGCAGACGATGTCGTCGACCCCATGCGCATGCAACTCGCCGGCAAGGGCCAGGTACCCGGGCAGATGCGTCGTCGAGCAGGTCGGCGTGAAGGCGCCAGGCAGGGCAAAGACGATGACCGTCTTGCCGCTGAAGATGCTGTCACTGCTGACGGTCTTCCATTCGCCGTCCTGTCTGGTCATGAAGTCGACCTGCGGAACTCGGTCGCCCACTTGCTTCATACGCGTGTCCTCTTGTGCGGAATCGGACCGTGCCGCAGGCTCAGCGGCGGCACGGGCTTAATGCAGGGTCGGGCGCTGGGCGTCCTCTGTGCCGTCAGCGGTTCCCGGCTGCAGTTGGGCGGTTTCATCGAACCGCCAACGTCGTTGCGGCAGCTCCGCGCGCGCCTTTGTAAAGGCGCGCGCCAGGCCTTCCAAGGCCGCGATCGTCAGTTGAACCACCGGCGACGGCAGCCACGCCAGCAACAGGCCCATCGCGGCCACCCGGTCGCCGCGCTGCAGGGCGGCGGTTGCGCTCAAGACCCTGGCCTCGTCGGCGGAAACGCCGGGGCATTTGGGGCAGCGGACATCGAATGCCCGGGTCGCACAGCGGCCGGTATGGTTCATCACGGCGTTCAAACTGCTCGTGGCCTCCGCAACGCCCCACTCGTCGAAATGGGCGCGCAGCACCGCGTGGGGGCTGCCGCCTTGCTTCAAGGCGCGCACCCAGATGCGTATTCCGCTCACGATGACGGCTTCCTGGGCGGTCAGCGCGCCCGGTTCGACCGGCTGCGTCAGCTTTTTCCGAGGCCGCGTGCGCGGCGACAAGGGAACAATTGTGCCTTCTCCGCGCCCGTCCGGCGGTAGAACCTGATTGGCCTTGAGGAGGGCGTCGGCGAAGCCCGCCGCGACCGCCGCGAACGCTTCGCATTGGTCGCGGTGAAACATCCGCACGATCAGGCGGCGCGCGTCTGTCGGCGTCTGATGTTGGAAGGCGGCCAGCAAGGACAGCAACGTAACTTCTTGATACGAAACGTTGCTGTCTTCGGGCGCGCGAATGTCCGGGGGCAGTTTAAGGCCCCGTCGCAAGCCGCCGACCAACTGTCCGAACAGCATCAGCGCATCGTCGACGCCATCGGCGCCGAACGTTCGTTCGAACGTGCGTTTGAGAGCCTCTGCATTGCCGGGCTGGTGCACGCCGCGCCGCAGCGACCAGATGACCAGGCAGGATGTGAAGCTCAGGTCGCTGATGCGGCAAACGTTGTTCTGGTTGGCGATCTCAGGCATCGGCGACGGGCTCACGACTTGCATTCACGACGTGCGGTTCTCTGTCGGGAGGGGCGACGGTCGGTTCGGGCATCGATGGACCTCTTTTTGCTGATTGAGTCGGCCGAGACCATTGGCCTCGGCCGAGTTGGACGCGGCAGCAGCTGCGAATTGCCAGGTGTTTGTTGAGGTTTGTCGAGCTGATGCCGGCGCCACATGGACGCTGTCACTTGGTCAGAATCAGCTTGCCGTTTTTCGTATGTCGAAGCCGGTAGACCACGCCTTCATGCTCGATGATGACTTCTCGCTGTCCGGCCAGAATGTGGGCGCTGTCCAGAACGCGACTCTGTGGCACGGCCCTGGCACTGTCGATCGGTGCTGCGCCTTTCCAATGCCGGGTCTGTGCTTTGTGAAGTGAATTCAGTTGCGCACTCATGGCTCACGTCGATCGCTGTGGGGGGTTGAAGGTCCGATCCAGTGCATCGGCTATTGGTATCGCGAACCGTTCTCATTTGCAATGCAATTCAGAATCGTTCGCATTCTATTTCGGCTGTGCTAGGCTTCGATGCTTGCCGACAACCTCTGTCTATCGGGGGTCGTCCGGGCCGATACGACGGAAAGAGGGATGTGGCGTTGTTCGTCGCGATGAATCGTTTCAGGGTGAAGATCGGGTCCGAGGCCGAGTTCGAGACCGTTTGGCGCGATCGGGAATCGCATCTCGGCGATGTGCCCGGGTTCAGGGAGTTCCATCTGCTGCGTGGGCCGTCGGCCGAGGACCATACGCTTTACGCCTCCCATTCGATCTGGGCCTCTCGCACGCATTTCGAGAACTGGACCCGGTCGGAAGCCTTTCGCAAGGCGCACGCGCAGGCCGGCAGTACACGAAACAACTATCTTGGTCATCCGATCTTCGAAGGCTTCGAGGTCATTCAGTCCATATCGTAAGCGCGCTGACTGTAGTGTCGGCTCCTGGCTCTTGCGAAGCCGAGCGATCAACCCTCTAAGACCCGCCAGAGGTCTATCGAGGATGGCGGCGGCCGGCCGTATCAACCGTCAGGGCGATGCCGATGGATCGGCATTCCCGATTGAATCCATTGCGTAAAGCCGACGAGGAAGCGGGAGGCGGCGGGCATGAAGAAGCTGCCATGGTGATAGAACGGGTCGAGCGAGGTCAGGATCAGGCGGCCTGGCCAGGACGTGCGATCGTCGAGCAGGATCGAGCCGCCATCGGCGGCGTTGACGAGCGATGTCGCGCCGTCAGGCGTCTCAAACGTGCCGTGATAGTGCCAGGTCGCCTCGGCCAGTGTCAGAAAACCGAACAGCCCGTGATCCGGGGCGGCGATGTGAAGGCCGAGATCGCCCTCGGGTTCCAGCCACCACCAGAAGTTCGTCGGCACCGAGGTGAAACGAATATCCGGCAGCCACGATTGGGGCTCCGTCTCGCCCATCGCGATCAACGAGCGGCCCTGCCGCAGCACCTCGACCAGGAGATCGGAATGCGCGACCAGCCAGTCAGGGTTCAGGCGGCACGGCACGACGACCGTGCCCGCGTGCCCCAGCGTCTCGGCGGAGACGTCGTCGACGTAAAGGCGCTGGTCGAACCACGGTCCCAGCATCGGGTCGCTCAGGCTGAACGCGTGATAGCTCGTGCCGCCATCCAGCACGATGATTGGTGCCGTCAAGAGACAGTCTCCTCCGCCGCGCACCAGCGCAGCAATTGCGGTGTCAGCGCGCCGGCACTGTTCTTGTCACGCGCATACATCCACAGATCGTTGCCGGCATGCATCAGCAACCGGCCGCCTTGCGGCGGATGCCACTGCCAGTCGATCGGGCACCTGGCGTGATCGATCGTGCCGACGATCCGGGCGCCGGGCGGGGGCGGGTTGCAGCCCCGTCCGTAGAAGCCCGCGACGCGACGGCGAAACGTAAGGTCGTCTGCATCGATGCCGCGCCAGACCGGATGGTCCGTTATGATCCGTACCCGAAACTGGTCCACGCGTGGCCGTGCCAATGGCTGGAACCGGGCCAGCGCGGGATGGAACGGATAGGCCAGCAGACCGTTGAACACCAGCGTTCCGCCCGCCCGAAAGAACTTGGAGATCCAGGGCGCGGCGGCGGCGAAGCGACGCTGGTCGATATGCATCGGCACCAAGAGCGCGCCGAAGCGGTCCGGTGGCTGATCGGGCAGGGCGTGTTCCGGGATGGTCGACAGGCTGATACCGTCGGGCATCAGGTCTGCGAACGGCGCTTGGGCGTCGGCGCGGGGCGAGAGATAGGCGATCGGCCGTGTCATGGTGATGCTTGCCGTGCGGAGTGCAGGACAGGGATCATCGCCGTCGACCGCCGGTCGCCATGGTCGAACTCGGCTGCCCGAACCGGCAGCCCATAGAGGTCGCTGAGATGGCCTTCGGTCAGGGTTTGGGCGATCGGGCCGACCGCATGCCGGTCTCCGTCCTGCAAAAGCAAGGCGGCGTCGGCGATTTCCAGCGCATGCTGGGGATGGTGCGTGGTCATCACGATGGTCAGCCCGCGCTCGCGGCTCAGCCGGTGCAGGACATGCAGCACGATCGACTGGTTGCGGAAATCCAGCGCGGCTGTCGGTTCGTCCAGGATCATGATCGGCGCCTCGCTGGCCAACGCCCGCGCGATCAGGACCATTTGCCGCTCACCGCCCGAAAGGCTGGTCACGAGACGGTTGGCGAAACGTTCGATGCCCAGGTCGGCCAGCGCGGCGGCGGCGATGGCGCGGTCATGGGCGCGCGGCGAGCCGAAGGTGCCGATCTGGCGCGCCCGTCCCATAAGGACGATGTCCATCGCCGTGTAGGCAAAGGGCGTCGAAAACCCTTGGGGCACGTATCCGATGGCGTCGGGCAGGTGCAGCGTGCCGGCGCTGGTCTTGATCAGGCCGACCAGGCATTTCAAGAGGGTCGTCTTACCGCGCCCGTTCGGCCCCAGAATGCCGAAGATCTGGCCGGCCTCGATCTCGAACGAGAGGCCTTGGAAGACCCAGGCATCGTTTCTCGGATAGCGAAAGCCAATGTCCCGGGCCGCGATCATGCCTCCCACCCCTTGCGCTGGGTCCGGCGCAGCAGAATGCCGAAGATCGGCGCGCCGATGATGGCGGTCAGGACACCGAGGGGGATTTCGGCCGGGGTCAGGGTCCTGGCCACGGTATCGACCACGATCATGTAGCTGGCGCCGAGCAGGGCCGAGGCCGGCAGCAGGCGCCGGTGGTCCGGCCCCACCACCATGCGCGCGAGGTGGGGCACGACCAGGCCGACCCAGCCGACGATGCCGGCAATCGCGACGGTCGAGGCGGTGATGGCCGTGACACAGATCAGGGCGATCCATCGGGTGCGCTCGACCGGGAACGCCCAGCACCTCCGCCTCCTCATCGCCGAGCGACAGAAGGTTGATGCCGAACCGCATCATCAGCAGCGGCAGGCCGAACAGGACCAGGGCGCCGGCAACAATGGCGACCTTGGTGAAGTTCGCCACCGCGAACGAGCCCATCAGCCAGAAGACGATCGCCGGCAAGGTATCGTTCGGGTCGGCCAAATAGGTCAGTAGCGACACCAGGGCGCCGAACAGGGCGGAGACGACGACCCCGGCGAGCACGAGCATCAGGATCGGCGATCGCCCGTCCTGCCGGCTGACCAGATAGACGATCATGACGGCCAGCAAGCCGAAGACAAAGGCGAGGCCGATCAGGGCCGCCGCGCCCAGGACCAGCAGGATCGCCAGCGCCCCGCCGAAGGCCGCGCCCGACGAGACGCCGATCATCTGGGGGCCGACCAGCGGGTTGCGGAAGATGCCTTGCAGGGTCGCGCCGGCAAGGGCCAGGCCGGCGCCGCAAAGCGCGGCGACCAAGACCCGGGGCGCGCGCACGAGTTCGACCACGCGCCAATCGGTCTCGCCCACGCCGGCGCGGCCCGGGCCGATCCCTACCCAGCCCCCCGCTATGGTCAGCAGATCCCAGAACCCGACCGGGTATCGCCCCACCGAGAGGGCGACGCCGGCCGCCGCGAGCAGCAGCAGCACCAGCCCGGTCGTCACGCCGATGCCTTGAAGGTCGGTTCCGCCAAGCGCACGGCCATTCTCGGCCTGGACGGTGGAGTCCATGGTGCCGCGCCCGATTGTCAGAGCCGATCCGCCGCTAGTTGGCGCTGAAGACGTCGTAGCCGGCGGCCTCACCATTGGCCTCCAGCCTCAACACCGCGTCGATCTGCGCCGTGCTGGGCGTTTGGCCGTAGATCCAGCCATAGGCGTCCGCAATCGCGTCGCGCAGGGGATAGTCGACTTGGTCCGGCTGGAGAATCTCGGCCAGCCACATCCACATCAACGGCGATTCCTGGCTCGGCGGGTCCCAGCGATAGCCGCCCAGGGGCACCTGGTAGACGCGGCCGTCGCGCACGGCGCTGACCCCGGAAAACAGGGGATTGTCATAGACGTCCTGGGGCGACAGGTCGCTTTCGAAGCCGTTCAGCAGGATGACCTCCGGGTCCCAGGCGATGATCTGCTCAGGATCCACGTTGAGCCAGCCGCTGGCGCCGTCGGCCGGGTTCTGGCCGCCCGCCAGGTCGATGTAGAAGTCGTTGTAGGTGCCTTCGCCGGCCACGCGCAGGCTTGACAGAAAGCGCAGGAAATAGACGACGCGCGGGCGGTCGTCATCGCCGACCCCCGACAAATCGTCCTGTACCGTCTGCAGGACCTCGTCGCGCCAATCGATCAGCCGGGCGGATTTGTCCTCGTTACGGGTCACCGAGCCGATGATGTCGATCCACTCGCGGGTCAACTCTTCCGTGCCATAAGCCAGTGTCAGCACGTCCAGCCCCGCGTCGGTCAGGGGCAGCACAATGTCGTCGCCGCGCGTGCCCCATTGGATGACCAGATCCGGGTCAAGCTGCAGCACCTCTTCCACGTTGGGCGCAAATCCGTCGCCGACGAACTCGGCCGGGATCTCCTGGGCGGCGGGGAAGAACTCGCCCAGAATGCCTTCCATCAGGGCCGAGCGCGACGAGGGATGCATGCCGGCCAGCCGGTCCGTGCCGCCATCGATCGCGATCACCATCGCGGCCGCCGGGATCGGGATCGTCACGATGCGTTCGGCCGGACCGTCCAGTGTGATGGAGCGATCATATTGATCCGTTACCGAGATTGGTTGGGCGTTGGCGCTGCTGCCGATGGCAAGTGCGCTTAGCAGAACAAGAGGGGTGGCCAGGGGGCGATCAAACACGCGTCGGTCTCCGCTAAAGAATGGGTGCGGCGTAAACCTATGCCATCCGGCATCTAAACTGCAACTGATTCTCATTCGCGTTATTGCTTGCCCGGTTTTCTGGTGTCTCTGGAGGTAAGGTGGCCAGATTCGCCGGGTTGATTTTTGCTCGCCTGGCCTGGCTGTAGCGGCGGGCTCTCGATTGAACGATTGCAGAGCGCGTCGAGCGCCCAAGAAACGGCCCCGGCCTCGCAACAGTCGCCGGGGCTCCTTAGCCCGCACATCAGCAGTTCGTCGAGATCGTGGTCGCGGTCGGTTCTCCCGGGTCGGCCGTGGAAGTGTCGCGACATCAGCGTCCGCTCACCACCAGCGCGACACGGATGCCGTTTCCGTCGGTCAAGGATATGGACCTGGCGTCATGGGCGATGGAAGAAGAGCCGATTGATCTCGACCGGATCATGAATGTTCCCCCAATTGGACAGAAGCGATTCAGCGAGTGTTAATGAGAACGACTCTTATTATCAATTCGACATCGCGTCGCAGGCCTGCCCGAGACCTCCGAGAAGGCGGAATCTGTGGTGTCTTCAGGCCGGCGCGACGGGGAGCTTCGCGGTCTCGCGCCGCGAACCGGCGATTGCAGCTTCATTGCCCGACATCGCAACTAGCGCTAGAACCGCAGGCAGATTCTCTTCGACCGTTCAGCGGCGTCCGACCATGCCTTCGTCCCCACCTCCGAACCCGGTGATGCTTTTCAGGCCCGAGGCCTATCGCGTCGGCGAGCGGGTTGAGGGCCGGCAGGCGGCGGGTGAGTCCTTCCTGAAAGGGCTGGTGCGCCACGGCGGCTATGAGCAGTTCTTCGTCGCCTCACCCAGCGTAAAGGAGAGCAAGGCCTTTCTTGCCCTGGTCGATCAATGGCGCGACGAGGTGGGGACCAAGCCGCCGGAAGGTACGAAGGTCGTCCATGTGCCCTATGCGGCGATCCACAAGGCGCGGCAGACCGGGCTGGTGTGGCGGCCCGATCCGCTGATCGGCGAGTTCGCCTGGTGGCGCCGCCGTGCCGACCCGTACGGGTTCTCCATTTGCGGCGTGGCCCACACGACGGCCAGCGACCGGGTGGTCAATGGCCTGGTCGACATGCTGCGCGCGCCGACGGAGACATGGGACGCGGTCATCTGCCCGTCCCGGGCGGTGCAGGGCATGATCAAGGAGGTGCTGGACGCCGAAGGCGCCTACCTGAAGGAGCGGTTTGGCGGCAAACCATCTTGCCCGGTCGAACTGCCGGTGATCCCGCTTGGCGTCAACGAGGATGTGTTCGCGCCGACAGATCAGCGACGCGAGGCGGGCCGGGCGCTGCGGCGGCGCCTGAACATCGGCGACGAGGATGTTGCCGCCCTGTTCGTCGGGCGGCTGGCGGCCAAGCGCAAGCTGAACCCCGGGCCGACCTGCCTGGCGCTGCAGCAGGCGGCGGAGGCGATCGACGCGAAGCTGCACATGATGTGGTGCGGCTGGTTTCGCGACGACAAGGACAAGAACGCCTTTCTTGATACCGCGCGGCAGGTGGCACCCGATGTCGTGTTTCATTATGTCGACGGCCAAATACCGCGCGTGCGCGAGAATATCTGGCACGCGGCCGACCTGTTCGTCGCCCTGGTCGACAACATTCAGGAGACGTTCGGCCTGGTGCCGGTCGAGGCCATGGCGGCCGGCCTGCCGGTGGTGGCGACCGATTGGGACGGTTTTCGCGATACGATCGAGGATGGCGTCACCGGCATGACGGTGGCCACCGCAATGCCGCCGCCGGACGCCGGACGGCGCACCGCCTGGCGCTATGAGTGCTTCTATCTCGACTTCGCTGAGTATCTGCACGCGATCACTCAGACCGTGTGGATGGATATCGGGGCGGCGGGCCGGGCGATCGCCAAGCTCGCCACCGATGTCGACTTGCGCGCCAGGATGGGGGCGGCGGGCCGCGACCGCGTCGCCCGGCTCTATGACTGGCGCAACATCATCCCGCAATACCAGGATCTATGGCGCGAACTGGAGACCCGCCGGCTGGCGGCGGCCGAGGCCGACACGGGCGGTCACACACAGCAGGGTGGCAGGGCGCTGGACCCGTATCGCATGTTCGCGTCCTACCCGTCCGCACTCTGGCGAGAGGACGACCACCGTGTGCTCGGCGCCTCGCCGGCATTGCCGAAGGACGTAATCGCCTTTTCGCCGCGGCTGGGTATGCCGTCGCAAGACCCTGATTTCTCCGCCGGTTCGGACGGCGCTGAGCTGGGGGCGCTGTTGCCAGAGGACAGCATAACGGAGGGCGGCAGCATCACGGATACGGGCTGGATCACGTTGGCACGCCATCTGCGCTGGCGGGACAGTGGTGACCCACCGGTACGGCCCGAAAAGAAGGCGCGGAAACCGGCCCGCAAGGGCAAAGCCAAGACGGTCGACGCGGCGAAATAGGCGCGTCAAGCCGCCCCTTCGGGGGCTGGCCGAGGGTCCAGGGCGCGGAACGCATCACCGCGCCACAGGCTGAAAACCAGGATCAGGGCCAGCGCAATCGCGCCCAAGGCAATGGTGTAGGGCAGGTAGATGCTGATGGCCATCAACTGTCCGCCGACCACAGACGTAATCCCGGCGCCCAGCGTGTAAAGCGCCACGGTCACGCCCATTACCCAGCCCTGTTCCTTTTCGTCCACGCTGGCGGAAAACAGGCTCAGCATCATCGGATAGTTGATCGCGAAGGCCAGCACGAAGGGCAGGGCGGCCGCATAGGACAGGATGCCGATGGGATTGGCCATGATGGCCAAGAGGCCCAGCGCCATCAGCAACAGCGTCGCGTAGATGACGGTCTTCTTGGAAAAGCGCCTGTCGATCGGGCCGACCAGGAACGCACCAGGTGCGGCCATCGCGATCCCGAACAGGAACAGAACGATGGAGTTCTGGGCCGTGGTGAATTGGAAACGGCTGAACAGGAAGTCGTTCAAAAAGACCAGATAGGTGTTGAAGGCGAACTGCGAGCAAAAGAACACCAGCGACAGGCGCAGAACCACCGGCCGTTTGGCGGCGTGCCACAGCGTCAGGAAGACATCCGTCACCTTAATCTTCACGGGCCTGCGTTCGAGAGCGACATCGTGGAAAAAGGCCGAGACCAGCAGGATGTTCACGAACACCAGGATGGCGGCGGCATAGAACGGCGCCTGCATCGAGGCGAAACTGCCCAAGAGCGCCTCGTCGGTCAGGACGCCGCCGAGGATCGGTCCGATCAGAAGGCCCAGGCTGCCGGCGACGATGACGTAGCCCATGAACCGGGTCTTTTCCTGATCGTTGGTGCTCTCGTCGACAAGTGCCGCCTGGGCGATGGGCTGGTTTCCGGCCGTAAAGCCCGCGACGATGCGGGCGATCAGCAGCAAGGGGAAGCTTTCGAGGTAAACCGCGACGACGGTCAGTGCGTAGCCGGTGAACGAGCCGCCAAGACAGATCAGCAGGCCCAGCTTGCGCCCGATGAAGTCCGACAGTTTCGAGATATAGGCGGCGCCCAAAAACCAGCTCAGGAAAAACAGGCCCATTGTGAGGCCGAAATACAGCTCCCGCGTGCCGGCCGTCGTGTGGGCCGGCAGGAAGGGCTGGCTTGGGTCCAGCAGCAGGGTGGTCAGGACCGGGATCACCAGCCCCTGGCTCATGATGTCCAGCGTGATCACGAAGTAGACGGACAGGAGGCCGAGTTTCATGCCGATTTCGGCCTTCAGCCGGTGCGGGCCAATCGCGCGTACATGTCAGCGCGGGTCCAGGGCCCGGAACCTCTCGCCGCGCCACAGGGTGAAAATCAGGATCATCGCGATCACGACGGCGGCGAGCGCCATGGAATAGGGCAGGTAAATGCTGATCGCCATCAACCCGCCGCCAAGGAACGCCATGATACCGGCGCCCAGCGTGTAAAGCGCCACCGTCACGCCCATGACCCAGCCCTGTTCATTCTCGGCCACGCTTGCCGAGAACAGGCTCAGCATCAGCGGATAGTTGATCCCAAACGCGATCACAAACGGCAAGATGGCGACATAGGACAGGGCGCCGGTGGGGTTCAGCATAACGATCAACAGCCCAAGCCCCATGACGAACAGCGTGGCGTAAAGGATGCTCTTCTTCGAAAAACGGCGGTCGAGCGGCCCCACCAGGAACGCGCCCGCTCCGGCCATACCGATGCCGAACACGATCAGAATGATGCTGTTTTGTGTCGTGTCGAACTCAAAGCGGCTGTAGAGGAAGCTGTTCAGGAAGACAAAGAACGTGTTCAGCGACAGCTGCGAGCAAAAGAACACCAGCGCCAAACGCAGCACAACCGGCCGCTTGCTCGCGTGCCACAATGTGAGAAAGACATCGGTGACTTTGATCTTGATCGGCCGGCGTTCGAACTTGACGTTGTGATAGAAGACGACGATCAGAACGATGTTGATGAACACTAGAATGCTGGCGGCATAGAACGGTGCCTGGACCGACGCCAGGTTGCCCAGAAGCGATTGATTGGTCAGCAGCCCGCCCAACAGCGGGCCGACCACCAGGCCCACACTGATCGCAACGATGACATAGCCCATCAGCCTGGTTTTCTGCTCGGGACTGGTGCTTTCGTCGACAAAGGCGGCCTGGGCGATCGGCTGGTTGCCCGCCGTGAAGCCGGTGATGATGCGCGCCACCAGCAACAGCATAAAACTGCTGAGATAAAGGGCGAGCACAGTCAGCACATAGCCGAGGAACGCGCCGCCCAGGCAGATCAACAGCCCCTGCTTGCGGCCGATAAAGTCGGACAGCTTGGAGATATAGGCCGCGCCGAGAAACCAGCTGAGGAAGAACACGCCCATCGTGATGCCGAAATAAAGCTCGCGCGTGCCTGTCGGCGTGTTTGTGTCCAGCAGGGTCTGGCTGGGGTCCAGCAGCAGGGTGGTCAGAACCGGGATCACAAGGCCTTGGCCCATGACGTCCAGCATGATCACCATGTACAGCGCGATTGTCCCGATCTTCATGGTCGGCGAATCCCAATTTGACCCAGCCTTTTCAAGGCGTCGCACATGGGTCGCGGCTTGAAAACCCCAATTTGCGACTGCACCGGGTGGGGCTCGTATTGATTGGGTCGTGTCAGCCGGCGTTCAGCTTCTGCACGTCCGCGCCTCGCCACAAGAGGCCGATAAGGCCCAGGGCGATCACAAAGCTGCAGATCGAGACGAAGAAGGGCAGTCGGATATCGATCGCCATCAGCGGCCCGCCGACGATCGAGATGATACCTGCGCCTAATGTGAACAAGGCAACCGAGACCCCCATCACCCAGCCCTGCTCGGTCTCGTCGACACAGGCGGAAAACAGGGTCAGCATGGTCGGGTAGACGATGCCGAAGGCCGCGATCAGTGGCACGATCGTGACATAGGCAAAGATCGGCGAATCGTTGATGATGAACAAAACCTCGGCCAATGCCATGATGGTGATACCGGCGAAGGCGATGCTGGTCTTGCGGGCCCGTTTGCTAATCGGCCCGACCAGAAAGCCGCTGAACACGCCCATCGTGACGCCCAGAACAAGCATGGCGATGCTGTTCTGAAAGATGTCGAACTGAAAGCGGCTGAAGAAGTAATTATCCATGAAGACGTAAAAACTGACGATGCCAAGCTGCTCGAAAAAGAAGACGATCGAGATCTTGGCGACATTCGGCCTTTTTGACGCCTGCCAAAGCGTCAGAAAGATCTCGACCGGCCGGAACTTCAGCTTGCGCCTGGTGAAGTTCACATTGTGGAAATAGATCGCGATCAGGACCATGTTGAGGATGATCAGCGCGCAGGCGACGTAGAACGGTAGCTCCAACGAGGCGATGGCCCCGATCAAGCCTTGGTCAGTGAGCACGCCGCCGATGACCGGGCCAATGACCAAACCGATCGCGAAGGCCACAATGATCAGGCCCATGTAACGCGTCCGCTGCTCGTCCGAATCGCTCATATCGACCAGAGCCGCCTGGGCGATCGGTTGGTTCCCCGCGGTAAAGCCGGAAATCGCGCGCCCAATCAGCAGCAGAATGAAACTCTGAAAGACCAGGGCGAGGATGGTCAGGATGTAGCCGGCAAGCGCACCAGACAGGCAGATCATGATGCCCTGCTTGCGGCCGATATAGTCGGACACCTTGGAGATGTAGGCCGCGCCCAGAAACCAGAACAGGAAGAAGGTGCCGATCACCAGGCCATAGCCAAATTGGCGCGTGCTGACCGACGTGCCTTGGGGCATGAACCCCAACGACGGGTCCATGATCAGATTGTTGATGATCGGAAACAGCAGCCCCTGGCCCATGATGTCGAGCACGACCACCATCAGCAACGCGATGTTCGCCATTCGCATGGGCGCTGGCCTCCGTTCCGCAACTCAAGGCAGAACGCGTCGCACAGATTGGACCGAGGCGCAAACCCAAAGCGGAATGCGCCGGCGCCGGAGCGCCCTTTAGAAAAGCCTGCTACATCCAGTCGAAATCGTTCGGCACGACCCCCACCGAAGCGCCCTGGATGATGTCCCAGTCGAATCCGGGCCGTTCATCCGGCTCGCCGGAGACGAAATCATTGGCGAACCTGGTGAACTCGAACTGGATGGTCTCGGTGCCGTCGCCGTTCAAAGCAAAGTCTTCGACCAACGCGCCGTCAAAGGTGAAGTTGGCGACCGGCACATACTCCTTGTTCTCCAACCGCCAGACCTCGACATCGAGAAGTTCGGGATCGGCGCCCAGGGCCGCGTGCCGGGCAAACAGCGCGCTAAGGTCGTCACTTGTTCGCGTGACCGTCAGCCCGCGCGTCGTGGCAGTAGATGAAGACGTTGACACGACGGTCGACGCGCCAAACGCGAAACTGTCGAGCGTCTCCCAATCCGCATCGCCGTACTTGAACACATAGATCAGCTCGTCACCGCTGGACGGTTCGTCGCCGACTTGCAGCGGGGCCGCGGGGTCCGACATGCGATAATCGTCGAACGCCGAGTTGGTTTCGATACCCCCGACGGCCGACTGCGTATCCACGGAGATCTGATTGCTGAAGAAGGTCAGGACCTGATCCAACCCGCCGACATCGGCCTTGGTTGACGACTCGGCGATGTAGGCCCCCTCAAGCTCGACCTTGAACAGGGCGACATCCGGCCCGTCAGGTTCCGTTTGGGAGACACCGACCAGCGCGACGTCGCTGAGCGTTCCGTCGAACTGCCTGGCGTCGAGACGAGAGAAGTCGAAGGCGTCGCTGTCCACATTGACCGACAGGCCGCCGGACCTTGTGGCCCCTACCTCGGAATGACCTTCCCCTTTTACGAACGCAATGGGGCGTGCGATATCGAACGAGAAATCGTCGATCTCCACCCAATCAGGATCCAGGTCATAGTCACCGTTGATCGGCGAACCTACCGACCCGTCGCCGATGTAAAGGTAATAGCTGAGGCCGCCGACGAAAGTTCCGCCGGCGAGCGACTGGTCCCAATCGAAACCGGCCTGCGCAGCGCCCAGGGGCCGTCCCCCGGCGAAGTCCCAGGACACCGTTTCCGCTCGCGAACTCGTCGGGTCGATCGCTCTGGTGGTCTGCGTGAATTCGTTGACCGCGAAAACAAGCCGCTCCGCACCATCCCCGGTCGCGATGAAGTCGGATGCCAGGACCTTTCGGAAGTCGTAGCTGGCCACTGCTTGAGAGCCGTCTTTGTCAACGCGCCAGACCTCGATCTCCAGCAGGCCTTGCTCAAGGCCCTTTGTGGCGTCGGCGGCAAGGGCGGCGCTAAACGCGTCGGAGGCACGGTCTATGATCAGTGCGTTGGGCCTCGCGGGATCGCCAGCATCCGCGCCGAACGAAAAACCGTCGATCTCGACCCAAGCGCCGTTGTCCAGCCGCATCACGTAGACCAGCCCATTCCCCCCAATGCCGGATTCGCCATCAAGGGGCGGTACTGCATCCCGTTGGGTGATCTGCCCGGGATCGAAGATCTCTGGGGGCAGCGGGTTGCCGTCCAGGTCGAGCGCTGTGGTTTCCCATGTGAGGCCGGAGCCGCCGACATCTTCTTGCAATTGCAGCGTCAGCCGATAATCAAGCCCCGTCTGCCCCGCTGTTTCCGAGGCGGTATCGACGATCGCCCTGGTGAGCCCCAGCCGGAAGAACTCGGTGGTCTCGCCTTGACCATCGGTTGCAACACCCACCAGTGCGGCGTCGGTGACAGCACCGTTCAGCAACAAGCCGTAGATGTCCGCCAAGTCGAGCGTGGCGTCGGCCAGGTCGAGAGCGAGGCCCGAGAAACCGACGGGTGGCGGCGATCCCTGACCTATTGGGCTGGCCGGTATCGACAGACCGAGATCGTAGGCGTCGACCTCGATCCAGCCCTCCGGCGTGTTGAAGGAGGCGTCATGCGCCCCGTCGCCGAGCTTCAAGTAGAAGGTAAGCGGGGCAGGGGGCTGCGACGTTTCATCGGGGCCTGGCCAGTCGAACCCGGCCACGGAGGCGGCCAATCCAGCGCCAGGGGTAGCCCCCGTTTCAAACGTGAAATCGGCTTCCCCATCCCCGTCGGCGTCAAACGCTTCGGCGAACGCGCCGAACACTATGGCTGCGCTCTCGATGCCGCCCGACTGCTCGACCGACAGGATCTGGGCGAAGCCCAACTCGTAGCTGGCGATCGGTGTTCGATCGCTTATTCCGACTTGCCACACTTCGAGGTCGAAGGTGGTTGGGTTTCCTTCAAGCTGCGCCGCGAGCTTGGCGCCTTGCCCGTCCGGTTGCCGCGTCAGGCTTAGCCGCCCCGCCGAACTCGCTGTGGGCGGCAGCGACAGATCATAGCTGTCGAGCTCGATCCAGGTGTCATCGTCGATGCGAAGAACGTAGACCGGGCTCTTGCCTGTCGGGCTATCCGGCGTGTCCAGCGCGTCCCTTTGGCCCGGTTCCGGCGGCCCCGACGCGAACACTTGCCCGGGAACAATCTGACCGTCCTGGGTCAGGATATCACTTTCGTAGGTCAGCCGTTGGAAGTCTAGGGTGACGGTTTGGTCCAAGCCATCCGGGCCGCCCGTGGTGTGCGACCCGGTGACCGTTGGCCCATTAACCTCAAACCGAACCAGTTCGCGATTGGGTGGGGGCTCCCCGTTCGGCCCGATCGCCTCCGACGAGATACCGACCAAGATGGCGTCGCCCAGCGGCGCGCCCGACACCAGGTTCGCGTCAAGGCTGGCCATATCGAACCCGGCGGCGCCGAAATTGATCGTCAGGTTGCTGAGCCCTGGTTGACCGATCTCGACATCCGTTTCGCCCGGCGTGACGACGATATTGCCGTCGACACCAAAGGCAAAGGCGTCAACTTCGATCCAACCTTGGTCCGCCGGATAACCAGGATCCGTTGAGTTGCCGCGCTCCAGCCCCTCGATCTTCAGGAAGTAGGTCAGCGGCTCATCGCCGGGGGTGTTCTCCACCCGCACTTGAACGTTCTGCGTGGACACGGCCGACCCGTCATTGGCGCCGATCGTCACCTCATAGATGTTGTCGCCATTGGCGTCACGCGGCGCCTCGAAGTCGGGCGGCCTCCGAAACCGCAGTTCTTCGGTGACCGCGTCAAAAGCGAAGAGGCTGGCATCCGGGCCACCAAGGAGGGAGAGCTTCACGGGTTGACCGTCGGGGTCAAACGCGGCGGGCATGTACACGGGCGCCGTCTCGTTCTCGGCAATGGCGACTAACCCCTGCGAGGTGAAAACCGGGGCTTCGTCGACGTTCGCGACACTGACGCTGCCGTCGAACTCTATGAAGTCGAACGCATCGCTGGCGCGGATCACGATCTCGTAGGTGTTATCGCCGTCGGCATCGTCCGGCGCCTCGAAGTCCGGCGCGACCTTGAAGGTGACGAAACCGGTCGACGGATCGATGTCGAACAGGTCCTTGTCGGCGCCATCGGACAGGCTGTAGCCGATGTCGTCGCCGTCCGGGTCCATCACGGTGAAGCGCAGGCCCGTGTCGGTCTCGTTTTCTTGCGTCAGCGTCGAAATGCGGTCGATCAACACCGGCGCGCTGTTGCTGCCGTCCAGGAACACGCGCGCATCGGCGAAGAAGGCCATCTCCACATTCACCAGCGTGTCCGTGCCGGTGTCTCCGTCCCCGGGATCGATGTCCTTGATGATCGTCGGCGCGCCGTTCTGGCCGATGGTGATCTCGTAGCCCAGCTTGGAGTAGGCCCTGAGATCGAAGACGTCGGCGCCACCGCGCCCGTCGACGAAGTCGTTTCCGTCGGTGCCGGCAAAGGTTTCCGGCAGATCACTGCCGGTCGTGCCGCCGTCGACGTCACCGACATCGTCGGCCGCGTCGACGACGGCATCGTCCAGCGCCTGACCCGTAAACGCCTCCTCCGCAGCGGAACTGTCATCCTCACCCCCGGCCTCCGCCAGGGCCGGTGCGGCGCCGGTTTGCACCACGATTTGAACTTGGGCGATCTCCTCCAGTGCGGAGGCCGCGTCACCCGGATTCTGGGCGGCGGTTTGGGTTGCGCCGTTGGTCTCGGCAATCACGCTTGCCGCGCCGGCCAAGGTCGCTTCAGACAGCGGGCCGCCGCCGGAGGCCGTGTTCACGATCTCCGCAATCACCGACGGGTCGCTGAGATCGATCGGCCCCGTGGTTTCGGCGAGCGCGCCGGCCAGCGCGTCGATCGCCGCGTTTTGGGCCTGGCCCGGCTCCAGGCCAGCGCCGTTGAGCAGGGCGGCGATCTGCTGGATCGTGTTTTGAACCTGGACCGCGACCGATTGCGTGTTAATGCCGTTGGCCGATTGGCCCGGGTCGCCTGAGAGCGCCGCGGCGATCGGGTCGAAGCCGGTCAGGTCGCCGACATCGCCCAGGCCGAAGGCGTCGGCGATCCTCGCGGCCGCGCCTTGTTGGGTAAGGCCAAGCTCCATCAACACGACGATCAGTGTGGTCAGCGGAGTCACGACCGTTGAACCGGCGGGCGCCCGCAACTGACCGAGGAACGGCAGGCCGGTCGACACGTCGATGCCACCGGAAAGGACCAACTGGCCCTCGGCATCGGCCAACACAAAGTTCCCGCTGGCATCGGTAAGCGCCGAGGCCTCGCCCTGGTCTTGCTGGCCATTACCATCGGCGTCCGCGAACACCGTCGCGCCCGAGACATAACCGTCGATGGCGGCCCCCTGGGTCAGGGCAACAGATCCGGTGATCGTGATTTCGACGGTAACCGGTGCCGAAAGGCCTTCGCCGTCGGACGCCCGGTAGACAAAACTGTCGGTTGCTTCTTCGCCGACGCCCAGATCGTCGAAAACGCCATTCGGGTCGTAGCTGTACGAGCCGTCTTCATTGACGGTGAGCAGCGCCCCGGACGGCAGCGCGATCTCGGCCCCGACATGGACGGCCGACCCCTCGACCGTGCCGACGGTCAGCGTGTCGCCGTTGAAATCGATGTCGTTGGCGAGCAGGCCGTCGGCCGCCGCCTTGTCGATGGTCGCCGCCTCGTCGACGCTGGCCTGGTCGGTGATGCCAACGGGCAAGGTATTGCGATCGTCCAGAAAGACCTCAAACCCGTCCGCGAACACCAACCGCTCGACGCCGGCGAGGAAGTCCGTGCCGTCGGCGCCGTCGCCGCCGAGATGCTCGATTCGCCAGACAGGACCGATCCGGCTGATCGCATAGTCGCCGAACGTGGATTGGAAGTGCGCGGTGTCGTCGCCGCGACCGCCCAACAGCAGGTCGGTTCCCTCTCCACCGATCAGGGTGTCGTCCCCAGACCCGCCGGACAGTAAATCGTCGCCTTCGTTGCCCTCGATCTCGTCATTGCCGCTGCCGCCGAATACACGGTCGTTGCCGGCGCCGCCGATCAGCCGATCGTTGGCCCGGAGCCCAAAGAGCCAGTCATCGCCGTGAGTGCCAACGATCTCGTCGGCGCGCCAGCCACCGAACCGCCATTGTCCTGCATCACTAATCCGATAGTCAGCCGAGCTTTCGACTTGGGAGTTCCAAATAGATTCGGCTTGTTTTTCGCTGCGTCGAAAACTGCTTTTCCAAAAGCTCGGCATCTCGATCCCCCTTTTTTCATCGGGAACCGGACAAACCGACTAGATTATTGACTATTTGATTAGAGTTATTTTCAAGGCCGAAGTTGACCTCGCTGATCGACTGTCAGGTTCGGTGTCACCCTACGTTTCTCTTGAATAAGTGTCCAACAACTAAAGTATTAATATCGATAACCAAAACTCATCGAATGTACGGATAGCCTACATAACCAGTTCGAACTGGCCCGACGCGACCGATACGCCGTTGATCAGGATCTCGAGCCCATGCGTACCGGGATAGTATTGGCGCGTGGTGATTTGACGGATCGCGTGCCGCCGGCTTGCCTGGTGGCGTTCCCTTGGCTCCAGCGTCACCGTCTTCCATTTGAAGACCTTGCCGGTGGTGCCACCATTGGCCTTTCGATGGTGGATGGCGTAGTCGATGATCAGCGGCTGAGCCCGGTCGCGTGTTGAGTCCAGAACCAGCGTGAATGCCAGCGTGTCGCCGAAGGCCACTTGTGGGGTTTCGATCGTCAGGTCGGCCACCGCTACTTTCGGCCGGCCGTAGCCGAGCGCCTTCAGCGTCGGCCGGTGCCCCTGCTTGATCAGCGTCCGGCAGGCATGCCGAACCAGTTGCTGACGCTCACGGCTCGCACCCTTCAGCCATCGCGCTGCAATCTCGGCCACCAGGTCCGGATGATCCTTGGCGATGTCGTTCAGATTGTTGGCCACGGATCGCCGCACATACTCCGACGGGTCGTCCTTCAGCGTTTCCAGGATCGGCAGCAGCGGGGCCGGGTCCTTGATGAAGTCCGGCAGTTGCATGGCCCATGGCAGCCTGGGGCGGGTACCCTCGGAGCACAGGCGCCGGACATGGCGGTCAGGGTCGGCGGTCCACTTCATCAGCGTCGCCAACGTCCTGTCCGGGTCGTCCAGCAGGAAAAAGCGAATGCCGAACTCGGAACTGAACCGCTTGGTCATTTCCTTCAGCAGCGTCATGGAAAGATCGAAATGGCCAAGGCCATGGTCGCCGACATAGGCCGTCATGGGCATGACACCCCAACCGGCGATCCCGTCCGCGTCCACCGTGGCACCGCCGATATCGCCGTCATGCTCCGGCGCCAGGCTCGCCAGCATGATTCCGCCGGCATGCCCGAAATCATCGGGCAAATGGGTCGCCATCGCCGCCGTGATCTGCGCCGATCTTTCCTTTAGTTCCAACGCCGCCAAGTCGGCCGATGCCGCCGCGACAAAGCCGGCTCCGTCGAAGTCGGGCCAGGCGCGGCGGAAGTGCCCGGCCATGCCTTCGATGACGTCGACGTTGAAGAAGTTCTTGAAGGGTTCGGGCATGGCGGCGGCTTGACAATCAGTCTCGTGATGGACACTGGCGACATGATTGATGACTAACATGGACCCTGCTGACACCCTAATGACAGCAATCCACGCTGACCTTGACGTGCCGTGTCCCAGCCGCTCTTTTGCGGGCGGGCGATTCCGGCCCCGGGGGAACCAGGAATGAGAACGACCATCCGCGCCTTGCTGGCAGCCGGCGATGACAGCGCGCCGGCCATCGGTGCGCCGGATCAAGAGGCGCTTGATTTCAAGGGGCTACGCGACCTCGTCGATCGCACGGTCGAGACGCTGAACGGTATGGGTATCGGCCGAAACGACCGGGTTGCCATCGTCCTGCCGAACGGCCCTGCCATGGCGGCCGCGTTCGTGGCGATCGGTGCCGGCGCGACAACGGCGCCGCTGAACCCGGCCTATCGCGAGGAGGAGTTTTCGTTCTATTTGAGCGATTTGCAGGCCAAGGCTCTGGTCGTCCAAGAGGGCGACGAAACCCTGGCGCGCAGCGCTGCACAAAAGGCGGGATTAGCCGTCATCGAACTGCGACCCCGCGATGGGGGTGATTTCACGTTGGCCGGCGAAGGTCCCGGCGCCGGATCTCTCGAGAAGGGCGGCTTTGCCGAGCCGGATGACGTGGCGCTGATCCTGCACACGTCGGGCACGACATCGCGGCCCAAGATCGTGCCCCTGACCCAGGCCAACATCGCCGCGTCGGCGCGGCATATCGGCGAGACCATCGGTCTGTCGCCGGACGATGTCTGCTTGAACATCATGCCGCTGTTTCACATCCACGGGCTGATCGCGGCGGTCCTGTCGTCGCTGGCTGCCGGCGGCTCTGTCGTCTGCACACCGGGTTTCAACGCCCTACGCTTCTTTTCCTGGCTCGATGGGGTGCGGCCGACCTGGATCACGGCCGTTCCGACAATGTATCAGGCGATCCTGGCGCGCGCCGCGCGGCACGGCGGCGTCACCGCCGAGACGCGTTTGCGCCTGCTGCGATCCTCGTCGGCATCCCTGCCGCCGCAGGTCATGAAGCGGCTGGAAGAGACCTTTGGCTGCCCGGTCATCGAAAGCTACGGCATGACCGAGGCCGCGCATCAGATGACCTCGAACCGCTTGCCACCGGGCAAACGCAAGCCCGGATCGGTCGGCTCCGCCGCCGGTCCGGAGGTGGCGATCCTGGGCGAGGGCGGGGCGCATCTCGGCGCCGGCGGTGTCGGCGAAATTGTCATCAGGGGGCCGAACGTCACGCACGGCTACGAGGCCAACCCGTCGGCCAACGCGGATGCCTTTGTCGATGGCTGGTTCCGGACCGGCGATCAGGGCACGATGGATGAGGACGGCTATCTGCACATCACGGGCCGTCTGAAAGAGCTGATCAATCGCGGCGGCGAGAAGATCAGCCCTCTGGAAGTGGACGAAATCCTGATGGACCATCCCGCCGTGGCCCAGGTCGTGACCTTCGCCATGCCGCACGACAAGCTGGGCGAGGAGGTCGCCGCCGCCATCGTTCTGCGCGAGGGCGAGACCGCGACGGAAGGCGACATCCGCGCCTTTGCCAGGCAGAGGCTTGCCGACTTCAAGGTGCCGCGCACGGTGGTTTTCCTGAAGGAGATTCCGAAGGGCGCGACGGGCAAGCTGCAACGGATCGGGCTGGCCCAAAAGCTGGGTTTGGTACCCGCGGACGCATAACAGAACACCGGGAGACCGCTGATGCGGATCGTGATTTTCGGCGCCGGCGCCATCGGCGGCTATCTGGGCGCAAAGCTCGCGCTCTCGGGCGCGGACGTGACCTTCTTCGCCCGCGGCCCGCATCTCGCCGCCATGCAGGCCAATGGCCTGACCCTGATTTCGGACGGGGAGCGCCATGTCGTCAAGGCGCAGTTTACCGACGACCCGGATGCGGTTGGGCAGCCCGACTATCTGGTGATCGGGCTGAAGGCGCACAGTCTGGAGTTTGCCGTTCCTCAGATCGCCCGCATGCTGGGGCCGGAAACGGCGATCGTCACCGCCATGAACGGCGTGCCTTACTGGTACTTCTACGGCCAGGGCGGGGAGTTCGACGGCCTGCGGCTGAAGAGCGTCGATCCGGACGGGACGATCTGGGATGCCCTGCACCCGCGCCGGGCGATCGGATGCGTGGTCTATCCCGCCGCCTCGATCGTCGAGCCGGGCGTGATCGAGCACACCTATTCCAACCGGTTCACCTTGGGCGAGCCGGACGGGTCGCGCAGCGACCGTGTGACGGCGCTGTCGAAAGCGATGATGGCGGCCGGACTGAAGGCGCCAGTCAGGCCGCGCATTCGCGACGAGATCTGGGTCAAGCTGTGGGGCAATCTCGCCTTCAATCCGGTGTCCGCGCTGACCCGCGCGACGCTTGGCGCAATCGCGTCTGATCCCGGCACCCGTGCCGTCGTTCGCGCCATGATGGTCGAGGGGCAGGCGCTGGCGGAGAAAACCGGCGTCAAGTTCCCCATCGATGTCGACAAGCGCATCGAAGGCGCGCTGGAGGTGGGTGCCCACAAAACGTCGATGCTGCAGGACCTGGAGGCTGGAAAGTCGCTCGAGATCGAAGCCATGCTCGGCGCCGTGGTGGAGATCGGCAAGCTGGTCGGTGTGCCCGCGCCGACCTGCGAAATGATCCTCGCCATGGTTCGACAGCTTGGCGCCTCGGTGAGCACCGGGTGAGCCAGGACTTGTCGTTTCGTCGACCCAGCGCTTAAACTCACCGACCAATCCGCGCGATCAGCGGAACAATCGGAAAAGGTGAGGCACTTCATGAAACATGTTCTTCTCGGAGTTGGTGTTGCGGCCGTTTTTGCGATGGGCGCCCAGGTGGCGCAGGCCGACGTTCTCGACGACATTAGCGAGCGCGGCACCTTGCGCGTCGGCGTCAAGGCCGACTATCCGCCCTATGGCTTCCTGAACGAAAACGGCGATATCGTCGGCATCGAGCCCAGCCTGGCGCAGGACGTCGCCGACCTTTTGGGGGTCGACCTGGAACTGGTGCCGGTCGTCTCGTCCAACCGCATGCAGTTCCTGGAGCAGGGTCAGATCGACCTGATGATCGCGACCATGACCGACCGGAACGACCGGCGTGAAGTGGTTCAGGCTGTCGATCCCAACTATTACTCGTCAGGCACCAATGTTCTTGCCTTGTCGGCGGCGCAGTTGACCGAATGGGAGCAGTTGGACGGTATCCCGGTCTGCGGCATTCAGGGCGCGTTCTATAACCGCAAGACCGAGGAAGAGTACGGCGCGGAGATCGTCGCGTTTACCGGCACCGCCGAGGCGCTGACCGCCCTTCAGCAAGGCACCTGCGTTGCCTTCGTCTATGACGACAGCTTTATCGTCTCGCGCCTGAGCGAGCCGGAATGGGCGGACTACGAAATGCCCCTGCCGACGATCGACGACGCGCCGTGGGCGCTGGCCGTGGCGCTTGGCGAGGACCGCTTCGCCGACTTGATGAGCGGCATGATCGTCGACTGGCACCTCAACGGTCGTATCCTGGAACTGGAGACCGAGTTCGGCGTGCCGAACACGCCGTTTGCCCAGCACATGCACGACCTGCTGGTAGGCGTAAACCCGTCGATCGATCGCTGATCGGGAACGGGGCCGCCGTTTCGCAAGAGGCGGCGGCCCAAGCCCGCCTATGATCCAATGCACTTGTGCCGTCTTCGTGCGCCGTAGAGCGCAGGGATTGACCGTGGGCGGCCGATGGAACTGATCGAAACCTGGTTCCGCGAGTTCTACCAGACGTCGGGCATCAACCTGACGATCGTTTATGACGGCTTCGATCGCAACCGGTTCCTGCGCGGTCTCGGCAACACCGTCATCCTGTCGATCACCTGTCTGGTGCTGTCGGTCCTGGTCGGCATTCTTGGCGCCTGGCTGCTGGGCAGCCGGTCGGGCATCGTACGGCGCATTGTCCAAGGCTATGTTCAGATCTTTAGGAACACGCCGCCGCTTGCCCAGTTATATTTCTTTTTCTTTGCGTTAGGCGCTCTTCTTGTCATCACGACTCAGCTTCAGGTCGGCCAGGCGACGTTCGAGCGCCAGGTCCCGCTGCTGACCAACTACCAGTGGGCGATCATCTCGCTGTCGCTGTTCGCCGGCGCTTTCAATGTCGAGATCTTTCGGTCCGGCATCGAGGCGGTGCCGTCGACGACCATCGAGGCGGCCGAGGCCCTGGGCATGACTCGGTGGCAGATCTATCGCGAAGTGATCATGCCGCTGGCCTTCCGCATCTGCCTGCCGGCGCTGAACAACAATCTGGTCAATCTGGTCAAGACCACGACCTTGGCCTACGCGATCGCGGTGCCCGAACTGCTCTACATGTCCAACCAGATCTGGTCGGATTCTGTGAACGTGCCGGAAATGATGATGGTGCTGCTGTTCACCTATATCGGCCTGGTGGCGATCTTGGTCTTCGGCATGCATCGCTGGGAACGGGCGATGAGAATCCCCGGGTTCGGCCAATGAGCCGGTCGGTGACAAAGGGGACGGACCTGCCGGTGCTGTTGCCGGCCGCGCACAAGCTGGCCGCCACTGCCGCCGCCGAGCGCCTGACGGGGCCGGTCCCCCGGCCGACCTTGCGACTGGGTCTGTTCTTGTTCGCGGTCTTCGTTTTCTCGATCGGCTTGGCCCATGCCCAGGCGGTGCCGGAGGAGGCCGAGACGCCGCTGGATGCGCTTTGGCGCTGGATGCCGGTGCTGCTGGAAGGCTTCGTCTTCAACATCGCCATCAGCTTCATCGCCATGATGATGGGCACGGTGGTCGGCACGCTGCTGGGGCTGGGGCAGATCTCGCTGATGCCGGCCGTGCGGGGCTCAAGCTGGTTCGTGACCCAGTTCTTCCGCAACGCGCCATGGCTCGTTCTGTTGTTCCTGGTCATGCTGCTGGTGCCGTTCGAGTTCCGGTTCGGCAACACCGTCATTCCGTTTCCTGGCTGGATCAAGGCGACCATCGGCCTGGCCCTGCCGGTCATGGCCAACGTGTCGGAAATCGTGCGCGGCGCGATCAACTCCGTGCCCAGCGGCCAGTGGGAATCGTCCGAGAGCCTGGCCTTCAGCCGGCGCCAGACGATCTTCAGCATCATCCTGCCGCAATGCTACAAGCGGATGATCCCGCCCTGGATGAACCTCTACGCCATCCTGACCATGGCGACGGTCCTGGCGTCGATCGTCGGTGTGGACGAGATGATGACACAGACGCGCCGGGCGCTCGCGGCAGAGGGCGGGGCCACCCAGCTTTTGGTGCCGTTCTACAGCTTCGTGCTGATCTGCTTTTTCGTCTATTGCTACCCGATCGCGCGGCTGACCATTCGCCTGGAACGGCGCTTCGCGGTGAAGCTGTGATCGGTCGCAAGGGCAGGCACGAGGGGGAGACCAACCATGGCGCCTGACACCGCCGTCACATCCTGGACGCCCGACCAGCCGATCGTGAAGATCACCGACCTGCACAAATCCTTCGGCGAGTTCGAGGTGCTGTCCGGCATCGACATGTCGGTCATGAAGGGCGATGTGGTTTGCATCATCGGCCCCTCCGGCTCCGGCAAGTCGACCCTGCTGCGCTGTGTCAACGCGCTGGTCGACATCCAAAAGGGCTCGATCCTGGTTGAGGGGCAGGAGATCAACACGCCGGGCCTGGACAAGCTGGCCTTGCGGCGCAAGGTCGGCATGGTCTTTCAGCAGTACAATCTGTTTCCTCACAAGACGGCGCTGCAGAACGTCATGATGGCGCCGGTCATGGTGCTGAAACAGGACAAGGCGGAGGTCGAGGATCGGGCACGCAAGCTGCTGGCCAAGGTCCGGCTGGTGGGCAAGGAGGATGCCTATCCCGGCGAACTGTCCGGCGGCCAGCAACAACGCGTTGCCATTGCCCGTTCGCTGGCCATGGGGCCCGACCTGATGCTGTTCGACGAAGTCACCGCCGCCCTCGATCCGGAGACGGTGAAGGAGGTGCTGGTCACCATTCGCGAACTGGCCGAGGACAACATGACCTGCATGCTGGTCACCCACGAGATGGGTTTTGCCCGCGAGGTCGGCGACCATGTCTACTTCACCGACCAGGGCCGGATCATCGAGCATGGGCCGCCGTCGGACTTCTTCACCAGCGCGAAGGATCCACGCACCCGCGAGTTCTTGAGCCAGATTCTGTAAGTCTCACCCAAACCAATCGGGTCGGCGATTTCGCTGGCCTTCGTTGTCACCATGTCTGTTAACGTGCCGGCGCGCCCGTGACACGCGAGAAGGGACAATCCCATGGCCATGTCGATCAGCACGGAGGCCGGGCAGCTCGCCGCGATCGATCCTGAGACCGCATCGCTGCAGCAACTGATCGCCCCATTCGATCGCGCTGAGTTCGTAGAGCGCTATTGGGAAAAGGACGTGCTGGTGGTGCAACGAGAAACGCCGGCCTACTTCTCGCGGCTGCTGACCCTTGACGAAATCGACCGGGTCATCACGACCCTCACCCTGCATAACGACGCCATCAGCCTGGTCAACGCCAGGCAGCAGATCAAGGCGGAGGAGTACTGCTTTCCCAGCGGCATGGTCGATCCGGCCCGGCTTTACGGCTTCTTCGCCGACGGCGCGACGATCATCATGCCGCAACTGCATCTGCGGGTGGCGTCGCTGGCCGATCTGGTGCGCGCGACGGAGGCGGAGTTCGGCCACCGCTTTCAGACCAACATCTACGTAACACCGCCCGGCCAGTCGCAGGGGTTTCGAACCCATTTCGACAATCATGATGTGTTCGTGCTGCAGGTCAGCGGGTCGAAACAGTGGAAGATCTACGACACGCCTATTCTCTTGCCCGACCGCTCGATCAACTTCGATCCGAACAGCTACCAACGCGGAGAGGTCACGCAGGAGTTCACGCTGCATGCCGGCGATGTGGCCTATGTTCCGCGCGGCATCGTCCATGACGCGGTCTCGACCGATGAGATGTCGGTCCACATCACGCTGGGCGCGATCGTCCGAACCTGGGCCGACGCCTTCAAGACCGCCATCGACGCGATCAACCTGCAATCGCCCGCGTTTCGGGAGTCGCTGCCGATCGGCTACCACAAACCAGGCGCCGACAGGGCCAACGCACGGGCGAAGGCGCAGGAACTGGTCGATATGTTCGCCGAGTGGTTCGACGCCGGCGCGCTCTTGGACGACTACGCCCAGGAGTTGCTGGAATCGCGCCACGGTCTCTTGAGGGGGCAGCTCGCACAGGTGCTGGCGATGGCGGGCATCTCGGCCGACAGCACCGGCGCACCCCGGTCCAATCTGATCTATGAGATCACCTCGGACGAAAACGGTGCCAGCCTCTACTGCTACGGCCGGGAGTTGCGCTTTCCGATCCACGCCCTGCAATCGCTGACCGCGGCGTTGGCAACACGCGAGTTTCGCGTGGGCGACCTGCCTGGCGACCTCGACGAGGCCGGAAAATGTGTTCTCGTGAAACGCCTTGTACGCGAAGGGTTGGTGCGGTTGGTGCTGTGAAGCGACGTGCCGCAAAAACCGTCACTTGACAGAATGTCGCAGCCGAGTTCTGTTTAGGGTTGATGCCTTTCAAAGGAGGAGTCGGCTTCATGGATGACAAGAAAAAGAACCGACCGACCCTGTCGGACGATCAAATCGAATCACGGCCCTCCATTGGCCGGCGCTCTCTTCTGCAACGATCGCTGGGCCTTGCGGGCGTCGGCGCGGCCATGGGCGTTGGCCTGGCGGCGGGGCCGGCAAACGCGGCCGTCACTGACACCGACAACGGCTCCAGCGCGGATCCCTTCGGCAATGGCCGTGGCTATTGCAGGACCGGTACGTCGGGTGTGACCGATCGGGATGACGGCGAAACCGCAGACCCGGGTGGCAACGGACGGGGAGGGCCGGATCAGCAGCGGGCCGGCTACACCGACCGCGACTCCGGCGCGGTCACCGATCCGGGCGGCAGTGGTCGTGGGCCGACGCGCAGCTACACTTCGGGTCAGACCGATTCGGACAGCGACAGTTGTACCGATCCGGGTGGCAACGGCCGAGGCTGATCGCCCAAACGTTTTTGATTTGAATGATGTGGCCCGGCCGGCTGGTCGGGCCGTTTTCTTTTGCTGGCCGGCATCGACCTTGGCGCGCCATCCGCTCGCCAGACTTTGCGTGGTTCGACGTCACTGCGCCCCCATATCTCCCAGTGCGCCTGTGCGCGCCTTGGAGTGATCCTCAAGCAAGCTTCGAAGACAAAGGTTGATGCAAATGGCTGCTGAACCGCAACCGCAAGACCCTGTGGCCGCGATCGAGCAACTAAGGGCCGATTTTGCGCGGCGCGAGGTCGTCGATTCAAACCAGCTCGAATGGTTGGCATCCCCGCAGGCTGGCGTCGACCGCCGTATGCTCGACCGCATTGGTGGCGAGGTGGCCCGCGCTACGTCGATCGTCCGCTACGTGCCATCCAGCACCTTTCCTGCCCATACACACGGGCTCGGCGAAGAGTTCCTGGTCTTGGAGGGTGTCTTTTCGGACGAGCACGGCGACTACCCGGTCGGCACCTATGTTCGCAACCCGCCAGGAAGTTCGCACACACCGCGCACTGGGGACGGCTGCACTATCTTTGTGAAGCTGCGCCAGATGCGGGCCGACGACGTCGAGCGCGTCGTCATAGGCACGGCCTTGGAGACGTGGCAGCCGACCAACGCCGTTGGACATGAGCGCGTCATGCTGTTCTCGCGCCCCGACGGCAGTGAGGACGTGACGATGGAAAGGCTGGCGCCAGGTACGCGCGTCGCGCCCTATCAGTGCGACGGGGGCGAGGAGATTCTGGTCGTTGACGGTGCGCTCAGTGACGAGGCTGGCACCTATGGCGTCGGCACTTGGGTGCGCAATCCGGCCGGATCACGCCATGGTCTGGCCAGCCAGAACGGCTGCGTTTTTTGGGTCAAGCGCGGCCATTTGGGTGCGCCAAGAAGCTGACCGGCGACTAGCCGCTTCTCCAATAGTCCGTATCATTTAACAAATATGTTGAATAAATTTGTTCAGTCAGATATTTAACATGAATGTTGAATAACGGCGTTTGGTGAGCGTGTGATGGTACGGCAGTCGCGATCGGACCTGGACGGCGTCTTCACCGCCCTGGCCGATCCGACACGGCGGGCGATCCTGGCACGCCTGACCCAGGGTGACGCTTATGTCAGCGAATTGGGGGCGCCCCACAACATGTCCTTGGCTGCAATCAGCAGGCACCTTCACGTTCTGGCCGAGGCCGGTTTGATGACCCGGTCTAAAGAGGGTCGAAAGATCCGCTGCAGTCTCAACGCCGATGGGCTGGATCAGGCCTATGGCTGGATGACGCATTATCGGGTCCTTTGGAACCAGAAGCTCGCCTCCCTTGGCGCGTTTCTTGAGGGCGGGCAATGACCGCGACCGCGCAAAGCGTGGCCGTCAGCCGGACCTTTCGGGCGACGAAGAAGGCGGCGTTCGACGCCTGGACCAATCCCGCATCGTTGGCGCAATGGTTTGGCCCGCCCGGCTTTCGCGCCGAAATCCTGACCCACGATCTGCGCGTGGGCGGCGACTGGCGGTTCTTGATGACCGACGACAAGGGCCAAGGCTTTCATCATTTCGGCACCTTCATTGCCATCGAGCCCGCCGACAGGCTCGCCTTTACCTGGGCGTCGGAAGAGCAGGTCGAGGGCTGGCGCGACGAAGCCGGCAACCCGACATTGGTGACCGTAACGTTTGAGGAGAACGCCGACCGTGTCACCGTGGTGATTACCCATGAGAATCTGACGACGGAATCCGCCCGACGCGGCCTGACCTACGGCTGGGGCGAAGGTCTCGCCTGTTTGGAGGAGTTCGTTCGCCGCGGGGAGGCAGAAGGATGAGCAGTTTGATCACAGGCGGATGCGCCTGCGGCGCTGTGCGGTACGAGTCGCGCGGCGAGATCGAGTTCTCGTTTCACTGCCATTGCCGTAAATGCCAGCGGGCGACGGGGGCCGGCCATGCCTCGGCCTTTGCTCTGCCGATCAATGACGTCGAACTGACTGGAAAGATCGCCTACCATGAGCAGATTGCCGATTCCGGGCATGCGACCTATTCCGGCTTTTGTCCCGCGTGCGGCTCGCCGCTGGTCAGCAAGACGGCTCAGTATCCGGATCGGATCTACATCAACGCCGCGACCTTGGACGACCCGTCGACATTCGCGCCGACTTTTCTGGTCTTTGAGGGCATGGCGCAACCCTGGGATCCCATAGACATCAGGCTGCGCCAGCCTTAGCAACCGATGACCTGACCGGTCGCCTGTTCAGACCGACGATCCGATCGAAGCGCGGCGGTTATCACTTCCGGCACTGGACGGTCGCGGTTCCTTTTGCCGTCGCCGTGGCCCGGAAGGTGGTCGTGCCGTTGGGGTTCTTGATCTCGTCGACGATCTTGCCCTTGGCCGACAGCTTCACCTTGGGTTCGCCGCGATCCTTCCGGCAGCTGCCGGCGCAGTCGATGCCGTTTTGCTGGGTCTGCAGGTCGCGTTTCGCCCTCCGTTTGGCGTCCTTCTCCGCCTGAGCCTTGGCGGCCTTTTCCGCCTGCTTCTTGGTCACCTTGGGCTTCACGCCTTTGCGGGTCGTCGTCGCGCTGCCACTTCCGTCGTTGCCGTCCGTAGTCAGCTTGACCTTGGGGTGAGGGCAGGTGAGGGTCGGCTTCCCCCTGAGGGCCAGGGCCGGCAGGCCGACGCTGAGGACCGTGCTGATGGCGCGGGTTGCCTCAATCAGGCCCGTGGTCACGTCGCCCTTCGAAACGGCCAGGTCGCCGATGACGCCGTCGGCCAAGCTTTCCTTCAGGTCGACGTCGTCGGTGAGGTTTCCGAGTCTGCGGTTCCTGAGGCTGGCTGCCTCTTCAACAGACACTGTCGAAACATCTGTGGTTCTCAAATTATCAACCATCACTCAATCTCCTTTCACGATGGTTCGTCCGCGGGGTCGGAGGGCTCATAGTCTTGGTGGTGAAGCCCTAGATGCATTGCGGACTTCGAGGCGGACCTGAAGTCGTCGAAGTTGATTTCAGGTCCGGCCCGCTATACGGGGGCGTCTGTCGGGCGGATTATCGCCGGACCCCTCCGATCGAGGTGATGCGGGCTTCAGTTCACGCTTCTTTGACGCAAGCGAAATCAGCGTCGCGCCGCATGCTCTTTGCTTAAGGGATCTGCCGTTGTGCCCCAGGTTGTTTCGGATGGATTGACCATCAACTATGTCGATCAAGGCACTGGCCCGATCGTCGTCTTGCTGCACAGCAGCGGAGCATCGTCCCGTCAGTGGCGTGCACTGATCGAGGGCCATGCGTCTTCCTATCGGTTTCTCGCGCCCGATTTGATCGGCTATGGCGGGACGGGCCGCCGCGACCCGGCCGGGTATGCGCCCGACCACGAGGTTGCGCTGGTTGGCGCGCTGCTCGGCCAGATCGACCAGCCGGTCTATCTGGTCGGCCACTCATACGGCGGCGCCGTGGCGCTCGGTGCCGCGCGTGCTATCGACAACCGGGTGCGCGGCGTGATTGCCATCGAGCCCGTGCTGTTCCAGGTGTTGCGGCCGGCCGGCGAGACCGAGGCCTGGACCGAAATCGAGGCGGTCGCCACCAACCATATCGACCATGTCGATCGGGGCGACCTCGTCGCGGCCGCCGACGGCTTTATGGGTTATTGGGTCGGCGCCAAGGCCTGGACGGCGATGCCGGAACCCACGCGCGCCGCGATCATCGGGTCCATGCCGAAGATCGCCGACGAATGGCGCGCCCTTCTGGCCGGTTCGGTACGGGCCGACGACTTTCGCGCCATCGCGGCGCCGCTGCACTTCATCCGTGCCGAACACACCACGCTGGCCGCCGGCCGCGTCACGGATGTGCTGTTGGCGGCGTTGCCGGATGCACGGCTGAGCGAGGTCAAGGGCGCCGGGCACCTGAGCCCCATGACCCATGCCGAGGTCGTGAACCCGCTCATCATCGAAACTTTGGAACGGTTTGGGCGCGCTCTCGACTAGCCCGCCGTCAGCAGCCACCAGTCTTCTGATGCGGGCGGTCGCCGCCGACGCGGCGGCTTTGAGCCTGATGCCTGCAACCCTGGTGAGGCAAGCCGCAAAACCTTGCCGTGCCCGCGATTTGGCCTGATGATCACGGCCATGGAGAACTGGAACTCGGCCGCCGCCTACGACCGTTATGCGGGCCGCTGGAGCCGTCTGGTCGGGGAGGCGTTTGTCGCGTGGCTGGGTTTACCGGCGGGCCTCGATTGGGCCGATGTGGGGTGTGGCACGGGCGTGTTGTGCCAGGCTGTTCTGAGGGGCGCTGCGCCAGCGTCACTCGTCGGCATCGACAAGTCCGAGAGCTTCCTGGCCTTGGCCAACGAACGTTTGGCCGGTCACACCGTGCGGTTTGAGCGCGGCGAGGGTCTCGCCCTGCCCATCGGCGATGGGACGGTCGACGCGGCGGTGTCGGGCCTGATGCTCAACTTCATTGCAGACCATGCGGGCGTGGTGGCGGAGATGCGCCGGATCGCGCGGCCCGGAGGAACGGTCGGCGTTTATGTCTGGGACTATGCCGACGGCATGCAGATGATGCGCCAGTTCTGGGATGCCGCGCGCCAGGTCGATCCGGCGGCGGAGCGTTGGGACCAGGGCCAGCGCTTCGCGATTTGCGACCCCGACGCGCTGAGGCGGCTGTTTGCCTCCGCCGGCCTGCAAGAGGTGGAGGTCCGGGCCATCCAGGTGCCGACACCGTTCCAGGATTTTGACGATTTCTGGCAACCGTTTTTGGGCGGGCAGGGCGGCGCGCCCGCCTACTGCGCCGCGCTGCAAGCCGAGACGCGCGATCGGCTGCGCCAGGTGCTGAGCGAACGCCTGCCGATCGAGCCGGACGGCAGCATCCATTTGACCGCGCGGGCATGGGCGGTTCGCGGCAGGGTTTAGACGCTACGAGCCGGCAAACAAAAGGCAATCTGGCGCCCCTCACCGCGTCCCGATCATTGCTCCTGCCCCTCTCACAAGGGTAAAACCAGGAAGGCCAAGGGCGGCCGATATCCTGTCGCTCCGCCGTTCCTTCAGCGGAGAGCGACCCGATGGGCGAACGCGCCCCAACGCCCGCAAAGCCGACGGCGCCAGACAGCGACGGTGAGGCGGCCCAGGTACCGTTTGCCGAGGCCTTTGCCGTCTGGCTCAGGATCGGCTTCATCTCGTTCGGCGGTGCCGCAGGGCAGATCGCCTTGATGCATCGGATGCTGGTCGAGGAACGGCGCTGGCTGTCTGAGGCGCGTTTTTTGCACGCCCTTAACTTCTGCATGCTGCTGCCGGGGCCGGAGGCCATGCAACTGGCGACCTATTCGGGCTGGCTGCTGCATGGTTGGCGCGGCGGGCTCGTCGCCGGATTGCTGTTCGTACTGCCCGGCGCCGTCGTGGTCATTGCGCTGACCTGGATCTATGCCGTGTTCGGCGGCACCGGCATCGTCGGCGCCCTGTTTCTGGGCGTCAAGGCGGCGGTGCTGGCGATCGTCATCCAGGCCCTGATCAGCATTGCGCGTCGTGCGCTGAAGCGGCGCCTGGGTCCCGTCATTGCGCTTGCGGCGCTGATCGCGATTGCGGCCTTTGACGTGGCCTTTCCGCTGGTCGTTCTGGCGGCCGGCCTGCTCGGCTTCTTCGCCGCGCGAAATGCTGGCGCACCGCCCGGCCCGGCTGAAAGAGCGGCGGATGAACGTGCCGTCTCGTGGCGCCAGACCCTGGGCACGACCCTGTTGTGGCTGGCCATCTGGCTCGCGCCGCTTGGGCTGCTGGTCCTGCTCTTGGGCCCCGGCCATATCCTGGCCCAGCTCGGTTGGTTCTTTTCCAAGCTGGCGGTCGTGACCTTTGGCGGCGCTTATGCGGTGTTGGCCTACATGGCCCAGCAAGCGGTCGAAAGCTATGGCTGGTTGACCGCCGGCGAGATGGCGGACGGGTTGGGGCTTGCCGAAACCACACCCGGCCCGTTGATCCTGGTCACGGTCTTTGTCGGCTTCTTGGCCGGCTGGCCCGGCGGCACCGGTCTTGCGCTGGCGGCGACCGTCGTGACCCTGTGGGTGACCTTCGCGCCGTGCTTTTTGTGGATCATGGCCGGGGCGCCCCATGTCGAGCGGCTGCGCGGCAACCCGGGCCTGGCGGGTGCGCTGTCGGCGATCACGGCGGCGGTGGTCGGCGTCATCACCAACCTGGCCCTGTGGTTCGGCCTGCATGTGATCTTTGCCGAGCTGGTTACCGCGAGCTGGGGGCCGGTTAGCCTTCTCGTGCCCCGGCTGGGGACGGTCGACCCCGGCGCCGCGCTCTTGTTCGCCGTTGCGTGCGTCAGCTTGTTCGTTGCCCGTCTGGGCATCATCAGAACGCTGGGGATCTGCGCGGCGCTGGGCCTCGTTTTCCGCTACCTGCTCTAGGCGCTAGTTGCCGCTGTCGGTACCGGCCGGTTCGTCTGATTGGTCGGATGAGCCATCGGAACCCGCGTCCCCATCGGCGTCCGACGCAGAGCCGTCGCCGTCGGTGGACGGCTCCACGGCCGGCTCCAACAGATCCTGAACCTGTTCACTGACATGTTCAGCGGCATCGGAGGCTGCCTCGCCCCCCTGTTGAAGCAATTGCTGGCCCTGCTCGACCGCATCGCTGGCGGCATCCTCGACGGCATCGGCCGCCCGCTCGCCCTGCTCACGCACGTCGTCCGCCGCGTCCTCGACGGCATCGCCCGCCTGGTCGGCGGCGTCCTCGACCTGATCCGCGGCCTGCTCGCCTTCCTCGCCGGCCTCCTCTGCGGCGTCTCCGACGGCCTCGCCGGCATTGTCAGTGGCGTCCTCGACCTCGTCGGATGCTTGCTCACCTTCCTCGGCGACCTCGTCAGCCGCGTGCTCGCCCTCTGCCTCGGCAGCCTCGCCAGCGCTCTCGGCGGCTTCTCCGGCGCTGTCGGCCGCTTCTCCCGCCTCCTGCAATGCCTCTTGGCCCTCTTCCTGGGCGTCCTCGATGTCGTCCGATGCCTCCTCGGCGGTCGGCTCATCGTTGGCGGTATCCTCGGCGCTGTCGTCGCCGTCGCAGGCCGCCAGCGAAAGCGAAAGCAGGGCGGCAGCGATTGCCGTCATGGTGCCGTTTCGAGTTTTCATCGATTCCGTTCCCGGGAGGTTTGAAGTTTCTGGTGTTTAGCCGACGTGCAAGCGACTTGGTAGCAAATCCGCGCTACCAATGTGTGAAAGAAGGGAAAGCAAGTTGCCGCAGGTATCTGGAAGTTCCGCCGTGATGGATCCGATGCCTGCGCCGGATCGCGGCGCATGTCTCGGGGCCGGCCAACGGTCGATCGGGACCCGGCGGCCAGCCCCGACGCGACGCCTATTGCGACGTTGTCGTGTCCGACGGCGCCGGCGATTCCGTGGCCGCCGGGTTGTCGCCACCGCCCGTCGTGCCCTCGTCGCAGGCGGCCAGGGCCAGTACGGCCAAGAGGGCTGCCGTGGCGGTCACGAGAGACCTGCCGATGGATACAGTTCGCCCATTGTCTTTGATCATCTGACACCTGCCTGTTGCTGTCATGTGGGGGTTTGCGCCAGCCTGGGCGCAATGGCGCGGTGCAGACCTTGTCGTCGCGGCCAGACCGCCGGATGTCCCCCCAAATCGACATCCCGAAAGCGTCTCGCGGGCCGCCGTCCGGCGACCGGCAACACGATCCTTCCGTAGCGTCGGAATGCGGCGCGGTGCGGGCGGATCGATGGCGATCGCGCGGCAGTGGTTGAACGCAAGGCCGTTTCGACCATGTCGGGAACCCGGTGCGCCGGCCTGTTGATCTTCAGCGACGACTTGCCCAGTCTTCCCCGACGATCGCTGCGGCATTCGCGGGAGCGCCGCGTTGGCAAAGACCTTGAGCAGAGGAGGGCGCGATGGCAGCCCTGGGATGTTTGGCGCCGTTTCTCCTGGCAATCATCGGCGCCGTTGTCGGCCATCTCGGCTGGGGCGTCAGCGGTCTGCCTTGGGGACTAGGCATCGGGCTGCTGGTCGGCAGTGGGCTGGGATGGCTCTTCTGGATGGTCATGAAGCGTGCGAGCGACGATGGCTGAGTGAGCCTGTGCACTGCCCGATTGACCCGGTCCCGGCATCCCGGTTCGCCGGGTGGCATGGCGTCAAGGCGCGATCGTCAGCACCAGAAACACCAGAAACAGGACGAGGTGAACCGCACCTTGCAACATGTTCGTGCGTCTGCCGCCGAATGTCATGATGCAGACCAGAAGGGTCAGAATCAGCAGCAGCATTCCGACCTGCGGCAGGCCCAGCAACAGCTCTTGGCCGGTCACCAGGGAGACGACGAGCACGGCCGGCACGGTCATGCCGATCGTCGACAGCGAAGCGCCCAGGCAAATGTTGACCGAGCGCTGAAGATGGTTTGTCCGCGCGGCTTTGAGTGCTGAAACCGCCTCCGGTGCCAGGATCAATGAGGCAATCAAAACGCCGCCCAGTGCCGCCGGGGCGCTAAGGACCTCGATGCCGAAGTCGACCAGGATCGCCAGGTCCTTCGACAGCAGGACAATGGGAACCAGCGTCAGCACCAGAAACACGGCGTGATAACCCGCTGTCCGGGTTATGGCGGGGCGATCGCGATGGATGGCATCGGCGCGGTTTTCCACCGTCACGTCCGTGCCGGGCTGCACAAAGAAGCTGCGGTGACGGACCGTCTGGATCGCCAGGAAAACCGCGTACAGCGCAAGCGTGAACAGGGCAAAGAGCGTCGCTTGCAAAGGCGACAGCGTCGGGTCCGGCGTTGAGACCGTGAAGTTCGGCAGGATCAGAATGACGACCGACAGCGGCACCAGGACGGCCAGAAAGGCCTGGGCACCTTGAAGATTGAACGTCTGTTCCCGGTGGCGAAACCCGCCGACCAGTAAGGCGACACCGACCATGCCGTTCAACACGATCATCAAGACGGCGAACATCGTGTCGCGGGCCAGCGTCGGCGCGCCTTCGCCGGCCAGCATGATGGCTGTGATCAGCGAGACCTCGATGCCCACGATCGACAAGGTGAGAACCAGCGTGCCAAGCGGCTCGCCCAGAAGCTCGGCCAGGGCGTCGGCGTGGCTGACGACACTGAAGGCTCCCCAGACCATGACCGCGAAGATCCAAAGAAACACCAGTGGTGTGACGATCGGGTTTTCCAGATCCGCAAGCAGGCCCGATCCGACAGTCCACAGCACCGCGAGGGTCGCGACCCCGGCGATGAATGGCAGCTCGGACCGGATGATCGAGAGCATGACACCCTTTTTCGAATCAATGACCGCCGAATGGCCGGATTTCGCAGAATCGAACCTAGCCAAGCAGGCGTGGAATGCAAAGAATATGAACGGCTACGCTTGGCTGACGATCATGGCATTTCAGGGTCATTTTTGGCATGAACAGCGGCGAATACACGATCAGCGAACTTCGGGATCTCTTTGCCGCCGGCACAGTGTCGGCGGCCGACATCTGTCGCGCCTACCTCGACCGGATTGGCAAGATCGACCGGGCGGGGCCGACCCTGTGCTCGGTGATCGAGGTGAACCCGAACGCCTTGGCCATTGCGCAAGAGCTTGACGAGGAACGGCGCCGAAACGGTCCGCGAGGTCCGTTGCACGGTGTCCCGATCCTGATCAAGGACAACATCGATACCGGCGACGCGATGATGACGACGGCGGGATCTCTGGCGCTTGAGGGCAATGTGGCTGGCCGGGACGCTCATGTGGTCCGGCGGCTTCGAGAGGCGGGTGCCGTCCTGCTGGGCAAGACCAACCTGAGCGAATGGGCCTTTTTTCGGTCGCCCCATGGCATCAGCGGGTGGAGCAGTCGTGGCGGCCAGACGCGCAATCCCTACGCGCTGGATCGAAGCCCCTCGGGCTCAAGCTCCGGTTCCGGTGCCGCGGTTGCAGCGAACCTGTGTACGGTTGCGATCGGCACGGAAACCGACGGCTCGATCATCTCGCCGTCGTCGATCAACGGCATCGTTGGGCTGAAGCCGACGGTGGGTCTGGTCAGCCGGTCAGGCATCATCCCGATCGCCGCGTCGCAGGACACGGCGGGCCCGATGGCCCGTACCGTGGCGGATGCCGCCGCCGTTCTAACGGCCATCGCCGGGCCCGACGCCACCGATCCCGTCACGAAGATCAGCGCCGATCGGGCATCCGTGGATTACGGGCGTTTTTTGCAGCCGAATGGCCTGCAGGGCGCAAGGCTGGGCGTCGCCCGCGACTTTTTCGGCCGGCATGGTGCGGTCGACGCGGTGATCGAGCGGGCGATCGCCCGTCTATCGGACCTCGGTGCCACCATCGTCGACCCGGTCCGGTTTCCGACCTTGGCCGACGTTTCGCGGGCCGAGAGCCTAGTCATGCTGAGAGAGTTCAAGGTCGGCGTGGCGCGCTATCTGGCCGACCATGACGGGGCGCCGGTACGATCCCCGGCCGACGTCATCGCCTTCAATCGCGAACATGCCGACATCATGATGCCGCTGTTCGGGCAAGAGGTGCTTGAGCGCGCGGAAGCATTGGGGGAGGGGCAGGAGGCGGACCACCAGGCCGCAAGAGCCGAGTGTTTGCGGCTGGCGCGAGACGAGGGCCTTGATCGCGCGCTGGGTGAGGATGATCTCGACGCGATCATCGCGCCCAGCACCGACCCGGCATGGCTGGTCGATCCGGTCCTGGGCGACACGCTGATCATCAAGGGAACGCCGCGCAGCTATCACCTGCCGGCGGTGGCCGGCTATCCGCACATCACGGTGCCGGCTGGCTTCGTCAAAGGGCTGCCGGTGGGTCTGTCCTTCTTTGGCGGCCCGTTCGAAGAAGGGCGCTTGATCCAGTACGCCTACGCCTTTGAGCGAGCAACGCAGGCGCGCCGGCCGCCGACCTTTCCGGAAACGCTAACCGGTTGAGGGGGCCTATCGTTTCGCCGTGCCGTCAGAACGCGGTCACGCGGACGCCATTCAGATCGATGGTCAACGCCGGCTCCGGCAGCGCGTCGCGGTCGGTCGGGTTGCTGTGCAGCGGCAGAAAGTAAAGTTCCGCCGTACCCTGGAACAATGCGGATTCCCGATCGTACGCGATCGTGTAGTCAAGGCGCGCGATCTGCTGTTCGGGGTGGTCCGCGGTGATGAAGGTAAAGTCCATCACCGTCGCATGGATGTGGATGGTGTCCGCGTCCGCCGCGACACATCGCCACGCGCCCAGCCCGTCGGAGAACGGCGCGTAGTCGCCAACCCCCGCCTCGTTGGCATCGACCAGGAAGGCATGGCCACCGTTGGTCAGCGATATCAGGCTGGGGCCGGCGTCGGCCGACGCGACCGTCTTCTCCGCAATGTAGGTCCCGACGGCGTCGAAGCATTCGGACAGCGGCACATCCTGTGCGACCGCTGTGCCGGTAAGGCCGGTGGCGATGACCATGGCGGCCAGCAGCGTTTTTCCTGGATGATCGGAAAGGCGTGAATGCGGTATCGGCATGTCTTCCTCGGCGTTGAGAGGCTTCCGGGCCGCGACCGCTTGGCCGAGGCGGCGTGCTGCCGCTATGCTACTGAACTTGCACGCCATCAGTCATGATCAATTTGCTGCGGCGTCAAACGCGGCGGCGCTGTGGCGCAACGGCAAATGGGTGGAGGGCTGACGCGTGGCAGAGACAGGTGAACACGGCGATCATGGTGCAACCAAGATCATCGATCGCATTCCCAAGGCTGGCCTTGCAAACCAGTTGGAAGCGGCGATCGAGGACGTTGCCGTCGCGATGCGCCGGCGGCCGGGTTTCAACAGTGTCCATGTGATCCGCCCGTCGCCCCCTGAACAGCCTGCCTACCGGATCGTCTGCACATTCGACAGCGAGGAGAACCTGCGCGCCTGGGACGTGTCGGACGAGCATCTCAGGCTGATCGCCGCCGCGGACCAGTTTACGGAGGGCGAGGCCCAACGCACCTGGCTGACCGGGCTGGAAACCTGGTTTACGCTTCCGGTTTCCGTCAACGCCCAAGGCCGGCCACCGGTTTACAAGATGGCCATCACAACATTCGTTGCGCTGTTCCCGACCATACAGGCCGTACACGCGTTGCTGGGGCTGATCCCCGATTTCGGCACATTGCCGCCGCTGCTTCAGGCGGCCGTGGCGACGGTGATCGTCGTGGCCCTGATGACTTACGTGATCATGCCCCGTTTCACCCGGCTGCTGGCCTTCTGGCTCTACCCCAATCGTGACGGCGGTCACTGACGCTGACGGCGAGCCCTGACAAACACACCGGCGCTGGCGAGCGAGCATTCAACTGCTGAACACAATTGCTTGAGCGGCAGGCCTCGAGCCTGGTTTTCGCTCGCGCCGTGGCGTCGCTTCGATTAAGAGAGCTGACTTTAACAATACCTTCACGCTAATCGACGTTGTATTAGGACATGGACCAATCCTCGACCTTGAAGATTGGCGCCTGGACATTCGACCCGGATCGACGGCGCCTGACGAACGGATCGGCTGAACGGCGGATATCGCCGAAGGCTGCGGCCGTGTTGTCCGCCTTGGCGGATGCCGATGGCGGCGTGTGCACCCGCGACATGCTCCTGGACCAGGTCTGGCCGACAGTGACTGTCGGCGAAGAGGTGCTGACGCACGCGATCTCCGAACTTCGGCGTGCGTTGGGCGACCAGCGTGGTGCGGCCCAGCATATCGAGACGATCCCCAAGCACGGTTACCGCCTGGCCTGCCTGGTGCAGCATGATCAAGAAACGACGTTGGCCTTGCCCGGCCTGGCCAAGGCGCTGCCTGCGTCGATCTCGCTCAATGGCTATACCACCTATCTTGCGGCCTACGACACGTTCGAACGGGGCGGCCTGACGTCGTTGACCGAAACGATGACCCTGCTGCGCGCCTCAATGGATGAGAGCCCTGGTTTTGCGCCGGCGACGGCCTTGCTGGCTACAACCCTGGCGCATGTCGTCGGGTTTTATGGTGGTGGTCGGGATCAACTCAATGAAGCGCTGGCCGTCAGCCAGATGGCCCTCGAGCTGGACCCGCGCTGTGCCGAGGCCCTGTGCGCCAGGGGGTTGGCCCTTTTCTGCGCCGGATCGCTGGACCAGGCCAAGCAGGCGTGTCTGGCAGCGTTGGCCGTCGATTCGGCGTCGTTCGATGCCCACTATTATCTCGGCCGGATTTGCATCATGTCCGGCGAGTTCGAAACCGCCGCCCTGTTGCTTGACCGCGCCGCGCGGTTGGGCGGCGACGACTATCACTGCCATCATCTGGCTGCCTCCGCGCTGCGCGGTCTCGGGCGCCACGAGGAAGCCGCGATCCGGCAGAAGAGGGCCGGCATTGCCTTGGGGTTGAGCAGCCATTTCGGCGATAACAGCGTGCGCGGCATTGTGACTGCCGCCGCTTGCCATATGGCGCAGGGCGAGGTTCTTCGCGCGCGCGAGTTGGCGGAAGGTCTGGCGCAGCGTCCTGAGGCGGCACGTCGCATCGTCGCACTGACATATGCGCGGACCGGCATGTTCGGCGAGGCGCTTGATATGCTGCAGGACTGCACGGACCAGGGCTCGGCGTCTCTCGGCTGGGTCAGCGGCTATCCGGAATTCGTGGGCCTGCGTGCCGAACCCCGCTTCCGGCGCCTCGAACGGGTGCCGGTGAACTAGGGCTCGGCCACTGTCAGGATAGTTCTGGCCTGTCACTGTCCGACGAGAACGGTTTCAACCGTTGGCCGGCTGATCGCCGACTGGGCCTATTGTGCCAGCGTGACGCCGGCGATGAGAAAGCAAACGCTCGTCGCCAGCGATCCGGCTGTCCGCACGTGGTTCCATCGGGTCCAGACTGAGCCATAGACCCGCCAATAACCGGCGGTCTCTGCCGCCGCATGATCCATCTGGTCCAGCCGCCTGTTCATCGGGACATTGCATAGAATCGTGACCAGGAAGACGCTGATTACATAGGTCGCCGCGCCGGCGACGATCCAGACTGCGGTCGCACCTGTGAGGGCCACGCTGGCGTAGACGGCCAGCGCGACCGACATAGGCGCCGTTGCCATGAACAGGACCAGAAACACCGACCGGTAGACCTTGCGATTGATGTTCTGCATGGCTTCGATGCCGCCCTCGGGATGGGCAGCAATCAGTGATCTCATGACAAAGTCCGAAAATGTCAAAAACACGCCGGCGACAAGGCCGCTGGCAAGTGCGGCGATGACACAGGCGTAAAGCAGCCAATCGGCAAACATGGTTCCCTCCAGCGTTTGTTTGGGGAGACCTCAGAGATGGAGGCTCAGGCGGCGGCCCTGGCGCCCAGGCGCTCGGCGCGGTCAACCCAGCCGGCGATCTTCTCAGGCCCCGCCAGCTTGACCGAGCCGAACTGGATGATTTTCCTCGCCTGGATGCCGCAAAAGCCCAGCACCTGGTTCTTGATCACCCGGCGCGCCGGTTTCCGGTAAAGGAAAGTGTCAAGCAGCGGCGGGGTGTCGGACGTGATGATCGCGTCCGCCGTTTTACCGGCCAACAGCTTGTCCCAGGCCACACCCTTGCGGTGATACTTGAAGGCAAACCCGGGCGTCAGCGCGCGATCGAGCACGGCCTTGGCCTTCGTCGGCATCGCGCCCCACCAATAGGGATGCACGAAAAACACGTGATCGGCCCAGGCGATTGCGTCCTGCCAGGCGGCAAGATCCGGCTCCAGCGGCGGCGCGCCATCGCCGTAGCCTTCGAAGTCCATGTCGAACGACATGGTCCCGAGATCCATGCGCCGCACTTGGCCGCCGGCCCTCTCGACCCCGGCTTGATAAGCGTCGGCAATGCCTTCGCAAAGAGACCCCGCCCTCGGATGGGCAACCCAGATGAAAACCCGCTTCGTCATCGTCTGCTCCTATCGCTTAACATCTTATCTCTTGACACGGTGTCAATTGACATAGCGTCAAGTGGCACTAGATTGACATCATGTCAAGTGAAAAACCGACGACGCGAACGCGCATTCTGGAGGCGACTTGGCGGCTGCTTGAGTCCGGCCAGGCCGAAGGGGTGCGCATGGCCGATATAGCCAGAGAGGCGGGCATCAGCCGGCAGGCGGTCTACCTGCATTTCCCGACGCGCGCCGAACTGCTGGTCGCGACCACGCGGTATCTGGACGAGGTCAAGAATGTCGGCGAGCGGCTTGCGGCAAGCCGCAGCGCGGCAACGGGCGTCGAGCGGCTTTCGGCCTTTATCGAGGCCTGGGGCAACTACATCCCCGAGATCTACGGCATGGCCAAGGCCCTGCTCGCCATGAAGAACACGGACGAAGAGGCCGCCGCCGCCTGGTCGGACAGAATGCAGGCCGTGCGCCATGGCTGCGAGGCCGCTGTCGGGGCTCTGGCGCGAGACGGCACGCTGTCGCCGGATCGATCAGCAGAGGAGGCGACCGACCTGCTATGGACGCTGTTGTCCGTTCGCAATTGGGAACAGCTGGTCCACGACTGTGGCTGGTCTCAAGGCCATTACATCGGGACGATGCAGGAACTTGCCCGCAGGTCTCTGGTGCGCGATCCCGGCTGACGGCTTATCGGTGGCTGCCAATCGGCTTGGCCGGATTGCCGACGACGGTCGCGTGTGCCGGCACGTTTTTGGTGACGACCGAACCCGCGCCAATGATGGCGCCATCGCCGATCGTTACGCCGCCGAGGATTACCGCCCGGCCGCCGACCCAGACATCGGCGCCAATCCGGACTGGTCGTCCGATCTCAAGCCCGGCCCGCCGCTTTTCCACGTCGCCGTGATGCTCCGGACAATAGATGTGGACGCCCGGCCCGAACATCGTGCCGCTGCCGATTGAAACCTGGGCCGTATCGAGGATCACGCAGCCGGCATTCAAATAGATGTTTCGATCGAAATGAAGATTGAAGCCGTAGGCGCAATGAAACGGCGCCTCGATGAAAACGTCGGCGCCGGAGTTGCCGAACAGATCGGCGAGCGCCGCCCCCATGGTGCCGCGTTCGGCTGGAGGCATCGTGTTGTGCTGATGGATCGCGTCGCGGGCGCACTGGCGCAGTTGCTCAAGCTCGTCGTCGATGCAGGTGTACCATTCGCCCGCGACCATTTTCTCGCGCTCGGTTCGCGCCATCGTCTACCTCCTTTATCATGCGGGATACATCGTCACCGCGCCGTCGTCCCGTCCATTGCAGGCCGCGCAGACTTCAACGGTTTGCGCGTTAACGTGATGCCATCGACAGATTGCATATGTCTGAAGTTGGCATATCTGGTACCGTTTGACGGGAATCGCGAAGGTCCCATCGCGGGGAGCAAGTGTACCTTTGAACAGATCTAGACTTCACGCGCAGCTTTCGCGTGTCGGCTTTGTGTTGCCTAGGGAATCGTTTGGCTGGTTCCGGATTGGCACGGCTGGTTGGTCATGACAGCCGTCCTTGGCATTAACTGCGTCTACCACGAGTCTGCAGCAGCACTCGTCGTCGATGGCGACCTTGTTGCCGCGTGCGAGGAAGAGCGCTTCAGCCGCGTTAAGCATGGCAAGAGCGCCGAGGTTCACAACGCGTCTGAGCTGCCGTTGTTGGCGGTCGGCGAATGCCTGGCAATGGCTGAGATCGAGCCCAACGACCTGGATTGGGTCGCTTTGTCTTTCAGCCCCGAGCTGCGCCGGGAGCGGTTTGCGCTTGATGAGCTCAGCCACCCGGGAGATTGGGGCAGCGATGACGGGGAAAGGACGTTTCAACGCGAACTGCAGGCGATACCAGAAAAATTGCGGGCCTTCCTTGGAGGCGGCTTTGCCGGCGGGATTGTGACGATGTCCCATCATCTGTCACATGCGGCATCGGCCTTCTATCCATCGGGGTTCGAGCGGGCGGCTGTCCTTGTCGTGGATGGCATCGCGGAATCTGAAACAACCGCGATGTTCGAGGCCGAAGGACGGGACATTCGGACACTTGGTACGATCGACTATCCTCACTCCATCGGATTTGTTTGGGAGAAGTTGAGCGCATATCTCGGCTTTTCACCTTACGATGCCAGCAAAACGATGGGTCTTGCCGCATACGGCGATCCGGACCGCTTCGGTGAACCATTCGCTCGGCTGATGGCCGTGGATGGGCAGGGGTATCGAGTTGACCCCAACGTGGCGCGCTTTCGTCTGGCGGATTTTGAGTCGCTGGAGCGGCTACTTGGCCCAAGGCGGCTGCCTGATGACGCTTTCGAGCAGCGTCATTACGACATTGCGGCTGCATTGCAGCAGGCGACAATCGACGCGCTTTCCGGCTTGGTCCAGCGTCTGGCAAAGACCAGCGATGCTCGGCATCTGTGTCTTGCCGGTGGCGTGGCGCTGAACTGTGTCGCCAATGCCGCATTGAACCGCTTGGACGATTTCGAGGCGTTGTACGTACCACCGGCGCCTCACGATGCCGGCACGGCAGTTGGGGCCGCCCTGCATCAATGGCACTCCAACAACAGCAGCGCCCAGCGCCGGCCGGTCACGTCGCCCTATCTGGGCCCCGCCTTCACGGATGAGACAATCCGCGACGCGCTGGCGTCGGCCGGCCTGACATCAACCCATTTCCAGGATCACAACGATCTGGCCTGTCACACGGCGGAGCATCTGATTGCTGGCAACATCGTTGCGTGGTTTCAGGGCCGCATGGAGTTCGGACCGAGGGCGCTGGGCAATCGCTCGCTGCTGGCCGACCCAAGGGACCCGGGTATGCGTGCGATCATGAACAGGCGGGTTAAGCATCGAGAGGATTTCCGCCCCTTCGCGCCGAGCGTGTTGGCGGAGGACGCCGAGAATTGGTTCGAGATCGGCAGGGCAAACATCAGTCACGGCTACATGTTGTTCACCGTTCCGGCCAGGCCCGAGCGGGCGGACCAGATCCCGGCGGTTTTGCATCACGATGGCTCAGCCCGAGTGCAACTGGTCGACCGCCAGCTTAATCCGCGCTTCCACGACCTTATCAGAACGTTCGCGGCGCGTACGGGCGTGCCCATGCTTCTGAACACCTCGTTCAACGACAGCGAACCGATCGTCTGTACGCCTCAAGACGCCATTGCGACCTTTCTTAAGACCGAAATCGATGTGCTGGTGTTGGGCAACCATTTGGTGACGCGGCCTGCCTGATCGGGGTCGATTGCCAGCTTCGGCGAGTGCCGTCGCGGACCAATTGCAGCCCGAAGGCCCTTGCGACAGCGACAGAAGACCGCTGGCACGGAAACAGAGATTGTCCGCAGGCCTGTTCCAGACGGCTTGACGGCTCTACGGTTCAGGTCTCCCCTGCCATGGTCATCCATGGGGAATTGCCAAATGACCGATATGTCGCCCGCGGGTGAGCGTCGGGCTAGCAGTCCGGCCCGCAAGCTCTTCGTGCTGATCGCCGGCCCGGCCGCGTCGGTGATCCTGATGGTATTGCCTGCACCCGAGGGCATGCCGCCGGAAGCCTGGCGGTTGGTCTCGTTGGCGACTTGGATGGCGATCTGGTGGCTGACGGAAGCCTTGCCATTGGCCGCCACGGCCCTTCTGCCGATCGTGGTGATGCCGGTCTACGAGATCGCCCCTATTCGGGCGGTGACCGAGGATTACGGTCATCCGCTGATCTTCCTGTTCCTCGGCGGCTTCATGCTGGCGATGGCCATACAGGCTGCCGGGCTGCACCGCCGACTGGCCCTGCACATCGTGAACCTGATCGGCGGCAGCCCTCGGCGGATCATTCTCGGCTTCATGCTGGCCACGGCGTTCCTGTCCATGTGGATTTCGAACCCGGGGGCGGCCATGCTGATGTTCACCGTTGGTATCTCCGTCATCGGCTTTGTCGGCCAGCGGTGCGACGATAAAGCCGCCGTGCGCGGTTTCGGCGTCGCCCTGATGCTGGGTATTGCCTACGCCTCGTCCATCGGCGGGGTCAGCACGTTGATCGGGACCGCGCCCAACGCGCTGTTGGCCAGCACGCTGCAGGGTGAATACGGCCTTCAGATCAGCTTTTTCGAATGGATGCAGCTAGGCCTGCCGTTGACGATCGTCATGCTGCCGCTGTGCTGGCTGTTGTTGACCGGCATTCTCTATCCGCCCCGTGACATCCAAATCGGCGATGCCAGCGATGCCATTCGCGATCAGATCACGGCCCTGGGTCCGATGAGCCTGCACGAGAAGATCGTCGGCGCGACCTTCGCGCTGACCGCCTTCGGCTGGGTTTTCCGCCAGCCGATTGCCTCCCTCACGGGCCTGCCCATCAGCGACACGTCGATCGTGGTTGCAGCTGCGATCGTGCTCTTCGCCGTGCCGATCTCGCTCTCGAAAGGCCGCTTTGCGCTCGACTGGGATACCGCGAAGGCCTTGCCCTGGAGCGTGCTGATCCTGTTCGGCGGCGGCCTCGCGCTGGCCCAGGGCTTTCAGGAGACCGGCCTGGCGGCCTGGATCGGCGCCTCGGTCGCCGGCTTCCAGGTCTCGACCTTCGTTCTGATCGTGGTGATTACGACCGTGATCGTCTTCGCAACCGAACTCACCTCCAACACGGCCACGACGGCCACCTTCCTGCCCGTGCTCGCGGCCGTCGCGGTCGGGCTGGGGCTCGATCCGCGTCTGCTGGCGCTGCCGGTCGCGTTCGCGGCCTCGATGGCCTTCATGATGCCGGTCGCGACCCCGTCCAACGCCATCGTCTTTTCCTATGACGGTCTGCGGATCGGCGACATGGCGCGCGCCGGTTTGTGGCTGAACGTTCTCGCCATCGTGGTTGTCTCCGGCATGGTCTATTTCGTGATCCGGCCGATGCTGGGCCTCTGACGCCAACGAGTGGGGATTTCTGCCGCCGCCTAGCCGCCGTCGATCAGGGTCGGGGCCACGCGGACCGGCGAAGCGTCGGCGGTCAAGTCACCATCGATGAAGGCAAACGCGCGATCGATCATTGTCTTCACATCCTGGCGGACCATCGCGACCGGGATCGGCAGGAACGCGGCGAACGGATTCCAGTCGAAGCAGCCCAGCGCCAGATCGGCGAAGGCCTCTTGCGGCAAGGTGCGAATGAACTGAACCGCCCCTTCAAACGCTTCGATCGAATTGACGAACAGGCCGTCAGGCAGGCAGCCAAGTTGGGCGTATAGGGCTGACAAGGCGGCTTCGACCTCGGCAGGTTCGTAGCCGCAGGTGATGATCTGCTTCGATCCCGCTCTGCGCCCGGCCGCGCGCACCGCCTGCTTGAAACCTTTGACACGTTCGTCGGTGGCGTATTCGCTGGCCAGGCCACCGACAAAGTAGGGGCCAGTGCTGGGCTGTGCAGCCATGCGTTCCAAGAGCCGGCTGGTCAGCAGATTGGCGCCCAGCCGATTGTCGCTGACCACCGACGGCCCGTCGCCAGGAATGTCCAGATTGACAAACGCCACGCCGTCGCGGCGGCACAGCGCGTTGAGCGGCCGGGGGTCCGAGGCGCCGGTGATGAACAGGCTTTCGACCTTCTGCGCCAGCAGGACCGACACCGCGTCGCGCTCGCGCTCCGGGTCCCGGCCCGTGCTGATCACCGCCGGACACAGCCCATGCTGGCGGGCCGCCGCCTCGAAGCTCTCGGACAGCCCGGCAAAAAAACGGTTCTGATAGTGCGGGATGATCATGCCGGCCAGCCCCGATCGCGCCAGCCTCAGGCCGCGGGCGCGCAAATCGACCGAGAAGTTGGCTTCCTTGGCGACGCGCATGACATGGGCGGCCGTTTCCGGCCGGATACGATGGGCACGCCACTTGTCGTTCAGCACCAGGCTGACGGTCGTCGGCGAGGTCTTGGCCCGCTTGGCGATGTCGTAAAGGGTGGGGGGGCGCGCGCTTTTGGCCAAGATCGTTCCGTTTGTTGGCGACCGGTGGCTGCATCGCCGTGGCTGACTGATTCCCTTCAAAAAGGACGAGGCGCCGCGACAGGCCGACACGATCGAGCGCCCAGGTGCGATGGGCGCTCATTATGGACCGAGACCGACAGCTTAGCTTGCCTCTGATGCTAAATCCATTTAGTCTTGATCTCTAGGAGATTGCGAGCAAATCCAGGAGGCTGGATTGGGCGCGATTTCGCCCGAATCGCCGGGGTGCGAACGGGCCAAAGCCAATCTGAACGGCGGCGCCAGCCAGCCGGCTGGCAACAGCCCCGGACAAGCCGGGAGCGAACAGGAGGAAACATGCTGAAGAATATCATCTATGGACTTTCCGTTGGCGCGTTGGCGGTCGGCCTGTCGGCAGGTGCGGCCGCGCAGGATGCGCCGCGCATGGGCGTGGTCGTGAAAATCGGCGGCATCCCATGGTTCAACGCCATGGAGGTCGGCATTCAAAACCAGGCCGAGGAGTTGGGCTGGGATGCCTGGATGGTCGGCCCGACAAGTGCCGACCCCGCGTTGCAGGTGCGCGCGGTTGAGGATCTGATCGCGCAGGGCGTCGACGCCATCGGGGTCGTGCCCAACGACGCCGAGGTGCTTGAGCCGGTGCTGGCCCGCGCGCGCGAGCAAGGCATTCTTGTCATCACCCATGAATCGCCCGACCAGCAGAATGTCGATTGGAATTTCGAGCTGGCGTCCGCAACGGGCTTTGGCGAGGCCCATGCGGAGATGCTGGCCGATGCCATGGGCGGTGAGGGCGAATATGCCGTCTATGTCGGCTCGCTCACCGTGCCGCTGCACAATGCCTGGGCGGACGCGGCCATCGCCTATCTGGGCGAAAACTATCCGGACATGACCTTGATCGCCGACCGCTTCGGCGTCGCGGAGAGTGTTGACGACAGCCGGTCGACGGCGCTTGACCTGATCCAGGCCCATCCGGATCTGGAAGGCTTTCTGGCCTTTGGCAGCCAGGGTCCCATCGGCGCCGGCCGCGCCATCGACGAGTTGCGTCGCGGCGGCGAGATCCACGTGCTGGGTCCGTTCTCACCAGGGCAGGGCCGCCGTCTGGTTCATGATGGCGTGATCACCGGTGGCTTCATGTGGAACCCGATGGAGGCCGGCGAGGTCTTCGTTACCCTGGCTGATCTGCTGCATGACGGCACCGAGATCACCGCCGGCATGGAGATCGACGGCCTGGGTGTCGTCGAGCCCGATTTCGCCACGCACAACATCATCGTCGACCAGCTCGTGACCCTGAACAACGAGACGGTGGACGAACTGGCGGATATGGGTCTCTAGCGTCCGCTGGATCAGGGGCCGTCCAAACGCGGAGTGGGCGGTCCCTGCCTGTGCCATTCTTTGCCCGCGTCATTCTCTGATAGTGTGCGTTGCCGGCCCGGACCCGTCGTGGCCGAACGCTTTTGGTTGCACGCATGTCCGACGCCGCCCGACTTCAAACAGCCGCCGCCGCACGCCCTCTGGTCTTGCGACTGAAGGGCATCTCGAAATCATTCGGCGGCGTCCAGGCACTGCGGGATGTCGACTTCGAGATCGCGGAAGGTGAGATTTGCTGCTTGGCCGGTGAGAACGGCAGCGGCAAGAGCACGCTGATCAAGATCATCACCGGCGTGCACAAGCCCGACGGCGACGCCGAGATCCTATTTGGCGGTCGGCGGTTCGGTGCCCTGACGCCAGTCACGGCGCGCCAGCTGGGCGTGCAAGTTATCTGGCAGGACCTGTCACTGTTCCCGCACCTTACCGTGGCTGAGAACATCGCCTTCGAGCACAACCTTGGACACCGACCGCGCTGGGCCCGGCGCGGCGCCTTTCGCGCGGTGGCGCAAGGGGTGCTCGACCGGCTGGGCCTGCGCCTGCCCCTCGATACGCCGGTCATGGATCTGGCGATCGCACAGCGCCAGGTGGTGGCCATTTGCCGGGCGCTGGCGACCGATCCGAAGGTCTTGTTCATGGACGAGCCGACGGCCTCGCTGACCAAAGCCGAAACCGACGCCCTGCTCGATGTGGTGCGCAAGCTGGCGCGGGACGGCATCGCGGTGGTGTTTGTTAGCCATCGGCTGGCGGAGGTGCTGGAGATCTCTGAACGCGTCACTGTGTTGCGAGATGGCGCGAAGGTCGGCGATTTCGACAGTGAGGGCATGACCCAGCGTCGCCTGACCGAACTGATGACCGGCGCCACATTCGACGACGAAGTGCATGCCCGCGATCGGCATGACGCGCCAATCGTGCTGCAGACGGACGGTCTGACCCGGCGGGGCGAATACGAAGACGTTTCGATCACCATCAGGCAAGGCGAGGTTCTCGGCCTCACCGGCTTGCTAGGCGCTGGGCGGACGGAATTGGCCGCGACCCTGTTTGGGCTTACACAGCCGGACTCGGGCTCGTTTTCTCTTGGTGGCCAACGGATGTCGTTTGCCAACAATCGCGACGCCATCGAGGCCGGAATCAGCTATGTGCCGGAGGATCGCTTGTCGCTGGGGCTGGTCCAGCCGCAATCGATCGCCGACAACATCGTCGCGCCCGTCCTGAAGAGAATCATGGGCGCGGGCGGCTTGATCGATCGGGGAACGAAGGACCGGCTGGTGGGCCATTGGATCGATCGCCTTGCGATCAAGGTCGGCAAGCCCGAGGACGCCGTCAGCATGCTGTCTGGCGGTAACCAGCAGCGAGTCGTGCTGGCCAAGTGGCTGGCGACCGAGCCAAAGCTGATGATCCTGGACGCGCCGACCGTCGGCGTCGATGTCGGTGCACGCGCGGCCATTTTCGAGATCGTGCGCGGTCTGGCCGAGGCGGGCATGGCCATTCTGCTGATCTCTGACGAGATACCGGAGGTCTTTTTCAACGCCGACCGCGTGCTGCACATGCGCGACGGCAGGATTGTCGGTGAGTATCGGCCTGACGAAACCTCCATGGCCGCGCTGGAGGCCGCGGTTCATGCGTGAGCGTCGCTTGCCAGTCATTCGCGGAACGGAGGCCTGGCTGATTGTCGTGATCGCCCTGATGGTTCTGTTTCTTGGCCTGGCGACCGACACCTTCCTGACCGTATCGAACCTGTTCAACCTGCTGAACGTCTCGGCCATCAATCTGATTTTCGCGGTTGGCCTGTTGGCCGTGCTGGTGGCCGGCGGCATCGACATCTCGTTCGCCGTCGCCGCGTCGGTTGTGCAGTATTTGACGGCCCTGGCGGTCGAACAGCTCGGCGGCGGCAGCTGGGCGTTGGGCTTCGCGTTGGCCGCCGGCTTCGGCTTTTGCCTCGGCGCCATCAATGCCGGGCTGATCCACTATTTCCGGATCATCTCGATCGTCGTCACGATTGCCACCTTCAACGTCTTTTTCGGCTTCCTGATGTTCTTCACGCGCGGCGTGTCGATCTACGACTTGCCGGACTGGTGGCTGGACCGGGTGATCCTGTTCGAGACCCAGACGGCGTCCGGCCTGTTCGCCGAGATCCGCCTGCCGGTCGCAGTGATGGCGGTCATGGTTCTGTTGAGCTGGGTGCTGATCCACCGCCTCAATATCGGCCGGCAGCTCTATGCCTTGGGGGACAATCCCGACGGTGCGCGACGTATCGGCATCAACATCGCCGCGATGCATTTCGTGGCCTATGGCTGGCTCGGCATCTGCGCCGGTGTCGGCGGTCTCATGCAGGCCAACTATGTGCAGGAAGTCGTCCCGAACGCGCTTTACGGGCGCGAGTTGGAGGTGCTGGCCGCGGTGGTGCTTGGCGGCGCACGCCTTGGCGGCGGGCGCGGCACCGTGCTGGGTGCGGTGTTGGGCGTGGCCCTGATCACCATCACGAGCAATGGCCTCAACCTGCTTGGCGTCACGCCTTACGCGTTCCAGATGGTGATCGGCCTGGTCATCCTGGTGGCCATCATCGCCACCAACCTGCAATCCAGCGGCCTTTTGGGCCAACGGCGTCGGGTACGGTCATGAGGGACGGTTGGGACAGGCTGGGCCGCATCCTCGACGGTCGCCAGGTCGAAATCGTCGGCCTTGCCGCCGTGCTGGTGCTTGTGCTCGTGGCCTTCGGCGTCACGACGCCGCGCTTTCTGACCCTCGGCACCTTCCAATCGATGGCGTTTCAGTTGCCGGAGTTGGGCCTGCTGACCCTGGCGATGCTGATCCCGATCCTGTCCGGCGGCCTGAACCTGGCGGTCACCTTCAGCGCCAACATTTGCGCACTGGTGCTGGCCTGGACGCTGCAAACCTTCGGTGGTCCCGACGCCGGCGTGTTCGCCTTTGCGCTTGGCGTCGGTCTGGCGCTGTTGACCGGCTTCGTCATCGGAACGGTGATGGGCCTGATCGTCGCCTTTCTCGGCGCCCATCCGATCCTGGTCTCGCTCAGCATGATGATCTTTCTGCGCGGGGTCGGCGAGCTGATCACGCGCGGTGGCGATATCTCCGGCTTTCCGGCGTTCGTGACTACGCTCGGCCACGGCACCGTCGCCGCGATACCCGTTCCGCTGATCATCTTCGTCATCGTGGCCTTTGCGGTCCATATCGTGCTGACCCGCACGCGGCTTGGCTTCGCCACCCACATGCTGGGCTCGAACATCGAGGCGACGCGCTATTCGGGCATCAACACCAAGCTGTCCCTGACCCTGGTCTATTCGCTGTCCGGCGTAATCGCGGCGGTTGCCGGCATCATCATGCTCTCGCGCTTCAACTCGGTGCGTATCGGCCATGGTGAGGCCTACCTACTGATCACCGTGCTCGCCTGCTTCCTGGGCGGCGTCGACCCGTTCGGCGGTTTTGGTCGCACGGTGTCGGTCGTGCTCGCCCTGATCATCTTGCAGGCGATCTCGTCCGGCCTGAACCTGATGGGCGCTAACCAGCATCTGGCCACCGGCCTCTGGGGCGCCTTCCTGATCGCCGTGATGGTCGTGCGCTGGGGCCTGGGCCGATGGCGCGCCGCCCGCGCATCAGCCGCTTCGGCATCGCCCCGTGCACCGCCGAAAAACCAAACAACGAAGGAAACCGCCCGATGAGACACGGATTTGGCGTTCATTCCAGCCTTTGGGGTCCGAGTTGGACTCCGGAGCTGGCCGCCCATGCGATCGACGAGGCCAAGCGGCACGAGCTCGACATTCTGGAAATCGCACTTCTGGCTCCGGCCGCGGTCGATGCCGAGCATACCAGGGCCCTGTTCGGCAACACCGGCATCACGCCGGTCTGCTCGCTGACCTTGCCGGGAGAGGTGCGGGCCAGCCGCTATCCGGACAAGGCGGTGGAGTTCCTGACGCTCGCCATCGACAAGACGGCCGATCTCGGGGGCGAGGCGCTGTGCGGCGTGACCTACGGCCTGTTGGGCGAGCGCACCAACGAACCGCCGACCGAGGCGGAGCTGGACAATGTTGTCAAGGCGATCGACGGCGCCGCGACCCACGCCGCGAAGCGCGGCATCGAGCTGGGCCTGGAAGCGGTCAACCGATACGAGACCCACTTGCTGAACACGGCCGAGCAGACCGTCCGGCTGATCGAGCGTGTTGGCCAGCCGCACGTCTTCGTGCATCTCGACACCTACCACATGAACATCGAGGAGAACGGTGCCGCCAACGGCATCATCGCCGCCGGCGAACGGCTGAAATACATTCACCTGTCGGAAAGCCATCGCGGCGTGCCCGGCACCGGCACGGTGCCCTGGGACGAGATTTTCGGAGCCATGGCAGCGATCGGCTTCAATGGCGGCATGGTCGTGGAAAGCTTCATCAACCTGCCGCCGGAGATAGCCGCCGCCCTGTCGGTCTGGCGACCGGTCGCCGACAGCGCGGAACAGGTTATGGCCGAGGGCGTGCCCTTTTTGCACAACAAGGCAAAGCAGTACGGGTTGGTAGGCTAGCGGCGTTTGCGAGGGCGGGCTTCGATACCAACAGCGGCACAGAAAGCGTAGAGCGCCTCCGCAACGAACTCGGTAACCGGCCTGCTTTGGTCGAAACCCCACCAAAGGACAGCGCCTTGCCATTGGGCGGCCATCAAGTGCCCGAAGTCGGATCGCGGCCCGGAACCGTCGTCTAACCGTCGCGCCAGCAGCCGGTAGAGGGTCTCGCCCCAGCGCTGGCCGCGCGCCCGCAGCAGTGGGTCCCGCAAATCCTCGCGCAGCACCAGCAGGCTGTCGGCGAAATCGTCGGCCGTGTGGCCCTCTGACAACGCGACCAGCATCTTGACCGCGCCCTCTGGCGAGACCGGTGCCGCGGCATCGCATGCCGCCGTTCTGGCGTCCAGCAGGTCCCAGGCATGGTGCAGGGTCGCGCTAACCAGCTTCGGTTTCGATCCAAAGCGCTGAACCAGGGTGGCCGGCGCAAGCCCGGTTTCCTTCGCCAGGATCGCGAATGTCAGTCCGGCCGGACCATGCCGGCGGACAATGCCAAGTGCCCTGTCGAGCAGTTCATGGTCCGAAACCGTACGGGTGCGGGGCATCACCGAATCCCATTGTAAACGAATGCTCGTTTATATATGACAGCCCCTCTCAAGCCAACATCGGAGAGCCTGAATGGCCAGCATTCGCGGATACATCGCCATGAGCTTGGACGGATACATTGCCGCACCTGACGACAACCTGGACTGGCTGACCAAGTATGACGGCCTGGAGCTTGGCGCGTTCGGCTACGACCGCTTTGTCGACGGCATCCGGACCGTGGTTATGGGGCGCGGCACCTATGATGCGATCGCCGGTTTCGACGTCGGCTGGCCCTATGGTGACCGCCGGGCGATCGTCGTGACGTCGTCGCCGATCGATGAACCGATCGGGCCCGTTCAGGCCTGGGGGGATGGTGTCAACGGGCTCGTGACCCACCTGCGCGGGCTCGAGGACGGCGACGTTTGGCTCGTCGGTGGCGGCCGGCTGCAACAGGCGTTCATCGAACGCGGGGCGCTGGATGACCTCAGCCTGTTCATCATGCCGGAACTGCTGGGCGGCGGTGCCCGACTGTTCCCGCCGAATGGCCACGCGCAAAGCGTCCGGCTTGTCCAGGGCGAGACGGTGGCGCCCGGCTGCCTGTGTCTCAAATACGACTTTCTGTCGGCCGCTTAGGGTTGGGTCTCGTATCGCTCGATATCGCCATCGATCAGGTCCCACGGGACGGCCGACCGCGTGAAGAAAACGATGGTCGGCGTCAGGGCGCCGGGATTGTCGAACAGGGCCAGGTTGACGGCGGCAACGTCCGGATAGGCGGCATTCGTCGTCATTACCTTTGAACCGCAATTGGGGCAGAAACAGATCTCGATCGTGTTGCCGCTGTCGGTCGCCATCGCAAAGCGGCTGAGATCGCCCGTAATCGCGAAGTGAGCGGTCTTGAAGCCGGCGTCGGTGCTGTGCCCGGTACCGCTGGTCTTGCGGCAGGTCGTGCACTGGCAATGCGACACAAATTCGGGCGTGCCCATGCCGCGAAAGCGTACGGCGCCGCACAGGCAGCCGCCTTCGTAATGCTCTTCTGTCACGATTGGCTCATGCCGTCTGATCAATTGGGGGCGGCATCGAAACACGGGCCGCGCCGGATTGCAAAGGCGTGGCGTGGTATCAGGCGAATGCCGGTTGCTCGTCTGCCAGCAGGCGCCTTGCCGCCTCCTTGGCGCGCCCGGCGGTCGCCGGATCGCGCGTCACTTGCGCAACGGCAACCGCACCCTCGTGCAACAGGTTGATGGTTTCAGCGACCCGTTTCGCATCGGCCAAGCTGGCGGCATGGGCCAGTTCCTCGAAATAGGCCAGCACCAGGCGCTTGTGCAGGGCAACCTCGTGAAAGATCGGGTCCGTTTCGTCGCCATATTCGCTGGCGGCGCTGACGAACGGGCAGCCATGGAAGGCGCGATCGGCGAACCAGGCCTCAAGATAGTCGAAGGTCGCCAGCAGCTTTTCGATCGGGTCGGTGGCCGCTTGGTCGACAAAGGCGCGCATGCCGTCGCGCGACCGTTCATCCTGCAGCCGCAACGCGGCGAGGATCAGGTCTTCCTTGGTCGCGAAGTGCCGGTAAAGCGTCGTTTTCGCAATACCGGATTCGGCAATGATCCGGTCGACGCCGGCCGCGTGATAGCCGTGGCGGTTGAACAAGGCGACCGCCGTTTCAAGAAGATGGGCCTTCTTTTCGATCCGCTTCATACAGAACCTCGCCGATACCGATCAGTACCGTATCTCGGTGCGCCGGCGCGTTTTGCAAGCCCCGGCGACCTTTTGCCGGTCTCCAAGGACCCCAGGCATCACGCCATTGTGAACGGCTGAGGCATTAGCGCTCTTGATAAACGCTACCGATCTGTATACTTCTTGCAGGAAGAAAACAGATCGGTAGCGTTATGTCGCTAGGCTGAGGCGTTCTCGTACCGATCGCGTGACTGGACCAGGACCGAAAAGGAGACTGCTATGTCAAATCAAGAACTGCTCGCCGGACATGGTGACGAAGACCGCATTGGCTGGCGCGAGGCGCAATCGGATGTGCACGCCGTGGCCCGGGTTCTGCCCTATGTGGCGCTTGTGGCCATCTTTGCGTGGTTCGGCGGCATGAAATTCACCGCCTACGAGGCCGGCGCGATTCAGGGGCTGGTCGCCAACAGCCCGTTCATCGGCTGGGTTTATTCCATCCTTGGGGTCCAAGCCGTATCGAACCTGATCGGTAGCGTCGAACTGATCGCTGCGCTTCTGATCGCCGGCCGACTGATCTCGCCGCGCCTGTCGGCGATCGGCGGCCTGCTGGCGCTGGGGACGTTCGTCGTGACACTCAGCTTCTTCTTCACCACACCCGGTGTGACACTTGAGGAGCTTGGCTTCCCCGCCATCTCGGTCTTGCCGGGCCAGTTCCTGTTGAAGGATATCGGCTTGGCGGCTCTCGCGCTCTTTGTGATCAGCGATTCCCTCGCCAAGCTCAAGCGCTAGACACCTGCCACAATGCAAGAAGCGCCCGGACGGCAGTGCCTTCCGGGCGCTTCATCCGCCCCTTGTTTGGACCGTGGCCGCGACGCCACTCGCCGGGATCGGCTGGCTTGGCATTGAGGCCTCACCAGATGTCGGCTGCCGCCCACTCGACAACCAGCATCAAACCGTTCCCTGCTGCCCGATCCGGGCGGATTGCTAAGTTACGTGACGGCCGATCTACTCGCCGACCGGCCGATAGCTGTCGGACCGAAAGCGGATGGGGCGAGTTCCGTCCGATTTGCCGCTGGCAAGCTCGTCGGCCAGGCCCAGGATCTCGCCCCGCGAGATGCCGATGTCCTTCAAGATCGCGTCATCCAATCGGGTCAGTTGGGCCGCGGTTGACCGCGCCTTGTGCTGCCGCGCCATGTCGCGGGCAAAGGTGCCGAGGGCTCGGAACCACTGTCCAAGAACCGAGCCATGTTTCGAGCTGCCGCCGACGCCGTGCACCGACGCGGCGGCAGATAATGAATGGTCGTTGACCATCGTCGCATTCGCGCTCATCGCCGTGCTCTCTCCATGAGTTTGATCGACCTCGGCCAAGACCGTGGCCCGCGTCGATGGTTACAGAGATAAGCACCCGATGTTTCCGGCGGATTTCGCGCCGCGACCTTTTTGGTTTCAATTGTTTCTGCCGAGCCCGGGCCCGAAAAGAACGAGACCCGGCCGCGCGTCGCAGCCGGGTCTCGCCGTCAAGACCGGTCAGTTCCCGTAGTGAGCAGCCGGTCAATCGGGCTCGGCACGATCCTTGGTGACGAACATGTAGCCGGCGCCACGCACGGTCTTGATGACTTGCGGCTTGCCGGGGTCCCGCTCGATCTTGCGGCGCAGGCGCGCGATTCGGATATCGATCGAACGGTCGAAGGCCTCGCGCTCGCGATTGTGGGCGATGTCCAAAAGGAAGTCCCGGCTCAGTACGCGGTTCGGCCGTTCGACGAAGGCCTTCAGCAGGTCGAACTCCATCGCCGTCGTCGGGATTTCCTGACCGTCGTCATCGTAGAGCTGACGCGATGCCAGGTTCAGCCAACAATGGCCGAACGGCAACCGGTCCTCCTGTTGCAGCGGTTGGTCTACGGGCTTTGCGCCCTCTCGGCCGGCCCCCGTCCGCCGCAACACCGATTTGATGCGTGCCAGCAGTTCGCGAAGATTGACCGGCTTGGCGATATAGTCGTCGGCGCCCATCTCAAGCCCGACGATGATGTCCACCGGCTCGCCCGACGCCGTCACCATGATGACGCCCACATCGGTGCGTTCGCGCAGGAACCGGGCGAGCGACAGCCCGTCCTCGCCCGGCATGGCGATGTCCAGAATGGCGAGGTCAAACGGCTCAGCGCCATCCACGAAGGCGCGGAAGTCGACGGCGTTGCCAAACTCCGACACGCGAAAATCCTGGAGTGTCAGGTATTCGGAGAACGTCTCCCTGACGGCCTGGTCGTCATCGACGATGATGATGTGTTTTAAATGCGACATGAGCGAGGACCTAAGACCGAACTCCGGTCAGGCGACCAGTATCATTCTCTCAGTTTAGGCGGCCGCGTGCCACATCCAAGACGAGGCTGCGGACCTCCTTCGGATGCACGGGCTTTTCCAGGTACGGCCGGTCAACCTGATTGAGAAATGCCCGGACGTTGGCGCTTAAGGTATCGCCTGAAATGAAGGCCAGCCGGTTCACGAGCTCCGGATGGTCCGCCTCGAGCGCGCGATGAAGGCTCGGCCCATCGAGATCGGCCATGCGGATGTCGCTCAAGATGACGTCGTAGCTGGCCGCCCGCAGTTTCGCCAACGCCTCGCTGCCGGAACTTGCCTGGTCCACGATGTGGCCGTCATGCAGCAGGCACTCCTCAATGGTCCGCCGCACATCCGCCTCGTCATCAACGACCAGGACGCGATAGCCGCCTTCGCCGCGCGCCGGCAGCCGGACCATGCTGATGCTGCCCGAGGCTGCCTTGGCGATCGGCAGGGTGATGGAAAAGGCCGCGCCGCCCAAGCTTGATGGTTCCACAGTAATCGTGCCTCCGTGAGCCCGGACGATCCTGTGGCACAGCGCCAGCCCAATTCCCGTGCCGGCGCCCACATCCTTGGTTGTGAACAGCGGCTCGAAAATCCGGTTACGAACCTTTTCCGGGATGCCAGGCCCATTGTCCGCGAACGTGACCTTGGCATTGCGACCATCGGGCAGACGGCGTGAAACAATCGTTAAGCGCCTGGGCCCTCGGACGCCTTCCAGCGCGTGCTGGGCGTTGACGATCAGGTTGGTCCAGACCTGGCCGATCTGGTCGGCGTCGCCGCGCACCAGCACATCGCCTGACATCTGGCGAAAGTCGGTCGTGATGTCTGCGGTGCGGAGCGCGTAGGCCGTGACTTCCAAGGCCTTGGAAATCGAGTCGTTCAGGTCGATCGGCGTCAGCATCGACGGCTGTTGCCGCGCCATGGCCAGGAAACTCTTCACGATGCGGGAGCAGCGATCCGCCGCCTCGCTGATCTTCTCCGCGCGTTTGCGGGTCGCTTCGTCCGGTGCTGCTTCCGACAGCATGGCGGCTTGGCCCACCAGCACCGACAGCGGGTTGTTCAGCTCATGCGAGACCCCGGCCAACAGCTCGCCCAGCGCGCCCAGCTTCTCTGACTGGTGCAGCGCCTCGCGCTGGCGGGCCAACTCGGCCTCCGCGGCGCGGCGTTCGGTCAGATCGAATACGCTGGTCACGACAACGCGCTCGCCCTGATAGTCGATGAGGCGGGCCGACAACGAACACCAAAACGTACTTCCGTCCGCCTTGCGGAACTCGCCTTCGAGCTCTTCGACCTTGCCGGTCTCGCGCAACTGGCGCACGAAGGCGGCTCTGTCCTCCGGGTTCAACCATCGATCGGCCGCCGTTTCGGGCGGCGTGTCGCCATGTTTGAGGATCTGAAGCGAGGCGGGGTTCTCGTAGATGATGCTGCCATCGACCGCGCGAGACATGGTCACGGGTGCGGGGCAGGCCTCCAGCACGCGCCGCACAAGCTCCTCGCTGCGGCGCAGATCCTCCTCCATGCGCCTTCGTTCGGTGATGTCGGTCTGGGTGACGACGGTGCCGCCGAGATGGGTCCGCTGATACCAGATGCGCAGCCAGCGGCCGTCCGATAGCTGATGTTCCGGGCTGGCATCGGGCGCCTTGCGCTCGGCCATGCGGGCCTTGACGTACTCATCGACATCGTCGCCGACGCCTGGGTAGAGGCCGCGCGCCGCGCTTTGGCGAATGATCTCGGTCCAGGTCACGCCTGGCCTGAGAATATCGGCGCAGACGCCGTGATTGTCGCGGTATGGCTGGTTGCACATCGTCAGCCTGTCGTCGGCGTCGAAGATCGCAAAACCCAGTGCCAGGGATTCGATGGCATCTTCCAAGAGCCGATGGGCACGTGCGGCCTCTTCCTCGCGCCGCTTCAGTTCCGTGACGTTGGTCAGCATCACCACGCGGGCGCCGTCGGACGTGTTCGCGCGACGCGCCGAATAGGTCTGGCCGTCGCGCATGGCCAGTTCAATCGGTTCCATGTGGCCGCGGCGATAGGCGTTGAACTGGTCCAGCGCGTCGGGATCGTCCCGATCGAACGGTTTGCCGTCGACGGCGGACAGGCGGTCGACCAGATGGGGGAAGCGATCGGCCACGTTGCGACCCAGCAGGTTCTCGACCGGTTCGCCGTAGAACTCGGCAAAGGGCGGGTTGCACACCTGCAGCCGTTCGTCGGTGTCCAGAACGCCAAAACCGTCGGACAGGCTGTTGATGGCATCCTGCAAGAGCTGGGCCCAAAAGCGCTGATCAGCCTCGGCGTTCTTCAGGTCGGTCACGTCACGGACGAACTCGTAATAGCCGGTGGTCTTGCCCCACCGGTCGACATGCGGATGGTAGATGCGCTGGGTGTATCGCTGTTCATCGTCGTTGTAGATGCTCCAGCCCTCCCACCGGTAGATCTCGCCGGCCAGTGCCCTTTCACGCTTAGGCAGGTCGAAATCGAAGCCGGCCTGGCCGATGACCTCGGCGGAATGCATGCCGACAATGTCGGCCGGTTCCGCGCCGTAGAGCTGTGCTGCTTCGCGGTTGGCAAAGACGATGCGGTGCAGCCGGTCCATGAACCAGATGCGCGCCGGAATGGCGTCCAGGATCAGACGCATCTGCCGTTCGTTGACGGGCTCCATCTTGGGCATGCGGCCTCGCTGTGCGCGCTGGTGAGGGGGCTTTCGACTTACACCAACGCTTGTCGGAACGCCAAATGCGGATCGGCGCGCTGCCAAGTGGGCCTTCGTCCGCCGCGCGCCGGATTTGCCTTTGAGAGAAGAGGCGATTGCGGCAATCTGCGTCCCGCCCGATGCCCTCGATCGCCGGGGGCTCCCGATCTTGGACGTAACGTGTGAGCCGCTATTCCGCCTGGTCGATCCTTGCCCAAGGCCTGCGGGGCAACAGGGGCTGGCGTCGTGCCTGGCGTGAACCGGACCCGAAGCCGGCCTACGACGTGGTCATTGTCGGCGGCGGCGGACACGGTCTTGCGACCGCCTACTACCTGGCCAAGGAACACGGCGTGTGCAAAGTGGCCGTGGTCGAGAAGTGCTGGCTGGGCGGCGGCAACACCGGCCGCAACACGACCATCGTTCGCTCCAACTACATGATCGAGGGCAATACCCGGTTCTACGAGCGGTCGATGAAGCTGTGGGAGGGGCTGAGCCGCGATCTGAATTTCAACGTCATGTTTTCCCAGCGCGGCCAATACACGCTCAGCCATTCGCCGGCCCAGATGGACGCGGCGCGGCGGCGGGCCAATGTCATGCACGCCAACGGCATCGACGCGGAACTGCTCGATCGCGAGGCTGTGGCGCGGCACTTGCCCTATGTCGACACGTCAGCCTCGGCCCGCTTTCCGGTGCATGGCGCGGTCTTGCAGCGCCGGGCCGGCACCGCCCGGCATGATGCGGTCGCCTGGGGCTTCGCCCGTGGCGCCGACCGACTTGGCGTCGACATCATCCAGCAGTGCGAGGTCGTCGGTTTTTTGCGCGACGGCGACAGGGTCGTTGGCGTGGACACGACCAGGGGCCCGATCCGCGCCGGCAAGGTCGGCATCGCGGTCGCCGGCCATACCGGCCATCTGGCGGCGAAGGCCGGATTGCGCCTGCCGATCGAGACCCACTTGCTTCAGGCCTTCGTTTCCGAGCCGTTGAAGCCGATGGTCGACACGGTCATCGCCTTCGGCGGCGCCCATTTCTACATCAGCCAGTCGGACAAGGGCGGCTTGGTCTTCGGCGGCGACCTGGACGGCTACAATTCCTACGCCCAGCGCGGGGGCCTGCCGGTGGTCGCGCATACCATGGCCAGCGCCAAGGCGCTGATCCCTTCGATCTCACGTCTGAAGGTGCTGCGCCATTGGGCCGGGGCGATGGACATGACCATGGACGGCTCGCCGATCATCGCAAAGACGCCGATCGACGGGCTCTACCTGAATGGCGGCTGGTGTTACGGCGGCTTCAAGGCGACGCCGGCCAGCGGCTGGTGCTTTGCCTGGACCATCGCCAAGGACGCGCCGCACGAAGACAATGCGGCCTTCACGCTCGACAGGTTCGAGCGCGGTGTGCAGATCGATGAAAAGGGCGCGGGACCGTACCCGCAGGCGCATTAGGGGCCTGCTATGCTGAGAATTCCCTGCCCGGTCTGCGGTTTGCGAGACGAGACGGAGTTCAGCTATGGCGGCGACGCTTCCGTGAAGCGCCCGGCTATGGCGGAGACCGATCCGAAGGCCTGGATGGACTACGTCTTCTACCGCGACAACCCGCGCGGCAGCCACCGCGAGTACTGGCAGCACGTTCTCGGCTGTCGCCAATGGCTGGTGGTCGAGCGGGACACGGTCAGCCATGAGATCAGCGACTGCCGCCTGGCGCGGGAGGTCGCGCCATGACCGCTAGTCGGTTGGCGACGGGCGGCAGGATCGACCGCTCCAAGCCCCTGTCGGTCACATTCGATGGCCGGCCGATCGACGCCTTTGCCGGTGACACATTGGCCTCGGCGCTTCTGGCCAGCGACGAAATGCTGGTCGGGCGCAGCTTCAAATATCATCGACCGCGTGGCGTCTTCTCCGTCGGTGTCGAGGAACCGAACGCGCTGGTCCATCTGCGCACGGGCGGTCGGCACGAGCCGAACGCCCGGGCTACCATGGTCGAGGCCTTTGATGGCCTCGTCGCCAACGCCCAGAACGCGTGGCCAAGCGTAGGCTTGGACGTCAGGGCGGCCAATCAACTGCTGGCGCCATTCATCGGTGCTGGGTTCTATTACAAGACCTTCATTGGCCCATTTCGCGGCACGCGCTTTTGGATGTTTTGCGAACGCTTCATTCGGCGCGCCGCCGGCATGGGATCGCCGGGCACGCTTGAAGACCCCGATCGATACGAGACGGTCAACCTGTTCTGCGACGTCCTGGTCGTCGGCGGCGGCCCCGCCGGCTTGTCGGCCGCCTTGGCGGCGGGGCGCGCCGGCGCCCAAGTCGTCCTGGTCGAGCAGGATGCGCAGCTTGGCGGCGCCCTGCTGTCGGCGCCGGTTGGCAGCCCCTCGGACGCGTGGCTAGAAGCAATCCGGCCCGAACTGTCGGCGATGTCCAATGTCCGTGTGTTGACGCGCGCAACGGTCTTCGGTGCCTATGATCATGACGTCTACGGCGTGGTGGAACGGGTCTCGGACCATGTCGCAGCGGCGCCGGAAGGCCAGCCGCGCCAGCGCTTTGCCGTGCTCCGAACCAAACGGACGGTCATGGCGACCGGCGCCATTGAACGGCCACTGGTCTTTGGCGGCAACGACAGGCCCGGCGTGATGCTGGCCGGTGCGGTCCGGGCTTACGTCAATCGCTACGCCGTGCTGCCTGGCCGGCGTGTGGTGGTGGCGACCAACAATGACAGCGCCTACGCAACCGCGCGCGACCTTGCGGCGGCGGGTGCCGACGTTACCCTCGTTGACGCAAGGCAGACCGTTCCCGATGAGTTGGCCTCGCAAGTGCGGGCCGAAGGGGTCGATCTCCGGCCAGGCCGTGCCGTCTTGTCCGCAAAGGGCAGGGGCCGGGTGGCTGGCGCGGTTATCGCCCCGGTGTCCGAGGAAGGACGCGCGACTGCGCCTGGCGAGACGATCGCCTGCGATCTGATCGCGGTTTCGGGCGGTTGGTCGCCGACGCTTCACCTGTGGAGCCAGCGGCAGCAAAAGCCCGTCTTCGATGCGAAGAAGGCCTGCTTCGTTCCTGCAGGCGACATGGTGCCGACCATGACCTGCGCCGGCGATGCGCGAGCTGCCGGCGGTCTCGCGATGGCCATTGCCGATGGTTTTGCGGCCGGCAAAAAAGCCGCCATCGCAACGGGCGCCACCAACGCTCCGGGCGACCAGCCGGCACCCCCAGAGCCATCATCGTCGGGCGACGACTGGACGCGTGGGATCGCGCCGCTTTGGGCGGTGACCAGGGCGGATGGCAAACCCGCGGGCAAGGCCTTCGTCGATCTGCAACATGACGTCACCACGTCCGACATCGATTTGGCGCATCGCGAGGGCTATCAGGCCGTCGAGCATCTCAAGCGCTACACCACGACCGGGATGGCGACCGATCAGGGCAAGCTGTCGAACGTGAACGCGCTCGCCAGGATGGCCCAGCTCCGCGACGCTGAGATCGCCGACGTCGGCACGACGACCTTTCGGCCGCCCTATACGCCGGTCACCATCGGCGCCCTTGCTGGTAACGAGACCGGTCATCATTTCCGCGCCACGCGGCTGACCACCATCGATGAGTGGCATCGCGAACACGGTGCCGTCATGACCGAGGCCGGCGCCTGGCTGCGGCCTTGGTACTATCCGCAAGCCGGCGAGGATGTGCGCGCGGCCTATATCCGCGAAGCCGCCCATGTGCGCCAGCATGTCGGCATCGTCGATGTCTCGACCCTCGGCAAGATCGCGGTCCAGGGGCCGGATGCGGCGGAGTTCCTGAACCGGATCTATGTCAATGGCTGGAAGACGCTGCCGGTCGGCCGGCTGCGCTACGGCGTGATGCTGCGCGAGGATGGCTTCGTGTTCGACGATGGCGCGACCGCCCGGCTGGGCGAGCACGACTACTTCATGTCGACCACGACGGCCAACGCCGCACCGGTCCTGGCCTTCGCCGAACGGCTGCTGCAGACCGCCTGGACCGATCTCGAGGTCCATGTCACCAGCATCACCGACCAATGGGCGGCGATCGCGGTGGCGGGGCCGAAGGCGCGCGACCTGGTGACCACAGTGGTCGGCGACGCCGATCTCAGCCGCGAGGCCTTGCCGAACAACCACTTCGCCCATGGCCGGATCGACGGGGTCGCGGTGCGTGTTCACCGCATGAGCTATTCCGGCGAGCTCGCCTACGAGCTCTATGTGCCCGCCCTCTTCGGACGCGCTGTCTGGGAGGCGCTGATCGTGGCCGGGGGTCCGTTCAACCTGAAGCCTTATGGAACCGAGGCCATGGGGGCCTTGCGGGTCGAAAAGGGGCATGTTGCCGGGCCCGAGCTTGAGGGAAGGACCACGTTGAACGACCTCCGCCTGGAGGGCTTCGCGTCGACAAAGAAGCCGTTCGTCGGCTCTGTCCTGCGCAACCGGCCTGCACTGACCGACGCCGATCGGCCGACCCTGGTCGGCCTTGAGATCGACGGAGAGGTTGGCGCCCTGCCGGGATCGCTGCTGTTCGCCGCCGACGGTCCGACCGAGGGCCACGGCGAAGGTTGGGTATCGTCGACCACCTATTCACCGGCACTGGGCAGGAACATCGCCATGGGATTGTTGAAAAACGGTCCGTCCCGCATGGGCGAGACCGTCCGCGTCATCGACTTCGTCGGCGACCGGACGCTAAAGGCCACCGTGGTTTCGCATCACTTCTTCGACCCCGAAGGCGAGCGCCAGAATGCTTGAGCGCCGGTCGCCTCTCGCCGACCTCATCGAGGCAAGCGCTGCCGGCATGCACGATCAACACGCGCCCCTGATCCTCAGCGAGCAAGCCTTGGGCACGCTCTGGCAGGTCGCGGGATGGCAAGATTTCGAAACGGCGGTTGAACCCCTCTTGGCGGCACTGGGGTTTGCCGGCCTGGGCGATTACCGCTCGGTACGCACGTCGGCCGGCACCGAGTGCTATCGCATCGCGCCGGATCGGATCTTGCTGCGCTGTCCGGATGCCGACGTTCTGTTGGCGGCTCTGGATAAAGCGCCGCCTGGCCGGCTGGCCGCGCTCGACCTGTCGCACGCACGCATCGTGATCCGCGTTTCGGGTGAAGCCACCGTCGACCTGATGGCGCGGCTGGCGCGGTTGGATTTTGCGGGGCCAGCCTTTCCGATCGACAGTTTCGCGCAGACCGGCATTCACGGCGTACCGGTCTTGATCCGCAGACTGTCGGAAGAGGCGTTCGACCTCGTCGTCCCCGTCACCTGGGCGGTCAGCGTTTGGGAGTGGGTGTGCGAGAACGCGCGGCCCTTCGGCTATGGTGTGGAAGCGTCGCCGCCTACCAGCCTCGGGTCCCTGCCGCACCCTTGAACGGCCCAACGACCCGAGACGTGATCCAGCCGCCATAGAAGTCACCTTCCTGGGCATGGGCACGCTCGTCGCCAACCCAGCAGGCGTCGACGCGCGAAGCGTAAAACGCCAGATGGTCCTTGATGCCCGCGAAGCCGCGCGTGGGGGAGGGATAACTCCAGGCTGCCCGTTCCGATCGCCGCCCGTTCACGTCAAGGGTCCAATAGCGCGCAACGCCCTTGAATTCACAGAAAGACTGTCCGTCGACCCGGCGCAAGTACGCGTCGTGAACGTCTTCGAAGGGAAAGTAGTAGACCGGCGGATGGCTGGTCTCCAGCACACGGTGACCGCGCTCCGTGGCCGCGACCGTCTCGCCGGCGAACTCGACCCGCAGCGGCGCATCGACCGGCTCAAGCCGTGGCGGCCTTGGATAGTCCCACACGGACTCTCGTCCTGGCCCAGGGTCAATTCGTTTGGGTCTGGAAAACATCCCGAGGTCGATTCTCCGGTTCGAGCGCCGATGCGCGCAGCGGAATGCCCATTCCCGCCTTGTCAAAGATCGGCTGGAAAGTTCGCTAGACAAGGTTGCCGCGATCCGTTCTTGTCGTCGTGACGTTGACGGAATGGCACCACTTGCCGGATTTGGCCCGAGTAGCCACTGAGCAACCGTTACTGGCCGCAGGTTTTTGCGCTGCGGCCGTAGAGGCATGCCGAGACTTGCCGGGTGCCACCGACTGGTTTGGCATGATCGCCCCGACGGATACGCGTGCCGACTGTCGACCGCCAATCCCGGGTGACGTGGTCCGTGAACATGTCGCTTGCCTCAGCATCGGCCATGACCATTACCTGCACAGCGACCAGGCCGCGCGAGCCTTCGCCGATCGTTATTGTGACGCCCTGATCGACTTGGCCGGCTAATCTAGGCCATCGTGTGCCTTGCTCCCGCCGGCATTGGCGAGCCACGATTGGCACCCCAAGAATCAGTTTGCATAGGAAAGCACCGCGTATGCTTCGATGGACAAGAAATGTGGCCTGCATCGTCGCTGCGGCCTTGCTGCCTCTCCCTGCGGCAATCGCACAGCAGCTCTATCCCGGCGACCAGCTGGTCGGCACCATCTGGCGCAGCGAGGGGCCGTTCGTCTGGACATCGGTCGACCATGGCGGCGCCATCACGCAACGCACCAGCGACGGCAATTTCGTCGAGTTCCTTGGCCATCGGGACGGTGTCTATGTCTTCACGATCAATTGGTGGAACGAGGCAGCGGGCGTGAACGTGGTCGAACACGGCGTGATGGTGTCCGATGGCGAGAACAGCTACGTCATGCTCGAGGCCGAGGCCACGCATCCCGGCATAACCGGCGACGGCTTCTTTCAGATCATCGATGCGGACAGTGCCGAGATGACCCAGATCGGACGCTTGGACGACGGCTCGGCCGCCGCCTTCGCGACGCCCCTGATGCGGGTCGAAACACCGCCGGCGGTGCCGCTGCCGGAAAGCCATCCGACCCGGTAGCGGGCCGCTATCGGGGTGTGGCTGCTGTCTCCGGTTCGCCATCAGTGTCCAAAAAGACATAGATGCCGACGCCCAGAATGGTGACATAGAATTGAAAGGCTGCGGTCTGGCCGTTCCAGATGGCGGACTGCCACATGGCGAACCATTCGCCGCCAATGCCCATGAAGCCGATGAACCAGAGGCCGAAGCCCAGCAGTACGCCGATCGCGGTTAGGGACTTGGCACGTTGGAATTCGGCTTTGGTGGCGCGGAACTTGGCTGCCATGGCCCATGTTGCCGCCGCGAACGCAAGACACGTCAGTGCCTCGGCCAGAATGATGGCGACGTAGGCGGCCAGCTGCACGGTCGGGTCGGTGATCGCCCGCCAGGTCAGGGTGGAGTCCGGAAACACCGTGTCCATTGCCAGCACGTGTTGGACGAAGGCCCAGTTGCTGGCGGGATCGGAGATGTTGCCCAGGGTGACGAGGAACGCGAACAGCGCCAATCCGCCGGTCATGACGATCTTCGACAGGCGAACCGCCGCGATACCGATGGTCATGTGATCCCCGATGTGTTGTTGACCGCGACGTTTCGAGCCTACGGCGAAGACCCGCAGGGCCTCAATGGCAGGTTTTGACTGTTGCCTATGCGGTCGGCGCTGATGTCTGGTCCGCGGCCGCCCTCAGCTGCACTCGCTCAATAGGTAATCGACGGCAGGAACGCCCCGTCCGGCTCCGCATACTCGCCTTTGGCCATCAGCGTCAGCGGGTGGCTGATCTTCAGCCCATGCTCCAGGCACCAGCGGAACAGGTCGTCGTTGCGCATGGGCATGAGAAAGCCGGGCTGGCCGAAGCCGTCGGCGGCCCCGATCAGCGCCTTCATGTCGCTGTTGGCCATGGCCACCGCGTGGCCGCTGTAGGCCACTCCGGTGGTGTAGCCGGTGACATACCCCTCGCGCTCGACCAGCCGGGCGCTGCCGAAGGTGATTGCGTCGCGCAGCTCGCCGCCTCGGTTGAAACCGTGCACGCGCTCGCATACCAGGTTGCAGGCCGCCAGGTCGCCGATGCGCGCTGGCCGCACATGGTGGCCCGGCACGCTCGCCCTCGGTGCCGGCCCGTTCAGGCAGGCCAGCGGTTCGCGCACCGCGAAGCCGAGCAGCGCGTAGAGCGCCAGCGAGCGGCCCTGGGCCGCCGCCTGGACAAGGCGCACGCCGGGGGCCTCCATCTGCGCGGCCTTGCGCATCACCTCCTCCATCAGCCGCCGGCCGATGCCCCGATTCTGAACCGAGAGCTCGACGGTCAGCGGGCCGACCCCGACGATCTCGCCGCGCAGATCGAGGAAGTTGGAACCGACGATGCGGCCGTCCCGCTCCGCCACAACGCCGAAGAACCCCTGATGGCCGATCATCCAGGCCAGCACGGCGACTGCCTGGTCGGCCGAGGCGAATTCCGGCGGAAAGCGGCAGACCTTGGCCACGACCGAAAACGCCTCAAAGCAGATCGCGCCGCAGGGCTTGGCGTCTTCTTGCGTGGCGCGGCGCAGGGTCAGGGCCATCGAGGCATCCCGGCGATCAGGGCAGACGACGCCAGCTTGTGCCGGATCGTCGCCACGGACAAGGGCTTTGGCGGAGGGCGCTGCCTCCTGCCCGTGCGATAGGGCTTTGCTATCGCTCTCATAGCAACTCGGTATTGGAGCCCAAGCGCTGATGCTGCCACCTTTTCATCAGGAGCTAGTCGTCCCGACGAAAGGGGGCACCGAGATGAGTTTAGAGCGACGTTACTTATATGGCGACGGCGACGGGTCGGCGGCCAAGCCGTCGGCCGGGGTCGCCCGGCGCCGGATCAGCAATCCGACCCTGATGCGCCTCAGGCCGTCCTTCGAAACACGCAAGGCGCTTGGCAGCCCGCACCGGCTGAGCGCGGTGGCACGGGAAGGGGCCGGCCACCGCTGACCGAGCCAATCAACGGGCGCGGCAAACGGGCCCACGGTGAGGACGATGGTTCTTAATGAAAGTTTTCAGGCAAAGGAGCATTTGAGATGAGCAAGGATTTCTTCAACACCAACTTCTCTGGCCTCGACTGGTACATGCTGATGGGGCCGGACGGGCAGGATCTCACCCGTCAACGCGAGATGGAGCGCGAGAGCCACTCGCGCAAGCGCCGGGTCGCGCGCTGGTTCGCCGGGCGCTAGGCATTGCCGGTAGGCCGGCAGTTCACCAGTCAGGTCGGCCGCCACAACCGTTTAATAAGCAAGCATATTAAAGTGCCTATGAAAGGGGGAAACGATGGTGAAAAAGTCATTATTGGCCGCTGTTGTAGCTGCGGGGCTGGCCGTCCCAAGTTTGGCGATGGCGAGTGGGTCGCCGCAGGCGATGCCCGAGGCTTGGCAGCCGGCGATGCTGGTGCTGCAGTCCGACACAGCCGCGGTTACGTCCACGGCGGATGGGCAGACCATAGCAATGCAAGGCGTGCATCCGTTGGTGTCGATGACGTCCGGGCTCAACGATCAGCGCATGTTCGACAGCGCGCCGGTCGGGGATTTCGATGTGCATTTCAACGCCTGCAACGACATGAAGCAGGCCAATGGCTGGGGCCACCCTGATGGCGCCAACGCGCTCTTGGCCTATGCGGACGGGCCGGACAACGGCACGGCCGGCCAGTTTCTGCAGCATCTGCCGCTGGTGACGAACGCGCTGGCCGACAAAGACGCCCGGGTCGGGGACACGGGCGCGGGCAGTATCCCGCTTTATGTCGGCGGGGCCGTCTTCTCAGACGCCGACCAGAGCCTGAAGTTCCAGCTCGTCGAGGGCGCTACCTTGGCGGATGGCGACTACACCCAGGTGACGCTGATGGCGGAATGCCTCCGAGGCTAACGGGGTGCGGGCGGCCGTTTCGGTGACGCGCTGTTGAGCTTCTGTCACCGGAACGGCCGAGGCTTGTCCACCGAGATCTGTCATCTGAGGACAGGACAATCAGCGCCGCTTAGCGACATTCGGTGCCATCAGGACGATGGCCATCGTCGTGCCGACGACGAGGAAAAGCGCCAGGCGCAGGCTTGTCTCTTGTGCTATCCAGCCGAGAATGGGCGGGCCGAAGACAAACCCGGAATAGCCCAGTGTCACGACACTGGCGATCGCACGACCGCGCGGTATCTCCGGATGGTTGGTGACCGCCGAATAGGCGATCGGGATCATCACGGACAGGCCTAAGCCAACCAAGCCAAAACCGATGATCACGGAGACCGAGCTGTTGACGATCAGCCCGATGGTAAGGCCGATGGCGGCCACCAGGCCCGCGGACCGCACCAGCGTCTCCGGCGCGACATATTGGAGGATTTGAGCGGAGCTGAACCGCCCCAACAGCATGCCCAGGCTGAAGGCGGCATATCCGAACGTGCTGGTGGCGTCCGTGATATGAAGCTGCTGCTCATGATAAAGCCTGCTCCAATCCGCCATCGCGCCTTCGCCGACGGATGAACAGAGCGCAATGATCCCCAACCCCAAGATCGCCTTGGGCGGCAAGGCCATGATCGGGCGGGGCTCCGCCGCCGATCGATCGTCCCGCACATCCGGCATGGCGAGCATATAGATCAGCACGAAGGGAACCGGTGCGCACAGGGCCGTCACGACAAACTGGGTGTGAAACGGGATTTCGAGCCAGATGATCAAGCTGCCGCAGATGGCCCCGATGAGGCCGCCGAGCGAGTAGCATCCCTGGAACACCCCCATCCAGTAGCGCTCAAATCCGGCATCGACCTCGATCGCCTGGGCGTTCATCGCGACATTGAGGCCGCCATGGCCAAAGCCAAAGACCATCAGCAGAACGAACAGCGAGGCAAAGTTCCAAGACAGTGCGAGCAGCGCCAAGCCAGCCGCGTTGATCAGGCCGAAGATCAAGGCGACGACACGGCTGTCGCGCCACTCCAAGATACGGCTGGCGGTTGCAAAGGCGGCGAACGCGCCCAAGGCCAGGCCAAAGATGGCCGTTCCGACCGCGCCATCGTCCAGCGCGAGACTGATGGCAACATCCGGGATGCGGACGATCCAAGTCGCCAGCAGGAAGGCGCAGACAAACATGGCCCCGCAGGACGCCCACCAAGCCTGATTCAGGCCCTTCTGTTTGCTGCCAGCCATCCCCCGTTCCCAGTCAGCGCCCGTTCGAAAGAGCCGATACTACCCGAACACAATGAGAAGCAGAAAATGGATCGTGTCGACTGTGTCGCCTGTGTCGCCTGCGGCCAGGCGCACAAGTCCGCGCGGTCGTTCAATCCGACCGGCAGCGCGGCCGGTAGTGAGGCTGGATCGCTGGCCTGGACAGAGTAAGATGTCTGCTTGCCTGCCCAACTGGACGCTTAGCAAACCAAGCTTTGAGAAGGAGCGACCTAGCAATGCGGTTCATGGTCCATGTCACCATCGCCCCCGAAAACCGGAACGAGAATTTCGAGCGGCTGAAGGCGAAACAGAAGGCGGGTAATCTGGCGATCCCCGGCATCGAAATCCACGACATGTGGTTTGCGGTCAATCAGCTTGAGGGCTGGACGATCGTCGAGGCCGACAACGCGTTCGCGCTTGGCAAGCTCCTGCACGATTGGACGGATCTCAACGTCAATACCGTCGTCCCGGTCCTGACCATCGATGAGTTCGCCAAGGAGTTTGAGGGCTAGACTGGCCGCGCCAAGGCCCAAGCACGTAACCTGAGTGCCGGGGCGTTCGCGCCGCGCAGCGTCGTTCGGCGCCAAGCCGAAGCGGCGATGAACAACCGCGGGCGCTAGTCCCCAAACACCTCCCCCATCCGGTGCCGGCCGACCCAGCGGGCGGTGCGGTCGTCGGAGGCTTGCAGGCGGCGCGCCGTGCGTTCCGCATGGGCGGCGAGCGCGGGGCTGCTCTTGCCGATGCCGCGCAGGGCCCAGTTCACGGCCTTCTTCACATAATAGCGTTCGTCCGTCGCGGCCGCCTCGATCAGCGGCAGGAAGCCGATCAACACCGCGTCGTCGATTGCGTGCTGGGCCCGGGCGCCCCGCACCGCCAGGTGCGCCATCGTGGCAAAGCCCGCCCGCCGCTCAAACTCCGCCGACCGCCCCGCCCATTCGCGCGCCTTGTCGACCGCGAGAGCCGTGTGGCGGACCGTGTGCGCGGCAAAGGCGTCGGTCAGATCCCAATCCGCCAGGCCCCGCACCCAGCGCTCCAACAAGGCCGCGTCGACCCGGCCCGGATCGGTGATCCGCACCGCCAACTGCCGCGCGGCCGCATCGCCTGTCTCCCACAGCATCACCGCCAGGTCATGATCGGGGCCATACTCCCGCACCAGCCGGTCCAAGGCGGTGATCGAGACCTTACCGTCCGCCTTGCGTGGCAGGCGGGCGAGGGCAGTTAGGGCGGGGTGCGCGGGCATGGGCATGTGTTGGCCATCTCGGACTTCGATGAATCATTGTAGTGTCGATCCGGCAAGCCGAGGAAGAGTTGAGGCTGCGGCCCAGCCTGCATCACCCTTGTGGTCACAGGCGCCGGGCTGAGTTTCCACCGGGCAGTCCCGCCAGACTTGGAGCTATGGATGATTGATAGATCGCTGGCCACCGTGGGCGACAATTGCATCGATCGGTACCTGCATCTGAACAAGAGCGCGGTCGGCGGCAATGCGGTCAACGTCGCGGTCCATCTGTCACAGCTCAATTGGAACTGCGCCTATTTCGGCGCGGTCGGTGACGACGGCGACGGGCGCCGCACGCGCGACGTTCTGCGCGCCAACAAGGTCGATCTCGGGTATCTGAGGACGCTGCCGGGCATCACCGCGTTCACCAATCTCGATATCGACGACACCGGCGACCGGATCATCACCCAGGAAGATTACGGTGTTTGCGCGGACTATTACCCAAGCGACGAGGACATCGCCCGGCTGGCGGCCAAACGGCATATCCATATCGGCTGGTTCCAGCACAGCAGCAGGCTGCGCGCCCGGCTCGCGGGTGCTTCGGTGACGGTCTCGCAGGATGTGGCGGTCAATCCGGATGATGGCGGCCTGGACATCGCGTTCGGCTCCGTCGGGCCATCCATGACCGCGGCGCGCGATAAGGTCGACGCCCTTCTGCGCGCTGGCAACAAGATCGCGGTCGTCACCTGCGGGCCCCTGGGCAGCGTGGCGTCCGACGGCGGCGACCTGCTCACCACGGGGATCAAACCCGTCGATGTCGTCGACACCACGGGCGCGGGCGACACGTTCATCGCCGGGTTCCTGGACGCCTGGCTGTGGGCCGCGCCGCTGCAGGACTGTCTCGATGCCGGCCGGGACAATGCCGCAAAAACCTGCACCCATCTCGGCGGGTTTGCGCAGGACTACGCGAGTCTGGGGCCGGCCTAACGCGGGAACGCCGCGCCGCCGCGCTAACTCAGTAGTCGAACTGCTTGTAGTAGCGGCGCGTCACCAGCGGATGGTCGCGTATGACCTCTAGATGCGCGCTGACGCGCTCCAAAACCGTGGCGAGGACGATCGGGGAAACCAGACCGCGAACATCGTCCGAGATGCCGGGAAGGGCGAAGTCCCGGCTGTCGAGGACGGTGAGCCTGTCGGTAACTTTCGGGGCAAATGCCTCGACCCGGTCGGCCAGCGGCCGGTAGGCATCCTCGCCCTTGAACAGGATCAGGCTGACATCCTTCTCGATCAGTTCCAGGGCGCCATGGAAGAAGTCCGAGGCATGCACCGGCCGTGTGCGGATCCATTGCATCTCTTCCAGAATGCACATGCCGTAATAATGGGCCTGGGGCCAGACATTCCCCGCGCCCGTGAACATGTGATAGTCGGCCCCGGCGATCTTGGCCGCAAAGGCCTCGGCCTCGGGTTCAAAGCCGCGTTTCACTTCCAACAGCAGCTCCGGCAAGCGCGTCAGCTCGCTCAACAGCCGGTCATAGTCGCCCGCATCGAGCTCGCCGCGCGCCTTCATGACCGACAGGGCCAGGCACAGGGATTGGAGATAGAAGGACTCCGACGAGGTGTCATCCTCGGCGAAGTTGACGAAGACATGATCGCCCTCCCGGCCCAGCGGCGTGTCCGCATGCCCGACCAAGGTCATGGTCGTCGCGCCGATCTCCTTCAGCGCCGACAGCATGGCGACGCTTTCCTTGGTCGTGCCCGACAGGGACGGGATGACGGCCACGGAGTCCGATGTCAGGCTCGCCGCCCCGGTCAAAACCAGCTCCGCCGGATACTCCACGAACGTCGGAAAGGACGACTGCCGCTGCAGCAGCAGGTGGGCCGGCTGCATCAGAAAGGCGACACCCCCGGTGCCGAGGAAATAGAGGTTCTTCGCCCCGGCACCAAGAGCGGCCGAAACGGCCCCATCGATGCGCGGCGCAAGCCCGACCGCCCCCGTCTGGATCCTCAGGAAGCGGGCGTCATCGAAGTTCAACATGAGCACATCTCTCACGGTGGCTGCGCGACGCCATCGGCCGCACGGGAACGACATCGGTCAGATCAAGGAAACCCGCCGGCGAAAACCAGCCGTCGACCGCGATGGCGGCGCGACGCGATGGCCCGCTTTCCTCGGCATTCACACGGGTTGTCTGGCAAGTGCGGGGTTTGGTGTCAAGCTACGGAGGCGTCGCTGTGCGGAGGGGTTTGACTGTGATCAAGGCCACACTGATCGCGGCCAACGTGCTGGATATCATTGAACACTGGAATTGGCCCGAGCCGTCTTACCAAGGTCGTGAGCAAAAATGGCGTCAGGCGGTGTCAGGGGTGGCATTGCCAGGCCCCGCACCCAGCGCGCCGACAAGGCCGCGTCGGTTCGGCCCGGATCGGTAACCCGCATCGCCAATTGCCGCGCGGCCCGCCCCCGTCTCCCACAACATCACCGCCAACTCATGATCGCGGCCATAGGCCAGCACCAGCCGGTCCAACACGGTGATCGAGACCCTTCCGTCCACCTTGCACAACAGACCGACGAGGGCATCTCGAATAGTGATTCGGAGTTTAAGTGCTGCAATTTCAACAACCTGCCGATGGATTGAGCATTCAACAGGCTAGTTCGCCTATTTGGGGGCAAATAGCTCCTTGCTCCCCAACATATGGTGTCTGAGTTCTCTCGAAAAATCCTAAATTGTGAACACACATGGAGAACAAAATAGGAACAAAGTCTTGCTTTTCGGCTTTCCGGAGCGCATAAATGCTTACTCAACAGCGACGCTAGTGATCCATGTCGGCGAGATTTGAGGGGATAGCAAATGCAAAATGTCTCAGAAGAGATGTCTCTTGGCACTCTCGTTACGCTTCTGGTGGCAGACCTACATCGCAAAAAGATGCCACTGCCCTTCAGGAATCAGGAGCCATGGCATCAACTGTGCTACGCGTTGAAAATGAACACTGAAATTCCAGGAAAGCCCAAATTCCTTGACGAGCTTGTGTTTGATTGGGATGGTCCATACCCAAAGTGCGAGGAGTTGTCGGAATTTCTAAATGGGTTGCACATTACAGCGAATGTCTCGGGGCTTAATCCAGGCTTTAACTTCATCAGAGTTAAAGATGACGATGCGGCGCGCTGGTCAAGTGAGTTGGAATCGCTTGACCCTGCGGCAAAATCGTTTGTCTCGCATGCCGCGCAAATTGCTGTTCAGGAGTTTTCGCAATAGAGCACCTAGCTCTGGGAGTTATATTTGTACTGATTTCGCCTTTCAAGAATGGGATTCTGTTCTTATTTTTGATGCTGGATAGTCAACTATGAATCGAGGTGTCGATTTTTTGGAAGGCTATCCGGCTTTAGCTGGTGTTGTCGAGCACTTGGACAACTATCTTCAAAATCGCCATCCAAATTTCTTTTGCGAATCGCCGTTACACCCAGTCCTCCCCGTCAAGCGTTCGAAGGTAGTACACGATAATCTTTGGGGCACTGTTCGTTTTTCGTGGCGCGAACTGGCGCTAATTGACTCACCTATAATGCAGCGGTTACGCGACATTCATCAAACAGGACTTGCATTCCATGTTTACCCTTCAGCTCATCACAGTCGTTTTGAACATTCTCTAGGATCCATGAATGTTGCGTCGCGTGTATTTGACGCCCTATTACATAAGCAACGAGGCGAAATCCATGACATTGCGAAGGTAATTGATCCTGAAGCAGATAATCAAGAAGAGATTATACGGCGTTTGAAACAGGAGCTAAGGCTTGCCGCGCTCCTCCACGACACCGGGCATAGTCTATATAGCCACACTTCGGAGCGTGTGTACGAAGCACTAGAACCTTTGAAGAAGGCTTCAAGCGAGCTTACTCGGTTTGTCGGTAAAGAAAAGGGGGCGGGTGAAGTACTATCATTCTGTCTCGTTCTTACGCCATCGCTTTGCAGGTTCCTGAATCGGGCTGAGAGCGATTTAATCGGAGATGAAGTATTTGATGACTACACAGGTCATATAGATCTCCAAAACGTGGCACTTATGATTGTTGGTCGCTCTTTTCATCCTTTCGTTCAGTTTCTTGGCGACATAGTTTCTTCGGGGTTTGATGCTGACAAACTCGACTATTTACGGAGAGATGCACTGGCAGCTGGGCTTCCTTTGAATTACGATATCGACCGCTATCTGTACGATGTTCGAATAAAGAAAGAAGTATTAGCAGATGGAGACGGCGAGCTTCGCAAGCTCTATGAACGATCTAGTCGAGTTTCAGCCAAGCGTTTGGCAAATAGCCCGCAGTCCCGGTTTCCATACTATGAAACTTATAGGCTGAGACTCTCGAAGCGAGCGATGAATGTGATAGAGCAAATTGTTATCAGTAAGATGATGTTGTTTAGCTACATATATCATCACGGCAAGGTGCGATCTGCTGAAGGTTTGCTCGAGCGTCTACTCTTAAGAAAGCTTTATGATTGGCGGCAAAATGGGGAATCGGCTTCGGATATTGTTTCTAGGTTTATGGATATGACTGATGCGTCGTTGAGGAATATCGTTGCCTCTGAAGAACAAGATCCAGTATCGGGCGACTGCGCATATCGACTTGTTAATCGGTTGTTACCCAGAGAAGTATACAGCATAGGTAGTTCATCTGCTACTCATGCAGCCGGGGATGTTGTTAAGGAATTTTTCCGCAACATCCATCAACGAAAGACACGCAAAGAACTAATTAGGAGTCTGGAAAAGGAGATCGGTAGCCAATTGACAAAAATCCAATCGGATATTGGGCATGATCCAGATGATGCACTAGCAAAGACAGGTGTTTGGGTGGACGCACCCAAACTTCCGAAATTTGAAGATGTAGACACAATGGTGGGAAACCCAACCAATGTCCATGCCGACGTCCCCATTGATCAAGTCTTCCCGATACACAAGTGGACAGAGGCTTACGAGCACTATAGGCATCAAGTTCGCATATTTGCCTATTCGGAGTACGTGGATCAAGCTCGGGAGGCGGCAAAGGCCGCGATGAAGGTGGTGATTGGAATATCAGGAGATGATTTCTATCGTGGTATTCGGAAATATAGAAGCTGATGATTTTTGGTATTTATCCATTATAGTGTGCTCGGCTTCAGTCCAGTTGCCATTACGGGAATCGGGTTTTTCGTTGTTTAGTTTGAGCTGTCATTCCGCCGAAACTTTGGCTAACGATATCTGAAGTCTGAGGCACTAGATCTCGGTTGGCTCCTGACCACCTTGCAACCACCCCCCCAAAACGTCAGATAATCCCCATCATCACAACGCCTCGGGCGGCTCCGCCCAGAGGTCCAAAGTCAATAGGCCCATAAACCAAACCGGGGGAACGGAACATGCCAGCGAAAGAGATCAGGTTTGCCGACGATGCGCGGGCGCGCATGTTGCGGGGGCTGGATGTCTTGGCCGATGCGGTGAAGGTCACGCTGGGGCCCAAGGGGCGCAACGTGGTTTTGGACAAGTCGTTCGGCGCGCCGCGCACCACCAAGGACGGGGTCGCGGTGGCCAAGGAGATCGAGCTTTCCGACAAGTTCGAGAACATGGGCGCCCAGATGATGCGCGAGGTGGCGTCGAAGACCAACGACATCGCCGGCGACGGCACCACCACGGCCACGGGCCTGGCGCAGTCGATCGTGCGCGAGGGCTATAAGGCCGACGCCGCCGGCATGAACCCGATGGACCTGAAGCGCGGCATCGATCTGGGTGTCGACGCGGTGGTCGCGGCCTTGGGCAAGGCCTCGCGGCCGATCACCTCGAACGAGGAGATCGCCCAGGTCGGCACCATCTCCGCCAACGGCGCGGCCGACATCGGCGCCATGATCGCCCAGGCCATGGAGAAGGTCGGCAATGAGGGCGTGATCACGGTGGAGGAGGCCAAGTCGCTCGACACCGAGCTGGAGGTGGTCGAGGGCATGCAGTTCGATCGCGGCTATCTCTCGCCGTACTTCATGACCGACGCGGAAAAGCAGAAGGCGGAGTTGGAGGACGCCGTCATCCTGCTGCATGAGAAGAAGCTGTCGAGCCTGAAGGATCTGGTGCCCTTGCTGGAAAGCGTGGTCCAGTCCGCCAAGCCGCTCCTCATCGTGGCGGAGGATATCGAGGGCGAGGCGCTGGCGACCCTGGTGGTCAACAAGCTGCGCGGCGGCTTGAAGATCGCGGCGGTGAAGGCACCCGGCTTCGGCGACCGGCGCAAGGCGATGCTGGAGGACATGGCGATCCTGACCGGCGGCACGGTGGTGTCGGAGGATGTCGGCATCAAGCTGGAGAACGTCACGCTCGACATGCTGGGCACGGCCAAGCGGGTGCTGATCACCAAGGAGGACACGACCCTGATCGAGGGCGGCGGGGAGAAGGCGGACATCGATGCCCGCTGTGCCCAGATCCGCGCCCAGGTCGAGGAGACGACGTCCGACTATGACCGGGAAAAGCTGCAGGAACGGCTGGCCAAGCTGGCCGGCGGCGTGGCGGTGATCCGGGTCGGTGGCGCCACCGAGGTTGAGGTGAAGGAAAAGAAGGACCGGGTCGAGGACGCCATGAACGCCACCCGCGCGGCGGTGGAGGAAGGCGTGCTGCCCGGCGGCGGCGTGGCCCTGCTCTATGCCACCAGGGCGCTGGACGGCATCGCACTGGACGATGACGACCAGAAGGTCGGCCTTGGCATCGTGCGCAAGGCGCTCGAATGGCCGGTGCGCCAGATCGCGGCCAATGCCGGCGTCGACAGTTCCGTGGTGGTCGGCAAGCTGCTGGAACAGTCGGACCCCAATTTCGGCTATGACGCCCAGAACGGCGAATATGTCGACATGGTCAAGGCCGGCATCATCGACCCCACGAAGGTGGTGCGCGTGGCCCTGCAGGACGCCGCCTCCATCGCCGGCTTGCTGATCACCACCGAGGCCACGGTGGTCGACGCGCCGGAGAAGAAGGAAGGCGAGGGCGCCGGCGACACGGACTACTAGGCCGGCCTAGCAAGCGCGCGCAAGCGTTCCCCTAGCGCGGCGCGCTTCCGTGCCCGCGAAGCTGATCCACCTGACCGACCCCCATCTGGTTGCCCCGGACGGGCGGGTTCACGGGCTGGACCCTCGGGCACGGCTGAAAGCCTGCCTCGACCATATCGGCGCCAACCACGCCGATGCCGATCTCTGCGTGATCAGCGGCGACCTCAGCGACAGCGGCCGGCCGGAAAGCTACGACGTTTTGCGCGCGCTGCTCGACGGCTTCCCGCTGCCCGTGCGCCTGATGCTGGGCAACCACGATTCGCGCGCCGCCTTCCGCGCCGCCTTTCCCGACCAGCCGGTGGACCCGGACGGTTTCGTGCAATCGGTCGCCGATCTGGATGCCGAGTGTCTGGTGTTTCTCGATACGCTGGACAAGGGGCATCTGCACGGCCGCCTGTGCGATCGGCGGCTGGCCTGGCTGGCGGCGCGGCTGGGCGAGGCGGCGGGAAGGCCGGTCAGCCTGTTCGCGCATCATCCGCCCTTGGTCGTCGGCCTGCCGCACTTCGCCCACATCATGCTGGTCGATACCGCACCCCTGATGGATCTGTTGCGCCGCCATGGCCGGGTCCGGCACCTGTTCCTGGGCCACCTACACATGGCGGTGTCAGGCACCATGGCAGGCATACCCTTTACCGTCGGCCGGGGCACCTGCCATCAGATGCAGCCATCACTCGACGACCCGCGCGCCATTTTCGTCGACGGTACGCCGTCCTACACCGTCGCCCTCTACGACGGAGCTGACCTGATCTTGCACGAGGTCGAGGTTCCGGCACGTGGCCCCGTGGTAGGCCTCGCCGGCCAACCGGCGCGGCCCTGAGAGCGGTCTTTACCCGGTCGCCTTCCCCAGCGGCACGACCGTCGTCTCCGAATGCCGGAACCTGCGCTTGCCCAACCGCGTGATGCGATAGCGGGCGCCGCAATTGGGGTCGGGGCCGGCAATGTCGATGTCGGTGGTCATCCAATCGTTGGGATGGGTCTCGCGCTGCTTGGCCGGCAGCAGCGGCAGAAGGGCCGCCAGCGCGTAGATCGAAAAGCCCTGGCCCGGCGGCAAGCTCATCATCTCGCCGGACAGGATGAAATGGTCACCTTCCTTGTAGTCGCCCATCATCGGCGTGTCCGTCGCGATGATCTCGACCTTCAGGTCGTAAAGCTCGAAACTCTCGTCGTTCTCGTCGTGCATGTCGCCGGGCCTGATCTGAACGCTGCAATCTCGGGCTTGGCTTCTAGCAGAAAAGCACCCGGCATTTGCAGGGCGTTTGTCGATCGGTTCATCGATGGCCGGCCCTGCGGTGTTTGCCTGGTCCATCACGTCCGGGATGAGGCCGGCCTTGCCGGATTGACCTCCTTCTACCGGTGCACTAGCGTCGCTGCGGAACCAACAGCAAGATGGAGACGGCACGATGAAGCGTTCATTAGAGACCCTGAAGTCCGACGAAGCTGTTGCAGTTGCCGAAGTTGCCGCAACGGTGCGCCGGGGTGAGTCGGACACGAGCAAGGCGGTGATTGCGTCTGGTCTTGCGAAGAAGGGCGACCCGAAAACACTCTAACCAACCAAGGCGGGATGTAGGCGGTCGGGCGGACCCTGGCCGCTTGGCGTTGGTGAAATCAGCTTTCTGACCGGCGCATCGGCCGCGAGGCTGATCGATGATGTTCCTGGCCACGGCAGGGTAGTGAATGCTCGACGAGTCGATCCTTGGGCAGGCGGGCCTTGCCGTCGAACGCATCTATGAAGACGCCGCCATTACCGCCTTCGGTGTGGCGGACTCCTTCAAGGGAACCCATGACGCCAGAGCCTGGCCGGCCTGGTTCCGCGCGACCGTGGAGTGCCTGACGAAGCTGCCCGGCGAGACCTTCGAGCCGGTCTGGCGCGAGCCTGTCACGCCGGGCTGGTTCGGCATGCTGGCCGGCAAGGCCGCCGCCGCCAACCGGGGCGAGGCGGACGCGATCGAGGCGCTGGACCGCCATATCGCACAGTTCGCGCTGTTCGCCGAGGGGTTCCAGCGGGCCGGCGCCGACCTGCCGTCAACGCCGGGGCCGGTTGCCTTCGACCGCGACGTTCTGATCCCGGGAACGACACTGGTCTTGCCGGCGGGCAAGCCGATCGGGCCATCGGCTGAGCCGTATGAGGTCGATGTCGCGGCCTGGAAGCAGGCCCGCTTGCGGTTGGCGCCCGAGGCCATCGATGCGCCGTGGGAGCCGTTCGCGCCCGTCGCCAACGCCAGAGGCTTCAAGGACGGCAAGGGGCCGGCCGCGACCGCCTCGGTAACCGCCATGCTGCAGGCGATCGATCGGTATCTCCCCGAATCGTTCGATCGCTTCGCGTCAGACATCAGCGTCATCGGGCTGCTCGATGCCAGTCAGGCCGACGTCTTCAACGCCTCCAACTCCACCTATTTCGGCGGCTTCATCGTGGCCGCGGTGGGGGAGCCGCACGAGCTGGCGGCCTATGCGCTGCACGAGCACGCCCATAACCTGCTGTTCGCGATCGAAACCGTCGAACCGGTCCTGGCGGGCGAACAGGGGGACTATGAAGGGCCGCTGATCTACTCGCCTTGGCGCCGCGATCTGCGTCCGATGCGCGGGCTTGTGCACGCGGTCTTCGTCCATCTGCCGGTCTGCGCGTTCTGGCTCTCGGTGCTGCGCGAGCCGGAAACTGAAGCGCTCGAAGCCTATGCGCGCGACCAGTTGACCCGCTTTTTGATCCAGACGGATGTCGGGCTCGACATCATCGACAGACAGGCCAGCCTGACCGAAAACGGCACCAAGATCATGTCGGCGGTGAAGCAGGAGGCGGAGCGGCTGCGCGCGGTGGCGCTCGACGCGGGACTGGATGCCGATCGCCCCGGGCTTGTCTGTTACCAGGGTGCCTTCCAGCCGGAACAGCGGGCGGGCCACCCGATCACCCTGCGGGAAAGCCTGGTTGCCCATGCCGAAGCGGCGGGGGCACCAGAGACAGTATTCGCCATGGTACAGCAATGGCCACACCGGCCGGCCGCGACCTGACCCGACTTAGCGACGCCTCCGCATGATCATCTACGTGGCCAAGGGGCGCTATCTGGCCACGCTTGGCGCCTATCTGAACTCACATCACGCCGAACCGATCGGCAAGCGCATCCATCTTCTTTCGTACCGCGCTCTGTTCGCGGCCAAGCAACTGCCGGTCGCGACATATATAATGACGGATCATGACCGCCTGACGGCGGCGGAGCGCGAGCGCGCCTGGGGCGTATGCCAAGCGTTGGAGGCGGGGTCGCCGTCGGTCCGCATCTTGAACCATCCCGCCCGGGTCTTGCTGCGGCTGGAGATGCTGCGTGCCCTTTATCGCGACGGCATCAACAGCTTTCAGGCCTACCCGCTGATCGGTGCCGAACGGCCAGCCGAGTTTCCGGTGTTCCTGCGCAGCGAAGGCGAACATGGCGGCGAACGATCGGAACTGATCGAAAACGCGGAGGATCTGGCCGCCGAGATCCCGAAATATCTGCGCCTGCGCCGCTACAAGCGCGGCTATGGCAGTGTGATCGTCGGCTTCGTGAACAGCAGGGATGTTCAGGGGCGGGCACTGAAGTACTCGGCTTTCCGGGTTGGGGATCACATCATACCCCGCCATCGCTTCCTCGGCCGGACCTGGTTCGTCCGTGGACCGGACTATCTGGACGATGACACCGCCGGGGCGGAGTTGGCCTGGCTTAACGCATTCGCCGAAACCGATCAGGTGCGCCGGATCTTCGATATCGCCGGCATCGACTATGGCCGGCTGGACTTCGCGATTATCGATGGCAGGGTGCAGGCCTTTGAAATCAATACCAATCCGCAAACGATCGGCGCCAGACAGGACCCGTTGCGCCAGAGGGCGGACGATTTCTTTGGCCCCCGATTCACCCGCGCCTTGGCCGAACTGGACGGCACGGAGGATGGTTGGGTGGTCAACGATATGCCGTTGACCCGCCGGGCGCTGCTGCCGATGTCGTTGACAATGCGGCTGGAAGATGCGCGTTGGCGCCATCGTGCGCGGCGCGAAAGCGCGCGCTTCCACCGGCAAATGCGCCGCACCCAAAGGCGGAACGAAAGATGAGCGAACCGGCCATGCCCGCGATCTCGGTCGTCATCCCCACGGCGGACCGGGCCGATCTCGTGATGCGGGCGGTATCGTCCGTCCTGGAAGGCGCGGGCAACGACGTCGAGGTCGTAGTCGTCGACGATGCGTCCACCGACGATACCGTCGCGCGGCTCAAGGGTTTGGCCGACAGGCGGCTTGAGATTGTCGAACTGCCCGAGCGCTCAGGCGCCAACGTCGCGCGCAATACTGGCGCGGCGGCCTCTCATGCACCGCTGATCGCCTTTCTTGACAGCGACGATGAGTTCGAGGCCGGCCGACCCGCGCGCCTGGTCGAGCTGTTTCGCGCGCGGCCGGAGATCGACGCCGCCCTCGACGACTTCACGGTCCGGACCGGCGGCAAGTCCGAATCGGCCCGGCAGCCCAAGGGCACATGGTCCGGGGACCGTTTGACGGCCTTGTTAGTCGCCCACGCGGTGCCGCTGACCAACTCGGCCTTGGCCATCCGACGGTCTGCTTTTGAGGCGGTAGGGGGGTTCGATGTCGCCTTTCGGCGCCAGCAGGACCGGGATCTGTTGCTGCGGCTGGCCGGCGACCATCAGGTCGCTCTGGGCACCGGCCACGACGTGGCAAAGCATCAGATCGTGCGCTCGATGTCGCGCAGCAATGACGGCTATATCGCCGCGCTGGACCTGCTGGTCGGCAGGCATCCCGCCTTCTTGACGCCGGAGGCACGAGACCTGCTCGGCTATCTGGTCGCGCGCGGCATCGTCAAGTCGTTGGCGCAAGGCGATATCGCCGCCGCCAGGCGCGAATGGCGGGCGCTGAGACATGCCAGCAGTTTGCCTATGGGCGGTATGGCCGCCCTGATGCGGTACGGCGCCGGCCGCCGCTATAGGCGCACTGTTCGGCGCGACGTGATGGCGGGCGAGGGCGGGTAGTCACTCGTCACTTGGGCCGGCGGGGCGCCGACCACCCGGAAGTTGGCCCCAGAAACCAGCAACACAAACCAGCAACAGAACAATTGCGGTCGGCGTGCATCTCCGTTAATGTTGCGATTGATAACGATTCTCAATAAGAACGCGCTGTCGGTGCTCCGGCATTTGGCTGGAAAGAAGGAGGCCCGTCATGGTCAGTCCTGCTGCGGTGAACCCGGTACTGGGGGCCGAGCCCGGCCTCGCGGCCGTGGACCGCATGATCGTATCGACGGGGCGCTTGGTGGCCCACGGTCTTGGAGCCTGTCCGCCGATCGCCAGCACATTCGCGATACTGTGCGGCGCAGAGGCAAAGGACGCGCTGAACGCCTTTCGCATGCTGTTGTGGCAGCTACGGGACCATGGCTGGCGCCGGATGCGCATTCCGCCCCCCGGCTTCGACGGCCCCAGCCATGATGAACGCGCCATTCTGGGTCTGATCGCCGCCGCCCAAGCCCAGGACCAGGAGCTATTGGATGCGCGACTGTGCTGGCTGATCAGGCGCGACGGGCGACGGTGCGCTGAGACGGCCGCCACGGTGGTTGGCATGGCCTTGGCGATGAATGGCAACTTCGTCTTGATTCGGCATCAGCCGAGCGGTTGAAGGTCAAAGCCCGATCGCGCTTGTTCCGAAGCAGACCATCGCCTCGCTTCGCTTTGTGCGTTAGGATGGCAATGCTGATTGTGCGTTCGGCGCCGCTATTCGGGCCGCCGACCAAGCAGAGCGAGCGTCACGACGGAGGCCGACGATGCTAACCTGGGTGCTGATCTTCCTTGTCATTGCAATCTTCGCGGCGATCTTTGGTTTCTCGAACCTTGCCGCCGCCGCGGCCGGTATCGCCCGCGTCATCTTCTTCATCTTCATCGTCCTGTTTGTCATTGCCCTGATTCTTCATCTGACAGGCGCGGCCGCGTAGAGGATCGTCTGATCGCTCGGAATCGCTTCGTGATCCAAACGATCATGCAAGCTGGTCCGCCCTATTCAAAATAGGAGCGATAGCTGATCCCCGGTGGTGGCATTGGTGGGCGGGCCGGAACGGTCATCGCTCTATTTTTGAATAAGATAGGGCATCGTTCGATCGTTTGGGTCGCGAAGCGATTCCAAGCGATCGAACGATGCCCTAGGCGATGCGCGGCGGAGTTGCATTGCATCTGACGCTCTGGGAAACGGCGATAAGGCGTGCCAAGGCAACGCCGTGACGGCCACAATTCGCATCGGAGATCCGCGCTGTTCGCCGTCCGATCTCTCCCCAATTTGCCAACAGTTTGCCATGATTGGCCGATCACGAGAACGTGATCGGCATGTGAACGGCAAGCCAAATCCGAAATCATGTGCCGATCGTAGCGAATATTTAATAGTACCGGTGCCCCGCCGCCGGAATGCCCGCGAAGTGTTCTGCCCCAAGGGCTAGAACCCTTGGAACCCCTTGGGTTCGCTGCGATTGCAGGGGCTGTCGCCGTCGCTCCAATGCGTCCTGGAGCCCGAAGGCTCGACCCAAAAACCCTACAATTTCCATCACAAACACTTGCTTTAGTTTGTATTAAAACGCGCGAACTTCTCGATCGTGGTCCAATTATGACCTGAGAAAGGCTGATTAATGGCGACAATGTGACCTTCCCGCGGAGAGATTTTAGCGGTAAGGTTTAATATGCTTTAAAGACATTGACGGGTTGGTTGAATTTTTCGCCGATAGAGACACTAGATAGCTGCATTTTATAGTGAAAAACCTCTATACCGAAGAGGGAATTGTTCGCCTCGCTGAACTCGATCTTAATCCCCCTCAGCGGATCCCGGGCCGCGACTGACCCGTAACAAATCCCGGTTTCTTCTCTATCAGGGGGTACTTCTGATGATGAAACGAGTTGTTATTGCTTCTGTGGCCGCGGTCGCGCTGACGTCGTCAGCTGCCATGGCTCAATCGCCCCGAACTTCTTTTGCTGATTGGGCTGGTGGCGGCGACGCAGCATCGGGCGGCTTTGCCGCTTCCGGTGGTGCCGCTGCTTCGGGCGCGCTCCAGACTGGTCCTGGCGAGTCGCTCGCGGCCGGTGGTTCGATTCACGGCCAGGAGTCGTTTGGCCAGGGCGGCATCACCCTTGGTGGCGTCGGCGCCGAAGGTGTCGGTGTCCACACCTATGGTGGTGGCTACAGCCGCGGTGGCGCCGAGACGTTCGGTGGTGCCTTCAATGACGGCGGCAACGGTGGTGCGTTCGGTGGTGGCATTGGTGCCGCCCTTGGTGCCGCCGGTGGCTTCGGTGCTGGTGGTATCGATGCCAGCGGCCGGACCTGGACCCAGCCTCTGAACCCGAACGACGACTGCAGCGTCTCCAACCAAGGTGGTTGCCCGAACGCTGGTCAGCCGTCGCAGTGGGGTGGCCCGCCGCCGGCGCCGTCGCCGTAAGAGGTGTGAGGAAGAGTTAGTTACTTGTATGAGGGAGGCGGGGGTTCGCCCCCGCCCCCTACATGACCTTATCTGGAGCCTCAAGATGCCTAGGATCGCCATTCTTGCTGGTGTCGCGGCAATTGCTCTGGCCTCGTCGCCGGTGTTTGCCCAAAACTCGTTCGTCGACTTCAATGGCGGCGGCAGTGCCGGTTCTGGCGGCTATGCGGGCAGCGGCGGGGGGTCCGCCTCTGGCGCCGCTACTGGCGGTGGTGGAGGAGGCGGTGGTGGCACGCCCGGCATCGTCAACAACAACACTGCGAACGCCGGATCCGAATCCGCTTCGGAATCGGTTTCGGGCGCCAGCAATCTGGGCAACACACAGGCCATCAATTTCGGGGGCTCCGAAGCCTCTGATCTCGGCGACGCGGTGCCCAACGTGGTCGTGCCGTCGGTGATTGGCAATGGCGCCTGCGCGGGCGCCGGATTCTCGGCCGGTCTGGGCGTGTCTGGCCTCGGTATCGGGGTCGGTGCCAACTCGATCGACGAGGATTGCACCATCCGCGAATACGTCACGCTGATGTACAACATGTGCGCGGCCAGCCCTGAAAACCAAACCTGGTGTATGGTCGCGGACCGAATGCTGCTCAATGAAGTGGACATGATCAATCGGGCGTGGAACGACGTCAACAATCCGCCGCCTCCGCCGGCCCCAGTTGCGATAGCGGCACCCGTTGCCGCGCCCGTGACGCCGGTCGTGGCCGAGGAGGTGATCGTTCCCGTGGCCGCGCCAGCGGTGAACTGTCCGCCGACCGCTCCTGACAATGCGGGTGAACTGACGCGGCTTTTTGCGGAAGGCTGCCGCTGGAATTGATCTAGGCAGCGTTGGGCAGGTCGTGGATTTGCCCGATCATGTTCGCCATCTCAACGGTCGTGATGGCCAGAACCCGCGAGACCGTACCCAATGCTATGTTGCGGTTTTGCCGATTTGGGGGCGTTGAATATGCTGCGCTTTGCTAAGCGCACCGTCGAGATTGCCGGCCTCATGGCGCTGATCGCGTTTGTCGCTGGCCCTCAGCCCGGTCTTTCCCAAACTCCTGGTGGGTTCACGCCATCAGGGATTGGCAGCCTGTCGCCGGATGCAACGGAACCCGACAGCATCAGCCGACAGCATTTTGAACATCAACTGGATGGGCCGTCGGGCATCCAGCCGGCTGACCCTGCCGCCGCCGAAGCGCGACGCCAAGGGCTTATCGGCAACCTGAATGCTGCCGTGGAAGAAATCATCAATCGGCCGACCGATCTCTTGTTGGGCGGCATTTTGCGGAATGCCAACGACAACAACATTGGTGGCACAAACAATCCGTAGGTTCGGATTCGTTGTGAACGATTTTTGATGGTGGCGCTCTCGGTCGCTTTGTCGACGATGCTCGTTTGGTTTGGAAGCCCCGGCAGACCGGGATAACCTGCCGCTTGGACGAACGAGGGGGGCAGCGTAGTGATTCTCTGCATTGCGGATGTTCTGAAGGCGAGCGAGATTGATACCGCGCGTGAAATCCTGGCGGGCGTCGACTTCGTCGACGGCACGGCGACGGCCGGCCCGATCGCCGGCGGGGTGAAGCGCAACGAGGAGGCGGCGGCCGATGACGAGGCTGTTGGCCGGCTGACCCGGATGACCGCCAATGCGCTGTTCCAAAACGGCCTGTTCCAACTGGCTGTCCTGCCCAAGACGATTACCACCATCATCTTCAGCCGCTACGGCGAAGGCATGGCGTATGGGTCGCATGTCGACGCGCCGACAATAGGCGGCGCGCGTGCCGACGTTTCTTTTACCCTCTTCCTGAATGACATGGCGGACTATGACGGCGGCGAACTGGCCATCGAGGACACCCAGGGCGAACAACTGGTCAAACTGCCTCCCGGCGAGATGATCACCTACCCGTCGACGTCGCTCCATCGGGTGACACCGGTCACGCGGGGTGTCCGCCTGTGCGCGGTCGGCTGGGTACGCAGCCTGATCCGAGAGCCGGCGGCCCGTGAAATCCTCTATGACCTCGAGATGACCAGAAACGCGATATACCAAAAGAACGGTCCCGGTCGAGAGGTCGATTTGCTGATGAAGAGCATACTCAACCTGCAGCGACGCTGGATGGACGACTGACGCGGACTGCCATCAAGCCGCATTGGGAAGATAGCTGTGAGCACGATCGGGCTGGTTATGATCGTCCGCGACGAGGCGGCCATCATCGAAAGGTGCTTGGACAGCGTTCGTCCGCTCATCGATTTCGCGCTGATTGAAGACACCGGTTCAAAGGACGGCACCCAGGCCATCGTCAAGAGTTGGCTCGAGCGCGAGGACCTGCCGGGCGAGGTCTATGACAATCCTTGGCGGGACTTTGCCAGCAATCGAAACCACGTTCTCGCCAAGCTGCGCGACGACCATTCCGAGCTCGACTATGCCCTGATGATGGATGCCGACGACCAGGTGGTGCTGAACGACGGGTTCGACGTGGCCGCGTTCAAGCGCAACCTCAAGCTCGACGCCTATCTCGTGCCCATGCGCATCCACGAGAATCATCATGCGCGTATGCAGATCTGCCGCAATAGGCACGGCTTCACTTATCGCGGGATCGTCCACGAGGTCCTCTATCCCCCCTCGAGGGCGAGCACGATCGGCATGATCGAAGGCTTTCATATCGAGGCAAGATCCGAAGGTGCGCGCAGCAGGGACCCCGACAAACACAAGAAAGATGCCGCCTTGCTGGAGCGCGCGCTTGTCGACGAGCAGGACCCCGACCTGCGCAGCCGCTACGTCTTCTATCTCGCACAGGGCCAAATCGGCGCGGGCGACTTGCAAAAGGCCCTCGCCAACTACGTCAGACGGGCGCAGATGGGCGGCTGGCCCGAGGAGATCTATGTAAGCCTCTATCGCGCCGCACGGCTTCAAGAACAGTTGGGTCGGCCCGCCGACACCGTATTGGGCACATTCAAGCAAGCCATGAAGGTGGTCGACAACCGCATTGAGGCACACCATGGCGCCAGCCGAGTATGCCGGCTTGCCGGAAGATATCGCGAGGGCTACGAGATTGCGCAGTCGGGTCTCGGCGTTCCTCCACCCCCAGAAGGACTGTTCTTGACGATCTGGATCTACGATTACGGATTGCTGGACGAGTTCGCCCAAAACGCGCTCGCGGCCGGAGAGTATGATGACTGCTTGCAGGCGTGTGAAGACCTTTTGGGTGGGGACAAGCTGCCGCCCGAGCAACGCGAACGCGTCGAGCAGATCCGAGAGTCGGCAGTGCATGGCGTCGCGACACCGGCCGTCGCGCCGCAGAGTATCCCCGGCGCATAGGGCCTGCAGAGGCCCTTTGTCCTAGGTTCGTGGCTTGTGGTCTCAGGGATATTCGAGCGCTGACCTCCGCCCTCTTTGCGCCGTCGTGCTACGGCGGAACTTGAGGGCGGAGGTCAGCTCGGCGAGATGTTTGTACATGTCGGAAGGGAAACAATCGGCTTGTAACCGGTCTCGCGCCAAACGACGTAAGATGGCGTAGTTTCGTTAGCGCCGGTCGGCCTGCCGCAGCGATCGAAAAGCACCAAAAGGAAGTCCCATGAAACGGTATCTGCTTAGCACCGGTTTGGCTTTGGCGTTCTCTGCGCTCCTCGCCTTGCCGACTGCGGGCACCGCGCAGCAGTTCGATGCCAGTGCCGCCGGGCCGTTTCGCGGCTTCGACGATACGTTCTTCGGCTTCGACCAGAGCCGCTTCTACCGCTTCGCCTCGGTTCCGGGTGAGTTTCGGCCGTGGCATCAGGATCGGCGGCCGCGATACTACTTGATCAATCGCGTTCTCGACATCGACCAGATCCGGACCGACATCTTCGCCGTGGATATCCTCAGCAATACCCGCAGCGGAGCCGTGATCGTCGGGCGCTAACGCCAACTGGACGACGAGCCCGGTTTGGCAAACAGAGGTCAGGAGGCGACAGCCGCGCCGCCGTCGAACAGGCCGGCGAGCTGGCGCACCATCGCCGATCCCAAACCCGCTGCGTCCTTCAGCGTGATTGCGCGTCGGTAATAGTGGTCGACGGAATGGCCGATGCCGATGGCGCAAAGCTCCAGGTCTGGCTGCCGCTCCAGCTCCGTGATCACCTCCCTTAGGTGCCGGTCCAGATAGCCGGGCCCGTTGGCCGCAAGGGTCGCGGCGTCGTTCGGGGCGCCATCGGAGATGACCATCAGCACCTTGCGCTCCTCCGGCCGCATGGCGAGACGGTTCCAGGCCCAGAGCAGGGCCTCGCCGTCTATGTTCTCCTTCAAAATGGAGGGCTGCAGCATCGCCGCGAGCAGGAAACGTTGGCGTCGCCCGGGTTTGTCCGCGCGCTTGTAGATAATGTGGCGGAGCGCGTTCAAGCGGCCCGGGTCCGGCGGTCGGCCAAGCCGGGCCCACTCCGCCGCCGGAGGGCCACCGCGCCAAGCGCCGGTCGTGAAGCCCAGGACCTCGACCGTGACGCCGCAACGCTCAAGGGCCTGGGCGACGACGTCGGCTGCCATGGCCGCCATCTGGATCGACGTGCCGCGCATCGACCCTGAATTGTCGATCAGCAGGGCGACGGCCGTGTCGCGAAACCGGCTGTCGCGGTCGATCTTGAACGATAGGGCGGTGCCCGGATTGACCACGACCCGATCCAGCTTTGCGGTGTCCAGCAGCCCTTCTTCCTGGTCGAAATCCCAGCTTCGTCGCTGCTTGGCCAGGATCATGCGCTGCAGCCGGTTGGCCAGGCGCGTGATCGTGCCGCGTTGGACCGACATGTCGGACTGCAGTTGGGCATAGAGCCGCTCAAGCTCGGCCATCGGCGCCAGTTCGCTGGCATCGATAATCCGATCGTGGCGTTTCGTGTAGACGCGATAGGGGCTGGCCGCTTGGTTGCGCTCGGCGTCGAACCGTGTGGAGGCGGGCGCCTGGGGCCGCGTGTCACCCGTCACCTCGACGCCCGCCTCAGCCGGCCTCAGCGCCTCGTCATCACCGCGTCGCTGAACGATGGGCGCCGGTTCAGCCGCGAGGCCATCGGTCAGCAGTCCGGCGACAAGCGGCGCGAGGCCCGCGGCCGCCACGCTGAATGTGCGCGCATCATCAAGAGACTGGGTCAGACGGTTCACGCCGTCGGGCGCCTTGCCCTCAAGCCAGGCGCGCCACGGCAAGATCTGACCGTGGTCGAGCGCCGTGACCGGGATGCCGAACATGAGACGGAACATGCCTGTCAGCGCCAAGCGAACCGGCAGTAGATTCGCCTGCGTGCGGCCGTCGACCCCGTGGCGGGTGAGGGAAGCTGCCAGGGCCGCGTCGAGATTGGCCGTCACACCGCGAAAACGGCGCGCGCCAAGCGCGTCGCAACGGCAGCGCTGCATGAGCGTGAACGCCTCGGCCGCCGCCGGGTCATGCGGGCGCAGCCGGTCTTCGATCGCCGCATCGCGATGGCGGAGATACAGCGCAATTCCATCGGCCTGACCACGCGCGATTGCCCATTCCGCGGCACCGGGGTTGGCGGGCAAAGGCGGCAGAGAACAGCCCGCAGACTGCACACGGGCCTCGTGCCCGCCGAAGCCGACGGTCATCTCCGGGTCTTCGGCAAGCGTTCTGATGGCCGCGCTTAACGTCGACTCCAGCCGCTGCCTTGTGCGCTGCGCACCGTCTTCCTCAAGACTGTCCGGATCGGCCCACTCGATCATCCTGAGTGCGAAGGTTTTGCCGCCCTTCGTGCCCCGATCGAGCGATAGGCCGGTCGCGCTCATGGCGGCGCGGCGACACCGATGCTCACGGCAGGGCCCGCGAAATCTCGGCGGCCGCGCCCTGAAGGACGGGCAGGAACCGTTGTTCCATGTCGCGGCGGCCGACGCGGCTCGCATGGCCGCTGACATTCATGGCTGCGAGCACCAGACCGGCCTTGTTGCGGATCGGCACCGCCAGCGAACACAGGCCCTCCTCCAACTCCTGATCAACGAGGGCGAAGCCGCGCTGACCCGCCAGCGCGATCGCGTTGAAAAGCATATCCGGGTCAGTGATGGTATGATCTGTGAACGGCTTCAGATCGGTCGCCGAGATGTAGGCCGTGATTTCATCCGGCGTCTTGGCGGCCAGCAGAACGCGGCCCATCGAGGTGCAGAAGGCGGGCAGACGCGTGCCCACCGTCAGGCCAACCGACATGATCCGGCGCGCCGGCACCCGTGCGACATAAACCACGTCGCAGCCGTCCAGCACGGAGGCGGAGCAGGACTCCTCCAACTCCTTGCTGACCTGTTCCATGAACGGCATCGCCACCTGCCACAGATCCATCGACGACAGGTAGGCGAAGCCGAGATCCATGACCCGGGGCGTCAGTTGGAAGTGCTTGCCGTCCGTGGCGACGTAGCCGAGCTGGGTCAGGGTCAGAAGAAAGCGTCGCGCGGCCGCCCGCGTCATGCCCGCGCGTTTGGCCACCTCGGTCAATGTCATCGACGGTGCGTCGCGACCGAATACCCTGATTACCGCCAGACCCCGCGCCAAGGAGGCGACAAAGTCCTTTTCCGTAACGTCTGTTGACATGGCATCTGCTCCGTGGCAGAATGTGCGCAATAAGAACTTTTGTTCGTATGTCGCACAAACCTGACGGGCTGTCAAGTGTCAGTATAGCCGATCAAGAGATCAGGGGCGACACAGCCGTTGTGAGGAGGACGACGCACATGACGACTTACGAAACGGTGTTTGGCTCGATCGACAACTACGTCAAGGGTGGCGTGGAGGTGATCGACGACGACCCGCGCAATTATGTCTTTTCCAACATGTTCGAGGTTGCGGCCAAGTCAGCGCCCTATGAGCGTGTCGCCGTGGCCAAGAACTTCGAATATGTCATCGAGGCCGCGCGCGCCGAGGGCACCTCGCCCTGGTATGCCTGTGCCCATGACGAGTTCGCGGTCAGCCTTGACGGCAAGGTCGAGGTGCATCTGGTCAAGCTCAACGACCCCGACGGCATCGTCGATCCGGAAAGCGAAGGCGCCCACAAGCTCGACGATTTGCCGGACGGCACCAAGATGGGCCGCATCGTGCTGGGCAAGGGACACATGGCCATGCTGCCGCAAGGCTCGGCCTACCGCTTCCATGCCGACAGTCCGGCGACCTTGATGATCCAGACGATCGACGGCCCGGTCACGGTCCATAAGTGGGCCGAGATCTGCCAAACCGCCGCCTGAGGCGTTGACCAGATACGGCCGGCGCGCCCTGACGCGTCCGGCCGACAGTTGAGGGAGAACTGACTATGGCCATGCTCGACTCGGCGACCGAACACACGATCGCCAACCCGAACAACTTGCCGCTGGAAACGGACTTCGCGCTGAACCCCGCCGATAACCAGACCGGCTATCGCAGCTTCAAGGCCGGCTCGTTCGAGTTTCGGCGCGACGAGTACTTCGCCCACATCACCTATCCCAAGGGCAGCCACATGCTGCCGGCCGACGTCTTTCTGCGCGCGCTGATGCGCGACGTCGCCTGGGGCTTCTTCTATGGCACCGTGAACTTCGACCCCGTGTTCGGCACCACGAACTATTACGGCGAGGTCGAGATGTTCGTCGGTACCACGAACGAGGCCTATCGTGCCGCCGGCCGCGACCATATCGAACGCTTCAAGTCCGACGAACTGATGCGGATCTTCAAGGAGATGATCGGTGACTGGACGAACGATGGCTACGATCCGTTCGCCGCGCCGATGGAAACCGGCGAGCCCTGGGGTTCGAAGAACGGCAACAATGACGACGCCGTCGGCCGCAAGCGCGTGACCGCAAAGCGCATGGTCAGCCTGCCGGGCGACACGCCGGTACGCACGGACGAAAACGGCTTTCCGGTCAACCGCATGTTCACCGACGTTCCGCAGGATGAACCCGTGGTCGAGGCCGAGCCGGGCTTCGAGCACGAGGTCGGCGCATTCAATCTGTTTGCTTACCTGTCGCGCTCCGATGTGACCTGGAACCCCTCCGTCTGCTCGGTCGTTCGCGAAAGCCTGTTCTGCCCGACATCGGAGGAGTTCATCCTGCCGGTCGAACATGGCAATGACCGGGTCGAGTGGTTCGTCCAACTGTCCGACGAGATCACCTGGCAGGTGAAGGACAAGGACACTGGCCGGCCCCGCGCCAATGTGCGCTGCAAGGCGGGCGACGTGTCCTGCATGCCCGCCGATATCCGCCATCAGGGTTTCTCGTCGAAACGGTCGATGCTGCTGGTCTGGGAGAACGGCTCACCAAAGATTCCCGACCTTGTCCGCAAGGGCGAGGCGCCGGTCGTACCCGTCACGTTCTAATCCGTATTGCCCCGCCGGCGACCATGGTCGCTGGCGGGGCAGGGGCAAGCCCATGCAAACCAAGCTGTTCATCAACGGCGATTTCGTCGACGCCGAAGGCGGCCAGACGCTGGACGTCCTGAACCCGCACGACAACTCGGTGATCACCCAGATCTCCGAAGGGCGGGAGGCCGACATCGACCGTGCGGTCGCGGCCGCCAAGGCGGCGTTTCCGGCGTGGCGCGACTTGGGCGCCAGCGATCGCGGCCTCTTGCTGCTGCGCTTGGCCGACAAGATCGAAGAGAACCGGGAGGAACTGGCCCGGCTGGAGGCGACGGACACCGGCCACCCCATCCGCGACTGCTTGAACCTGGACGTACCGCGCACGGTGCTGTGCTTCCGCTATTTCGGCGGAATGGCCGACAAGTTGGAAGGCTCTGTCATTCCGGTCGATGCCGGCTTTCTGAACTATCTGCAGAGGGAGCCGATTGGCGTCGTCGGCCAGATCGTGCCCTGGAACTTCCCGCTGATGTTCACCAGCTGGAAGATGGCACCGGCTCTGGCGGCCGGAAACACCGTGGTTTTGAAGCCGGCGGAGATCACGCCGCTGTCGACCCTGCGCATCGCCGAACTGATGCGCGAGGTAGGCTTTCCGCCGGGCGTGGTGAATATCGTGCCCGGTTATGGCCAGACGGCGGGCCAGCGTCTGGCGAACCATCCGGATGTTGGCAAGATCGCGTTTACCGGCTCAACGGCGACAGGCCGGAAGATCGTCGAGGCCTCGGCCGGCAATCTGAAAAAGGTCCAGCTTGAGCTTGGCGGCAAGGGCCCGAACATCGTCTTCGCCGACGCCAACATCCCCATGGCCGTCGGCGGCAGCGCGTTCGGCATCTTCCACAATCAAGGTCAGGCCTGCATCGCAGGATCGCGTTTAATCTTGCATAGGAAGATCGCCGATCAATTCCTTGATAAGTTTGTAGGATTGGCAAAATCGATCAAGCTCGGCAACCCGCTGGACCCGTCCACGGAGATGGGTCCACTAACCTCGAAGCTGCATCAGGAACGGGTGCTGAGCTACGTCAAGATCGCCCATCAGGAAGGGGCTGAGATCCTGACGGGCGGCAAGGCGCCGGACGACCCCGCGTTGGCTGACGGCTGCTATGTCGAACCGACCGTTGTCATGGCCCAGCCGCAAGACCGTGTGTGTCAGGAAGAGGTCTTTGGCCCGTTCGTTTCGGTCAACACTTTCACCGACGACGAGGAGGCCCTGGCCATCGCCAATGGGACGGATTACGGCCTCGGTGCTGGCTTTTGGACCAGCGATCTGACCCGCGCCCACCTGATGGCCAAGAACATCCATGCCGGCATGGTCTGGATTAACACCTACAAGCGTGTCCATCCGGCCTCGCCCTTCGGCGGGGTCGGCCAGTCGGGCTATGGCCGCGAAATGGGCTTTGAGGTCATGCGCGAATACACCCAGGCCAAGTCGGTATGGGTCAATGTCGACGCCAAGATTCCGCCCTTTTACAAACGTTGAAGCCGAAAGGAAAACATGGCCGAAATCATATCTTTACGCGAAGCGGTTGCCGATTTGGTGCGGGATGGCGACCATGTGGCATTGGAGGGGTTCACCCATCTGATCCCCCATGCCGCCGGCCATGAAATCATCCGCCAGGGCAAGAAGGATCTCACGCTCTACCGCATGACGCCCGATCTGGTTTACGACCAGCTGATCGGCATGGGCTGTGCTTCGAAGCTGGTGTTTTCCTGGGGTGGCAATCCGGGCGTCGGCTCGCTGCATCGGTTCCGCGACGCGGTGCAGAACAACTGGCCGGTGCCGTTCGAGATCCAGGAACACAGCCACGCTGACATGGCTAATTCCTATGTCGCCGGCGCCTCGAACCTGCCGTTTGCGATCATGCGCGGCTATGTCGGCTCCGACCTGCCGAAATACAACGACCGCATCCGCTTCATCGACTGCCCGTTCACCGGCGAAAAGCTGGCGGCGATGCCCTCGATCCGGCTCGACACCGCGATCATCCATGCCCAGAAGGCCGATCACCGCGGCAACGTGCTGATGTGGGGCATCGTCGGCGTGCAGAAGGAGGCGGTGCTGTGCGCCAAGCGCGCCATCGTGACGGTTGAGGAGATCGTGGACGATCTGCAGCCGAGCCCCAATGCCGTGATTTTGCCGCGTTGGGTGGTCGACGCGGTTTGCCTCGTTCCCGGCGGCGCGGCGCCGTCCTACGCCCAGGACTACTACGAGCGGGACAACATCTTCTATCAGCGCTGGGACCCGATCGCGCGTGATCGCGATGCCTTCTCTGCCTGGATGAAGGCGCATATCCTCGATACCGACGACTTTGCGGACTTCAAGAGGTCGCTTAGCCGAGAGCTGGAGGCGGTCGATGGCTGATCTAGGCTTTAGCGCGACGGAGATGATGACCGTCGCGGCGTCCCGGCTGCTCGGCAACGACAGCGTCTGCTTCGTCGGTATCGGCCTGCCCTCGACGGCCGCCAATCTGGCCCGGCTGTCGCACGCGCCGGACGTGACGCTGATCTATGAGTCCGGGCCCATCGGCGCGAAGCCGGACGTGCTGCCCCTGTCGATCGGCGACGGCAATCTGTCCTTGACCGCTGATACGGTGGTTTCGACGCCGGAAATCTTCCGCTATTGGCTACAGGGCGGCCGTATCACGACTGGCTTTTTGGGCGCCGCCCAGATCGACCGGTTCGCCAACATCAACACCACGGTGATCGGCGACTACGCCCACCCGAAGGTGCGGCTGCCCGGGGCCGGCGGTGCGCCCGAGATCGCGAGCCTGGCGGGCGAAGTTCTGATCATCCTGAAGCAGTCGCCGCGCGCCTTTGTCGAACGGCTCGACTTCATCACCTCGGCCGGCTTCCTGGATGGCGGCGACGCCCGCGAACGGGCCGGCCTGCCGGGCAAGGGGCCGACGAACGTGATCACCGATCTCGGCATCCTGCGGCCTGATCCCGAAAGCCGCGAACTGACGCTGGTCAGCCTGCACCCGGGCGCGACCGTCGAGCAGGCGGTCGAGGCGACGGGCTGGCGGTTGAAGGTGGCCGACGACCTGGCGACGACCGAACCGCCGACGGCGGACGAACTGGCGGTCCTGCGTGACCTTGAGGCCCGGACCGCCCGGGCCCATGCCGGTGCCGCCTGATGAAGTCCTTCGTCTATATCGGCATGCCCAGCCGGGTCGTCTTCGGCGCCGGCGCGCTGGACCGTTTGGCGGATGAGGTGGAGACCCTGGGCGCCACCAAGGCCCTGGTGCTGTCCACACCGGAACAGCGTGAGACGGCCGAGGACGTCGCGAAACGGCTCGGCGACCGGGCGGCCGGGGTCTACGACCAGGCGGTCATGCATGTGCCGATCGAAACAGCGGCCGCGGCGCGCGAGAAGGCCCGCGATCTTGGCGCGGATTGCTGCGTCGCCGTCGGCGGCGGCTCGACCATCGGCCTCGGCAAGGCGATCGCCCTGTCCTTCGGCCTGCCGATCGTCGCCGTCCCGACCACCTATGCAGGGTCGGAGATGACGCCGATCTGGGGCCTGACCGAAGCGGGGGTCAAACGCACCGGGCGCGACATAAAGGTTCTGCCGCGCACGGTGGTCTACGATCCGACGCTCACACTCAGCCTGCCGCCCGCGATTTCGGGCCCCAGCGGCATGAACGCCATCGCCCATTGCGTCGAGGCGCTCTATGCCGAAGACGCCAATCCGGTGATCTCGCTGATGGCGGCCGAAGGCATTCGCGCCTTGGCCGCCGCCCTGCCAACGGTGGTGAAGACGCCGGACGACCGGGAGGCGCGGGGCGACGCGCTTTACGGCGCCTGGCTGGCCGGCGCCTCGCTTGGCTCGGTCGGCATGGCGCTGCATCACAAGCTCTGCCACACGCTGGGCGGCAGCTTCAACCTGCCGCACGCCCAGACCCATACGATCGTGCTGCCGCATGCCGCGGCCTATAACCGTGAGGCGGCGCCCGACGCCATGGAACGGATCGCCGCGGCTCTGGGTGGCGGTGATGCGCCGGCGGCACTGTTCGACCTCGCGCTCGGTATTGGCGCCCCAACCGCCTTGAAGGATATCGGGTTGAAGGAAGGCGATCTCGATCGCGCGGCGGATCTGGCGACCCGGAACCCGTACTACAACCCGCGCCCGGTGACTCGCGACGCCATCCGAGCCTTGCTGGACGACGCCTATCACGGGCGGCGTCCCGCCAAATGACCATAATCAGCACAATCGAAGGGAGGATTCGATGAGCAAACTGATTGGAAAGCGGAAGAGCGGCCTGATCGAGATCGGCGGCAGCCTGTCGCGCAGGCGCTTCATCAAGGCCTCGGCGCTGGGCGCCGCCGGCCTGGCCGGTGCCGGGACGCTGACCAGACCACGGCTTGCGCGTGCCAACGACACGATCACAATCGGCTATGTCAGCCCGCAGACCGGTCCCCTGGCCCCGTTTGCCGAGGCCGATGAGTATATCCTGGCCGGCATCCGCGAGGTGCTGGCCGATGGCATCGACGTCGACGGCACGATGCACCCGGTCGAGATCCTCGTGCGCGACAGCCAGTCCAACCCCAGCCGGGCGTCGGAAGTGGCCGCCGACCTGATTCTGGGCGACGAGGTCAACATGATCGTCGTCTCCTCAACGCCTGAGACCACCAACCCGGTGTCCGACCAGTGCGAGATCAATGAGGTGCCGTGCGTCTCGACGGTCGCGCCGTGGCAGCCCTGGTTCTTCACCCGTGGCGGCGACCCGGAGGCCGGTTTTGAGTTCACCTATCACTTCTTCTGGGGCCTGGAGGACGTGATCGCGGTGTTCACCGACATGTGGAGCCAGTTGGACACCAACCAGTCCGTCGGCGGCCTGTTCCCGAACGATGGCGACGGCAATGCCTGGGGCGATCCGGAACTCGGCTTCCCGCCTGTTCTGGCAAATCTCGGCTATACGCTGACTGACCCCGGCCGCTATCAAAATCTGACCGACGACTTCACGGCGCAGATTTCCGCCTTCAAGGATGCCTCGGCGGAAATCGTCACCGGCGTGGTCATTCCGCCGGACTGGACGACCTTCTGGACCCAGTCGGCCCAGCAGGGTTTCCGGCCCAAGATCGCCAGCATCGGCAAGGCGCTGCTGTTCCCGGTCGCCGTCGAAGCGCTGGGCGACACCGGCAACAATCTCAGCTCCGAGATCTGGTGGTCGCCGAGCCATCCGTTCTCGTCGTCGCTGACGGGCCAGTCTGCTGCGGAAGTGGCCGAGGGCTACACCACTGCCACCGGCCGGCAATGGACCCAGCCGATCGGCTTTGCCCATGCGCTGTTCGAGGTCGCCGTCGACGCGCTGCGCCGTTCCGGCGATCCGACCGACTATTACGCTGTGACGGACGCCGTCGCGACCACCGACATCAACAGCGTGGTCGGGCCAATCCGCTGGGGCGACGGCCCGGTGCGCAACGTCGCCAAGACGCCGTTGGTCGGCGGCCAGTGGCGGCTGGGCGGCGAGTTCCCGTACGAGCTGGTGATCACCAGCAACCAGCAGGCGCCGGAAATCCCGACCGCCAGCACCATGGAGCCGATCAGCTAGGTGCACCGGGTTCAGGCCGGCGCTACCATTGGCGCCGGCCGACCGAATGCGGAGGCGTGATGACTGCGGCCAAGACCATTCTGTCCATGGACATGGTGTCCAAGAGCTACGGCGCCCTGAAGGTGACCGACGCCTTGTCGCTGACGTTGGGCGAGGGCGAGGCGTTGGGCGTGATCGGCCCCAACGGTGCGGGCAAGAGCACCATGTTTAACCTGATCGCCGGCGGTGTTGCGCCCGATGAAGGCAAGGTCTTCTTCGACGGCAAGGACATCACGGGCATGCCACCGTTTGAGCGGTGCAAGGCGGGCATCGGCCGGTCCTATCAGATCCCGCACCCGTTCGAGGGCATGACAGTGTTCGAGAACCTGCTGGTCGGCGCGCGCTTCGGCGGCGACCTCAATGAGGCCCAGGCCTATGACCGCTGCGTCGCGGTGCTGGACCAGACGGGCCTGCTGCCCAAGGCCAATGTCCGCGCCGGGTCCCTGACATTGCTGGAGCGCAAGCGTCTGGAAATGGCCCGCGCGCTGTCGACCAATCCGCGCGTGCTGTTGCTGGACGAGATCGCCGGCGGCCTGACGGAGCAGGAGTGCCATTCGCTCGTTGAGACGATTCAGCAAATCCACGCCGCCGGCACATCGATCATCTGGATCGAGCATATCGTGCACGCGCTGGTCGCGGTCGTCTCGCGCCTGATCGTGATCAATTTCGGCGCGAAGATCGAGGAGGGCGAGCCCAAGGCGGTGATGGAAAGCGCGGCGGTGCGCGAGATCTATATGGGGATCGAAGTCGATGACGCCGCTGCTTGAGACACAGTCGCTGGACGCCTTCTACGGCGACTTCCAGGCGCTGTTCGGCATCGATTTCACCGTCGGCGAGGGCGAGACGGTGGCCATCATCGGCTCAAACGGGGCCGGCAAAAGCACGTTCCTGAAGAGCATCACCGGTGTCCTGAGCAACAAGGCGGACGCAATCCGTTTCAAGAACGAGCCGATCGGTGCCCTAGCGGCCAATCATGTGGTGAGGCGCGGTATTGCCATGGTGCCGGAGGGGCGGCGCCTGTTCCCATCCCTGTCGGTCGAGGAAAACCTGCAGATGGGCGCCATGTCCAAACGCAGCGGCCACTGGACGTTGGAAACCGTCTATCGCCTGTTCCCGGTGTTGAAGGAGCGGCGCTATTCGCCCGGCACCGCATTGAGCGGTGGCCAACAGCAGATGGTCGCGATCGGGCGCGGCCTGATGGCCAACCCGGACCTGTTGCTGTGCGATGAGATCAGCCTCGGCCTGGCGCCGATCATCATCAAGGACATCTACGCCGCCATTCCGTCGATCACGGCCGAAGGTACGACCGTGGCCGTTGTGGAGCAGGACATCAACCAGGCGCTCGCCGTCGCGGACCGCGTCTATTGCTTCCAAGAGGGCCGGGTGTCGCTGGAGGGCACGCCCGAAACCCTGACGCGCGAGCAGATTTCCGCCGCGTATTTCGGTTTGTAGGGGACGATCGATGGATTGGGTCAACGCAATCGTCCAAGGCATCTTCGTCGGCGGCCTCTATGCGCTGTTCGCCACCGGCCTGTCGCTGATCTTCGGCGTCATGCGGCTGGTCAACATCGCTCATGGCGATCTGATCATCCTGGCCGCCTTCCTGTCGCTCGCGGTGGTCGACGGGCTGAACATCCATCCGCTGGTCAGCCTGGTGATCGTCGTGCCGGTGATGGCGGCCTTCGGTTACGCGCTGCAGCGCGGCATCCTCAATTTCACGCTGGGTAAGGACATCCTGCCGCCGCTGCTGGTCACTTTCGGCCTGTCGGTGATCATCCAAAACGCCTTGTTGGAGACGTTCAGCGCCGACAGCCAGCGGTTACAGGCGGGCGCTATCGAGACCGCCAGCATCCCGATCGGCCAGGGGCTTGCGATCGGCGTCTTGCCGCTGATCATTTTTGTCACCGCGATCGTCGTCATCGGCGGGCTGCAGTTCGTGTTTTACCAGACGACCTTGGGCCGGGTTTTCCGGGCAACGTCCGACGATGCGGTGACGGCACGGACCATGGGCATCGACAACAGCCACGTCTTTGCGTTGGCAATGGCCCTGGCTCTTGCCGTCGTGGCGATCGCCGGCGTGCTGATGGGCATTCGCACTAATTTCGACCCATCGGTAGGGCCGGCCCGGCTGCTCTTCGCCTTCGAAGCCGTGATCATGGGCGGCCTGGGCAATCTCTGGGGCACACTGGCCGGCGGCATCATTCTGGGCGTGGCGCAGGCGATCGGCGCCCAGATCAATCCGGGCTGGCAGATCCTGGCGGGCCACATCGCCTTTCTCATCGTTTTGGTGATCCGGCCCAACGGCCTGTTCCCGCGGATACAGGGGTAGCGCGCCATGGCCGACATCCCAGCCTACGCGGTCTCCCGCGCCACACGCAGCAGCCGGATCGGCATGGCGATCGGCCTGATCGTGCTGATCATCCTGGCCACCGCACCCTGGTGGGCCGGCCGCGCCGACCTGCGCCTGCTGATCGAGATCTTCTACTACCTGGCCCTGGCCCAGCTTTGGAACCTGCTGGCCGGCTACACCGGGCTGGTCTCCGTCGGCCAGCAGGCGTTTGTCGGGCTGGGGGGCTATACGCTGTTTGCCCTGGCCGCCTTCGGCGGCGTCAACCCAATTGCTGCGATCGCGCTCGCCGGCGTCGTCGCCGCCATCTTTGCCTTGCCGACCGCTTTCTTGGTCTTCCGCTTGCGCGGTGCTTACTTCGCGATCGGCACCTGGGTCGTGGCCGAGGTCTACCGGCTGGGCTTTGCCCAGGTCAGTGCGCTGGGCGGCGGATCGGGCATGAGCTTGCCCGCCGACGTCGTGCGCTCGATCGCCGATGGCCGGCAGGCGCGCGAGTGGCTGGTCTATTGGGTCGCGCTGATTATCGTCTTGGCCGCCATGGCCATCGTCTACGCGTTGCTGCGCTCGCGTCAGGGCCTGGCGCTGACCGCCATCCGCGACAGCGAGCCCGCGTCGGAAAGCCTGGGCGTGAACACCTATCGCACCAAGCTGGTGATCTATATCGCCGTCGCCTTCGCCACCGGCCTGGTCGGCGCGCTGATCTTCCTGCAAAAGTTGCGGATTTCTCCCGACGCCGCGTTCAGCGTGAATGACTGGACGGCGTTCGTCATCTTCATCGTGGTCATCGGTGGCATCGGGCGGATCGAAGGGCCGATCATCGGTGTGATCGTGTTTTTCGTGCTGCGCGAACTGTTCGTCGATTTCGGCACCTGGTACCTGATGCTGCTGGGCGCGGTTGCGGTCGTGATCATGCTGCTGGCACCGCGTGGCCTGTGGGGTCTTCTGACCGATCGCTGGGATATCCAGCTCTTCCCCGTGCGCCGCGCTCTCGTTGTAAAGGAGACAAAGGATAGTGGCTGAGGCCTTCATCTGTTCACCCCTGCGCACCCCCATCGGCCGCTATGGTGGCGCGCTGTCGTCGGTCCGCGCGGACGATCTGGCGGCGGAACCCTTAAAAGCGCTGATGGCGCGCAACCCGTCGGTCGATTGGGAAGCGGTCGACGACGTCGCCTTCGGCTGCGCTAACCAGGCGGGCGAGGACAATCGGAACGTTGCCCGCATGGCAACGCTGCTGGCCGGCCTGCCGGTCGAGGTGCCCGGCACGACGATCAACCGCCTGTGCGGCTCTGGCCTCGACGCGCTGGCCACAGCCGCGCGGGCGATCAAGGCCGACGAGACCGCGCTGATGATCGCCGGCGGCGTGGAAAGCATGTCGCGCGCGCCGTTCGTGGTGCCGAAGGCGACCAGCGCGTTTTCGCGCGCGGGCGAGATGGCGGACACGACCATCGGCTGGCGGCTGGTCAACCCGCTGATGAAGCGGCAATACGGTGTCGACTCCATGCCGGAGACCGGTGAGAACGTCGCCGAGGACTATCAGGTCAGCCGGGCGGACCAGGACGCCTTCGCCCTGCGCTCGCAACAGCGGGCGGCCGCTGCGACCGATCGGCTTGCTGAGGAGATCGTGCCGGTTTCGGTGCCGCAGCGGCGGGGCGATCCTGTGATTGTCGAGAGAGACGAACACCCGCGTGCCGACACGACGCTGGAAAAGCTGGCAAAGCTGCCGACGCCGTTTCGCGACGGCGGCACCGTCACCGCCGGCAATGCCTCGGGCGTCAATGACGGTGCCTGCGCGATGGTGGTGGCCAGTGAGGCCGTGGCAGGCAAGCATGGTCTTGAACCGATCGCGCGCGTCGTGGGTGCCGCCACGGCCGCCGTGCCGCCCCGCGTTATGGGGATCGGGCCGGCGCCGGCGACGGAGAAGCTGCTGGCGCGGCTCGGCCTCGGCATCGACGACATGGATGTGATCGAGCTGAACGAGGCCTTTGCCTCGCAAGCGTTGGCCGTGTTGCGAATGCTTGGCGTGCCGGACGATGCCGAGCATGTGAACCCGAATGGCGGCGCGATCGCACTGGGCCACCCGCTGGGCATGAGCGGGGCGCGCCTGGCGACGACGGCGGCCCGTGAGCTGAAGCGGCGCGGCGGCCGCTACGCGCTGTGCACCATGTGCATCGGCGTGGGGCAGGGGATCGCGCTCGTCATCGAGCGCGTCTGAAGCCCTGTGGCCGGCGACCCGCGCTATTGGCGCATGCGGCCCCGGGCGCCGGCCTGGGGCACCGTGCTGGGGCCGCTGGACGATATCCGGGACGGCGCCGGCAAGGAGTTTCGCTTCGGACGCGGCAAGGGTGCGTTTTCCATGTTCGTGGTGCGGCGCGGGCAAGCGGTCTGGGGTTACTTCAACCTGTGCCCCCATTTCAGCCTGCCGCTCAACTATCGCGCGGAACAGTTCACCAATGAGGAGGGCAGCCTGATCCGCTGCTCCATGCATTTCGCCGAGTTCCGCTTTGACGACGGGTTTTGCGTCGCCGGTGCGGCCGAGGATTGCTATCTCGACCCGGTGCCGCTGACCGTCGCGGACGGTGAGATCCGCATCATCGAAGAGATCGACCTGCCAGTCTGGGAGGCCTCCCAGACCCGTTAGGTATGCTTGCCCTTGGACCAGCCATGGTCGGCAAGGAAGCGGTCGCCGACCTCTTGCGCTTCGTCCTCCAGCGGCGTCGCCATGCTGTCGTTCCAACGGTTCAGGAAGCCGAACAAGGAAATCACGCCCAGGATCTCGACAATCTCGCCTTCGTCCCAATGGGCGCGCAGGCGTTGGCCGATTTCCGGCGTCACCGCGTTGGGCACACTCGCGGCAGCGGCGGCGAAGTCGAGTGCGGCCCGTTCGGCATCCGAGTAGAGCGGGCTGGTCTGATAGTCCCAAATCGCGGCGATCTTCTCGTCCTCGATGCCCTTGCGACCGGCGCCCAACGCCGTGTGGGCCATGCAGTAGTCACAGCCGGAGATCCGGCTGGCGATGTGGGCGATCAGGCGCTTCAATCCGGGATCGACCGTGCCATCCATCACCGCGGCGTTCAACTGCGCGAACGCCTTCACCATGGCTGGCCGGCGCTGCATGATGCGCATGGAGTTGGGCACGAAACCCAGCGGGCCTAGGAAGAACGAAAAGAACTCCTCCAGGTCGGGGTTGCTGTCGGTGGGTAGCGGCTCGATCAGCGGCATCTCGGGTCTCTGTCTTTGTCGTGTCTCGATCTGTGCTAACTGCGCCGCGCGGACACCTGAACCACATCGATCGTGCCGACCTCGAACCCGGCGGCGCAATAGTGCAGATACTGCTCCCACAGACGCTTGAATCGAGCGTCGAAGCCCAGCGGGCGGATGCGCGGCCAGGCATCCTGGAACCGTTCGTTCCAGCCGCGCAAAGTGCGGGCATAATCGGGGCCAAACCCAATCGTCTCGCCGATGGTCAGCCCGACCCGGCTCATCTGCTCGCGCAGGGCAGCAGGTGACGGCAGCATGCCGCCAGGGAAGATGTAGCGCTGGATGTAGTCGGCTTTGCGCCGATAGCTGTCGAACAGACGGTCCGCGATGGTGATGATCTGCAAGCCCGCCACGCCACCCGGCCTCAGACGGTCGCGCACCGTTTGAAAGTACGTCGGCCAGTACTTCTCGCCGACCGCTTCGAACATTTCGATCGAGGCCACCCGGTCGAAACTACCCTCGGTGTCGCGGTAATCCTGCAGCCTGATGTTGACGCGCTCGGCCAGCCCTGCCTCGAAAATGCGCTGCTTGGCGAAATCGTGCTGTGCCTGGCTGATGGTGATGGCCGTCACCTTGGCTCCGCGTTCGCCGGCGGCATAGGTCGCGAAGCCGCCCCAGCCGCAGCCGATTTCGAGCATGTCTTGATCCGGCGTCAGGGCAATCCGGTCGGCGAGGGCGGCATATTTGCGCCGCTGCGCCGCCTCCAGATCCGCCGCGCCTTCGGCGAACAGCCCGGACGAATAGGTCATCGTCGGGTCCAGCCAGGCCTCGTAGAACCGGTTGCCGAGATCGTAGTGGGCATGGATGTTGCGTTTGGCACCCTTGCGGTCGTTCGGGCGCCACAGATGCCGGACATAGTTCAAGGCGCGATACCACGCCTTGCCCTGCATCTCGCGCTCCAGCCGCTCCTGGTTCATCAGGAAGAAGATGAACAGCGTTTCGACATCCGGGCTGGACCAGTCGCCGTCGAGATAGGCCTCGCAAAAGCCGAGCGTGCCGCCAGTCAGCGCCCGACGCGCCAACCGATCGCGATGGATTTGCATGAACGCCTTCGGGCCAGCCTCGTCCCCGGCATAGTGACGCTGGCTGCCGTCGGGCAGCACCACCGTGATCTCGCCGATCGCAAGCCGGCTGCCGAGGGCCAGCATCAGGCGCATCGGCCGCGAGGGGCGGTAAGGCTTCCCGGCCGCACCGTCATTGAGTGTCATGCTTGGGCCGTGTGGTTTGTCCGGCAGCTAGGGTTCGCGTGTCACCGCCGTCACCTGCCTGCCTGGCGGCGGCGGACGGCGGTGAAACTTCGCACCTTTCAGCCACAGCCACAAGGCCTGCCAATGGATCGCCGTCATGACCTTGACCGTCATCAGCGGGTGGCTGACGAAGGCGCGCAACAGAACGCCGTCGGTCAGCGGCTTGCGTCTGCCGGTCTGGGTGGCGACCAGCATCTGGCCTTCCGGCACGGCTTGCTGAATGACGATCGAGAGCTTTTCCGCCGGTTCGTAGAGGCGAAACCGGTAGGTCGCCTGCATGCCGATGAAGGGCGACACGTAGAAGTTCTTGTCGCAGGCCTGGCGGATCGGGTCGCCCGGCTGATGGCCCGGTTCGACCGGGATCAGATAGCTGTGCATCTCGCCGAAGGTATTGCGGACCTGGTGCAGCAGGGCCAGCAGGCGGCCATCCTTGTGATAACAGAAATAGATGCTGAGCGGATTGAAGACATAGCCCAGCACGCGCGGGAAGCAGAGCAGTCGAATGGCGCCGCCCTGCAGGTCGATCCCAGCCTCGCCGAGCGTGCCCTCGACCCAAGGGCGCAACTCTGACCCGTCGCGCGGACCGTGATCGCGATCGTGAAAGGACAAGAGATTGAACCGGTTGTGCGCGAACAGGCGGAGGCGGCGGCCGAGCGCAGGGATTTCGTCGAGGTCGAGCCAGAGCGAGAAGACACGGTAGATGAAGCGATGGCCGAACGGCAGCAGCCTCTTGTGCATCACCCGGCCGACATAAACGGCGGAGACGGTCTGGCGGGCGCTTGTCATCTCATTCCGCCGCGATCCTGAGCGCGTCCGGCACAATGGGCATATCCGGCGTCACGTTGCGGCCGGCCGGGCTGACCTCGTCGATCTGCCAGGGTCGGCGCGCGCCCAGTGCCTCGGCCACCGCCAGGCCCGCTGACAAGCCGTCCTCGTGAAAGCCGTAGCCGCAATAGCTGCCGCAGAACCAGGTCCGATTGACGCCTTGCAGATCGCCGAGGCGCCGCTGCGCCATCGCCGCGGCGTGGTCGAACTGCGGATGGTCGTAGTCGAAGGCTGCGATAACGCTCGCAGGGTCTGGCTCGCGCAAGGGATTGAGGGTAACGAACACGTCTTTAGCGTTCTTCAGGCTTTGCAGCCGGTTCATCCAATAGCTGACGCTGACCCGCGCATCGTCCACGGAATGTCGATGGCTGAGATAGTTCCAGCTCGACCAAACGCGCCGGCGCCGCGGCATCAGGCTGGGGTCCGTGTGCAGTATGGCGCGGTTAGGTTCGTAGCGGAACCGGCTCAGCACCGCCTGTTCGTCGGCCGTGGGATCGGCCAGCAGCGCCAGCGCCTGATCGGCGTGGCAGGCGAGGACGACCTGGTCGAACACGTCGACGGCGCCGCGCGTGTCCCGCACGGCAACGCATGGTCCCATGCGCTCGACCTTCACCGCGCCCGCGCCGATGCGAATACGATCGGTAAACGAGGCTGTCAGACGCTCGACATAGCGTCTGCTGCCGCCGCTGACCGTGCGCCATTGGGGGCGATTGTGTACCTGCAGCAGGCCGTGATTGTGGAAGAACCGGATGAAGCTGGTGGCCGGAAACCGCATCATTTCGGCAACCGTCGTCGACCAGATCGCCGCCCCCATGGGCAGCAAATGATCGTAGATGAAGCCGTCGCCATAGCCGTTGGCCGAAAGATAGGCCTCCAGGCTTGGGCTCTCGCGGTCGTCGTCGAACTCCGCGAGCAATGAGGGCGCCCGGCGATAGAAGCTCAATATGTCGGCCACCATGCGATGATGGCGCAGCCGAAACAGGTTCGAAGCCTGGGCATAGAGATGCCGGACCGAGGTGCCGGAATACTCCAGGGCACCGTTGCGTGTGCTGACCGAAAACGACATGGAGGTGTCGGTCGCAGGTACACCCAACCGATCGAACAGGGCGACCAGGTTCGGATAGGTCTGGTCGTTGAAGACGATGAAGCCGGTGTCGACCGGGACGTCCGAGCCATCCAGGCCCACCGGCGCATCGACCGTGTTGGAATGGCCGCCTACGCGGTCGGCCTGCTCATAGACCACGATGTCATGCTGCCGGTTCAGCAGCCAAGCAGCGCTGAGCCCCGTAATGCCGCTGCCGATAATGGCGATCTTCATGGCTGTCCTCGTTCCTGCGGCATTACGCGCTTGCCTTGACGGTTTCGTAGGCGTTCAGGGCGGCCTTCCGCGCATCGGCGTGGTTGACCAGGGGGCGTGGATAGGTCTCGCCCAGCGTCACGCCCGCTGCCTTCAGCGCGTCGGCCGGCGCTTCCCAGGGTTTGTGAATGTAACGGTTAGGCAGGCTGGAGAGCTCAGGCACCCATCGACGCACATAGGTGCCGTCGGCGTCGAACTTCTCGCCTTGCAGAACCGGGTTGAAGACCCGGAAGTAGGGTGCGGCGTCGGCGCCGCAGCCGGCGACCCACTGCCAGCTGGCGGCGTTGTTGGCCAGATCGGCATCGACCAGCGTCTCCCAGAACCAGGCTTCGCCTTGCTGCCAGGGGATCATCAGATCCTTGATCAGAAAGCTGGCGACGATCATGCGCACGCGGTTGTGCATCCAGCCGATGGCGTAAAGCTGGCGCATGCCGGCATCGACGATCGGATAGCCGGTGAGGCCGCGTTGCCAGGCCGCGAGCGCCGCGTCGTTGCGCGCGCCCCAGGGAAAGTCGGCGAAGCGTTGATCCAACGGCTCCGTCGGCAGGCGCGGAAAGTGGTAGAGCAGGTTGTAGGAAAACTCGCGCCAGCCAAGTTCCCGCAAGAACGACCAGGCGGACGACTCGGTTGATTTCGGGCCATCGTTGGCCAAGCGAGCCTTCACGGCATGCCAGATCTGGCGCGGTCCGATCTCGCCGAAATGGAGATGCGGGGACAGGCGCGACGTGCCGTCGATGTCCGGCCGGTTGCGCAGCCTGCCGTAGCCATCGATGGTGCCGTCAAGGAACGCGTCAAGCTGCGCAGCCGCGGCCGCTTCGCCGGGTTGCCAGGTCTCGCGCAGGCCGCCCGCCCAGTCCGGCGCGGACGGCAACAGCGCCCAGTCCTCGACCGCGTCGGATGCGGGTTGGTCAGCCGGCCCCGCCAGCCGGGTAGGCGCCTTTTCGGGTGCGGCCGGTTCGGGCAGATTGAGGCACGCCCGCCAGAACGGCGTGAAGACGCGATAAGGCTTGTCGTCTTGCGTGGAGACGGTCCAAGGCTCGCACAGCAGGGCCGCATTGTGGCTGGTGACATCAATGCCGCGCGCCTTCAAGGCGGCCTTCAGCCTGGCATCACGCTCTCTTGCGCCCGGCTCGTAGCAGCGATTCCAGGTAACGGACGCAGCGCCCACCTCGTCGACGAGGTCCATCACGACCCGGTCGGCAGCGCCCCGCCTCAGGGTCAATCGCGTGCCTAGCTGCATCAAGTCTCGGTCCAGCGCGGCAAGCGCGTGGTGCAGCCACCACCGCGACGCGCCGCCCAAACGCCACGGCCCTTCCGTTTCGTCATCCAGCACGTAGAGGGCAAGCACCGGTGCGCCGGACTTTGCCGCTCGTGCCAGTGCCGGATTGTCCGCCAGCCGCAGATCCTGGCGAAACCAAACGATCGTGGGGGCGTCGGTCACTTGCCGAGCCGAAAGAAGTTTGGGAACAGCGACAAAGCTCTTTGTTTCAACGGGTCACTAGCCAATCGGTATCGTGGGAGCGTGGATGAAGGAACCTTCCGTCGACACGCCTCTCGATCCTTGTTCTGAGTTATTACAACACCTGCATTACGACGCGAATGTCGGGATGGATCACCCGGACACAAAAAATTTTTCTTTTTATTTCAAGAGGTTGACGAGCGTTCGGCGGCGCCTAATTCGCCTGCCACGAGCGCCAGACGTGCGGAGAGCAGCAGTATGAGCACGCGATCCGGGCGTGACTGGTCTCGAGAATGTTCATCAGCAAACACCTCTAGGGGAGATCAAGATGAAGAGTTTGAAATTGGTCCGCGCCACCGCAATCGCGTTGCCGCTTGCCCTGATGCCGCTGGCGGCCCAGGCGGACGATATCGTCGATACGGCGGTCGGGGCCGGCACCTTCACGACGCTCGTCGCCGCGGTTCAGGCCGCCGGGCTTGAAGAGACCTTGCGCGGCGATGGCCCGTTCACCGTGTTCGCGCCGACCGACGATGCCTTTGCGGCCCTGCCCGAGGGCACGGTGGAAAGCCTGCTGGAGCCTGAGAACCAGGATCAACTGGTCGCCGTCCTGACCTATCACGTGGTGCCGGGCGAGGTGATGGCCGCCGATGCCGCCGGCGCGACGGTCGAGCTGGCCACCGTTGAGGGCAGCAATGTCACCGTCGACGGTACGGGCGACGGCGTTACCGTGAACGGCGCCAACGTGGTTGCCGCGGATGTCGCTGCCGACAATGGCGTCATCCATGTCATCGATGCGGTGATCCTGCCGCCGGACATGTAAGGATCGGTTGCCTTTCCCGCATTTCAGGGGCCCGGCCGCTTGGTCGGGCCCTTCCTGTGGCCGCCTAACGGTCCGTCACGCGGCTGTTGTCCGCAAGCAGCCTTTTGCGCGGCACGGCGTAGAGCCGGCGGTCGCCAATCAGCCAGGTTTTGAAGCCGCGTTCGAGAAGCCGTCGAACCGCCGGCGTCAAGATGTTCAGGCCCCCGGTATAGGCGCCGAAAGCCGGCAGGATCAGGCGGCTTTCGTCGTGCACGAAACAGCGCCGCCTGACACGTCGCGCGCGCGTCGCCACCAAAGCCGTCGGATGAAAGTGACCGGAAAGATCGCTTATGCCGTCAGGCTCTGCCTCGTGCCTCAGGACCAGCGGCCCCGTGCGCCACTCGCCGACTGACGCGCCCAGGATTGGATGTATTTGGGCCGGATCGTGGTTGCCGCTGACCCAGATCCAATCCCGCTCGCCCATCAAGGTCGCCAGCCGGGCCAGGTCGGTTTGAGAGATGCGGCCGCCTGCTGCCGGATCATGAAAACTGTCGCCCAGGCAGATCACGCGGGTCGGGTCGAACCGCCGGATCACATGCGCAAGCCGATCCAACGTGTGGGCGGTGTCGTAAGGGGGCAGAAACCGGCCACGCGATGCGAACGCGCTGCCCTTTTCCAGATGCAGATCGGCGACGATCAGCGACCGTTGATCGGGCCAATAGACCGCGCCGGACGGATCAAGCAAGAGGTGTGCGCCATTGACGATCGCCTGGACGCATCCGGCCACGGCCGGGCTAGAGGCGGTTGGGCCAGAGTCCGAAACGGCCGACGCAGTCTCTGCATCGGCCGTCACGAATTCATGGAGGGGCGCAGGTTCATCCATATCGATCATCGATCAGGCTGTAACCCCGTTCAGTCACGGCCGCCCCCCAGCCGGGTTGCTAGTTGCTGGTATCCGTGGTCGCGTCACCGTCCCCGTCACCATCACCGTTGGTTTCCGTGGTCTCATCCGTGACGGTCTCTTCGACGACTTCTTCTCTATCGAAGACGAAGAAGTAGACGAGCACCGCGATGATGATCACGATGATCAAGATCACCAGGTTTCTACCCATGACTGTAAGTCCCCTTTCGATTCGAGACGCCACAGGGTAGGGCGAGGGACCTTGCGGAGCAAGCGCAACGCGCGAGGCTCAGCATTCCAACTATCCTAAAGGGGCAGGCGGGATTGGCTGGCCTTGGCGGCACCGGCGTCGTCCGACAGCTCCGGCATGGCCTCTTCCAACAAGTCCTCCTCCGCCTCGGCAAGCAGGGCGTCGATGGCGCCGCCCTTGACCTGTTCGCGGCCGATTTCCAGTAGAACAGGCACCGCGAGGGGCGAGACCTGGTCGAGTGACTTGTGAACGATCTTGCCCTTGACCCGGCGCAGCATGGCGCCGACGCGGCCGATATCGATCAGTTCGCGCGCGGCATCTCGTCGCGTGGCGCGCAGCAGGATGTGGTCTGGCTCGTGCCGGCGCAGGACGTCGTAGATCAGGTCGGCGCTGAAGACCATCTGGCGCCCGCTTTTCTCCAGGCCCGGATGGCGTTGCTCGATCACGCCGGCGATGGTCGCGACCTTGCGGAACGCGCGACGCAGCATGCTGGACTCGTCCATCCACTCTTCGAGGTCGTCGCCCAGCAGGTCCTCGTCGAACAGGGCGTCCATATCGGTCGCCCGCTCCAGCCCCCAGATGCCCAGCACATAGTCCGTGGCGACGAAGCCCAGCGGGTGCAGGCCCATGCGTTCCATGCGCTTGGTCAACAGCATGCCCAGCGTCTGATGCGCATTGCGGCCTTCGAAGCAATAGGCCACCAGATAGACCTTGTTGCCACGCGGGAAGGTCTCGACCAGCAAACCGCCCTTCTTCGGCAGTACCGAGCGCCAGCGCTGCAGCGACAGCCACTCTGTCACCGGGGGCGGCAGGTTGCGCCAGTTCTTAGGCTCGGCGAGCATCGCCCGGACGCGGTCGGCAAGGTGCGTGGTCAGCGGCAGTTTGCCGCCCGCATAAGCCGGCACCTTCGGCTCGCCGCCGTCGCCGAGCGAGACGACCACGATGTTCTCACGCATGCGCTCAAACCGCAGCAGTCGGCCGGCGAAGATGAACGTGTCGCCCGGTGTCAGGGCGTTGACGAAGTACTCCTCGACCTCGCCCAGCATCCGGCCGCGGCCAAGCTGGACTTTTAAGGTCATCATCTCGACGATGGTGCCGACATTCATGCGGTAGAGCCGGGTGACCTGGGCCCCTGAGACTTTCCAGTGGCCGGCATCGTCGCGTTTCAGGCGCTTAAACCGGTCGTAGCTGCCGAGCGCATAGCCGCCGGTGGCCACGAAATCGACCACCGCATCGAAGTCGCTGCGCGCCAGCCTGGCGTAGGGCGCGGCGGTGCAGACCTCTTCGAAAAGGTCGTCGGCATCGAACGGTGCGGAGCAGGCCATGCCCAGCACATGCTGGGCCAGCACATCCAAACCGCCAGGCGGCGGCGGATCGCCGTCCAGCGTCATTTCACGCACGCCATCGACGGCGGCGCGGCACTCCAGCACCTCGAACCGGTTGGCGGGCACCAGCACGGCCTCCGACGCCTGGTCGAACCGGTGATTGGCCCGGCCGATGCGCTGCAGCAAGCGGCTGACGCCTTTGGGCGCGCCGATCTGCATGACCAGGTCGACGGCGCCCCAATCGATGCCGAGATCGAGCGACGAGGTCGCCACGACGGCGCGCAGCTTGCCCGCCGCCATGGCGGCCTCGACCTTGCGCCGCTGTTCGACGGCCAGGCTGCCATGGTGCAGCGCGATGGGCAGATCATCCTCGTTCATGCGCCACAGCGCCTGGAACACCAACTCCGCCTGCGCGCGCGTGTTGACGAAGACGATGGTGGTGCCGGCCCGGCGGATACGGTCATAGATCTCCGGCAGGGCGTGCATGCCCATATGGCCGGACCAGGGGATGCGCGCCGCCGGCTGCAGGATCTCAACCTTGGGTGCCGGCCCCGGCTTGCCGATGACACGGTGGACCGGTGCTGCATCGAAGCCGCCCAGCCACTCGGCCAGGGCGTCCGGATGGGCAGCGGTCGCCGACAGGCCGATGCGCCGGCTGTGTGGTGCCAGGCGCCGCAGCCGTGCCAGGCCAAGCGACAGCAGGTCGCCGCGCTTGGTGCCGACGACGGAGTGAATCTCGTCAATCACGATCGTTCGCAAAGGCCGGAACAGGCGGCCGGCATCGTTGTAGGAGAGAAGCAGCGCCAGGCTTTCCGGCGTGGTCATCAACAGGTTCGGCGGCCGCCGCCGCTGACGCTCCCGCTTGGCGTGCGGCGTGTCGCCCGTCCGGGTCTCGTGCCGGATCGACAGCCGCATCTCGGCGATCGGTGTTTCCAGGTTGCGGTGGATATCGACCGCCAGCGCTTTCAGGGGCGAGATGTAGAGCGTGTGCAGGCCCTCGCGCGGCCGTTCGGCCAACTCGATCAGGCTGGGCAGGAAGCCCGACAGGGTCTTGCCGCCGCCGGTGGGTGCGGTCAGCAGGACGTCGTGCCCCGCCTGCACGGCGTCCAACACTGCCAGCTGGTGGGCATGGGGCTGCCAGCCGCGCTGGCGAAACCAGCCGGTGAACAGGGGCGGCAATGATAGCGCTTCCGATCCGGCGGTGTTTTGAGCCAAACTCATGGGCGTCACTATAGCCCGATCAGCGATGCATACCGAGGAGCAGGTACAGCCATGTCCCGACCGGTTGGTTTGATCTCCGCCCTGCCGGCGGAGTTTTCGTATTTCGAAGACTTCGTCGACAGCTCCCCCGTGGTCCGGGAGGCGGGTTGGGAGTTTCGCAACGGTGTCCTGGAGGACATTCCCCTCGTCATCGTTGAAGCCGGCCTGGGAAAGGTCCAGACGGCCGTGGTCGCCACGTTGCTGATCCAACAGTTTGGTTGTGGAGGACTGATATTCTCAGGTGTCGCGGGCGGCTTGTCGCCCGATTTGGCCATCGGCGACGCGGTGGTCGCAACCCGTGTGATCCAACATGACTATGGCGCGCTGGCCGCCGACGGCTTCGTTCGCTATCAGCCGGGCGTGCCGCCGTTGCCGGGCATTCCGACCGATCACGGCTATGCTTTGGATACGGACGTCGTCGATACGCTGAAGAGCACGCTGCACGGCTTTCGGCTGCCGCGCCTGCCCGGCCATTTGCCCATCGAAGACCGGCAGCCGACGGTCAACTTCGGAACGATCCTGACGGGCGATCAGTTCGTCAACAGCGAGGAAGCGCGCAACCGCCTGTTCGGCGAAACCGGTGCGTTGGCGGTCGAGATGGAGGGCGGCGCCATGGCGCAGGTCGCCGAGCGCTTGGGCGTGCCATGGCTGGTGCTGCGCACCCTGTCGGACCTGGCCGGCGTCGACAGCCATATCGACTTCAACGTGTTCACGTCCGCGGTCGCGAGCGGGGCTGCGGCCCTGGTGCGGGAAGTGCTGCCGGTCATCGTCGCGAAGTCAGACGAGGGAGAACCGGCCAAGCAGTGACCTGCCGCACGGGTCCGCTACATCGCCTATTTCTGCTGAACCGCGTCGCCCGAAGCGACGAGATCGGGCAGCCATCTTTCGGCCAGACGGCGCTCGCGTTCGCGCGTCTGTGCCTCTTCGCCCAACAGGAATTCGACGAAGGCGGTCGCGGCCGGTGACAGCGATCGGTGGCGAATGCGGATGATGCCGTAAGACAGTTTGAACCAGGGCGCGACCAGGGGCAGGACGGCCAGGCGGCCCTGGTCCAGCCGCTCTTCCGCCAGTGTGAACGGCGCGACGATCAGCACGTCCGATTGGCCGACCACCGCCAGGGCATCCATCAGATCGTCAACCTCGACGCTGGGCCGCAAGACCGAACTTGGCGAGGTTCTATACGTCGTAGCCTGTCGGCGATTGAAGTGACCGGCGACCCGCTCGGGCACCGGCGTGCCGATGATCGGAAAGCGGACGATATCGTCAAACGACGGCGGCGTGTCCTTCAGCAGCGGGTGGTCCGGACGGGCGAAGAAATAGAGCTGGTGTTGGCCGATCAGGCTGGTTTCCAGATGATCCAACTCTTTGGCGTGAGAGATCTCGGCAACTGCGAGGTCGACGTCGTGGTGGGTGACGGCGTCCGTAACCGACAGCCAATCATGCTGTTTGGCACGGACTCTGAGCTTGGGCCGTTCGGCCAGAAGGCGCCCGAGTGCGGGCATGACCGAAAGGACCATGGGGTAGGGGCCGGCACCGATGGCCAGCGAGCCGACCTCCAATCCAAGGGTGAGGCGTACTTCGCGCTCAAGATCGTCCAACGCCTCGACGATCTCCGCACCGCGCTCAACCACCAATCGGCCCAGCGTCGTCGGCGCGGTGCCGGAGCCCAGCCGGTCGAACAGCTTGGTATCGAGATTGGATTCCAGCGATTGGATGCTGCGCGACAGCCCGGCCTGCGAGATCTGAAGCTGTTCCGCCGCCTGGTGAAAGTTGCCGTGCCGTGCCAGCTCGACGGCATGGCGGAGTTGCGAGGCCTTCAGCGCCATGATGCGCTCCGGTTATCGAAGGAAGGCCCAGATTATTGAACGGTTATGGCCGCGCCGGCTACCACAATCCCCAAACGCTTGGACCGGCAGGATCGAAGAGGGTGCCTACGCGGCCAGATAGGCTTGCAGTTCCGCATGCAGGGCCTCTTTGCGGTCCGGCGTGGCGAAACTTGCCTCGATCGCGTTGCTTGCCGCAATCACGACGTCGTCACGCGACAGGTTCGGCCCATCCATGACCGCTTGAAAATTCTCGTTCATATAGCCGCCGAAATAGGCCGGATCGTCGGAGTTGATGGTCACCTTCAAGCCGGCGGCCATCATGCGCCCAATCGGGTGGTTTTCGATCCGATCGACGTTCTGCAGCCGCACGTTCGACAGCGGGCAGACGGTGAGCGGGATGCCGGCCTTGGCGATGCGTGTCACCAGCGCGGGGTCTTCCATCGCGCGATTGCCGTGATCGATGCGCTGAACCCTCAAAAGGTCGACGGCCTCTTGCACATAATGGGCAGGTCCTTCCTCGCCGGCGTGGGCGACCAAGGCGAACCCCTCATCGCGGCAGCGCGTAAACAACCGTTCGAAGCGCGACGGCGGATAGCCGAGCTCTGATGAATCGAGGCCCACACCGTAAATCTCGTCCCGATGCGGCAAGGCCTGCTCCAGCGTCGCAAATCCGTCCGCTTCGCTAAGATGGCGCAGGAAACACATGATCAACCGGTTGCTGATACCGAGATGTCGCTCCCCGTCGTCGAGCGCGCGTCTGATCCCACTTAGCACCGTCTCAAACGCGATGCCGCGGCTGGTATGGCCTTGCGGGTCGAAGAAGATTTCCACGTGGCGCGTATTCTGCGCCGCCACCTTTTCAAGATAGGCCCAGGTCAGGTCGTAGAAATCCCGCTCGGTCAGCAGGACGGACATGCCTTCATAGTATAGATCCAGAAAGTCCTGAAGCTGGGTGAACTGATAGGCCTCCAACAGGGCGGCCTCGTCTTTGTGGATCAGGGGGATGTCGTTGCGCTTGGCGAGATCCAGCATCATGCCTGGCTCCAGCGAGCCTTCGATGTGCAGATGGAGTTCGACCTTCGGCAGGCCGGCCACGAAATCGCTGATTTCCATGCTCTCTCTCATGACTGCGCGTTCGACCGGGCCGGATCTGAAGGTGCGATCACCCTTCTTCTAGTTCGGTGCGGCGCCGATCACACCCTCGACGAAGAAATCCATGGTCAGTAGGGACTCGTCACCAAGGACTTGCCCTTCGGCCACGATTTCCGAGCCGCCCTGGGCAGAGATGGGACCCTGGAAGGATCGCCGCTGACCGGAGGCCAGGGCCTGCTCCAAGGCGCGGGCGCTGTTTGCGACGTCCTCCGGCATGTTCGTGTAGTCGGCCATGGTGACCATGTCCGTGCCAAGGCCATCCCACGTCGCCGTCGATTGCCAGGTTCCGTCCAGGGCCGCCTGAACCCGGGAAATGTAGTAGGGTCCATAATCGTTCACGACCGCCGTCAGTTGGGCGTCGGGTGCGAATGACCGCATATCGGATGACAATCCGAAGCCGAGAATCCCGCGCTGCTGCGCGACCTGCAGAACCGCCGGGCTGTCGGAGAACTGGACCAGGATGTCGGCGCCGTTGTCGACCAGCGTGTTCGCGGCTTCGGTCGCGGCGGGCGGATCGTTCCAGCGATTGATCCAGGCGACGTTCAGGTTCGCGTTCGGATTGACGCGGCGCATCTCGATGGCGAACGCGTTGATGTTGCGCATGACCACCGGGATTGGGAACGGGGCGACGATGCCGATTTCGTTGGTCGCCGTCAGCTGTCCGGCAATGTGCCCCTCGATCGTCATGCCTTGATAGTCACGCGCCGCGTAGGTCGCGACATTGTCCGCCGTGGTGTCACCGTTTGCATTTTCGAAGAAGACGTCCGGGAACTGCGCGGCAACGCTGACCGTCGTGTCGGAGAACGCGACGGAGGTGGCGAAGATCATATCGACGCCGCCATTGGCCAGGTCCTGCATTGTCGATGCGGCGTCCGGCCCCGGTTCAACACTCTCGACATATTGCGTCGTCACGCGATCGCCGAAATGCGCCTCGATCGCTTGCCGCCCTGCATTGTGCTGGCCGGTCCAACTGTTGTTTTCGATCGCGCTGTCGTAGACGAACGCGATCGACAGCGGGTCGTCTTGCGCCGAGCCTTGCTGAGTGACGCCAAGGACAAGGGCGAAGACAGCCAGCAGAGGCATTTTCTGGATCAGCATGGGCCAGTTTCTCGCGCAATTGGTATCAGTCAGCGCACGGTAGTCTAATCCGGGAAACCGTAGGCTGCATCACATTACCTGCTGGCGCCGCCCGATGGCCTTCAAGCGTTATCGTCAGGATCGCGACGGGCGGCATAGCCGATACACCGCCCGTCGGTGCACGCGCGGCGCGTCAGTTCGGCATGCTGCCGGTCACGCCCTCGACGAAATAGTCCATCGTCAACAGGGATTGGTCATCCAAGACCTGGCCCTCGGCCACGATCTCCGACCCGTCCTGGGCGTAGATGGGGCCTTGGAACGGATGGCGCTGCCCGGCGACAATTGCGTGCTCAAGCGCTTGGGCATCCTGGGCGACGTCGTCCGGCATGTTGGTGTAGTCGGCCATGAAAACCATGCCGGCGTCGATATCGTCCCAGGTGTCCGTCGACGCCCAGGTACCCTCCATCGCCGCCTGTACCCGGTCGATATAGTATTGGCTCCAGTCGTCGACGATGGCCGTCAGTTGCGCGTCGGGTGCGAACGCGATCATGTCGGAAGACTGCCCGAAGGCATACACGCCGCGCTCCTCCGCGACCTGCAAGGCCGCAGGGCTGTCGGTGTGCTGGACGATGATGTCCGCGCCCTGGTCAATCAGGGCCGTTGCCGCTTCGGCCTCAAGTGAGGGATTGTACCAGGTGTTGACCCAGACCACGTCGACCTCCGCGTTCGGGTTGACCCGGCGCAGTTCGATCGCAAAGGCGTTGATGCCGCGCACGACCTCGGGGATGGGGAACGAGGCGATATAGCCGATCTGGTTGGTTTCGGTCAGTTGCCCAGCGATGTTGCCGAGGATCGTCCGGCCCTCGTAGAAGCGGCCGGAATAGGTCGCAACATTGTCGGCGCGCTGGTAACCGGTAGCGTGTTCGAAATAGACGTCGGGAAACTGCTCGGCCATTTCGATGACCGAGTCCCCAAAGCCGAACGAGGTCGCGAAGATCATGTCGACGCCGCTGCTGGCCAACTGGCGCAGCACGCGCGCGGCATCCGGACCCTCGGCGACATTCTCAACATATTGGGTCTCGACCTGGTCGCCGAAATGCGCCTCGACGGCCAGCCGGCCCTGATCGTGTTGATAAGACCAGCCATGGTCGCTGATCGGGCCGACATAGATGTACCCGACGCGAAACGGATCGTCCTGGGCCGACGCCGGCCCGAATGCCGTCAAGGACACGGCTGCTGCGGCGCTTGCGAGAACTGCTTTCAAACCCTTCATCATCTACCTTCCTGTTGCGATGGTTTCTCGGGGTGGACTTGGCCCCGTCACGAGGCCGGTTTGAATATCTTGCCGATGCTGGCGGGAGCGTGGCGCCGCAGCGCCACCTTGTCCCACGACATGATCACCAGCACCAGGATGGTGGCCAGATAGGGCACCATGGTGAGGAAATAGGTCACGCCAACCGAAACGCCCGTGCCCTGAATGCGCAATTGCAGGACCAGAAGCGCCCCGAACAGATAGGCGCCGAGCCAAAGGCGCATCGGCCGCCAGGTCGCGAACACGATCAGCGCAAGCGCGATCCAGCCGGACCCGGCGGTCATGCCCTCATTCCACTGCGGCGTCTTGACCATGGACATGTAGGCGCCGCCCAGGCCGGCGAAGGCACCGCCGACCAGGATCGCGGCATACCGAATGCGGACCACGTGACAGCCCAGCGCGTGGGCGGAGCTGTGGTCCTCGCCAACAGCGCGCAGGATCAGCCCGGCGCGGGTACGAAACAGGAAGTACCAGGTGCCCACGATGCCGATCACCGACAGGTAAACGAACGGGTCGTGGCCGAACACTATCGGGCCGATCACCGGTATCCGCTGCAGGCTTTCCGAAAACAGCGGCGCCATGGGTTCCAACGGGGTGCCGGTATAGGGCTCGCCGATCAGCTTGGTGATGCCGATGCCGAAAATGGTCAGCGCCAGGCCGGTGGCGACCTGGTTGGTCAGCAGGGTCTGGCTGAAGAAAGCGAAGATCAGCGCCAAAAGGGCGCCGGCCAGCGCGGCGGCTGGAATGCCGACCGCGTAGCTCAGCTCCTGCGAGGCGGCAAAGCCGGCGAGCGCGCCGGCCAGCATCATGCCCTCGACACCCAGGTTCAACACGCCGGACCGCTCGACGATCAGTTCGCCGGTGGCGGCCAACAGCAGGGGCGTGGCGGCGCCGATGACGGCAACGGCGAAGGAAACCGTCAGCAGATTGCTGATCACGAATTCAAACAGGCCGCTCATTCGGCGGGCACCCGCTTCGGTTGGCCATGCCGGACCCATTGCACCCGGTAGCGGGTGATCAGGTCGCAGGCCAGAACGAAGAACAGCAGGCTGGCCTGGAACACATCGGCCGCCGCGTCATTGATGCCATGCGAGACGCGGATCCAGTCGCCGCCGACGAAGGTGAAGCCAACCAGCAAACCGCCCAGCACGATGCCAATCGGGTTCAGCCGGCCAAGGAACGCGACGATTATGGCCGTGAAGCCATACCCAAGGCTGAACTGGTCGTTCAGCTTTTCGAACGTCGCCGACAGCTCGATGGCGCCGGCCAGGCCGGCCAGACCGCCGCTCAACAGCAGGCTGATCCAGATCGTCGCCTTCTCGCCGAAGCCTGCGAAGCGCAGGGCTTTCGGCGTCAGTTCGGCCATGCGCATGCGATAGCCGAAGGTGGTGCGGAAGGTCAGGATGGCCAGCACGGCGGCAATCGTCACCACGATGATCAGCCCGGCATGGATACCGGTGCCGTCGACCAGGGCTGGCAGCTGCAAGGCCTCGTGCAACTCCACCGTCTCGGGCCAGCCGAACGACAGCGGGTTCTTCCAGACCTGATTGACCATGAAGTACAGCAGTTGCTGGGCGACATAGACCAGCATCAGGCTGGTCAGCAGCTCGCTGGCATTGAACGCGGTGCGCAGCGCGGCCGGGATCGCCGCCCACAGCATCCCGCCGACAGCACCCGCGATCAAGACGACCGGAACCGCCCAAATCGTCGCCGGGTTGCCCAGCGCCAGAACGGCGCCCATGCCGAAGATGGAGCCAAGCAGGAACTGGCCCTCCGCCCCGATGTTCCAGATGTTGGCGCGATAACCGACGGCCAGGCCCAGCGCGATCAGGATCAGGGGCCCGGCCTTGACCAGCAGATCGCTGATGTCGAAGAGGCTGGACAGAGGGCTGGTGAGGAAGACCGACAAGACCTCGAACGGCGGATTGCCCAGCAGTGCGAACATGATCATGCCGAACAGCAGCGTCAGCAGAACGGCCAGGACACTGGTGCCGGCCTGCAGCAGCAGTGACGGTCTCGTGCGCGGTACCAGCCTGATCATGGCAAGGCCCTCAGCGGTGCCGGCTCGGCCTCGGCTGGTGCGGTGGGCTCGGCCCCTGTCATGGCGAGTCCCAGCGCATGGATGGTCCAGTCTTGAACCGGTCGGGTCGGTGACAGCACGCCGTCATGCAGGACGGCGAGCTGGTCGCACAGGCCGATCAACTCGTCCAGATCCTGGCTGATCACCAGAATGGCCGCACCGTTCGCCGCCAAACGCTGCAGCGCGTCGCGGATGCGGGTCGCCGCACCCGGGTCGACGCCCCAGGTCGGCTGGTCGATGATCAGGCAGGCGGGTTGCTTGTCCAATTCGCGGCCGACGACGAACTTCTGCAAATTGCCGCCGGACAGGCCGCTGGCCAACTGGTCGATGCCGCTGTGCCGGACGTCGTGACCGTCGCTGATATCCTGGGCCCGGCGGGACAGCCGCCCGCGGAAGATCCAGCCGCGCCGATGCAGCCGACGGTCGATCAGGTTAGACAAGAGCGCATTGTCGGTCAGCGTGAAGTTCGGCACCGCCGCGTGGCCCAGCCGTTCCTCCGGCAGAAACGCGATGCCGGCGGCGCGGCGCGCGTTGGGTCCGCTGCGGCCGATCGGCTTGTCGTTGTAGGTGATGCAGTCCGGGCGCGCGGCCAGGTCTTCGCCCGAAAGCGCGCGATAGAGCGCCTCCTGGCCATTGCCGGCAACGCCCGCCACGCCGACGATCTCACCGGCACGCAGGCTCAGCTCGTCGACAATCAGCGGCTTGGCGCCGCCCGATCGCGCCAGTTCCAGATCTTTGACCTTTAGGATGGTTGCCCCCGCTTGCCGGTCCTGGCGCTCGGTCGCCGGCGGCCGGTCGCCCAGCATCAACTCGGCGATCTGTTCGGCGTCCACATCTGAAGGCCGACAATCGGCCACCACCCGGCCCCCGCGCAGGATGGTGGCCTGATCGCATAGGCGACGCACCTCCTGCAGCTTGTGAGAGATGAAGACGATGGCTGTGCCGTCGGCGGCAAGCCGCCGCAGCGTATCGAACAGCTGCTCCGTCTCGCTCGGCGTGAGCACGGAGGTGGGTTCGTCCAGGATCAGCAGCTTGGGCTCTTGCAACAGGGTTCGCACGATCTCGATACGCTGTTTTTCGCCGGCCGACAGTTCGAAGACATGGGCGTCCGGGTTCAGCTTCAGCCCGTACTGCTTGGCCACCGCGTTCAGCCGCCGGGTCAGCGCCGCCCCCGGCACCGCCTTAGGCAGGCTGAGCGCGATGTTCTCTGACACGCTCAGCCCTTCAAACAGGGCAAAATGCTGGTGCACCATGCCGATGCCGAGATCGCGGGCTGCGATGGGGGAGCGGATGGTCACAGGCCGGCCCTGCCACCGTATTTCACCCTCGTCCGGCGCCAGCAGCCCGGCGATGATCTTCATTAGCGTCGACTTGCCGGCGCCGTTCTCGCCCAACAGCGCATGGATCTCGCCGGGAGTGATCGCGAAGTCGATGTCATCGTTGGCCAGCACGCCCGGAAAGCGTCTGGTGATGCCGACCAGTTCCAAGAGCGGCGCCTCAGGCATGCAGCGCGCCGTCTTCTTGATCGGTCATACGCATGCGCCGGCTGCGCACCAGCAGCAGTTCGGCGGCCACGGCGGCGGCGATCACGGCCGGTTCCTTGCCCTTGATGCCGACGACGCCGATCGGGCAAACCAGTCGCCCGATCTGGCCCTCGGTCAGCCCCCGCGCGCGGAGCTGGCTGACAAAGCGTGCCCTTTTTGAGGTCGACCCGATCAGGCCGACATGGGCCGTGTCGGCGCGCCGGAGCAGGACATCGCAAAGCTCCAGGTCCAAGCCATGATCATGGGTCATGATCAGGTGGTAGGCGTCAGAAGTGGCCTCGCGTGCGACGGCTAGAGGATCGCCCGAAATGGCGTAACAGTGGTTGCCGGCTGTCGGACGCCAGTCCTCACGCGCGTCAACCCAAACGATGTCGAAAGGCAAGGGTGAAAGCGCCTGGACAACGGCCCGGCCGACATGGCCAGCCCCGTAGAGGAAGAGCGTTTCATGCCGGTCGTAGGGTTCGACGTCGCATTGCTCTGTTGCCGCCAGGTCCAGGATCACATAGCCGCCACAGCATTGTTGCAGTGTTGGCCCCAGCGGCAGTCGCAGCTCCAGATGCTCCGTGCCCTCGGCCAACATCTCACGCGCGACTTCGATCGCCCGCTTCTCCAAGGCGCCGCCGCCGATGGAACCGGCCTGGCCGTCGGTGCGCACGATCATCGTCGCACCGGCCCCGCGCGGCGCGGAGCCGAGGGTTTCGGCGACCGTCACCTTGATCGCCGTCATTGCGCCTTGGCCTCGGTCAAGGCGCGCAACACCCGCTCAGGTGTCGCTGGTGCGTCCAGGTTCGGCCACCAGCGGTCCGGTCCGGCCCCGGAGATCGCGTGGCAGAGCGCGGAGTGGACGGAGATCGCCAGCATCAAGGGCGGTTCGCCGACTGCCTTGGATTGGTAGAGGTTGCCTTCCTTGTTTTCATTGTCGAACAGGCGGATCGAGAACCGTTCCGGCCGGTCGCCGGCGCAGGGGATCTTGTAGGTCGACGGGGCGTGGGTCTTCAGATTGCCGCGGTCGTCGAAGACCAACTCCTCGCAAGTCAGCCAGCCCATGCCCTGGATGAAGCCGCCTTCGATCTGGCCCAAATCCACCGCCGGGTTCAGCGACCGTCCGACATCGTGCAGAATATCGACCGCGCACACCTCGTACTCGCCCGTCAGCGTGTCGATTTCGACCTCCGAAACCGAGGCGCCATAGCCGAAATAAAGGAATGGCCGCCCCTTGCCGGCCTCCGGGTCCCATTTGATCTTGGGCGTGCGGTAATAGCCGGTCGCGGACAGCGAGACCCGATCGAAATAGGCCAGGCTGACGACCTGGAAGAAGGGCAGGGTCAAATGCCCATCGGTGATCTCGCCATCGGCAAACCGGATGATGTTGGATTTCGACCCGGTGTGCCGGCGGAACATGTCGCTGAGCCGCGCCTTCAAGGTCCGCGCCGCCTCCTGGGCGGCCCGCCCGTTCAGGTCGGTTCCCGCTGATGCGGCGGTGGCGGATGTGTTCGGCACCTTGTCGGTGCGTGTCGCCGTGATCCTGACGCGGTCCAGGGGTAGGCCGAACTCGTCCGCAACGATCTGGGCGACCTTGATGAACAGGCCCTGGCCCATCTCTGTGCCGCCATGGTTCAGATGGATGCTGCCGTCGCGATAGATGTGGATCAGGGCGCCGGCCTGGTTCAGGAAGGTGTTGGTGAACGAGATGCCGAATTTGACCGGGGTCAGCGCGATGCCGCGTTTGGTGAGCTGGCTGTTCTTGTTGAACGCGATGATCTCGGCACGCCGGTCCGGGTAGCTGGCCTCGGCGGCCAGTTGATCGACAAGCGCGGGCGCGACATTGTCTTCGACCGTCATGTCGTAGGGCGTCAGGTTGCGCTCGCCGATGCCGTAGAGGTTGCGCCGGCGGATGGTCAGCGGGTCCTCGCCCAGCTTGGCGGCAATAGCGTCCATCGCCCGCTCGATCACCATCATGCCCTGCGGGCCGCCGAAGCCGCGAAAGGCAGTGTTGGAGACCGTGTGGGTCTTGCACCGATGCGAGGTGATCCGCACCGCCGGCAGGAAGTAGGCGTTGTCGCTATGCGCCATGGCCCGGTCGTTGATCGGCCGCGACAGGTCGTGGGAAAAGCCGCAGCGCGACGCCAGCGTAATGTCGGCCGCCTGGATCAGCCCCTGATCGTCCACGCCGATCGAATACCGGCCCAGAAAGTCATGCCGCTTGCCGGTCGCGATCATGTCGTCGTCGCGATCCAGGCGTAGCTTTACCGGCCGCCGAAGCTTGCTCGCGGCCAGGGCCGCCATCACGGCGAACGGTGCCGCCTGGGTCTCCTTGCCGCCAAAGCCGCCGCCCATGCGCCGGACCTCGACCGTGATCGCGACGATCGGCACATGCAGCGCATGGGCGACCAGCATCTGGACTTCCGACGGGTGCTGGGTCGAGCAATAGATGGTGAGATCGTCGCCTTCCTGCGGCACCGCCAGCGAGACCTGGCCCTCGAGATAGAAATGGTCTTGGCCGCCAATGTGGATCTCGCCCTCGATCCGGTCGGCGGCGCTTGCCAGGACGCTTTCGACATCGCCGCGGGCCATCTTGGTGGGCGGATGCAGTTCGAGCCCCGCTTCAAGGGCCTCGTCCACAGTGTAGATGCCGTCGGCCGCTTCGATTTCGACCTGCGCCAGCCGGGCCGCCATGCGCGCCGCCATCCGGTCTTCGGCGACCACGAGGAACAGCGGTTGACCGGCGAAATCGACGGACCGTTCCGGAAAGACGGGCTCGTCGTGAACGACCGGGCCGACATTGTTCTCGCCTGGCACGTCTTCGGCCGTCAGCACCGCGATGACGCCGGGCGCGGCCCGTACGGGCGCCAGGTCCAGGGCACGAATGGCGCCGGGTCCAGCGGGGCTCAATCCCGGGCATGCATGCAGGGTCGCGGGCGGTTCCGGTATGTCGTCGACATAGCGTGCCAGCCCCGAAACATGGCCTGCCGCGCTGTCATGCGCCAGCGGGCGCCGGACCGAGACGGTCTTGGCCGCGAGGGTCGTGTCGTCAGGCATGGGCCGCCGTCGCGACGTGGTCGCCCTGATGCTGCCAATAGAGTCGCTCCAGCAGATTGCCGGCGACTTCCAGCCGGTACCAGGCCGCGGCGCGATGATCGGTCAGCGGGGCGAAGTCCTCTGCCAGGGCCGATTTTGCCCGCCGAACACTTGCCAATGTCCAGGCCTGGCCGACTAGGGCGGTCGTGGCGTGAGGAGCCAACGCTGGCGTGCCGGCCATGCCGCCAAAGGCCAGCCGTGCGTCGGTGCAAAGGCCGCTGGACCCATCGACCGTTACGGCCAGGGCGGCCAGAACGCTGGAGATGTCCTGGTCGCGCCGCTTGGAGATCTTGTAGACGCCGATCAGCGCGTCGGGGTCGCGCCGGGGCAGCAGCACGGCCTCGACGAACTCGCCGGGCCGCAAATCCTGTTTGCCGTACGCGATGAAGAAATCCTCCAACGCCAACTCGCGCCGCGCATCGCCTCGGCGCAGCCGCAGACGGGCGCCAGCCGCGATCAGGAAGGGCGGGCTGTCGCCGATCGGCGAGCCGTTGGCGATGTTGCCGCCGATGGTGCCGGCATTGCGGACCTGCACGCCGCCCAGGCGGTCGAACATGGCCTCGGCTTCCGGATAATCCGCCAGAATGGCGGGCACGGCGTCGGTGTACGTGGCCGCGCCGCCGATCTCGATCATCGCGTCGGTCACCGTGATCTCGGCCAGGTCGGGGGCCGACTTGACATTCACCAAGTGCGGCAGGTCGCGAAGCTGCTTGGTCGCCCAAAGGCCGACATCTGTGGCGCCGGCCACCAATGTGGCATCGCGATGCTCGCTGAGATAGGTCGCCAATGCGTCGGCGTCCTGCGGGGCAAAGAAGCGACCGCCTGGGCCGTTCACATCGACGGATTCACGGTTCAGCACCCGCAGCAACGGTAGGGCTGTCTCGATTTCCTCTGCAAACCAGCTTGGCTGGTCCGTGCCGGCAACCTCGCGGGCCGCCTGTTGGATCGGGCCATAGCCTGTGCAACGGCAGAGATTTCCGGCCAGCCAGCTATTGATGGTTCTGGTCTCCGCCTCGGCCCCTGCCAGTTGATACGCCGCCAAGGTCATCACGAAGCCCGGGGTGCAAAAGCCGCATTGCGAGCCATGATGGTCGACCATCGCCTGTTGCACGGGGTGCAGCGTGCCGTCCGGACCCGCGAGATCCTCCACCGTGATCAGCCAGGCGCCGTCCAGGGAACCCACGAACAGAATACAGGCGTTCAGCGCCTCGAAGCGGATCGTGCCGTCATCGGCCGGACGGCCAAGGATGACCGTGCAGGCGCCGCAATCCCCCTCGGCACAGCCTTCCTTCGTGCCGGTCAGGTGCAGATCCTCGCGCAGATACTCCAGCACCGTCCGCGTTGGCGCGAAACCGTCCAACGTCGTGACCGCGCCCCGATGCACGAACCGAATCGCTGATCGGGTCATGGGCCGGCCCTAGCTGCCGCGATAGGTGGCATAGCCGTACGGGGACAACAGCAACGGCACGTGATAGTGCTCCTCCTCAGCGTCGATCCGAAACCGGATCACAACGGTCTCCAAGAACGTTCCTGAAGCAAGCGCCGTGCCGAGTCTTTCGAAATAGGCGCCGGCATCGAATTCCAACTGGTACGGGCCCGCCCGCATCTCCGGCCCCGACAGGATCGGCTGGTCCAGCCTGCCGTCATCGTTCGTGGTTGCCTGTGCGACAAGCGCCTGTGTTTCGCCGTCCATACGGTAAAGGCGCACGGCCACGCCGGCGGCCGGACGGCCACGGCTTTGATCCAATATGTGCGTCGTTAATCTGCCCATTTCTTAATCATGTTTCGTCACGGCGACAGCAGCGTGACCGTTCAGTTTGCACATGCATATTCCGCGTGCAATAGCCGCTTTGGCGCTGCAACATGCGCATTATGGCGCAGGTCTTGACGAGGGCGGGGACGGTATGAGCTATCGGCTGACGGATCACAGTCACGGCAAGGAACGCGTTCGGGTCATGCGCGTCGACCGGCGAGAGCAACGCCAGGACGTCAGCGAACTCGACGTGAAGATCACCCTGCGGGGCGAGGCGTTCGGCGTCGCCTTCGATCGGGCCGACAACAGCACGACCGTTGCCACCGACACGATGAAAAACCTGGCCTATGTTGTGGCCGCCGAAACGGGACCCGGACCGGCGCTGGATTACCTCGAGGCGCTCGCCCGACGGTTTTTGGACCTCTATGCCGATATCGAGCAGGTCGCGATCGAGGCGTGGGAGACGGTCTGGCAACGCATGGCCTTGAACGGCGTGGAACACCCCCACGCCTTTGCGCAGGACGGCAATGGCCAGCCCTATCTGCGCCTGGTCAGGGGCCGGGACGGCGACGGCGAGACGGTTGGCGGTGTCGACGGGCGGCGGGTGTTGAAGTCCACCGGTTCGGGCTTCACGAACTTTCTGCGGGACCGCTACACCAGCCTGCCGGAAACGGACGACCGCATTCTCGCCTCCGCGCTCACCGCGCGTTGGCATTATCGCGGCTTGCCCGAGGATGCCGTGGCCGACCGCACGACCATCTTGGCCGTTTTTGACGCCGTCTTTGCCGACACCTACAGCGTGTCGGTGCAGGATACCATGTACCGCATGGGCATCGCCGCCCTCGATGCGGTGCCGACAGTCGACCGGGTCAGCCTGGCGATGCCCAACCTGCATTATCTGCCGACGGATCTCGGCCGCTTTGGTGTCGAGGACAGCACGTTTGTCTTCATTCCGGCAGCCGACCCGCACGGCCAGATCGAGGCGACGATCAGCCGGTGACCGCGACCGACTATCCTCGCGATCTGATCGGCTATGGCCGAACCCCGCCGGACCCGGCCTGGCCCGGTGGCGCCCGGGTCGCGGTGCAGTTCGTGGTCAATTACGAGGAAGGCGGCGAGAACAGCATCCTGCACGGCGATGCCGCGTCTGAGGCGTTTCTGTCGGAAAGCATCGGCGCCGTGCCGGTCCAGGGAGCGCGCAACCTGAACATGGAGTCCATGTACGAATATGGCAGCCGGGCGGGCTTTTGGCGGCTGTGGCGCCTGTTCACCGATCGCGGCCTGCCGGTCACCGTGTTCGGCGTCTCCATGGCCTTGGCGCGCAACCCGGAGGTGGTCGCGGCGATGAAAGAGGCCGATTGGGAAATCGCCACCCATGGCTGGCGCTGGATCGATTATCAGCACATGCCGCCGGACGAGGAATGGCGCCATCTGCAACAGGCGGTCGCCGAACATACGGCCGCCACGGGCGAACGGCCGCTGGGTATCTATACCGGCCGAATCAGCCCGATCAGCCGGGACCTGGCGGCGCGCGAGGGCGGCTTCCTTTATTGCGCCGATTCCTATGCCGACGATCTGCCCTATTGGGAGACGACGCCTCACGGTCCGCTGCTGATCGTGCCGTACACGCTGGATGCGAACGATATGCGGTTCGCCACGGCGCAGGGGTTCAATGCCGGCGATCAGTTCTTCACCTACCTGAAGGACGCCTTCGATACCCTCTATGACGAAGGCGAGACGGCGCCGAAGATGATGTCGGTCGGCCTGCATTGCCGGCTGGTGGGCCGCCCCGGACGGGCCGCGGCTCTGGCGCGTTTTCTCGACTATGTCGCGGCCAAGGATCGGGTCTGGATCTGTCGCCGTCTGGACATCGCCAAACACTGGCGCGAGAGGTTTCCCGATGAGCCCGGTTGATCTCGCCACGCTGAACGCCGTGTCCGTCGATCGATTTGTCGACATGCTGGGACACGTCGCCGAGGACTGCCCGAGCATTGCGCGCATCGCGGCGGACCGCAGGCCCTTTGCCGATCTCGACGAACTGACGGCGGCTTTTGAGCAAGCGCTTGGCGGGGCGGACCGTGGTTTGCAGCTTACAGTCTTGCGTGCGCATCCCGATCTGGCCGGCAAACTGTCGATGGCGGACGCCTCGCGCCGCGAGCAGCGTGGTGCCGGTCTGGATAGCCTGACCGGCGATGAGCTAGGCCAGTTCGAAAGCCTGAATGCCGCTTATCGCAACCGATTTGGCTTCCCGTTCATATTTGCGGTCAGGGGGGCAACAAAGCACCAGATACTCCGCGCGTTCGAAACACGGCTGGACCGCGATTTAGACGTTGAACGTCGGGAGGCGCTGTCTCAGGTCGTTAAGATCATGCGTTGGCGCTTGCTTGACGCCGTCTCACCTTGACTGTTTTTTGGCGCTATCAAAAGAAACAATCTGCAATTATTCGGGGCGCATTGGCATTCTATTTGGGGTCTGCTTGATACGCATCACCGATCCGTCTAGTGTCGGCCAGACGCCACATACGGATTCTGCGCAGTCTGGATCTTGGAAACAGAACTCGCGATAGCGGTGGCGAACACCTTGGTTCGCCTGCGACACATCAAAAACTCGTACCGGTTCAGACGGGCGATGGGGTATCCGCCCCGCTACATCCGACCCGTGACCTACGGCGACAAGATGCAATGGCGAAAGCTGTTCGAGCGCGACCCGCGGTTCGCTGTCTTTTGCGACAAGATGATGCTGCGGGATTATGTGAAGCGCGCAGACCTGCCGTTGAAGATGGCCAAGGTCTATTGGTATGGGCACGACGCAGAGGCGATCCCCTTCGACAGCTTGCCCGAACGCTTCGTTCTGAAGCCCTCGCATCTGAGCGGCCGCTTTTTGCTGTGCGACGACAAGCGGCGGTTCGACATCGATCATGCCAAGACCGAAGCCGCCCGATGGCTGAGGCGGGTCCATGGTCGGGCCGGCCGGGAGTGGGCCTACGCTCAGGTCACCCGTGGGATCATCGCCGAAGAGTATCTTGCCACGCCTGACGAGCTGGTCGTCCCGCCTGAGTACAGGGTCTATTGCTTCTCAGGCCAGCCAAAGTTGGTGCAACTCAGTATCGGCAAACTCACCGATGATGCCGACCTGACCTTCTATGATGCGAACTGGCGACAGCTGCCATGGTGCGCGATTATCCGCAACGAAAGGACGGATGTCGGGCAGCCGCAGCCGAGGCCGCCCTTTTGGGAAGACATGTGTCGGATATCGGCACAAATCAGCAGCGACTTCGGACATATGCGTGTCGACTTCTTCGATGTCATGGGCGAGCTCTATCTCGCCGAGATAACGCCTTATTCGGCATCGGGCGGTCTGATTTGGGTTGGCGCGGAGGCGGACGATGGTGATCGTTCGATTGACCAGGAGTTGGGTGCGCTTTGGCCCACACCCGCGCGCTCGATCTGGCGAGAGCTGATTGATGCCTGGCGCTTTCGATCGGCGCGCAAGGCCGGTGCAGCGTGACGTCCTTTCCGGCCTGGATTCCTGTGGTTTGACGTTCGGTTGTGCTGCGTTGTCGTCGGCGAAAGCTGCTTGAACGCGGCCGCCAACACAACATGGCTCAACCGGACGTCCTGCTGTTCCGCTAGACGCCACCCAACGGCAAACAGCCATGGCGCGGGCTTGATCTATTGCGCGAGACCGCGGCGAAACGCATCCGGCGGCAGGCCGTGTTCCGCCTCGAAGGCGCGGGTGAAATAGGAACGGCTGCGATAGCCGACCATCTCGGCGACGCGCTTGACCGGCAGATCGCTTGAGGACAGCAGTTCGGCCGCGCGTCCCATGCGCACGGTTCGCAGCAGTTCCATCGGCCCGGCGCCGTAGGCGTGTTGGAAGCGCTTGGCGAAGCTGGCCCGGCTCATGCCCGACCGTTCGGCCAGGCTGGCCACGGAATGGATCTGGTCCGGCCGGTCGAGGATCGCCTGCATTGCGGCCCATAGCGGTTCCTCCGAAATGCCCTGCATCCAGCGCAGCGACGGATCGCCGGCGAGGTAGCGCCGACGCAGCAGGATGATGACACTTTGCTGCAACAGGGTCTTGGCCAGCGCCTTGGTGCCGACCGTCGGGCAGGCCAGTTCCTGAACGAGGTCGTCGAGGGCCCGGCGCACGCGGTCGTCCGGCCCCAGATGCTCGATGATCGGACTGCGCAGCAGGTTCAAGGTGCCGCTCAGGCCGCGATAGGAGACATCGATCTGGCCGCAGACGGCGGCCAGCGTCTGGGCGCCGGAACCGACTTCGAAGTGCAGCATGGCGGCGTCCAAGGGCCGGCAGTCGGGCAGGGGATCGCCGCGATCGGCCTCGCCGCGCAGCCCGTGGGGGCAGAATGCCGGCACCAGGACGACGGCGCCTTTCTCGACAGGGATCGGTGCGCCGGAATCGACGATCACCGAGCCTGAGCCGGCGATCACATAGTGCAGGATCGCAAAGGTGCGCCGGCCCAGACCCAGCGTAGACCGGCCGTGAATTTCGCACAGGGCGAAGGGCTCAAGGCTTACTTCCAGCGAATTGAGAACGTCGTCGAACATCGGGCTCGGCTGCCGGGCGGTGAGCGGGCGTGGCCGTCTTATTCCGATCCGTCAGGACACAGGACGCAGACGATAAGGCACAGGCCAAGGCCCATACTAGGACTATCGGAACCGCTGGAGAAGGAGCTTCTCAGATGTCGAACGACCATCCCGCCCACGGCCATCACCATGCCCATTGCGACCACGATCACGGCGTCGGCCGGCGCGACATGTTGCGCGGCGGCGTGGCCGCGACGGTCGCAACCGCGGCCACGGCGGCGGCTGTCGCGGCCGGGTCGCGGCCCGCGCGCGCCGATCTTGCCGCCTACGAAGACCCCGCCGAGCCGGCATTGCCGCAAACCGATGTCGAAGTCACACGGGGTGACACCGCACTGGTCATCACCGATCCACAGATCGACTTCCTCAGCCCCGACGGCGTGACCTGGGGCGTGGTCGGCGAGAGCGTAACGGAGCACAACACGGTCCCGAACATCGGGCGGTTGCTGCGCGCCGCCAAGGACGCCGACATGACCGTGGTGATCTCGCCGCACTACTACTACCCGACCGACCATGGCTGGCGCTTCGAGGGACCGTTGGAGACGTTGATGCATGCGATCGGCATGTTCGACCGTGCCGGCCCGTTGAGCCTGGAGGGCTTCGACAATTCCGGCGCCGATTTCATGCCGGAGTATCGTGATCTGATCATGGATGGCCGCACCATCATCACCAGCCCGCACAAGGTCTACGGACCGCAGGTGAACGATCTGGACCTGCAGTTGCGCAAGAACGGCATCAACAAGGTCATTCTGGCCGGCATGTCCGCCAATCTCTGCGTCCAGGCCCACCTCTACGACCTGCTGGAGCGGGGGTACGAGGTGGCCGTGGTACGCGACGCGACGGCAGGGGCGAAGTTGCCCGAGGGCGACGGCTATCAGGCCGCCCTGATCAACTTCCGCTATGTCGCCAACGGCCTTTGGACCACCGACGACGCCGTGGCCCGCATTCAGGCAGCCGCCTGACGCCGCCCCGATGATGCTCTGACGACGCCGCCCGATCGCCGACGCGGTGGTCGGGCGGTGGCGGGGCGCACGGCACCTTCATTTGGTTAGGCCCGCACTTCTGATCTGAAGGACCGTGTCGCCGCCGGTCTGACCTTTTCGCAAACATCTCGCCGCCGCACAGGACCATCCCCTATGATGCACCCGGCGTACCCCCGCGCCGGTTAAGGCCAGACTTGACCAACAAGCCGGCCATAGCGACGACGATGCGATGCCCGATGATGCCGATGACCGCCCGTTAAGGGTGGATGTTTTGAGGGAGCGGCTTGCGCTTGCCTATCCGTCCCATACCGCCGATGCGCTTGTCGGGCGCATCGCAGATCTGGCAGGCCGCTATAAGGACACCATTCCCGAACGCTCGAACCGCTGGGTCGATCAGACCGATGCGATGCTGATCGCCTACGGGGATTCGATCCTGGATGGCGAACGGCCACCCCTGGCCGTGCTGACGGACGTTCTCGACCGGCACGTGGCGGACGTTGTGCCGGATGTCCATATCCTGCCGTTTTATCCCTATTCCTCCGATGACGGCTTTTCGGTGATCGACTATCGGACTGTGAACGGGCACGTCGGCACGTGGGAGGACGTCGCGATGCTGGCGGAGCGGTTCGGCCTGATGTTCGATGCCGTCATCAATCACATCTCGCGCCAAAGCGCCTGGTTCGAGGGGTTCGTCGCCGACGATCCGGCCTACGCCGACTATTTCATCGTGGCCGACCCCGATCTCGATTACAGCCAAGTCACGCGGCCGCGCGCCCTGCCGTTGCTGACACCGGTGGAGACGGCATCGGGCACGAAACAGGTCTGGACCACATTCAGCGCCGACCAGATCGACCTCAACTACGCCAACCCGGACGTGTTGATCGAGATCCTCGATCTGCTGCTGTTCTATGCCCAACAGGGCGCACGCTTCATCCGCCTCGACGCCATCGGCTTTCTTTGGAAGCAGATCGGCACGACCTGCATGCATCTGCCCCAGACTCACGCGCTGATCCAGGTGATGCGCCAGGTGCTGGATTACGCCGCGCCGGGAACCCTGCTGATCACCGAAACCAACGTGCCGCACCAGGACAACATCAGCTATTTCGGCGATGGCTCGAACGAGGCACACCTGGTCTATCAGTTCCCGTTGCCGCCCTTGACGCTTTACGCCTTTCAGACGGGCAATGCGCGACCGTTGTCTGACTGGGCGGCGTCGTTGGAGCCGACGACGCCGTCGACCACTTACTTCAATTTCCTCGCCTCCCATGACGGCATTGGCCTGCGGCCCGTCGAGGGTATTCTGACGCGCGAGCAGGTTGCGGCGATGGCCGACCGTGTGCGTTCCAGCGGCGGCCTGGTGTCGATGCGTACCCTGCCGGATGGCAGCACGGCGCCGTATGAGTTGAACATCAGCTATGTCGATGCCGTAGCGTCGCCCGACGACACCGACGCTGCGCGAGCTGCCAAGTTCCTGGCGGCACAGACCATCCTGCTCTCGGTCGTTGGCGTGCCCGGCATCTACATCCACAGCCTGCTCGGCTCGCGCAGTGACCATGCCGGGGTTGAACGCACCGGCCAGAACCGCTCCATCAACCGCGAGCGCCTAGGGCTTTCCGAGCTGGAAGCCGAACTGGCGGAGCCGGACAGCCTTCGACACCGCGTGCTCGACGGCTATCGGCGTCTGCTGACCATTCGCCGGCAACGCACCGCCTTTCACCCCAACGCGGCGCAGAGGGTCGCGAGGGTCGATGACAGTGTCTTCAGCATCGTTCGCGAGGCGCCCGACGATCGCGTGTGGGCGGCTATCAACACCTCGGGCAAACCCGTCACCTTGTCCGTCGACCTGACGCAGCTGGGTTTCGCCGCCGGCGAGCATCTCCGCGACCTGATTTCCGGTGGGCTGCATGCCGACAATGCTGGAGTGCTTCGCGTTGAACTGGAGCCCTATCAAGCGCTTTGGGTCACGCGCTAGCGGCCTCTGCCCGCTTGGGCAGGTCGCGCCAGGCCCAGATCAGTGTCGCCGTCGAAATCGCCGCGCTGACCATCAGTACATAGGCCGGCGACAGATCGCCGTGCGTCCGGTGGATCAGATAGCTGGCCGCGACAGGTGCCGTGCCGCCGAACGCAGCCATGCCGATATTGTACGCGACCGAAAAGCCGCTCATGCGAACCGCCGGCGGAAACAAGAGCGCAATGCTGGTGGCGAACAGCCCGCCATAGGGCCCTAAGAGCAGGACGAAGCCGAACTGACCGATGAAAACCAGCACAGGATCGGTATGGTCGACCAGCCAAAACAGGGGCAGTGCCAGGACGAAGCCGGCGATAGTGATCGGCAGTAAGATACGCCCGAAACCAAATCGGTCACCGGCGATGCCGCCCACCACCGTCAAGATCGCGAACAAGACTATGTTGATCGTGTTGACCGTAAGGGCATCGGCGGCCGGATCGCCCACAATGACGGTGATGTAGGTCGTCAGATAGGTGAAGGCCATATAGAAGCCGCCTGCCGAAAATGCAGTGATGCCAATGCCCTGTATCATTTGCTTGCGATGATCAACGAGCGCCTTGCGCAAAGGGCCCTTGGACCATTGCACGGCCTTCCCAGACGGCTGATAGCCTTCCTTCAGGCCGTACCGGCGAATGACATAGCCGCACACGGCGATGACCGAGCCGAAGAGGAACGGCACCCGCCAGCCCCACTCGGCCACCTGATCGGCGGTCAGCAAACCAGTGACCAGCGAACCAGCGCCCGAGCCGAGCAAGAAGCCGGCGCCGAGCCCGAAATAGGCCCAACTGCCGGCCTTGCCGCGGGTCCGAGACGCCGCACCTTCGACCATGAAGGTCACCGATCCGGTCAACTCGCCGCCGACCGACAGCCCCTGCAGCAGTCTGAGAACGATCAGGATGATGGGGGCTGCGATGCCGATCTGCGCATAGGTCGGAAGCAGGCCGATCAACGTGGTGGGCACGGCCATCGTCAGCACCGAGACGACCAGAACAAAGCGCCTGCCGACACGGTCGCCTAGATTGCCAAACACGATCGACCCGATGGGCCGAGCCACAAAGCCAAGGGCGAACACGCCAAACGCAGCGATGATGGAAACGGCGCGACTGTCGGCCGGAAAGAAATGCGTGCCGATTGTCGCGGCGAAATAGCCATAGATGGCAAAATCGTACCACTCCAATGCGTTGCCGATCATGCCTGCCAGGCGAACACGGCGTTGGGACACCGCCATATCGGGGGCCTCTTCGATCTACGGTCTCTTCGACGACCCAGGCTATCGGAGAATCGTCGGTTACAGAAGAATGGAGACGGACACGTTTCCGGATCGCGATCCCTTTGAGCAAGGTGTCCTCGGCGCCGGGCGCGCGCTTTGCCAGATAGCGGCGCGGCGCCATACGAGTTGAACATCGGCTATGTCGATGCCGTGGCGTCGCGCGAAGGTCGCATGTCGGCGCTCGCGAACGATCGCGATAACAGCCTGTGCTCGTCCTTATGGTCGGTGACCACGAACGAGCCATCGAATGTGAGGGTCAGTCGCGCGTCGATACCGCATCTTATGGTTGATCAATTCTCAATTATTCATATAATATGTGCGTTCCGGCTGCATTATAAGGTCGTCGTTGTCATGAGGTTCGCTTCAGCGAAAGTCTTGGCGGTTGCGGTGTCCATGGCTTGCTCGTCCGCCCAGGCGCAGACGCAGGAACTGCCGGCTGGCTGGCAACCGGCGATGCTCATCCTTCAAGCCGACACGATGACGGCCAGCCCGACGGGCGAGGGCCAGGTCATCACCCTGGAGAACGTCCATCCGCTTGTTTCGATAGTCTCTCGACTGCACGAGTCGCGCCACTTTGACTCCGCGGCGATAGGCGGCTTTGCCGAGCACTACAACACCTGCAATGACATGAAGCATACCAACGATTGGTGGCATGAGGATGGCGCAAACGCCCGCCTGATCTATGCCGCCGGGCCGGACAATGGCGAGGCCGCCCACATTCGCCGGCACCTGCCGCTGGTCACCAATCCCAACGCCCTGAACGCCACGCGGCTGGCGGCAATTGGGGCCGGCAGTGTCGCCCTCTTCATCGACGAGGCTGACTTCGATCCTTCCGGGCAAAGCCTGATCTTTCAGGTGTTCGGTCCCGCGCACATGGTTGAAGGCGTCTACGAGGACGTGACCCTGCTCGCCGAATGCCTGGATGTCATGTCCGGCATCTACTGACTGTTTGCCGCGATCGCATTGCCCTTGCGGCCCCGGTGCTTGGATCGCATAGCCGCACGGGCGGTCCGACGAATCTCAACAGAGCGAGCGAGGTAATTGGCTGGGGGACCTGGATTCGAACCAGGGTTGACGGAGTCAGAGTCCGAAAAGTCGTGCTGTAACGTGTTGATGCAAATCGGAAATGATCATTATTGCGCAGACCGTGTGCCGGTTTTTGTGCCGGCGTTCTGGCCCTGCTGAAGGTGCTCAAGCTCTAGGAAGGCATACGACTTTTCCGTGGTCCTGATGCTCTCGTGTCCTAACCAGTCGCGAACATGCGACATCGCCTTGCCGTGATCCTGAAGCAATCGGCAACCGCAGGTACGGCGCAGATCATGCCAAACTGCAGGTTTGAGGCCGGCCCGTTTCATGGCGCCGGTAAAGCTCCGGCTCAGATGAACGAACCGCCGACCGTCTGGGTGATGGATCACGTACGGGCTGCGAATGTGCCGTGGCAGATGTGCCAGGATTTGTGCCGACCGGGGCAGCAGAGGCACGTCGCGTGGCTTGCCATTCTTCGTGTCGGTTGTGGTGCTGACGATGGCCCTGGCAAGGTCGACCTGATGCCATTTCAGCGAGAACAGTTCTTCCCGCCGCAGGCCAGTATCGATCGCGAGTTGGACAGCGATGGCGAGGGTGCCACCCGCTTCTGCCAGTAGGCGCGCCTCTTCATCCCTGGTCAGATACCGACGGCCCGGCGATCCTTCCTTGAGGCCCTTCTTGCGCCGCCTGCGCAGGTAGCGTGGCACCGGATTGCCTTCGAACCACCCCCAATCCTCCGCCTCGGTAAACATGCTCGACAGGCAGGCGAGGTCGCGACGAATGGAACTGCTGCTTATGGGGCGTGTCGGCTTATGCGCCGTCTGGCCATCCGGCAAGCGGACACCTCTCCGTCGCCGCCATGTCTCGAACTCGGACAGCTTCGCGCTGGTGATTTCGTCGAGATACAGGCCCTCCAACGTCTCGGCGAGCACATCGATAGAGAGCTGGTATCGTTTGGCGGACGATGGTTTGAGGGTCGGGAGATAGTCTTCCTCAAAGCGCAGCGCCATGTCGTCGAACGTGCGCCGCGGCCTTTCGCCGTAGGCTATCGCATCGAGTTCATCGACCCATTTCTTGAGGCGTTTTTCCGCAACGCCGCGAGCCGTTGTTTTAAGGGACTGCCTGAGTTCCTTGCCTTGACGCTGGACACGTCCCCACCACGTTCGCCCGCGTCGGTAGATGGTTGCCATGGCACCGGTCTCCCGTTTTGAAACCAACCCCAAAACTGGCCTTCGTCGAATAGCCAGGCGCTGTTGGGGCCGGACGGTTGGAAAGCGCCCGGTATCCCACCCTTGGCAGCCATGCCGGTCAACCACCTTGCCGAACGGCCAGTGATACGAGCCAGATGGCTGGCTGAAACGTAGCGCTGTGATGTGGCCCGACGCGCCATCCCGTCACCGCTCAGCCGGCCGCCGTGGCGGGGCGTCGGCCTCGCTTCTTGCCTCCTTGATCTCAGCGAGCAGAGCGTCGGATGACATGGCCACCATTCGCTGTAGACGATTCAGCCGTTGCTTGTGGTTTAGCGCAGGCCATGCGTCGCAAGCCCCGATCAAGTGATCTCTCAAGTCTCTGAGATGCTTGGCTGTTCCTTCCATCCCCTCACTCCTTCCCGCTGTCGCGCGCCTCGGCGCGGGTGTTCCACTCCAGAATTGCCCAAGCAAGATGCAGATCGGCCGGCATCCCGAATCCGCGCACGGACAGCCCGCAACTCTGGCATTCGACCATGTCATGATCTTTTGAAACGTCCGTTGAGCCGCACCGACAAGCCCGCAAATCAGCGGCCATCATGTTGAGCAGCTTCCGCGCCCGGACGACCGGCTCCATGTCGCGGTCGTAGCGGTGTATCAAGCCAGGATGGCACTTTCGGTCGCCGTATCGATACTGATCTTCAATGCGGTCTTGCAGATCATCCGCCATCCGTTTGAGTAAATCAGGCGGACACGGCAGCAGCTTCGGCTCAGCCATCGCGCTCTCCGTCGTCTGGGCTGTCTTCAGTGGAAATGCCGGTGTCGAGGCCGTGCTCTTGTCGATACCGCGAGATCGCCTCTATACGCTCGACGATGTCGTTGCAGGAGTCATGGATCTCTTGATACTCGCGGCCTAGGTGCGAGCTTCCCGCAATCCAATCCCTGACAGACTTGGCTTCCGCATGTAACCTCGGCAACGAAGCCGATGGGCGCTTCTCACGATCAGCCATCGCGCGCCTCGCGGTCACGGGTGGCGATGAGGGCGTCGACGAACGCTTGGCATAGGGCGAGGGCCGGATCTCCGTACTCCTTGGCAAACCACTTTCTGCCGACCTGAGCCCACCCGTTTGAATGCAGCCGCCAGCTGAAGTGATATCCCTCGACGAGGGCCGCCGCATCATCGATCGAGCGGGTGTAGACCCTCCCCGCATTGTTCGGATTTCTATCCAAAGCTCGCAGCCATGCCTCAACATCCGATGTTGGAATCATGGGCGACTGGCGATCGCGGAGATGTTCGGCTAGTTGCGGCCAACTCTCGGGGTTGCGCAGCGCTTTCAGATCCGGCGCGTCAGTCGTGCTCATAGATAAACCCCGCTGTCTAGCTGATCGAGTAGATGGATCACCTCGTCACCCTTGCCTTCGCTGATCAGGTCCATGGGGCGGCGGTGGTCCAATAGCGGCTGCGTCGAGTACAGAAACTCTTCGGCTTCATGCGCGTGGTAGAGGGCACTCAGACGCTCGCGAACATCGGCAAGCGTGCACCGAGGGCAGCGCGAGCCGGGCGCCGGCGTGCGGGCGGTCATGGGACTTGTGCAGCCTTGGTAAGCAGGAACTTAGCCAGTTCCCGTGCGGTCGATCGATCCAACCCAATCGAGTGGACCGGCTTGCCAAAGTCGACCACGACCTTGCCGTCAACAATCCCAATCCGGTAACGAAACTCGCCCTCATCATGTGGCCCAAGCTTTCCCTGAGGGAACTTGCCAGTTGGGCCAAGCATGTCGCGCATCTTGTCAAATTCTTCGGGCGGCTCGTCGTGAAACGGCCCACGTGAACTATGGTGTGGCATTGTCTTTTCCTTCCATCGCCCTTAGCGCCGCGCGGCCGGCGGGGGTGAATAGGCTTGGCTGGTCAACGGTCTCTTGAATGCGTCTGCAGGCGATGTCGAAAAAGCCGGGGTCAATCTCAATTCCGATGAACCGGCGACCCATCTTGACGCAGCTGACGCCGGTCGTTCCGCTACCCATGAACGGGTCAAGAACCAATTCGTCATCGTCGCTACACCAATGAACCAGCCAATCGAAGTGCTGTTGAGCGCGCGACATAGGATGATCGTTCGCGGATCTCCCGCCGGGCTGAACTCTTGGACCGCGACCGGGCACAACGCGGCGCCCATCTGCCCATTTGATCGGGTCGCCAAACCAGTACGCGGTCTCGTCGCCACCAAGCACGCGGCCAAGATAACCTGGCATGACGTAGGGCAACTGCATTGAGCGGAAGAACTTGCCCTTCACGGTTTGCAGGAAGCGGGGATCGCTGTCGCAGCGCATCACCACGATTGTCCGCTTGGTTTCGGGCATCGACGCGCAGGCATCGGACCAAAGCGCCCACGGATCATTGGAGCCGGCCACCGAGTTCGCGGGCGCATTGGGCCAGACCGGATCGGTCAGGATCGTATCGACCGACGGCAAGCCGGGCATGACCTGCAGGGCATCTGCACAGATCAGCCGACACGGGCCAATCGTGACATCCCGCGCACTCGGCGGCAGCGGCGCGGGCGGCGTCGGCGGGGTGGTCATGGGGCGTTCTCCGCTTTGAGGATCGCGTAGCCGATCGCTTGCGCCTTCTGAGGCATGAATGCGTTCCCAAGGCTCACAATTCGCTCCATCCGATCGGGAAGCCCATCATCCATTCGCAGAGTTCCGGACTGATCCGCTCGCCAAAGGTCTCGGGAAGAGGCAGGCCACGGGAGCGCAGCAATCTGGGGTGATCCGGCCGGCCAGGCGACCTCCAATCCCTTGACGTGACGGTTGGCAACAAAGACGACACGCCTTCGCGCATGAGGCGCACCAAGATCCGCAGCCGACAGTTCGTGTCGGGAAACTCGGTAGCCAGTCCCCGCCAGACCACCAGCGATTTCACTGGCCCATGCATTGACGCCTGTTGGATTTTCGACAACGACCCAAGCTGGCCGGATGGCGCGCACAAGTCGCAGATACTCCCACCATAGGCCGCTTTCCTGGCCATCAAGACCCGTGCGCTTTCCGTGGATCGCAGCGGCGACACTTGTCTGTTTGCATGGGAACCCGCCCGTGACGATGTCCACAGGTCCAATTGCTGCTGGGTCAAGGGTTCGGACATCGTCATAGATCGGCACACCCGGCCAGTGTTTCGCCAACACGCGCTGGCAATAGGGGTCGATCTCGCAGAAGCCTACTGTCTGGAAACCGCCCGTGCGTTCCAAACCAAGCGCGAACCCGCCGATGCCAGAAAACAGATCGAGGTGACGAAGCATTCACTTCTGCCCCTCCCCATGGTCCTTGAGCCACGCGCGGGCTCGGGCTATGTCTTCCTTTGCAATCGGCTTTTCGGTGCCGTCCTCGTACCAGACCTTGCCGGCCACCAACGGACCGCCGTGGTTGCCGTGTGTCGGGAAATCGAAGCTGCGCACCACCTCCCGCGCATCCGCGAGGGCCGCGTCCTGGGCGGCGATGCGAATACGCAACCTGCACATTTCCTCGTTGTCAGATGCCTCTTTGGCGGCCAAATCGACGCCGAGTTGTCGAAGCCTCTGAATCAGGTCGTCAATCTCGTCACTCACGCCCCACCCCCATCGCCCTCCGCCCCGGCATCGGCGGCGAGGGCCTGTAGATGATCGGCAATCCCCATTGGGATGCGATCGAACCCAGCCGCGTCCAGATCAGGGCTGCTTGAGGCGATCTCGGCTGCGGCTGCCTTCAGCCAACTGACATCGCTAATGATTTGGGCGGGCGTTGGAACGCTCAGCTTCGGCGCGGCGGGCTTGGGTGGGGTGGTCGCCCGCTCCATCTGGCGCAGCGCGCGTTCGGCTTCCGGCTTGTCCGTCATCAGGTGGCGGGGGGCGGGCTTGTAGACGTCGGGCTTCTTGGTGGTCATGACGTGGCGTCACCTTTTGTCAGCGCGCCAACCCATTCGTCGAAGGATGTCTTTTGCTTCTCTGTCAGCCGCGCATACGGGTCTTTGAATGACGGCGAGTTGCGATAGACCTCAAACCCCTTGGCGCCGATGCTGCTGTGGGTTTTCTGAACCTGATCCAGGAAGTACTGGAACTCGTCTGTTGTCATCTGGCCGCTTGGTTTGTCGCTTGCGCTGGCCTCGTTCTCGACGGGCTCGGCCGGGATAGGATCAGGTAGCTTCTTCGCCTTGCGGGCGGCCGGCTTCTTCGCGGCCTTCGCCTGGGCCTCGATCTGCGCCGCGACCTCTTCTGTCTGGTCGACCTGGAACTCATCCTCGACGGTCGTTTCGCCTCGCTTGAGCGACGTGAAGGTGACGCGCAGCACGCCAAGATCTAGCCCTGTGAGCGCGTCCGCCTTCCGGCCGACCTTGTGCTCAATCTGAGCCTTGGTGACACCGAGCGACGCGAAAGCTTCCAGCAGTTTTGCCCGACGCTCGTTGAGGGGCACATCGCCGCCGTGTTCGAGCGTGCGCATGCAGAGCGTCTTTGCCTCTTCGACGAACGCCTTGGGTAGCACGCGCAGGATGCACTCGCGGAGCCGGCGCGCCGCGTTGTTGGCGTTGTTCTCGTAGATGTCCCGCAGGTCGACCAGCGGAACGGCGCCGCCCCGCTTGTCGCGCTTGTGAGGGACAATGAACGTCGTGGTGACCCGGTTGTTGGTTTCTTGATCCCAGGCGTACGACGCCATCTCCGACGCGCCGCTGGCGTCATCGCGACGCATCTCGCTGACGCCGTATTCGATGTTGCCCCAGCACCGCGCGAGTTCGGTCGCCAGATGGATGCTCGGGCCGGTCACCGTCGACCCGCCGCGCGAGTACTTGAAGAACGCGTTGTCTGCCAATTGAAACTGACCGCACGCATCCCGCATCCGCTCGATCGCCCGCAGTTCATCGCGCGGGTTCTGCATCGCGACCAGCAAGGCGCCTTGCACCTGCGCGATGGCCCGCGACTGTTCGACTTTGGTGGCCTCGCTGGACGGAGGCCGATGATGGCCGTTGGCCTGTGCCGCCAAGGCTTGTTGCGTCTCTTGAGCGTTCATTCCGCTGCCTCCAAGGGCTTCTGTGCGTCGTAGGAGAGTTGAAACAGGCCGCGTTCGTCGGCGTCTTCACGCTGCCGACGGCCCCATTTGGTCAGGCCCAGCTTTGAGGCGGTGTCGGTATAACCGGGCCAATGATTGTTGCGGAGGCATCGCGCGAACACCTCACAGGCGCGCCAGTTTTCCAGGTTGCCCCAACCGATATCCTCGTCATCAATGACAACCGGTCGGCAGAGGTAGGGCGGGTCTTTCTCTTGAAAGACCAGCACGAACCCGGCGTTTTCGATTTGGCCAAGAGCGCTCGCGGCCTCGCGGTACCAAGCGGCGTTCATGTGGTAGCCGTAGCGCGTGATGGCGGCCCTCAGATCGGCATCGGCGGCACTCGCGCAGGTCTTGTAGTCACCGATAATGCGGCCATCGTTCGGCAAGGCGTCGAACCGGACGCGGCGCCAGATGCCCCAACGCTCGTCGATCCAAAAGCCGCTGACCTCGGTTCGACAGTTGGCGAAGCACTTACGCGCGATCGGGTGCGCATCCAGCGCTTCCGCCATCGCCTTGATCATCTCGAATTGCTCGAATCTGAGGCTCGTCTTGCCGGCCTCGGCGATCTCGGCGAGACGAGCCTGCCCCACCTTGGTGCGCCCGTTGTGATCTTCCGGCAGAACGACGTGCCGCTCTGCCCATGCCTCTCGTTCCAGCAACCACTCGTGAGCGCACCGCCCAATATGCAGCGCCTCGGTATCGGCCTTGGGGTTGTTGCGCTCATACCAAAACTTGGCCGGGCACGTCGCAAGCAGGCGTCGCGCGCCAGACGAAGACAGCGCAGGCTCTGGCGTCAGCAGGTCGCCGTGATAGTCGGCGGCGGGGATGCCGTCGTAGGCGCCGAGCTCGGTGATCTTCATTACGCCAGCCCTTCGTCGCGGGCGGCGTTCAATTCAGCCATCATGGCGTCGGACCCGCCGCGGTCGGGGTGTCGCTCTTTTGCAAGGCGGTTGTAGGCCGCGCGGACAGCCTCATAGCTGGCGCCCGGATCGACCTGCAGCACTTCCCACCAATTGCGCTTGGCGCCGGGCTCTGGCAGGGCCAAGAACGCCTGGAACATCTCGCGGGCAGTACCGACGCCATAGCGTTCGATCGCCCGCGTGGCGTCGATATGGGCTGCGATGGCGGCGATGTTTTGCGCGACTTCGGTGTAGGTATCGCAGGCCAACACGATCTCTTCACCGTGAAGGACAAAGTAGACCGCAACGCCTGGATCATCAGGCTTGCGCGCGCCGGACCGGGGGCGGCCGTCAAGGCGGGTCTCGACGTCGGTCGTGACGTTGGGATACCGGCCGCCAAGGCGCTCAACCTCGTCGTCGAGGCGATCCAGAGCTTGCGAGATCGTCACCGATTCTGTCTGCGACCACGACCGGCCGTGCGGGATGTGGCGCGTTGCGAACCGCCCGTACTTGCGCTGACCGGCTGGCGTGCGCGGCCGGTTGGCTGGCCAGCGGAGTCCGCGTTCGCTCATGACGTCACCGCCAGCGACCATGCGGCTGGATCGGCCGCCGCGAATACCACGTTCACGCCGATGTAGAGGATGGCCAGCAGCATGATCAGCGCGATCATGTCGCGGATGAAGCGGGGGCGGTTCATCACAGATAGGCGTCCGCTTCGAGCCGATCGAGAATCTGGCGGACCGGCTGCGGGCTGCCCGCGTTGATGAGGTCGATAGGCCGTTGTCCGCTCAGTTGTGGGTGCGGCCGCGAGAGCCAGCGGTCAACGTCTGCCGGCCAATAGAAAAAGGCCAGCCGCTTTCGGATTTCGTCGAGGTCGGTCATGAGCCTCACTCCGCCGCCATCGGCAGGAAGCGCCGCTCAGCCCGCCACTCATCAGCGAGCGCCCGGGCGTCGTCTTCCATGTTCGTGATCGTGCAGCCGAGCGTGGTGATCACGGCCGTGTAGCAGTAGCTCGTCCACCGGCTCGGGCTCTCGGCCAGATCCTCCAGCGCCTCGTACTCGTCCTGGAACTGGCCGCTCATGATTGGCTCGCCATCGTCGGCGCGGTAGACGTGGTGGTAGAGGGCGACGGCGGTCATTGGGTGGCGCCCGCCAGGGAATGACCAACCCGTCCGGGGTAGCCCACACCCCGCCTGCGGGCGTCAAACACGGCCAAGTCAATCATGTCATGCAGGGTCGACCAGACGTCATTGCCGGTCTGATTGGGCGTCCGATACTCTTTGTATTGGCCGCAACGAACCAAGCAATCCCAACCGTCGACAGGATGGGGATGATAGTCTGCGCGGGCAGTAACCATCAGCCCGTCGATGCTCTGCTCCAACCGAATGAAGTTCTTGCCCATCTCTCTCCACCCCTGCCGCCGACCCCACCGCTAAGGGGTCTTTACCGGCGAGGCCGGCGGCTACGCCCTTCGTTGAACGGGCGCCTCCGGGCCCGGCACCGAACAGCGACGTCAGAGACCGGGCCGGAGGCGATCAGGCGTTTGGCCTGATGGGGAGAGAGTGCGGTAAATGAACATAATGGTCAAGCAAAATTTGCATTTAATGAACATCTCGGCGGTCTCGCCCACCACCCGCCCAAAAGAAAACCCCGCCGGGGCGGGGTGGTGGCTAGCATACAAGGTTGAGGGTTGGCCTAGGCTGGCTCGCCTCCCGGCAGCACTAAATTCATGGATCCTTGGGCATGGTCTTGTGGCTCCCGTATGAGCAGAAGAGGGCTGCCAACTGTGCCGCTTTTGGAAAGCAGCCGTTCATCAAACGTTTCGAGCGCATCCACCCTTAAGTGCAGAGCGGTGGCAACGTGTAGCGCGTCCTTTGGTTTGATTGAATGGTCCCAAACAAGGTCCTGAGCATCCTCAGCGATTTTTCTCGTGACATTGTGGACACGCATGATCGAGCGCCGAAAAAACCGCCGAAGCACATCCGCTTTCTCCTTGCGGAGTTTGGGCGCGTTCCTCATCCAAAGCACTTCAGCAATAGTGAGGGCCGACGTTACAATCAGCACATCGCCAAGCTCAGCTCGATCTATAACGGCGCCGCACTTGCCGACTTTTTCGGGTTCAGCCTGAAAAAATCCCAAAAAGCAATCACTGTCCCAGTATATTTTTTCGACCGTCACGCAGACACCATGATTCCGCGGACATCGTCAGGGGTCGGCAACTCGTCATCTTCCGGGAGAAGGCCAATGTTATCGGCTTCTATGCTTATTGGCGTGCCGTTCTTGCGATAGTGAATGCGGCCATCTATCTCGACCCTGCGGCGAAAACTACTAAGCACCTTGTCAATCAGCTTTTCCGGAACAACGCAGCTAATCGGCCGGGAATACAGGAAGTCCTTAACCCTTATTTTTAGGGCTCCTCTAGCGTCAAGAATTGCCTCTAGCCTGCCCTCAATAGTGCCGTAGTCGTAGTAATCGCTTTCCCAGTCTTCGCGGATGGTTTTTGCGATAGCCCCTTTTATACTGACGGCCCTACGTTCCACCCACAGCCTAACGCCCTCACCGTCTCGCTTCTTTTCAGCCAAGTCAGACAGGCTTTTCAGGTGTCCGATGGCCTTCTCAGTGAGGCCGGCGCCTTGAATATCGCCTTTAGCCAAAGACAATGGGCCGTGCATGGCCTTTGCATATATCATGGCGAGGCGAGACGTTGGGGCCGCTGCGTTTGGCTCCACACCGATGAGTGCGCTGCCCTCCTTCACGCGCACCGTCCAGCTTATCTCGGAGCCGTCGCCCCGTTGGGCCTCTGTGATTTCAGAAACATAGCCAAAGAAACTCCGGACAGCGCCAACAAACTCGTCGGGGGCGAGTTCGTCTCCGAGATCAATGGTGAGGTCAGTCGGTATCTGATCCGGCTTAGCCATCCAAATCTTTCCTTTCAGGAAAGATTCTACTCTCGTCGTAACGAGGTGTACACACCCGGTCGACCCCTCACACCTCCCTCGCCACGATGCAGACGACGCGGGCGACGCTGGGCCGCCCGCGCCCGTTTAAGCAGCCAAGACAACGCATGTATGCGGCCGAAGGCTGGAACCGGCAGAATCCTCGCCTCTGCGCGGAAGGTTCACCCCCTCTTCGCTGAACAATTCGCGAGAAAACGCCCACGCTTCCCAGAAGGGCTCGCTGTCAAATTCGTCAGCGTCATGCACCAACGCCCGCCCGCAGGCCGCTACTGTGTCCTGAGTATAACCCGCCATCGCCAAGTGTTCGTGCCAAGCCATGTCGGCTAAGTAGGGCGGGGCAATCATCCGGCCTGGATGCTGCCCAGCGAACGCGACAAACATCTTGTAGAGACGGCCGGCTAGCCGCGCCTCTTCGTCGGAGTGACCGGCCTCAACGAGCCGCGTTTCGATTTCCTTGATTGGTAGAGCCATCCTTTACCCCTTCACGAAATTGCAAAACTAGTTTATACATTAGAAGTGTATTACATTTTCTATCTATGCGCTAGCCCCCAGAGATAGAGCGCAGGTGGCTTTCCTAGGGTGTCATCGTGGCGGGAATCTACTTTGAAAAGATAAGGAGTTGGACAAGCCATGGCTTCGAGGTGATGGCGACCACGAAAGCAGGCAGGATAGTTTACACGAATTCCATACTCGACGAGTACTTCGAAGAGAACTTCACATATCAACCAAAGTGGTATCAGGAGTACATGGAGCAATCCCTTAGCTTATCCCTTGTCAACATAAACATGAATATCAGCCACTCGGATTACATCAACCGAGCCATAATGCTTCGGCGGACAACTCAGCCATCTTCCTATCAGGCACGTTTCTACAACAATGGCCGCGTGTTGTTTGCGGCCCACGAGGTCGTTGATGAAGACCACATCGTTACGGTCAGAGAGTGGAAGGCAGAGAGTTCTGAAGAGGTGGGGAAGCTGGTCGACCTCAAGCACGCGCTGGTGTTTGGCGAGGTGCCGACCGCAATAGTCAAGAGCAACGGATCGATCGTGTGCGCAAACGCGGCTGTCGATGACCTCTTGTCGCAATCACCTGACGTGGTGAGCTACGGCGAGTTCGGGATCACCGGCCCGGGCCAGCCGTCGCGATCATTCCTGTTGGAAACGATCCGGGCCGCAGTCGAGAACGGCAGCGCTCTGAATTCAACCGTGACCTTGGAAATGGGCGACTCGCGGCAGCGCCGTGTTCAGGTCCAGGCTGAGCCGATCCGGCTGCCGAGCGCGCTCACAGACGAAGTTCTCGCTGTTGTGCGTTTCTTCGATCCGACCATGAGGTATTCGCCCGTTGTGGCCTACGGCGCAAAGTTCGGCACCGACACAGACCAATCTGAAGCGTTACTCGGCATCATGAAGGGGTACGCGGAGGGCGACCTTGCACGAGTCATGCCGATCTCGCGCGGAGCGATTAGGGCGGCTGTGATGCGGGTCCAGATGGCTACTGGCGCGCGCTCGTTGACAGAGGTGCAGGCTGAGCTGAAGAAGTTCGCGCCTTTTGCGGGGTTGCAGTGAGGCTCTAACGCAGTTTCGATTCCGGCATAGCCCCGGACTCCGTTACGCCGGCCTCGGTAGTGGAGCGAGCGGCCGGGCGCTCGGCCAAGGCTTCGAGTAACGCCAAAGCAACAGCGAAATCCCGTTCATCAAGGCGGTCGATGAGGCTTCTGGCGAGCGCTCGTTTCGGCGGCGGTCGGGTCAGCAAGTCGGTTGTTGTTGTCTTGTAGATGTCAGCGAAAGCATCCAATAGTTCAGGCGTCAGTTCGCCAACGCCCCGTTCGATATTGGAGATCTGTTGGGTAGACAGGCCCAAGAGCATCGAGATATTGGCCTGACGCAAGCCTCTGAAGTCTCGCCAATCCTTCAGGAAGTTGGGCTTGCTTAGTGGCGTTGCAGCCACGTCGGGGCCGCCATCAGAAGCACCGACGGGCCCCTCAAGAGGATTCTTCGTCAGCAGATCGCCGGCGGCGCATTGAAAGACGCGCGCAAAGCACTCTAGTTTCTGCTGGGTGTAGGCGACTGCGCCGCGCTCAATTCGTGAGATCGTGGCATGAGACGAGTCGCATCGCGCGGCCACGTCTTTGAGCGTGAGGCCGCGGTACTTTCTCCATTGGCGAATGAAATGCTTGGGCTTGGCCATCATGCCCCCAGAGGATTTGTGCATGTTATGCACTTTTGAGGGCTAAACCGAAAGCGAGAAGGTCCGAAAAAACCGGTTGCCTAGAGTGTGCATTTCCCGTACTTTCCGGGCTCATGACGCTTTCAGACTACATGGCCGCCAATAATCTGCGCGATTGGCAGATGGCCGAAATGCTTGGCGTTAGCCGACCGCAGGTAAGTCGCTACCGATCGGGCAAATCATACCCTCCGAAAGAGGTCGCCGAAGTTCTCGTCCGCGTAACCAACGGCGCTGTCACAGCAAATGACTTCTTGGAGATGCCGGCCCCCGACGAGCGAGGCGCGGCGTGAGCGGGGAGGTTTGCTTTGAATGCGGCGCTGACGTTGGCGCGCCTAACGAGACCGATGGCATTGGCGCCCGGCCAGTCACGGAACGACCAACCGCATCCGATTACGCGGCAATAGACCGTGAATTCGTCGAGCTTGGTATGCAGCGCCCCTGCATCAACTGCATCCATTACGATGACCAGCCCCGCTCGGGTCGATCCGTCGACACCTGCATGAACCGCGCTGTGCGCTGGCATATCCCGAAGGGCCAGCCAACCATCGACAATGCATTGTGCGATGAGGCGCGATCTCGCAACGGGCGGTGCGGAGAGGCCGGCGTGTTTTGGGAGCCCAAGCCGTGATGTATCCACCGAATTGCGTGACGTGCGGACAATTTGTGAACCCGACCAAGCCCGGAACATCCGGTCGCATGCACATCCCGCAAGACTACTGGAACGGCCCGGAAGGCGAGCAGTATCGCTGCGCGCGCTGCACAAACAGTGTCGGGCCAATCCCAGCGTCTCATGGCGCCCGTCCTGACACAGCATGGGTTGTCACCCCGTGACCCGCCAGCACACGTCGAACGACAACGCCGATGGGCTGGGGGCCGCGACGTGCTGACCGCGAAGCAAGCGAAACTGCTTCATCTGCTGGACGATCACATTGGCCAGACCGGCGTCGCGCCGTCGTTTGACGAGATGGCCGAAGCCATGGGGCTGGCGGCGAAATCTGGCATCGATCGCCTGATCCTTGGCTTGGAAGATCGCGGCTACATCCGCCGCATTCCGGGCAAGGCCCGCGCGATCGAGGTTCTGCGGACCGGTCAAGGCCAGATCCGCGTTGATGCCGACACATGGTCATCCGTCAAGGCCGCCCTGAACGAAGGGCAGGCGCTCGGCAGTGACCTGTGCCGGCAAGTGAGTTCCCGAATTGGAGGTGATCCGTCGCATGCCGAACACTAAGGATGCCCCCGTCAACATTGACAGCGGGAAGATCACGGCGATCACGTCGGACCTGCTCTCCGAGATCGTGAGTGATGCGTTTCGCCGGCACGTGGGCCTGGGTAAGCCCTGGTCGATCCGCTCGCTTGCGGAAGTCACCGGCCTCGATGTCCGCACGCTCGAAGGCTACCGGAACGGCAAGGTGCCGCTGGGCGAAAAGCTCTGGCGGATCATGGCCGCGCTCGGGCCGGCGTTCACGTCAGAGATCCTCAGCCCCGCTGGGCAGGGCGCGCATGCCGTCGAGGGCGAGGGCATCGACGGCTACAAGTTCAACGCGCAGGTCGGGGCCATGTCGGCCACGCTCGGTGAGGCGCTGGAAGACGGCCAGATCGATGCGACCGAACATCGGGCCATGGTTCCACATGTCAGGGCGCTGAAGATCGCCTGCTGCCGATACCTCACCGAGCACTCCGGGCCGAAGGCGGTGGCGTCATGACCGCGTCCGATCAGGTTTTGCGCTCCTTCGTCGAGCGGATCGAGCGCCTTGAGGAAGAGGCGCGGGCGCTCAATGCCGACAAATCCGAGGTCTACAAAGAGGCCAAATCGGTCGGATTGAGCCTGCCGGCACTGAAGGCGGTGATAGGCATTCGTCGCAATCGCGAGGCCGATCCTACTGGCCACGCGGAACTCAACGAGATCATCGATCTCTACATGCGCGCGTTGGACTGCGACGCCGGTGAGCGGCCCCCTCGCGCACGCGCGCGAGACGAAGACGACGGCCCGGCTCGGAGAATGTGGCGCGCGCGTCAGGTGATTTTTGACGCCCTTGAAGACGAGGGAAAAATCCCCGGCACAGACACGTCAGGCACCGTCTACTTCCTGCTGGCGCCCGATCTCAACCGCGTGAAGATCGGCGTTTCCCGAACCCCGAAACGCAGGATTCTGGCTCTCACCACGCAATCGCCTTGCGAGCTTAGGCTTCTAGCGACCTGCCCGGGCGGCAGGAAAAGAGAGATGGAAATCCACGCTCAGTTTTCTGCGCTCCGCACGCATGGCGAATGGTTCGAGGCCGCGCCCGAGCTGATCGAGTTTGGCGAGAAGCTCGGGCGTGCGCACACGACCCCTGAGCCCAAACCATCACGGCAGGAGGCCTACTCAGCGGGCGATGACGGCAGCCCGAGCGAACCAAGCGAACCTGACCCGGAGCCCTCCGCGTCACCCGCCGTTGCAGCGGCCGACGTTAGAATGGCCGAAGGTTCGCAAGCCGCCTCCGAGATATCGAGTTACCCAGAGGGCCCCTCTAACCGTGATGTAAGCACGGGCGGCGAGGGTTGCGTGAATGGCGTTCCGTCGGGTTGCCGTTCTGATCAGCGCGAATCCGGCGGGCCGCGAGGGGCCAACCGAGACGACGAAGGCATGCCGGATGTTCCGGACTTCCTGCGGCGCTGGCCGGGCGACCGAGCCAGCCAGGAGGCGAGCGCATGACGATGGTGATTGATCCCAAAACCGGTAAGTACAAGCAGGTTCGGCTTAGCGCCGCCGCAGAGAGCCTCAACCTAATGCGTCACGGAACAAACGCCTGCGAACTATCCGCTGCCGCAATCCTTCAAACCGCGAAGGCATCCTTAGAAGCGTACCGTCACAACCAGGCACGCGAGCAGTACGCCGTCCACGAGAGGCCGGCAGTTCGGCCGATGGCCTTCCTGCCAAAGCACTGCAGGGGCGCGAACGCAGTTAGCGAGGTGTTGCGGAACGCCATCAAGGATCGTCCCGCGGGCTTGAAGTCATCGAAGCGCAACACCGCCCTGGTCTACGCCGACAAAGCCAAGCTGGAAGCCGCGCTCGCGATGGCGACCCAATGACCGACTACGACCAAGCCCACGCCGCGCACCAGGACGCGGTGAAGCGCGGCGACACGCGGTCTCAGCACCGGACGGGAGCCGACCTGAGGGCGGCGATGACGGAGCGGCTGAAGGTTGAGGCAGCGCAACGGCAGAACGAACGGGTGCTCGGCAACCTGGGAAGCTTCATGGCCGCGCTTCGGCGCCAATTTGGGGCCGGCCGATGAGGCGCCGCTACAAGCCCGAAGACGCGCTGCACATCGCGGTCGCGGAGTACCTCGCCATCGCGCTGCCGACCGGCTGGGTGTGGTCCACGGTGGATATGGGCGGCAAGCGCACAAAGACCGAAGCCGGCCTACTGAAGGCTAAGGGCGCGCGGCCGGGCTTCCCTGACATCGTGATTTTTGGGCCGCCGGCCGTCGAACCGGTGGTGTTCATCGAACTGAAGGCCAAGGCTGGCCGCTTAGGCAGCGAGCAAGAGCAGTTCGCGCACGATGTCAAGTCGCTAGGCCTGCGCTGGTACTGCTGCCGGTCGGTCGATGACGTGGCGTTCGCGCTGCATCAGGCCGGCGTGCCGTTGCGGGCGAAGGTGGCGGCGTGATGTTTGATGGCCTGAACCCACCGTACAACGTGATCCTGGCCGACCCGCCATGGCGCTATCAGGTGTTTTCGCCAAAGGGCGAGGGCAAGTCGGCCTCTCGGCACTACGAGACCATGCGACTGCCGGACGTCAAGGCGCTCCCGGTGGTCGAATTAGCGGCCCGCGATTGCCACCTTTTCCTGTGGTCTACGACGCCAAACCTGCCGCAGGCTCTAGAGGTCATCGAGGCGTGGGTCTTTCGCTACTCGTCGATGGGGTTCACTTGGGCGAAGTTGAACCCGCGCGCGCCGGCAGACGGCAATTGGTCGCCGGCCTCGTTCCATGTCGGTATGGGCCACACGACGCGCAAGAACGTTGAGTTCTGCCTGCTTGGCAGGCGCGGTAGCCCGAAGCGCAAATCCAAAGCGGTGCGCGAACTAATCGTCGCGCCGCGCCGAGAGCACAGCCGTAAGCCAGACGAAACCTATGACCGCATTGAAGCCTATGCGGGCGGGCCGTACCTCGACCTGTTCTCGCGTCAACGCCGTCCAGGCTGGGATTCGTGGGGCGATGAGGTCGACAAGTTCCCGGAGGCCGCATGACCAACCCCAAACCCCTCCGCGACCTCGGGCCGTTCGACTGCCGATACCCGCTCGGTGGGCCGAAAGACCCGCCGCAGCTGTTCTGCGCCAAGCCTGCGCGGGACGAGAGCGCGTATTGCGATGAGCATCACGAGGTCTGCTACGTGGCGTATGTGCCGAAGAGCGAGGCGGCGTGATGGGCCGCCGCACGATCGGGACCGACATGGTTGGCCAGAAGTATGGCCTGCTGGCCGTCCTGAGTGTCGGTCCGCCCAAGCCTCGGCGAGGGCGCGGCGGAGGCGAAACGCGCGTCTACTGCCGTTGCGAGTGCGGCGCCTTGAAGTTGGTCACGGCGACGTCTCTGCGCAGCGGGGCCAGGACCGCATGCGACGGTGCCAGCTGCCATATGGCACGCGATCGCCGGATCGAAGCGCACAACGAGCCGCCGACGCCATACGACGCCGCCATCCAGACGTTGCGAGACGCCGGCGGCTATGGCGGCAAGAATAACCGGCTGACGGCGCGTGAGGTTCGCTTTCTGCGCGCGGCTGGGTATCTGCGCCGGCGGAGGGCTACGTGATGGGGAGGCCGGAGGATAGCCGATGAACGACAGGATTAAGGATCTCGAGAACGAGGCGCTTGAGGCGGTCCTTGACGAGGCCCAATCACGCTTCACGCACGCGGTCAGCATGTGGCGACGCTTCTGCGAAAGCCCCATAGAAGAAGCCTTCGGTTTAGCCTTGACCGTAGATATGCTTTGCCTCGGCGAGCAGATTTTCGGCGAGGATGTCGACATCCTCTGTGCCGCTCCAGACCGGTTCGCAGAACTCAAGGCCAAGGGGCATATTGGTCGCTACCGTCGATATGCAGCGATGCTCGTGCCTCAAGCTGTTGTCGGGACCTACCGCGTCGATTTTCTCGTTTACATAACCTACAACGAGGAACGAATAGCGGCCTTGGCCATCGAGTGCGACGGCCACGAATGGCATAACGTAGATAAGGCTCGAGCGACTGCGGACCGGCAGAGGGATCGTGAGCTAACGGCCCTGGGTTATCGTCCTCTTCGCTTCAGCGGCAGCGAACTCTGGCGCGACCCATTCAAGGCCAGCCACGAAATCTGCACGCTTGCGGCCGAAATCATGGTCGAGTTCGACCCAGAGAGCCATGGCTGAGTACCCTGCCATGCCCATCTGGACCGACGCCTACCTAGCGGACACCCGTCATCTGACCGCCGCTCAGCATGGCGCCTATCTGCTGCTGCTGATGGAGGCGTGGCGCCGGCCATCCTGCTCGCTACCGAACGATGATCGTCAGTTGGCCCGCTGGGCCAGCATGAGCGACGACGAGTGGGTCGAAAACCGCGACGTCGTGATGGGGTTTTGGCGCCTGAACAAAAGGCGCAACGAGTTTCAGCAACTTCGACAACTAAACGTGCGCGATAAGGTCCGTGAAAAAAGCAAGAAACAGAGCGACCGCGCCACAAGTGGCTGGCGAAAAAGGAAAAAGCAAGACGCCACGGCAAAGCCAAAGCGTATGCCGGACGGGCGCCGCGACGATGCAACCAAAACCTTATCTACTAGTATAACCCCCGACACCCTGTCGGGTGTCTCCCCCCCTTCCGAAGCTTCGCCTGAGCCAAAGGCCAATCCGACACCCAAGCGTGAAACCCGCTTGCCAGACGGCTGGGAGCCGTCGCCGACAGACCGAAAATTTGCCAAATCCGAGGGCTTGACGGATGCAGACATCGACCGAACCGCGGCACGATTCCGAGACTACTGGGCCGGAAAAGGTGGGAAGTCTGGCCGCAAAGCTGATTGGCCAGCCACCTGGCGAAACTGGGTCCGCCGTGACGCTGACGAGCGAAGTCAGGCAGGCGGCCCTCGCCAAAATGGCCACGCAGCCGGCGGCCGACACCGACAGGAACCTCCAAGCTTCGCTGAGGCAGCAATGCGCTATGCCGCACGAGGTTCATCGCCGGACAATGTTCCCGAATGACGCGCCGATGTACCGGGTGATCGAGCGCATCTCGTTCGGCGATCTGGCCGGTGCAGACGTTCGCAAGGCGCTGGCGATGGTTGAATTGGCGATGACGCCCATGCCTCCAGCTGGAATCGCCGCGGCTCTGACGAAGCTCAGGGCGCTGACCAAGGCTAGGGCTGAGTCGGCCGTCGACATGGAAATCACCGTCGCCGCTTATGCCGACGAGCTGGCGCGGTTCCCGGCCGACGTGGTGCGCGAAACGCTTGCCGAATGGCCCAGGCGTAAGGACGGCAAGTGGTGGCCTTCCTGGCATGAGCTGGAGCGCATCTTGTCGTCGAAATCGGAGTACCGGCGCATACTTCGGAGCCGGCTTGAGCGGGAGGTGGTTGGGGCCTCTGTCCGCGAAGCCCAGCAGGCGGCAGACGTGGCGTGATGGGCAACCCGTTCAAGCCGCCGGGATGGCGACGACGCTGCAACCTCAAGGCCGTCGGTCGGCTGTACCGGAAGAAGTTCCGCTGGTGCAAACGCTGCATCTACTGCGGCGATGCGGCGACCGGGATTGATCACGTGCTGCCGGTCAGCCTGGCTGCATCACGGTTCGGCGATGGGTCGACCGAAGATCCCAGCAAGCGGCAGTATCGACGCCTGCTGATCAAGGTCCCGGCATGCGCGGATTGCAACGGCCTCGCCGACAACGCGTTCAACTGGACGCTTCGCAGCCGGATCGAGATGGTCCGGGCGCGCAGGCTGAGGCGGGAAAGGAGGGCGGCGTGATGGAAGCTCAGGAGCGCGAGCTGTGGCAGAGTGCGGCCGTTGGAAACCCGTTCCGGAGGAGATTGGGTGATGGCACGAGGTGGCGGCGCGAGCATCCTGACGGTCTTGCTGATCGTGTTTGTGGTGCTGAAGCTGACGGACAACATCGACTGGTCGTGGTGGTGGGTTCTGTCGCCGCTTTGGATACCGATTGCGCTGGTCATAGCCGGCATTGGTTTGGCCATAGCGGTCGCAGTGGTTGCCACGCTCTGCTTCGGGCTTCTTGCTCTGGTCGGCGTCCGGATCAGCCTTCGCGAGCTTTGGCGGAAGGGTTGGCGTGATGGCCAATAACCCAACCGCCAATGTGTCCTGGTCGGAGCCGGTGGGCTCGACGGAGGCGACCGTCACCATCCCGCGCACCTTCGTCGACCAGCTCACCATGACGCTGGAATGGGCGGCGCACCGGGTCGGGACCGTGAACCCGCAGGTCGGAGGGCGGTTGACGGCCGATGCGGCGGAGTTGCGGGGGTATCTGGAGGTGGGTGATGGTTAAAAAAGTTCGCGGAACACCATTGCCTAAGCCCCCAGAAAGTACAGAATTGGGCGATCAAAAAGGAAAGGGTGCTTTGGTATGATTTGTTTATCCATTTGTTCTGACGGGGATCGGTGGGAAGCCATCGATTATTCCAACGATCAGCCCGGTCATTCGGGGTCTAGTCGCGATTGGATGTTGGCGGGACTAATGATGCCGAAAGGAAAGAAGCCTTGGGCTGATCGCGTCAGCGTTGAGAGCCTGAACCGTTACGGCCTGGGGGTTGATACTGGCGACTCAGGTGGCCGCAGCAGCTAAGCGCCGCCGCAAGCCCGCCCCGACGTTTGAAGCCGACCACGGGCCTGCCCAACGCTATCAGCATGGCGACGTCATCGTCGATAGCCCCACCGAGGTCGCCGGCGTCACCGCCAAGCGGGTCATGACGCAGCGGGTGTTGGATCGGTATGCGCAGCGCGGGGATATCGATAGCCGGGAGTATGCGGCAGGGGAGAAGCTCTACCGGCTATGGTTTGCCGCGGGCCGTTCGCCTGTGGTCGCGGCCAATCTCTTCGCCGTTCGCGGTGGAGACGAAGAGGCGGAAGGCAGAAGGGCCGATGCGTGGGCCGATTTCAGCGCAGCGCTTCAGGCTGCCGGCAAGCAGCTATCGCCGGTCCTGGTTCACGTTTGCTTGGCCGACGGAACAGCGAGCGCCTGGGCGAAACGCACCGGGCAGAATCCGGCTGGCGGTATTGTTGCCCTGCGGTTGGGGTTGTGCGCACTCGCCGACCATTTTGGCTTGCCAGGAATAAGCAGATCGGGTATGTAGCGGTTGAGGTCGCGAAGTGCGGCTAGATGTTGACCCGGCGCCAAACGGCGGCCGGGTTTTTTGATGGATGCGAGGTTAGCTGGCTACCGCCGAATGTCTTGAACGTCGTGCCGTAATCGACGGACCTCGTCACGCAGACTCCGAATTTCGCTCTCCATTGCTTGAGTCAGTTGAAGAAGCCCAGCGCTGAGATTGTACAGAGCGGGATTGTCTTGGGCTCGTGCGTGGCGATCAACGTTGTCTTGAAATTGAGCTTTCGCTGTAGCGAATGACATCCCAGGCTCCTGAGTTAGAAAGATCACGCAGCAAAGTAGCACAACAGTACCGCAAGCTCTACCACACGGCGCCGCTGGCGCAGTTCTCTAGGGAACGATTGCTACGCGTGCTCTTGATCTAGGCGAGCACGAAGTACTCCAGAACGACAGTTACTGGCTCTGGGTCGAAACCAAACTCAACATCGAGCTCGGGAATGATGTCAGGGTCGGGTTCTTTGAATGCAGACCGGATCTTCTGGACGGCAGGCAACAGCAGCCCGGTCGGCACTTCGTCAATGGCGTCGGATACATCGCCAAGGTCAGGCCAAGTGAACGCGTCTCGGTCTCTAGGTATGAACCAACTCATTGCATCCTCCTGATGGTTCTGAGTTAGGACCAACTATTCTAGCATAAAGAGAAACGAAGTGTCGAATGACTTTCAAGGTTGAGGGCCTGCCCTCGTCAGTTCGTGTCGCCGGTCATGACGTGGCGATCAAGGTTCAGTCCGAGCAATGGCGCGTTGCTACCGATCACCACGGCGAATTCAGCCAGGTCGATGTTGAGATTTTGGTGGCGCCAACGTTTCCGACAGCGAGCCGAGCGGCCGAGATCGTTATTCACGAGCTGATCCACGCGGTCTGGTGGGGCTTCAACGCACGAAGCCAAGATGGCGAGGAGCAGGTGGTTACTACCCTTGCCGTTGGGCTTCAGCAGGTGTGGCGAGACAACCCAGATCTGATTGCCTGGATTGAGAAGGTTACGAGACCCTAGGGCCGGTGGCCCGCAACGCTTGTAGTACTGAACTGGGGGTGGGTAGGGCGAAACTTCGCGACCTCCGACAGTTGGTAGAGTTATGGGCCGAGGCAACGTGCACATAAATGATGTGGTAGTCGGCACAATCTTCACTTTTTAGTCTTGTGCTGGCGGGATTTATGGTTGATTGTCTTGTGAGGCAGTGTTGATGGGGCGATAAACCATGGCGATCCGCAAGAAGATCACACCGAAACTGGTTGCGACCGCAAGCGCGGCGGTACTGCTAGGTGGTTGCGCTTACTTTGCAGCTGCGAATTTTCAAAGGGACAGTCGAAGTGGCGTAGAAGGACAGCAAATCACCCGCATTTTTCTTGCGGGCGATGACATTACCAGTCTGAGCGATCCATCAAGCCCTGCATCGTCGGTTTCGCTGCCTGACGTGCTTCCGGACAATTCGCCGATTTACAGTCTATGCCGAGGTGACGAAATCCAAGGGTTCCTGCCGGCGATCATTGCCGCAGTAGCAGGGTTTGCGGTGCAGCAAACCTTGTCGTACGTCGCCGACTATCTGGCGGACGAGATACAGGAAGTCCAAGAAGCTGGGACAAGTCGGTATCACGCAGGTCGCCTTCGCGTCATTCCTAGAGAGTTCTTGAGCGATGCAAAGTGCCTCATTTTGGTCAGAGCGCCAGCGGTTGAGATATCATCCGAGAGTGCAGCTGACGGCAGCCAAACGCCGCAAGGAAGCGAACCGCTATGCCCGGACGTGACAAGTTCTCGACCGGCGCTCGCGGATGGTGCGAGAGGATACTCGCCGGGTTTGGTGGTTGCGCTCAGGATCGAGACGCAGGAGGTATTAGGCAATAGACTTCCACAGTATTTCTCGCTCAGGCCGGTCTATGCGTGCATGAACTCGTCAGTAGCTCAAACCGGTGATGGCGAGCCGGTCAGCCTAAGCGTTGCCTTCGCAGGAAGCGTGGCCAGATCGAGCAGCGGTGCAAGACGGCCGGTAGTCGAGACAATATCAGAAGCCACGTTCGACTTCAGCCGTATGACATATGGCGTGCCCGTTCCTCAAAGTGGTCTTGAAGGTCAGACCACCCCAATTCTGGCTGCTCCAGCACGCTCTGATGCCATATTTGAGATTAGTGTGGGGGTGGTTGAGACGGGGTCAGCCGTCCCGGATGCAATAGCGGCCCGAGCATCGATCGAAGCGCTTGCTGAAGCACTGGGTGGCGCAATCTCGAGCGAGATAACCGACGAACTTGACGGCGACGAATAGCGCCTCGCTCGCTTAGTGCAAGACGCCCTTGGGCCCTTGAGTGATAACCCTGTCGGCGCTCCGCTGTCCGGGTATCGTGTTCGTCGGGCAGCCAGGGGCATTTCGGTCCCTCAGCGACTCGAGCATTTGGTGAAGCTTGGTCGCCCTAAGTATAGCAGATGTCTGGGCCGTTGGCTCACAACCACGGCGGTGCCGTATGCGAACCATTCGAACGCAGAAAAAGAGGGGGCAGGTTCTCAAGGCGCTTGGCCAGGGCCTGAGTGCGGCCGCAGCAGCAAAGGCGGCGGGCATTGGACGAACCGCGCTCTACGCGTGGCGCAAGGATGACGAGGCGTTCTGTGAAGAGTGGGACGACGCGGTTGAGAGCGGCACCGACCTGCTAGAGGATCTGGCACTTGAGCGTGCCAAGACCAGCGACACCATGCTGATTTTCCTACTGAATGGTCGTCGACCAGAGAAGTACCGCAAGCGACTTGACCATAGGGTCGACGCAAACGTCACAGGCGGCGTCCTGGTCGCCCCGACGACAACCGACATGGAGACATGGCAGGCGCAAGCGCAGCAGCAACAGCAAGAGGCCAAGAGCACCAGCCAAACATAGTCTGGGCGCCGCAGCCCGGCTCGCAATCGCTGTTCCTGTCGTGTCCTGTTTTCGAAGCCCTCTATCACGGCACGCGCGGCCCAGGAAAAACCGACACGCTGCTGATGGACTTCGCCCGCGACGTTGGCCGGGGCTTTGGATCGGCTTGGCGTGGCCTGCTGCTGGCGCGCGAGTACAAGGATCTCGACGACGTCGTCACGAAGTCGAAGCGCTGGTTTCCGCAGATCTTCGCCGGCGCTCGGTTCCTCGAAAGCAACGCGGATTACAAGTGGAAGTTCCCGACCGGGGAAGAGCTGCTCTTCCGTGTGGTCAAGCGAGCCGCGGACTACTGGAAGTATCACGGCCACGAGTACCCGTGGATCGGCTGGGAGGAGCTGACCAAGTGGCCTGACAGCGGTCCGTACGAGGACTTCATGACCTTGTGCCGGTCTTCGACCCCGGGCTTGCCGCGTCGCTATCGAGCGACGACCAATCCGTACGGCGTCGGCCACAACTGGGTGAAAGCGCGGCTGATCGATCCGGCGCCGAACGGGACGGTGATCCGAGGCAAAGAGGGCCGGGCGCGCGTCGCCATCTTCGGCTCGATCTACGAGAACCGGATCCTGCTGCAGAGCGACCCTGAGTATCTGGCGACCCTGAAGAGCATCAGTGACCCGAACAAGCGGAAGGCTTGGCTCGAAGGTGATTGGGATGTGGTCGCCGGCGGCATGTTTGACGATGTTTGGGACCGCGAAAGGCATGTCCTGCCGCACTTCGATATCCCGTTGTCGTGGCGCATTGACCGGTCATTTGACTGGGGGTCAGCCAAGCCGTTCTCGGTCGGCTGGTGGGCAGAGAGCAACGGCACGGATGCCGAGATGCCCGACGGCAAGCGGCAATCGTTCCCGCGCGGCACGCTGTTCCGCATCGGCGAATGGTACGGCTGGAACAAGCGGCCCAACGAAGGCTGCCGCATGGTCGACAGCGAGATCGCGCGCGGTATCAAGGAACGCGAAGGCCAGCTAGGGATCGCGACGCGGGTGAAGCCCGGCCCGGCTGACAGTTCGATCTATGACGAAACCAACGCGGACAGCCCGGCGGAAATCCAGGCTCGGCACGGCGTGAGGTGGGTTGCGGCAGATAAGTCGCCCGGCAGCCGCAAGCGGGGCTGGGAAGCCATCCGACGGCGGCTGAAGGCGGCCAAGACGGAGGAAGGCGCCCCGATGGAAGAGCCTGGACTGTTCGTCTTCGACACTTGCCGGCACTTCATCAGGACCGTGCCGGTGTTGGAACGCAGCGATAAAGACCCGGACGATATCGACACGGACGCGGAGGATCATGTGGCGGATGAGTCCCGATATCGCGTGCTGGCCTCGAAGCCGGGCGTCGTGAAGCGCAAGAAGTTGGCGGGCCTCTGATGACAACGACGGTCGCTGAGCCGTCTAGCGCTTACAAGAACGTCGTGGGCCTCTGGCAGAAGTGCCGCGACGTGTCGGCTGGCGAAGAGGCGGTTTTGAGCGTAGGTGAGACCTACTTGCCGAAGCTCGGCGGCCAGGTCGCTACCGAGTACGACGCCTATAAGCGCCGGGCAGGCTTCTACAATGCGACCAGGCGGACAATCGACGGGCTATCGGGGTTGATCTTCAGGAAGCCGCCAATCGTTATGGCGCCGCCTGCTGCGGAGCCCTGGCTGACCGATATCGACTTGGCCGGGACCACCTTCGCTCGCTTCGCTGAAGAGGCTGTTGAAGAGCTGTTGACCGTCACCCGGGTCGGACTGCTGGTCGACATGCCGCGAGCGTCGGGCGAGCTGGTCACCCAGGCGCAGGCGACGGCCTCCAACCTGCGGCCTTTCGTGACGCTGTATCGGGCAGAGGACATCCTCGATATCCGTGTTGGGCAGCGCGACAACGTCACGGTCATTACGCAGGTTCGGTTGCGAGAGACTGCGGCCGAGCCGGCAACCGACGACGAGTTCGCCGAGACCGAAATAGAACAAGTGCGGGTACTTGACCTGGACGATCGCGGCTATCGGCAGCGTGTGTTTCAGAAAGGCGAAGATGCAGAATGGCGGCTGGTCGACGAGGTCGAGCCGCTGATGCGCGGGGCGCCGCTCGATCGCATTCCGTTCTATCCGATCGGCGCGCGGGGCCTGACGAACGGCGTTGAGCGGCCGCTTCTGCTGGACCTGGTCAATCTGAACCTGTCCCATTATCGCACGCTGGCCGATCTGGAGCACGGAGCGCACTTCGTGGCTCTGCCGACACCATACTGCTTCGGCGTTCAAGACGATCATGCTCCATCGGCCGTGGGCCCGACGGAGCTTTGGCATTCAGAGGACAAAGACGTGACCGTCGGCCTCCTCGAGTTCACTGGCCAGGGCCTGGAGGGGCTGGAGAAGCGCCGCGAGGTCAAAGAGGCTCAGATGGCGGCCCTTGGCGCGCGCATGCTGGCTCCGGAGAAGAAGGCTGCCGAGGCGGCGGATACACTGGCGCTGCGCACGGCCGGCGAAGCATCGGTGCTGGCATCGCTCGCAAACGGCGTGGGGCAGGCGCTGACGGCCGTCCTGGCACGGATGGTGGAGTGGGGTGGGTTGTCCGGCGACGCGACAGTCGAGCTCAACCGCGACTTCATGCCGGCGCCGATGACATCGCAGGAACTGACGGCCTGGATGGGCGCGCTGCAGGGCGGCGGCGTGAGCCGGCAAACGTTCTTCGAGGCGCTGAAACAGGGCGAGCTGGTGCGCGACGACCTCACCTTCGAGGGGGAAGAGGAGCGTCTCGCCAGCGACGGCCCCGCGCTCGGCATGATTGGCGCCGATGGCGACGACGAATGAGCGGCTGCGCGACCGCTCGGTGTCTCATGCGATCGGTCTGGAGCGGCTGAAGGCGGGTGTCGTTCGGCGCATCATTGCGCTGCTGAATCGGGTCGATGCCGATCTGAGCGAGCGCCTGCGGCGGAACCTCGAGGAAGCATCCAGTATTTCGCGGACGCGACTGGAGCGCATTCTATCGAATGTGCGAGCGATCAATCGGGAAGGCTACACCACAATCGGTCGCGCGCTCACCGAAGAGCTCGAGGCGATCGCGGGCTACGAGCCCGAGTTTCAGGTGCGGATGCTGGCGGATGAGATCCCGGTCAACGTCAGCTTCGAGCGGCCGTCGCGGGCTCAACTGCAGGCCATCGTCCAGTCACGGCCGTTCCAGGGCCGCTATCTGAGCGAATGGACCGACACGCTGCGTGACAGCCAGTTCGCGCGCATCCAGTCGCATATGCGCATCGGGATGGTCGAGGGCGACACAATTGACCAGCTCGTGCGTCGCGTGCGGGGCACGCGAGCGAGGCAGTATCGGGACGGAGTGCTGGAAATCGGCCGGCGTGACGCGCAAGCGGTGGTTCGGACGGCCGTGACCCATGTTTCGAGTGAAGCACGGGACACGCTGTACGGCGAGAACCTCGATCTGATCAAAGGCGTGCAGTGGGTCGCAACACTCGACAGCCGAACGACGCTGATTTGTGCGTCACGAGACGGTCAGGTGTTTCCGGTCGACGATGGGCCACGGCCGCCCGCGCATGTAGGCTGTCGGTCCACCACAGCGCCCGTGATGCGATCGTGGCGCGAGATGGGTCTGGATCTCGACGACGCGCCGCCTGGGACGCGGGCCAGCCTGGACGGCCAGCTGCCTGCGACCACGACGTTCGAGGAATGGTTGCGCACGCAATCAGACGAGTTCCAGGACGACTACCTCGGGGCCACTCGAGCCGCATTGTTTCGCGATGGAACTTCGATCGACAGCATGGTTGACCGAAGTGGCCGTGCGTACACGCTTGACGAGCTGAGCCGGCGCGAAGGACTATAGGTTGCATGAGCGACCGCAGAAACATCAAGCGCGGGCTGCGCCAGTGGGAGTGCTGGCGCTGCAAATCCGAGACAGGTGTGGCGACCAGCGCGACGACTGAAGTGTTGTTAGGGCCATACATCGGCCCCGATGGCAACGTCCGCAAGTCGATGGGAACCAAGATCCACGCCTGCGTCTACTGTCTCGCGCGTGGTGTGGTGACTGAGGCGCGGTAGCTTGCCTGTGAGCGCGAGGACATCTTCGGCCCTTGCTGATAGTCGAAACTGAAAGCCTGGTCACTGGAGCGAAATTGCAGCGAAGGCTTAAGGCAATAGTCAGCTCGAGCGGACTGAAATCCGCCCTTCTCAGCAGTGAGCTCAAAGCTGTTCTGTGGGTCCTCGTGCTTTTGGCCGTAATACTGGGATTCGCTTACATTCCTCTTTATGGAACACAGGGCGCGAGTCAGAGCCTATTGGATTTTGTTTCAGGCGTTCACATCGAGGCAGTTGGCTTTTTATTTGATATAGCGCTATTCGGCGTCGTTCTTTTTGTGGTCAGGATCTATGACGAAGATAGAAGAAAAAAGCAGGAGACGATCGATAGAAACCTAGAAATCATTGATGACTATCGCCCGTGGGACAGCCCCGAAGCTCATTTCAGGATATTTGGGGCATTGAGGCGCCTCGGTAGATACACCACGTCATTTGATTTGGCTGGGCTGAGAATGTCGAGTGTCTCGTTTCGCGACAATCGCGTGACAAACATATCGCGCTCTAGCTTCTACGCTCCTGGCGAGCGAACGGTGCTACGGCAGGTATCGTTTAGGGACGTTGTCTGCAACAGCGTTACGTTTTCGGATGGAAGATACGAAGACGATGCCAAGAGCGCCGAAGTCCTTTTCGGCCTTATGAAATTCGGCACATATCGAACCGATGTTCTCAAGCGTTTTGAACTAGATAAAATGTCGCTTCCCATGGATTTGCTGGATCGGCTCCGTGTGCTCCTCGAGGGTGACTCGACCTCCGGCGCCACACTCAGGGCGAGTGGCGCAATTGATGAGACCGTGTCCGACGGTGAAGTTGCCGAGATGTATCATTTTGCAGTCAAGTTGTTTGCGCGCCTAACGATGCAGGTCGCCTTCGAGGCTGTCGGGGTCGATTTCGGGCGACATTGTGTCAACGCACAGTTTGACGGCGCACGCATCGTCTTCCCGGAAAGTGGATTCTACGGTGGAGACCACATTAGGAGGTCCAAGTTCAGGCGCGCCACAGTCATCAACGCTAGTGTGCCTCTAATCGATCCTGCTAGAGGCAACAACTTTGACAAGGCTTGGGTATATATGACGGAGCCGGTTGCGGAGCCTAGCGGATCAGCAGAGTCGGATTCCGATAAGGTTCGTTTTCCGCCAGCCGCCGTCGACATCAGGAAAAGGTTGCGTATCTAACAACACGTTAAGCTTGTTCGTTCGAGTCTGATCAGTTGCGAAGCCTTCAGGCTTTGCGCATCGGACCCCAAGTTCCGGCCGCCCGCAGGTTGCGAGGCGGCCTTTTTCATGGCCAGTGGCCAGAAGGAGACCAATGGAAAGCCTAACCACAGTGCTTGAGACTCTGGACGGTGTGCCAGAGGCCCTGCATCCGTTCTATCGTGAGGAGGGCGGCAAGTTCGTCTTATCGCTCGGTGACCCTAAGGCCCACCCGGCCTTCCAGACCATCAAGCAGACGGCGGACAACCTCGATCGGCAGTTGCGCGAGGCCCGGACAGAGCTCGAGGCCGCCAAGGACAAGCTCGCCGAGATCCCGGACGACTTCGACGCCGATGAGTACGCCCGCCTGCGCGAGAAGAGCGAGCCGGACGAGACGGCGCTTGAGCAGAAGATCACTGAACGCCTGAAGAAGCGGCACGAGCGCGAGCTAGAGAAGGCTAACAAGCGCGCTGACGACGCCGAGGGCCAGCTTCACACTCTCTTGGTCGAGAATGGTCTGACGGAGGCCCTGACGAAGGCGAACGTGGCTGGACCGCTCATGGATGCGGCCAAGGCGCTGCTACTGCGCCAGCACAAGCCGACGATCGCCGACGGAAAGGCGCTGATCGACGGCGAGGAGATCGCCGACTTCGTGAAGGCGTGGGCCGAAACCGATGGTGGCCAGCATTTTGTGGCGTCGGAGAACAGCGGAGGC